>Ga0160490_100007_pt1 | contig 547433 bp, 526 predicted proteins | sample DIDnMG_7_FD_108210 | JGI IMG/M metagenome (GOLD analysis project Ga0160490, IMG submission 108210) | Enriched soil microbial communities from UW Madison campus, WI, USA - DID2934_E24_Lignin MG | ecosystem: Environmental > Terrestrial > Soil > Unclassified | place: USA: Madison, Wisconsin... | reverse complement strand
TTTTCAGCCTTTCTGCTTTTTCCGAAACCGAAGCTTCGAAGGCCGCAGTAAACCGCCGGGAAAACCGAGAGGCTATCCCTCAACTCAATCCAGCGATTCGATTGAAGCGCGGAACCTAACCGACCCAACCAACCGAAGCAAGAAGCTTTTTCAAACTCCCGCCCCGACCTAAACCCCGAAAACTCAGTCTCCGAAGCCCCGTTGGGCCAGCCCGTCTCCGAGCGAGGCGGCGATATACGAGGCGCTTTTCCGGAGAGCAATAGGCAAAACCCGCTTTTCCGATCTATCCACAGATCGAGGCCTTATGCACAGGTCGCCCGGCGCCTTAGCCGCCCCTACCCCGCCGCTATATAGGTGCGCAGGCTTTCGGCCTCCTGCGTGGCCTGGGCGATCTGGCATTTGACCACGTCACCGATCGAGACGACGCCGGCCAGACGCGTGTCCTGCAGGACAGGCAGGTGGCGGATGCGGCGGTCCGTCATTCGCGCCATCAACGCTTCGACGGTCTCGGCCGGATCGGCGAAGACCACCTCGCTGGTCATATAATGGGAGACAGGGCGCTCCAGCGCCTGCGTCCCGTCGCGAGAAATCGCGCGCACGATATCGCGCTCGGACAGGACGCCCACCACGCCGTCGCCCTCGCAGACGATCAAGGCTCCGACCTGACGGCGCTCCAACTCGGCGCAGGCTTCATTCAGATTGGCGTCCGGCGCCAGTGTGAACACTGCGCCTCCCTTGCCCTTGAGAATCTCGGCGACCAGCATGGCGACTTCCTCCTGATGGGCAGGCCGTCGTCCGCGCGTCGCGGGCGGGCCGCAAGACCAGCAGGTTGGCTCAGACGCCGCGGATAGGCAAATCACGGCGCGCGGCGAACCACCCCCCGATCGGGCCGATGGCGAGAATGCCGAACACGAAGCCGACGGCGTGCGCCTCCCAGGCGATGCGGGCGCCGTCGGCCCCCGGCGCCAGACCGATCAGACCCACAATGAGATTCACCGCCATCCAGGCCGCCGAAGCGCGCAACACCATCGGGTGGAACAGCGGAAGGACACGCCCATGCCCGCCCATCAGCCTGGTGGCGGCTCCGATCAGGCCGAAGACCGCACCCGAGGCGCCGACCAGCGGCCCCATGCTGTGCGGATGCACCACGCCATAGCCCAGGGCCGCCACGACGCCGGCCGCTATATAGAAGAGGATGAAGACCAGCGGTCCCGGTCCGCGCTCCATCAGACGGGCGACAGGCGCGCCGAAGGCCAGGGCGCCCACCGCATTCATCGCCACATGAGCCCAGCCCCCGTGCAGCAGCATGGAGGTGAACAGGCCCTGCCAGTCGCCCGCCCACAGCCTTGCCGGAACGAAGGCCATCGACATTCCCAGATCAGGAAGCCGCTCCTGCAGATAATAGAGCACCGGCATGGATGCTGCGATCAGCAGGGGCAGGAAGGGCGCGTTGAACATCTTTTCGCGCGGCGGTCGCGGCGAACGGGCGTCAGATTGGGACATTCGTCCTTGATGAGGCCAGTCGCATTCGAGCTCAAGGCGTCGTTTTGCGCCATTCCGAGACTGATACGGTTTGGCACGGTCATTGCGAGGGCCCTTCCAGAAGTTCTCGGGAGCGCCTGATGCCGTCTCATAGACTGACACTCATGACCGTTGCGGCCGCCGCCGTGCTGGCGGGCCTGCCCGCCGGTTCGGCCGTCGCGCAGTCGACCGGCTCGGCCGGCGCGGGCCAGTTCCAGGCCGGCTACGGCGCGTCGCGCTACACCACCGCCCAGGCCAGCCGCGGCACGACCCGCGACGCCAACGGCAACCGTCTGGTTGTCGACGGCATCATCCAGCAGAACGGCAGCGCCTATTCGCGAAGCGACAGCAATGCGTCGTCCAGCATCTTCAATGGCGGCGTCGGCTCGAGCGGCGGGACCAACATCGGCGGCTCGACCGCCATCGGCAACAACCTGAATGTGGTGGTCCAGGGCAACCGCAACACGGTCGTCGTCAACTCCACCCAGACCAACACCGGCGAGATCAACGCCGGCACCACCCTGAACGGGCCGCGTCCATGAAAATCTCAGCCATCCGTCGCTCGCCTGTGCGCGCCCTCGGCTGCGTCGCCGCCGCCGCCGCTCTGCTGGGCGGTTGCGTCAGCACCTCCGCCGGCCCGTCGGGCCAATACGCCAAGCCGATCGGCAACGCCCCGGTGACGTCAAACCCGACGCCCTATTCGACCGCGCTCTACTGCCTGGCCGACTACGCGCGCCGCTATAATCTGCCCTCGCCGCGCATGGCTGTGGGCCGGATCAGCGACTACACCGGCTCCATCTCTTCGGACGGCGGCCGCCAGATCACCCAGGGCGCGTCCCTGATGGCCAACACCGCCCTGGCCAAGGCCGGCGCCCGCATCGTCGAGCGCTACGACACCTCGGTGTCCGAGCTTGAGCTGCGCTACGCCAACAACAAGCTGATCGGCGACGACGTGCCGAACGGCGGAGCCCAGGACGCCGCCTTCCGCCGCATCCTGGCCGGTCAGGTGCCGGGCTCGGACTTCTATGTGGTCGGCGGCATCACCGAGGTGAACTACAACATCCGCTCAGGCGGCTTCGACATCGCCGGCGGAGAAGTGAAACAGAACGGCGGCTCGGGCCTGATCACCGGCAAGGTGTTCGTGATGAACGTCGCGATCGACCTGCGCCTGGTGCAGACCACCACCCTCGAAGTGGTGGATGTCGTCTCCTATCAGAAGCAGATCGTCGGCCGCGAAGTGTCGGCGGGCGTGTTCGACTTCCTGAACGGCAACGTCTTCGACATTTCCGCCGGGTCCAGCGGCCTGGAGCCGGTTCAGCTGGCCGTCCGCGCCCTGGTCGAACGCGCCACGGTCGAGTTCATGGCCAATCTGTACGGCGCCCCCGGCCCGGAAATCTGCCTCAACCCCGCCAACGACCCGCTGGCCGACAGCCCTGTCGGCGCCACCGGCGGCTATTATCCCGCTTACGCAAACACGGACACGAACAATGGCCAAACTCGCGCCGACCCGTCTCGCTGGCACGATCGCCGCGACAGCGCTGTGCGTAGCGGCGGCCGCTGAGGCTTCCGCTCAAGATCGCGGGCTGGTCCTGAATGAGCAGCTCAACCTTGGCGACGTCATCAGCGGTCAACGCCTGAACGTCGTCAACGTCAGCGACAACGTCGCCGTATCGAACGCCGCCATGGGCAACGCCCTGTCCGGCGGCGCCGAAGGCCGCGCCGCCGACATCCGTTCGACCCAGGACATGCAGGGCGCCGCAGTGGCGGACACCTCCCTGACCCTGCGCGGCGACACGGGCTATGTGAACAGCGTCACCCAGGCGCGCGGCAACTATCTGGCCGCGACCGCCGTCAACACCGGCATCGACGTGGACGCCGGTCAGAATCTGGATGGCGACGTCACCGCGCGTACCCGGATCGAGGAAACCGGCGCCCGCCTGAACTACGGCGGCCACGTCTCGGCCGACGCGATCGGCAACACCGTCGCCCTGGGCGCCAGCGGCACGGGCGACCAGCGCGGCGCCATCACCGGCCGCGCCGATCAGAACTCGACCGGTCAGATCTACGCCGAGAACGAAGCCCGCTTCACCTACGCCCCGGCCCCGGCGGTCTTCACCAGCCACGCTTCGGCCAATGCCGTGCAGGCGACTTCGACCCCGAACTCGCACCAGGATCTGTCAGTCAGCCAGAGCGCCTCGGGCGCAGGCGTCACCGCCTGGACCGGCGTGTGGGCGGGCAACGCCTGGGACATCGCCGCGCGCAGCCGCGCCGCTTCCAACCAGGCGGCTTTCTACAATCAGGGCGGCGCCTTGCTGGTGGACGTGGACCAGCAGAACTCAGCCCAGGTTCTGTCGCGCACCGAGCTCAGCTCCTACGACTTCGGCGCCGCCTATTCGACCGCCGAGGCTGTCGGCAATGAGGTTCATGCGGGGAATAACGACATCTATGTCCGCATCGACAACACCCAGATGAACACCGGCGGCGTCACCGCCAGCGCCGGGTTCACCGGCCAGAACGGCTACGACGCCTATGTCGGGGCCAATGCGGCGGGCAACGCCGTCACCGGCTTCGCCTGTTCGACCTGCGGCGGCGACCTGAACGTGCGCAACAGCCAGACCAACGCAGGCGACGTGCGCGCTACGGCGACCGCCACCGTCAACGGTTGGGGCCGCAATGTCGTCGCCGGCGCCAACGCCGTCGGCAACACGGCGACCTTCTATGTCGCACGACCGGGAAATTAACTTTCGGTAACTTGAGCTAGTCAAGCTCGTTTGTCACCGTAAACAGGCGCGAGGCTGAAGAAGCTTCGCGCCTGTCTTACGTGCAGGGCCGCAATCAGTCCCGGGGGCCGCCCGCTCGCACGTCGCGGAGACCACCGAATGCGATCCCCTCGCCGCCTGCTTCTGCTCGCCGCGTCCAGCCTCGCCCTGATGGGCGGCGCGGCCCTCCCTGCCGTAGCCTTGACGCCGCCTTCGGCCGTCGCGACGCAGAACGCCCAACCCTCCAAGCCCTGGGCCCAGGCGGCCAGCGACATCCCGGCCGACGCGGCCGTGCGCTTCGGCGTCCTGCCTAACGGCATGCGTTACGCCATCATGAAGAACGCCACTCCTCCGGGTCAGGCGTCGCTGCGCCTGCGGATCGCGGCCGGTTCGCTGATGGAGAACGAAGACCAGCTGGGTCTGGCCCACTTCATGGAGCACATGGCCTTCAACGGCACGACCAATGTGCCCGAGAACGAGCTGCTGCGGATTCTGGAGCGTCTGGGCCTGGCCTTCGGCGCCGACACCAACGCCTTCACCAGCTTTGACCAGACCGCCTATACGCTGGAGCTGCCGCGCACCAACGACGAGACGGTCGACACCTCGCTGCGGATCATGCGCGAACAGGTCTCCGAAGCCCTGATGAAGGCCGAAGACATCGATTCCGAACGCGGCGTGATCGAGGGTGAAGAGCGCCTGCGCAACACCCCGGCCCTGCGCTCGCTGAAGGCCCAGATCGCCCTGCTGGCGCCGGGCCAGCGCCTGTCGAACCGCCTGCCGATCGGCGACCTCAGCATCATCCGCACCGCCCCGCGCGAGCGTTTCGTCGAGTTCTACGAGGCCTATTACCGCCCCGAGCGCGCCACCATGATCGCGGTCGGCGACTTCGACGTCGATCAGATGGAAGCCAAGATCAAGGCGACCTTCTCCGACTGGACACCCAAGGCCGCCGACGGCCCCGAGCCCGATCTGGGACAGGTCGCCCCGCGCCAGCCCGAGACCCGCATCCTGGTCGAGCCGGGCGTGCAGTCCTCGGTTCAGCTGAACTGGATTCGCAATCCCGACCTCGATCCCGATACAGCGTCCGAACGACGCGACGCCCTGTTGCAGAACCTGGGCATGGCCGTGCTGAACCGCCGTCTGGGCGAACTGGCCCGCGCGGACAACCCGCCCTTTATCGGCGCCGGCGGCGGACAGGGAACCCTGTTCAAGACCCTGGACCTGGCCAGCGTCTCGGCCGCCTTCAACCCCGGCGGCATCCAGCGCGCACTGGAAACCATCGAACAGGAACAACGCCGTCTGGTGCAGTTCGGCGTGTCCCAGATCGAGCTGGATCGCGAGATCGCCAACAGCCGCGCCGCACTCGAAACGGCGGTGCAGGCCGCAGCCACACGCAGCACCCCCGCCCTAGCGAACGCCCTGCTGGGCGCCGTCAATGACGACAAGGTCTTCTCCTCGCCCGCCACCAACCTCGCCTTGTTTGAAGCCACGGTGAAAGACCTCAAGGCGGCTCAGGTCAGCGAAGCCGTCAAGCGCGCCTTTGAGGGTCAGGGGCCCCTGGCCCTGGTCGTCACCCCCGAGCCGATCGAGGGCGGCGAAGCCGGCGTCACCGCCCTGCTGGAAGCCAGCCGCGCCACGCCGGTCGCCGCGCCGGCGGAACAGGCGGCTCTGGATTGGCCCTACGCCGACTTCGGCGCCGCCGCCACGCCCGCCTCGACCACCGAAGTGGCCGCCGTCGGCGCCACCATCGTCACCTTCCCCAACGGCGTGCGCCTGACCGTCAAGCCCACGACCTTCAAGGACCAGCAGATCCTGATCACCGTCCGCACCGGTATCGGCGAGATGGGCCTGCCGACCGATCGTTTCACCGCTCAATCCCTGGCCCCGATGGTCTTCACGGCCGGCGGCCTCGGCAAGCTGACGGCCGATGAGCTGAACCGGGTTCTGACCGGCAAGATCTATGGCGCCGGTTTCAGCATCGACAGCGACGCCTATCAGTTGTCCGGCGCCACCCGCCCGGCCGATCTGCAACTGCAGATGCAGGTGCTGGCCGCCTATCTGACCGATCCGGGCCTGCGTCCGGCGCCGTTCGAGCAGATCAAGGCCGTCCTGCCGCAGGTCATTGTGCAGCAGATGGCGACCCCCGGCGGCGCGTTCGGCCTTCAGGCCTCGGGCCTGCTGGCCAGCGGCGACAAGCGCGAATCCATGCCTTCGCCTGCGGAAATCGCCGCCTTCACCCTGGATGAGCTGAAGCAGGGCGTGGTTCAGGGTCTGGCGACCGGCCCCATCGACATCGTCATGGTCGGCGACGTCAAGGTGGAGGACGCCGTCGCCTCCGTCGCCTCGACCTTCGCCGCCCTGCCGGCCCGCGCCCCGGCCGCCCAGCCTCTGGCCGGTTCGGACCAGCGCCGCTTCCCGGCGCCGACGGCCCAGCCGATCCGCCTGACCCACGCCGGTCCGGCCGAGCAGGGGCTGGCCTACATCGCCTGGCCGACCACCGACGCCGTCAACGACCGCACCGAAGCGCGCAAGGCCTCCATTCTGGCCGAGGTGCTGAAACTGCGTGTTATGGAGGAGATTCGCGAGAAGCAGGCCCTGGCCTACTCGCCCGGCGTGCGCGCGTCGTCGTCCGACGTGTTCGCGGGCTACGGCTCCATCTCGATCACCGCCGACACGGCGCCCGAGAAGTTCGACGCCTTCTTCTCCGCCGTCGACGCCATCATCGCCGACCTGCGCGACAAGCCGGTCAGCGAGGACGAGCTGAACCGCGCGCGCCTGCCGGTGATTGAGAGCCTGCGCCGCAGTCAGGCGGGCAATGAATACTGGCTGGGTCAACTGGAGGATCTGGCCGCCAGGCCCGCCACGCTGGAACAGATCCAGACGCACATCAGCGATCTGGAATCCTTCACCGCCGCCGACATTCAGGCGGCCGCGCGCCAGTATCTGAAACCGGATGCGGCGTGGAAGGCCGAGGTCGTCTCGGTCAACGCCCCGCAATAACGAAGAAAGGGCCCCGTTCCGCAAGGAACGGGGCCCAGTCGTTTAGGCCTATCGACGGAGAGTCGATGCCTGAGACTAGACGCCAGGATCTGTCGCCAGGCTGAACAGCGGGTTCAGAAAACCCGGCCGCCGACGCCGCCGTCCATCATGATCATGCCGGTGGAGGCGGCGCCCTCGACCATCTCCTCGCGATACTCGGTGTAGGTCTCTTCGCGGACCATCGTCAGAACCTTCACGCCGGCGCCGTAACGGCGCAGCAGCGAACGCTCGTTGCACTGACGCGCCTGCTTTTCAGGACGGCATTCCAGACGGCCGCCGGCGCCGTGCCACAGGGCGTCGCCCTTGTTGCAGGCCGTGGTTTCGCCGGCCGCGCCTTCAGCTTCGCTGATGGTCCACTGCAGCTTTGTCCCAGCCAGGCAGCGGTAAAGTTCGCCGTCGTAGCTGTTGGCGACGTCGCGGCCCGGAACGACCTGTGACGCCGGGTGCGGCACATTGCGGTCATCGATGCAGACGGCCTGCAGCACGACCTGCTTTTCGATGCGGCGCGTAGCGGTGAAGGGCACGCGCACCGACTGCATACCACCCTGGACGTTCAGGCCCTGAATCGTCGTGGGATAGGGTTGGTCGACGTTGAAATAGGCTCCGCCGCCGCCCGCCACGATCACCGTGGACGCCGCGCGCGATCCGGCCCAGGCGCGCGCCGAGGCGTTGGCGCTGGCGTTCGCATTGACGTTGACGTTGACGTTCACATTGCCGCCGCCGGAGCCGCAGCACGGAGGGGGCGGAGGCGGCAGGCAGCCTCCGCCGCCGCAGGGCGGCGTCACCGGCGGGCGCGGCGGCAGACAGCCGCTGGGGCCGCAACCGCCGCCCGGCGGCGTCACCGGCGGGGTGATCGGCGTGGGCGGAGGCAACATCGGCGTCGGCGGCGGGGGCGGCAGGCAACTGGACGGCCCGCACTGCGCCGCAGCCGCATCAGCAACCGCCATCAGCCCGACAAAGGCCACAGCGCCGGCCAGCATTTTCGTAATCCCTATCCGCATGGGATCGGACTCCTGCATTGATCGTCAGCAACGGCAATGCAAGCGCCGGGCCGTTTCGAGTGTCCGCCAATGGGCTGTTTCATCCCCTGATGCGCGAGTTTGCGCCGTTCCGGCCCGTCTGGCTCGGCCCCTGTCTCATTGTGAACCGTGCCATTGTGGGGCGAAGGCTCATTCGACCGGCTTCAGGTCCGTCACATAGCGCCGCCAGTTCTGGACATAGTGCTGCGCCGACATCCGCAGGCCCTCGATCTGGCCCTCCTCCAATTCCCGCACCACCTTGCCGGGCTGGCCCATGACCAGGCTGTTGTCGGGAATGACCTTGCCCTCGGTGATCAGGGCGTTGGCGCCGATCAGGCAGTTCTTGCCGATGCGCGCTCCGTTCAGGACGACTGCGCCGATGCCGATCAGGCTGTTGTCGCCGATCTCGCAGCCGTGCAGCATCACCTTATGCCCCACCGTGACCCCGGCGCCGATCGTCAGGGGCGATCCAAGGTCGGTATGCAGGATGCTGCCGTCCTGAATATTGCTGTCGGCCCCGATGACGATGGGGTCGTTGTCGCCGCGCAGCACGGCGTTGAACCAGATACTGGCGCCCGGATGCAGAATCACATTCCCTAGGACAGTCGCACTCGGCGCAATCCAGTATTCGCCTTCTCGGGGAAGCTGAGGCTTGCTGTCGCCCAGACTGTAAACACTCATCCGCACACCGCCTATTCTTCTTAAAATGAAGGCTTTAACCCTTCAGAAACCACGTTAGCATCAGACTGTTGATGCGATTCGGCAGGCCCCATTCGCCCCCGGATCCGAAGCCGGATCAAGCCCGGTCCGGTCAGACGCTGGAGAATGCGCTTGGCGTGTTCGCGACCAGTTCGGGGACGGCGACGCACCTGCTGCGGCGAAGACCCTGCGACCGTTCGGGACGGCTGCGCGACTTCGGCCCCCACCTCCCCCACCGACGACCAAGGCGAGACCCAGCCGGGCTCGCCTTTTTTCATGCCCTGGAGGCATCCATGAGCAAACGATCGGCCATCAAGCGTCAGCTGCGCGAAGGCGTGCTGGATTCGCCCGAATTCATTCAGGACGCCAAGGTGCGGCGATTGCCCGCCCGCGTCGGCGGCTGGTCGCCCCTGCCCTCGAACGACGAGCGGGATCAGGCCTATCTCAAGACGCTGAAGCCCAAGTCCGACGGTCAGGCCGAGCTTATGGAGGCCGTGGACCACGCCAATCTGGTGCTGGCGCTGGGTCCGGCAGGCACGGGCAAGACCTATCTGGCCGTGGCCAAGGCGGTCGAGGCGCTGGAGGCGGGCAAGGTCGGCCGCATCGTCCTGAGCCGCCCGGCGGTCGAGGCCGGGGAATCGATCGGCTTCCTGCCCGGCGACATGGAGGACAAGCTGGCCCCCTATCTGCGGCCGCTCTACGACGCCCTGTCGGACCGGCTCAGCATGAAGCGGGTCAAGGCGCTCATGGCCGAGGGCCTGATCGAGATTGCCCCCATCGGCTATATGCGCGGCCGCACGCTGAACAACGCCTTCATCGTCGTGGATGAGGCGCAGAACTGCACCTACGTCCAACTGAAGATGCTGCTGACCCGGCTGGGCTGGCACTCGACCATGGTGGTCACGGGCGACCCGCATCAGTCGGACCTGCTGCCCGGCGTCTCCGGCCTGTCCGACATCGCCGACAGACTTGAGGCCGTGCCCGAAATCGCCGTCGTCCGCCTGGCCGAACGCGACATCGTGCGCCACCCGCTGGTGGCCAGCATGATCGGAGTGCTGTGACTCCTTCCCGCATCTGGTGAGAGAAGGAAAAAATAGAGTCTAATTCGTCTGAATCGTCTGAAATCTCCCCCTCGGCCCGGATGCAGTCTACCACAGGCGCCGAGGGGGGATGGTTGATTGCGTTGCGACCCCCGCCCTTCTCCCCTTGTGGGAGAAGGTGGTCCGCCAGGACCGGATGAGGGGTGTCGGCGCGGCGACTTGCCGTTTTCACTGGAGCTCGAACAGTGGATGAGGGCGTAAGCACCCCTCATCCGAGCGCCTCCGGCGCCCACCTTCTCCCACAAGGGGAGAAGGATTTGAGCGTGCTACCGCCTACGGCTACTTGAGCAACTTCTCCCACAAGGGGAGAAGGAAAATCGTTCTAAGCCCGCACCGCCCGGCTGGCGTCGACGCCCAGCGCCGTCACGGCGGCGGCGGCGATGTGTTCGGCGTTGAGGCCGGCCTGGGCGTACATAACCTCGGGCTTGTCCTGATCCTGGAAAATGTCGGGCAGGTGAAGGGTGCGGACCTTCAACCCGCCATCGAGCGCGCCCTTCTCGGCCAGCAGTTGCAGCACGAAGGCGCCGAAGCCGCCCATGGCTCCCTCTTCCACCGTGATCAGCGCCTCATGCTCGCGCGCCAGACGCAGGATCAGATCGGCGTCCAGCGGCTTGGCGAAGCGGGCGTCGGCGACCGTGGCCGAGACGCCGCGCGCCGCCAGCATGTCGGCGGCCTTCAACGATTCCTGCAGGCGAGTGCCCAGCGACAGGATGGCGACTGACGTGCCTTCGCGGACGATGCGGCCCTTGCCGATCTCCAGCGGGGCGGCCAGTTCGGGGATGTCGACGCCCACGCCCTCGCCGCGCGGATAGCGGAAGGCGCTGGGGCGGTCGTCGATGGCCAGCGAGGTCGAGATCATGGCCGCCAGTTCGGCCTCGTCCGCCGCCGCCATCAGCACCATGCCCGGCAGGGCGCCCATATAGCCGATGTCGAACGACCCGGCGTGGGTCGCGCCGTCCGCGCCCACCAGACCGGCGCGGTCCATGGCGAAGCGCACCGGCAGGGACTGGATCGCCACATCGTGGACGACCTGATCATAGCCGCGCTGCAGGAAGGTCGAATAGATGGCGCAGACCGGCTTCATCCCATCGGCGGCCAGACCGGCGGCGAAGGTCACGGCGTGCTGTTCGGCGATGCCGACGTCGAAGGTGCGGTCCGGGAAGGCCTGACCGAACAGATCCAGCCCGGTGCCGGACGGCATGGCTGCGGTCACGGCCATGACGGTCGGATCGGCTTGCGCGTGCTTGATCAGTTCGGTGCCGAACACCTTGGTGTAGCTGGGCGCGTTGGAGATGGCCTTGGCCTGCTTGCCCGACACCACGTCGAACTTGACCACGGCGTGCAGCTTGTCCGCGCTGCTCTCGGCCGGGGCGTAGCCCTTGCCCTTCTGGGTGACGACGTGGACCAGCACCGGGCGGTCGGTGATGGCCGCCGCATTCTTCAGAATGGGGACCAGATTCTCCATGTCGTGACCGTCGATCGGCCCGACGTAGTAGAAGCCCAGCTCCTCGAACAGGGTGCCGCCGACGATCATGCCGCGGGCGTATTCCTCGGCCTTGCGTGCGGCGTCGCGGAACGGGCGCGGCATGTGGTCGACGAACTTCTTCCCGACCTTGCGGATGTTCTGATAGGTCCCGCCGGAAACCTGTTTGGCCAGATAGGCGCTCATGCCGCCGACCGGCGGGGCGATCGACATGTCGTTGTCGTTCAGGATGACCATCAGCTGGCCGCTGGTGGCCTCGGCGGCGTTGTTCATCGCCTCATAGGCCATGCCCGCCGACATGGAGCCGTCGCCGATGACGGCCACGACGCGGTTGTTCCCGCCCTTGGCGTCGCGCGCGGCGGCGAAGCCCAGCGCCGCCGAGATGGAGGTCGAGGCGTGGGCCGCGCCGAAGGGGTCGTATTCGCTCTCGGACCGCTTGGTGAAGCCCGACAGGCCGCCGCCCTGGCGCAGGGTGCGGATCCGGTCGCGCCGCCCGGTCAGGATCTTGTGCGGATAGCACTGGTGGCCGACGTCCCAGATCAGGATGTCCTGCGGCGTCTCGAAGACGTGGTGCAGGGCGACCGTCAGTTCGACCACGCCCAGACCGGCGCCCAGGTGCCCGCCCGTCACCGACACGGCGTCGATGGTCTCGGCCCGCACCTCCTCCGCCAGCTGTTTCAGCTGGGGAATGTCGAAGCCCCGCGTGTCGGCGGGAAACTTGACGGTGTCGAGAAGCGGGGTGTTGGGCATGGAGATCGGGGGCCTTCAGACGACGAGCCGTCAAACAGTAACCCGCTGAGGGCGGGCGCGTTTCCTATCAGGACCGGCGCTTGAGCACAAAGTCCACGCTGGCCTTGAGGATTTCGGCCTCATGACCGAACAGGTCAAGGTGCGAGCGGGCCTGATCGGCCAGATGCGCGACCCTCTGTCGCGCCGCATCGACGCCCAGCAGGGTGACGAAATTGGTCTTGCCCAAGGCCGCGTCCTTGCCGCCCGCCGCCTTGCCCATCTCTTCGGCCGAACCTTCCGCATCCAGAACATCGTCCACGATCTGATAGGCCAGGCCGATGTCGTGGGCGAAGCTGGTCAGGGCGTGCCAGGCGGCTTCGTTGGCGTCGGCGACGATCAGGGGGATCTCGAAGGCGTAGGCGAACAGGGCGCCGGTCTTCAGCCGCTGCATCCGCGCCACGCCGCCCAGATCGTCGCGCACCCCCATCAGGTCGATCATCTGGCCGCCCGCCATGCCGCGCGCGCCCGAGGCGAAGGACAGGCGCCGCGCCAGCTCGCAGCGCACGGCCGCGTCGTCGTGGGTGTCCTCGTCCAGAATGATGTCGAAGGCCGCCGTCTGCAGCGCGTCGCCCGCCAGGATGGCCGTCGCCTCGTCATAGGCGATGTGCAATGTGGGGCGACCGCGCCGCACGTCGTCGTCGTCCATCGCCGGCAGGTCGTCATGCACCAGCGAATAGGCGTGCACGCACTCCAGCGCGCAGGCGGCGCGCAGGACGGCGCGGTCGTCCGCCTCCAGCATCCGGCCCGCCTCGATGGCGAAGAAGGGACGCAGGCGCTTGCCCGGCCCCAGGGCGGCGTAACGCATGGCCTCGGTCAGGCGCACTTCCGGTCCGTCGGCGCGCGGCAACAGTTCATCCAGCGCCACGGTGACGACGTCGGCGACCTCGGCGACGCGGTCGATGACGGCCTGCTCGGGCGAGTTGGCGGCCAGCACCTTCAAAACAGCCTCCCGCCCAGCGGCAGGTCGCGATCGACGCCGACCAGGACGACGTTCCCCTCCGCATCCGGGAAGCCGAGCGTCAGCACCTCGGACATCACCGGGCCGATCTGGCGCGGCGGGAAGTTGACGACGGCGGCGACCTTGCGGCCGTTCAGGTCGTCCAGCGTGTAGTGGTGCGTGATCTGGGCCGAGGACTTCTTGACGCCGATGGCGTCGCCGAAGTCGATGGTCAGCTTATAGGCGGGCTTGCGCGCCTCGGGGAACGGTTCGGCCTTGAGGATTTGGCCGATGCGCACGTCGACCTTCATGAAGTCGTCGAAGCCGATCTGCGGCGCGATTTCGGAACCGGACATCAGCCGAACTCGGCCGGTTCGGCGCCCTTGGCCTGGCCGTCGGCGCCGACGACGATCTTCTCGACCCGCAGCTGGGCGGCCTTCAGCCGCGCCTCGCAATGAGCCTTCAGCCGCGCGCCCTCTTCGTACAGGGCGATGGACTCTTCGAGCGGCGCCTGACCCGATTCCAGGCGCGAAACGATGCCCTCCAGACGCGAGAGGGCGTCCTCGAAGCTGAGATCGGCGGGCACGGCGGGGGAAACGGATGCGTCGGTCATGATGGGCGCAACCTAGAGAGGCGCGCGCGCCGCTTCAACGGCCTTCCTGAGGCCGCGACGTCAGCGCTTCACGAAACGGCGCTGGGACCAGTATTTGAAGCCCTGATTATGGGCCAGTCGCCAGCCGTGCGCCTTCAGCCGCTGGCCCACCATATGGTTGAAATAGCCGTGCGCCAGCACCAGCACGTCGTGGCCTTCGGACGCGCGGGCGATCAAGACGCGCGCGGCCTGATCGGCGCGGACCTCGGCCTCGGCGCGGGTTTCCTGACCCTCATGGTGATTGAAGGCGTGCCACCAGATGCGCGAGATCACGCCCCAGTATCGCGGCGACAGCTTGATCCAGCTTGGAAAGCGCGGCGGCGGCAGGGGCGCCTCGATGAACAGGGCGTCGACCAGCACCTCGCGATCCGGCGCTACCGCGCGCGCGGTCTCCTGAGCGCGAGGCCGGGTCGAGGCGTAGATGGCCCCGGCGCCCTCGGCGGCCGTCAACAGCGCCTGAGGCGGCGTCTGGCCCGCGCGCAGGCCGCCGATCTCATAGCGGCCCCACCAGTCGCGATACTGATCCGAGGTGATCATGCATTTGCGCGACAGGGCCGGCTCGCCGTGGCGCGCCAGCGTAATGGCCCCATAGGCGGCCTCAGCCCCGGCGGAGCGGGCGGCCGCGACCGGCGTCTGAGTTGCGGATTCGGAATGAGTCATGAGCGCAGGAGAAGTCATAGCACGGGGATCGGCCTGTGAAACCAAGGCCTTGGCGTCCCTTAACCTCCCCATCCGAGCATTGGCGTGCGCCGCGAACGACGCACCTTGGACAAAGGTGGTAGCCCTCGTCGCCCGCCCCTGCAACCACGCAAAGATGACGAGGCTGCGATGATGGCGCCACGCGGGTCTCTACACGCCTTCACCCGACGCCCGCCCGGCGCTATTGCGTCGATCATGAGCGACCCTGTGATCCGCCCCGCCCGCCCAGACGACGCCGCCGCCCTGGCCGTGCTGGGGCGCCAGACCTTCATCGACACCTTCGTCACCGGCTTCGGCATTCCCTATCCGGTCGCCGACCTGACCGCCTTTCTGGACGCCAGCTTCAACGCTGAGGCCACCGCCGCCAAGCTGGCCGAGTCGGGCGCCGCCTGGTGGGTCGCGGAGCGCGACGGCGACCTGCTGGCCTTCGCCAACGCCGGGCCGAACACCCTGCCCCACCCCGACGGCCGCGCCAGCCACGCCGAGCTGCGCCGCCTCTATGTCGGCAAACAGGCGCAGGGGCTGGGTCTGGGTACGCAACTGCTGAAAATCTCGCTGGACTGGATGGAGGCCCACACCGACGGCCCCCTGTGGATCGGCGTCTGGAGCGGCAACCACAAGGCGCAGAAGCTGTACGCCGCCTACGGCTTCGAGAAGGCGGGCGAGTACCAATACCCGGTCGGCGCCTGGATGGACGACGAGTTCATCTTGCGGCGCGGCTAGGCCGGGGCCAGTCTTAAACCCATGCTGCTGCCCTTCTTCACCGCCCTGCGCGAGGCCAAGGTGCCTGTGTCGCTCAAGGAATGGCTCCATCTGATGGAGGCCATGGACAAGGGCGTGGCGGGGCGCGACGTCGAAGCCTTCTATCACCTGTCGCGCGCCGTCCTGGTCAAGGACGAGAAGCACTACGACCGCTTCGATCAGGTCTTCGGCAAGGTGTTCCAGGGGCTGGAGGGCGTCAGCCCCGGCGAAGAGATCACCGCCGACATCCCCGAGGACTGGCTACGCCTGCTGACCGAAAAATACCTGACCGACGAGGAGAAGGCGCAAGTTGAGGCGCTCGGCGGTTTCGACAAGCTGATGGAGACGCTGAAGCAGCGCCTGGAAGAGCAGAAGGAACGCCATCAAGGCGGCAACAAATGGATCGGCACGGGCGGAACCAGCCCCTTCGGCCACGGCGGCTACAACCCCGAGGGCGTGCGCATCGGCGGGCCGGGGCGGCACGGCCGCGCGGTCAAGGTCTGGGAAAAGCGCGAATACAGGAACCTGGACGACACGGTCGAACTGGGCACGCGCAACATCAAGGTGGCCTTACGCCGCCTGCGCCGCTTCGCCCGCGAAGGCGCGGCCGAAGAACTGGACATCGACGGCACCATTGACGGCACGGCGCGTCAGGGCTGGCTCGACATCCACATGCGGCCCGAGCGGCGCAATACCATCAAGGTGCTGCTGTTCCTCGACGTGGGCGGTTCGATGGACGGTCATATCCAGCTGTGTGAAGAGCTGTTCTCGGCCGCGCGGACCGAGTTCAAGAACCTGGAATTCTTCTACTTCCACAACTGCCTCTACGAAGGGGTTTGGAAGGACAACCGGCGCCGCCATACGGAACGCATCCCGACCTGGGATCTGATCCACAAATACCCCGGCGACTGGCGCGCCATCTTCGTCGGCGACGCGACCATGTCGCCGTATGAGGTGACCATGCCCGGCGGCTCTGTCGAGCACTGGAACGAGGAAGCCGGCGCCGTCTGGCTGAAACGCGCCCGCGAACAGTGGGGCAAGTCGGTCTGGCTGAACCCCGTCCCCGAACGCCACTGGAGCTACACCCCCTCGGTCAGCCTGATCGGCGAGGTGATGGAGCACCGCATGTTCCCCCTGACGCTGGAGGGACTGGAACGGGCGATGCGGACGCTGGCGCGCTAAAAAAACCGCCGCCCCGGCGAGAGGGCGGCGGTCTGTTCTTGTAGCGAGAAAGCTGGCCTACTTGCCTTTCAGAGCGTCCTTGACGCCGCCGAGGGCGTTCTGGGCCTTGCCTTCGATCTGATCGGCGCGGCCTTCGGCTTTCAGCTTTTCGTCGCCGGCGACCTTGCCGGCGGCTTCCTTGATCTTGCCTCCGATGTTCTTGGCTGCGCCTTCGATGCGGTCGTGATCGGCCATGAGAAGCTCCCTGTCTGACGGCCGCCGGACTGGCGGCCTCTCAGGGAAAACAACCCTTTCTGCTCAGCCCGGTTCCGAGGCTGCGGCATGACGGTCGCGCAGCCAGCGGGCGACGGCCCAGCTGTGGGCCTCATGGCGCAGGCTGAACAGAGCGCGCATCGGCTCCATCCAGACCAGTTCGTGGTCGGCTTCCTGTTTGGTCGAGGGGTCGGCGCCGGTGACGCTGACCACCCAGACGCCGCCGACGTTGTTCACCGGCGTGCCGTCAGACTTGAGGAAATACTGCCCCGCCTCCGTCAGGCGGTCGACCGGCTGGATGATCAGGCCGGTCTCTTCAGCGAACTCGCGCACCAGGGCCTGCTGTTCGGTCTCCTCGCCATCCAGGGCGCCGCCGGGCAGATCGTAGTAGACGACCCCTTCGCCGCGATCCACGCGGACGCAGGCCAGTCGGCCTTCACGCTCGGCGATGCCGAAAACAGCGGGGCGGTGGATGTAGTCGAGGCCCGGGCGGGCCGTGCCGAACTGAAGCTTCATTTCACCGAGCTTAAACCCGCCGCGCTGCCCGACGAAAGCCCCAAATGCACGCTCAGAGGTCGAACGCCAGTCGCGCGCGCACGCCATGATGCGCCGGGTCCACCTCGATCGCCGAGCGCAGGCCGCTGGCCATGGCCGAGATGATCTTGGAGCCCAGCCCGGTGCCCTTGGGCGCGCCTTCGCCAAGACCCGGCCCGTCGTCCTCGACGGTCAGCAGGGCTCGTCCACCGCCGTCCGCCTGTTCCAGGATGATGCGGATTTCGCCTGCCGCGCCGGGCTCATAGGCGTATTTGACGGCGTTGGTGACCAGTTCGGTCACGATGACGCCCAGGGACACGGCCTGGTCCGTCGTCACCCTCAAGGGCTCGGCGCGCAGGGTCAGGCGCGACCCATCGCCATCCGGCCCGATCGACTTGCTCAGTTCCTCGACCAGGCCGGCCAGATATTCATCCATCTGCACCCGTTCGACATCGGCCGAGGTGTAGAGGCGGCGGTGGACATGGGCGACGGCCTCAATGCGGACCTGAGCCTCGCGCAGGGCGGCGCGGGCGCCTTCGTCGGCGAGCTGGCGCAACTGGAGGGAGATGAAGCTGGAGACCAGTTGCAGGGAGTTGCCCACGCGGTGATTGACCTCGCGCAGCAGAGCCTCGGCGCGGTCGCGCTCTTGCCGCACTTCGTCGTTCGCCCGCTGGTTCTCATGCTCCAGACGGCGACGCAGCAGGGCGTCCTCGACGGCCGAACGCAGCAGGGCGGTGAAGTCCTCGGACACGTCTTTGATGACGTAGTCGGCGGCGCCCGCACGCAGGGCGGCCACGGCGATCCGCCCGTCCTGCGCCCCGGTGACATAGACCACCGGCGGCGGCGTCGGCAGGGCCAGGATGTCCGGCAGAACGTCCAGGCCTTCGCGGCCCGGCATATAGTGGTCCAGGGCGCAGACATCGAAGGCCTCGGCCTTCAGCGCCTCATAGCCCGCATCGGCGTCGGGCGCGCAGACGACCTGATAGCCATGGCGCTCCAGCTCCTTCTGGACCAGGCGCGACAGGCCGCGATCATCGTCGATGTAGAGGAGCCGTATGGGAGGCTGGACCTGATCCACGCGTCAGATCTCAGGGGCTTGCATGACGGAAAGGAACAGGCCCAGCTGACGGATCGCGCCCGCGAATGCCTCATAGTCGACCGGCTTGGTGATGTAGACGTTGCAGCCCAGGTCGTAGCAGCGCTGGATCTCGCCCTTGTCGTCCGTCGTCGTCAGGACCACTACCGGGGCCCGGCGCAGACGCTCGTCCGCCTTGACCCGCTCCAGGATATCCGTCCCCGACATATCCGGCAGATTGAGGTCCAGAAGGATCAGCAGAGGGCCGCTGCGGCGAACCTCTTCCTGAAAGAGATAATCCAGCGCCGCATCGCCATGGTCGAAGTGGACAATGTCGTTGGCGATATTCGCCCGCCGGATGTTCTTCTCAATGAGCTTGGCGTGGCCATGGTCGTCCTCGACCATGACGATCTTCACCGAGTGGCTCACAGGCGATCTCCTTGATAGTCACCCAGCATAATCAGACGCTTCGGAAATTTTAGGTAAAAAGTCGAGCCTTCGCCCAGTTCAGACTCGACATCGATCACGCCGCCCATCCGGCGAACGATGTTGCGCACGAAGGCCAGACCCAGGCCCTCACCCGGCGTGTCCTGCTTGCCAGAGCGCCGGAACAGCTCGAATATCCGTTCGTGATCCCGCGGCGAGACGCCCCGGCCGTTATCGCGCACAGCATAAGAGACCCAGCCGTCCGGCTCCTGCCGGCCGCTGACCTCGATATGGATCGGTCGGCCCGGCTGCCGATACTTGACGGCGTTGTCGATCAGATTGCTGAAGACCTGCTCGATCGACAGACGGTCGTTCTCCATCGCAGGCAGGTCGCTGATCGTGATCTCGCCGCCCGTTTCGGCGACCTGATGGCTGACGGTGTCAGCGATGGCGCGGACCATGGCCGTCATCTCCAGCGTCTCGGGCTGCAGGGCGCGGCGCCCCTCGCGCGACAGGCGCAGGATGGCGTTGATCAGCCGGTCCATCTTGGCCGTCGAGGTGCGGATAAAGCCCACAGCCTCGGGCGCATCCTCGCGCACCGAGCGCAGCGCCTCGGCGTCGACCAGTTCGGGATGCGCGGCCTCCAGCGCGGTCAGCTGTTTCTCCAGCGCCTTGCAGACCTGCTCAAGCTCGGAGGTGTAGCCCATGACATTGACCAGCGGCGCGCGCAGGTCGTGGCTGACGATATAGGCGAACCTCTGGATCTCCTCATTGGCGCGCGTCAACTCGGCGGTGCGGTCGCGCACCTCGTTTTCAAGCCCGGCGTTGACGCGGTCGAGCTCGAAATGCGCGCCCTCGATCTCGGCCACATAACGACGGACCATCCAGGCGCTGATGCCCGCCAGGATCAGCACCAGAACCGCCGCCAGGGCGTTGACGGCGACCGTGACCGTTTGCGCCCGTTCGGACTGGCGCGTCCGCTCCGACAGACGGCGGGCCTCGTCCGCATCCATCGCCGACAGCTCGACCCGAATCCGGTCCATCAGCGCCTTGCCCCTGCCGTTGCGGATCAAGGACACCGCCTCGCCGATGCGGCCCGTCCGGGTCAGCTCGATCGTGGCCGTCATCAGGTCAAGCCGCTGCTGATACAGCCCCTTCACCACGGCGGCCCTGCGGGCCTGCTCCGGGTCGCCGGCCGCCAGCTCCTCCATTCGTTCGACAACGGCCGGCAGTTTGGAAACGGCGTTCTGGTGCAGCCCCAGATACTCGGCACGCGCCGTCAGCATGAAGCCCCGCTGGCCGGTCTCGGCCTCGGTCAGCAGCATCAGCATGTCCTTGGCCGCCAGACGCACCTGCTGGCTGTGATCGACCGTGTCGTTATAGGTCGCGGTCCGCTGGATCATCACGAAGGTCGCGGCGTTCACCGCCATCAGCAACAGGATGGCCAGCGCGAGCAGCGCGATGATGGAGCGACTGAGGGTCGGGGTGCGCAGGAAGGTTCCGAAGGTGCGCAGGGCCGGCCGAATGCGTTTCATGGCCGGAACCATATTCGCCGCCTGCGCGGTGTCCAGCGATTAACCGTGAAGTCGTCTAAACCGAGCCGACGGTGCGCAGGCGGGCCTTGGGGTGAATCTCATTCTGGCTCATCACCACCGTCTGGCCGCGGAAGCGTTCGATGATGGAGCGGACATAGGGGCGCACCTGCGGCCCGGTCAACAGGACCGGGTTCTCGCCCGTCATGGCGGCCCGCTCGAACACGTCGCGCACGGCGCGGATGAAGTCCTGAAGCTTGCTGGGCGCCATGGCCAGCTGCTTGTCCTCGCCGGGCCCGACCAGGCTGTCGGCGAAGGCCTGTTCCCACTCGGGCGACAGGGTGACGATGGGCAAGGCGCCGTCGTCAGCCTTGTGCTGCCAGCACAGCTGACGCGCCAGACGGCTGCGGACGTGTTCGACCAGGGTGGAGACGCTGGTGGTGTGCGGCGCGGCCTCGGCCAGGCCTTCGAGGATGGCGGGCAGGTCGCGGATCGACACCTTCTCGCGCAGCAGGGCCTGCAAGACGCGCTGAAGCGTCGTCACGGTGACGACCGACGGGATCAGCTCCTCCACCAGCTTCTGCTCCTCGCCCTTCAGCTCCTTCAGCAGCTTCTGCACCTCGGCGTAGGACAGCAGCTCGGCCATGTTCTCCTTGAGGATTTCCGTCAGGTGCGTGGTCAGCACGGTCGAGGGGTCGACGATGGTGTAGCCGCGGAAGGTCGCCTCCTCGCGCAGGGACTCGTCGATCCAGGTGGCGGGAAGGCCGAAGGCGGGCTCGCGCGTATGCTCGCCGGGCAGTTCGACCTGACGCCCCGCCGGGTCCATCGCCATCAGGGAGGCCAGGCGCACCTCGCCCGATCCCGCGTCCATCTCCTTGATGCGGATGGCGTAGCCCTGATTGGGCAGGCGCATGTTGTCGAGGATGCGCACGCTGGGCATGACGAAGCCGTATTCCTGGGCCAGCGATCGGCGCAGGGCGCGGATCTGGTCCGTCAGGCGGCGGCCCTCCAGATCGTTGATCAGGGCCAGCAGGGCGTAGCCCAGCTCGATCTTCACCTCGTCGATGGTCAGGGCGGTGGAGATCGGCTCCTCCACATCCTCCCTGGGCTTGAGGTCCACCGGCTCGGCGGGCGGCGGCTTCAGCCGGTCGCGGCCGAGCTTCCACGCCATGAAGCCCGTCCCCAGCGCCAGCGCCGCGAACGGCAGCAGCGGCATGCCGGGGATCAGCCCGATCAGGCCCGCCGTGCCGGACACCACGCCCAGCGATACCGGGTTGGTCGCCAACTGCGCGGCGAAGGCCTTGTCGGCCGAACCCTCGACCCCGGCCTTGGTCACGAGGAAGCCCGCCGCGACCGAGACGATGATGGCCGGGATCTGCGTCACCAGACCGTCGCCGACGGTCAGCTGCACATAGGTGTTGGCGGCCTCCATGGCCGGCATGCCATGCTGCAGGATCCCGATCAGCAGGCCGCCGATCACGTTGATGAAGGTGATGATCAGGCCCGCGACCGCATCGCCGCGCACGAACTTCGAGGCGCCGTCCATGGCGCCGAAGAAGGTGGATTCCTGCTCCAGCTCCTTGCGGCGCAGCTTGGCCTGCTCCTCATTGATTAGGCCGGACGACAGGTCGGCGTCGATGGCCATCTGCTTGCCCGGCATGGAGTCCAGGGTGAAGCGTGCCGAGACCTCGGCAATGCGGGTGGCGCCCTTGGTGATAACGACGAAGTTCACCACCAGCAGGATGGCGAAAATGATCACCCCGATGATGAAGTTGCCCCCCATCATCAACTCGCCGAAGGCCTGAATGATCTTGCCCGCGCTGTCGTGGCCTTCCTGGCCGTTGCTGAGGATCAGCCGCGTCGAGGCCAGGTTCAAACCCAGCCGATACAGGGTCGAGACCAGCAGCACGGTGGGGAAGATGGCGAAGTCCAGCGGCCGCTTCATCATCACGGCGGTCATCAGGATCAACACGCTGGAGACGAGCGAAATCGCCAGCAGCAAATCCAGAAGCATCTTCGGGATCGGTACGATCAGCAGCATGATGACGCCGATAACGCCGACCGCCATGCCGACTTCGCCGCGCATCAACCAGCCGAGCGCATCACGCCCCGTGGGGCGCGCCATGCCGTCCTTCATCAGGAAAGGCGCGTCAGCCATGACGACATGCGAAGGTCATGTCGCCTGATGACAGGATTCGCCCGATCTCATCCATGTCAGCCATGCCCCAGCGCCTTGAGCGCCTGCCGCGTCGCATCGGCGACTGCCGCCTCGCGCTGGGCGTCGGTCGAATCCTTAGTGGCGTGGAAATAGACGGCGATGGCGATGGGCTCGCCCTCGGTCGGATACAGCACGCCGATGTCATTCACCACACCGTCGCCGCTCGTGCCGGTCTTGTGCGCCACGGTCCAGCCGAAAGGAACGCCCGCCTTCAGGCGCGCCTGCCCTGTCGGGGACGCCACCATCCATTCCAGAAGCAACCGCTTGAAAGCCGACTCGAGCGGCGAAGCCTCCGACAGGATCAGCCGCTCGATATTGCGCACAGACTGGTTCGGGGTGATCGTGTCCTTGTCGCCGTCCGCCCGGTTCAGTTCCGGCTCCAGCCGATCCACGCGGGTCGTCTCATCGCCGATGCCGCGATAGAAGGCGCGCAAGGGCTCCAGCCCCCCCATTTCGCGGATCAGGATGTTGGCGGCCGGATTGTCGCTGACCTCGACCGCGCCCTTCATCAACTGTTCGATGGTCAGGGTCGAACCGACCGCCGGAGCCGTCGTCGGCGCGTGGCTGATCATGTCGGCCTGCGTCACCGCGATCGCCCGGTCCAGCCGCTCCTGCCCCGCCTGAACGCGCAGCAGGCTGGCGGCGGCCAGATACATCTTGAAGGTCGAGCAATAGACAAACCGCTCGTCGCCGCGCCAGTCAGCGCGCTTGCCTTCAGTCAGGACCGAGACGCCCAGACGGCCGCCGTGGCGGGCTTCCAGCGCCGACAGGTCGAGATCCAGAACGACGGGCTCGGCCGTCGCAGGCTCCGTCCCCCGCGCGCAGGCTCCCAAGGCCATTCCACCAAGCGTCAGTGCGCCTGCGCCGATCAGCAGGGTGCGACGGTCGGCGCGCATCGGGTCAGCCCGCCGCGCCGTAGGCGGCCGCCACGCCCGACTGGGGCGCCGGGATCGGCGTGCCCTGATCGGCGTATTCGTTGAGCTTGTTGCGCAGGGTGCGGATGGAGATGCCCAGGATCGTGGCCGCATGGGTGCGGTTGCCCAAGCAGTGGCTGAGCGTGTCCAGGATCAGGGACTTCTCCATCTCGGCCACGGTCTGGCCGACGAAGCTGCGGGTCACGGCGTCGGCGACCTGGGCCGCCTGTCCGGCCACGCCGGCGTCATAGGTCGAGGCGGCGGGGGTCGAGGCCCCCTCCCCGCCCAGCAGCGGGCGGCCGTCCGGCAGGCGGATGGCCTCGACGTCGATCTCAGCCCCGGACGCCAGCAGCACGGCGCGGTGCATGGCGTTTTCCAGCTCGCGCACGTTGCCGGGCCAGCGATGGCCGACCAGGGCGCGTCGGGCCTCAGCGCCGATGGCGCGCGGCGGCACGCCGTTGGCGGCGGCGTATTTCTTGACGAAATGGTCGGCCAGCACGGCGATGTCGCCGGGGCGTTCGCGCAAGGAAGGCAGTCGCAGGTTCACCACGTTGAGGCGATACAGCAGGTCTTCGCGGAACGTCCCCTCGGCCACCGACTTGGCCAGGTCGCGGTTGGAGGTGGCGATGATGCGGATGTTGACGGGCACCGGCTTGGAGCCGCCGACGCGGTCGATGACCCGCTCCTGAATGGCGCGCAGCAGCTTGGCCTGAAGGCGGGCGTCCATCTCGCTGATTTCATCCAGCAGAAGCGTGCCGCCGTCGGCCTCCTCGAACTTGCCGATGCGGCGGGCGACAGCCCCGGTGAAGGCGCCCTTCTCGTGACCGAACAGCTCGGATTCCAGCAGGTTATCCGGGATGGCGGCGCAGTTGACGCTGATGAAGGCCTTGTCCGCGCGGCGCGAGTGCGTGTGCAGATAGCGGGCCATCACCTCCTTGCCGACGCCGCTTTCGCCGGTGATCAGGATGGAGGCTTCCGAGCGCGCCACCTGATCGGCCAGCTGGATCACCGACTTCATCGCCGGATCGGCCGAGATCATCGGCCGCTCGTCGTCGGCCACGGCGGACAGGACGGCGGCGATCAGGTCCGCCTCGGGCGGCAGGGGAATGAACTCCTTGGCCCCGGCGCGGATGGCGTCGGCCGCTTCCTTGGCGTCAGCGTCGACGCCGCAGGCCACCACCGGCACATGAATGCGCTCGGCGTCGTTGGCCGCGATCAGGGCGGCGATGTCGATGCGATAGTCGACCATCAGCAGGTCGGCGCCCTGCCCCCGGCGCAGTTGCTCGGTCGCCTGATCGGCGCGCTCGACGTGCTGGACCTTGGCGCCGTGCGCCATGGCCATCTTCACCGCCGTCGCCAGTTGGCCGCTTAAACGACCCACCACCAGAAGACGCATCGCCCTACTCCTTCAAATCCTGTCCGTGACGGGGCGGCCGATCAGGCGCCCTTGTCCTCGGTCTTGATGATTTCCGTCATGGTCACGCCCAGGCGGTCCTCGACGACGACGACCTCGCCGCGCGCCACGAGGCGGTTGTTGACGAAGATGTCGATCGCCTCGCCGACCTTGCGGTCCAGTTCCAGCACCGAGCCCTTGTTCAGCTTCAGCAGCTGGGCGACCGACATGTGCGCCTTGCCCAGCACCGCCGAGATATTGACCGGCACGTCGAAGACGGGCGCCAGGTCGACGGCGGACTTCTCGCCACCGTCGTCGGCCAGGTTCAGGGCGGTGGACTCGCCGAATTCCTCAAGCGAGAGATCGTCGGTGGCCATCAGAAGCCCCTCCTGTCATGAGCGCCGCCTTCAAGAGGCGGCTCAGCGTGGCCCGCTTCGGCGGCCAATGCGGCGTTGAGCGCCGCAACGACGCGCGCCTCGGCTTCGGCCGGGTCGAACTCGGCGCGCCCGTCGGCCCATTCCAGGGCGAAGGCGGCGGCGGGCAGATGCGGTTCGTCGCGGAACACCACCAGTCCTGAAAAGCCCGCCTGAGCGCACAGGGCCTCGATCTGGGCGCGGCCGTCCTGGTCCAGGCCCGAGGCGCGGACGACGAGGCGCGGCGTGGCGTCCATCTCCTGGCCCAGAGCCTCAATGGCGGCCTCCAGCGGACGACGCGGAAAGCGGTCGAAGGCGGCCGAACCGATCACACGGGCGGCGGCCAGGGCCAGTTCGGCGGATTCGCGGCGGTGCGCCTCGGCCACGCCGCGCAGGGCGGTCGCCGCCTGGGACACCGTCTGCGCCACGATGGACAGGGCCTCGGCGCGCAGGGCCTCGACCTCGTTCAGCGCCTGCTGGCGGGCCTCAAGCCGGGCCTGGGCGACCAGGGCCTCGACTTCGGCCGGGGCGAAGGCCCGCTTGGTCGGCTGCCAGGTCGAGGCGCGCAGCACGGCGCCGTCGGCCCCGAACTCCGTGTCGAAGGCGAAGGGAACGGCGTTGGAAGGGAGGGCGCTCATGTCAGTAGATCAACTCGTCGTCGCCGCCCTGGCCGGCCAGCATGATGTCGCCGCGCGCCGCCAGATCCTTGGCCACCTGGACCATGGCCATCTGGGCGTTGTCGACGTCCTTGAGGCGGACAGGCCCCATGGATTCCATGTCCTCGCGCATGATCTTCGAGGCGCGCTCAGACATGTTGGAGAAGAACATTTCGCGCAAGGAGTCTGAGGCGCCCTTCAGCGCCAGCCCCAGTTGGTCCTTCTCGACCGAGCGCAGCAGGGTCTGCACCCCGCCCGGGTCAAGGCGCGACAGGTCCTCGAACACGAACATCAGGGCGCGGATGCGCTCGGCCGCGTCGCGGTTGCGTTCCTCCAGGGCGCCGATGAAGCGGGCCTCGGTCTGGCGATCGAAGCTGTTGAAGATGTCGGCCATCAGCTCATGGCTGTCGCGCTTGGACGTGCGCGCCAGGTTGGACATGAACTCGCTGCGCAGGGTCTGTTCGATCTTGTCGAGGATGTCGCGCTGCACCGGCTCCATGCGCAGCATCCGCTGGACGCATTCCAGGGCGAAGTCCTCGGGCAGGGCCGTCAGCACGCGCGAGGCGTGGTCCGGCTTGATCTTGGACAGGACCACCGCGACCGTCTGCGGATATTCGTTCTTCAGATAGTTGGCGAGCACGGCCTCGTTCACATTGCCGAGCTTGTCCCACATGGTGCGGCCGGCGGGACCGCGGATCTCCTCCATCAGGGCCTCGACCCGGTCGGAAGGCATGAAGGAGGCCAGCAGACGCTGCGTCTGCTCGTAGGAGCCCATCAGCGAGCCCGACCCGCCGATGCCGGAGACGAACTCGACCAGCACCTCTTCGACCACGGCGGCGGTGACGCTGCCCAGCCCCGCCATGGCCTGGGAGACTTCCTTGATCTCCTCATCGTCGAGCTGCTGCCACAGGACCGTATGCTCTTCGCCCAGAGACAGAAGAACGACGGCCGCCTTTTCAGGCCCCGTCAGCTTCTTGGCGTCGTCGACCGCCGCGCCTTTTGAGACCAGCCGCGCCGCCATCAGGTTTCATGCATCCAGGCGCGCAGGATCGCCGTGGACTCCTCTGGGTGGCTGTCGACGAAATCGGCGACCTTCTTGATGGATGAAGCCTTCACCTGACCCTCGATGCGGGCGATGTCGATGCGCTGCTCCATGTCGCTGGGACCGGCCAGCATGGGCGCGCCGCCCGGCAGGGTTCCGCCGACAAGCTGGGTGTCCAAGGCGGTGACGGGAATGCCGCCGGCGCCGGCCAGGGCGGGCGCGCCCGCACGCCCCTGACCCGATGCGGTCTTCAGCAGCGGACGCAGGACGAAGAAGATCAGCAGCAGGCCCGTCACCAGCAGGACCAGCAGTTCGACCCCGCGCATGATGTCGTTCTTATCGAAGGCGAACAGCGACGATCCCTGTTCCTCGCCCGGCGCGGCCGAGGGTTCGCGGTTGAAGCGGACGTTGACGACCTCGATCTTGTCGCCGCGCGCCTCGTCGATGCCGACGGCGGCGGCGACCAGGGCCTTGATCTGCTGCACTTCCTCGGCGGTGCGGGCGGCGTAGGTGGGCTCGCCCTTGCCGTCGGCGGCCGGGGTGTATTTGCCGTCAACCGCGACCGAGACGGACAGCTTCTTGACCTCGCCCGGCTCCTTCACCGTCGTCGTGGTGGTGTTGGAGATCTCGTAGTTGGTCGTCTCGGTGTTCTCGACGCGGGTCGAGCCGAGCGGGGCGCCGGCCGGAGCCTCGCCGCCCGGCATATTGGCCGTGGCGGTGGCCCCTTCCTGCTGGCCGGTCGTGTCCTGCGACTGGCTGCCGTTGGTCGAGGTCGAGCGGACGACCTGGCCGTCCGGGTCGAACTTCTGCTCCTGGGTGGTCGAGCGGCTGTGGTCGATGTCGGCCGTCACCTGCACGCGGGCGGCGCCGGCGCCGACGACGCCCTCGACGATGTCTTTGATGCGGGCCTGCATCTGCGCCTCGGTCGAGGCCTTGGCCGCGTCGGCGGTGGCCGAGGTGAAGCCGGTCTCCTCGGAGCCCGCAGCCAGGGTGCGGTTGGCCTGATCGGTCACCGTGACCTTGTCCGGCTTCAGGTTCGGCACTGACGAGGCCACCACGTTGCGGATGGCGCGCACCTGATCGGTCGTGAGGTCGCGGCCCGACAGGCCCACGACCACGGCGGCGGTCGGGTCGATGGCGGCGGCCTGGAACATCTCGCGCCGGGGCATGGTGATGTGGACGCGGGCCGAGGCGATGCCGCGCATCGACATGATGGTGCGCGCCAATTCGCCCTGCAGCGCGCGCTGTTCGTTCAGGTTCTGCTGGAACTCGGTCTGGCCCAGCACCGACTGATTGTCGAAGAGTTCGTAACCGACGCTGCCCGAGGTCACGAGCCCCTTGCCCGCCAGCATCAGGCGCGCCGTGCCGACCTCGTCGCGGCTAACGAAGAGGGTCGAGCCGTCGCCCTTGGAGGAATATTTGATGCCCGCCTGGCTGAGGGCGGCGCTGATTTCTGAAGCCTCGCGCAGGTCGAGGTTGGAATAGAGCAAGGCGTCCGGCGCCTGGCCCACGCGCAGCATGACGGCGACCAGGACAGCGGCCACGCCCGCGGCCACGCCGAGAATGGCGGCCAGGCGTCCGATGCCGAACTTCTTCAAAGCTTCCGTGAAGCCGCCCACGCGCAACCGCCCCTGCACACGCGGGACGATCCGAACCCGCTAGGCAGAAACTGCCGCCTGGATGGTAAATGCGGCGTTAAGAGGCGTTAAAGAGATGGGAATCCGCGCCCCCGCTTTCGATGCGACAGGGATAACTGGCGCGCAAAAGAAAAAGGGGCTGCGGGACCATCACGCCCCGCACCCCCTTCGGCGCCCCCCGGCGCCCGCCCGCTTCCTCGAGGGAGGCAGGCTATCTGGTCGAAAGCCTTAGACCTTCTGGGCCTCGGCCTTGGCGTCGGCGGCGGCCTTGATGCGGGCCTCGGCGATGGCGTCGGCGATCAGGTGGGTCGGCTTGTTCTCGGAAACCGAACGCTCGAGGATTTCCTCGAAGGTCTCCATCAGGCGCGACAGCTTGCCTTCGACCCACGAGGCGTCATAGGCGCCGCCGGTCTGACGGGCGTTCATTTCCGAGGCGACGTTGATGATGCCGCCGCCGTTGATGACGTAGTCCGGCGAATACAGGATGCCGCGCTTGAACAGCTCGTCGCCGATGTCGGCGGTGGCCAGCTGGTTGTTGGCGGCGCCGCAGACGGCCTTGACCTTCAGGCGATCCAGCGTCTGCGGGTTCAGCGTGGCGCCCAGGGCGCACGGGGCGTAGATGTCGGCGGCGACATCATAGATGGCGTCCGGGGCGACGATCTCGGCGCCGGTCTTGGCGGCGACCGCTTCCAGATTGGCCTGGTTGACGTCGGTGATGATCAGCTTGGCGCCGGCCTTGTGCAGCTTCTCGGCCAGATAGGCGCCGACGTGGCCCACGCCTTGAAGGGCGACGGTCAGGCCCGTCATGTCGTCCTGGTTGAACAGGCGGCGCGCGACGACCAGGCTCGAGCGAAACACGCCCTCGGCGGTGACCGGGCTGGGGTCGCCCGAGGCTTCCGGGCCGTCCTTCAGGCCCAGAACGAATTCGGTGACCTTGCGCGCTTCGGCGATGTCCTCGACCGAGGTGCCAACGTCTTCGGCGGCGTAGTAGTGGCCGCCCAGGCCGTTCAGATAGCGGCCGAAGGCGTGGAACAGCTCAGGCGACTTCTGGGTGCGGCTGTCGCCGATGATGACCGACTTGCCGCCGCCCATCTCCAGATCGGCGATGGCGTTCTTGTAGCTCATGCCCTTGGACAGGCGCAGCACGTCTTCCAGCGCCTCGGCCGAGGAGGCGTAGTTCCACATGCGGGTGCCGCCCACGGCCGGGCCGCGCGCGGTCGAGTGCACCGCAACAATAGCTTTCAGGCCGGTTTTCTCATCATAGAAGGCGTGCACGCCTTCATGGTTCGCAAACGAGGGAGATTCAAACAGCGTCGTGCCCATGACAGGCCTTTCCTGGGGTATTTTTTGTGCGCATGGACATACGCGCCCCCTTTCCAAACGGCAAGCATCACCGTGCAGGAGGCGCCAGTTCCGGGCCGGCTGCGGCTTGTGGGCCGATTTGCCGCAAATCCTGCGTTCAGCGCGTCTTGGGGTCCGCCTGTAGCGTGGGCAGGACCGCCGGAGCCCCGGAAGGCAGGGGCCGCGCCGGATCGCGCAACCAGGCCTCGACGTCGGCGAAGACGGTTTCAGCCTGCAGATCCCGGTTCAGGATGTGCCAGCCGTCGGCGTAATAGCCGGTGGTCAGATTCGGCCGCTCGCCCGCCTGCTCCAGGGCGCGGCGCATCGGCCGCTTGGTGATGATCTGGTCGTGTGCGCCATACAGCAGCAGGGTCGGCTTCTCGATGCGTCCAAGGCGCAGGGTCGCCGTTTCCATCAGATCGACCAGGCCGTACAGGGAATCTAACCGGGTCGACAGGATCGACAGCGGGTCGCGGCCGTTGCGGATCAGCTCCAGCGTATTGTCCGAGGCGCGGATGTCGCGCACGGCGAACGACGGCGGCTCGACCTGTCTGGCCCCCATCAGGCGGGCGGCCGCCCACAGCCCGGCGCGATTGAAGGCGCTCTGGCTGGACCAGCCCCAGACGCCGGGCGCCAACAGCACGACCCGGTCGGCGTCGGGCGGGGCGTCCGAGCCGAAGGCGGCGATGGCGGACGATCCGCCCATGCTCTCGCCCGCCACCACGATCAGGGCGTCCGGCCTTTGCGCGCGGACCAGGGCGACGATGGTGCGCAGGTCCTGGCTGGTCAGGCCCTCGGCCGCGAACTCGCCCCGTCCGGGCGCCAGACCGAAACCGCGCTGATCATAGGCCCAGGTCTCGATGCCCCGCTGCGCCCACCACGGCCCGGCCAAGCGGAAGGAGGCGTAATGGTCGTTGAACCCATGCAGGGCGACGATGACCGCCCACGGCTGCTGACCTTCGGGGCTCCAGCGCAGATAGGGCAGCCGCGCCCCGTCCTGCACCACAAAGGCGCCGCGCCCCAGGGTTCCTTCCTCGACGCGCGGACCGGCGAAGCCTGCGGGCGGCGTCAGGGGCGGCTGGACGTGGGGCGTGGCGCAGGCGGACAGGGCGAGGGAAAGAAAGGCAGCGGCGCCCCATCCGCCCCTTCTTCCTTCTCCCCTCGAGGGAGAAGGTGGGCGCCGGAGGCGCTCGGATGAGGGGGCTGTGTCAGAAAACGCGGCGGTCGATGATGAGGCCGGGGGCGGCCGCCCCCTCATCCGTCTCGCTCCGCGAGCCACCTTCTCCCACAAGGGGAGAAGGGAAAAGCGATAGGTCACGCCAATATCTCCGCTGTTCGCTGGCGAAGGTAAGGCAGAATCTCGGCTTCGAACCAGGGGTTCTTCTTCAGCCAGGCCGTATTGCGCCAGGACGGGTGCGGCAGGGGCAGGATGTCCGGCGCATAGTCGCGCCAAGCGCGCACCGTTTCGGTCATATTGGCCTTGGCCCGGTCGCCCAGCGCCCAGACCTGCGCATAGCCGCCGACCAGCAGGGTCAGTTCCACCTTGGGCAGTTCCGCCAGCAGGCGCGGCCGCCACAGTTCGGCGCAGCGGCGTGGCGGGGGATAATCGCCGCCTTTCGGATCAGTGCCGGGAAAGCAGAAGGCCTGAGCCGCGACGCCGAGGCGCGGGTCGCCGTAGAAGGTCGCCTCGTCCACGCCCATCCAGTGGCGCAGGCGGACGCCGGACGGGTCGGTGAACGGCAAGCCGCTTTCATGCACCCGCCGCCCCGGCGCCTGGCCGCAGATCAGCAGGCGGGTTTCCGGCGCGACCATGACCACCGGGCGCGGCGTGTGCGGCAACAGGCCCAGGCACGCCCGACAGGCGCGGATTTCGGCCAGGACTTCATCCAGACCATTTTCCGGTTCAGTCGAAGTCGTCATCCGAGGCTTCGACCGGCGGCAGGGCGGCGAGGGCCGCGGCCGTCTCGGCTTCCGTCGGAAGGCGCAGGCGGATCACGCCGCGGAAGTTGTTGGGATCGACCGCCTTGCCCTTCTTGGTGATGGTCAGCCTGCCCTGACGCATCAGGCCCAGGGCCGTCGCCTTCACCTTGGGCAGCATCCGCTGCCACTGCTCGGGCTGCAGTTCCTTGGCCACATCGGCCGGTTCAATGCTCTTGCCGCCGACGTTCTTCGGATCGGCCTTGGCCAGTTTTTCAAAAATGGCTGCTTCGATTGGATCGCTCATAGGCGCTATATGCTGCACCGCGAGATCGGAAAGAAGGCAAAACCGACATGGCCGAGATAATCACCGTCACCGAAGGCGAGTTCGCCGGCTGGAAGACCTATAATCTGCGCGACACCTTCGACGCGGTCGTCGGCCCCTTCTATGGCAAGCCCGACCCCGACGGCCACATGCGTTGCGCCTTCCGCGCCGAGCAGAAGCACATGAACGCGGGCGGGCGGATGCACGGCGGCTGCCTGATGACCTTCGCCGACATCGCCATGTTCCAGATCGCCTATCAGGAGATGGAAGGCGCCTCGGGCGTGACGGTGCAGTTGGATTCCACCTTCATCGACGGCGCCTATGTGGGCGAACTGATCGAGGCGACGGGCCAAGTGACCAAGGCGGGCAAGAGCCTGATCTTCGTGCGCGGCCAGATCGTCACCGGCGAGCGGCTGCTGATGACCTTCTCGGGGGTGATCCGGAAGTTTACGCCGCGCGACTGAACCGGACGCCCAGCGCCAGTGTCATGGCGACGGCGGCGGCCGGCCACAGGGCGTCCAGTCCCAGGCGGCCATAGACCACGGCGCCCAGCAGCGCGCCGCCGACCAGCCCGGCCCACAGCGCCATGTAAGGCCGGAACGCCCACGGATCGCCGCCCCGCACCGCCGCCGCCAGGGCGTGGCCGGTCTTGACGAGCGTTCCCGTCATATAGGTCAGGCTGACCCCGACCTCGCCGTCGCGCAGGAAGACCGAGTTCTCGACCGCCATCGCCATGACCATCAGGCCGATGGCCACAGGCGCGATGCCCGCCCCCGCCGCTACAGCGGCGCCGCCCAACAGCAAAGCCTCGACCGCCAGCACCCGGCTGCGCGAGCGCGCGCCCTCGCCGCCTGCGACCAGGGCGCCGAGCATGGCGCCCAGCACGAACAGCGCCAGCACCCCGGCCACCGCGCCCGCCGCCTGCCACCGGCCCTCGGCCAGACTGACGGCCAGCCGGGTGCTGTTGCCGCTCATGAAGGAGACGAACACCCCGCCCAGATGCAGGAAGCCCAGGCTGTCGACATAGCCCGCAAGGGCGGCCAGCAGCAGCGCCAGCCAGCGGTCCGGCGCAGTCAGAGTGCGCAAGGCCGGATCACATCCCCGCCGCCGCCGCCGGACGAGCGCGGCATGTCTCCAGCCAGCGGGCCAGGTGCGTCAGTTCCTCGGGCGGGCGGTATTTGACCAGCCGGGCGAAATCCAGCCCCACGGCCCCGACGATGTCGGCGATGGTGAAGCGGTCGGCGGCGATGAACTCATGATCCGCCAGATGCCGGTCCAGCGTCTTCATGAAGCGCTCGGCGCCCAGACGGTTGTATTCGGCGACCTGAGGCTGGGGCGCCTCCATCGCCGCCAGGGCCGGATGGGTGAAGCGCACGTTCAGCATCATCGGATTGGCCAGATACATCTCGCACCGACGCATCCACATCTCGATGATCGCCTGCTCCTTGGGATCGCGGCCGAACAGGTTCGGCTCGGGGTGCAGCGCCTCCAGATAGCGGCAGATGGCGATGGATTCGGTCAGGCAGGTCCCGTCGTCCAGCTCCAGCGCCGGAACGTGCGGCACGCCGAACTTGGCGCGATAGGCCGGGGTGCGGTGCTCGCCCGCCAGAAGCTCGATCTCGACCCGTTCGACGTCGGTCACGCCCTTCTCGGCCATGACCCAGCGGACGCGGCGCGGGTTGGGCGCGCGGCGACTTTCATAGAGCTTCATCAGAGGGTCCCTTCGGCTGCCCTCGGAGACGCTACTAGGCGAAGACGGCGGCGGGCAAGGCCCCGACGATGCAGGCGGTCATCAGGGTCGCCAGGAAGCCGGCGAACAGCGCCTTCCACACCAGGCCCAGCACCTCCTCGCGACGCTCAGGCATCAGCACCGACAGGCCGGTGACGGTGATGCCGACCGAGCCGATGTTGGCGAAACCGCACAGGGCATAGGTCATCAGCATCCGGGTGCGCTCGCTCATATCGCCGAGCGGAACCTTGCCCAGTTCGATGAAGGCCACGAACTCGGTCAGGGTCAGCTTGACCCCTAGCAGCCAGCCCGCCTTCTGGGCGTCAGCCCATTCCACGCCGGTCAGCCAGGCCACCGGAGCGAACAGCCAGCCCAGGATGCGCTCGACCGTCAGCGGGTCTCCGGCGATGACGAAGCCGCCCAGAATGATGTTGGCCAGCGCCACCAGGGCCACGAAGACGATCAGCACGGCCGAGATGTTGAGCACCACCATTAGGCCGTCGGACGTGCCCTTGACGATGGCGTCGACGGAGCTGTCGTACTTCAGCGCCGAGTTGTAGTCGGCGACCGCCCCGCCCTCGCCCGGCTTCTCCGGGATGAGGACGCGCGCCAGCATGACGCCCGCCGGAGCCGAGACGATCGAGGCCACCAGAACATGGCCCGCCGCATTGCTGAGCACCGGCGACAGGATGGTCGCATAGGCCACCATGGTCGAACCGGCGACGGTGGCCAGACCCACCGTCATCATCAGGAACAGCTCTGACCGGGTGAGCTTGTCCAGATAGGCGCGGATGACGATGGGGCTTTCGATCATGCCCAGAAAGACGTTGGCCGCCACCGCCAGCGCCGAGGCGCCGCCCAGCCCCATGGTCCGCTGAAACAGGAAGCCGAAGCCCAGGGTGATCCATTTCAGGATCTTCCAGTGCCACAGCAGCGCCGACAGGGCCGAGATCACCAGGATCAGCGGCAGAACCTTGAAGGCGAAGGTGAACATGGCGCCTTCATTGGCGATCGCGTAGGGCTGATCGCCGCCCGCAAGGAAGCCGAAGACGAACTTCGTGCCCTCCTCGGTCGCCATCTCCAGCCCCTTCACCGCGTTATTGATGCCGTCCAGCACCACTTGCGAGCCGGGAATGGCGAAGGTCGCCAGCACCAGAGCCGCCTGAACCAGCACCGCTCCTATCGCCAGTCGCCACGGAAAGGCGCGGCGGTTCTCGGAGATCGCCCAACAGACGGCGACAATGACGATCAGCCCGAACAGGCTCTGGAGGTTCAGAAGGCTGAACATGAAAAAAGCGGCTCCGCGACCGGCGCTATGGGAGCCGGCTTCTTCAGTGCGCATGAACGCCAGCACGAGGCCGCTGGCAAGGGGAGACTTTCCTCTCCCCCAAAGAGAGGGCGACTAGAGCGTTCCGCGCACCAGCTTGCCGTAATCGTCCATCAGGCTGAGCGACAGCTCGCCCGGCGTGAAGCGATGGTCGCCCACCTGGCCCACCGGCGTCACCTCTGCGGCCGAGCCGGTCAGGAAGCATTCGGAGAAGTCGGCCAGCTCTTCCGGCAGGATGTCGCGCACGACGACTTCGACGCCGCGCGCCTGGGCCATCTCGATCACCGTCTGGCGGGTGATGCCGTCCAGGATGTGGTCCACGCGCGGGGTGTGCAGAACGCCGTCCCTGACGAAGAAGACGTTGGCGCCGGTCGCCTCGGCGACATAGCCGCGCCAGTCCAGCATCAGGGCGTCGTTGAAGCCGCGCTTCTCGGCCGCCGTCTTGGACATGGTGCAGATCATGTACAGCCCCGCCGCCTTGGCCGTGGACGGGGCCGTCGCGGGGTCGGGGCGGCGCCATTTGGCCCACTCCAGGGCGATGCCCTTCTTCTTGACCTCGGGGTCGAAATAGCTGGGCCATTCCCAGGCGGCGATGGCCAGGTGGACCTTGCTGTTCAGCGACGAGACGCTCAGCTGTTCGGCGCCCAGGTAGGCGACAGGCCGGATATAGCAGTCGATCAGGCCGTTGCGGGCGCAGGTTTCCTTGCAGGCGGCGTCGATCTCGGCCACGCTATAGGGAATCTCGAAGTCGAGCAGTTCGGCGGAGCGCTTCAGGCGCTGGCTGTGGGCTGTGAGCTTGAAGATTTCACCGCCATACATACGCTCACCCTCGAACACCGACGAGCCGTAGTGAAGGCCATGGGTCAGGACGTGCGTTTTCGCCTCCCGCCAGGGGACGAAGTCGCCGTCAAACCAGATCCAGCCGTCACGATCGTCGAAAGGAACGAAGGCCATTGAAGTACGTCTCCTGCGCAACGATCTCGGTTAGACGCCTGCCGCAACCCAGCGTCAACGGCGCCTCGCAAGGAGAATGGCGATGAGCATGGTCGAGCCGCGCGCCAACGGCCGTTCCGGCCCCGTCGCCCCGGCCGGCAGCGGACGGCACATCCTGGTCGTCGACGACGACGACCGCATCCGCGAACTGCTCAAGGAATTCCTGACCCGCGAGGGCTATCGCGTCACCGGCGCCGCCCACGCGGGCGCGGCGCGGCGCATGGTCGAACTGATCGAGTTCGACCTGATCGTGCTGGACGTGATGATGCCGGGCGAAAGCGGCTTCGACCTGACGACCTGGATCCGCAGCCAGGCGGCCCTGTCCAAGACGCCGGTGCTGCTGCTGACGGCCAAGGGCGACCCTGACGACCGGATCGAAGGGCTGTCGCGCGGCGCCGACGACTATATGTCAAAGCCCTTCGATCCGCGCGAACTGGCGTTGCGGATCGAGGCCATCCTGCGCCGCACCGGCGGCAAGCTGATGACGCCGCGGGAGATTCACATGGGTCCCGCCGTCTTCGACATGGAGCGGCTGGAACTGACGCGCGACGGCGCCCTGCAACGCCTGACCGAGGCCGAGGCGCAACTGCTCAAGACCCTGGCCATCCACGCCCATTCGCCGGTCGAGCGCATGACCCTGTCGCCCGACACCGCCGATGTGACGGGCCGGGCCGTCGACGTGCAGGTCACGCGCCTGCGCCGCAAGCTGGAGGCGGACCCCAAGAACCCGCGCTACCTCCAGACCGTGCGCGGCATCGGCTACATGCTGGCCCCGGACTGAGGCGACGCCGATGCGGCTGATGCCGTTCAACGTCTGGACGCGCTGGATCAAGCGCCGGGTGCCGACCTCCCTGTGGGGCCGCTCGCTGCTGATCATCGTCCTGCCGGTGCTGATCATGCAGGCGGCGGTGACCTGGGCCTTCTTCGACGCTCACTGGCAGGCGGTGACGGCGCGCCTGTCCGAAGGGCTGGCGGGCGACGTGGCCTGGGCGGCCGAGAGCTATCGCGACGACCCCTCGGCCCGGAATCTGGCGCTGATCTCGGAACGCGCCGAGCGGTCGATGCAGTTGTCCATCGCCTTCCAGCCCGAAGCCTCCCTGCCCGCCGAAGAACGGCGCGGCGCCCTGGGACTGGTCGACCGCACGCTGGAAAAGGCGCTGGCCTCGCGGCTGGACCAGCCCTTCTGGTTCGACACCACCCGCTACCCCGCCTATGTCGACATCCGCGTGCAGGAGGCGGACGGCGTCCTGCGCGTCATCGCCCCGCGCGAGCGAGCCGTGGCGACCCAGGCCCACATCTTCGTCCTGTGGCTGATGATCGCCACCGTGCTGCTGCTGGCCGTAGCGGTGCTGTTCATCCGCAATCAGGTGCGCGCCATCGAACGTCTGGCCCATGCGGCCGAGGCCTTCGGCCGGGGCGAAAGCGTGCCGCGTTTCAAGCCGCACGGCGCGCGCGAGGTGCGGGCCGCCGCGACCGCCTTCCTGGACATGCGCTCGCGCATCCAGCGCCACATCGACCAGCGCACGGCTCTGCTGGCCTCGGTCAGCCATGACCTGCGCACGCCCCTGACCCGTCTGCGCCTCGAACTGGCCCTGGCGCCGCCGTTCAAGCGCGCCGAGGCGATGAAGGGCGATCTGGACGAGATGGAGCACATGATCGACGAATACCTGGCCTTCGCGCGCGGCGAGGCCGGGGAAGCCGCCCAGACCATCTCCGTGCCCGAAATGCTGCGCCGCGCCGCCGACGACGCCCGCCGCGCCGGCGCCGCCGCCGAGGTCGAGACGCCCGACGACCTGAACATGCTGGCCCGGCCGCTGGCCTTCCGCAGGGCGATCAACAACCTGGTCGGCAACGCCGCTTCGCATGGCGAACATGTGCGGCTGTCGGCGCGCCCCCTGCCCTCCGGCGGGCTGGAGATCACGGTCGAGGACGACGGCCCCGGCATCCCCGAAGACATGCACGAAGAAGCCTTCCGCCCCTTCTCGCGGCTGGACGCCTCGCGCAACCAGAACCGCAAGGGCGTGGGTCTGGGCCTGGCCGTGGCGCGGGATGTGGCCCGCAGCCACGGCGGCGACATCGCCCTGGGCCGCAGCGAACTGGGCGGGCTCAAGGCCGCAATCCGCCTGCCGGCGGATCGTCGCGCCCCCTAGTTCCTTGCTGGGCGCCCCTAGCAGAACCGTAAAATCATCGCCATCTTGTCCGGTGTTCCAGGGGGGCCTGGAATTCTGGAGCCTGACTATGCGTTCTATTGCTTTTCTTGCACCGATCGCCGCCGTTCTCGCCCTTTCCGGCGCCGCTGCGGCTCAACCCTCGGCCGTCGTCGTGACGGTCAGCCCCGACTTCGCCAAGACGGCGGCGGAACTGGGCGAGCGCGACGTTCAACAGCAGGTCAGCGACCTGACCCGCACGCTTGAGCGCGTGCTGACGGATCGTCGTGCGCTGGACGGCGCCCGGCTTGAACTGGTCATCACGGACCTGAAGCCCAACCGTCCGACCATGCAGCAGTTGTCCGACAAGCCGGGCCTCGACGCCATGCGCAGCCTGTCGATCGGCGGCGCCGCGGTCGAAGGCACGGTGACGACGGCTTCTGGCGAGGTTCAGCCGGTCAAGTTCGATTACTACACCCCGACCCTGGCCGACGCGCGCGGCGCCACCACCTGGACCGACGCCCAGCGCGCCTATGACCGCCTGGCCCGCAATCTGGCCGACGGGCGCTTCGTCAAGCGCTGAATCGCCTGACGATCAGCCGCTGAGCTCAGTGGACTTGGCGACCGCCGCCTTCACGGCGCTTTGGACAGAATGGTCGAGGGCGCCGTTTTCATTGAGGGCGACCAGACCGGCCTGCGTCACCCCGCCCGGCGAGGCCACGCGGTCGATCAGGGCGTTCAGCGCCTCGTCGCCCTCCACGCCCGCCGCAGCCGAACGCAGGGTGGCGCGCGCCAGACGGGCGGCGGCCTCGGGCGACAGGCCCTCGGCCTCTCCCGCTTCTGCCAGAGCCCGCGTGAAGGCGAAGAAATAGGCCGGTCCGCAGCCGGACACCGCCGTCGCCGCGTGCATCAGGGCCTCGTCGTCCAGCAGCACCGTCTCGGCGATCGGCTCGAACAGATCGCGCCCCACCTTCAGGGCGTCGGCCTCAGAGGACCACAGCGTCGCCACGCCCCGCGCCTGCGCCACGCCGGTCGTCGGCATCACGCGCACGACCGGGCGGCCGTTGTAACCGTCAGAGATGGTCTCGCCGCGCACCCCGGCCATGACCGAGACGATCACCGCGTCAGCGGCCAGATGCGGCAGCACCGCCTGCGCGGCCTCCAGCCATTTGGCGGGCTTCACGCCGATGACGAAGGCGCGGGCGTTCGCCAGCTCTTCCAGCGGCGGATTGATCCGCGCGCCTCTGGCCCGCGCCGCCTCGGCGACCGGCTTTTCAGACGGCGTCAGAATGATCAGATCGGCCGGGTGGACGGCGCCCGTCGCCAGCCAGCCTTCCAGAATGGCCGAGCCCAGGCGTCCCACGCCCTGAAGCACGACCGGACGTCCAGAACCGCTCATCAGGCGTTGCCCACCGTCTCGAACAGGCAGGCGTCGATCGCCTCCTTCGGCTTCTTGGAGCCGCGCACCATGAAATCGAAGGCGGGATAGTAACGGTCCGCCGCCTCGACCGCCGCGTCGATCATGGACGCGGCCTGGGCCAGGGTCGGCCGTTCGGTGTGCGGCAGGGCCAGGGCGTGGCGGAAAACGATCTCGCCCTCGTCCGGCCAGATCTCGAAATGGCCCAGCCAGGTGCGCTGATTGATCATCGACACCAGCTCATAGGCCGCCGCGCGGCGCGTCTTGGCCACCCGCAGGTCAAGCGCCAGACACAGTTGAAGGCAGTCGCCCTCGGGCCGCCAGGCGAACCACAGCTCATAGTCCTTCCAGTCGCCAGCCAGGGCGAAGGCCAGATCGCCCTCGTCCGTGCGGTCGAACGGCAGGTTCTCCGCCGTCAGGACGTGTTCGACCACATCCAGCGGATCAAAGGGCAGGTCGACCTCTTCGGGTCTCACAGCATCCATCAGGCGTTCAACTTCTTCAGCAGCGACAGCGACTCAAGTGAGCGCTTTCGAGGACGGTAGGCGTGTTCGCAGATTCGGCTCAACCGGCTGAATCCGGGGTCGAGGCTGCGTCTGTGGACGATCCCTTGGCGGCCTTCTTCGGGGCGACGGCGGCGGCCTTCAGCGCTGCGATCTCGGCGCGCAGGGCGGCGATCTCGTCCTTCAGCACGTCGAACTCGTCGCGACGCACCAGATCCATTTCGGCGACGAAGCGATCAGCCTGGGCGCGCCAGGCGGCCTTGGCCTCTTCGCCCGCGGCCTGGGCCAGGCCCATGGCGCCGGTGGTCAGCTTGGCGAACTCATCAAGGAGGGGATTGCGCGTCTGCATGGCGGCCTCTTGAGAACTCCCGGACCATCGGGCCAGGACATGGTTAACGGTGCATTGATTTGGGTAAACCAAACCTTACCTGCCAGCGGCCTATAGACTGCTTCGCGGGAAAAGCGCGCGACGAATGCAGTCCCGCTTGCTAGACCATGGGCCAACTTCTGAAGGCGCAGACGGAGGCCCCGTGCCCTTTCCCGAATTCGACCCCGTCCTGATCCATCTCGGCCCCCTGCCCATCCGCTGGTACGCCCTGGCCTATGTGGCCGGCATCGTCCTGGGCTGGTGGTACGCTTCTCGCCTGGCCAAGACCGAGCGGCTGTGGGCGCCCGGCAAGCCGCCGGTGACGGGACCGCAACTGGACGACCTGGTGCTGTGGATCACGCTGGGCGTCATCCTGGGCGGCCGCTTCGGCTATGCGCTCTTCTACAAACCGGCGATGTTCGCCCAACTGTTCACCGGCGACAGCTGGGGCGAGCGGCTGGAGCTGTTGCAGCTGTGGACCGGGGGCATGAGCTTCCACGGCGGCTTCCTGGGCGTGGTGATCGCGCTCGCCCTCTACGCCCGTCGCCAGAAGGTGAACCCGCTCAGCCTGGGCGACCTGATCGCCCCCGTCGCGCCGCTGGGCCTGTTCTTCGGCCGCATCGCCAACTTCATCAACGGCGAGCTGTGGGGCCGCGAGACGACGGTTCCGTGGGCCATCCGCTTCTGCAACGAGCGCATTCAGCAGATGTACGGCTTCTGCCCCGCCGGCAACGAGCCGCGCCACCCCAGCCAGCTGTATGAGGCAGGGCTTGAGGGCCTGCTGCTGTTCGTCGTCCTGTCGCTGGCGATCTGGAAGTGGCGGATGCTGAAGCGTCCGGGCTTCGTCACCGGCCTGTTCCTGCTGGGCTACGGCGTCTGCCGCGCCGCGCTGGAGAATGTGCGCCAGCCCGACGCCGGGCTGGAGAACCTGCCGCTGGGGCTGACCATGGGCATGATCCTGTCGATCCCGATGATGCTGGTCGGCGCATGGCTGATCTGGCGGGCGCTGAAGAAGCCGGAAGTCGCGGAGGCGTAAGACCATCATGGCGGAGACGCTCAAGGACCGACTGGTCCGCGAGATCGTGCTGACCGGGCCGATGACGGTGGCGGACTACGTCACCCGCTGCCTGCACGACCCCAGGGGCGGCTATTACGCCACCCGCCCGGCGCTGGGGGAACGCGGCGACTTCATCACCGCGCCCATGGTCAGCCAGATGTTCGGCGAACTGATCGGCCTGTGGGCGGTCGAGACCTGGACCCGTCTGGGCGCGCCCGAGCGGGTGCGGCTGGTCGAGGTCGGGCCCGGCGACGGCACGCTGATGTCCGACGTGCTGCGCGCGGCGCGGCTGGTCCCCGGCTTCCTGCAGGCGGTGGACCTGATCCTGATCGAGCCCAGCGCCCCCCTGCGCGCCGAACAGGCCCGGCGACTGGCCGACGCTGATGTGCATCCGCGCTGGCTCAGCGCCCTGCACAAGGTCGAGACCGACGCCCCCGTTATTCTAATCGCCAATGAGGTGCTGGACTGCCTGCCCGCGCGCCAGTTCATCAAGACCGAAGGCGGCTGGGCCGAGCGCCGCATCGGCGTCACCGACGACAATGAGCTGACCTTCGGCCTGACCGCCATCGCCGACGGCTTCGAGACGCCCGGCTTCGACGTCGCACCCGGCCAGATCATCGAGATTTCCGAACAGCAGGCCTCCTTCGGCCGCGATCTGGCCAGCCTCATCCGCGCCGTCTCGGGTGCGGCCCTGCTGATCGACTACGGCCGCAGCAGGCCCGAGACCGGCGACACGCTGCAGGCCCTGCGACGGCATCAGAAGGTCGATCCCCTGTCGACGCCGGGAGAGGCCGACCTGACGCAATGGGCCGACTTTCCCCTGGTGCTCGAGGCCGCCGTGCGCGGCGGCGCCGACGTGACCGGCTGCGTCGGCCAGGGCGCCTTCCTCAGGGCGTTGGGGATCGAAGCCCGCGCCCAGCGGTTGATGCAGGGACGCCCCGAGGCCGCCCCGGTCATCCAGCGCCAGTTGGACCGCCTGACCGCGCCGGATCAGATGGGCGAACTGTTCAAGGCGGCGGCGATCTTCTCGCCGCGCTCGCTGGCGCTGCCGGGATTTGAAGTATGAGTTTGGCCCCCATCACCCACCCGTTGCTCGAAAGGACCGGGGTTCGCCACGGCTTCTTCACCCGCGCGGGCGGCGTATCCGAGGGCATCTACGGCGGACTGAACGCGGGCGTCGGCTCCAAGGACGACCCGGCCCATGTCGCCGAGAACCGCCGCCGCGTCGCCGAATGGATGGGCGGGGCCGCGGACGACCTGTGCGGCTGCTATCAGGTCCACTCCGCCGTCGCCCGCGTGGCCGAAAGCGGCTGGGCCGGAGAACGTCCCGAGGGCGACGCCGTGGTCGCGGGCGTGAAAGGCCCGGTCCTGACGATCCTGACCGCCGACTGCGCGCCGGTGCTGTTCACCGACGCCGAGGCGGGCGTCATCGGCGCCGCCCACGCAGGCTGGAAGGGCGCCCTGGGTGGGATTATCCACTCGACCGTCGCCGCCATGCAGGCCCTGGGCGCTGAACCGTCGCGCATGGTCGCCGTCGTCGGCCCCTGCATCGCCCAGGACTCATACGAAGTCGGCGCCGACTATCAGGAGCGCTTCGCCCATCACGATCCCGGCAGCGAACGCTTCTTCGCTCCCGGCGCGATGGACGACAAACGCCAGTTTGACCTGCCCGGCTTCGTCCTGTGGAGACTGGAACAGGCGGGCGTCGGCGAGGCGGCCTGGACCGGCGACGACACGCGGGCTGATGCAGAGCGCTTCTACTCCAACCGCCGGGCTTATCTGGCGGCGGAACCGGATTTCGGCCGGTTGATCAGCGCGATTACGCTAAGCTGATCCTTCTAGAAGGAAAACTTACCCCGCCATCGCCATGTCGGGCACGCGAACCGTCTCGCGCCAAGCATCCGGCTGGGCCAGCAGGGCGCGAACCAGCTTATTGTTCAGGGCGTGGCCCGCCTTGACGCCTTCGTAACGACCCAGCAGCGGCGCGCCGAGGACATACAGGTCGCCGATGGCGTCCAGCGCCTTGTGGCGCACGAACTCGCGCTCCATGCGCAGCCCGCCGGGGTTCAGGATCAGATCGCCGTCGATGACCACGGCGTTCTCCAGCGAGCCGCCGCGGGCCAGACCGGCCTGACGCAGGGCCTCGACCTCATGGGCGAAACCAAAGGTGCGGGCGGCCATGATGTCCGAACGGAAGGTCGCCTCGTCCACAACGAAATCCACCACCTGATTGCCGATGACCGGCGTGGGGAAGTCGATCTCGAAACGCATCTCATAGCGGTCGCAGGGCAGAAGGACGGCGGACTTGTCGCCCTCCTCAACCCGGATCGGCTTCAGGATCTCGATAAAGGTCTGGGGCGCTTCCTGACGGCGGAACCCCGCGCGATCCAGCAGTTGCACGAACTGCAGCGCCGAGCCGTCCAGGATCGGCAGTTCCGGCCCATCCACCTCGATCACGGCGTTGGAGACGCCCAGCGCCGACAGGGCGGCCATCAGATGCTCGATCGTCGACAGGCGCACGCCCGCCGCATTCTCGATCATGGTGTTCAGGCGCGCGTCCACGACCGCCTCGCCCGAGACGGGGATGCGGTTGTCGCGGTCGGTCACGTCGGTGCGCACGAAGACGATGCCGTGGCCGGGCGCAGCCGGGCGCACGACCAGACGCACGCGGCGGCCGGTGTGCACGCCGACGCCGGCGCAGATGGCCGGGGCGACGATGGTCTGTTCGTACTGGTCGTTGCGGACCGTCACTCGGATACTCTCTGTTGCACGACCCGCCCCATGCAGGACGGTCTTCGCCTCACCCGACGTTTAACCACGCCGACGCCAGGTCAAAAGCCAAGTCCAGTTTCGGATTGTTTCGGTTCGGTTACGGCGGGGCTTGCAACGGCCTATCGCCCCCCCTCCCTCACTGGCCGAGCGCCAAAAGAAAACGCCCCGGAGGTCGGCTCCGGGGCGTTCGATATCAGGGCTTCTTGGGCCGATCAGTTCGCGAGGCGGCGAAGAAAGGAAGGGATCTCCAGATCGTCGTCGTCCGACTGGCCCAGTTGCGGATCTTGCTGTTGGGGTTGCATCGACTGGGTCTGGCGCAGTTGCTGGGTCGTGCGGTTCGACGACGGCGGCGGCGCATAGGAGGGTTGTTGCTGCTGCGGCTGCTGGCGCTTGCGGCCGAACAGGCTCCAACCGCTGCGGCGGTGATCCCGTTCGTCATAGAAGGGCTCGTCGACCGGCTCTTCATGACGGGCCGCCGGACGCTGCGACGCGTGCTGGGCCGGTTGCTGCGGCGCGGGCTGCTGACGCTGCGGCGCGCGGTCGAAATAGAGGTCGCCCTGCTCCGAAGACGCTGCGGTCTGGCCGCGGCCGCCGCCCTGCTCATACTCCTCGACCCACGGGTCGACGATCGGCTCCAGATTGCGCGGCGCATCGTGTATGACAGGTTCGGGCTTGGCTTCGATCTTCGGCTCGGGCGCGCGGGCGGCCGGGGCTTCATAGGTCGGCGCCGGGGCCGGCTGCGGAGCGGCCTCACGCACCGGATCGATGCGGACTTCCGGCTGGCGCGGCGCAGCCGCCGACGGAGCGCCCGTCCGGCTGAAGGTCTGGCCCTGCGGCTCGATCTGCTGGATGACAGCCTCGTCCATGCCGGTCGCGACGACCGAGACGCGGATCTTGCCGTCAAGGGCCGGATCGAAGGCGGCGCCGAAGATGATGTTGGCGTCGCCGTCCACTTCGCCGGCGATGGCGTTGGCGGCCTCGTCGACTTCCAGCAGGGTCATGTCCATGCCGCCGGTGATGTTCACCAGCACGGCCTTGGCGCCCTTCAGGCTGGTCTCGTCCAGCAGCGGGTTGGCGATGGCGTTCTGGGCCGCCAGCAGGGCGCGGTCGTCGCCCGTGGCCTCGCCCGTGCCCATCATGGCCTTGCCCATCTCGCTCATCACGGCGCGGACGTCGGCGAAGTCGAGGTTGATCAGGCCCGGCAGGATCATCAGGTCGGTGATCGAGCGCACGCCCGAGTGCAGGACCTGGTCAGCCATGCCGAAGGCGTCCGAGAAGGTGGTCCGCTCATTGGCGACGCGGAACAGGTTCTGGTTCGGAATGACGATCAGGGTGTCGACGTAACGCTGCAGTTCGGCCACGCCGGCGTCGGCCAGGCGCATCCGGTGGCGGCCTTCAAAGGTGAAGGGCTTGGTCACGACGCCAACGGTCAGGATGCCGCGATCACGCGCGCATTTGGCGATGACCGGCGCCGCGCCGGTGCCGGTGCCGCCGCCCATGCCGCAGGTGATGAAGACCATGTGCGCGCCTTCCAGGTGCGCATGGATCTCGTCGGCGCTTTCCTCGGCGGCGTTCATGCCGACTTCAGGGTGAGCGCCCGCGCCCAGACCCTGCGTGATCGTTTCACCCAGTTGGATGCGGCGATCGGTCTTGGCGAAGCTCAGGTGCTGGGCGTCAGTATTGGCGACGACGAACTCCACCCCCTCAAGGCCGGAGTCGATCATGTTGTTGACGGCGTTTCCGCCCGCTCCGCCCACGCCGAAAACGACGATGCGGGGCTTCAATTCCGTGGCTTCCGGCCTGACCAGCGAGAGAGACATTGTGTAATTCCGACCTAAGGACCCTGCCCTTCGTCCCCAACGCGAACTCCCCGCCGAATCGCATTGGTTATGAGCGCGTTAAGGAAAACCCCGTCTGCGTTAACGAAGAGTTACCTTGCATAGCGCGAGTCGGATGCGTCGAAAGCCCTGACGCCAGCTTTGCTGCAGATTTCTTAGCCCCCTCCATGAAAAAAGAAGGGCGGCTCTTGTGAGCCGCCCTTCCCTCTATCGGCCTGATCGAGGATCAGAACCGGTAGTTCACGCCAGCAAAGAAGCGACGGCCAAAGGCGTCGTGCTGGTTGTACACAGTCATGCCCAACCACGGATTGGGCTCTGCATTGAAGGCGTTCACGACGCCGGCACGCACCGAAACGTCATCGGTGACCTTAAGGCGAGCCGTGAAGTCGTGACGAACGAAGCTGCCCGTACTGATTGCAGAATACGGGCGAGAATCCGCGTTATTCACAAACACATTCGGACGAATGAGGTGAATGCGCGACTGCCAATCCGCAGACCAGTTGATGCTGAACTTATCCGTCGGTCGATAGGTGAGCGCCGAGGTGAAGCGAACGCGCGGATAGATATTAGATCCAGAGATTTCGCTGGTCAGAACCGTCACATCATTCGGATTATCGATGTTCGTGTACTGCTCCTGCTTGATCAACCAGAGACCAGCCAAGCTGTAGTCGAACCGACCCCAGTCACGGCCGAGCCAATCCGCCGTATCCAGAGCGTAGTTCACCGTGAAATCCAGGCCTTCGGTCTTCAGAGCTGCGTAGTTGATCGACCCCTGAATGAAGCCCCCGACCGGATCGCCGGTCGGCGCACCGATGCCGAACGGAATGTTCGGGTTCTTACGGAAGATCGTCGCACAAGCAGACTCGTTAAGCGTCGGGCCGTTCACGCAGTTGGCGGCAGCCGTCGCGGCCGTAACGGACGCGATCACGTTGGTTACTTCGATGCTGTAGTAGTCAAGAATGATCGACAGGTTCTCAAAGAAGCGCGGCCGCAGAACTACCGAGAAGGTGAAGCTTTCCGACTCTTCCGGTTCAAGGAAGGGGTTGCCAGATCTTACACCCGAAATACCGCCTGACGGCGAGAAGATGTAAGCGTTGGTGGCGCTTGGATCCGTCCAGTTGAAGTGATTGGCTGCAAATCCTGCGCGTTGCGCCAGGATTTCACAGTTCTTGATACGGTTCGCCTTCCGATCCGGCGCAAGGCCTGGGGCATTAATGTTGCGGGTATCGCACGGGTCCTGAGGAGCGTTCCAGAATGTCTCGCTCGCGGGACTGAAATTCTCGGCAAGATTAGGAACACGCACGGAGGTATTGAAGCTCGAACGGAACGTTATATCCCGAATCGGGCGGTAGACCAGATTTACACCCCAAGTATCTACGTTTCCGACTGTGGTGTAATCGGAATAGCGATACGAGCCTGTGAGTTCCGCATACTCACCCAGGAAAGAGTCCCTTAGCAGCGGTATCGCAAGCTCAGCAAACACCTCGTTGCTCTTATACTCAGCGCCAAGGAAATCAGGACCGCCGTTCAGGAAGAGGAACCGTCCAGCGCTATCGCGGTCACGACCAACACCTTCAGTATATTCCTTCCGGTACTCATAACCAGCAGCCACGCCGATCCGTCCCGCGCCCCAGAAGTCCCAAAGCTGACCCGATCCGCGGATTAGCCCCTGGTGTTGCTTATTGGTCTCAACCACCCGAAGGTCAGCATAGGTATATTCCAGCGCCGCCGGATCCTGATTGCCTGAGCCGAACACATTCAGGGGCTTACATTGCGAAATGGAGTCGCGTCCGTACTCCGAATCCCGAATGTCGCCGCCGCGCCAATAGTCAGCCAGAGTGCCGTTCGGCGCGCCCTGAGCGGCCAGCATCGAAATCCGGCAGACGATATTACCGGAAGCGTCACGAACTGCGTCAGCCGCCCAAGCAAAACGCTGAGCGTCGATCGCGGCTTCCAGGTTGACGTTTTGCAGCTCGCCGTACGTGTAGCTCGCATCCCACTGGAAGTTATTGAAGATGGCGAGCTTGTCCATGGAACCTTCCAGACCACCGACGAACCGCGTCACTTCACGCACGTTCTCCTGGAAGCGTTCGGGTCCAAACATGCTGTGCCGCGCCCAAGGCGCCGCAATGTCGCCCGTGGCGACGCCGGGCGAAGTAGCGGTAGGCGCGCTATACTGCGTCACGCGGTTAGCCGCGATAGCGTCTTTCACCACCTGCGGCAGGAAGGCGTTGTCATCCCAGCGTAGATCGAACTCAGAGTTAGCTCGCAGCACGCCAGCACGGTTCGCAGCATAGGTCGTATTGATCAGGTTGATGTCAAAGAACGTCGGCTGACCGATAAACGACGCCTCTTCCTTGACGTATTTCGCCTCGGCGAACGCCCGGATGTTGGGTGTGATCTGGAAGTTGGTGCCAATTTGGTAGCGTTGCGATTCATTGCCAGGCCACTGGCCGAGCAAAGCAAAGTCAGCCGGGCTGACGCCGTCGCCGCCGATATTATACGGACGGTTCAAACCCACATTCCCGAGACGCTGGCCGAAGTTAGCCAAACGAGCGCCACCGTTCTCGTACCAGAAGGTCGAACCAGGATTTACCGCATAGCAGTTCGGGCTCCGAATGGAGTCCGTCATATTGCCGCCGTCACACTGATAAAATCCGCCCGGGCGAGCAGGATAGGGAATCCACGGATTTCCCGTCGGGCTAGGCATCTGAGAGTTAAACAGCGTCGTCTGACCCCACCGCGGGCGATCCAGGCGCTTCAGGTTGAAGAACATCGCGCTGTCGAGGTTGCCGTCATAGGGCTGGCTGGCTGGATCTGCATCGATAGTCAGGGCAACCGGAGTCCGCGCGATCCAGGGCATGTCGAACGACGTGATCTCGTCCTGCTTCTCATATTCAGCATGCAGGTAGACGTTCAGGCGGTCGTCGAAGAAATTACGGCCCAAAAGGGCGGAGACGCGATAGCCAGCCTGACCTTCCGTATTGATCTGGCCATAGTTGGCGTCGATTTCAACGCCTTGGAAATCCTTACGCAACAGGAAGTTCACAACGCCCGACACAGCGTCAGCGCCATAAATCGACGAAGCGCCGCCGGTAATAACCTCGACGTTCTCGATTAGCAGACGGGGGATCGACGAAACGTCAACCGAAAGCGCACCAGCAGAAGAACCGACGTGGCGACGCCCATCAACCAAGGTCAGAGTGCGGCCCGTGCCAAGGCTGCGCAGGTTGGCGAACTCTAGACCCAGCTGGTTCAAAACTGAACCCGTCGTATCCGTCGGAACCAACGAGTTCGACAGAGCAGGAATAGTCGCCAGCTGATCAATGACGGTGCTCTGGCCGCTTTCCAACAGAGTCTCGCGCGTAACCTGAATAACAGGCGTAGGCGCATTCAAAGGATTGCGGCGGATCAACGAACCCGTGACGACGATATCGTCAACACTAGTCGCTTGGTCCCTGACCGGGTCTTCTTGAGCCCACGCTGGGGCGGAGAAAGCCATTACGCTAGCGAGAATCGACGTCCCCAAAAGTTGGTTTCGCTTGAACTGCATTTGATGCGGCCCCCGTAAAATGAACGCAGGGCGACAGAAATTGCGCCCCTAAGGGCATCAGCTCTAATCAAATTGGACAGGACAACAAGCTTTGTGACGAAAATTGGACCTTCATGCGTCAACTCGTAGCAATTGAGACACACTTTTGTCCGAGTTGGCATTCCAACGCTACGTTGCAGTCAGGGAGATTTCGATACGTCCCAAGGCGACATATTATCCCGCAGCCAGCCGGCCGCGCGCGCCACCATGCCGCCGCAGTGGACCTTGGGCGCGTCGGCGGCGGTGATCTGGCGGGACGTGAGCTTGCGGGCGGAAACCGCCTCACGCGGGCCGTAGGCGGCGCGAAGCAGGACGCCGGCGGCCGAGCAGAAGACCGGGCCGCTGCCGCGTCGGCCAGTGAGACGCGCGTTGCGGGCAGCCGAGGCGCACGGGACGGTCGAAGACGCGCACGGCCAGTTCGCGCACGCCGCTCAACTGACTGGCGCGCAGGTCGGGACGAAGCATGGCTGGGCCTGGCCCATGCCCGCGTGTCAGGCGGTCGCGCGCACCACACACTTATATGGACATTCCGTCGCTTGCGCGTTTGCACAGGTTTGGACGGCAACTACGCCTTCAGAACAGCGATGCGGTCTGGGACGTTCGAAGCGATCTACAGATTATCCCGCAGCCAGCCCGCCGCGCGGGCCACCATGCCGCCGCGGTGGACCTTGGGGGCGTCGGCGGCGGTGATCTGGCGGGACATGAGCTTGCGGGCGGAGACCGCCTCGCGCGGGCCGTACGCGGCGCGAAGCAGGACGCCGGCGGCTGAGCAGAAGGCCGGGCCGGCGGCGGCGTCGGCCAGGTGGGGCGCGCGTTGAGGGCGGCCCAGGCGCACCGGGCGGTCGAACACGCGCACGGCCAGTTCGCGCACGCCGTTCAGTTGGCTGGCGCCGCCGGTCAGGACGAGGCCAGCGCCGGGTTCGAGGCCCATGCCGGCGTGTTTCAGGCGGTCGCGCAGCAGCTCCAGCGTCTCTTCCACGCGCGGGGCGATGACGGTTTTCAGCATGGCGCGCGGGACAATGACGGGACCGGCGGAGGCGTCCTCGCCGCGCGGGGGGGCTTCCAGCATTTCGCGGTCTTCATTGGCCGACGCCATGGCCGAGCCGTGCAGGGTCTTAAGCCGCTCGGCGCCGACACGTGAGGTCGACAGGCCGCGCGCGATATCGGCGGTCACATGGTCGCCGCCGACGTTCAGGCTTTCGATATGCAGCAGGGAGCGCCCGCCCCAGACCGCGGCCGAGGTCGAGCCGCCGCCCATGTCGATGCACAGGGCGCCCAGCTCCATCTCATCCTCCTCCAGCGCGGCGAGGGAGGAAACGACGGGCGCGGCGGCCACGCCCTGAAGGTCCAGGTGGGCCAGTTCGAGGCAGTGGCTGAGGGCGTTGAACGAGCCTTCGGACATGGAGACGACCAGCAGGTCCAGCCCCAGCGAGCCGCCGCGCATCGAGCGCGGGTCGTGGACGCCGCGCGCACCGTCCACCGACCAGGCGATGGGCAGGACGTGGATCGGGCGGCGGTTCGGCAGGCGGATCTGGGCCAGGGCCATGCCGATGGCGCGCGCCAGATCGGCGTCGCTGATCGGGTGGGAGCCGAGAGAGACGCGCGCCTGCACCCGGTGGCTGGCCATCTGGCCGATAGCCGTGGTGACGACGACGCCGGAGACAGGAGCCCCCGCCGCGCGCTCGGCGCGTTCGACGGCGTGGCCGATGGCCTGGGCCGTCTCGTCCATGTTGACGATGGCCCCGCCCTTGACGCCGCGTGACTGGACGTGGCCGGCCCCGGCTACGCGGATGGTGCGGTCGGCGTGGCGCACGCCGTCGGGCTTCATGATGAAGCAGGCGACCTTGGACTGGCCGAGATCGAGCGCGGCCACGACCGGCGCGCGCGGCGCGCCCCTGCCCTGTTCCGGCTTCATGTCTCGGCTGCGTCCAACCATGGGTCGTGTCCTAAAAGGTCAGAGAGTTAAACGGCGCCTTCGGAAGGGCGAACGGCCACTTCCTCGGGCGTGCGAAGGTCGATGCGGGCGAAACCCAGGTCCAGCAGGCGCTCGCGCTGGTCCAGGGCGTCGAGGCGGATGAGGGCGGATTCCTGGTCCACGGCGGGCAGCTGGATCAGGGCGCCGTCCTTGAGGCGCAAATCCCAGCGGCGCTCGTCCACGCGGACCAGGGCGTCGACCTTGGCCATCAGGCGCGGGCGCTGGGCCAGCAGAGGCAGGACGTCAGAGGCCGCCTGATCGGCGCCCTTGCCCACCACCAGCGGCAGCCGGGGGTATCTGCCCGCGTCGGCGCCCTCGATGACAAGGCCCTGCGCGTCGATGACGTGGGCCTTGCCGCCGACCTGCCAGACGGCGAGACGGTCGTGCTCCTTGACGTCCACAATCAGGGTGTCCGGCAGCAGGCGCACCACGCGCGCCTCCTTGACCCAGCCGACCGACTGAACCCGGTCGCGCACGGCGGCCAGATCGAGGCTGACGATGGGCTGATCGGCGTGGACCCCTACGGCGGCGCGCACGGCGGCGGCGGCCTCGGGCGAGGCGCCGGTGACGTGGACCTGGCGCACCTTCAGACCCATGCCGGTCGTGACCGAGTCAAAGCGTTCGGAGACAGCCGTCGAAATGCGCTCGGCCCGCGCGCCCGTGGCCAGCACGGCCGCCAGTATGCCGACGCCGACCACCAGGGTCGCCGCCACGACGCGCGGCGACATGTCCAGACGGCCGATCTCGGCCGCGCGGCCGGACGGAGCGCCGCGCGCGCCGCCCTTGGCCGAAGACTGTCGCCGACCGCCGCGCACTACCGCGGGCATGAGGCGTCCTCCACCATCCAACGAACCAGTTCGCGATAATCCATACCGACAAAGGCCGCCTGCTCGGGGACGAGCGAGGTCGGGGTCATGCCGGGCTGGGTGTTCACCTCCAACAGAACGAGAACGTCGTTAACATCGTCATAACGGAAGTCGGCGCGGGAGACGCCGCGGCACCCCATGGCCGCGTGGGCCAGCTCGGCCTGGCGTAAAGCCATGTCAAAAACATGCGGCGGCAGCTCTGCGGGCAGGACATGGCGCGAGCCGCCGGGCGCGTATTTGGCCTCGTAGTCGTAGAAGCCCTTGGTCGGGGTGATGTCGGTGATGGTCAGGGCGCGCGGGCCGGTCGCCTCGCCGATCACGCTGACCGCCAGTTCCTTGCCGGGAATGAAGGGCTCGACCATCACCTGATCGCCATAGGCCCAGTCGTCGGCGCCGACCTCGGCCACCGGACGGTTGGCGCCCTCGCGCACCACATAGACGCCGACGGAAGAGCCCTCGGCGTTCGGCTTGACCACATAGGGCGGGTCGATGACGTGGCGGCTGGCGACCTCGTGCCGGTCGAACAGGCCGCCGCCGGGGACGATGACGCCCGCCGCGCGCAGAACGGCCTTTGACTTATCCTTGTCCATCGCCAGGGCCGAGGCCAGGACGCCGGAGTGAGTGTAGGGAATCTTCAGCGTTTCAAGGATGCCCTGGACGCAGCCGTCCTCGCCCCATTTGCCGTGCAGGGCGTTGAAGACGACATCGGGCTTCAACGCCGTCAGCACCTGGGCCAGATCGCGCCCCGCGTCGACGCGCGTGACCTTGGCCGCCTGCCCTTCAAGGGCGTCCGCGCAGCCGCGACCCGAGGACAGCGAGACCTCGCGTTCCGACGACAGGCCGCCCATCAGGACGGCGACATGTAGGGTGTTCAGGGGCGCACGCATGGCAACATCCGAAGACTAGCCCGCCCCTATGCCCTGAATACGGTTAACCGGTTGGAAACGATACGGGGTCGTGGAAGGAAATTCGTCACCTTTCGCCCGCCTGCCGCCGGGAGAGAGTTACGGCCGCCCGATCCGACGGATTTCCCAGTTCAACTGCACGCCGGTCTTTTCCAGCACGTCGGCGCGCACTGCTTCGCCCAGCCCCTCAATGTCGGCGGCCGTGGCCTCGCCGGGGTTGATCATGAAGTTGGAATGCAGTTCGCTGAACTTGGCGCCGCCGCCGGTAACGGCGTGCAGCTTGCCGCGCCAGCCCGCGTCATCGACCAGCTTCCACGAGGAATGGCCGTCCGGGTTCTTGAAGGTCGAGCCGCCGGTCTTCTCGCGGATCGGCTGGGTCTTCTCGCGGCGCTCGGTGATCTCGCTGATGCGGGCGGCGACGGCCTCGGGCGCGTCGGGCGTGCCGCGATAGGTCGCCTCGATCCAGATGATGTCGGCCGGAGCGTTGGAATGGCGATAGGTGTAGCCGAAGTCGGCCAGGGCCAGCTCGACCCGCTCGCCCCTGCGGTTCAGGCCCCAGGCGGACACCAGCACGTCCTTGGTCTCCGAGCCATAGCAGCCAGCATTCATCGTCAGGGCGCCGCCGATCGAGCCGGGGATGCCCGCATAGAACTCCAGCCCGGCGATGCCCGCCTTGGCCGAGGCGCGCGCCACCATGCTGTCCAGCGCGCCTGCGCCCGCCGTGACCGTGTCGCCCTCGGCCGTCACCTGGCCCCAGGCGCGGCCCGCCAGACGGATCACCACGCCCTCGACCCCGCCGTCGCGCACGATCAGGTTGGAGCCGACGCCGATCGCCGTCACCGGCACGCTCTCGGGCAGGGCTTTCAGGAATTCGGCCAGATCGTCGGCGTCCGCCGGAATGAACAGGGCGTCCGCCGCCCCGCCCACGCGGAACCAGGTGTAGGGCCCCAGCGGCTCATTCAGCAGCAGCTTGCCGCGCACGGCGGGGAGGTTGTCAGTCCAGGCCATCCAGTAATCCGCTCATCCCGGCGGACGCCGGGACCCAGTGCTTTGGCTGCATCCAGCCGTTTGACGTTCAATCCGATGTAGGGCGGCAAGGCTTCGTCGTGAAGCTCTCACTGGATCCCGGCGTCCGCCGGGATGAGTGGGAGCGTGAGATTCAGCCCAGCGCCTCCAGCTGCGCCGGCAGGGCGTAGGCCCAGCTGGTGATGTCGCCGGCGCCCAGCAGGACGACCAGATCGCCCGGCTTCGCCTCTTCGCGGATGACGCGCGGCAGGGCGGCGGCGTTCTCCAGCGCAGCGACGTGGCGGTGGCCGTAGCGGCGGACGCCCTCGACCAGGGCGTGCTTGTCGACGCCCTCGATCGGCTGTTCGCCCGCCGGATAGACGTCGGCGACCAGAACGCTGTCGGCGTCCGAGAAACAGGTCGAGAAGTCCTGCATCAGATCGCGCAGGCGCGTGTAGCGGTGCGGCTGGACCACGGCGATGACGCGGCCGGGGTTGTCGGCGTTGTGGACCACCTGACGCGCGGCCTTCAGCACGGCGGCGATCTCGACCGGGTGGTGGCCGTAGTCGTCGATGACCCGCACGCCGTGGGCGACCCCCGTGGTGGTGAAGCGGCGCTTGACCCCGCCGAAGCCCGCCAGTCCCGCACGGATGGCGCCCTCGTCCACCCCGATCTCGCGCGCCACGGCGATGGCGGCCAGGGCGTTGGAGACGTTGTGCCAGCCCGCCATCGGCAGGTGCAGGTCCTCAATGCGCGCCGGCTCTTCCAGCGCCGCCATGCCCTGCCCCTGAATCACCACGTCGAAGCGCGACCCGTCCGGGTCCATCCGCACGTTGTCGGCGCGCACCATGGCCTGCGGATTGAGGCCGTAAGTGACCAGGCGACGATTGTCGATCCGGGCCGCCAGCTTCTGCACCTCGGGGTGGTCCAGGCAGACCACGCCGAAGCCGTAGAAGGGAATATCCTCGATGAAGTCGCAGAAGGCCTTCTTCACCGCATCGAAATCGCCGTAGTGGTCCAGATGCTCCGGGTCGATGTTGGTGATGATCGCGACCGTGCATTTCAGGCGCAGGAAGGAGCCGTCGCTCTCATCCGCCTCGACCACCATCCAGTCGCCCTCGCCGACCTTGGCGTTGGTGCCATAGGCGTTGATGATGCCGCCGTTGACCACCGTCGGATCCAGCGAACCGGCGTCCAGCAGGGCCGCGACCATGGAGGTCGTCGTCGTCTTGCCGTGGGTGCCGCCGACGCCGATCGAGAACTGCAGGCGCATCAGCTCGGCTAGCATCTCGGCCCGACGCACCAGAGGAATGCGGCGTTCGCGCGCCACGACCAGTTCGGGGTTCGCCGCCTTGACCGCCGTGGAATAGACCACCGCCGAAACGCCCTCGGTCACATGGGCGGCGTCGTGGCCGATGTAGATGCGGGCGCCCAGCTTCTCCAGACGTTCGGTGTTGGCGCTGGCCTTGGCGTCCGAGCCCTGCACCTGATAGCCGATCTTCAGCATGATCTCGGCGATGCCGCTCATGCCGATGCCGCCGATGCCGACGAAGTGGACAGGCCCAAGGGCGAACGGAACGGGGCGAAGACGACGGATCATGCACGCCTCATAGCCGCACCGTCGCCGACTGCGAAGACGCCCACGACGCCTGCGCGGCATTATATGTAAAATCGGCCAGGCTTGGCACCCAATTGCGCAGACCGAACGTTCGTTGCTCGCCACTGACGGCCAGGAGGAGCGACGCGGTGCCCGAAAAATCGACAAACCAGGACATCATCGGCCAAGGCGGGGAGCTGCATCAGCAGGCCTCGACGCCCCAGACGCGGTTGACCACGAACCATGGCGCGCCGATCAGCGACAACCAGAACTCGCTGAGGGCCGGGCCGCGCGGGCCCACGCTGCTGGAAGACTTCATCCTGCGCGAGAAGATCCAGCATTTCGACCACGAGCGCATTCCCGAGCGCATCGTCCACGCGCGCGGGTCGGCCGCGCACGGCGTGTTCGAACTGACGGAAAGCCTTGAACAATACACCACGGCCAAGATCCTGACCGAGGTCGGCGAGAAGACTGAACTGTTCGCCCGCTTCTCGACCGTGGCGGGCGGCGCAGGGTCAATCGACACGCCGCGCGACGTGCGCGGCTTTGCGGTGAAGTTCTACACCAAGGAGGGGAACTGGGACCTGGTCGGCAACAACATCCCCGTCTTCTTCATCCAGGACGCGATCAAATTCCCCGACCTGATCCACGCCGTGAAGATGGAGGCCGACCGCGGCTATCCGCAGGCGGCGTCCGCCCACGACACCTTCTGGGACTTCGTCGGCCTGATGCCCGAGACCACCCACACGGTGATGTGGGCCATGTCGGACAGGGCCATCCCGCGCTCCTTGCGCATGATGGAAGGTTTCGGCGTCAACACCTTCCGCCTGGTCAACGCCAAGGGCGAGTCGCACTTCGTCAAATTCCACTGGCGGCCCAGGCTGGGGACGCAGGCGACCTGCTGGGACGAGGCGGTGAAGATCGCGGGGGCGGATCCCGACTTCCACCGCCGCGACCTGTTCGACGCCATCGACCAGGGCGACTTCCCTGAATGGGACTTCGCCGTGCAGGTGCTGAGCCAGGCCGAAGCCGACGCCCTTCCCTTCGACATCCTGGATGCGACCAAGATCATCCCGGAGGAAGTCCATCCGCTCAAGGTCATCGGGCGCATGACGTTGAACCGGAACCCCGACAACTTCTTCGCCGAGACGGAACAGGCCGCCTTCCTGCCGACCAACATCGTGCCGGGCATCGACTTTTCGGACGACCCGCTGCTGCAGGGGCGGCTGTTCTCCTATCAGGACACGCAGCTGTCGCGCCTGGGCACGGTCAACTTCCACCAGATCCCGATCAACCAGGCCAAGGGCTGCCCCTTCCAGAACTTCCAGCGCGACGGCCATATGCAGACCCAGGTGCCGACCGGCCGCGCCAACTATGAGCCCAACAGCCTGGCTCAGGCCGGAGAGGAAGGCGGCCCCCGCGCCGACGCCAAGGGCGGCTTCACCAGCTTCCGCGAGCCGGTGGAGAAGGAGAAGGCGCGGCTGCGCTCCGAGACCTTCGCCGACCACTACAGCCAGCCCCGGATGTTCTTCGCCAGCCTGGCGGCGCCGGAACAGGCCCACCTGGCCTCGGCCATCGTGTTCGAACTGTCGAAGGTGTCGCTGGAACACGTGCGGAACCGCGTGATGGGAAATCTGCGCAACGTCGATGAAGACCTCGCCAAACGGGTGGCCGACGGCCTGGGCATGGCTCTGCCCGACAAGACCCCGGCGGCGGCAGAGCCGATCGACCTGGAGCCGTCGCCCGCCGTACGGCTGATCGGCAAATATCCTGACAGCCTGAAGGGACGGAAGGTCGGCGTACTTGTCACCGACGGGGCCGACGGCGCCGTGGTCACGGCGGTGCAGGACGCGGCCAAGGCGGCCGGCGCGGCGGTCGAGCTCATCGCGCCCAAGCGCGGAGGGGCCAAGCTGAAGGACGGCTCCACGCTGGAGGCGGATCATCAATTGGCGGGCGCGCCCTCGGTGCTGTTCGACGCGGTGGCCCTGGTGCTGTCGGCCGACGGCTGCCAGCAGTTGCTGACCGAAGGCGCGGCCGTCGACTTCGCCAAGGACGCCTTCGGGCACCTGAAGGCCATCGGTCATACGCCCGAGGCCCAGCCCCTGCTCGACAAGGCGGGGGTCGAGGCGGACGCCGGCGTGGTCGACGTGTCGAACGGCGCCGACGCCTTCATCAAGCCCGCCGCCACGCGCCAGTGGGACCGCGAGCCCAAGGTCCGCACCCTAGCCTGACGGCATGAAGGGGGCGGCCGCCGCGCGCCGCCCCCTTTCCTTCGCCTGTTCTGAATCTTGGTTACTCCGCCTTAACCGTAAGGATTCACCATAAGCGCCTCATCTGTCCGGGGCCGCTTTTCCATGTCCGAGTTGAAGACCGACGTCATCCTGCGTGGCGACTGCATCGAGGTGCTGAAGGGCCTGCCGGACAAGTCGGTGGACATGGTCTTCGCCGACCCCCCCTATAATCTGCAACTGGGGGGCGACCTGCTGCGCCCCGACAACTCCAAGGTCGACGCGGTCGACGACGACTGGGACAAGTTCGACAGCTTCGCCGCCTATGACGCCTTCACCCGCGCCTGGCTGGGCGAGTGCCGCCGCGTGCTGAAGGACGAGGGCTCGCTCTGGGTCATCGGCAGCTATCACAACATCTTCCGCCTGGGCGCGGCGATGCAGGACCTGGGCTTCTGGGTGCTGAACGACATCATCTGGCGCAAGTCCAACCCGATGCCGAACTTCAAGGGCACGCGCTTCACCAACGCCCACGAGACCCTGATCTGGGCCGCCAAGTCGCGCGATCAGAAGCGCTACACCTTCAACTACGACGCGCTGAAGGCCTTCAACGAAGACACCCAGATGCGCTCGGACTGGACGCTGGCCCTGTGCACCGGCCACGAGCGGCTGAAGGACGAGGACGGGAACAAGGCCCACCCGACCCAGAAACCAGAGGCCCTGCTGCACCGCGTGCTGCTGTCGGCCAGCCGCGTGGGCGACGTGGTGCTGGACCCCTTCTTCGGCACCGGCACGACAGGGGCGGCGGCCAAGCGTCTGGGCCGTCATTTTATCGGCATCGAGCGCGACGAAACCTACGCCAAACTGGCCGAACAGCGCATCAAGGCGGTCATCCCCGCCGCCCCGGAAGACCTGGTCGTCACCGGCTCCAAGAAGGCCGAGCCCAAGGTGCCGTTCGGCGCCCTGGTCGAGGCCGGGCTGCTGGCGCCGGGCGACAAGCTGTACTGCCCCAAGGGCGAGCGCGAGGCGCGCGTGCGGGCCGATGGTTCGCTGGTGTCCGGCGCCCTGACCGGCTCGATCCACAAGCTGGGCGCCCTGCTGGAAAACGCCCCGGCGTGCAACGGCTGGACCTACTGGCGCTTCAAGACGGACACGGGCCTGCGCCCCATCGATGCTCTTCGCGCCGAGATCCGGGCCGGGATGCAGTAGGCGAAGACGGAGACTATCGTTCCGGCAACGCTGGAACCTCGGGCGACCGGGGCGGATTGAGGGTTCGGCGCCGCGTATCGACGCGGCGCAGGAGCCAGTCATGAAAATTGCTCAAGTCACGCCTTTGTATGAGGCCGTGCCGCCCCGGCTTTACGGCGGCACGGAGCGGGTGGTGGCCCACCTGACGGACGCCCTTGTCGATCTTGGCCATGACGTCACCCTGTTCGCCAGCGCCGATGCCTGCACCCGCGCCCGCCTGGTCCCTGTCCGCGATCAGGCCATCCGTCTGGACCCCGCGCCGCTGAAATCTGATCTCGCGGCGCATATGGGTCAGTTGGCCGAAGTGCTGGACCGCGCCGACAACTTCGACATCATCCATTTCCACACCGACATGATCCACTTTCCCTTCTTCGAGGGCTGGGCGGACAAGACGGTGACGACCCTGCACGGACGACTGGACCTGAAAGACCTGGCGCCGGTCTATGAGCGCTGGTCGGAGTTCGGCCTGGTGTCCATCTCCGACGACCAACGCCGCCCCCTGCCCCATGTGAACTGGCGCGCCACCGTGCACCACGGCATGCCCGGCGACCTCTATCGATTCTCGCCCCGTTCGCAGGGCTATCTGGCCTTCCTGGGCCGCATCTCGCCGGAAAAGCGGCCCGACCGCGCCATAGAGATCGCCGCCCGGCTGAACAAACCGCTGAAGATCGCAGCCAAGGTCGACGCGGCCGACCGCGTCTATTGGGAAACGGTGATCGAGCCGCTGGTCCGAGACAATCCTCTGGTCGAGTTCGTGGGCGAGATCGGCGATGCGGACAAATCGGCCTTCCTCGGCGGCGCCGAGGCCCTGCTGTTCCCCATCGACTGGCCCGAGCCCTTCGGCCTGGTGATGATCGAAGCCATGGCCTGCGGCACGCCGGTCGTGGCCTTCGCCTGCGGTTCAACGCCTGAGATCATCGAGGACGGCGTCACCGGCTTTTTGGTCTCGACAATGGACGAGGCGGTCGCCGCGACCGCCAGGGCGGCTGAACTGAGCCGGGAGGACATCCGCAGCCGTTTCGACCTGCGCTTCTCGGCGACGGCGATGGCGCGTCGCTACCTGGACGTCTACGGCGGGATTCTGGCGCGGCGACCCTTTGCTGCGCCTATGCGGGTTCTGGAGGAAGCGAAGACCTTCGCCGCCCTGGCCTGACGCGCCTCCGTTTTCATCTGAACTGAATTGCGACCCCGACCGTTCGCTTCGGACCAGACGGGGGAGCTGAACCGCAAGCGGAGACGCTTATGGACGACGCCTATTCGGTCCAGGCCACGGCCGCCGACACCAATGATCAGGACGGGCTTGAGACCCTGATGGCCCTGAAGGACGGCGACGCCTTCCTGGTCGCCGATCACTGGGGGGATGTGAAGGCGGGCGCCGACGGCCTGTTCGAGCGGGACACGCGACTGCTGTCGCGCTTCGTCCTGACGGTCGGACGGACGCGGCCGTCGCGGCTCAGTTCGGGCGTGACCAAGGACAATGTCTTCTTCACCTGCCACTCGACCAACCGGCCCCTGCCCCCGATGGGCGGGCGCTCGGCCCCGGCGGGGGTGCTGCATCTGGAGCGGCGGCGCTTCATATGGGACCGCAGGCTGTTCGAACGGGTGCGGATGGTCAACCACGGCGTCGAGGACATCCTGCTGCCGCTGACGTTCGAGTTCGATGCGGACTTCGCCGACATCTTCCAGGTGCGCGGCACGCCGAGAAGCAAACGCGGCGAAATCCATCCGCCGGTGATCGACGGTCGGCGCGTCACCTTCAGCTATACCGGGCTCGATGGGGTGAAGCGCACCAGTTGCCTGGCCTTTTCCGAGCCCCCCGCTCGCCTCAGCGCCAACCGGGCCGAGTTCATGTTCAGCCTGCCGCGCGGGCGCAGCCTGGACCTGTTCATCGAATGCGGTCTGGACGCGTGCGACCAGCCGGACGAGGCGCGCTGGCGCTGGCACGGCATTCTGGCGCGACTGGCCATGCGGCGGCGGCTGCGGCGGGGCGCCATCGTCGAGGGCGGACGCAACCAGGGCTTCAACGACTGGCTGCGGCAATCGCGGGCCGACATCGCCCTTCTGGTCACAGACCTGCCGACCGGCCCCTATCCGTACGCCGGGACGCCGTGGTTCTCGACCCCGTTCGGCCGCGACGGCATTATCACCGCCTGGCAGATGCTGTGGATCGACCCCGGCCTGGCCAAGGGGGTGCTGACCTATCTGGCCTCGCGTCAGGCGACCGAGACCAACGCCTTCATGGACTCCGCCCCCGGCAAGATCATGCACGAGACGCGCGGCGGCGAGATGAGCGTGCTGGGAGAGGTCCCCTTCGGCCTCTACTACGGCGGGGTCGACACCACCTGCCTGTTCATCGCCCTGGCCGGCGCCTACGCCAGACGCACCAACGACTATGAGACCATCCGCGTCCTGTGGCCCCATCTGATCGCGGCGGCGGGCTGGATGAACGACTACGGCGACAGCAACGGCGACGGCCTGATCGACTACGCCCGCGCGGCGGACACCGGCCTGTCGAACCAGGGTTGGAAAGACTCCGAGGACTCGATCTTCCACGCCGACGGCCGCTTTCCCAAGGGACCGATCGCCCTGCTGGAGGTTCAGGGCTACGCCTTCGCCGCGTGGAAGGCTCTGGCCGAAATGGGCGCCGTCCTGGGCGACGGCCGCGCCGCAGAATGGGCGAACCGGGCCGAGGCGCTGCGCGCCCTGGTCGAGGAGCGCTACTGGATGGAGGACGAGGGCTTCTACGCCATCGCCCTGGACGGCGACGGCGAGCAGTGCCGCGCCATCGGCTCCAACGCCGGGCACCTGCTTTTCACGGGCCTGCCCTCGCACGAGCGGGCGCGGCGGGTGACGCGGCGGATGCTGACGGCCGAGTTCCGCTCAGGCTGGGGCCTGCGGACCCTGGCCAAGGGGCAGGCCCGCTTCAACCCGATGAGCTATCACAACGGCTCGGTCTGGCCGCACGACACGGCGCTGGCGGCGGCCGGCATGGCGCGTTACGGCGAGCGGCATGCCGTGGCCATGCTGCTGGGCGAGATCTACGGCTCGGCCGCTCATTTCCAGATGCGCCTGCCCGAACTGTTCTGCGGCTTCGTACGCGAAACGGGCGAGCCGCCGATCGCCTATCCGGTCGCCTGCCTGCCGCAGGCCTGGGCGGCGGGGTCCGTCTTTCTGATGATGCAGTCGGTGCTGGGCCTGAGCATCGACGCCGCCGAGGGTCTGGTTGAGGTCAACAATCCCGCCCTGCCCGCCGGGCTGGACCGGCTGTCGATCACGCGGCTGAAGGTCGGCGACGGCGTGATCGACCTGCACTTCCAACGCCTGAACGGCCATGTCGTCGTCATGCCGCGTGAACGCAGCGGCACGGTGAACCTGAGGGCGACGGGCTAGGACTAAGGCTCGGGCTGCGCTTTTTCCTTCTCCCCTTGTGGGAGAAGGTGGCTCGCGCAGCGAGACGGATGAGGGGTGTGTCCGCACCGGCGCCCGATTGCACGCCCTGCCGAAGCCACAAAACCCAGCCGCGCGCCGACACCCCTCATCCGAGCGCCTTGCGGCGCCCACCTTCTCCCACAAGGGGAGAAGGGGTTGGATGCACTAACTTCCTTTGGTCTGCGAAACTCAAAGGGTTGCCAGCCCACGCTCCAGCGCCTTCCTGAACACAGTCGGCAGGGCCTTCGCCGCCTCGTCCTCGGGCGTCCAGAGAAAGTCGCCCTCACCCTTCGCCACATAAACCTCAAGCGTCAGGCTGAAGTGGGTGAAGACGTGCTCGACCGACCCGGCCGCGCGCCAGTCCGCATGGACCGGCGGCGCAAATTCCGGCGCCCCGCCCCAGTCCGAGGTCGGCAGGCCCGCCATCCCGCCCAGCAGACCCTTGTCCGGTCGTCGCACCAGGGCGACCCGGCCTGCGCCGTCCCTCAGCACATAGGCGTGGCCGCGTCGATGCGGCCGTTCAGCCTTCTTCGTCTTCAGGGGATAGCGTTCGGGCGTCCCCGTCTTCAGCGCCTCGCAGCCGAAGGCGAGCGGACACTGATCGCATAGCGGAGACCGGGGCCGACAGACGCCCGAGCCCAGATCCATCAAGGCCTGCGCCCAGTCGCCCGGCCGGTGCTCGTTCACGAACAGGGCCGCCAGCCGACGCAGTTCGGGCCGGGCGGCGGGCAAGGGCGTCTCGAGCGCGAACAGGCGGCTCATCACCCGCTCGACATTGCCGTCGACGACATTGGCGGGCTGGTCGAAGGCGATGGCGGCCACGGCGGCGGCGGTATAGGCGCCCACGCCCGGCAGGGTCAGAAGCTCAGCCTCGGTCTGCGGAAAGACGCCGCCGTATTCGGCCGCCACGGCGCGGGCGCAGGCCAGAAGGTTTCGCGCCCGGGCGTAGTATCCCAGCCCCGCCCAGGCGGCCATCAGGTCCGCATCCTCGACCGCCGCCAGGTCGGCCACCGTCGGCCAGCGCGTCGTGAAGCGCTCGAAATAGGGGGCGGCGTGCGGCACCGTCGTCTGCTGCAGCATCACCTCGGACAGCCAGACGCGATAGGGCTCGGTCTTCGCCTCCGCCCCCGGCGGCGCGCGCCACGGCAGGCTGCGCGCATGGGCGTCGTACCAATCGAGCAGGGCGGCGCGGAGAGAGGGGACGTCGGTCATCGGTCAGGCTATATAGGACGAATGCGTCGTCCCCTGCCCACCGAAAGCGAAGCGCGCGAAATCCTGGCTCGGCGCCGGACGCGCCCGCCGTTGCGCCCGCCGCCCCCTGCGGGCCGGTCGCTGGCGCCGCTGATCAAGAAGCTGGACGCCCAGTTCGGGCGCGGCGCCTCGGCGCTGGAGCCGCGCTGGGTCGAGATCGTGGGCGAGCGGCTGGCCCGCGTCACCCGCCCCCAGAAGCTGACCAAGGGACGCGGCAACGCGGGCGGCACGCTGGAACTGCGCGTCGCCGGGCCCGCCGCCCTGCTGGTCCAGCACCAGTCGGCCGATATCATCCAGCGTGTGAACCTGTTTCTGGGCGCAGGTTCGGTCGAGAAACTGCGCATCGCGCAAGGGCCGGTGAAGCCCCTGCCCGCCGCCGGAGCCAAGCCCCGCCCGCGCGGTCGCGCGGCCCTGCCGCCCCTGCCCGCCGCGATGGAAGCGGAGCTGAACGCCTCGGTGGAGGCGGCACCCGACGGGCTGAAGGCGGCGCTGGGCAAGCTGGGCCGCGCCGTGCTGTCGCAGCCGCCGCGCAAAGAGTGACGTTGACAAATCTTCGCCACCGGCGTTCTCGACATTCAGACGTTTTCGCTCGCGCGCGAGAATCGCGCGACGTTTCCGACCCTCATTTCTGACAAGGACCTCCGATGGCCCCGACCTTCAAATACGCCGCCATGAGCCGCCGCGCCGCCCTGTCCGCCGCCGCCCTGGCTTCGATGGCCGTGCTGGCCGGTTGTTCGGGCGGCGGCGCCGGGGGCGAAGTCGCAGGCGACATGGCCCAGGGCGCGCCCGAAGGCGCCAAGGTCACCGTCGTGGAATACGCCTCGATCACCTGCGGTCACTGCGCGGTCTGGAATGAGGAAGTCTATCCCGAGTTCAAGAAGAAGTACGTCGACAACAACAAGGTCCGCTTCGTCTTCCGCGAATTCCCGACGCCGCCGCAGGACATCGCCGTCGCCGGCTTCCTGATCGCCCGCTGCGCCGGTCCGGACAAGTATTTCGACGTCGTGCACGACATCATGGCCAGCCAGAAGGAATGGCTGGCGGGCGTGGCGCCGCGCACCACCCTGTTCCGCGCCGGCCAGGCGGCGGGCCTCAGCGAGCAGCAGATCAACGACTGCATCCGCGACAAGTCCGCCATCGAAGCGATGGAGAAGCGCATTCAGGCGGGCATCAGCGCCGGCGTGACCGGCACGCCCTACTTCACCGTCAACGGCGTGAACGTGGCCGACAACTCCCTGTCCGGCCTGTCCGAGGCCATCGACGCGGCGCTGGCGAAGTAAACGTCCAAACGGAGGGGGGCGGACATGATGAAGCGTTCAGCGGTCGCCGGCATGGCGATCACGGCTCTGATCCTGTCCGCCTGCGGCCAGGGCGGCGGCGGCAAGGCGGTCGCCGAAGGCGACATGGCGATCGGCGCGGCCGAAGGGGCCAAGCTCACGGTGGTCGAGTACGCTTCGACCACCTGCGCCGCGTGCGCCGCCTGGAACGAGCAGGTCTGGCCTGATTTCAAGGCGAAGTATGTCGACACCCAAAAGGTCCGCTTCGTCTTCCGCGAGTTCCCGACACCCCCTCAGGACGTGGCGGTCGCGGGATTTCTGATCGCCCGTTGCGCCGGTGAGGACAAATATTTCGAAGTGATCGACCACCTGATGCGGTCACAGGCGGAGATGCACGGCGGCGCCGCCCCGCGCGACGTCCTGCTGCGCACGGCGCAGGCCGCAGGGCTCAGCGAGGCGCAGTTCAAGACCTGCACCTCGGACAAGGCCGCCATCGCCGCCCTGGAACAGCGGATCCGGCAGGCCTCGGCGGCGGGCGTGACCGGCACCCCGACCCTCATGGTCAACGGCCAGATCGTGAACGACAAATCGCTGGCAGGCCTGTCAGCCCACATCGATCCCCTGCTATAAACCGCTCATGACCCGTCACATCCTGCCTCTCATTTCGGCCTTGGCGATTGTCGGCCTGAGTGCCGCTCCCGCCGCCGCGCTGGATCTGGTCCGAAAGTCCGCCGCACCCTTGTCCTCCGCGCAGGCGGCGGTCCCGGCCGTGACGGCGGCCGACCGGGTGATGGGCCGTGCCGACGCCCCGGTGACGGTGATCGAATACGCCTCCTTCACCTGCAACCACTGCGCCGACTGGACCAATGAGGTCCTGCCGCAGTTCAAGGCTCGTTATATCGACACGGGCAAGGCAAGGCTGGTGTTCCGCGACATGCCGACGGCCCCGGCGCCGATCGCCTCGACGGCGGCGGGCATCGCGCGGTGCGCCGCGCCGGAGCGCTTCTTCGACGTGGCCCATTCATTCATGAGCGGTCAGGCCGTCGCCTTCGAAAAAGGCGACGCCCGCGAGTGGTTCATGAACGCCATCGCCGTCAGCGGCCGCACGCAGGAGCAGATCGAGGCCTGCCTGAAGGCGCCCGCCACCAGCCAGGCCCTGCAGGCCGAGGTCGAAGGCGCCGTGGCCGCAGGCGTGACGGGCACCCCCTCCTTCTTCGTCAACGGCAAGCGGATCGAAGACCATTCGCTTCAGGCCCTTTCGGCGGCCATCGACCCGTTGATCCGGGCGCGCTGACGCCGACGCGATGCAGTTCCAGCGCCTCCGGCTCGTCGGCTTCAAATCCTTCGTCGACCCGGCCGAGGTGCAGATCGAGGCCGGGCTGACCGGCATCGTCGGGCCGAACGGCTGCGGCAAGTCGAACGTGTTGGAAAGCCTGCGCTGGGTCATGGGCGCCAACTCGGCCAAGGCCATGCGCGGCCAGGGCATGGAGGACGTGATCTTCGCGGGCGCCGCAGGCCGTCCGCCGCGCAACCACGCCGAAGTCCAGCTGACCATCGACAACGCCCAGAAGCGCGCGCCTCAGCCCTTTACCGACAGCCCCATGCTGGAGGTCTCGCGCCGGATCGAGCGCGGTCGCGGCTCGACCTATCGCATCAACGGCAAGGAGGTGCGGGCCCGCGACGTGCAACTGCTGTTCGCCGACGCCTCGACCGGCGCCAACAGCCCGGCCCTGGTGCGTCAGGGCCAGATCAGCGAACTGATCGCCGCCAAGCCCCAGAACCGCCGCCGCATCCTGGAGGAAGCCGGGGGCGTGGCGGGTCTGCACACCCGGCGCCATGAGGCGGAGCTGCGCCTGCGGGCGGCGGAGACCAACCTCGACCGGCTGGACGACATCGGCAAGGAGCTGGAGTCGACGCTGAACAAGCTGAAGCGCGAGGCGCGTCAGGCTGAAAAATACAAGAAGATATCGGCCGAGATCCGGGCGCTTCAGGCGGCGTTGCTCTACGTCCGCTGGACGGACGCCAAGGCGGCGGCCGAGACGGCGGCGGCCGAACTGCGCGAGGCCGACCGGCTTGTGGCCGAAACGACCACGGCGGCGGCGGCGGCCCAGACGGCGGCCCTGAACGCTCAGGAAGGGCTGAAGCCCGCGCGCGAGGAAGACGCGGTCGCCACCGCCCTGTTGAACCGCGCCATCATCGAGCGCGACCGGCTGGATATGGCCGAACAGGCCGCCCGCGCCGAGGTCGACCGCCTGAAGGCCGAGGTCGCCCGCATCGAGGCCGACCGCGTGCGCGAGGACGGCATGGCCGCCGACGCCGGGCGCGAACTGGAACGGCTGGACCGCGAGCTGGAGAAGTTGAAGGCCGAGATCGCCGCCGCCCCCGAACGCGGCCCCGAACTGGAACGCGCTCTGCTGGAGGCCGAAGACGCCCGCAAGGCCGCCGACGCCGAGGTCGAACGGCTGGCCGGAACGCTGGCCGCCGTCGAGGCCCGCGCCAACGCCGAAAGCGCGAGGAAGCGCGACGCCGAGGCCCGGCTGGCCCGGGTTAAAGCCCAGCACGAACAGGCCCGCCGCGAACGCGAGGCGCTGGGCCCGCTGGAGACGCCCGAGATCGAAACGGCCAAGGCTGCGCTGGAAACCGCTCAGACCGAACTGACCGCCGCGCGCGAGGCCGTCGAGGCCGCCGAGGTCAAACGCAGCGACATCGCCCGCGCCGAGCAGGCGGCGCGCACCGCCGCCCGCGCTGCTGAAGACCGGCTGGGCCGTCTGCAGACCGAGGCGCGCGGGCTGGCGCAACTGCTGGTCACGGGCAAGCGCGAGCATCCCCCGGCGCTGGATCAGGTGTCGGCGGCCAAGGGGTATGAGGCCGCGCTGGCGGCGGCGCTGGGCGATGACCTGGACGCCGCGCTGGACGCCCGCGCGCCCGCGCACTGGGCGGGCGCCGACGCGGCGCCGCCGGACTGGCCGCAAGGCGTCGAGCCCCTATCGACCCATGTGACGGCGCCGGAGCAGCTGGCGGCGCGTCTGGCCTTCTGCGGGGTGGCCCCGCGCGAACGGATCGCCGAACTGGCCCGCGCTCTGCCGCGCGGCGCGCGCCTGACCACGATCGAGGGCGACCTCTATCGCTGGGACGGCTTCGTCAGCCGCGCCGAGGCGCCGCGCCCCGCCGCCGTGCGTCTGGCCCAGCGCACCCGCCTGTCGGAACTGGAAGCCGAGATCGACACGGGCAAGCCCGCGCTGGAGACGGCGCAAGCCGCGCTGAAGGCCGCAGGCGAATCCTTCCGCGCCGCCGAGGAGGAGGTGAAGGCCGCGCGCCTGCGCCCCTTCACGCTGGACAAGCAGGTCGTCTCGGCTCGCGACCGGCTGGAGTCCCTGATGCGCGACCAGGCCCGCAAAGAGGCCCGCGCCCAGTCTCTGGACGAGACCGTCGCCCGGCTGGACGGCGAGGTGCAGGAGGCCGAGGCCGCCTTCGCCGAAGCCAGTTCGGTGGAGTCGTCCTCTGACGTGGTTGTCGGCCTGCGTCAGGAACTGACCGAGGCGCGCGGCGGGGCCGACCGCGCCCGGCTGGCGGCGCAGGCCGCCCGCTCGACTCGCGATGAGGAGGCCCGCGACCGCGCCATGCGCGAACAGCGGCTGGGTAGTCTGACCCGCGCCCGCGAGGGCTGGGTCACGCGATCCGGCGACAGCGCCGCCCGCCTCAAGACGCTGGAGCGCGATGCGGAGAAGGCGCAACTCGCCCTGACCAAGGCCGAGGCCGCGCCCGCCGGTTTCGCCGAGCAGCGCAACGCCCTGATGGACTCACTGGCCGAGGCCGAGAAGCGCAAGCAGGCGGCGACCGACGCCGTCGCCGTCGCCGAGGCGGGCGCGCAAGAGGCGGATCGCGCCGCGCGCGCCGCCGAAACGGCTGCGTCTCAGGCCCGCGAAAGCCGGGCGGGCCTTCACGCCCGCGCCGAGGCCGCCGCCGAGAAGTTGGCCGAAAGCGCCGCCAACATCCGCGAGACGGCGCAGATGTCGCCCGAGGAGCTGGGCAAGAAGCTGACCGACGACGCCATCGCCCGCCCGCCGGACGCGGCAGGCGCCGAGAGCCTGCTGTACGGGCTTGAGCGCGAGCGCGAGGCGCTGGGCGCCGTCAACCTGCGCGCCGAGGAAGAGGCGGCCGAATACGGCGACCGACTCAGCGCCATGAAGACCGAGCGTATCGACCTGACGCAGGCGATCGCCAAACTGCGCGACGGCATCGACGAACTGAACGCCGAGGGGCGCGAACGGCTGATCGCCGCCTTCGACGTCATCAACACCAACTTCAAGACCCTGTTCGAGGCCCTGTTCGGCGGCGGCCAGGCCGAGCTGAAGCTGGTCGAGAGCGACGATCCGCTGGAGGCCGGGCTGGAGATCTACGCCTGCCCGCCCGGCAAGCGGCTGTCGGTGATGAGCCTGATGAGCGGCGGCGAGCAGGCCCTGACGGCGGCGGCGCTGATCTTCGGCGTCTTCCTGGCCAATCCGGCGCCGGTCTGCGTGCTGGACGAGGTGGACGCTCCTCTGGACGACGCCAACGTCGACCGCTTCTGCCGGATGCTGCACGAGATGCGCAGCCGCACCGACACCCGCTTCATCGTCATCACGCACAACCCGGTGACCATGAGCCGGATGGACCGCCTCTACGGCGTCACCATGCCCGAGCGCGGCATGAGCCAGTTGGTCAGCGTCGACCTGCAACAGGCCGAAGAGATCGTCACGGCATGATCTGAGGCGGGCCTCTCCTCCCCATGAAATGGGGAGGTGGATCGTCGGCGCAGCCGACGAGACGGAGGGGCCGCTTGGTTCCGCTGTCGCAGAGCCCCTCCACCGCTTCGCGGTCCCCCTCCCCATTTCATGGGGAGGAAAAGCTCAGCGTTTCCGGCGCCGCAAGGCAGCGCGCACGTCGCCCAGCGCCCGTCCGATCAGGAACCAAGGCTCGATGCAGTAGCGCATAAACAACCGCTTGGGATCGGCGAACAGGCGGAACAGCCACTCGACGCCCAGCCGCCCCATCCAGCGCGGAGCGGCCTTCTGAACCCCGGCCTCATAGTCGAAGGCGGCGCCCACCGGCAGGATCGGAACCGCTGGCAGGGAGGCCAGATTGTCCGCGATCCACAGCTCCTGACGCGGCATCCCCATGCCGACGAACAGCACGTGTGGGGCGAAATCCCTGACCGCCGCCAGGACCGCCGTATTGCCCAAGGACCCCGGCGTGGCGTCGAAATAGCCGCTGAGCCCCTTCACCGTCGCGCGTGGATATCGGGTCGTCAGGCGTCGCGCCGCCTCTTCGGCCACGCCGTCGGCGCCGCCGACATAGAGGACGCGCCAGCCCTTGCGGTCGGCCAGGCTCCAGAAGTGGTCGCGCCAGTCCAGATAGGTGCAGCGATGGTGCGGGCGGGCCGGGTAGCCCAGCAGACGGGCGAAGTGGATTAGGGGCGTGGAGTCCAGCTCGATCAGGTCGGCCGCCTCGTACAGACGCCGCATCCCCGGCGTGCGCCGGATCAGATAGAGGCTGTGCAGATTGTGGTTGGCGACGATGGTCTGCACGCCCGCGTCCACGCTGCGCTCAAGATGCAGCAGCACCTCTTCGGGACGGACCAGATCGACCGGCTCGCCCAGCAGGGTGATCCGCTCATCCGGGCGCCGCGACTGGCGGAACGGCGCCCGCTGCCGCCGGCGGCGGTCGGGCGGGGGGCCGGAAGGATCAAAACCGGGCGGCGCGTGATACATGACGGCTGTCTAGCCTGGCCGTTTCAACATCGGGTATGCGGACAGGGTTAATCCAAACCGAACACCGGCGCACCTCGGAGCCTGCATGCTGACCATTCCCCCTCCGCCGCCCGCCGTCGAAGCCGCGCCGCCGCTGTTGGCCTTTACCGGCAGCAACCGGTTCGCCGTCTTCGCCGATCTGGCGTCGATCAGGCCGGAGCCCGACGAGGGAGCTTCTGTCGTGCGGATGCGGTCGCTGCAGATCAGCCGCGAGGACATGCTGATCAGCGGCGTGGCCTATGTCGGCGGCTGGTCGTGGTGGCGGTTCGACTGCGCCGCCTGGACCGCCGACCGGCTGGACTTCGCCTCGCTGCGCGCCGATGGAACCGAAGGCCCTGTCACGCCCGAGACGGCGCCGCCCGCCCCGATCACGCCGGGTCAGGACGCTGCGGCGCTGGCCGCCGCGGCGTGCGGAAAGGCTGTCCCAGCGGTGGAGGCGACCTCCACAGCGGCGGCGGTGTGGATCGGCCGCGCCCGGCTGGCGCCTTAAGCCTCGCTAGCCGTCAGGCCGTTTCCGGCTTCAGACGCAGGCCGTTTCTGTCCTCGCGATCCAGGTCGACGCGGTCGCGCGGCAGGGCCTCGCGGCATTCGTCGCGCATGAAGGCCAGCATCTTCTCACGCACCTCGGCCCGCAGGTCGAAGGCGACCGAGGCGTTGCGCGCGCTGGTCAGGCAGCGGACCTGGGCCGTGCGTTCGGTGATGTCAGTGACCTGCAGAACCACGACGTCGCCGTCCCAGTGCGGCGAGGCGTGGGCGATCTGCTCCAGCTTGACGCGCAGGCGGTCCATCGGCGCCTCATAGTCGACGTAGAGGAAGACCACGCCGATCAGGCGCGAATCCTCGCGCGTCCAGTTCTGGAACGGCTTCTGGATGAAATATGTCAGCGGCAGCACCATGCGCCGCCAGTCCCACAGCTTGACCACCACATAGGTCGAGGTGATCTCCTCGACCCGGCCCCACTCGCCCTCGACGATGACGGCGTCGTCCAGCCGGATCGGCTGGGAGGTAGCGATCTGGATGCCCGCGATCAGATTGGTCAGGAAGGGTTGCAGCGCCAGACCGGCGACGATGCCGACCACCCCGGCCGAGGCCAGCAGCGACAGCCCCCACTGCTTGACCCCCGGAATGGTAAGCAGCGCCAGCCCCAGGGTGATCAGGCCGATCAGGATGGCGGCGACCCGCTGCAGAATGCGCGTCTGGGTGACGTGCTTGCGGGCGTAGAGGTTGTCCTCCGCCTCCATGTTGAACTTCTTGATATGGACGATGGCGCCCATGTCCACGGCTCCGGCCAGCATCCAGCCGGACACCAGGATGAAGCAGAACAGCAGGGTCCGGCGGATGAAAAGCGACGGCTCGGGCGCCAGGGGCGACACCGTGACCGCCAGCGCCAGGGCGATGATCATCACCGCCAGCCGCACCTTCAGCCGGGCCTTCTTCAGCATCCCCTTCCAGAAGGCGTCGCGATTGCGCACAGCCAGCTTCAACAGCGCGAAGACGACCTGATTGGCCGCCCAGCCGATGAAGACGAAGGCGACCGTGATGATAGAGATCACCGCCCATTTCGGCAGCCAGTGAAACTGACGCCAGAGGGCGAAGACGGTGTTGGTCAGGTCGATGACGAACTGGGGCATGGAGGAAGGTTAGACGCGCGAAACAGCCACGTCACCCGCTTCCCTCTCCCGATGGGAGAGGGCTTGAGCGCACGAGAGCGTCAGCGATCGTTCTGGCGCGAAAGGGTGAGGGTTCGCGGGTGAAGTCGGCCGAAAGGCAGCGGCGTGACGGCTGACGCCGACTGACGGGACAAGCCCCTCACCCTTTCGCCTGTTTCCAATCGCCTCCGGCTCTTGGAGGCTCAAGCCCTCTCCCGCCGGGAGAGGGTTCAGGCGGCCGCCGCCTCGACCAGATCGGCCAGCCGCTGTGCTGCGTCGGGGATGGCGACCGAGCGGGCCGCCGCCGACATGGCCGCCAGCGCGGCAGGATCGGACAGGATGGCGGTCAGGGCGGTCGTCAGCGTCTCGACGGTCAGGTCGTCCTCGGCGATCACCTTCGCGGCGCCCGCGTCGTCCAGCGCCCGCGCGTTCAGGGTCTGATGGTCGTCCATCGCGATCTTCAGCGGGATCAGCACTGACGGCAGGGCCGCCACCGCCAGCTCCGAACAGGTGGAGGCGCCCGCCCTCCCGATCACCAGATGCGCCTTGGACAGCCGGTCGGCCATGTCGCGGAAGAAGGGAGCGACCTCGGCCCCGATCCCGGCGTCCAGGTAGATCTGGCGCGCGGCCTCCAGCGTCTCGGGCCGCGACTGCTGCTGCACCTTCAGCCGGTTGCGGATAGTCTCGGGCAGGGCCGCCAGCGCGCGCGGCGTGGTCTCGGACAGGATGCGGGCGCCCTGGCTGCCGCCGGTCACCAGCACATGGATTGGCCCGCCATCGACCGGCGCGGCGTACGACCGGTCGAACAGGGCGCGGATGTCCGGCCGCACGGGATTGCCGACCAGCTGGACGCGGCTTTTCACCTTGTCCGGCGCCCGGCCCAGCGTCGGGAAGGCCGCCGCGATCACGCCCACGCTGGGCGCCAGATAGCGGTTCGTGCGGCCCAGCACGGCGTTCTGCTCATGGATCACGGTCGGGCGCCGCGTCGTCACCGCCGCCAGCAGGGCCGGCGCCGACGGATAGCCGCCGAAGCCCACCACCACGTCCGCGCCCGTGCGCTGGAACGCCGCCTTGGCCTGCCCCACGCCCTTCATGATCGCCAGACCGGCCTTCATCAGGCCGATGGGGCCTGAGCCGGTCGCCGCATCCAGCGCCAGGCGCTCTTCGGCTGGAAAGGCGTGGGCGTACTGCTCGCCGCGCTTGTCAGTGGCCAGCACCACGCGCCAGCCGCGCGCCGCCATCTCGCGGGCCAGCGCCTCTGCGGGGAACATATGGCCGCCGGTACCCCCGGCGGCGACGACGCAGACCTTGGTCATGGATGATGCTCTCTTACGGCAGCAGGCGGCGACGCGGGGCCACGTTCGACCCCAGTTCATAGGCGCCCGGACGGCGCCGGGTCAGGGCCAGCGCAAACCCCATCGTCAGCCCCATGGCCATCATGGACGACCCGCCATAGCTGATGAAGGGCAGCGTCATCCCCTTGGTCGGGATCAGGTTCAGGTTCACCGCCACATTGATGCAGGCCTGCAGCCCGATCAGCATGAACAGCCCCGCCGCCGCCGTCTGTTCGAAGGAGTCGTTCAGCTTCATCGCCTTGCGCATCCCGCGAATGACGATGAAGGCGTAAAGGCCGATCATGATCAGCGACAGCACCAGGCCGAACTCCTCGGCCCCTACCGAATAGATGAAGTCGGTGTGCAGGTCGGGAACGTGGCGCTTCATCACCCCCTCGCCGATGCCGCGCCCGACCAGGCCCCCGGCGCGGATCGCCTCGGAGGCGCGGTCGATCTGGTGAGTGTCGGTCGTCTCGGGCGACAGGAAGCGACTCAGACGGTCGCGCATGTGGCCGAACATGAAATACAGCGACACCACCCCGCCTGCGCCGACCGCCGCCAGCGCCGCCACCCACTTCAGCGGCACCCCGGCCATGAAGAAGACGGCCATGAAGGTGGTGGTGACCAGCAGGGTCTGGCCGATATCCGGCTGGATCAGCAGCAGGCCCACCGTCAGCGCCCACATGCCGAAGGCGATGCTGACGCCCGGCACGCCCTCGCCCTTCTGCGCCTCGGCGAACATCCAGGCGGCGAAGACGATCAGGCCGGGTTTGGCGAACTCGGACGGCTGCAGGCTGAACGGCCCCAGATTGATCCAGCGCGCCGCCCCCTTCACCGTGTCGCCGATGAACGGCAGCGCCGCCATGACCACGATCGCGCAGAACAGGGCCAGCACCGCGATCCGCCGCACCCCGCGCGGCGACAGCAGGGACGCGCCCAGCATCACGCACAGGCCCATGGTCGAGAAGACCATCATCCGCCACGAATAATGGAAGGGGTCGCGGATCGATTCATCGGCCAGAATGGCCGCCGGGCTTGAGGCGAAGCTCAACGCCACGCCCAGCGCCATCAGCGTCAGCGCCGCGCCCAGCAGACCGCGATCCACCGTCCAGAACCAGCGCGCCACCATGCTCTGGTCGTTGCGCGAGAAGGGGTGGCTGTAGCTGTTGTGGGTCATGCGGCGGGCTCCGGCCGTGCGCCCAGGGCCAGGACAGCGGCGCGGAACGCCTCGCCCCGGACCTCGAAATCGGGAAACTGGTCAAAGCTGGCGCAGGCGGGCGACAGCAGGACAACCTGCTCGCCCCCGGCCGCGGCCGCATCGGCGGCGGCCAGTTCAACGGCGCGCTCCATCGTCCCGGCCACGACGTGGGGCGTATCGCCCAGCGTCCCGGCGAAGGCGTCCGCCGCCTCTCCGATCAGATAGGCCCGCGCCACACGCGGGAACAGATCGCGCAGATCATTGATCCCGCCGTCCTTGGCCCTGCCTCCCGCGATCCAGAAGACGGAGGGGTAGGACGCCAACGCCTGCCGCGCGGCGTCGGCGTTGGTCGCTTTGGAGTCATTGATGAAGCGCACGGCGCCGAGGCGGCCCACAGCCTCCATCCGGTGCGACAGGCCGGGGAAACTCAACAGCCCCTCGACCGCCGCTTCGTGTGGCACGCCCAGCGCCCGCGCCGTGGCATAGGCGAAAGCCGCGTTCTGGGCGTTGTGGCTGCCGGGCAGCGAGCGGGCGGCGGAGAGGTCGGCCAGAATGGCGCCCTCAACGGTCAAGGCTCCCGGCTCAGCCTCCATCCCGTTCATCCCCGCGGAGGCGGGGACCCAGTTCTTTGGCTGTGAAACTCCGGACAGCGACGGCGCGGCGGCTCTCACTGGGTCCCCGCCTCCGCGGGGATGAGCGGATGTAGAGACAGTGCAAATCGGGCGTGCCTGAGCGCGCAAATCCGCGGCAATTGCTCGGCCCCACTCCTCGTCCACGCCGACCAGCGCCAGCGCCTCATCATCCTGCGCCTGGAAGATCCGGCGCTTGGCGGCGACATAGCCTTCCATCCCGCCGTGACGGTCCAGATGGTCCGGCGAAACATTAGTCAGGATCGCCACGTCCGGCGCAAAGCCCGTCGTCAGGTCCAGTTGATAGGACGACACCTCGACCACATAGACCGCATCCGCCGTAGGCTCGGGCAGGGCCAGAACGCCGATGCCGATGTTGCCGCCGATGTGGACGCTCAACCCCGCCTGCTTCAGCACCCAGCCGATCAGGGCCGTGGTCGTGGACTTGCCGTTGGTGCCCGTGATGGCGACCACGCGCGGCCGCTGCCCTTGCGGCAGGGCGGCCAGCGCCCGCGCGAACAGCTCCACATCGCCGATGACCGGTACGCCCGCCTCATGGGCGCGCTCCACGCTCCAGTGCGGCCTGGGATGGGTCAGCGGCGCGCCGGGCGACAGCACCAGGGCGGCGAACCCGGACCAGTCGGCCCGCGTCAGATCCTCGACCAGAAAGCCCTCCGCCTCGGCCTGCATCCGCCCCGAGACGCCGTCGTCCCACAGCACGGGGATCGCGCCCCCGGCCTGAAGCGCGCGCGCCGCCGTAATCCCCGACCGCCCCAGGCCGAAGACCGCGACACGACGCCCCTCGAAGCCGGGAACGGGGATCATCGGCTCAACGCAGCTTCAGCGTGGCCAGACCGGCCAGGGCCAGCATGGCGGCGACGATCCAGAAGCGGATCACCACGGTCGATTCCGGCCAGCCCATCTTCTCGAAATGGTGGTGGATCGGCGCCATCAGGAAGATGCGCTTGCCCGTCAGCTTGAAGTAGCCGACCTGGATCATGACCGAGGCCGCCTCGACCACGAACAGCCCGCCGACAATGCCCAGCACCAGTTCGTGCTTGGTCGCCACGGCCATGGAGCCCAGCGCGCCGCCCAGGGCCAGCGAGCCGGTGTCGCCCATGAAGATCTTGGCTGGCGGGGCGTTGTACCAGAGGAAGCCCATGCCTCCGCCGATGATGGCGGCGCAGAAGATGGCCAGCTCGCCCGCGCCGGGCACGTGGTGGACCTGCAGATAGTCCGCGAACAGGAAGTTGCCGACCAGGTAGCTAATGATGCCGAAGGCGCCCGCCGCCATCATCACCGGCACGATGGCCAGGCCGTCCAGCCCGTCCGTCAGGTTCACCGCGTTCGAGAACCCGATGATGGTGAAGGCGGCGAACGCCACATAGAACCAGCCGATGTTCAGCAGCACCGCCTTCAGGAAGGGGAAGGCGATCGAGGTCTCAAGCCCCGGCGAGGTCGGCGACTGGGTCATCCACAGCACAGTCAGCACGCCGGCGATGATGGCCACGACCGTCTGGGCCAGCAGCTTCTGCTTGGACGTCAGCCCGGCCGAGGTCTGCTTCGTCACCTTGGCGTAGTCGTCGATGAAGCCCAGCACCCCGAACGCCGCCGTCACGCCCGAGACGATCCAGATGTAGGGGTTGGTCAGGTCGCCCCACAGAAAGACGGCCACGCCGATGCCCGCCAGGATCATCAGCCCGCCCATGGTCGGGGTGCCGACCTTCGACAGGTGGGACACCGGACCGTCGTCGCGGATCGGCTGGCCGCGACCCTGCTTGGCGCGAATCCAGTTGATGAATCGGCTGCCCATGGCGACCGCCACGATCATCGAGGTCGCCATCGCCAGCGCCACGCGCACCGTCTGATACTGGATCAGGTGCAGCAGCGGATATTCCTGAGCGACGTCCGCGTAGTACAGATAGAGCAGGTAGAACATTCTTGGGTGACCCTATCGCGTCGCGCGCGGCGCGCCGCTGTTTGAGGGGTTGTTGCCTTGTTCGGTCACGCCGAGATTTGCAAGCGCTGCCGCAACGAGCGAGGCCTTCGACCCGTTCGAGCCCTTGACCATGACCACGTCGCCGGGCTGGATCAGGGCCGCCGCCTCGGCGGCCAGTTCGGCGGCGGTCTCGCGCCATTGCCCACGCAGCGACGGCGGCAGGGCGTCATGCAGCAGGCGCATCTGCGGCCCGGCCGTATGCACCAGGTCCAATCCAGCGGCGACGATGGCGGGCGCCAGCCCCTCGTGCAGGGCGCGGCTGTGCTCGCCCAGTTCCAGCATGTCGCTCAGAACGACGACGCGACGGCCGCCCTGCCCCACCGGCTTGGCGCCCAGGCTGACGAAGCCCGCCTTCATCGACAGCGGGTTGGCGTTGTAGCTCTCGTCAATCAGGGTGAAGACGCCTCCGGGGATGGCGACCGTCCTCATCTGCCCGCGCCCGGCCAGAGGCTGGAAGCCCGCCAAGGCTTGCAGCGCCGTCTCCAGCGACACGTCCAGCGCCTGCAGCATCAGGATGACGCACAGGCTGTTCAGGCCCCAGTGCACGCCCGACTGGGCCAGCCGGTATGCGATGCGCTGTCCGTCCAGTTCGGCCGTGACGGTCGCGCCCTCGCTGTCGGCGACGAAGTCCAGCAGGCGCGCGTCGCAGCCCGCCGCATGGCCGAAGGTCAGCACCACGGCCCCGGCCTTTTCCGCGCCCTGACGCACGATGTCGGCGTGGGCGTCGGCGGCGTTGACCACGGCGATCCCGCCCGGCGCCAGCCCCTCGAAGATGGCGGCCTTTTCACGCGCCACGCCCGCCTCGCCGTCGGCGAAGGCTTCGATATGCACCGGTCCGACCGTGGTGACGCAGGCGGCGTGCGGGCGCACGAAGGCCGACAGCGGCCCGATCTCGCCCGGATGGTTCATGCCGATCTCGAACACGGCGCGGTCCGTGCCCTGCGGCATCCGCGCCAGCGTCAGCGGCACGCCGATATGGTTGTTGTAGCTCTTGATCGAGGCGTGGCTGGATCCCGCCAGATCAAGGCCCGCCTTGATGGCCTGAGTCACGCTGGTCTTGCCGACGCTGCCGGTGACGGCGCCGCGCAGGCGGGCGCGGTCGCGCGCGGCGACGCCCAGCGCCTCCAGCCCCTTCAGGGTGTCGGGAACCAGCACATAAGGCCCGCCCTCGACCAGCCGGTCGACCAGCGCGACGGTCGCGCCCGCCGCGAAGGCGGCCGTGGCGAACTCATGCCCGTCGCGCGCGCCATGCAGGGCCAGGAACAGGTCGCCCGATTGGATCTCGCGGCTGTTGTAGGTCAGGCCCGAAACCGAAGCGTCGGGTCCATGAAGCCGTCCTCCGGTCGCCGAGGCGATGGCTTCGGCGGTCCAGAGCGGCGTGCGTGCGTCAGGCATGGTCTTTCAGGGCTTCGGTCGCTTCGGCGGCGTCGTCGAAGGGATGCACGACCCCGCCGACGATCTGACCCTGTTCATGCCCTTTTCCGGCGATCACGACCACATCTCCTTCGCGCATCAGGGAGACGGCGTGGCGGATGGCCTCGCGGCGGTCGCCGATCTCCAGCGCGTCGGGGCAGCCTGCGCGGACCTGGGCGCGGATGGCGGCGGCGTCTTCGGAACGCGGATTGTCGTCGGTGACGATGGCCGTATCAGCCAGTCGCCCGGCGATCTCGCCCATCAGGGGACGCTTGGCCCTGTCGCGGTCGCCGCCTGCGCCGAAGACGACGATCAGCTTGCCCGTCGCGTGCGGACGAAGCGCGTTCAGCACCGTCTCCAGCCCGTCGGGGGTGTGGGCGTAGTCGATATAGACCTCGCCGCCGCGCCCAGCTTCGCCGGGGATGCGTTGCAGACGACCTTGCGCGCCCTGGATCAGCTCCAGCGCCGGGATCACCCGGTCGGGGTCTTCGCCGCCCGCGATGCACAGGCCCGCCGCCACCAGGGCGTTCGACGCTTGGAAGGCCCCGGCCAGCGGCAGCAGGACGTCATGCACCCGGCCTCGCACATCGATGCTCAGGCGCTGGCCCTCCGGCGTCGCCCGACGCGCCAGCAGGGTCAGATCGCGCCCGCGCTCGCCCACGCCCATCACGCCCAGCCCCGCCATGATCGAGGCCGAGGCGAAGGCCGAATAGGCGTCGGAATCCGCATTCAGAACCGCCGTACGCCCGCGCGGCAGCAGGGCCTCGAACAGGCGCAGCTTGGCGGCGCGGTACTCGTCCATCGTGCCGTGATAGTCGAGGTGATCCTGCGTCAGATTGGTGAAGCCCGCCGCCTTGATCGCCACCCCGTCCAGACGGCGCTGGTCGATGCCGTGGGACGAGGCCTCCAGCGCCAGATGCGTGACTTCCTTGCGGGCCAGCTCGGCCAGCAGGCGGGCGGCCTCGGCGGCGTCGGGGCTGGTCAGGCCGGGGCCGGTCAGGGCGTAGGTCTTGTCGCCCTTCTGGCCGACGACGCCGAGCGTGCCCATGCTGGCTGACTTCAGGCCTAGGCCGGCCCAGATTTGGCGGCAGAAGTTGGCGACCGAGGTCTTGCCGTTGGTGCCGGTCACGGCGACGCAGGTGCGCGGCTGGGCGCCGTAGAAGGCGCGCGCGGCGATGGCGTAGGCCCGGTGCACGTCGCCCGATCCGACCAGAACCGGCGCCGCGCCCTCTGGCGTGTCGGACGGCGCCAGCACGGCGGCGGCGCCTTTCGCCAGCGCCTGCGGAATGAAGGCGCGGCCGTCGGCCTGCGTCCCCGGCAGGGCGACGAACAGGGCGCCGGGCACGACCTGACGGCTGTCGGCGGTGACGGCGGTGATCTCGGGGTCCGAGGCCACGTCGCGGCGCAGCAGTTCGGACAGACGCAGGTGGGCGCTGGGAAGGCTCATCGACCGTCGCCCTCCACGTCCTGGAACTCGGGGATCTTTTCGCCCAGAGCGGTGGACCAGCGGTCAGCCTTGCGCTCGACGCCCAGGAAGCCGGCGATACGGTTGGCGATGCGGCCCACGGCGGGCGCGGCGACATAGCCGCCGGTGCGCGGATAGACGCCCGGCTCGTCCATCAGGACGAAGACGGTGTAACGCTTGGCGTCGACCGGCCCGTCGGCGGGGAAGACCCCAGCGAAGGAGCCGACGGCCACGGCCGGATTATAACGGCCGTTGACCAGCTTGTTGGCCGAACCCGTCTTGCCGCCCACGCGCAGACCCGGCGCATCGGCGAACCGGCCCGAACCCCGCGTGACGTTGCGGCGCATCAGGTCCAGCATGGTCGCCGAGGTCTCGGGCGAGACGACCTGATGGGTCTGGGCGTTCGGACGGCCGCCCTTGCGCAGGGTCGGCGCCACATAGCGCCCGCCGTTGCTCAGCGCGCCATAGGCCGCGACATACTGGATCGGCGTGACCATGACGCCATAGCCGAAGGACAGCGACGCCAGGGTGCTGTCGTCCCACTTGCGCACCTTGGGCGGAGCGGCCGATTCCTGCAGCTCGATCGGGGCGGCGTCCAGCAGGCCCAGACGGCGGAAATAGTCGCGCATCACATCGCCGCCCATCTCGACGGCCAGTCGCGAGGTGCCGATGTTGGACGAGTGCAGATAGACCTCCTCCAGCGTCAGCACCTTGTTGGTGGCGTGGAAGTCGGTGATGCGGCGCTTGCCGATCTGCAGGGCCTGAGAGGCGTCGAACAGGGTGTTCATGTCGGCCCGGCCGGTGTCGATGCCGGCGGCGACGGTGAAGCTCTTGAACACCGAGCCCATTTCGTAGTGGGCTGAGACGACGCGGTTCAGCGTGGCCTCGTCCGGCGCGGCGTTGCGGCGGTTGGCGTCATAGGTCGGCCACGAGGCCATCGCCAGAATCTCGCCCGTCTGCACGTCGGCGACGACGGCGACGGCGCCCTTGACCTTGTGTTCCTCGGCGGCGATCGCCAGCTCGTTCTCGACCACGCCCTGAACCCGCAGGTCGATGGACAGGGGGAAGTCCTCGCCCGCGGCGCCTGCCGCACGGATTTCCTTGTCGAACGCCAGCTCGGCGCCCGCGACGCCCTCGCCGCCCGTGTCCGAACGGCCGATCAGATGCACGGCGGACGTGCCCAGCGGATAGACGCGGCGGTCTTCCGGCTCGAACGTCACCCCGCCCAGCGCTAGCGAATGGACGGCGCGGCGCTCCGACGGCGTCAGGCCGGTCAGCACGATCAGGCGGCGCTCGCCGCTCAGAACCTTGTCCAGACGCTTGGCCGGGATGCGCGGCAGGGCGCGGCGCAGCTGCGCCTTGGCGGCCGGAATGTCCCAGACCTCGCGCGGATCGATATAGAGGCCGTAGTGGGTGATGTTGGTCGCCAGCAGCTGGCCGTTGCGGTCCACCAGATCGGCGCGCGTCAGGGCGCCGGGGTGGAAGCCCGCCCCCACGCCGCCGCGCGGGGTCAGCAGGGCGGCGTGGGCGGCACCCACGGCCAGGCAGGCGAACACGCCGCAGAAGGCCGCCATGATCAGGAAGATGCGGACGCGGGTGTCTTCTTCCGGCCGGGCGTCGGCGCGGGCGCGCTCGAACGAATGCTCCAGGTTCCACACCAGGGAAGCGACCCAGCGCCCCCAGGCCGACACGGCGCCGCCGAAGGTCGCCTGCGGGCGGCCGCGATAGCCCATGCCGTGATGGTCATGCACGCTCATTGCACGGCCTCCGCAGTCGCGGCGGGCGGCGCAGCAGGGGCCTTTTCAACCGGCTTCTCGACCGGCGGCGGCGCGATATCCGGCAGAACCGCCTCGCCCGCCTGCTTCTTCACATCAACAGGCCCCAGGCCGATCTCGCGCGACAGGGCCTCCAGCCGCGCGGGCTGCTCCAGCCGCGTGACCTCGGCGCGCAGCAGGCGGACCCGCTCGCGGTTGGCACGGATGTCGCGCTCGATGCGGCTGATCTCGGCGCTTTCGCGGGCGGCGGCCGCCTTGGCGATATAGACCGAGAAGACCAGCGCCAGCACGCAGGCCACGCCGATGATCTCGACGCAGCGCACGCCGCGCACCTTCCACTCGAACAGGCGTTTGACGGGGGCGGGCATGGCGATCATGCGCCCCTCCCCTTCATCGAGCCCCACGCCGGGGCGTCGGTCCGCACCGCAGCGCGGATCTTGGCCGAGCGGGCGCGGGGGTTGGCGGCCAGTTCGGCCTCGCCCGCCTCGCGCGCGCCCTTGAACAGCAGGTCGAAGCTGGGCTTGCGCGTCTCGAGCGCGACCGGCGCATGGCGCGATCCGCCCGGCGCATTGCCCGTGCGTTCGGTCAGGAAGGCCTTGACCATGCGGTCTTCCAGCGAATGGAAGGTGACGACCACCAGCCGCCCGCCGGGCGCCAGCGTCGCCTCGGCCGCCTCCAGCCCGCGCTCCAGCTCGCCCAACTCGTCGTTGACGGCGATGCGCAGGGCCTGAAACACGCGGGTGGCCGGATGGATGGCGGCGCCGCGACGCCCGCCCAGAGCCTTCTCCACCACCTCGGCCAGATCCAGCGTGCGGGTGAAGGGCTGCTCGACCCGGCGACGCAGAATGGCGGTGGCGACCCGGCCCGACTGGCGCTCGTCGCCGTACAGCTTGAAGATGTGGGCCAGCGGCCCGTGGTCCCAGGTGTTGACGATGTCGGCGGCGGTCGCGCCCTCATCCGACATCCGCATATCCAGCGGCCCGTCGCGCATGAAGGAGAAGCCGCGCTCAGCCTGATCCAGTTGCATGGACGAGACGCCGATATCGAAGACGGCGCCGTCCAGCTTCGCCTTGCCGCTCTCCTCGAACGCCTCGGCCAGACCGGAAAACGGCGTGCGGATCAGTTGGAAACGATCGGGGAAGTCACGCGCCACGGCGTCCGCAAACGGCTGCACCGTCGGGTCGCGATCCAGCGCCACCACATCCGCCCCGTGCTCCAGAATGGCGCGGGTGTAGCCGCCCGCGCCGAAGGTGGCGTCGATCACGACATCGCCCGCCTTGGGCGCCAGCGCCTCGATCACTTCAGCCAGCAGGACGGGGGCGTGCGGAGAGGTCATGCCGCCCCTCCCGTCTTCGCCGCAGCCGCCTGGCGACGCATCTCGCCGAACTGCTTCAGGCCCTCGCGCGCCATGCGGCGCTGCTCGGCGCGGTGCGCGGCCCACTTGTCCTTGTTCCAGATCTGGAAGCGCTCGCCGACGCCATAGATGACGACCGTGTCGGACAGATCGACCTCAGCGCACAGATGTTCCGGCAGGGTGATGCGCCCGCCCGAGTCATAGGCCAGCGGCTTCTGCTCGCCGAAGATCGAGGCCTCCAGCGCCGAGCGGTACGGGTCGCCGAAGGGCAGGCTTTCGATCACCGCGCGATACTCGGCGAACAGCTTGTCGCCACCCGCTTCCAGGCAATCGGCTTCGATGGAGGGGAAGCAGAAGACGCCATGCTCGGCGCCGTTCTCAGCCGTGCGGAATTCCTGAGGGATCAGGAGACGGCGCTTGCCGTCCAGCTGCTTCTCGTAGGTCGAGAGAAACACGCCCTGCCCAATCGAACCCTGCGGCCCGTCCCTGAAATCCGTTGAAGAAAACCCACGCGTCGGGCGTTCGGCCCCTACTCATGAGCCATTGGGATAGCATGGGACAGAATGGGCCTCAATGGGATTAGTTGACGCCCTTTAACCTAATTTGCGGTTCGTTCAGCGCGTTCAGGACTGTAAAATCAGAACATACACAGAACAAAATGAGTATTCACAGCCTGTGGACGGGTTTTAACGCCTTGATTTCAACGGAATGGTTAACGAGCATCCCTCCCCCAATGGGAGAAGGTCAGCGATAACGCCCTCAAGCAGCGCGAACGCGCGGTAGGGCGAATATAAAGCCAGACGGCCTGTAAGCCGGGTTCTGTTCCGCTCGAAAGCGGCGACGATCATTCCTCTGGGCCGCCCATTGCTGGACGGCTCTCGCGACCTACCCGGACATCTGGGGCGGTGAACCCTGCGGAGCGAGCCCCGCACGATGTCCCTATTTGGTCTTGCTCCAGGCGGGGCTTGCCATGCCGTCGACGTTGCCGCCGACGCGGTGGGCTCTTACCCCACCCTTTCACCCTTCCCTGAGCCGAAGCCCAGGCGGTTTGCTTTCTGTGGCGCTATCCCTCGGGTCACCCCGGGCGGGCGTTACCCGCCGCCTTTTCACCGTGGAGCCCGGACTTTCCTCGACAGGGGCAAGCCCCCGCCGCGACCGCCCGGCCGTCTGGCGAGCGCTAGATGCGCGCGATAGGGCGCCGCGTCAATCCAGAACGCCCGTCACGCTCTCAACCGAGGCCAGTTGGAGCAGGCCGACCAGACGCGCGCGCGTCTCGCCGTCGGCCACGCCGTCGACGCGGTCGGGCCGCCAGTGGCGCTGGAAGGCCTCGACCGTCAGGCGGGTCTCGTCGTCATAGGCGCCGCCGGGCTGAACCGCATAGCCCAGCCGGTGCAGTCCCGAACGCAGGACGATGACGCCCAGCCCTTCGTCGCCCGGCGACAGGGGCGCGCCCAGGGCGCCGATGCGTTCGGGGGCAGGGTCGAACCACAGGCCGTGCCCGGCCTCGGCCAGACGCTTCCACGGAAAGAGCTCGCCCGGATCCTGTTTGCGTTCGGGCGCCATGTCGGAGTGGCCGATGATGCGGGCGTCCGGGATGGACCAGCGGGTGCGGATGTCGCCGACCAGGGCGATCACCGCCTCGATCTGGGCCTCAGGAAAGGCGCGATAGCCGAACTCATGGCCCGGATTGACGATCTCGATGCCGATGGAGGCCGCGTTGACGTCGGTCTCGCCCTGCCAGGCGCCGCGTCCGGCGTGCCAGGCCCGGCGCTCCTCGGCCACCAGACGCAGGATGGAGCCGTCCTCATCGACGACATAGTGGGCCGAAACCTTGGCCTCTGGGTCGCGCAGGCGCTCGACCGCCGCTTCAGCCGTCTCCATGCCGGTATAGTGCAGCACCAGCATGTCCGGCGGGCCGCGTCGGGCGTCGAAGTTCGGAGAAGGCGCGTCGGTGTAGCCGGTCATGAGGGGCCGATCAGCGCCCTTCCTTTTCCCAGCCGTAGGTCACCCATGTGTCGCCGACCTTCCTGGCGTCGATGACCCCGTCATCGCGACGGCGGCGGGCGGTCATGGCGCGGCGGGCGCGCAGAGCGAAACCGGCGAAGAAGACCAGCACCCCGCCGACAATGGCGATCATGGCGACGGCGGCGGCGGTGAAGACCGCCAGCAGGGCGCCCACGGTCACGGCCAGCGCCGTGGCGATCAGGCCCCCAACCCAGACGAAGGGCGCCAGCAGGCCGAAACCGGGCCGACGGCGCGCGTTGAAACCCAGCGGGCCCATCGGGTCGGAGTTGATCATGAACTCAAAGCCTCTCTCAGCGTCCTGATGAACGCCTGAAACGCCAATGTCGGTCCATCGACCTGAACGGTCAATGGACTGCGACATCACGCATCAGTCACTTTTGCTGCGCCGGGCGCGCTTCAGAAGGCCGGTTGGTCCGCCAGAACCACCGCGCCGCGGTTGCGCATCCGGTCGATCTCGACGCGATTCAGCACGGCCTGGGCGGCCGGATCGCCCATCACCTGACCGACCTTGACCATGGCGTCGGCCGCCTGGCCCGAGGCGCCGAAGGCGGTGGCGATGGCCTCCCACGGCGACTGGGGCTGCGGGAAGCGCTTGAAGCGGACGCTTTCGTCGGCCGGAATCTTGGCCAGTTCACGCGCCTTGGCCACGGCCTCTTCCAGACCGCCGAGCTGATCGACCAGACCCAGGCCGTGCGCCTGGGCGCCGGTCCAGACGCGGCCCTTGGCGATCTCGCGCACGCGCTCGACCTGCAGCTTGCGGCCCTTGGCCACGCGGGCGACGAACTCTTCGTAGATGCGGTCCATCGAGGCGGCGAAGGCCGCGCGCTGGCCCTGATCGAAGCCTTGCACCGGCGAGAAGGCGTCGGCGTAGTCGCCGCCGACCGACAGGCCGCGCATGTCGACGCCGAAACGGCCCAGCGCATCGGCCAGGACGAACTTGCCGCCGAACACGCCGATCGAGCCGGTCAGGGTCGAGGGCTGGGCCACGATCCAGTCGGCCTCGGAACTGATCCAGTAGCCGCCCGACGCGGCATAGGCGCCCATGGACACCACCACCGGCTTGCCCGCCGCCTTGGCAGCACGCACGGCGGCCAGAACCTGTTCGGACGCTTCAGGAGAACCGCCCGGCGAGGAGACGCGGAAGACGATGGCCTTCACGTCCTTGTCCTCGATCGCCTGATAGATAGCCTTGGCCGTGTCGTCCGAACGGATCATGGTCCCGCCGCCGAAGGGCGAGTCGTTGGAACCGCGACCGGTCATGATGGCGCCCTCGCCGCCGACGATGGCGATGGCCGACTTGGCCGAACCCGAGCCCGAGGTCGTGCGCGTGCCCTTCAGCGAGGCGTATTCGCCGAATTTGACGATCTTGGCGTTCTTGCCCGCCTTTTCCTTGGCGGCGGCCTCGGCTTCCTCGACCTGGCCGATCTTGTCGACCAGCTTCAGCGAAAGGGCCTGATCGGCCGAATAGGGACCGGCCTCGATGACCGCCTTCAGGGCCTCGGGCGTGGTCTTGCGGTCGCGCGCGACATTGGCGACGGCGCTGTCGTAGATGGAGCCCATCCAGGCCAGCATGGCCTCGCGGTGCGGAGCGGTGAAGTCGCTCTGCGTATATTCGTTGACGGCGTTCTTATATTCGTAGCGCTGTTCGAAGTCGGCCTTGACGCCGTACTTCTGGAAGGCGCGGCCCAGGAAGACGCTGTCCGCCGCCAGACCCACGGCCTGGAAGTTCGCCGTGTTCTGCAGCCACAGCTGATCGGCGCTGGAGGCGACCATATAGCTGGACATCACCGCGCCCACCGGCATGAAGCCCTGGCTGTGGGCGATCACCGTCTTGCCCGAAGCGCGGAAGCGGGCGATCGCCTGACGCACCTCATCGGCCGAGGCGGGCGTCATGCCGGCTTCGGGCGCGCGCAGCAGCAGCACCTTGACGTTGTCGTCAGCCGCCGCCTGAGCCAGCACGTCCACGACCTGAACCACCGACAGGCTGGGGCCGCTGAAGGCCGCGAAGGGGTTGGTCGGCGTCTGGTCGGTCAGGCCGCTGCGCAGGTCCAGCTCCAGCACCGTATGGGCGGGCGTCGAAGGCTTGGACGCGCCGGCCGCCATGGCGAAGAAGATCAGGGCCACCACGGGCAGAACGACGAAGAAGGCCACAAGCCCGGCGAAAACGCCCAGCATGGTGAGGAAGAACTGCTTCATGGGAAGGCGTGCGTCCAGGATCGCGGCCAGAGGCGGCCAAGCGTGAGGATAAAGGCCGCGCCCGCTCCGTCAAATGAACGGACGGTAATAAACCCATGAAAAAAGGGCTCGCCGTCGCCAGCGAGCCCTCTTCATATCATTCGGACGGGATCAGCGGCCGATGTCGTAGGTCCCGCTGATGTCGATGCGGACCGACAGTTCTCCGGCCGAAACCGGGGTCGAGGCGCCGGCGTCCATCGAGACGGAGCGGGCGTACATGACCTGCGGGCGCACCTCGGGGACATAACCGCCGCCCTCGGTCAGGGAGCGCACCTGACCCAGCTGCACGCCCATGGCGTCGGCGTACAGACGCGCCTTGTCCTGCAGGGCGCGCACGGCCAGCACGCGGGCCTGATCCTCGGCCGCCTTAGGATTCTTCAGGCCGAAGCTGATGCCGTCGATCTGGTTGACGCCCGCGCCGACCACGGCGTCGGCGGTCGTGCCGACCTTGGTCAGGTCGTTGATGACCACGGTGACGCGGTTAGAGGCCTGATAGCCGCGCAGCTTGGGCGATTCGTTCTGCTGATAGTCGTATTGCGCCGACAGGTTCAGGCCCGAGGTCTGGATGTCGCGCTCGGCGATCCCGGCGCGGCGCAGGGCGGCGATGACGCGCGTCATCTGCTGGGCGTTCTGGGCCATGGCGTCCTGGGCCGTCGGGGCCTCGGTCACCACGCCGAAGTTGATCGTCGCCTGATCGGGCGCGACCTTGACCTCGCCATAGGCCGACAGGTTCAGGGCGGGTTGTTGAGCCATGGCGTGCACCTGGATCGGAGAAGCGCCGCCGGGCTGGGATTGAGCGGATGCGACGGCCGGCGCCGCCAAAGTCATCAGGGCCGTGCCCAACATCAGGGCGCGTGCGGTGCGGGTCATGGGGAGGTCTCCGTCGAAATCGTTCGGGCGGGCGTGTTCGCCAGCCACGGCCCAACTTAGCCGTTTCAAGCTGAACAAACGCAAAAGGCCCCTGTGCAGGTTCCATTCATCGGCGTGAAAAGCGTGACAGGTCCAAGGCGGCTTTGCAGCCGACGCGCCGCCTGCTAGGCACGGCTTGCGCGCGTTTCGGGGGCGTGTAGCTCAATGGTTAGAGCCGACCGCTCATAACGGTCTGGTTGGGGGTTCGAGTCCCTCCACGCCCACCATTCTCCTTGAAGCGCCGCCGCGACCGGCCCTCTGTTTCGCAGGCTTCCGTCCGGCGGGGCTTCGTGGCACTGGGGCGTGATGACGTCGCCTAAAGCCCCTGCCTCGAAAGCCGCCGACAAGCCTGGTCGCCCCTTCCCCACCCTATTGCTGGAGCTGGAGGCGCGGGCGACCTGGGACGGTCATGTCTGCGGGGTTGATGAAGCGGGTCGCGGTCCCTGGGCCGGGCCGGTGTCGGCGGCGGCGGTGATCCTGAACCCCGACGACCTGCCGTCGGGCATCGACGATTCCAAGGCCCTGACCGAAAAGCGCCGCACGGTGCTTGAGATCGACATCAAGGCCCGCGCCCTGGCCTGGGGCGTCGGCTTCGCCTCGGTCGAGGAGATCGACGAACTGAACATCCTTCACGCGACGGGTCTGGCCATGCGCCGGGCGGTCGAGGCCTTGGCCCATCCCCCGGTCCACGCCCTGGTGGACGGCAACTACCGCTTTCCCCTGCCCTGTGCGGTGACGCCGGTGGTCAAGGGCGACAGCCTGTCCCTGTCGATCGCAGCCGCCTCGATCCTGGCCAAGACGGCGCGAGATCGGCTGATGATCGAGATGGACGCGACCTATCCTGGCTACGGCTTCGCCAGCCACAAGGGCTATAACGCGCCCGTCCATCAGAAGGCGCTGCAGACGCTAGGCCCCTGCCCCGCGCACCGGCGCAGCTGGGCGCCCATCCGGGCCTTGCTGGAAGCCGCCTGATAGAGCTTCGGTCGCTGCTCTAGACCGACAGGGCGCCGCCCAGCATCATCCCCATAAGCCCCGCCACAAGGGCGCCGAGCAGGAAGATGGTCCATCCATCCAGCCCGTGATCGACGCTGTTGTTCCGCGGAGCCTGAACCACAGGCGTAATCCCGGAGGCAGGCGTCCTTCGCCCGAACCTGGCGACGGGTTCCTTGTCGTCGACAGGGCGGCGAGAGATGTCGAAATCACTCTGGGCGCGGGGAGAAGCAAACGAACGCATGACACCCAAACGACAAGCCGCCGCCTTCGTTCCTTGGCCTAGACTTAAGTCTGTCCGGCTTCAGGCTAGGCTGCGACCGGCAGAACCACCGGCCGGTCGGTGACGACGAACAGGTGTTCGACGTTCCGCAGCCGCCCGACCGCCCCGACCTTCTCGCCCTTCAGATTATGAATGCCGATGCGGGCGCCGACGTAGCGGGGATAGGGGATGTCGACCACCTGAACGTGCCCGCGCGAGGCCAGCATGGCCACCAGATCCTCGCGGCTCAGATAGCCCTCGTCGTTGAAGCTGATGATCAGGTTCGGCGCCTTCAGCCGCTCGATCACCGTCTGCATGGCCGGGCCGATGCCGGGGCGGCTGTTGAAGGCGCTCTTGCGGGTCTTCACGTCGACCCGCTTGCGGGCCACGCCATAGGTTTCCGGCTTGTCCCACAGGACCAGGCTTTCCCAGCAGTGGTAGTTGGCCAGATAGGAGTGCTGATTATAGGGCGGGTCCAGATAGACCAGATCGGCCTCGACCTCGGCTGCGATCTCTACGGCGTCGCCGCGCGTCGCCACGCATGGCCCCTCCGCCACGCCGGGCAGCAGGTCCGGCAGACGCAGTTCCAGCGGCTTCAGCGCGCGCGGCGCCCACTGCTTCATATAGGCCATCTGCAGGCCCGCCGTGGAATCCACGCGGTCCGCCGCCTCCATCAGGGCGACCAGGACAATCGCCTTCAGTTCCGGCTCCAACCCCATCGTTTCGATGCGTTCGCGCACGGCGTCGATGCGGGCGCCGTTGTCGGGGTGGAAGAAGCGGGCCTCTTCGCAGAAGGTGCGGGTGAACCAGCCGGCCTCGGGCTTCACCGCGCGCAATTCGGCCAGAACGGCTTCGGCCCGCTCGGCCCAGACCTCGCGGTCGGCCTGCACATAGGCGGTGGCCAGGGCGTGGGCATAGGCGTTGTGATCGTTCGACCAGACGCGGAAGCCGTCGCGCTTCAGCCGGTGCCCGACGCGCGCCGTGCCCGAGAACAGGTCGCAGACGATGCCCCCATCAGGCAGGGCGGCCGCCACCGCCCCCGCCACATGGCCCAGAAGCGCCCGCTTTGAGCCGATGTATTTGATCATTCCGTCCCGTCAGGTTCCGCGGGCGCGCCTGGCCCCTTTTACGCCGCGAGGGGCAGAATGGGCCGGAGCATGGGCCAGACGCAACAGATTCGCCGCGCCCGGCGCGCCAAAGGGCGTTCCCGCCAGGATCAGGATGCGCTGACCCGGCTCGGCCAGGCCGTAGAGCATGGCGGCTTCGACCGCGTCGTCTGTCAGGCCTTCCAGAGAAATCGGCTGATCGCCGAGGCGCGGCTCCAGCCCCCAGACCAGGGCAAGACGGCGCGCCGTCTCGGGCTTGGGCGTCAGGGCCAGAACCGGCTGCAGCGGCCGTTCGCGCGACATGCGCCGCGCCGTGCCGCCCAACGTTGTGAACACCACCATGCAGGCGGTCGAAGACGCTTCGGCCGCCTTGCGCGCCGCCGCGACCAGGGCGTCGACGTCGTCGATGTCCATGCCGGCGTGTTCGGCGTCCATCAGGCCCGGCCACAGGGGGTCGCGCTCCACCCGCTCCATGATGCGGTTCATGATGGTGACGGCTTCCAGCGGATAGTCGCCCGCCGCCGTCTCGGCCGACAGCATCAGGGCGTCGGCGCCCTCATAGACGGCGTTGGCCACGTCGGACGCCTCCGCCCGCGTCGGGGCGGGCGAACTGGTCATGGATTCCAGCATCTGGGTGGCGACGATGGCGGGCACGCCGCGCTGGCGGGCGGCGCGCAGGATCTTCTTCTGGGCGACCGGCACCTCTTCCGGCTCCATCTCGACGCCCAGATCGCCGCGCGCGACCATGACGCCGTCGCAGTAGTCGAGGATGCTCTCGAGGTCGTTCAGGGCCTGGGGCTTCTCGATCTTGGCCAGGCAGGCGGCCTGACCGTTCACGATGCTCTTCAACTCGGCCATGTCCTCGGCCTTCTGCACGAAGCTGAGGGCCACCCAGTCGACGCCGAGACGAAGCGCAAAGGCCAGGTCCTCGCGATCCTTGGGCGTCAGGGCCGAGACCGGCACCACCGCCTCGGGGACAGCCACCCCCTTGCGGTCCGACAGTCTGGAGCCGCTCTCGACCGTGACGTCGCACCATTCGTCGGTGCGCTCTCCCACGCGCAGGCGCACCCGGCCGTCGTCGATCAACAGCAGCATGCCCGTGCGCAGGGCGCGGAAAATCTCGGGATGCGGCATCTGCACCCGCGTCTCGTCGCCCAGAGCGGGGTTCAAGTCGAAACGCATCCTGTGGCCGGGCTTCACCTCGATCTCGACATCGGCGAAGCGGCCCAGCCGCAGCTTGGGGCCCTGCAGGTCGGCCAGCACGCCCAGAGGCCGCTTCAGCGCCATCTCGGCCCCGCGCACGGCCTTCAGGGCGGCCGCGTGGTCGTCGTGCGAGCCGTGGCTGAAGTTCAGGCGAAAGACGTCCACCCCCGCCTGCGCCAGCGCCTTGACGGTTCCCGGCGCGCGGCTGGCGGGTCCAAGGGTCGCGACGATGCGCGCGCGGCGGGCTCTCTGCATAAACGGATTTCCTCGTATGGCTCTGACGGCCGGCGCCTCCCCTCAGAAGCGCTTCTCAGCCCTTTGTGCCAATGAAATGCGGGAGGCGTAAGAGCGCCTCCCGCCGTGGAAACACGAGTTTATGTCGACCCGCGCGGTCTATTTCGTCTCGCAACGGCCCTTGGCGAACTGAGGCAGGTCCATGCAGCGGCCGTCGATCGGGGCGTCGGGCTGGACGCCGATCAGGTTGGCCAGGGTCGGGGCGATGTCGATGGTGCGCATGGGCAGGAAACGCTCCTGTCCTTCCGCGCCCGGCCACCAGAAGACGATCGGCACGCGGCGGTCGTAGTCCCAGGGCGAACCGTGGCTGGAGATGGCGCCGCCGACGCGGCCCTGGCCGGTCAGGCCCGGCTGCCAGGCGCGGAGGATGTCGGGCGAACGGCCCGCCACGGCCGACAGGCGCAGGCGCTCGCGCACCGTCAGCTCCTCGGGGTTGTCGGAGGCGGGGATCGGCTCGGCCAGAAGTTCGTCGCGCGAGACGGCCATCGCCACCTGCGGCTCGGCGTTCAGCAGTTCGATCGCAGCGGCCAGCACCTGGGAGCGCAGCGGCTCGGCCAGCGACCTGCGGTCCTTGTCGACGATGATGAAGCCGCCCGCCGAGGACACGACCGGGTCAGCGTCCAGACCGAAGCGGGCCTTCAGCGCCGCATTGACGCGCGGTTGCAGGGCGCGGTCGACCCGGCCCGCATCGGGATAGCCCTCGACCGCCGACCGCTCGGGGAAGTCCGAACCGCCGTGGTCAGCCGTCAGCGCCACGATCACCCCGCCGGGGATGGTCGACAGCCGGTCCAGGAAGGCGCCCAGGGCGGCGTCCAGACGCAGCATCTGCTCGCACATCTCAGGCCCTTGCGTGCCAAAGGCGTGGCCGATGCGGTCGGTGGCCGACAGGCTGACGCCCAGCATGTCGGTGACGCCGCGACGGCCCAGCTGCTGCGTCTCCAGCAGTTCGATCGCGCCTTCCAGCGTCAGCTCGTCCAGCACCGGCGAGTTGTCGAAACGATCGTTCACCGGCGGCAGTTTGGAGTCAAAGGTCTGGCCCGCGATGGTCCAGCGCCCTTCCAGACGGCGGCAGGCCTCGTTGGTATAGGTCCACGTCGGCATGTCGCGGGTGAAACGATCGATCATCCGTGCATTGACGGGCGCCACTGGCGCCAACCGCGCCTGGGCCGACTGGCCCGGCTCGACGTAGGTGGTGAAGCCGAAGCCATCGGTCAGCCAGAAGGCGCCGTCGCCCTTGTGACCCGCCAGGGTGATGGCGCCGCGATCCTTGCCCGACACGCCATAGACGCGGCTTTGCGGGCTGACGGTCTTCAGCCAGTCGCCCAGCGTCGAGGCGCTCAACTGCGCCGGGCCGACGGGGCCGTTGTCGGTGTTCTTGCCGTGAGCAAGCGTGTTCTGCGGCGCGGCGAGGCAGTAGGTTTCCTGCCCCGTCGTGGTGTCGATCCAGTCATTGGCCGGAATGCCGCTGCGCGCAGGATGAGCGCCCGTCAGGACGGTCGAGTGACCGGCGCAGGTCACCGTCACGCCGTGGGTCTGATAGCCGTTGATAGAGACCATGCCCTGATCGGCCAGGGTCTTGAGCCCGCCGGTGAACTGGCTGCGATATTGGTTGAACAGATTGGCGCTGAGCTGGTCCACGACGATGGTGACGATCAGCGAGGGCGAGGCCCGCTCGCCCGCGGGGGTCGCTGCCGGGGCCGCCTTCTGAGGAGCCGCCTCGGCCGCGTGCGCAACGCCGCTCATGGCGGCAAGCCCGAGAGACAGACCAAGGGCGGAGGCGAGAAGGCGGCTGCGGATCATCAGGAACTCCAGGCGAAGCAGAATGTCTTCCACCCCTAGCCGTCTGCAATGACGGGTCCAAGACAGCCAGGGCATGAAAAAGGGGGCCGCGGCCCCCTTCAACATCAGATCATCGGCTCGCCGCGCCGGTGCGCGTCCAGCCATTCCTTGAAGAAGGCGCGGGCGATGAAGGCCAGCACGCCCGCGACGATGACAGGCCACATCAGGACATAGGCCGTCAGCCAGAAAGGGGTCATTGCGATCTCCTGTTAGCGGGTTTGAGGAATTTGCGAGCCCGAGCGGGCGGGGGCGGCCGTAGAGGCGGCGGCGGGTTCGACCGCCTCCACATCGAAGTCGCCGGTCATGCCGGCGATGCGCGAGAAGTCGAAGCCGGTCCGGTTGGACAGCGACATGGCCGTGCAGACCACGGTGCTGACGGCGTAGGCGATCAATGAACCGCTCAGCACGGCGTAGTCATGCAGGAAGCCGATGCCGAAGGGCGCCACGCCCAGGGCGGCAACCACCCCGACGATCCGCGCCGGGCGCGCGCCGAAGAAGCCGAAGGTCATCAGGCCCGCGACCACGCCGACCCCGACCACGGCGACGACATCGAAAACATAGCCGACGGCGCCGTCCATCGGGATCCAGCCGAACCGAACCGGGAAGAAGATCGCCAGCGCCGCCAGCACCGACACGGTGAAGGCCTTGTTGGTCACCTTTTCCCAATAGAAGCTGGCGATGACGGGGAAGACCAGCGCGCCCCAGATGGCGCCGACCAGGACCAGCAGGTCCAGGATGTTCATCCGCGCTCCGGCGAAATACAGGGCCGCGCCGGTGGCGATCACCATCGTCGCGCGGCCGATGGTCAGCATCAGGCGCGGATCCGCCTTGCGCTTGCCCGCACGGCCGTAAATGTCGGCCATCATGATCGACGACAGGGCCGACAGGTCGGAATCCGCCGTCGAAGCCAGCGAGCCGATGATCATGATGAAGAAGACGCTGAGCAGCACCGGCCCGAAATAGGTTCCGGCCAGTTGCGGGATCAGATTGTTGAGGTCGCCCTCCATCGGATTGATCCCGGCATACAGGGCCACGACGCCCAGCATGCCGATGCCGATGATGGTCGCGCCGTAACCGATCGTGGCGGTGATGAAGGTCGGCTTGATCAGGTCCTCGCGCACGGCAAACAGGCGCTGGGCGATGGTCTGGTTGCCGATGGCGTAGGCCAGAACGGCGGCGATATAGGGCGCCCCCTGGTTCAGGAAGGCGTCGGACGAGAAGAAGCTGGTCTGCTGCGGCGTCAGGTTGGACGCGCCTTCGACGAAGACGGCCGGGCCGCCCATGGCGAAGAAGATGGCCGGAATGACCACGACCACGGCGCCCAGCATGGCGCAGACCTGAATGAAGTCGGTCAGTACCGAAGCGCGGAAGCCCGACCACAGGGTGTAAAGCAGCACGCCCCCGGCGATGACGACGATGCCCTGACTGAAGCTGAACGGCGACAGCATGGAGATCAGGGCGCCGCCGGCGATGAAGTTGGAGGTGAGACTGATCACGCTGCCCAGGACGTTGGACCCCGCCAGCATCAGCTGGCTGGAGCGGCCGTGCCGGGCGTACATGACCTCAGCCAGCGTGTGGGCGCGCGGCGCCACAGCGCGGATGCGGCGGCCGTAGGGGTAGATGAACAGGATCATCAGCGCTCCCCACAGCCCGTAATGGATCGGCCCAGATATGCCGTAGACGTAGCCCGAAGTGGCGGACGCATACATCGACGCCGCCCAGATCCAGGTCGCCGTCATCGAGGCGGCCGAGACGCCCAGACCGATCCCGTTCCCTGCGGTCATATAGGCGTCGGCGTTTTCCTTGCGTCGGCTGATCCTCAGCGAAATCAGCATGGTCAGGCCGAAAAACAGCACCAGCAGGCCGACCGTCAGCGGCCCGCCCAGTTGTTGAAGTTGTACGTCGTCCACGCGCGCCTGCGCTCCTGTCTCTTCTACGTCCTGCGAGCCCCCGGCCCGCCCCGCACGCAGCCGCAAAGACGCCGCCGCGCCTCAAGGCGCAGGCGGACGGGATGTCACGGTTGCATTCGCGCCCGACGGAAACGCCAGGCGCAAGGAAATGGCGCGCCGAGCGCGCCGTCGCGGCCTGCTCCGCAAGCCATGAGAGGACAGCCTAATACATCAACGGCAAAGCCGAGATAAAGTTTTTGTGCACCGCAAACGTCTTGACAGAAATCGGACCGAATCCATTCCACTTTCAGAAATTCCACCGACGATCATCGCCGATTGGCCGATACAAAGACGAAATTAACTGAAGACCTTCTGAAACTGACCTATACTACACAGGCAAGTTTTTCTCATTTTTCGCGAAGAAATAGGCACGCGACGAAAACTGCATTCAGGCTCATCACATATCGCGCCATGCGAGAACCGCCTCGGCGCCCGGTGAAGCGTCGGCCGAAACGACAAAACGCCTGCGTTCGGGAACGCAGGCGCCAAGGCCGCCTCAAGAGCAGCCCTCGGGGAACGGCCGGATCAGGACCGGCCGATGATGGTGCGAGCGGCGGGAATCGAACCCGCACGACCGAGGTCGAGCGATTTTAAGTCGCTTGCGTCTACCAGTTCCGCCACGCTCGCAGGGCGCGTCTCAGCGCTGGGCCTCCTGTGCCGCACGAGCGGCCCGGAAGTCCACATCTGAATCGGCGATCAGGCGCACCAGCGCCGCCCAGGCGGCGACGTTCTGGGTCATCTGGGCCGGGTCGATCTTGTCCAGCGTATCGTCGGCGGTGTGGTGCAGGTCGAAATAGCGCGTGCCGTCCTGGCGCAGGCCGAAGACCGGAACGCCCGCTTTCGCCAACGGGCCGATATCGACGCCGCCATACAGTTCCGGCTCGCCCGGCAGGACGCCCAGCGGGCGCAGGACGCGCTCGGCGATGCGGGCGAAGTCCGTTCCCTGCGAGCCGGGCGGCAGGCCCAGAGCGTAGACACGGTCGGCGCCGAAGTCGCTCTCGCCGGCGATGACGTGCTTCTCGACGCCTGCGCCGATGTTGCGGACATAGGCGCCGCCGCCGTTGCCGTGATCGGTCGGCTGGGCGACCTCTTCGGAGCCGTACAGGACCACGCGCACCGTGCGCGCCGGTCGGCCCTGTTCGGCGATCAGCTTGGCCGCCGCCAGGGTGATGGCGCCGCCCGCCGCGTCGTCGATGGCCCCGGTGCCCAGGTCCCAGCTGTCCATGTGCGAGCCCAGGACGATGATCTCGTCCGGGCGCGAGGCGCCGACGATGTCGCCGATGACGTTCTGACTGACCGTCTCATAGGTGTGGGCGGTGGATTTCAGGCGCAGACGCACTGTCTCGCCCATGCCGACCAGACGCGCCACCTGATCGGCGTCGGGGGCGCTGAGCGCGAAGGACGGCAGCGGCACCTTGCCCTCGACATAGCGGGTGGTTCCGGTGTGCGGCATCCGGTGTTCGTCCGACCCGGCCGAGCGCATGACGAATGCGACCGCGCCGCGCTTGGCCGCCTCGCTCGGGCCGACGCTGCGGATACGCGACAGGGGCCCATAGCCCGAGCCGTTCTGCATCCGCACCATCTGGCCGCCGTCGACCATGGCGATCTTGCCGTTCAACGATCCGGCGGGCGCAGCCAGAAGGGCGTCGATCCCGTCGAAGAAGACGATGTCCGCCTCAATCCCCTGCGCAGGCGTGGCGATGGAGTGGCCCAGCGCCGCCACGACCAGCTTCTGCGGACGGGCGCCGAGAATCTCGGCGCTTTCCTCGCCCCGCTCCCAGCCGATCAGCGGGAAGGTCTCGATGCGGACGTTCTGGAAGCCGTGCGCCCGCATGTAGTCGGCGGCCCAGGCGGAGGCGTCCTGCTCGGCGCGCGAGCCCGCCGGGCGCGGGCCGAAACGGGTGGTGATCTGGGTGACGTAGTCGAGGGCGATATTGCCCTTCAGCGCCTGATCCCGCACCTGTTCGGCGGCGCGGATGGTCTTGGCGTCCTGCGCCAGGACCGGCGTGGCGATCAGGCCAAGCGCCACGGCGCTGGCCGCCATCAGACGGATATTGAACGACAAGAGCGCCTCCCAGACTCAATGACAGGCGCGGACCCTAGCGGGCGAAGGCTGCGACCGAAAGTCTCAGCTTCGCCGCCAGGACAGAAATCACTCGCCCTTGATGAAGGGCTCGACCGGGCCTTGCAGCTTGACGGTCAGGGCCTTGCCGCGGCGGTCGACGCGGTTGCCGACGGCCAGACGCACCCAGCCTTCAGAGACGCAGTATTCCTCGACATTGGTCTTTTCCTCGCCCTTGAAGCGAATGCCCACGCCGCGCGCCAGCAGGTCGGCGTCGTGGAAGGGGCTGTCGGGATCGACCGAAAGGCGGTCAGGCAGGGCGTCGGACATGGCAGGTCTCATGAAAAGGCGAAGCGGGCTGAATAGCCGCGCGGACGGGTCGCGACAACCATTCTCCCCCTCCCCTCAACAGCGGAGGGGCTGAGACGACTACTGCACCGACTGGCGCGGACCGGTCGGGGCGTCAGCCGCCGCCGCATAGGGGCGCGGGCCGGTTTCGGCGGGCGCAGCCGCCTTTTGGGCAGGCGAGGCGGCGGGCCGGGTCGCTGGGCGGCGCGGCGTCGTCTGGGCCGCCTGGGCGGGCGCGGGCGCGGCGGCGGCAGGCTGGACGACCGGGGTCGGAGCCGGGGCGGCAGCGGCGGGCGCGGCCACGGCGGCGGCGCGGGCGGCGTACTGCTCAGCCTGGAAGCGTTTGGCCAGCTTCTCGGTCAGTTCACGCGCGGCGGCGGGCGGCATCTGGGCCATGATGGCGGCCAGGGTCCGGGGGCGCATGGCCGAGGCGACCGGCAGGCGAACCCCGTCGTCCAGGGTGGCGAAGACGGCCGCCGCCTCCTTGGGCCGCATGGCCGAGTAGACGGCGACCAGACGGTCCTCTTCCGCCTTTTCCTTTTCGTCGACCTGGCCGACCAGGGCGCCGATCTCGCTCTTGAGGGCTTCCAGAGCCTGCAGCTTGGCGTCCAGCTTCTGCTCTGCGGCGACCATCAGCGGCAGGGTGGTGGCGAAGTCGGCGTCGCGCGCGTCGAGCGCGTCGCGGCGTTTGGACAGGGACTGGATGATGCGCAGCTCGGCCGGAGAAATCCCCGCCTGCTGGGCCAGTTGATCGGGCGTCAGAGCGCAGACGGCGGCCGGCTTGGGCTCGGGCTTGGCCCCCTCGCCTTCCTTGACGACGGCTTCCTGAGCCCAGGCGGTCGCGCCCTGAAACAGATCCGGCGCCACGCCCGCAGCGCGCACGGCCACGACGCCGCCGATGGCGACGGCGATCAGGGGCAGAAGGCGGGGCAGCTTGCTCATCGGTCAAACTCAGCGAACGGTGCGGCGCCAAACACGCCGGGTAGGACAAACACTTCGCCCCTCAAGTCGCCTGACGCCGCGCGTCAGGCATAGGGGCTCTTAGAATCAAGCAGCGAACAGGTCGTCGTCCAGACTACGGCGGGCGCGGTTTAGGCTCTGTTGCGCAGCATGGTTAGCGGCCAGGGCCTGCATCACCGGCGAGGCGCGCTCAGGCGCGGGCGCAGGCTTCGGCGAAGGCGCTTTCATGACGGCGCGGGCGCCTTCGATGCGCTCCATCAGGGCGGCCATGCGGCGGGCGCGGGTCTCGTCGTCCAGCAGGGGCGAGACCGCAGAGGCGCGGGCAGGTTCAGCCTCGGCCGTCGCCTCGATCTCGGCCAGAGCCCGGGCGGCGCGACGCTCGTCCTCGCGGGTTTCGATGCGGCTGTCGGCCGGGCGGGCCGGGGCGCGGGCGATCAGCACCTCCAGCTCCTGCTTCACGGCGCGGGCCTTGATGATGCGGTCGTGCAGCAGGTCGGTCTCCTGCCCCGAGGCGCGCAGGGTGGCCAGGGCCTGTTCGGCGCGTCCGGCGGCGCTGTTCAACTCGGTCACGGCGGAGGCGAAGGCCAGTTGGCCCTCGCGCAGGGTCTTCAGCTTGCGCTCCAGCTTGATGCCGTAGCCGATGGCCGCGACCAGCAGCAGCATGAGGATGGAGTCGAGAATGATGCCGGTCATGTCAGCTGTTCTCCCTGGCGAGGCGGGCGGCGGCGTCGGTGCTGATAGGGCCTTCGACGCGGACGGCGATGTGCTGGCCCTTGCGGCCCATCTTGCCTGTCGTCAGCGGGATGGATCCCGCGCGCACCGAGATTTCGGATTCAGGCGTCACGTTCAGCATCAGGGTGTCGCCGACCTTCAGGTCCAGCACCTTGGACAGGGGCATCTGCTGCTCGTCCAGCACGCAGCGGACCTCGGTCTCGGTGGTCCAGAGCTCCGTGGCCAGGTGGCCTTCCCAGATGTTGTCGCGGCCGAACTTCTCGCCCATGAACTGCTGCAGCAGCATCTTGCGGATGGGCTCCAGCGTCGAATAGGGCAGCAGCAGTTCGACCCGGCCGCCGCGATCTTCCATGTCGATGCGCAGCTTGACCAGGATGGCGGCGTTGGCCGGGCGCGCGATGGCGGCGAAGCGGGGGTTGGTCTCCAGCCGGTCCAGATTGAAGTGGACGGGGGTCAGGGGCTCGAACGCCTGGCGCGCGTCGTTGAGGATGACCTCGACCATCCGCTGCACCAGCACCCGCTCTATGGTGGTGTAGGGCCGCCCCTCGATCCGCAGGGCCGCCGTGCCGCGACGCCCGCCCAGCAGGACGTCGACGATGGAGTAGATCAGGTTGCTGTCGACCGTCAGCAGGCCGTAGTTGTCCAGCTCCTCGGCCCGGAACACCGCCAGAATCGCCGGAAGCGGGATGGAGTTCAGATAGTCGCCAAAGCGAATGGAGCTGATGGTGTCGAGGCTGACCTCGACGTTGTCGGAGGTGAAGTTGCGAAGGCTGGTCGTCATCAACCGCACCAGGCGGTCGAAGACGATCTCGAGCATCGGCAGGCGCTCGTAGGAGACCAGGGCCGAGTTGATGATGGCGCGGATGCCGCTGCGCTCGTCATCGTCGCCGCCGCCCATGTCGAAGCCCAGCAGGCTGTCGATCTCATCCTGGTTCAGCACGCGTTCGGACAGGCCCGCGCCCAGATCGGCGCCCAGGTCGGCTTCGCCGCCGAAGGGATCCAGTTCGTTCTCGGGGGCCAGGGCGTCGCTCATTACTGCACGAGCATTTCTTCGATCAGGACGGCGTCGACCTTGCCGGGCGCCGCGATCAGGTTGACCCGGCGCAGGATCTCGGCGCGCAGCTGATACGACCCGGCCGACCCGGCCAGATCCTCGGGGCGCAGTTCGCGCAGGAAGCCCTGGAACATGTCCTGCATCCGCGGCGCCTCGGCCTGAAGGTGGGAGGCCACCGAGGCGTCCTTCATCTCCAGCGTCAGCCGCAGCTTCAGATAGGTCGGGCGCCCGTCCACGGACTGAATGTTCACGATCATGTCCGGCAGGGTGTAGAAGGTCACGCCGTCAGGACCGGCCGCCACCTTGCCCGCGCCGGCGGGCGCCTCGCCCTCCTTGCCGCCGCCGTGACCGCCGCCCTTCTTCGCTTCCTTGGCCGGAGGCGCGTGACCGCCCGCCGCCTCGGCGGACTTGGGCTTCATCAGCATGAAGGCGGTCGCGCCGCCCCCGCCCAGCACCACCAGCGCCGCCGGAATGATGATGAACAGCAGGGGGATCTTCTTCTTGGCCGGAGCCTCGGCGGCGCCGTCTTCGCCCTCAGCGCCGGGCGCGGCCTCGCTTACGGCGGGCAGGTTGGCATCGTCGCCGACCGGCGCCTCGCTCTTCTTCTTGCCCAGCTTCAGTTTCAGCATGCCCAAGCCGCCCCGATCCTCACATGCCGGGTGTGGCCCTGTTTTGGTTAACGAGGCGTTTACGATCGGCAAATCCTGCCGGGCGCCGCGGGGCTCGAAACCGCTGAAACCCCCATTCCACGGGCGTTAACCCTGTTGGCACGGTCGTTGCGACGGGAAAGGGCGAAAGGAGCCCGCTCGTGGAAAACGCCGCCTATATCGGATTGTCACGCCAGATGACGCTTCGCCGCGAGCTGGACATCGTGGCCAACAACGTCGCCAACGCCGACACCACCGGCTTCAAGGTCGAGCAGTTGATGGTCGGGACCGAGATCGGCGAGCGCGCCCGCAACGACGCCATCCGCCCCTCGGCCAGCTTCGTCCTGGACAAGGGCGTCGGCCGCGACTTCGGCCAGGGCTCGCTGAAACAGACCGGCCGCGACCTGGACTTCGCCATCGAGGGCGAAGGCGCCTTCTTCACCGTGCAGACCCCGACCGGCCCGGCCTATACCCGCGACGGCTCCTTCGTCACCGATCCCGAGGGGCGGCTGACGACCAAACAGGGCCTGCTGGTCATGGCCGACGGCGCCGAGCTGGTGCTGGACCCGCAGCGCGGCCCCGCCAGCGTCGCCCACGACGGCACGGTCAGCCAGGAAGGCCAGCCCGTCGGGCGCCTGACCGTGGTGCGTTTCGACGCCCTGTCGGTGCTGCAGAAGTCCGGCGACGGCCTTTACCGCAATACCTCCAACGCCCAGCCGATGGAGGCGACCGACGCCCAGGTGCGTCAGGGAATGCTGGAAGGGTCGAACGTCAACACCCTCGTGGAAATCACCAACCTCATCGAGATCAACCGCGCCTATGAGCGCGTGACCAAGATGATCGAAAACGCCAACGACCTGTCACGCCGCTCCGTCGAGCGGCTGGGCCGGGTTTCGTAAGGGAGAGCTGAGACATGCGCGCGCTTCGCACCGCCGCCACCGGCATGGCCGCCCAGCAGCTGAACGTGGAGGTCATCTCCAACAACATCGCCAACATGAACACGGTCGGCTTCAAGCGTCAGCGGGCCGAGTTCCAGGATCTGCTGTACCAGAACGTCGAGCGCATGGGTGCCCAGTCCTCGTCGCAGGGCACCGTGGTGCCGACCGGCATCCAGATCGGTTCGGGCGTGAAGGCGGGCAGCGTCTACCGCATCACCGAACAGGGCAGCCCCAACCGGACCGGCAACACCTACGATATCGCCATTCAGGGCAAGGGCTATTTCCAGATCACCCTGCCCTCGGGCGAGCTGGCCTATACGCGGGCAGGCAACTTCACCATCAACGGCGAAGGCCAGCTGGTGACGGACGACGGCTATGCGGTCGAGCCCGCCATCGCCATTCCGCAGGATGCGCTGGACGTCACCATCTCCAAATCGGGCCAGGTCCAGGTGACCACCCAGGGCGAGCCGGAGCCGCAGGTCGTGGGCCAGCTGGAGCTGGCGACCTTCTTCAACGAAGCGGGTCTGGAAGCCATCGGCGACAACCTGCTGCTGGAGACGGCGGCTTCGGGGCCGGCCACGGTCGGCGTGCCCGGCGAGGTCGGCTACGGCAATCTGCTGCAGCACTATACCGAGGCGTCCAACGTCGACGCGGTCAGCGAGATCACGGCCCTGATCGTGGCCCAGCGGGCCTATGAGATGAACTCCAAGGTCATCACCACCGCCGACGACATGCTGGCCGTCACGGCCCAGGTGAAGAGCTAAGCCATGAAGCGCGCCCTGATCCTCGCCCCCGTCCTGGTCGCCGCCTTCGCCGCCCTCGCCGCGCCTGCGCTGGCCGGGCCGGTCAGCCTTCTGCCCGATCCGGTCGACGACGACGGCCGCATCACCCTGGGCGAGCTGTTCGACAACGCGGGCGCCGCGGCCGGTGTCGTGGTCGGCCGCCGCGTCGGCCCCACCGCCGTGCTGGAAGCCTCTCAGGTGCAGATCGCGGCCCGACGCGCCGGGCTGGAATGGAGCAACCCCAACGGCCTGCGTCGCATCGTGGTGCGCGAAGGCGGCGCCGCAGCGGCCGAAGCCTCGGCCCGCCCCGCCGCCGCCAGCGTGGGCGCGTCCGCCCGCGCAGGGGCCAGCGTCGAGGTTCTGACCTACGCCCGCAGCCTGGCCGCCGGCGAGGTGGTTCAGCCTGAAGACGTGATCTGGGCCTCGGTCCAGTCGCACCTGGCCCCGGCGGGCGCCCCTCAGGACGCCGAAGTGGTGATCGGACTGCAGGCCAGGCGCGCTTTGCGCGCCGGTTCGCCCGTGGCCCAGCGCGATCTGGCCTCGCCCCAGGTCATCGCCCGCAACGACATGGTCGAAGTGGCATATCTGAGCGACGGCGTCGAACTGACCGTCACCGGCAAGGCGACGCGCAACGCCTCGGCGGGCGAGGCCGTGCCGATTCTGAACGTCCAGTCCAACCGCACCATCGACGCCGTGGCGGTGGCGCCCGGCCGGGCCGTGGCCGGCCCCGCCGCACAGATGGCCCGCCGCAACCCGCAACAGTTCGCCGCCCGTTGAGCGAGAGAGACATCATGCGCACCCTGCCCCTGATCGCCCTGTCCGTGTCGGCCCTGTCGCTGGCCGCCTGCTCCACCGCCATCGAGGCCGTGAAGGGCCCCGAACTGGCGCCCATCGGCTATCCGGCCGCCCTGGTCCCGGTCGAGCAGGCCTATCTGCCCGAGCCGACGTCGGCCAGCGCCAACAGCCTGTGGCGCACCGGCGCGCGCAGCTTCTTCGGCGACCAGCGGGCCCGCCGCGTCGGCGACATCCTGACCGTCGCCATCGACATCAACGACCGCGCCCAGACCCAGAACTCGACCCAGCGCAACCGCACCAACAGCGCCTCGGGCGGGGTGACCAACTTCTTCGGGCTGGAGAACAGCCTGGGCCGCGCCTTCCCCGGCGGCTTCGACGCCGCCAACATGATCGGCACACAAGGCGCCGCGAACGCCAACGGCTCGGGCAGCGTCAACCGCTCGGAGCGGGTCAATCTGACGGTGGCCGCCGTCGTCACCGCCGTCATGCCCAACGGCAATCTGGTCATTCAGGGTCGGCAAGAAGTGCGCACCAACCGCGAGGTACGCGAGCTGACCGTCGCCGGCATCGTTCGGCCTGAGGACATCTCCAGCGCCAACACCATCCGTCACAGCCAGATCGCCGAGGCGCGCATCAGCTATGGCGGGCGCGGCGATATCAGCCGGATGCAGGCGACGCCCGCCGCCCAATCCCTGGTCGAGCGTTTCAGTCCCTTCTGATCCGCGTTCACCGAAACGTGTGATTCCGGCCGCACCCGATCACTGAATCGCGCGCGGCCCAGCGGAGCCGTGAACTCTTAACAAGCGACCCGCGTTTGCTCTGTCGAACGCGGGTGAACTTGTCATGCGTAAGAGCCTTATTCCGATCCTGAGCGTCGTGGGCCTGGCCGCCGTTGCGGCCCATGCGGCGACCCATGCGCCGTCGACGCCGCGCGGCGACGCCGAACCCGTCGCCGGCTGGCATGTGCTGCGCGAGGGCGCGATGGCGAAACTGGCCTATGGCCTGCCGGATTCGGACCAGTTGGCCCTGATGCTGACCTGTGCGCCGGGCGAGAGGTCCGCCGTGGTCTACGGCGACGTTCAGCCGCGAAGCGCAGGTCTGGTCCTGGCCTCGCACGGGCCGGAGCTGATCGATCCGCTGTCGAACGGCGAGGCCTTCGAGGCGCGCCTGCCGCTGGGCGATGCGGCCCTGACCGGGCTGGCGCGCGGCGGGCGTATGACCGTGCAGACCGAGGCCGGCGACCGTCAACTGACCGCCACCCGCGCCGAACGGCGTCTGGTTCAGGGATTTCTTAGCTATTGCGCTTCGGGACACGCGTGATCACAGTCCCCCGGTTTTCCTCAGCGGGGGCTGAAACATGACCTCACTGCTCGGCCTGTCCCAGGCCATGCTCTTCGCCCTGGCCGTGCAGACGGCGCCTCAGAACGGAGCCCAGCCCCCGGCCGAACGGCCTCAGGCCGCGGCGCCTGCGCGAACGGCGCGCCCATCCGAAGGCTGGACCTGGACGCTCTATAGCGGCGACGGCCCTCTGGTCCTGGCCAATGAAATCCCGGATACGCCGCGCCTGCGCACGACGCTGGAATGCGCGCCGGGCTCAAGCATCGTGCGGCTGGCCTTCCATGACGCACCGGGCGCCGACGGCTTCGCGGTCGTCCGTTCCGGCGCCGCTTCGGCCGAGGTCGAGGCCCGCGCGCGACGCGGCCGACTGGAAGCGGTGCTGCGCGCCGATCATCCGGTCTTCGCCGCCTTCCTGGCCTCCGGGCGGCTGACGCTCACCCTGGGCGAACAGGCCGAAGCCATAGAGATCGACCGGGCGAATCTGCCCAAACTGCGCCGCTTCGCCGAACTGTGCACCGGATAGGGTTCAGGATGCGCCTCTCTTTCCGGCTGACCGCCGCCGCAGCCGTCGCCGCCGTGTCCGCTCTGGGCGCCTGCGCGCCGACCATCGCGCCTATAGCGACCAGCGCCGCGCCCCTGCCTGTCGCCGGTTACGACTGGTTCCTGAACGAGGATCCGGACGAGCCGCGTCTGTCCTATGGATTGGCCCAGTCCGACGACGTGCCGCTCAGCCTCATGTGCGCCCCCGGATCGGGCAAGATCGGTCTGTCGCTGGCCGCCGACCGGACGCCGCAGCGCCCCGCCGTGACGCTGGAATCGGGCGGCGACACTGAGACCTTCCCCGCCCGGATCGAACCGGCGGACATGCACGACGGCGTGCATCTGGTCGCCACGGCGCCCGCGTCGCATCCTGTTTTCCAGCGTTTCCAGCGCCTCGGATGGCTGGCGGTATGGGACGGCGACCAACGGTCGATGATGGCGGCCCAGCCGGGATCGGAAGGCCGAGCCGCCCGCTTCCTGGAGTTGTGCCGCTAAAGGCTTGACCGCAGCGGCGGCGTCCGCTCCCTTCCCCGCTTGCTCGTGGGAGGGCTTCAAATCATGCGTCATCTTCTTTTCGCCGCCGGTATCGGCCTGTCCGGCCTTGCCGCCGCCACCGCCCTGCCTGCGCAGGCGGCCGTTGTTCAAAGCCAGTCCAGCGCCGCCGCGCTCGACGCCCTGCTGGTCGATTACGAGGCCTATCTGCGCCAGAACGACCCGATCGGCTCGGGGATGGACGGCGACCGCGCGGCCCTGTCGCGCCTGCCCGACGCCAGCCGCGCGGGCGAACTGGCCCGCCGCGCGCCGCTGAACGCCCTGAAGGCGCGGCTGGCCGCCATCGACCCGGCCTCGCTGGACGAAGCCCACCGCCTGGACCACGCCTTCGTCGGCTATCTGATCGGTCGCGAGCTGGATCGGATCGAGCTGGATCTGTATCGCCTGGCCTTCGATTCCGAAGGCGGCCCCGGCCAGCTCATGGCCTATCTGGCCCCCGCGACGCGCATCGCCACGGCCGCCGACGCCGAGGCCTGGCTGGCCCGGCTGGAGGCGGCGTCCGCTTTCTACGACGCCGGCATCGCCAACACCCGGCGCGGGCTGGAGACCGGTCTGATCCAGGCCCGCTCGGTCGTGGACAGCGCCCTGGCCCAGGCCGAACGCGACCTGACGCCGGGCCAGGCCGGCGATGTCCTGCTGCGCCCGTTCGACGCCCTGCCCGCCTCCATCCCCGCCGCGCAACAGGAACAGTTCCGAGCCCGCGCGCGCGCCCTGGTCGAGGGGCCGATTACCGCCCGCCGCACCGCCTGGCGCGACCTGCTGCGCGACGAGTATGCGCCAAAAGCCCCGCAGGAGCCGGGTCTGGTCCACCGCCCCGGCGGCAAAGACATCTACGCCTTCCTGGTCCGCAACCACACCACCACCGACCTGACGCCGGATCAGGTGCACCAGATCGGCGTCGAGGAAGTCGCCCGCATCCGCGCCCGCATGGAGACGGAAATGCGCGCCGCGGGCTGGACCGGCGACTTCGCCGGTTTCCTGAATTTCTTGCGCACCGACCCGCAATTCTACGCCCAGTCGCGCGAGGAGCTGCTGGAGAAGGCGTCGGAGATCGCCAAACGCTCTGACGATCGCCTGCCGTCCCTATTCGCCACCCTGCCGCGCCTGCCATACGGGGTGCGTCCGGTGCCGGTCGAGATGGAGGAGACCTACACCACCGGCCGCTACAACGCCGGTTCGATGGCGATGGGCGTCGCGGGCGGCTATATCGTCAACACCGGCAAGCTGGACCAGCGGCCCCTGTATGAACTGCCCGCCCTGACGGTGCACGAGGCCGTGCCGGGCCACCACCTGCAGATCGCCCTGCAGCAGGAAGCCGCCGACCAGCCCTATTACCGCCGAGACGCCTCTGTCACCGCCTTCAGCGAAGGCTGGGGCCTCTATTCCGAGTTCCTGGGCGAAGAAATGGGCATCTATCGCACGCCCTATGAGCGGTTCGGCCGCCTCAGCTATGAGATGTGGCGCGCCTGCCGCCTGGTGGCCGACACCGGCCTGCACTGGCTGGGCTGGAGCGAGGAACAGGCCCGCGCCTGCTTCCGCGACAACTCGGCCCTGTCGCCGCACAACATCGAGACCGAACTGCAGCGCTACATCGGCGACCCCGGTCAGGCCACGGCCTACAAGATCGGCGAGATCCGCCTGCGCGAGATCCGCAGCCGCGCCGAGCGCGAACTGGGCGACCGCTTCGACGTGCGGACCTTCCACGACGCCCTGCTGGTCGACGGCGCCCTGCCGCTGGCCCTGCTGGACGCGCGCATGGACCGCTGGATCGCCGAGCAGAAGACGAAGTAACGCCCATCTCTCCTCCCCATCAGATGGGGAGGAGAAGCCCCAGTTCGGCCCGCGCCTTCTTCGTCAGCTTGGCGGCGATCAAGGCGTGGGCCGATCTCAGATGGTCTGCAAGCTCATCGTCCGGCCAGTCGCCCGGATCGGCCAGATGCACCCATTTCGCCCGCGCCAGATAGGGCGCCGGCGCCGCCCGCCCCTCCTCGGTCAGCACCGCATAGGCGATGTCTGAGACCTTGAACGACAGCCCGCCCTCGGCCCCGATCAGGGCGAACATCTTGCCGCCGATCTTATAGGCGTCATGACCCGGTCCGAACGGATGATCCATCGTCGTCCCCGGCAGAGCCAGGCAGACCTTGCCGACGCCCGCACGATCCATCAGGCGCCGACGCCAAGGCCGATCGGACAGACCACGCCCGTCCCGCCGATGCCGCAGTAGCCCGCCGGGTTCTTGGCCAGATAACCCTGATGGTAATCCTCGGCGAAATAGTACGGCCCGGCCGGTTCGATCTCGGTCGTGATCGCCCCGCGCCCCGCCGCGTTCAGCGCCGCCTGATAGGCGTCGCGCGACGCCAGCGCCTCCGCCTGCTGCTCATCATTCAGCGTATAAATGGCCGAGCGATACTGGGTGCCCAGGTCATTGCCCTGACGCATGCCCTGCGTCGGGTCGTGGTTCTCCCAGAAGGCCTTCAGCAGATCGCCATATGAAATCCGGGCCGGATCGAACACCACCTGCACCACCTCCGTATGGCCGGTGCGGCCCGAGCAGACCTCTTCATAGGTCGGATTGGGCGTGATCCCGCCCGCATAGCCCGCCGACGTGACCCACACGCCCGGCAACTGCCAGAACACCCGCTCCACGCCCCAGAAACAGCCCATCCCGAACACGGCCGTCTGCATCCCCGCCGGGTGCGGCCCCTTCAGCGCATGGCCGAGAACGAAATGAGTCTCATCCGTCGTCAGCGCCTCGGCCCGACCCGGCAAGGCGGTCTCAGGCGTGGGCAGTTCAGCATTCTTCTTCAACAACATGGCGAGAACTCCGCGAAAACATCGTCAACGCCTATATGGAGGCTTCAAGAGCGCTTGCCCATGGGGTCGTCATGCTCTAATCAGCCCCTCCCGTCGGTCCGCTCCCGACGGTTCCGCCCCGGACGCATCCGGGCTTCAGGTGGAATGGACAGGTGGCCGAGTGGTTGAAGGCGCACGCCTGGAACGCGTGTATAGGGGCAACTCTATCGAGGGTTCGAATCCCTCTCTGTCCGCCACCAGCGCTTTTGTGTTCTCTCGACCTCTTTCGATGTCTGGCGTCCTGTCACCGCCTTCATTGCGCCTCGGAGCAATACGCATCAGTCAGGCGCGTCGCCGCTGACTGGCGCAGACCATGCGGCAAGCGGTCTCTATCCCTGCCTGACGACAGGCGCTGCGGAAACCGTTGCAGAACCCAGCCGCCGTGAAGCTCGCGCTCGGCTTCGTGACCAGACACAACATCTTGCCGGGCGGAATCCGCTAGGTGCGCCTTGGGATAGGTCGCGTCGATCATGAGGATCCGACGTTCGGTCTGAGCGCCGGACAGGCCCTCCATCATCAGAACGAAGACGCCCGCCTGCTATCGCACGCCTCAACTCAACGGGGCCGGAGCCTAGATTGACGGAGGGACGCTCATCCGTTCCTGACAGAACGGTCCCCTCTAGGTCAGGCGCACCGCCTCGGCCAGCACGTCCATCGGAAGCGGCCCTGAGGCCAGGACGAAGTCGTTGTAGCGCCGCAGGTCGAACCGCGACCCAAGGCGGCGCCGCGCCTCTTCGCGCGAGGCGGCGATCTGCTGTTTGCCGACCATGAAGCTGCAGGCCTGGCCCGGATAGACGCAGTAGCGGTCGATCTCGCGCTCGGCGGCGTCGCGGTGCTCGCCCGCGTGGGTCACCATCCAGTCGATCGCCTGTTCACGCGTCCAGCGCGCGTGGTGGATGCCGGTGTCGACGACCACGCGGCAGGCCCGGAAGAGCTGCCCCTGCAGATAGCCGATCCGACCGACCGGATCGCCCTCATAGGCGCCGATCTCGTCGGCCAGCTGCTCGGCGTAGAGCGCCCAGCCTTCGGTCCAGGCCGAGAAACGGACCGTGCGCCGGAACAGCGACAGTTCCCCCGCCTCGCGCAGGACGCTGTCCTGGAAATGGTGCCCGGGCACGCCTTCATGGTGCAGCAGGGTTGGAATGCGCCACAGGGCGTTTTCCTCGACCGAGCGCAGGTTGATGTAGATGATCGACGGCTGGGCGGGATCGCTGCTGGCGCTGTAGAAGCCGCCGGGCGCGCCGTTCTGGATGGCGGGCGAGACGCGACGCACCTCGACCGGCCGATCCGGAGTCACGGTGAACCCGCGCGACAGCAGGCCCTTGACGCGGTTCAGCCGCTGGTTGGCGTAGTCGATGATTTCCTGACGCCCGGCCTCGGTGTCCGGCTTGAGGAAGCGCGGATCGCAATCCAGGGCGGTCATGCGCGCCCCGACATCTCCCTGGGTCAGACCTTCGGCTCTCAGCAGCCGGTCGATTTCGGCCGAGAGTTCGGCGACCCATGACAGGCCCAGCTGATGCAGTTCGCCCGGCGCATAGCTGGCGGTCGTATTGGAATGAAGCGCAGAGGCGTAATAGGCCTCGCCGTCCGGCTTGGCCCACACGCCGGCGCGGGCGTCGGCGCGGGGCTGCAAGGCTGTCAGGGCTTCGCTCTGGCGCTGCAGAGCGGGCCGGATCCGCTCGGCGAAGATCGCCGCCGCGCGCGCATCCAGACCGGCGATTCCGGCTTCGCGCACACGCTCCAGCGCAGGCGCCGTCAACGCATTGCCCGTCGGCGAAGAGTCCCGAAGAGCCGCAATCTGGGCCAGGGTCTTGGCCAGAATGAAGTCGGGGGGGATGACGCCGAGCCCCGCGTCATGGCCGATCTGTTCGGTCTCCTGATCCAGGGCGACGGCGAACTGGTTCAGCTTGTCGAGATAGCGCTCGGCGTCGGCCGCGTTCTTCATCGGCGAGCGACCGCCGATGCCGTCCGGCAGCCAGTAGTAGGCGCCGTTCATCTGGCTGACGACATAGGGGCTGGGCCGCAGATTGATGTCCGAGAAGCCGTAACGGCCATACTGGTCGGCCATCGCCTCATAGACGAAGCGGGCCGTGTCGTAATCCAGCGCTGCGGCGGCCGAGAGCGCCGCCCGGTTCACCGCGCCCAGTTCAGCCAGCCGCTGGGCCGTCGCCTGTCCGTGGCGAGCGCGGGCCGCCAGCGAATAATCGGCCAGACGGTCCCCGCCCCCCTCCTCGGCGCGCAGGGCCTGAGCGTGGCGTTCGAGCATGTCGGCCAGACGGGCGTCGTCGGCCCCGCCGCTCATCGCCGCGCCGGGCGAAACGGTCGAAGCGGCGCCCGTAGCGCAGGCCGCCAGAGGAGAAGCCATGCCGAGCGCCGCAGCGCCGACCAGGAGATCACGACGACGCATCAGGCGGCGCTCCATTGCTGAACAAGGGCGTCCAGGACTTCCATCGGCAAGGGGCCGGAACGCAGTACAAGATCGTTATAGTCGCCCAGGCGGAAACGGCCGCCCATGGCCTGTCTCGCCGCCTCGCGCGAGGCGACGATCTGTTGCTTGCCAACCATGAAGCAGCAGGCCTGGCCGGGGTAGACGCAGTAGCGGTTTACTTCGCGCTCGGTCGGTCCGCGCAGTTCGCCGACGGTGTCGACCATATAGGCGACGGCCTGTTCGCGGTCCCAGCGCTCGTGGTGCAGGCCGGTGTCGACCACCACGCGGCCGGCGCGCCACAGTTGCGCCTGCAGATAGCCGATCCGGCCGTAGGGGTCGGCCTCATAGGCGCCGATCTCCTCCGACATGGCTTCGGCGTAAAGCGCCCAGCCTTCGGTCCACGCGGAGAAGCGCGCCGCGCGCCGGAAGGCCGACAAACCGCCGACCTCGTCCAGCACCGCCGCCTGAGAGTGGTGGCCCGGCACGCCTTCGTGATGGATCAAGGTCGGCAGGCGCCAGGACGGCAGATCGCTGGGCGTCTTCAGGTTCAGCAGCACCCCGCCCGGCGCGCCGCCCGACGGTCCGTTGTAGAAGGCGACCGGAGAGCTGTCCTCGGTGGCCGTCGACATGCGGCGCACCTCGACCGGCGTATCGACCAGTTGGGTGAAGGCCCGCGACGCCCGCGCCCGCGACGCCGCCAGATAGGCTTCGGCCTGACGATGAACCTCGGCTCGCCCGGCGTCGGTGTTCGGCTGAAGGAAGCGCGGATCGACGTTTAGGGCGGCGATGCGTTCGCCGACCGAGCCCTGGCTCATGCCTAGCCGTTTCAGATCGGCGTCGATCTCGGCCGACAGGGCCGCCACCCACTCCAGACCCTGACGGTGCAGTTCGCCCGGCGCCCGCCGGATGGTGATGTTGGCGTACAGCGACGAGGCGTAGAGCGCCTCGCCGTCCGGCTGCGCCCAGACGCCCGCCTTGTCCGACGCGCGCCCGACAAGGGCGTCCAACGCCAGCGCCTGACGATCCAGCGCCGGGGCGACGATCCGGCAGAACAGGGCGGCCCCTTCATCGCCCAGAGTTTCGTCAGCGCGGTACGCGGGGGCCAGCACGGGGTTGGCCTGCGGCGCGCTGTCGCGCAGGGCCCTGACCTGCGCCGCGGTCATCGCCAGAATGAAGTCGGGCGGAATGACGCCCTGGCCTGCGTCGTGGACGATGCGCTCGCTCTCCTGCTCGATGCCGCGCGCCAGGGCGGCGACGCCGTCCAGATAGAGCTCTCGCCCCTTGATCGCCCGCGCGCCGATCCGCGGCGGCGACCAGTAGTAGGCGCCGTTCATCTGGCTGACGACGTAGGGGCTGGGGCGAAGATCAAGATCCACCGTTCCCGGCCGCGCCAGATGATCGTCCAAAACGCCATAGACGAAGGCCGCCGTGTCGCGGTCGATGCGGGCAGCGGGCGACAGGGCCGCGCGATCGACGCCCTGAAGCTCGGCGATCCTCTGCGTGTTCTCAGCCCTGAAGCGGGCGCGCCCGGCGACGGAGCGGTCGCCCAGCGGATCCGCCTCGCTGCCGCCGTCGAACGCCTGAAGGGAGCGGGCGTGCCGTTCCAACAGCGCCGCCAGCCTAGCATCAGCGCTGTCGAAAGCCGCAGCCGCAGGCGCGGCCGCCAGAGCGGCGGTCCCGGCCGCCGCCGTCAGCATCTGCCGTCTGTTCATGCCCTGCTCCCCTTCGCCCCCCGCTTAAGCGGCGGCCAGCCAGCGGTCGATCTTGGCTTCCAGCACGTCCAGCGGCAGAGCGCCGGTGTCCAGCACCTGATCGTGGAAATGGCGGATGTCGAATCGGTCGCCCAGCCTTTGGGTCGCCCGGCCCCGCAGTTCCTGAAGCTTCAGCTCGCCCACCTTATAGGCGCAGGCCTGACCGGCGTTGGTGATGTAGCGGTCGATTTCGACCACCACGTCGCGCTGCGCCATCGAGGTGTTGGCCAGCATGTAGTCGATGGCCTGCTGACGCTCCCAACGCAGGGCGTGAAGTCCGGTGTCGACCACCAGACGCACGGCGCGCAGCATCTCCATGTCCAGATGGCCGAACCACTGATAGGGGTCGGTGAACAGCCCCAGGTCCTTGCCCAGAGACTCCGCATACAGGCCCCAGCCCTCGGTATAGGCGGTCGCCGGCGCCAGGCGGAAACGCAGCAGGTCCGGCAGGCTTTCGTCTTCCTGCACCAGCGACGACTGATAGTGGTGCCCCGGCACGCCTTCGTGCAGCGCCAGGGTCTCCAGCGTCGGGATGGGGCGCGTGTTCAGCATCGCCATGTTGAAATACAGCACGCCGGGTTCCGAAGCGTCCGGCGGGCCCGAGCGGTAATAGCCCGTGCCGCGCTGGTCCCCCAGCGCCGGCAGCGGACGGACCTCGAACTCGGCGCGCGGGCGACGCGAGAACAGTTCGGGCATCCCCTGCCAGACCTTGGCCTCGATCCGCTCGAAGTGGTCGATCAGGTCCTTCGGCTCGGTGTAGTAGAAGCTCGGCTCGGTGCGGATATGTTCGAAGAAGGCCGGCAGATCGCCGGTGAAGCCCGCCGCCTTGCGCGACTCCTCCATCTCGGCGCGGATACGGGCCACTTCCGACACGCCGAGACGGTGAATTTCCTCGGCGCTCATGGTGGTCGTGGTGTGCCGCACCAGATCGGCCGCATAGACGCGCGCGCCGTCCTTCATCGCCCACAGGCCCGCGCCCTCGGTCGCGGTCGGCAGATAGCGCTCGCGCAGGAAGACGCGCCACTGGTCATAGGCGGGATAGGCGCCGTCCTGAACCGCCTTGCGATAGGCAGCCTCCAGCCGCGTGCGGTCAGCCGCTCCGATCGCGTCGGGGAAGCGCGTCGCGGGGGCATAGAGGGGATTGTCCTCGACCGGCAGGGCCAGGAAGGCCTCGACCTGGGCCAGGACATTGGTGACCACGATCTTCGGCTGGTGATAGCCCTCGGCCATCCCCTGCTCCAGACGCTTCACCGTTTCGTTCATGAAGGCGGTGAAGCCTTCGAGCTGGGCCAGACCCAGCTCATAATCCTGAACCGACTTGAACTGGGCGCTGGTCATGTAGTCGGGGAATTCGACATGCAGGCCGAACGAGGCGTTCAGCGGCGCCTTGTTGCGGATCGCGTGCAGACCGCTGTCGATCTCGTCGACCGCCTTTTCCGCCTGATAGCGGAAGACGTCATAGGCGATCTGATCGCCCTCGGGCAGCGATGCGCGGTCGATGGCCGACAGGGCGTTCAGCTCCGCCCGCTTCTGGGCGCCGAACTGCCGGGCGTAGGCCTCGCCCTGGGGGTCGATGAAGACGGCGCCGGTCGGCCGCTGTCCCCGTCGCGCCAGGCGCAGCGGGTTCAGGGCGTCGTCAGCCTTCTGGCTTTCCTTGACCAAGGCCGCGAACCGCTCGCGCGCGTCCGTCTGGCGCCATGCCGCCGCAGCGGGCGATGCGGCGGCGATGCTGAGCGCCGCCGCGCCGGCCACGCCCAGAAGCAGTTCACGTCTTCTCATACTCGGTTCCCTCAACTCATACGTCCCGCTCGGAATTCAAGACGCGACGACGACGGCCTCAGGAGGATGGCCGAACCGTCGTCGCCGCGCCTGATCGGGGTCAGAACTTAGCCGTCAGACCCACGAAGTAGCGCCGTCCCAGGATGTCATAGGTCGAGGGATCGGTGTTGGCCTGGATGCCCGGCGACCAGGTGCGCGGGTCCTGATCGGTCAGGTTGTTGACGCCCGCGCGCACGACGACGCGGTCGCTGACTTCCCAGGTGCCCAGCAGATCGAAGTAGTTGATCGCATCCAGCTTGTTTTCGGTGCGGTAGATATCCACCTCGCCGACCCGGCGCCAGCGCACGCCCACGCCGTACGGCCCCTTGGAATAGTTGACCGAGGTCAGGAACTTCCATTCCGGGAAGGTGAAGCCGTTGGTGGAGTCGATGGTGCCTGCGCGCTCGTTGAACGGACCGCCCGCAGCGTCCTGACGCTGCCAGCTATCCATCCAGCCGACCACGAAGTTCAGGTTCAGCGCGCCCCAGTCAGGCATGCCGGCGTCCATCAGGTCGAAGCCCCAGTCGATCTGGAGATCGACGCCCGAGGTCTTCAACGTGGCCAGGTTCTGCTGCAGGCCCAGGCTGTCGACCACATTGCCGGTCATGGCGTCGCGGCGGAACAGCTGGCAGTAGCCGTTGTTGGCGTCATAGCTGGTGTTGGTCACGCCCGTGGCGTTGAAGCAGCCCTGAAGCTGGTTCGCGGCCGTGATGGTGCCGACCACGTCGGTGATCTCGATGCTGTAGTAGTCGAGCGAGGTCGACAGACGCGAGAACAGCGGGTTTTCCAGCTGCGGACGATAGACGAAGCCCAGCGTCCAGGTGTCCGCCGTCTCTTCCTTCAGGTTGCGGTTGCCGCCGACGAAGCCCTGAATCTGCGTGCTGTTGAAGACATAGCTGTCGACAGCGGCCGCCGACAGGCCCTGGGCGATGCAGAGATCGCGAACCTTGGCCGCATCCGGCCCGTTGCGGTAGGCGCCGCGGATGTCGCAGGGGTCGCCGCCATAGACGGCCTGGCCTGCGGCGTTCACCGGGCTGCCGATCTGCGGCGAGCTGATGTCGCGGTTGCCGAACAGTTCGCCGATGGAGGGCGCACGCACGGCGCGCTGAACGCCGCCGCGAACCCGCAGGCCGTCGACAACGGCCCAGTCGATGTCCGCCTTATAGGCCGAAACCCCGCCCACGGTGCTGTAGTCGGCGTAGCGATAGCCCAGGTTCAGATCCAGCGACTGAACGAACGGCTTATCCGCCAGGACCGGGATCAGGGCTTCGATGAAGACTTCGGTCGAGTTGGTCGAGCCGGTCAGGGGCTGAACCGGGTTGAAACCGGCGACTTCCACGCCGCCGATCTTGCCGCCGTCCGGCAGGCCGTCGGCGCCCAGGTGGTCGACGATCGGATTGCTCTGCGACAGGCCGGCGTCCGGACGGAAGGCGAAGCTGTCTTCGCGATACTGGGCGCCCAGGGCGACGCGGACTTCACCGGCCGGCAGTTGGAACAGGCCGCCCTGCATGGTCGCCTCGACGACGCTCTGCTCGCTGAGGGTCGCGTTCTTGCTGTTGCGGTTGATGTAGTTGATGCAGCTCTGCGACAGCTTCGTCAGGCCGAAGGGGTTGAAGCCGCCTTCGCACAGGTTGGCGCCGCCGGCCGGATCATCCAGCAGACGCTGAACGGCCGAACGCGAGACGTTGCCCGACTGCTGCGTCTGGTTGTCGACGCGACCGTACTGGGCGCTGACGTCATAGCGCCAGTCGCCGAACGGCAGAGCGCCGCGCACGCCGGTCGTCACCTGATAGACCGTGGTGCTGTCTTCGGCCAGACGGCCGCCGATGGCGTTGAAGCGCTTGTTCAGGCCGAAGGAGGCCGTCGGGTTTGGGCGCGCGTCCAGGAAGGCGCGCAGATCGGCCGAGATGAACGGGTTGGTCGTCGGCACGCGGAAGCCGTACGTCGGCGACGGCCCCGGCATCGGCGTCGGCGCCAGAATGACGTCCGAGCTGTACTGGGTGTACAGGACGTTGCCGTACAGCTCGACCGAGTCCGTCAGATCATAGCGAACCGCCGAGAAGGCGTTCCAGCGTTCCAGCGGAATGCTGAGCATGCCGGTCGCGCCGGTGTTGTAGGCCCAGGCCACGCCCGGCTGGTGATAGGCGTCCCACTCGGCGCCGCCGGGGCTCTTGAAGTTGTAGGCGCCGACGTGGCTGAACAGCGAACCGTCGGTGTTGTAGCCGAACTCGCCCGTCGGGGTGACGCAGCCGGCGCAGTTCAGATAGCTGTTGATGAAGGCCTGGCTGGGCAGGTTGGTCGAGTCGAAGGTCGTCACGCCCAGCGGCGAGACGCTGTTGCGGCCCGAAACGCGCGAGAAGCCGCGCGCATTGCTCATGATCGCCGAACGGGTCGAACGACCGATCGACAGCACCGCATTGCCGCGACCGTCGTCCAGATTGCCGCCCATCGTGATGGTGAAGCTCTCGGTCGTGCCGTCGCCGCGTTCCGTCTGACCGTACTGGGCGTCGATCTGAACGCCGGAGAAGCTGTCGTTCAGGGTGAAGTTGGCCACGCCGGCCAGGGCGTCCGAGCCATAGGTGGCCGAGGCGCCGCCCGAGATGACTTCGACGTTCTTGATCAGGGCCGCCGGGATCAGGTTGACGTCGACCGTGCCGTCCGCGTTCGACGGCACGATGCGGCGACCGTTCATCAGGACGAGCGTGCGGTTGCTGCCCAGACCGCGCAGGTTCAGGTTGGCCTGACCGCCATTGCCCGGGTTGACCGAGCCGTGGCTGTTGCCCGGCATGAACTGCGGCATGTCGTTCATCAGGCTTTCGACCGTCACCGATCCGGTCGCCTGCAGGTCTTCCTGGCCGACGGTCACGATGGGGCTGGTCGAGTTATAGTCCTTACGGACGATCCGCGAACCCGTGACGACGATCTCGCCGACCGAGGTGGGCTCGTCCTGAACCATGGCGGCGGCAGGCTGGGCGGCGAAGGCCGTCAGGGCGGCGACACCGCCGATAACAGTGGATGTCAGCAGACACTGACGCGTGTTGGGAGAGGTCAACGGAGGAACTCCAAGGGGATTTAGCGTGAAGGAATGAGCGATCAGGCGCGCGCGGAGGCGGCCTTAATCGCGGAACTGGGCGATGGCCTCGATCTCGACGAGGAAGTCCGGCAGGGCGAGCGACTGCACCCCGACCACCGTATTGGGCGCCGGCGTTTCGTCGCCGTAGAAGCGTTTCAGCGCGCCGACCACGGCGCCGAGGCGCTCCATGTCGTTGTCGACGATGTAGGTCCGCAGCCGCACGACATCCGACGGACCCAGTCCGGAATGGGCGAGCACCGCCTCGATGTTGGCCAGCGCCTTGTCGACCTGGGCGGGGAAGTCGCCGACGCCCACGACATTGCAATCGGCGTCCCAGGCGACCTGGCCCGCAAGGTGAAGCACCTTCGCCCCGTCCTGAACGGCGGCGTGAGAGAAGCCGAAAGCGGTGCTGTCGTAGAGATCTGATGGATTGATTTTCGTGGTCGCCATGTCGCCCTCCCGGCTAGTCGACGAGTTCGAGCTGCAGCCCGAAAGGATCCTGGATGTAGAGGTTGGTCTTGCCCGCCAGCGGCCCGGCGCCGATCTCGATGGGCTCCAGCGGCTTGCAGCCCCGCTCCGCCAGCCAGGCGGCGGCGGCCAGAACGTCATCGACCCGCAAGGCGATGTGGTGCCCACCGAGGTCGCAGTTGAGCGGCGGCTCCATCCGTCGCCCGTCCGGGCTGTCGTACTGCACCAGCTGGATGCGGGCCCCGCCCGTAAAGGCGATCATCGCCAGGGTCAGACGCGCGCCCTGGACGCCCACATGGGTCTCCATCCAGTCACGTCCATCGGGACCCGTCGGCGTCTCGGCCGCGGCCATCGGGCCCATGCGGTAGAGCTCTTCCGCCCCCAGGACGCCGCAGTAGAACGCCAGCGCCTGATCGAGGTCAGGCACGGTCCTGGACACGTGATCCACCGTGAACAAGGGCCTGCCCTCGTCGCGAGTATTTCCGGCCACGCTCCCCTCCCTTGCAACGTGTTCCGACTTTTGATGAAGACAGTTTTGTGGCGTTCTGCCGCCGCAAACAATGACAGCTTTTGGAAAAATCGTTGCGCTGAACGCAATCAACGAGCGGCGAGATCACCGACCCTTACGGGTCTCGCAGGAAAGCGCGCCGTGAACGCTGAGCGTTCGGAATGCGGCTCTCCAGCCAGGCTCAACAGGCTGTGCTCGCAGTTTCGGCCCTGGCACGCGCCCATGCCGCATCGGGTCGCCAGCTTGACGGAACCGACCTCGTCGCAGCGCGCCAGCGCGGCCTCCAGATCGGCCAGAACCACATCCTCGCAGCGGCAGATGATCGTGTCCGCATCAGGCAGGCGGTCGCTGAACGGCCCGGGGTCGGCGATCGCTTCAAGCAGGGCCGAAAACCGCATCGCCGCCCGTCGCGCCCTGCGCCAGGGACGGGCGAGACGACGCGCTTCGTCCTGATCGATCAGCCCTTCGTCAAGAGCCACCGCCAGACCGGCCAGAGCGCCTTCGGCCGACGCCGCTTCCGCGCCCTTCACGCCCGTGGTCTCGCCCGCGACATAGACGCCCCGGCGCGAGGCCCGCATCCATTCGTCGTGGCTCGTCTTCCAGCCGCCCGGCCGGGCGGGCGTCACCTGCAGACCCGCCGCGCGCGGAAGGTCCGCCTGAGGCATGAAGCCGAAACAGAGGGCGGCCGCATCGCACTCGAACCACTCCGTCTCGCTCAGACGCAGGGCGGAAACCCGGCCCTGCCCCACCACGCTCAGCGCCGCTCGGCCGAAACGCAGGGGAACGCCCGCCCTGAGCAGGCGCCAGGCGCTGCCGAGCGCCGACAGCAGAACCGGCCAATGCGTCAGGGCCGTCCAGGGCCTGGCGAGGGCGCGCCGCGCAAGCGTCGAGAAGGGCTGGATGAAGGCGACCACGGCCACCTCGCCGCCCGCCTCCAGAGCCTGCTCGGCCACAAGCAGTTGCAGCGGGTGGCTGCCCGCGAACGCCAGGCGCTTGCCGGGGACCAGTTGCTGGCTCTTGATGAAGGCCTGCGTCCCGCCTGCGCTCATGACGCCCGGCAGGGTCCAGCCGGGAATGGGCGTGGCCAGATCGTAGCACCCCCCGGCGATCAGCACCCGGCGCGCCGACACCTCTTCGACGCCCGAGGCGCAGGACAGGGTCAGCGTCCAAGCGCCGCCCCTCTCACGCAGGCCAAGCACCGAGCGCCCGCCCATGAAGTCGACGTTGGACAGGGCCTCGAAGGCGGCGAGGCGGGCCTTCAGTCCGCGATAGACCCCGCCCTTCATCCAGTCGGCGACCGAAAACGTGCGCGGCGGCTGACGCAGAATCTGGCCGCCCGGCCGCGCCTGTTCGTCGATGACGGCGATCCGCAGGGCCCCGTTGAGGCTCAGGCAGGCCGCCTGACCCGCCGGTCCTGCGCCGATCACGGCCAGATCGTACTCAGGGCCTGCGCCTTCGACCGATGCCCTCATTCGCCGATCCCCGTCTCGACGGTCATTCCGGGCTCAGCCAGGACCAGGCAGGCGCGCACGCGTCGGGAGACGCCGCCGTCGCGCACATGGACCAGGCATTCGCTGCAGACGCCCATGTTGCAGAACAGGCCGCGCGCCCGCCCCGAACGATCGCGCCTGAACTCCGTGGCGTCACCGGCCAGCATGGCGGCCGCGATGGTCTCGCCCGGATAAGCCTGTATCGCGTCGCCGTCGACGCTGAAGGCGAAGGGCTCCCCACGCGACACGCCGTCGGTCTTACGCAAGCCGACCTCCCATGAAGCTGTTGAGGTGGCCGAAACGCGCCGGAGAGAAGATCGACAGGCGATCCTCGCGCTCATCCAGGATCAGTCTGGCCAGAAGACGGGCGAACACCGGCCCCAGAGTGAAGGCCGAACCGCCCGCCGCCACATAGACGCCCGGCGCCTGGGGCACTTCGCCGACCAGCGGGGTCTGATCGGCCGTGATGGCGGTGATCCCGGTCCAGCTGCGGATCAGATTGAGCTCGGCGACTGGCGGAAAGATCCGCGACGCGACCCCCAGATTGCCCGCAAGCGACGGCGTCAGCAGTTCCGCCGGCCGGTCCAGATCGAACCGGCCCGTGGCGTCCAGCCGCATGCGGGCCGGCCATCCCCCGCCGATCAGCATGTTTCCGGCGTGCGCCTGCTTCATCGACAGCCTTTGACCGACGTGCTGGATCAACTGCTCCAGCATCGGCGGCGTGCGCTCCGTGACATTCATCAGCAGCGCGACCGGATAGATGGGAAGGTGCAGGTTGAACAGTTCGCCGATCCGGCCGGTCCAGGCGCCCGCCGCAATCAGCACCTTGCGGGTCGCAAGTTCGATGTCCGCCTCGCCCCGGCGCACGGTCAGACGATAGCCCTGCCTATCCGATCCGACCGCCGTCACGCGCGCGCGCTGCAGCAGTTGGACGCCCGCCGTCTGGGCGCGCGTCAGGAAGGCCGGCGTCAGGGCCTTCGGATCGGCATGGCCTTCCGAGGCGAGATAGGCCGCCGCCGTCACGGCTTCGGACAGGCCCGGCGCGATGCTTCGCGCTTCGGCGCCGTCGATCAGCCGGGTGTCCAGACCGCCCTCGACCTCGCGGGCGACCTTGCGCTCAAGCGTGCTGACCTGATCCGCCGTCTCGGCGACCATCAGGCCGCCGCGCATGTGGATGTGGAGATCCGGGCCCATTTCGGCGTCCAGCCCCCGCCATTCCTCGATCGCGAGGCGGTTGAGGCTCAACACCTGCGCCGCCTGATCGGCCAGCGCCTCGCCGTTCTCCAGGAAGCGGCGCTCCAGTTGAAAATGCAGAGACCCCGCATTGGCGCCGGACGCGCCGATATTGGGATAGCCCGCCTCCACCACGGCCACAGAGGCCCCGGCCTGGGCGAGCCTGAACGCCGTGGCGGCGCCGACCAGGCCGCCGCCGATCACCACGACGTCCAGACGTTCCATCGATCAGGCGCGCCCGAGCGACGCCAGGGTCTCGCGAATGCGCTCCAGGTCGGCTTCGCGCACGTCCAGCAGCGGACGTCGCACATAGCCGCCCGGCAGGCCCTGGATGTTGAGCGCCGCCTTCAGAATGGCGGGCCCCGATCCGAAACGGCCGACAAGCTCAGACGTGTACCAAGCGTCCATGATGACCCGGTCCTGACGGCCGCAGGCGCGCGCCGCCTCGAAATCCCCGGCCCAGACGTGATTGTAGAAATCCGGCTGGGTCCGCCCCAATACGCCGCCGGCCCCCATGGTGCCGTCGCCGCCCCCGCCCCTTAACAAGGCCAGGCCGCCGTCGTCCATGCTGTGCCCGAAAACGCGGATCTGCTCGCACAGTCCGAAATAGGTCTGGACGAAGCGGCGCAGGTCGCCCGTCGACTGCTTGATGGCGACGACGTTCTCGATGTCGGCCAGGCGGCGCAACAGATCGAAGTCCATGTCCACGCCCGTGCCCGGAGGCCAGTTGTAGACGCAGATCGGCAGGGCTGAGCCGTCGGACACCGTCTGATAGAAGCTGACGATCTCATCCGCCGACGGGCGGATATAGGGGGGCGGCGTCACCAGCACGCCTTCGTAACCGCAGGCGTGGGCGGTATCAGCGAAATCAACGACTTCCTGCGCGGTAAAGGCGGTGCAACCGGCGATGAGGGAGATCTTGCCCTTCATCTGCTCGCCGACGGCGGTGATCAGGGCCTTGCGCTCCTGCGGGGCCAGACTGGTCCACTCCCCCGTGGTTCCAGCCACCACCAGACCGTGCATGCCCTCGGCGTGCAGCCACTCCAGCAGCGTCCCGAGGCCAGACAGGTCAAGCTGTCCATCGACGTCGAAGGGCGTCGTGATCGCGGGGATGTAGCCGCGCCAGCCGACGCGCATTCTCTTGCCAGTCACAAACACCTCTAGATCAATACTGTGCGACAGAATGGCCCTGTCTCAAGCATTTCGTTTGGGCTCACAATACGGGACAAATGACCAATATCATTGCGTTTCGCGCAACACGCGCTAGCCTCCGCGTCCTAGGAGGACTCCATGCAGGGAAACGCGCTTTATTACTTCCACGAGGCCGCGCGTCTGGGCTCGATGCGCCTGGCCAGCGACAAGATCGGCGTCGCCGTCTCCTCCATCAGTCGCCAGATCGCACAACTGGAACGCGACATGGGCGTGGCCCTGATCGAACGTGGACGGCGCTCGATCCGCATGACCGAGGCGGGCCGGCTGGCCTACGAATACTATCAGGGCTGCGTCGCCAACGAAGAAGCCTTCATGAACCGGCTTCACGAGCATCGGCAGATGAAGGCGGGCAAGGTCAGCATCGCGGTCGGCGAGGGCTTTCTGGGCGGCTTCTTCTCCAAGGTCCTTGAGGAATTCCAGGGCCAGCACCCCGGCATCGCCGCGTCCGTATCGGTGCAGTCGACGGCCGAAATCGTCCGGGCCGTCTTGGACGACAACGCCCACTTCGGCCTGATCTTCAACGACTGCGCCGAGCCCAAGATCCGCGTGCGCGCCGTGGCGGCCCAGCCCTTGATGGTGGTGTGCGCGCCCGATCACCCGGCGGCGCGGCTGAAAAGCGTGTCCCTGCCCCAACTGAGCGCCTTCGACCTGTGCCTGCCGGACATCGGCCTGAGAATCCGCCAGATCCTGCGCGAGGCCGAGCGCCGTGAACAGGTGTGGCTGGAGCCCGCCCTGACCACGACCTCCCTGTATGTGATGCGCGAGGCGGCGCGGGCGGGCCGGATGGTCACCGTCCTGCCGCGCATCGCGGTGACGAGCGAACTGGAAGAGGGAACCCTGGTGGTCCGCCCCCTCAGCGAGGCCAACCTCGAAGACACGACCATCAGCCTGATCCACCGGCTGGGCCGTCAGCTGGACGGCGCGCCCGCGCGCCTGCTGGCCGCGTTCGAAACCCGCATCAAGGGCTGGAACGAGACCGAGACAGGGCGCGACTGAAGGCTGGCTTAGCGCGCGCCTTCCCTTCCACCGCCACGCGTCGTCAGCAGCACGAAGATGACCGCGACAAGGGCGTTGACGCCCATCGCCACCAGCCCCTTGTCCCAGCCCGGCAGCAGGGCCGCCCACAGCGACTGGGCGGACGGCAGCAGCAGGGCCGCATAGCCCGCGCCGATGCCCGCCGCCACGCCGATCGCATTGGCGCGCGGCCACAGGAAGGCCAGGAAGACACCGGGCGCCAACATGCCGATGGCGGCATAGGCGGCCAGGCCGATCTCAACCAGGGAAGAGGTCGCGCCGATCGTCAGCCACACAGCCACCGCCGCAAAGCCCACCATCGACAGCCGTGAAACCAGCAGACTGGCCCGGTCGCTGAGGTCCGGCTTGAGCGGCATGACCACGTTGCGGCTGAAGATCGACCCCGCCGTCAGCAGCAGCACCGAACCCGGCACCAGCGCCAGCAGGCAGGCGGTCCCGGCCAGCAGGCCGATCATCCAAGCCGGATAGGCGTCGGACACGAACTGCAGCAGGGCGGCGTTGACGTCACCGCCCGGCGGAGAAACCCCAGCCAGCAGGGCGCCGAAGCCCAGCAGGATGATGAAGAAGAAGGACAGGGAATAGATCGGCTGCAGCACGGCGTTGCGACGGATGGCCTTGCGGCTGCCGGCCGCGTAGCAGAGCTGGAACATGTGCGGGAATATCCATGTGCCCAGGGCGACGTTCAGGGCCGCCGTCATCATCCAGGTCACCGTCAGGCCCGCTTCGGGGACCAAGCCCGGAAAGACGCCGATGCCCGGATGCTGGTCCTGAACCCGCGCAAACACGTCCAGAATGGACGAGGCGCCGACCTTGCCCGCGACGGTGGCGCTCAGCCCGACGACCAGCACGATCATCAGCACGTCCTTGACCCCGGCTGCGAAGGCGGCCGAGCGCAGCCCCGCCACATAGACGAAGGCCAGCATGATGCCTGCGGCGATGATGGCCGCCGCCGTCACCGACACCTCGGTCCCCAGCGTCAGGCGCAGGATCAGGCTCAGGGCCGTGATCTGGATCTGCACATAGACGACGATGGCGGCGATCCCCGCCAGACCGACCAGGCACCCCAGCCAGGTCGCCTTATAGCGGGCGGCGAAGAAGTCCGCCTGGGTGATGAATCCGCCCTGACGCCCCGCCTGCCAGATGCGCGGCATCAGCCAATAGCCCAGCGTCGCCGCCAGAGACACGGAGGTGAAGGCCAGATAGGCGGGCGCGCCATAGGCCCAGGCGTAGCCCGAAATGCCCAGAACGGCGAAGGTCGTGTAGATCTCGCCCGCATTCAGGAACCAGAAGATCAGGGTGCCGAAGCTACGGCCGCCGACGGCCCATTCGCTCACCGTCTTGGCCTTGGACTTCTGATGTCCGTAGAGCATGGCGCCGATCATGGTCGCCAGCACGATGCCGAAGGTCAGAACCAGGGTCACGACAGACCCTCCGCGTCCCGGTCATCGGTCAGACCCAGCTCCTTCTCGATGCGCTCGTCGCGCCAGAAGACGAAGCCGATAACGGCGGTGGCGACCAGGATGCCCGCCATCTGCCAAACCATCGGCAGGGGCAGAGAGAAGACCCGCACCGACGCCGTATTGACCAGCGGCGTCAGGCCGATCTGCCAGATGAAGGGGATGACGAGCAGCCAGCGGTGAACATACCGCCGGTGCATCGCGCGGAACGAAGCGTACTGAGACATGGTCAAGGTTTCCGCGGCAGGCTCAGCGCGCCTGACCGGACAGGCCGTGGTCGTCGCGCACCACCGCCCCGCCCTTCATGACGAAGCTGAGCGAGCGCAGGGCGCCGATGTTCTTGGTGGGGTCGCCGTCCAGAATGACGATGTCGGCGTATTTGCCGACCGTGATGCTGCCGATATCGGCGTCGCGACGCATCATGCGCGCGGGCTGGATGGTGGCGGCCTGAAGCGCCTGAAGCGGCGTCATGCCCGCATCGACATAGAGTTCGGCTTCGCGCACCGTGGCGGTCGTGCCTTCATTGTCCTCGAACGGAAACTGATCGGTGCCCAGCGCGATCGGCACGCCCAGACGGATCGCCTGCTGCAGCACGGCCCAGTGATCCTTGCCCACGCTGTCGACCCGCGCCAGATACCAGTCCGGCGAACCGATCCGCTGGTAGAAAGCGCGCGCGCCGGGCTGGCTGACGACGATGGTCGGGATCAGCCAGGCCTCGTCCTTGGCCATGCGCCGCAGCACCGGCTCGGTGAGGTGATAGCCGTGCTCGAAGGCGTCGATGCCGTATTCCAGCGCCTGCATGGCCGCCTGGGGCGAGCCGTTGTGCGCGGTGACGCGCACGCCGTTGCGATGGGCCACGTCGATCAGGACAGAGAGCTCTTCATCGGTCATCGGCGCGGCGGCGATGTCGCCGTGGGTGTCGGAAATGCCGCCCGAAATGGCGATCTTGATCCAGGAGGCGCCTTGTTTGATCTGCTCGCGCGCGGCGCGGGCGAAGGCGTAGGGGCCGTCGACTTCGAGGAAGCCGTGACCGCCCGTCGGCACGATCAGTTCGCCCGCCGTCTCGATGCGCGGGCCCACCGCCTCGCCGCGCTGGATGGCGCGCTTCAGGGCGAAGTCGTTGCCGTGCAGTTCGGACACCAGACGCACGCTGGTCACGCCGGCGCGCAGCGAACGCTCGGCGTTGTGCGCCATGCGCAGCACCTGCTGGGCGTCCGTTTCATTCTGGAGTTCGGCCCCCGCCGCCCCCGGCAGCTTCAGGCCGAAGTGGACGTGCATGTTCATCAGCCCCGGAGCCAGCCAACGGCCCTCCGTCGAGATGATGCGGGCGCCGGCCGGGGGCTGGACCTCGCTGCGCGGACCGACGCGGACGATGCGCTGGCCCTCGATCACGACCACGGCGTCGGGAATGATCCGCCCGTCCTCGACCGACACCACCGAGCCGCCCACCAGAGCCGTGACCTCTCCGTCCGGCTGCGCCTGGGCCGAGGCGGCCTGCGCACCGAAAACGGCCAGGGCCGCAGCCGATGCCGCCGCCATCATAGACGCGAAACGTGGAAGACGAAGCGAGTACATGTGAAATCCCCTCTAGCCCGGGCGCGCCGGAGCCCCGCACTGTCAGGAAATGCAATGAGCCTGACAATGCGGTTCGCTGATACAGTCTGTTGCGCTAATAGCAACGAAGATCAGAGATCAGGCGTCCGAACCGCAACCGCCTGCATGGAGGCGCAGGTCCTCGAAACGGGGACGGTCCCGCTGAATCCGGTCGGTCGAACGCGTGTACCAGCCAGCGCCGTGCATACGGGCCATCAGTTGCATGGCGGGCGTGTCGACATGCAGGCGCTCGGGATCGACGAAGCGGTCGTCCATGTGCAGGGCCAGGACCTGTCCGATCACCACCGTGGCGGCCGGAGCGAAGTCCAGCGTCTCGGCGACCCGACATTCGAAACTGACGGGCGCCGAGGCGATGCGCGGCGGCCCGATCATGGCGGAGGGCGCCGTCGCCACCCCGGCGGCGGCCAGTTCGTCATAGCCCGCCGGGGCCTCGGCGCAGGTCCAGTTCATGGCGTCCAGGTCGTCTTCGGACACCAGATTGACGACGAACTCGCCCGTCGCGACGATGTTGGCGCAGGTGTCCTTGCGCTCGCCGTTCGGCTTGCGCATCAGACCCAGGGCGATCAGCGGCGGGTCGGCCGCCATCATGTTGAAGAAGCTGTAGGGGGCCGCGTTGCGCGCCCCGTACGGCGACAGGGTCGTCACCCAGGCGATGGGCCTGGGCGTGATGGACGACGCCATCAGCTTGTAGCGATCGCCCGCTTCCAGCTGCGACAGGTCAAACAGCAAGGTCGTCCTCCGACCCGATGCGGCGCACCGGACGTTGCGGCGCCGTGTTGACGCTCAACTGGAAAACATCGGGACGCGCATAGTGGCCCGCGACGTCGAAGTCGTATTTGGCGCGCGCGATCTCGGACAGGTCGATATCGGCGTAGAGGATCGTCTCACCCGAATAGTCCGGCCCGGCCAGCACCTCGCCCAGAGGGGCGACGATCATGCTGCCGCCGCGCATCAGCACCGTGTCCGGCGCGTCGCCCAGAGCGCAGTCGTAGTCCGCCGGATAGGCGTCGCGCCGGATATGCTGGCAGGCGGACAGGACGAAGCAGCGGCCTTCCAGCGCGATATGGCGCATGGAGGCGGCCCAGCCGTCGCGGTCGTCCGCCGTCGGCGCGCAATACAGGCCGATGCCCTGATCGTACATCGCCATGCGCAGCATGGGCATGTAGTTCTCCCAGCAGATGACGGCCCCGATCCGACCCAGGGAGGTGTCGATCACCGGCATGGTCGAGCCGTCGCCGAAGCCCCAGATCAGCCGCTCGGCGCCCGTCGGCATCAGCTTGCGGTGTTTGGCGATCAGACCGCGCTCGCCGTCGAAGAACAGGACCGTGCAGTAAAGCGTCGCCCCGCCGCGCTCGATGACGCCCATCACCACAAAGGCGCCGGTCTCGGCCGTCGCCTGAGCCAGGGCCGCGACCTCAGGTCCATCGAGATCGATCGCGCCTTCATAGTAGCGGCGGAAGTCCTCGCGGCCCGACGGCTTGCGCATCCCGACGGGGGTGCCGAACGAGGCGCCTTTCGGATAGCCGCCCAGGAAGGCCTCGGGAAAGACGATCAGCCGCGCGCCCTCGCCGGCCGCCTGGCGGATCAGGTCCGCAGCCTTGGCCGCCGACGCCCCGGGGTCGCCCGGCATCGACGCCGCCTGCACCACGGCCGCCTTGTAGGACTGAGACATCGCGGCCCCCTCTTCATCCCTGAAACCTCGGCGCAGATTAGTTGCGTTTGACAGCAATTGGAAGATATTTTAGGTCTATAATATTAGTGGAGGAGAGGGGTCATGACGAACCGTTTCGACCAATACCGCGAGGACGTCATCGGCCGCGCCAACGTCGCCGACACCCCCGAACTGGTGGACTACTATCGCCGCCTCTCGGAGCTGGGGACGGGCGCCCTGTGGACGGTGGCCAACAAGATCGAGCCCTGGGAGCCGGTCTCGACCTCCGTACCCATGCTGTGGCGCTACGCCGACCTGCGCGACCACGTGCTGAAGGCCCTGGATCTGGTCACGCCAGAACAGGCCGGGCGCCGGGTCGTCTATCTGGAGAACAAGGGGCGGGCCGACGTGGTCGCCGCCGTCGGCTGGCTCTATTCCGGCCTGCAGGTGATGAAGCCCGGCGAATGCGCCTCCAGCCATCGCCACAGCGCCTCGGCCCTGCGCTTCATCATGGAAGGGCGCGGCGCCTTCACCAACGTCGACGGGCACAAGATGACGCTGGGGCCGAACGACTTCGTGCTGACGCCCAACGGAACCTGGCATGAGCACGGCGTGGCCGAGGACGGCGAGATCTGCATCTGGCAGGACGGCCTCGACATTCCGATGATGAATGCGCTGGAGGCCAACTTCTACGAGGTCCACCCGGATCTGAATCAGGCGGTCTCCTTCCCCGTCGACGACAGCACGGCGACGTGGGCGGGCGCGGCCCTGCGCCCGGCCTCGACGCCCTGGAACAAGCCATACTCGCCGCTGCTGAAGTATGAGTGGGGGCCGACCTATGAAGCCCTGCAACGCTTCGCCGCCGTCACCGACGGCAGCCCCTACGACGGCGTCCACATGGATTACGTCAACCCGAACACGGGCGGGCCGGTCATGCAGACCATCGGCGCCTCGATGCAGATGCTGCGCCCCGGCGAACGGACGAAGGCCCACCGCCAGACCGGCAGCTTCGTCTATCAGTGCGCCAAGGGTCAGGGCTATTCCATCATCAACGGCCGCCGGTTCGACTGGCGCGAGCGGGACATCTTCGTCGTCCCGGCCTGGATGTATCACGAGCACGCCAACGCCTCGGACACCGAGGACGCCTGCCTGTTCGCCTTCCACGACCTGCCGGTCATGCGCGCCCTGGGCCTCTATCGCGAAGAAGCCCTGGCCGAGAACGGCGGCCACCAACCCATCCTCTCCGAATAGGACTTAGAACCCATGCGTCTTGTTACCTATCGCGCCAGCGTCGAGGCCGAGGCCCGGCTGGGCGCCATCGACGGCGACCTGGTCGTCGATCTTGAAAAACTGGGTCAGGCGCGCGGCGTCGCCCTGCCCTCGACCATGCTGGCCTTCATCGACCTGGGGCCTCAGGCCGTATCGGCGGCGTCCGCCCTGATGGCCGAGGCCAAGGGCCTGTATCCGGTCGGCGTCGCCTCGCCGCTGTCCAACGCCAAACTGCTGGCCCCCATTCCGCGCCCGCGCAAGAACATCTTCGGCATCGGCCTGAACTATACGGAACATGTCGCGGAATCGGCCAAGTCGCTCGACACCTCGGCCGACCTGCCGCGCGAGCCGGTGATCTTCTCCAAGCCGCCGACGACCGTGGTCGGGCCGGGCGACCCCATCGTCCACAACGCCGCCATCACCCAGCAACTGGACTGGGAAGTCGAACTGGCCGCGGTGATCGGCTCGACCGCCAAGGGCGTCAGCCGCGAGGACGCGCTCAAGCACGTGTTCGGCTATACGGTGCTGATCGACGTCAGCGCCCGCGACTGCCGCCGCGCCGGTCAGTGGATCTACTCCAAGGGCCAGGACAGCTTCGCCCCGATGGGCCCCTGCATCGTCACCGCCGACGAGATTCCCGACCCGCAGACGCTGGACCTGACCCTGTCGCTGAACGGCGTCCAGAAGCAGAGCAGCAACACCGCCTATATGCTGTTCAAGGTCGATGAGCTGATCGCCGACATCAGCAAGGGCATCACCCTGGAACCCGGCGACATCATCGCCACCGGCACGCCCGCAGGCGTCGGCGCCGGCATGGATCCGCAGGAATGGATGTGGCCCGGCGATACGGTCGAGGCCGAAGTCGTCGGCATCGGCAAGCTGCGCCACCCCGTCGTCGCCGCCTGACGACAAAAAGCCCGCCCCGGCAGCGCTGGGGCGGGCTTTTCATTTCAGAAACAGGGCGAGGCTCAGGTCTTCGCCAGACCATCGCGAACGTCATCCGGCCAGGGCGTCGAGCGCCCTTCAGCCAGGATCATGCAGACCAGCACGCCCTCAGCCGTCATCCGCACCTCGTCGCCGCAGGCGACCGTATAGGCCACGGCGCAGCTGGATCGGCCGACGGACTTCACCTCGATGGTGATGTCCAGTTCGTCGCCGAGGCGGCTGGGCGCCGCAAACCGGCTGTCCAGGCTGACCGTGGGCACGCCCAGACCGCGCGTCAGGTGCAGTTCAGCGAAACCGACGCCCACGCCTTCAGCGAACCAGTCCTCGACAGCGCCGTTCAGCATCTCGAAATAGCGGGGATAGAAGACGATGCCCGCCGCATCGACGTGTGCGAAACGCACCTTGCTCCGCGTCGTGAAGCTCATGTGTGAAGGTTCTCTCCGATCGACGCCTTGACCTTGGCCAACAGGGCGTGAAGCTGTTCCAGATCATCGGGCGCCACGTCGGACAGCGCCTGATGGATCCATGCATGGTGCGCCTTGGCCAGCACGTTGAAGCGGGCCTGCCCCGCCGCGCTCAGCCGCACGATGGATGATCGGCGATCTTCAGGGTCGGGGCTGACCACGACCTGGCCCGCATCCTGAAGCTGGCGCACGATGGCCGTGACGTTTCCGTTGGACACCAGAAGGGCGCGCGACAACTGCCCCATCGTCCGCCCCTGCGGATGACGGTCCAGGGCCGCCATCACGTCGAAGCGCGGCAGTGTGGTGTCGTATTGCTCGGCGAAGCCGCGCCGCAGGCTCTTTTCGATCGTCATGGTGCAGCTCAGCATCCGCAGCCACGCCCGAACGTCGATCGGCCCTGCGCCGCCGTCATGCTTCTCGCGCATGGCGCGCCACTCCTCTGCGAAACGCCCGCCCGGCCCGGTCAGGCTCTCACGCCATCTGCGGCGCTTCGGGCCTGTCGCGCAAGCTGGTCGAAACCGGCGCGATAGACGCTGGGCGTCGGATGCTGCCGACGGCCTGCGGCGGCGGCGGCCTTGAGGGTCCAGGCCGGGTCCAGCAGGTGCGGACGCCCCAGGGCGACAAGGTCGGCCCGTCCGGCCGCCAGGATGGCGTTGGCCTGATCCGCCTCGGTGATGGCGCCGACCGCCAGGGTGCGAACGCCCGCCTCGTTGCGGATGCGGTCGGACAGGGGCGTCTGGTACATCCGGCCGGTGACAGGACGCGCGTCCGGATGCGTCTCGCCGGACGAGACGTCGATCAGGTCCGCCCCGGCCGCAGCCAGCCGCCGGGCGATTTCGACCGCCTCATCCGGCGCCAGACCGGCCTCGCCCATCCAGTCCTCGGCCGATATCCGCACCAGCAGCGGCTTGGCCTCAGGCCAGGCGGCGCGCACCGCTTCCACCACCGACAGCGGGAAGCGAAGACGCCCGTCCAGATCGCCGCCGTAGGCGTCCTGGCGATGGTTCATCAGGGGGGTGATGAAGCTGGACAGCAGGGTCCCATGTCCGGCCTGAATCTCCAGCACGTCGAAGCCCGCCGCGTCCGCCCGGCGCGCAGCGGCGACGAAGGCGTCGCGCACGGCGTCCATCCCTGCTTCCTCCAGCGCGGCGGGCGCGAGGCCGCCCTCGGCCCAGGGCCGATCCGAAGCCGCCACCAGCGGCCAGGGCTGATCCAGCGGCGTCGTCGCCGGGCGGCCGCCCTGCGGCGCGGCGCACGCTCCTCGCGGACCCGCATGGCCGATCTGGGCGCAGGTAAGGGTCTCTCCCCCAGAATGGATCAGGGCGTTGATGCGCGCCCAGCCCGCAATCTGATCGTCGTCATAGAGGCCGGGGCAGCCCGGCGTGACCCGCCCCTCAGGCGACACGGCCAGCATTTCGGTCATGAGCAGACCCGCGCCGCCCAGCCCTCGCGCGCCATAATGGGCCAGATGGAAGTCCGTCGCCCGCCCCTGAGCGTCGGCCTGATAGGTCTGCATCGGAGCCACGACGATCCGGTTGGACAGTTGCGCCTCGCGCAGGCGCAGGGGGGCGAACATCGGCGGCGTCCCCGCCCCCGCACCCGCCTGGCCGGCGAACCAATCCTCGACCCGTCCCAGCCAGGGGCCGTCGCGCAGACGCAGGTTCTCGTGGCTGACCCTCTGGCTGCGCGTCAGCAGGGCGTAGGCGAACTGCTCCGCGTCGAAATCCGCATAGCGGTCGATGTTCTCGAACCATTCGGTGGAGTTGCGCGCGCTGTTCTGGATCTTCAGCACCTCGATCTGGCGCTCGTCGCGATAGTCCTTCAGCGCCTGCGTCAGCGCCTGTCGGTTATCGAGGCCCGGCCGGTCCAGCACCTCGGCCAGCTTGATCGCATCCTCCAGCGCCAGCTTTGTGCCCGATCCGATCGAGAAGTGCGCCGTGTGCGCGGCGTCGCCGAGCAGCACCACATTGTCGAAGGACCACTGTCCGCACAGCACCCGGCGGAAGTTGATCCAGGACGCCGAGCCGCGCAGGTGCGCCGAGTTGCTCAGCAGCGGATGCCCGTCCAGATGGCGCGCGAAGATCCGTTCGCACGCCGCCAGCGTCTCTTCCTGGCTCATGTCCTCAAAGCCCAGGCCCGCCCAGGTCTCAGGCGAGCATTCGACAATGAAGGTCGAATGGGTTTCGTCGAACCGATAGGCATGCGCCCAGATCCAGCCCGCCGCGGTCTTCTCGAAGATGAAGGCGAAGGCGTCGAACAGCTTCTGCGTGCCCAGCCAGGTGAACTTGTTCCGGCGCGTCTGGATGTCGATGTCGAAGCGGTCGGCGTAGCGGGTGCGGATGCGGCTGTTGATCCCATCGGCGGCGACGATCAGGTCGAAGTCGGCGTAAGGCTCCAGATCATCGCCGAACTCGGTCTCGAAATCCATGACGACGCCCAGCTCGGCCGCGCGAGCCTGCAGAATCTGCAACAGCCGCTTGCGTCCGATGCCGATGAAACCGTGGCCGGAAGACACCTCCGTGCGGCCGTCCAGCGTCACGGCGATGTCGTCCCAGTGCGCAAAGCTGTCCCGGATCCGATCCGCGCTGACCGGGTCGTTCGCCGTCAGATTGGTCAGCGTCTGATCTGAAAAGACGACGCCCCAGCCGAAGGTGTCCCCGCTCCGGTTGCGCTCGAAGACATGGATGTCGTGCTCCGGGTTCCGAAGCTTCATCGAGATGGCGAAATAGATGCCGGCGGGACCGCCGCCAAGACAAGCAACACGCATGAGACGCCTCCAGTTGCTTTAGGTCTAAAATAATTGAAGGCGGCAGGCAAGCGGTTCGTCTCCGCCGCCGACAGGACGCCGGATCGCGCGGAAGCGTCTTAGTCCGTCATCGCTTCCAGGTTGGCGTTCAGTCGCCCGAGCAGCGTCAGCAGCCGCTCCGAATCCCGCTCGGCGAAACCCGCCAGCGCCTGACGATAGACCGGTGCCATCAGGCCCCGGGCCTGCGCCAGACGTTCGCGGCCCGCCTGCGTCAGGGCGACGTCGATCACCCGTGCGTCCGTCGCGCTGGGATTGCGCGACACCAGCCCGGCGTTGGTCATCCGCTCCACGATCCGCATCATGGTCGACAGATTGACCACCCCCGCCCGCGAAATCTGACCGATCGACCGCGGCGCCCGCTCGCCCAGGATCATCAGGACCCGCCAGGTGGGGATGTCGACATCGATCTTTCGCAGTTCGCGCTCGATGATCAGGTTGTAACGGCTAAGCACCCTGTTCACTTGGTAAAAGGGGTAGCGCTCAAGGTCGAAACTCTCCGAACCGGGGTCGCCCGTGCGGCGCGTTTGCTCAACCACGGCGCCGTCCCTTCCCGCCCGGAGCCAACGCAGGACCCGCGGCGGCGCTCAAGAAATTAGTTGCAGATGCAAGTTTCTTCGGCAAGGCTTGATCCTGAGGAAAAGAAAAGGGGAGGGACGAATGTCCGTATCTGCACAAGCTCTGTCGCAAATCGCGACAGGCATCGCCAGCGGTGATGTCAAGGTCGTCGACCTGACGCAAACCCTGTCGGAAGACACGCCGACGCTGGTGCTGCCGCCGCCGTTCGGCCAGTGCGCGCCGTTCAGCCGCGAGGAGATATCCCGCTACGACGAGCGCGGCGTCGCCTGGTACTGGAGCAACTTCACCGTCGGCGAGCACACGGGCACCCATTTCGACGCGCCCGCCCACTGGGTCACCGGCAAGGACCAGCCGGCCGGGACCGTGGACATGGTCCCGCCGTCCGACCTGATCGCCCCCGCCGTCGTCATCGACTGTTCCGCCGAGGCCGCCGCCGACCCCGACTTCCTGCTGGAGCCGTCGCACATCGAGGCGTGGGAGGCTGTTCACGGCCGCATCCCGCCGCGCAGCTGGGTCCTGTTCCGCACGGACTGGTCCAAGCGTGATCCGGAGGCCTATGTGAACCGGCGCGAAGACGGCGCCCACACCCCAGGACCGTCGGTCGCGGCCGTCCGCCTGCTGGTCGAAGAGCGCGACGCCCTGGGCTTCGGCGTCGAGACCATCGGCACGGACGCCGGTCAGGCGCATTTGCTGGAGCCGCCCTACCCCGCCCACGCCCTGTTCCACGGCGCCGGCCGCTATGGCCTGCAATGTCTACAGAACCTGGACGCCCTGCCCCCGACGGGCGCCGTGGTGATCGCGCCGCCGCTGAAGATCCGCGATGGATCGGGCAGCCCGCTGCGCGTTCTGGCTCTGGTCGCGGGCTGATCCAGAATGGCCGAGCGTTCGTTCAAGTCGGAAGTCCGCAAACTGACCGCGGGTGAAGGCGACGTCTTTCACGGCGAGGGCATCCTCGCCGTGACCAAGGCGCTGCTGCAATCCGGGGTCGCCTATGTCGGCGGTTATCAGGGCTCGCCCATCAGCCACCTGATGGACGTCTTCGCCGATGCGAACGACCTGCTTGAAAGCCTGGACGTTCATTTCGAGGCCAGCGCCTCGGAAGCCACGGCGGCGGCCATGCTGGCCGCCTCCGTCAACTATCCGCTGCGCGGCGCCGTGGCCTGGAAGTCGGTCGTAGGCACGAACGTCGCCTCTGACGCCCTGTCCAACGTCGCCTCGGGCGGGGTGACGGGCGGCGCCATGATCATCGTCGGCGAGGACTATGGCGAAGGCTCCTCCATCATGCAGGAGCGCACCCACGCTTTCGCCATGAAGTCGCAGATGTGGCTGCTCGACCCGCGTCCCAATCTGACCAGCATCGTCGACATGGTCGAAAAGGGCTTCGAGCTTTCCGAGGCCTCGCACACGCCCGTCATGCTGGAGCTGCGCGTGCGCTCCTGCCACATGACCGGAAGCTTCGTCGCCCGCGACAACCGCCGCCCGCCCCTGACCGTGGCCCAGGCGGCCGCCGCGCCCGTGCGCGATGTGGAGCGGATCGTCCTGCCGCCCGCCAACTTCCTGCACGAGGTCGAGAAGGTCGAGAAACGCTGGCCCGCCGGCATCGCCTTCGTGCGCGACAACAAACTCAACGAGACCTTCGGCCCGGACGAGGGCGAGATCGGCCTAATCGTCCAGGGCGGCCTCTACAACAACCTGAACCGGGCGATGGAGCTGCTGGGTCTGGCCGACGCCTTTGGCGACAGCGCCCTGCCGATCTACTGCCTCAACGTCACCTATCCGCTGATCCCCGAAGAGGTGACGGACTTCTGTCGCGGCAAGAAAGCGGTGCTGATCATCGAGGAAGGCCAGCCCGAGTTCATCGAGCATGAACTGAACACCCTGATCCGGCGCGCAGGCCTTGAGACCCGCATTGTCGGCAAGGGCCCGCTGCCGCGCGCCGGCGAATACGCCGCCCACGTCATCCAGAAGGGTCTGAAGAGCTTTCTGGAGGAATGGAGCCCGGAACACGCTCCAGCGCCCGCGCCGGTTTCCGCCGCCCCGGCGCCTGCGGCGGTCGCCAGTCTGGCCGCCGAGGTTCCTGCACGCCCTGCCGGTTTCTGCACCGGCTGCCCCGAGCGCCCGATTTTCACCGCCATGAAGATGGTCGAGCGCGAACTGGGTCCGTCGCACGTGTCGGCGGACATCGGCTGCCACCTCTTCTCCATCCTGCCGCCCTTCAACATCGGCAATACGACAATGGGCTACGGCCTGGGCGCCGCCGGGGCGTCGGCCTTCAAGCCGAAGGACAAGCGGGCGATCGCCATCATGGGCGATGGAGGCTTCTGGCATAACGGCCTGACCTCAGGCGTCGGCAACGCCGTGTTCAACAAGAACGACACCGTCACCCTGGTCGTCGACAACGGCTATTCGGCCGCGACCGGCGGCCAGGACGTGCTGTCCTCGCGGGCCGACAACAAGGCGCGCAGCACCCGCAACCCGATCGAGAAGGCGGCGCGCGGCGTCGGCGTGGAATGGGTGCGCTCCATCGACCGCACCTATGACCTGAAACGCATGAAAGGCGCGCTGAAGGAAGCGCTGACCAGCCCGGAAAAGGGCCCCAAGGTCATCATCGCCCAGTCCGAATGCATGCTGAACAAGCAGCGGCGCGAGAAGCCCCTGCTGCGCAAGGCCGCCCAGGCGGGACGGCGCGTCTCTCAGGACCGCTTCGGCGTGGATCCCGACACTTGCACCGGGGACCATAGCTGCATCCGTCTGTCCGGCTGCCCCTCCCTGTCGATCAAGCCCAATCCCGATCCGTTGCGGCGCGATCCGGTGGCCCATGTCGACAACTCCTGCGTCGGCTGCGGCCTGTGCGGCGAGGTCAGCCACGCCGCCATTCTTTGCCCCAGCTTCTATCGAGCGCGGGTGGTGACCAATCCGGGGCGCTGGGAGCGCTTCGTCAACGGACTGCGCCAACGCATCATCACGACCCTCCAGCGCGGCGCCGAGCGCCGCCTGGCGGCACGAGCTTTCTAAGACCATGACACAGCAAAGAGATCGTCTCTGCATCGCCATTCTGGCGCTCGGAGGACAGGGCGGCGGCGTGCTGGCCGACTGGATTCAGAGCGTCGCCCGCAGCCAGGGCCGACTGGCCCAGGGCACCTCGGTCCCCGGCGTGGCCCAGCGCACAGGCTCGACCGTCTACTATGTCGAACTGGCGCCCATGCCCGCCGACGGGCGCGCGCCCGTCCTGGCGCAGATGCCGACGCCCGGCGACGTCGACGTGGTCATCGCCTCCGAGCTGATGGAGGTCGGCCGGGCGATGGTGCGCGGCTTCGTCAGCGCCGAACGCACGACCCTGATCGGCTCGACCCACCGCATCTACGCCATCGCCGAGAAGTCAGCGATGGGCGACGGTCGCGCCGATAGCAGCAAGATTCTCGAGGCCGCCGCCAAGCGGGCGCGCCGTTTCGTCGGCTTCGACATGGACGCCGCCTCGGCCCGGTCCGGCAGCGTCATCAGCTCGATCATGTTCGGCGCCCTGGCGGGCAGCGGCGCCCTGCCCTTCCCGCGCGAAGCGTTCGAAGACGCCATCCGCGCCAGCGGCGTCGCGGTCGACAGCAACCTCAAGGGCTTCGCCGAGGGGTTCGACGCCGCCCGTCAGCCGGTCGCCGCGCCCGACGAACCTGCGGTTCCGACGCCGGAACCGACCACGCCCTTCGGCCAGGCGCTGGCGGCGCGGATTCGGGCCCGCCTGCCCGCCGCCGCGCACAGGAACGCCCTGCTGGGGGTTCAGCGCCTGATGGACTATCAGGATCAGGCCTACGCCGCCCTGTATCTGGAACGGCTGGAGCGGATCGCGGCGCTGGACCAGCCCCCGCACGCCCTGACCACAGAGACGGCCGCGGCCCTGGCGCTGTGGATGGCCTATGACGACACCATCCGGGTGGCGGACCTGAAAACGCGCGCCTCCCGCGCGGCTCGCGTGCGCGGCGAAGTGCGCGTCAAGAACGACCAGCTTCTCAGCGTCACCGAGTTCATGCACCCGCGTCTGCGCGAGATCTGCGAGACCTTGCCCGCTCCGATCGGGCGGCGCCTCCTGCATAGCTCAACCGCCGAAAAGCTGCTGGGGCGCTTCTTCACCAAGGGCCGCCATGTGGAGACGACGCGGCTGCGCTGGTTCCTGATGCTGAGCCTGCTGGCCGCCATGCGTCCGCTTCGCCGCAGCTCCCTGCGCTACCAGGAGGAGCAGCAGCGCGTAGAAGGATGGCTGGCGGAAATTGAGGCCCGTGCGCCGACGCAGCCGGATGTCGCGCTCGAAGTCGCGCGGTGCCAGAACCTGATCAAGGGCTATGGCGAGACCTTCGATCGCGGCCTGTCCAGCTACGCCAAAATCCTGGGCTTCATCCGCTCCGGCGCGCCGGCCGCCGGCGACATCGCCACGCTTCGCCGCGCGGCCCTCGCCGACGAACAGGGGCAGGCGCTTGACGCCGAGCTCAACCGACTGGGCGCCGCAGCCTGACGTCGGCCGACGCGCCTTTGACGTGATGCGCAACAGACAGGGCCGGCGCCGCCCAGCGCGCCAGCCCTGTCGTCAACCCGCTTGGCGCCCTTGAAGCGCTTTGATCCGCGCCAGATCGAGCGGCGGAGCCCTCCAGCGCGACGGCTCGCAGGCCCGGCTTCCAGCCACGGGCCCAGTCACAGGGCGCCAAGAAGTATTAATCTAGAAACATTTCAACCGCCTCACGCGAGACAAGCTGCAGCTGGTCGCGCCGAGCGTCATGGCTGATTGACAGGACAGCCACATTGTGGCGACTATCACTCGTATTCATAAAGATACATGCCCAGTCATAAGGGTATGAGAGGGAGTGACAGTGAGACATCATACCCATGCCTTGGCCATGACCGCGATCGCGGCCGGCTTTTCCGTCCTGGCGGGCGCCGCCGCCGCTCAGGACGCCGTCCAGGTCGATGAGATCATCGTCACGGCCCGCAAGACAAGCGAGCGCCTGCAAGAGGTCCCGCTGTCGATCACGGCGCTGAACGCCCAGGACATGCAGCGTCGCGGCATCCGCGAAGTCACGGACCTTTCCTCGATCGCCCCGGGCCTCAACATCGAGAAGGATCAGGGCCGTCGCTTCGAGCGCCCGGTCATTCGCGGCCAGGCCAACGTCTTCGGCGCGCCCAACGCCGCCTCCTTCATCGACGGCGTCTATATCCCGGACAGCCTGTTCGCCACCGAAATGGCCTTCGTCGATCAGGTCGAGGTGATCAAGGGACCGCAGTCGGCGCTGTACGGCCGCCAGACCTTCTCGGGCGCCATCAGCTATACGACGCGCAAGCCGTCGCAGGAGGTCGAGGGCCTGATCCGCGCCACGGCGGCCGAGCATGACGAATACAACTTCCTGATGGGCCTCAGCGGGCCGCTGGTGAGGGACGTGCTGTCGGCCCAGGCGTCCGTCAACTACTACACCTATGGCGGCGAGTACCGGAACAATGCGCCCGGCACGCCCAGCGACGGCAAGACCATCGGTCAGGAAAAGACCGTCGGCGGCACCCTGGCGCTGATGTACACGCCGACGTCGGAACTGAGCTTCATCCTGCGCGGCTCATACGCTCATAACAATGACGGCCACGAGCCGATGGCGATCCAACGCTCGACCGCCAACAACTGCTATCTGAACACGCGCACCCAGTATTATTGCGGCGCCATCAACGTCACCCCTGACATGATCGGCCTGAATCTGGATGAAATCGGCGGCGGCGGCGTGGAGCGCAAGACCGGCCGTCTGAGCCTGACCGCCGAATACGATCACGGCGGCTACACCCTGACCTCGATCAGCGCCTACAACGACTCCGAAGAGCACCGTAAGGCCGACCTCGATTACCTGCCGCAGCGCCTGCTGGGCGGTTCGCTGCATGTCGACGACCGGGTCAACATCAAGGGGTTCAGCCAGGAATTCCGCATCGCCTCGCCGCGTAACGAACGCCTGCACTGGATGGCCGGGGCTTATTATTTCAACAGCGACCGCTGGGACGGGCGTTATCGCTATGTCTCGCGCGCCCTTCAGGACAACGGCACGATCGAGACGGAGAACCTGGCCGCCTTCGGCCTGGTCGGCTTCGACTTCACCGACAAGCTGTCGGGCACGGCCGAAGTGCGCGTCGCCGAAGAAAAGCTGCACCTGACCGGCGGCGATTCCAACTTCGATTACGAAGCGACCTATCGCTCGACCAACCCGCGCTTCACCCTGTCGTATAAGGCCACCGACGACCTGATGTTCTATGGCCTGGTGGCGCGCGGCAACAAGCCGGGCGGCTTCAACACCGACGTGCGCCTGAGCCCGGCCGATCGTTCCTACGGCGAAGAGACCGCCTGGAACTATGAACTGGGCTTCAAGAGCGACCTGTTTGATCGCCGCGTCCGCCTGAACGTCGCCGGCTATTACATCGACTGGTCGAACCAGCAGATGACCCAGGTGGCCAACCTGTCGTCGACCGAGACCGTCTCCTTCATCCGCAACGTCGGCGAGGTTGACGTCAAGGGCGTCGAGGTCGAGGCCCAGGCCAAGATCACCTCCGACTGGTCCGTGCGCGGCACCTTCGCCTATGCGGATTCCGAATACACCAATGCGTTCGACCCGGACTTCGCCACCCTGACCGGGGGCGACGGCGACGTCAGCGGCAAGGCGATCCCCAACGCGCCCAAGATCCAGTACTCCCTGGGCAGCAACTACGCCTGGTATGTGGGCGAGAACCGCTTCTTCGTCGACGGCACCTATTCCTTCCGCTCCAAAAAGTATGATCAGGTCGCCAACCTGGCCTGGGTGGACGGCCGCGACACCGCCAATGTGCAACTAGGATGGGAACGCGGCCTGCACCGGGTGATCCTGTTCGGCCGCAACATTTTCGACAACATCGATCCTGTCGGCATCGTCCGCTACTCGGACTTCACCACCAACCGTCGCGGCTTTGTGGGCTCCCTGCCGCGCGGTCGTCAGATCGGCCTGACCTACGAAGCCAACTTCTGACCTGCCTCCCCGAAGCTGGTTGGGCCCGCAGTTCACGCTGCGGGCCCTTTTTTCTTTGAGGCCTGGCCTCGGCCAGCCTCTGCTCCAGAAAGCAGAAAGGCCCCGGACGGCGATGCGTCCGGGGCCTTTTCCATCATTTGATCGCCGGGTCGATCAGCCGGTGAGAGCCGTGCCGCGACGCCCCTCAGCGTCGGGCTTCTCGCCCAGCACGATATACCAGGCGCGCGGGCCGTCCCGCATCCGCACCGTCGTCTCCAGAACTTCGTCAGCCGCGAAACCCGCTTCGAGCATGACGTCCAGCGCCTGTGTCGCCAGGAACTCGTCCCAGAAGGGTTCGTCGTTGTTCTTGGTCTGCCAGGCGAAGATGAACTTCTCGAAGGCGCTGAAATCGGCGCCCTTCATCGGCACGTCCTGGTGCACGACCACGCCGCCGGGGCGCAGGACGCGGCGCGCCTCGCTGAAGATGCGGCCGAGCGAAGGGCGCGAGACCTCGTGCATCATGTTGTGCGACACGACCAGATCAAAGCTCTCGTCCTCGAACGGCATGGCGCCCGCATCCATCTGACGGAAATGCGCCTTCAGTCCCATCGCCTCGGCCCGAATATGGGCGTAGCGCAGCAGGCCGGGCGCCACGTCGACGCCATAGACCTCAGCCTCGGGGAAGGCGGCCGCATAGCCGACCGTGGCGCCGCCCGAAGAACAGGCCAGATCCAGAATGCGGCGCGGCTTGAAGCCGGGATAGCGCTCAGCCAGGAATTCGATGACGGCCGCCGACTTGGAGTCGCGCGTGCCGATGCCGACGCCCAGCGAATAGGCGTTTCCGCCGCTTTCGTAGAAGGCCCCGGCCGTGAAGTCGTCGGCCGAACCCTCGCCCAGCATATAGCCGCCGGGCTGGCCGTGGATGTGGCCGGCATAGGCGTCGGCCGGGGCGGCGAAGTCGGGGCTGGTTTCGCAGCTGCCGCACGCTGGAGCCTGGGCCAGACCGGCGGCGACCTCTTTCATTCGCGGCAGTTCGCGATGAATGGTCTCGCCCACCGAGTTCCACATGACGTCCTGAGCGCTGCGGCTGAAGGCGCTCCAGATCTGATAGAAAGGATCACGGACCATGGCCGCCGTGATGTCCTCGACGGTTTCGGGCGCCTTGCCGGACGCGGCCTTGAAGGCCGGACCGGCGCGGGCGTCCAGGGCGACCTTGTTGGCGTCCTCATAGCGGCGGAGCCGGTTCTTCAACTGCACGATGTACTGGGTGCGCGCCGCCTCGTCGTGAAGCGGCCGGGCCAGAAGGTCATGGGTGGCCGTACGGTCGATGATCATGCGCTCTCCTCCATGTTCGACTGGCGTTCAGTCTTTCATGATGTATTATCTCAAATACCTCCTATGCGGAAGTCTCTTCGTCGGATCGGACCATGCCCTCAGTCTCGCCGCCCCCTCTTGGCTCTGCATCCGGCGTGGAGCACGATCGGCCCGATCTGGGCGCGCGCGGCGTGGTCGCCCTGCTGACCCCGGCCGAAAACCCGACCGCCGAGCCCGAGCTGTCGCTGCTGTTGCCGCCGGACGTGAACCTGCTGACCGCGCGCATGTATGCGCCCGCTGCCGAGATGAGCGCCAGACTGAGGGCTTATGAGACCCGGCTTGAGGAGTGGTTGGCCCCTTTCGGCGACGCGCCGCTGGACGCCGTTGCGTTCGCCTGCACCGGCTCGACCTATCTTCTGGGCCCGTCGCGGCGTCGGCCGGAAGCGCTGGAGCGCCGCCACGGCGCCTGTCCGGTCGTCTGCGCCGCCGATGCGCTGAAGGACGCACTGCAATCGCTGAGGGCGCAGCGCATCATCCTGGTCAGCCCCTACCCTGCGGCCCTGACCGAGGCCGCTCAGGACCACTGGCGCGGGGCGGGATATGATGTGGCCGCTGTCATCCAGTCGCCCCTCGCGCATGGCGCGACCCACCCGATCTACGGCCAGACGGCCGCCGCCCTGCTGACGGGGCTGCGCCAGGGCCTGAAGGCGGGCGTCGCCGACGCCGTGATCGCCATGGGAACGGGCGCGCCAAGCCTGGCCGCCCTGGCTGTCGCCAGCGAGGAAACGGACATTCCGATCCTGTCCTCCAACCTGGCCACAGCCTGGTCCGTCGCGCGTCAATTGGGACTGGAAGAGCGGCCGCTGATCACGGAATGGCTGGCGCCCCACGCCCCCTGGCGCGAACGGCTATGGAGCCGTTTCCCTGCCGTTCACGCCCGGCTGAAGAGCGCCTGACGCGCCTCTGACGCCCTACTATGATTTCGTTTCGAGGAGTTTCCTGATGTCTACGCCCAAGCCGCCCCGCCCGACCTTCTTCGACGACACCGCCAACGACCGGCTGACCGCCATCATCACCGCCCTGGTGACCGAGGTGGCCGGGCTGAGCGACCGGGTGGCGACGCTGGAGAACCTGCTGGCCGCCCAGGGCGTGCTGTCGCCGGACGCGGTCGACCATCATGTTCTGACCGAGCAGGAACAGGCTGCGCGCCGCGCGCGCCACGCGGCGCTGACCGACCGCGTGTTCTACGTACTTCAGGAAGAGGTCGACGCCCTCAAGGGACAGTTGGGCGCCTGATGCGAAAACGGGCCGGGACGCCCTCTGCGCCCGGCCCGTCGCCCCTCGCCCCGCTCCGCTTTCGCCGATGCTCCCTCAAGCAGCGGCGCGCGGAGGAGCTCGCCTCAGGCCAGCGTCGCCGCCTTGCGCAGGCCGTCGATCATGGATGACCGCATCACATAGTCCTTGTGCCGCACAGGATCGGCCAGCATAGCCTGCATCTCGGCCATCATGACCTTGCGGCGTTCCGGGTCGCGCTCCTGCATCCGCCCACGGTTGCGATCCGCCTGGGCCAGGATCTCCTGCTCGGCGATAGGGCGGCGCTGGCGGGTGTAGAGGTCCAGCAGCCCCTCGTCGGCGCCTTCCAGCACCGCCTTGAGCTTCTCGGTCAGGTTGAAGGCGTCATGGACGCCGCCGTTCATGCCCATGCCGCCGGACGGGCTGTTGATGTGAGCGGCGTCGCCCGCCAGCACGACCCGTCCGCTGCGGTAATCAGGCGCGATCCGCATGTGCACGCGATAGGGACGGATCTCCAGCACCTTGTACGGCTCGTCACGGGCCACGATGGCCTGAAGCTTGCGTTCGATGCTGGCGGGATCCAGCGCGTCCTCGATGGACTCCTCGCCGCGCGGATAGAGGCTGCAGCGCCAGAAATCCTTCAGCTTGAGCAGGGAGAAGGTCCCGCCGTCCGTCCAGCAGTAGTTGACGTTCGACAGCCCCTCCAGATGGTCCTCAAAGGGGAAGTCCGTGATCGCGAGGATGGTCGTCTCAGGATAGGTCTTGCCGTCAAGCTCCCACCCCAGCAGGGTCCGCACCGCGCTGCGGGCGCCGTCCGCCCCGATCAGATAGCGACAGCGCAGAGTCTGCGCCTGACCGTCCTGCTCATAGGTGACGTTGACGCCGTCTGCATCCTGATCCACCGCGCACACCGTTGCGCCCATGCGGATTTCGACATGACGCGCATCCGACAGATGGTCGGCCAGGATGCGGCACAGACGAAACTGCTCGCACTGCAGCCGGAACGGATGCTGAGTCTCTCCCTGCAGATAGGACAGGTCGAATACGGCGCGTTCCCCGGTTTCATGATGCCGGATCTGCCACTGTTCGCACTTCAGCCCCTGAGCGATCAACGGCTCGGCCAGCCCGTATTGCGCCAGCATGTCCAGCGTCGGGGGATGAAACGTCGACGCCCGCAGGTCTTCCGGCAACTCCGTTTCGGCCTCAAGCACGATGGCCGAAATCCCGAAAGCTTCCAGCCTCAAGGCCGCGCTCAACCCGACCGGGCCGGCGCCGACGATGACGACTTGGGCGTCCCATTGCTGCATATTGGCGACCTCATGCCTACTTGTATCTGACTTAATACATTTGTTCGGCATTCCGGCAAGGGGAAGAGTCGCGGACTTCCCTGTGCGCTCGCTCATTTAAGAAAACTTCGATGCCGCAAAGGGCCAATGATGCAGCTTTTTCCCTACCGCATCGTCTCGCCTTGCGATCCGCATCGATCACGTATTAGCTTAAACACAACACAAGTCGCCACAGTATCAGGATGACCGCTTATGTCCCTTCCCGCCTCGCCGTTCGACTGGGCTCCCAAAACGGTCACCAGCCTGATTGACGGCGCCTATGTCGCAGAGCACGGCGGCCATCGCCTGCCCGCCTATTATCCGGGCAACGGCCAGGTCATCTCCGAGCTGCAGGAAGCCGACGCCGAGGAAGTCGATCGTGCGGTCCGGTCCGCACGACGGGCCTTCAACGACCCTGCCTGGCGCGAGATGTCGGTCGAGGCCCGACAGGCGATCCTTTATCGAATCGCGGACGCGATCGACGCCCACGCCCTTGAGCTGGCGACGCTGGAAACGCTGAACGCCGGCATCGTCCTGCGCGACGTTCTCAGTCGCCAGGTCGTGCGCGCAGGCTATAATTTCCGCTTCTTCGCCGAGGCGATCAGCCAGCAGCCCGGCCAGGTCTGGCAGCAGATCAAGGATCACCTGACCTTCGTCACGCGCCATCCCGTCGGCGTGGCCGCGCTGATTGCGCCGTGGAACTCGCCGCTGGCGCTGGCGTCGATGAAGGTCGCCTCGGCCATCGCCTTCGGCAACACCTGCGTGCTGAAGCCGTCGGAGCAGACTCCGCTGTCGCTGGCCCGCCTGGTCGAGATCATCAACACCATCACGCCGCCCGGCGTGGTCAACCTGGTGAACGGGCGCGGGGCGGTGACGGGCGCCGCCCTGGTGGATCACCCCGAGGTCGATCTGATCGCGTTCACCGGCGGGACCGAGACGGGCCGCCACATCATGCAGGCGGCCGGTCGGCGACTGAAACCGGCGGCCATGGAGCTGGGCGGCAAGTCGGCCAACATCATCTTCGCCGACGCCGATCAGGAGCGGGCCCTGGACGGCGCCCTGATCTCCATCTTCTCGAACAACGGGCAACAGTGCCTGGCCGGGTCGCGCATCCTGGTCCAGGATTCCATCTTCGACGAGTTCGTCGATCGCTTCGTCGAGCGGGCGCGAAAGATCCGCGTCGGCGACCCGCTGGACGACGCCACCGAGATCGGCCCCATCGCCTCGGCCCGTCACCGTCAGCACATCCTGTCCTATGTCGACATCGCCAAAAGTCAGGGCGCGACCCTGCTGACCGGGGGCAAGGCGCTGGACCGACCGGGCTATTTCATCGAGCCGACCGCCGTCCTGGCGCCCAGCAACAGCGACCGCGTCTGCCAGGAGGAAATCTTCGGCCCCTTCGCCGCCTTCGTGAAGTTCAGCGACATGGAGGACGCCGTCCGCATGGCCAATGAAAGCCAGTTCGGCCTGGTCGGCTATTGCTGGACGCAGAACATCGACAAGGCCCTGCGGGTCAGTCAGGCGGTTCGCACAGGTCTGATGTGGGTCAATACCCCGATGGTGCGTGAACTGCGCGCGCCCTTCGGCGGCGTGAAGGATTCGGGCCTCGGCCGCGACGGCGCCGCCGCCTCCATGGCCTTCTTCACCGAAGAGAAGACGACGACCATTCCTCTCGCCGACGTGCCGCTGCGCAAGTTCGGCGTCTGATCCCGACAGGGGTGCGGCGGGCCTGTCCCGCCGCGCCCTGTCTCAGCCGATGTGGCGCCACTGCGGACGGGCCGAGCTGTTATCGCGCGTCAGCAGCATGTGGTACTCATACTGATCGGGATTATAGAGGCCGACCTGGTGCTCGAACGGGCGGCCGTCGCCGTCGAACACCGTCCGGCGCAGGCGCAGCAGCGGCGCCCCGATGGCTACATTCAGCTTATTGGCCGCCGCGTCGTCGGCGGGAATGGCGCTGATGGTCTGTTCGGCGCGCTGGGCGCGTATCCCCCCGCCTTCCAGAATGCGCATGATCGGCCGGTCGTCGATGACGCTCCGGGGCGTCAGGTGGGCGACCGAGCTCGGCAGCCACACCGTCGTCACCGACAGGGGCTTGTCCTTGAAGAAACGCAGGCGTTCGATCCGCAGGGCTCGCTCGTCGGCGGGAAGGTCCAGCGCCTGAAGCACAGCGGCCGGCGTCGGCGCCTCGGGTTCATAGGCCAGCAGCCGCGCCGTCGTCTCAAGGCCCAGGGTGATGAGGTTCTCGACCAGGCCCGACACCCGGCTTTCTTCTCGCTGCGCCTCATCCGCGCGCGGGGCGACGAAGGTGCCGACGCCATGCTTGCGTCGAATCCAGCCTTCGCGTTCCAGCAGATCCAGCGCGCGCCGCACCGTCACGCGCGACACGTCATAGGCCGCCGCCAGCTGCATTTCGGACGGCAGCGGCTGCTCGGGCGCAAAGGCGCTGTCCTTGATCTGCTGACGCAGAATGGTGGTCAGCTGGTGGTAGATCGGCAGGCTGCTGGAACCGCCGTCCGCCTTGAGGCTGCGCCGACCGATATCGGTCCCTGCCCCGGCGCCCTGTCTGGCCAAGCTCATCCTCCACACGCTGGCGTCAGGGCCTGCGTCGTCAATTAGCGAACTTGTGCTTATTATCAGACCTTAGCGGCTTGGCCACTCCGGCTTGTCTCCGTCGCCGCCGCACGTCACACAAGACGGCATGACATCATCCCCGCCGACAGACGACGCCCTGGATCTGCGTCCCGAGCTTCTGGACGACCGGCTGCCGATCCCCCTGTATCATCAGGTTCGGCTGCTGCTGGCCGAGCGCATCCGGCGCGGCGTGTTTCCGCCCGGTTCCCTGTTGCCCGGCGAGCATCAGATCGCAGAACTGCTGGGCGCGTCGCGAATAACGATCAAGCGCGCCATGAATGAACTGGCCGATGCGGGCCTGGTCACGCGCCATCGGGGCCGCGGCACGGTGGTGGCGCCGCAGGTCGAACTGCCGGTTGTAACGGGGTCCTTCTCCACCCTGATGGATTCGCTCAAGACCATGGGACACGAAACCCAGGTCGAGTTGCTGGAAAGCCGGTCCGTCGCCGCCGATAGCGACGTCGCGCACGCGCTGGCGGTCAACCCGGGCGCCCCTGTGCGGCGCATCACTCGCCTGCGTCGGTTGGGCGAGGCGCCGTTTTCCTATCTGGTGTCGTGGTTGCCGGAGTTCGTGGCCAGCGGATGTGACGACGCCGCCTTCGCTGAACAGTCCATGCTGGACCTGCTGGAGCGAGCCGGGGCGACGCCGCATGAGGCTGAACTGTGGATCTCGTCAGTCGGAGCCGACACCGCTGCCGCCTCGGCGCTTCAGGTGGCGATCGGGTCGCCCCTGCTCAGGATAGAGCGGATCATGCGCCGGGCCGACGGCGAACCGGTCCAGTATATTCACGCCCATTATCACGCCGACCGCTTCCGCTATCACCTGCTCAGCCGCCGCGAAGAAGGAAACTGGCAGGACGGGGCCTGATTTCCGCTGCGCCGCCTCAGGACCGGCTGGCGTCCGCCGCAGGACGGTCTATAGTTGGCTTATCTTTATACCATTAAGGACGGACCGACCGTGAGCGACCTTGTCTTCGAACCGACCATGATCTGCGAGAACAAGACCGCGCGCGAACTGTTCGAGGCGGTCAAGGCCAATCCCGCACGCGCCCGTTTCGGCTTCGGCGAGAAGTTGGCCGTGGTGAACGTCGACTTCCAGCAGTCCTACACCCGCCCCGATCTGTTTCCCAAGACGGCCTATGTGACCCACCCTGACCAGATCGGCTTCACCAACCGCATCTCGGCCGCCGCGCGCGCCAAGGGGATGCCGGTGATCTGGAGCCATGTGGCCTACAAGGCCGACGCCGGGGACGCGGGCGTCTGGGGCACGCGCACCGACACGCCCGACAGCCTGCAGAACATCAAATACGGATCCGAACGCCACGCCCTCGATCCGCGTTGCCAGATCGATGAGGCTGTGGACCTGATCTACACCAAGCGGATGCCCTCGGCCTTCTTCGAGACGCCGCTGAACTCCTACCTGCGCTGGCACAAGGTGGATACGGTGCTGGTGACGGGGGGCTCGACCTCGGGCTGCGTGCGCGCCACGGCGGTGGACAGCCTGTCGTACGGCTTCCGCACCATCGTCGCCGAGGAGTGCGTGGCGGACAAGCACGAGAGCTACCACTACGCCAATCTGACCGACCTTCAACTGAAATACGCAGACGTGGTGTCGGCGCAGGAGGTGCTGGACTGGCTGGCCGCGCGCTGAGCCGACGGCAGCCTGAAGAACCGAAGGGCGGCGGACCGAAATCCGCCGCCCTTCTTTTTACGCTTTTACGCTTCCCGGCCGAAGGTTGGGGGCAACGACCGAGCTTGGAGCCGGGACGACGGCGGCCTCAGCCGCGCGCCGCCTCGACAATCTCTGAGACGCCGGCGGTCCAGACGGCGTCGTCCTGCGCCAGACCGTCCAGCACGCGGCGGACAGACTTCATCCGGAACGGCAGGCCGCTGACGTAGGGCGTCAGGGTGAAGCCGACGAGCTGGCCGCCGAAGCGGTCGGCCTCGGCCTTGTGCAGGCGGACCGCCTCAAGCACCTGATCGGCCCATTCGTCCTCGGTCTGAAGGCGCACGGTCAGCAGGGTGCGGTCATCCAGTTCATTCGACAAAGGCGCCGCCCAGACCACGCCCTTTTCGGTCTGCATCGGCACGGGAACCGTGTCCTGCTCCCAGTCCAGGCAGATGTCGAAGCCCGCCTCGGCGATCAGCGCCAGCGTCTGGAACGATTGCTGCCGCGCCGGGCTCATCCAGGCGCGCGGCTTCAGCCCGGCCCTGTCGAAGGCGTCGCGCGTGCGGCCGATCCATTCGGCTTCGACGCCTTGCTCAAGCCCGCTCCAGTGGATGCAGTCCGCCTCCCAGCCATAGGCGGCGATCTCATGCCCGTCGGTCAGGATGGCCTCGACCAGCGGCCGAACGCGTTCCAGCAGGACCGCATTGATCGGAAACACCGCCTTCAGCCCCCTCGCTTTCAGCGCGTCCAGAATGCGGAACACCCCGACCCGATTGCCGTAGTCGCGGGTCGTGAAGTGGCGCAGATCCGGATAGGTCGTCTGCATGGCGCCGGGATGCTTGAACGGCTTGCCTTGCGGGTTCAGGCGATGGAATTCCAGCGGAACCACAATCATGGCGGCGGCCGCCTCTGCGTCCGGCCAGGCGATCCTCGGCCGCTCGGTCGCCGGACGCCACGGATACAGCGTCTGATCCATGCCGTAGGAGCGGTGGGGATAGGTCAGATAGTCCTCAGGCAGCGCCATGGCCGAACCCCTTTCCTCCGGTCGCGCAGCCCTTGGCCGCGATATCGGCCTGCGTCTGGTCCCAGCAGTGGTCGCGATAGTAGCCCGCGATCTCGGCGCCGGTGGCGAACCACACGTCGTCGGCGTGGCCCATGATGTGTTTCAGCGCCTCTTCGAACGGGCCGATGCGGTGCGGCTGGCTGACCAGATAGGCGTGCAGGGGAATGCACATGACCGTGCCGCTCTGCTCGCCCTCTTCCAGCAGTTGGTCGAAGTGCCGCTTCAGGATGTCGGTATAGCGCGCCGGGCTCATCCCCAGGGCGCCGTAGGTGATGACGTCGTTCACCTCCAGCGAATAGGGCAGCGAAATCAGCTTGCCCGACGCTGTCTTCACCGGCTGCGGCTGGTCGTCCTGGAACAGGTCGCAGGTGTACCAGAAGTCGTTCTCGGCGATCAGGTCCAGCGTCCGTTCGGTGTGCGTCAGAGCCGGGGCCAGATAGCCCCGGATACGCTGGCCGCTGGCCTTTTCAACCGTGCGGATGGCGTCCTCGATGATGGCGCGCTCCTGCGCCTCGTCCATGCCGTAGGAATAGCGGGTGTTGTAGATACCGTGCGAAAAGAATTCCCAGTTCCGCTCGACGCAGGCCTCGATGATCTCGGGATGGTGGTCGCACAGGGCGACGTTCAGCGACACCGAGCCGCGCAGGCCGTATTTGTCCAGCAACTCCATCAGCCGCCAATGGCCGACGCGGTTGCCCCAGTCGCGCTGGGAATAGGCGACGACATCGGGCGCAGGCTTGGGCCAGCCGGCGCGGCCGGGGTTCTTCGCGGGGTCGAACTCATAGAACTCGATGTTCGGCGCGACCCAGAAGGCCAGTTTCTTGCCGCCGGGCCAGACGATCTTCGGCCGGTCCCGATAGGGCCAGTAGTCGTAGAGGTTGGGGTCCGCGACGGTCATGCCTTCTCCTCTTCCTGCGCTTCGTACCGCTGTCCCAGAGCCATCATTTCATCCAGGCCGATGCGGGCGTTGACCCCCATCAGGTCGGTCATGTGCTGGCGATGAGCCGCCGTGCCGCCATCGCGCTTCAGCACCGACAGGAAGGCTTCGACGGCCGGAATGACGGCGCGCACCATCGCGCCCGGCGCGATGACGAGACGATAGCCCAGCTCGGATAAGCTGTCGGCCGAACTCAGCGGCGTGTCTCCGCCCTCGACCATATTGGCCAGCAGAGGCACGCGGGCGGCGAAGCGTTCGGCCACCGTTCGCATCTGCTCCAGATCGCGCGGCGCCTCGACGAACAGGACGTCGGCCCCGGCCTCAAGGAACAGTTCGGCGCGGTCCATCGCCGCCTCAAAGCCTTCGACCGCGATGGCGTCGGTGCGGGCGATGATCAGGGTGTCGTCGTCGTGGCGCGCATCGACGGCGGCGCGGACCTTGCCCGCCATCTCCTGCGCCGAAATCACGCCCTTGCCGCGCAGATGGCCGCACCGCTTGGGGAAGGTCTGGTCCTCGATCTGGATGGCGCGGGCGCCCGCGCGCTCGAACAGCCGCACCGTCCGGCCCATGTTCAGGGCGTTGCCGAAGCCGGTGTCGGCGTCGACGATCAGAGGAATGTCGATCCGCTCGGTGATGCGCGCCGCCACGTCGACAACGTGATCCAGACTGACCAGGCCGATATCGGGCCGCCCCAGCTGGGTATAGGCGACCGAGGCGCCCGACAGATAGGCCGCCTCGAACCCCGCCTGCTGGATCAGCAGGCCGGACAGGGCGTCATAGCACCCCGGCGCCAGCAGGGCGGGCGACTGCTTGAGCCGACGACGCAGGTTCAGACGCCCGCTCATGCGGCGCCCGCCAGCTTCTTCTTCAGGTGCGGCATCAGCCCCCCGTCATCCATCATGGCCATAAGGTGCGGCGGCAGGGGCGTGAAATCATAGCCCCGCCCCGTCGTCAGATTTGTCAGACGCCCGGCCGCCAGATCGACCTCCAGCCGGTCGCCTGCGGAAATCTCGCCCGCCTGTTCAAGGGTGATGCACGGCACCCCCAGATTGATCGCATTGCGCCAGAAGATGCGGGCGAAGGAGCGCGCGATCACGGCGCGCACGCCCAGCAGGCTCAACGACACCGCCGCCTGCTCGCGCGACGAGCCGATACCGAAGCTGCGACCGCCGACGACGAAGTCGCCCTTGGCCACCGTGCGGGCGAAGTCAGGATCGACAGCCGCCAGACAATGCTGCGCCAGTTCCTCCGGCGGCAGCTTCATCAACGTGCCCGGCGCCATGACGTCGGTGTCGATATTGTCGCCGAAGACGAAGGCCCGACCGCTCATGCAGCCTCTCCCAGGAACTGACGCGGATCGGCGATGCGGCCCTTGACGGCGGCGGCGGCCACGGAATAGGGCGAGCCGAGATAGACCTGCGCCTCCTTGGATCCCATGCGTCCCTTGAAGTTGCGGTTGGTCGAAGAGATGCAGACCTCGCCGTCCGCCAGCACCCCGGCGCCATAGCCGGCGCAGGCGCCGCAGCCGGACGGCAGCAGCACCGCCCCCGCCTCCATCAGCGTCTGCAAGGTGCCGTCCTGCGTCGCTATCGTCGTGGTTTTCTGGGACGCCGGAGCGATCAGCAGGCGGGTGTCCGGCGACACCTTGCGGCCCTTCAACACGGCGGCGGCCATGCGCAGGTCTTCGATCTTGGCCCCGACGCAGGCGCCGATATAGCACTGATCCACCTTGATCCCGGCGTGTTCGGTCACGTCCTGAGTGCGTGACGGATCATGCGGCGCGGCGATCTGAGGCTGAAGCGTCGCCGCATTGAAGCGGTGGACGGCGGCGTAGACAGCATCGCGGTCCGACGCCAGCGCCAGGGCCGCCGCCTCGTCATCCACCGGACGCCCGGCCGCGCGCAGATATTCAAAGGTGGTCCGGTCCGGCGCCACGACCCCAGCTTCGCAGCCCAATTCGGCGGCCATGTTGCACAGGACCATGCGCTCGGCCATCGACAGGCCCTCGACCGTGTCGCCACCGTATTCAATGGCCTTGAAGGCGTTGTCCATGCCCAGTTCGCGGCACAGGAACAGCATGATGTCCTTGGCCGCAACGCCCGCGCCGAACCGGCCCGACCACTCGACGCGGATCGTCTCTGGCACCGCCAGCCAGGTTTCGCCGGTGGCGACGATGGCGGCCATGTCGGTCGCGCCATAGCCTGCCGCATAGGCGCCGAAAGCCCCCGCCGTCGGCGAATGACTGTCGCCCCCCGCCACGAAGGCGCCCGGCCGGATCAGCCCATGCTCGGGCAGGACCAGATGGCAGATGCCCACCATGTCGAAAAAGGCGCCGACCTGATGTTCGGCCGCAAACTCTCGCGCCAGCTTCAGGATACGGGCGGATTCAGCGTCCACCGCCGGGACATAGTGGTCCGAGACGATGGCGACCTTCTGCGGATCCCACAGGCCCACGCCCAGTTCACGCAGCATCGGCGCCCAGCGGCGCGGCCCCGAACTGTCGTGCGCAAAGGCCAGATCGACCTGAGCCGTCACCAGCTGGCCGGGCGCGACCCGGTCCACGCCGGCCGCCCGGGCGATGATCTTTTCAACGAGGGTGGAGCCCCGGCCCATGCCTTCTCCCGATGATGCGCCGCACAAGGGCATTGCTGGATCAAATGATATAGTTTTATATCATCTAAACGCGCAGCCTTGGCAAGCGCCTTCCCGCACCTTCCAGTCCATCAGGAACGCCCACCATGTCGAACTCCGCTGCTCCTTCCGCCCAAACCTTCCGCTGGGATGATCCGTTCGACCTGACGGGGCGTCTGACGGACGAGGAGCGGATGGTTCAGGACGCCGCCCGGTCCTATGCGCGCGAGGCCCTGCTGCCGCGCATCGTCGCCGCCTTCCGCGACGAGGTCTTCGACCGCGCCATCATGACCGAGATGGGCGAGATGGGCTTCCTGGGCGCCATGCTGCCGGAACAGTACGGCGGCTCCGAAGCGTCGCACGTCGCCTATGGCCTGATCGCCCGCGAGGTCGAGGCGATCGACAGCGGCTATCGCTCGGCCATGTCGGTGCAGTCGTCGCTGGCCATGTACCCGATCTTCGCCTTCGGCTCGGACGAGCAGAAGGCCAAGTTCCTGCCCAAGATGGCGGCGGGCGAACTGGTGGGCTGCTTCGGCCTGACCGAGGCCGACGGGGGGTCGGACCCGGCGTCGATGAAGACCACGGCGGTCGCGGTCGACGGCGGCTATCGCCTGAACGGCGGCAAATACTGGATCACCAACTCGCCCATCGCCGACCTGGCCATCGTCTGGGCCAAGCTGGACGGGACCATCCGGGGCTTCATCGTCGAGCGCGACTTCGACGGCTTCACCACGGGCAAGATCGGCGACAAGCTGTCCTTGCGCGCCTCGATCACCGGCGACATCGGTCTGAACGACGTCTTCGTGCCGGAAGCCAACATCCTGCCGGGCGTGCAGGGGCTGCGCGGGCCGTTCTCCTGCCTGAACAAGGCGCGCTTCGGCATCGCCTGGGGGGCGATGGGCGCGGCGGAGTTCTGCTTCCACGCCAGCCGCGACTATGTGGCCGAGCGCACCCTGTTCGGCCGCCCGCTGTCGGCGCGCCAGCTGGTGCAGAAGAAGCTGGCCGACATGCAGACCGAGATCTTCCTCGGCTTCGAGGGCGCCTATGCTTTGGGCCGCCTGCTGGACACGGGGGCCTGGGTTCCCGAGGCCATCAGCCTGATGAAGCGCAACAACTGCGGCAAGGCCCTGGCCGTCGCCCGCGAGGCCCGCGACATGCACGGCGGCGCCGGGATCACCGGCGAACTGCACGTCATGCGCCACGCCATGAACCTGGAAACAGTCAACACCTATGAAGGCGCCCACGACGTCCACGCCCTCATCCTGGGCCGCGCCATCACCGGCGAAGCCGCCTTCTGATCAGGAGACTGTCATGACCCCCAGCCCCGCGAATTCGAAGACCGTCCGCGGCCCGCTTCACGGCGTGCGGGTTCTGGACCTGTCGCGGGTGCTGGCGGGGCCGTGGGCGACGCAGACGCTGGCGGATCTGGGAGCCGAGGTCATCAAGATCGAGCGGCCCGGCGCCGGCGACGACACCCGCCACTGGGGCCCGCCCTTCACCACCACGGCCGACGGCGCGCCCGGCGACGCCGCCTATTTCCTGTGCGCCAACCGGGGCAAGAAGTCGGTCGAGCTGGACATCGCCAGCCCGGAAGGCGCCGAGGCCGTGCGCCGTCTGGCCGCGACCTGCGACGTGGTGGTCGAGAACTTCAAGACCGGCGGGCTGAAGAAGTACGGCCTGGATTACGCGTCTCTGGCGGCGGTCAACCCGAAGCTGGTCTACTGCTCGATCACCGGCTTCGGCCAGGACGGGCCGGACGCGCACCGAGCGGGCTACGACTACATGATCCAGGCCATGGGCGGGCTGATGTCCATCACCGGCCAGCCCGACGGCGCGCCGGGCGCCGAGCCGATGAAGGTCGGGGTGGCGGTCGTGGACCTGTTCACCGGCCTTTACGCCTCCAACGCCATACTGGCCGCCCTATGGCACGCGCGCGCGACCGGCGAGGGCCAGCACGTGGACATCGCCCTGTTCGACGTTCAGGCGGCCATGCTGGCCAATCAGGCGACCAACTGGTTCGTGTCCGGCAAGGCGCCGACGCGGATGGGCAACGCCCACCCCAATCTGGCCCCCTATCAGCCCTTCGCCTGCTCGGACGGCATGGTCATCATCGCCGTGGGCAACGACGGCCAGTTCCGCGCCCTGTGCGGCGCCCTGGGGCTGGAGGTCGAGGAGCGCTTCGCCACCAACGCCCTGCGGGTCGCCGAGCGCGAGGCGCTGGGTCCGCTGATCGCCGCGAAGACGGCGGGCTTCACCATGCAGGGGCTGATGCAGGCGCTGGAAGCGGCGGGCGTGCCCTGCGGCCCCGTCAACACCATCGACCAGGTGTTCGCCGAGCCTCAGGCGATCCATCGCGGCCTGATGGTCGAACAGGCGCGGGCCGATCTGGCCGATCCCGTCCGCACGGTCGCCTCGCCCATCCGCCTGTCCAAGACGCCGGTGCGATACGACGCCCCGCCGCCGAGGCTGGGGCAGGATACGCTGGCGGTTCTAGGCGAGTTGGACTGAGCCTTTCTCTCCGCTCATCCCCGCCTCCGCGGGGATGAGCGGGACTTTAAGATTCAGCTGACCTGCCGCTTCTCCAGCTTCCGCGCGAGAGTGCGGCGGTGCATTCCCAGACGCCGCGCGGCCTCGGAAATGTTGAAGTCGGTCTCGGCAAGAACCTCGTGTATGCGTTCCCACTCCAACGTCTTGATCGAGGTCGGGCGGGCGGTCAGCGGCGCGTCGGGATCGCCCGCCGCGCGACCGAAGGCGGCCTCGATGTCATCCGTGCCGGCAGGCTTGGCGAGGTAGTGGCGGGCGCCCAGCTTGATGGCCTCGACCGCCGTGGCGATGCTGGCGAAGCCGGTCAGGACGACGATCACCAGATCGGGGTCGAAGGCGTGCAGCGTCTGCACGCAGGTCAGGCCCGAGGCCGCCCCCAGCTTCAGGTCCACCACCGCATAGTCGGGATGATGCGTCTTCAGCAGCTCGACCATCTGGTCGTGACTGTGTGCGGCCACCACCTGATAGCCGCGCCGCTCGAAAGAGCGCCGCAGAGTGCGGGAGAAGGCCTCGTCGTCCTCGACGATCAGAAGCTGGCGGGGGTCGTCCGTCATCTCATGCCCTTTCCGAGACTGCTTACTTCGGCGCCAGGGCGTCGATGGGCAAGGCCAGTCGCACCACGGCCCCGCCGGTGGCGCCCGGACGGTTGGCGGCGACGACCGTGCCGCCCAGTTTTCGCACCACATTGACCAGCAGGAACAGGCCCAGCCCCGCCCCCGCCCGCGCCTTGGTCGACTGATAGGGCTGGCCCAGCTTTTCCAGAATGACGGGCGCGAAACCGGGGCCGTCGTCCTCAAAGGCGATGAACAGGCCGTCGGCGTCAGCGACCGCCCGCACCCCCAGACTGCGCGCGCCGGCCTCCTGCGCATTGTCCAGAAGCGCGCTGAACACCTGTTTCAGGGCCGGGTCGGCGATGATGGGCGGATCGCGCGGCGTCGGACCGCTGAGGTCGACCTGCATGGCGTCGCCGGGTCGGTTGGCGGACCAGTCGTCGATGATCTCGCCCAGGAAGCTGCTGAGAGCCGTCACTGTCGGCGCCTCGCCGCGCGCCTCGCCCGCCGACATCAGGATGTTGGTGACGATGGATTTGCAGCGCTCGACCTCGGCTTGCATCTGCTCGATGTCATGGCGCAGGTCCTCGTCGCCGGTCAGGGCGGGCATCCGCCGCCAGTCGCTGAGGATCACGGACAGGGAGGCCAGCGGCGTCCCCAGTTCATGCGCGGCGCCCGAGGCCAGCAGCCCCATGCGGACGATGTGATCCTGTTCCGCCGCCTGCTGCCGCGCCTCGGCCAGATAGGCGTCGCGGGCGCGCACGTTCTGGCTGGTGCGGGTGACGAAGGCCACCAGCAACACGGCGATCAGGATGAAGTTGATCAAGGCGCCCTGCTGGATCAGGCCCAGCCGCGCATCGGCGCCATCGGGCAGGTCCAGCGGCTGACGCCACACCGCCAGGAAGGCCAGACAGGCGCCCGTCGCCAGAACGAAGCCCCAGGCGTAGACCGGCCGCAGCAGCACCGCCGCCAGCACCACCTGCATCAGGTAAAGGGCCGCGAAAGGATTGGTCGCGCCGCCGCTGAAATAGAGCAGCCAGCTCAGCGCCGCCACGTCGACGCACAGGGCCAGCAGGATCTCTGGGTCGGTGACCACCTTGCGCCGCAGGGTGACGGGCGCGCTGACCAGATTCATCACCGCCAGCGCCGTCGGCGCCAGCAGCAGCGGCCCCAGCGGGACAGTGATCTTCAGACCCCAGTGGACGATGACGATGGTCGCCACCTGACCGATGACCGCCAGCCACCTCAGCTGGATCAGCAGCAGCATGTTGCGCCGCCCGGCCGCGCCCGGCGACACCGGCGTCTCGGCGTTGGCGTCCATGCCCAGAATGGTGCGCGCGAAGCGGCTGAGAGTCTGGGTCTGCATTATCGCCCTCCCCTCCTGCGGCGCCGCTCGTCGCGCAGCCACAGAACAGCGCCCCCCGCCGACATCAGCGCCAGACCAAACCAGGTCAGGGCATAGACCAGATGACTGTTGGCGAAGCGCACGACCGTCAGACCGCCGCGCGGCCAGCCGCCGGGATTGGGCGTCGCGTCCGCGTCGATGAAGTAGGGTGCAACGGGGCCGTCCAGCCGCTTGGCCTGCGCGATCGCCGCCACGTCGCGCGAGAACCAGCGGTCGCCCGCCGGATCGTTGTCGCGCAGGAAGCCGCCCTTGCGCTCGGTGATGCGCAACAGGCCGGTGACGGCGACCGCGCCGTCGATCTGACCCTCAGCGCGGGTTTCGGCCGCCGGGCGCTCCGACGGGACGAAGCCCCGGTTGATCAGGACGGTGAAGCCCCGCGAATCCGCCAGCGGCGTAACGACCCAGAAGCCCGGCCCCAGGTCCGTCACCGCCTTCACCCGCGCCTCGCGGTCATGCAGGAACCGGCCGCTGGCCGCGACGCGACGGTACTGGTCCGCCTCGCGCGTCACGGCGTCGAAGCCTGCAGGTCCCGGAGCCGGGACCGGATCGGCATGGATGCGGCTGTCGACCTGGCGGATCAGCTCCTGCTTCCACGCCAGGCGCTGGACCTGCCAGACCCCCAGCGCGGAAAAGCCTGCGAACAGTACGGCGAAGACCGCCAGTCCCGCGATCCATCGACGGCGTGACGCCGGGCGGGCGGCGGGTTCAGGGGCCGACGATGACGTCAAGCGGCGTCTCCGCGTGCAAAAGGGCTCAGCCCATCACCTGCATGTCGTGGACGGGCATCATATTGGTGTTCAGGTGATACATGACCCAGACCGAACCGGCGACGGCGATGACCACGATCACCAGGGTGAAGATCAGCGCCAGCATGTTCCATCCGCCCTCGGACCGGTGGTTCATGTGCAGGAAGAAGATCATGTGCACCACGATCTGCACCACGGCGAAGGCGGTGATGATCAACCCTGTCAGCTGCGGCGCCAGCACCCCGGCCATGACCAGCCAGAACGGAATGGCGGTCAGCACGACCGACAGGCCGAACCCGATCAGATAGCCCTTGTAGGTGCCATGATCATGGTCGTCGCCGTGGTGATCGTGGTGATGGTCCACGGCGTGCTCGTTGTGGGCTTCGGCGCTCATCGCAGCATCCCGAACAGATAGACGAAGGTGAAGACGCCGATCCAGATGACGTCCAGGAAGTGCCAGAACAGGCTCAGGCACATGAGGCGGCGCTTGTTGGCCTGGATCAGGCCCTTCTGCCCCACCTGGATCATCAGGGTGACCAGCCAGATGATGCCGAAGGTGACGTGCAGGCCGTGCGTGCCCACCAGGATGAAGAAGGCCGACAGGAAGCCGCTGCGCTGGGGCGTGGCGCCCAGGTGGATCATGTGGGCGAACTCATAGAGCTCGATGCCCAGGAAGCAGAGGCCGAACAGGCCGGTGATAGCCAGCCAGGCCTGCGTCTGCGCGACCTTGTTGCGGTACATCGCCAGCATGGCGAAGCCGTAGGTGATCGACGAGAACAGCAGCATCGACGTGTTCACCGCCACCAGCGGCAGGTCGAACAGATCCTTGGGCGCCGGGCCCGCCGCATAGTTGCCGCCCAGCACGGCGTAAACGGCGAACAGGATCGCAAAGATGAGGCAGTCGCTCATCAGATACATCCAGAAGCCCAGCATGGTGCTGTGGCCTTCCGGGTGGTGCGGCTCCTCGACCGGGTGGAAGATCGGCCGCCCGGCCTCGTCGACGTAGTCGGGGTTGAGGGTTGGTGCGTGGCTCATCGGATCATTACCCTCGCGTCGCTGCGGCGGCCGCCAGGGCCTGGGTGCGCGCGTCCTCGGTCGCCTGAACCGTCTCGGCCGGGATGTAGTAGTCGCGCTTATAGTTGAAGGTGTGGAAGATGGCGTAACCGATCAGGGCTGCGAAGCTCGCCGCCGCCAGCCACCAGATGTACCAGATCAGGGCGAAACCCAGGACCAGCGACAGCGCCGACAGGATGAATCCGGCCCCTGTGTTTGACGGCATATGGACCGCCTTGAAGCCGCCGGTCGGACGCTGATAGCCGCGCGCCTTCATGTCCCACCAGGCGTCGCCGTCGTGGATGATCGGCGTCTTGGCGAAGTTGTAGTCAGGCGGCGGCGAGGAGGTGGCCCACTCCAGCGTGCGGCCCTGCCAGGGGTCGCCCGTCTCGTCGCGCAGCTTGTCGCGGTTGATGATGCTGACGGCGAACTGGATCAGCATGGCCAGGATGCCGACGGCGATGATCGCCACGCCCACGCCCGCGATGATGAACCAGATCTGATAGGCCGGATCGTCGAAGACCCGCATCCGCCGCGTCACGCCCATGAAGCCCAGGACATACAGCGGCATGAAGGCCATCCAGAAGCCGACCACCCAGCACCAGAAGCTGACCAGGCCCCACTTCTTCTCCAGCTTGAAGCCGAAGGCCTTGGGCCACCAGTAGTTGATGGCGGCGAACAGGCCGAACAGCACCCCGCCGATGATGACGTTGTGGAAGTGGGCGATCAGGAACAGGGAGTTGTGCAGCACGAAGTCCGCCGGCGGCACCGCCAGCATGACGCCCGTCATCCCGCCGATCACGAAGGTCAGCATGAAGGCGACCGTCCACATCATCGGCAGCTCGAACCGGATGCGGCCGCGGTACATGGTGAACAGCCAGTTGAACAACTTCGCCCCTGTCGGGATCGAGATGATCATCGTCGTGATCCCGAAGAAGGAGTTCACGGACGCGCCCGAGCCCATGGTGAAGAAGTGGTGCAGCCACACCAGGTAGGACAGGATGGTGATCACCACCGTCGCATAGACCATTGAGGTGTAGCCGAAGAGCTTCTTGCCCGAGAAGGTCGAGGTGACTTCGGAAAACACGCCGAACAGCGGCAGGATCAGGATGTAGACCTCGGGGTGGCCCCAGATCCAGATCAGGTTCACGTACATCATCGGGTTGCCGCCGAAGTCGTTCGTGAAGAAGTTGGTGCCGATGTAACGGTCGGCCGACAGCAGGACCAGCGTCGCCGTCAGGATCGGGAAGGACGCCACGATCAGGATGTTGGCGCACAGCGAGGTCCAGGTGAAGACCGGCATCTTCATCAGGCCCATGCCCGGCGCGCGCATCTTCACGATGGTTGCGATCAGGTTGATGCCGGATAAGGTGGTCCCTACCCCCGCGATCTGCAGCGCCCATATGTAATAGTCGACGCCGACGCCGGGGCTGTAGCCGATGCCCGACAGCGGCGGATAGGCCAGCCAGCCGGTGCGCGCGAACTCGCCGATGAACAGCGAGGCCATGACCAGCACGGCCCCCATCGTCGTCATCCAGAAGCTGAAATTGTTCAGGAAGGGGAAGGAAACGTCCCGCGCCCCGATCTGCAACGGCACCAGATAGTTCATCAGGCCGGTGATCATGGGCATGGCCACGAAGAAGATCATGATCACGCCGTGGGCGGTGAAGATCTGGTCATAGTGGTGGGCGTTCAGATAGCCCTCGGACCCGCCGAAGGCCATGGCCTGCTGTATCCGCATCATGATGGCGTCAGCAAAGCCGCGCAGGAACATGATCAGACCCAGGATCATGTACATGATCCCGATCTTCTTGTGGTCCACGGTGGTGAACCACTCCTTCCAGAGATAGCCCCACAGCTTGTAGCGGGTGATAAGCGCCAGAACTCCCAGGCCGCCGATGACGACGACGGCGAAGGTGGCGACCAGAATGGGCTCGTGGAACGGCAGTGAGTCCCAGTTTAACCGGCCCAGAAGCGGCGATGTGGTTTGTTCGACAGTCATGATCGTTCGGGCGCTCAGGATTGCGACGCAGCAGGCGCGGAGAAGAGGGAGGCGAAACGCTGGCCCGGTTCGGATCGACCGGGGCGCTCCAGCCCCTGCCCCATGACCCGGTTCAGAGCAGTGTCGCGGGCCAGGTCCTCGCCAAACGCCTGACGCCGGCGCGCAGCCTCGACAGCGGCGGCCTCGGCCTCCAGCGGGGTGCAGATGGTCATCACATAGGACTCGCCCGCGCCGAAGACGGCGTCGCCGCGACGGGCGTATTTGTCATAGACCAGCGGCAGGGTGTTCTTGACCGCCGTCAGGCCCAGACCGCCCTTGCGGTCGATGTCCATCATCTCGCCCATGCACATCTTGCCCGGCTCGACGCACATGTTGACCACGGCGTCGAACAGGCGGTCGTCGACCGAGGCGTAGTGGATGACGGGGACCTTCTCGCTGGGCTTCTCCAGCTCCAGATAGGTCTCGCGGTCCAGGCCCTGACCGGCGGCGCGAACGCCCGCGACCCACTGATCAAAGCCCGCTTCATCCAGCCCGTGGAAGGCGAAACGCATGTTGGAGAAGCCGTCGCCGGAATAGTTGGCTGAGAAACCGACGTACTCGCCTGGGCGGTTGATGACGGCGTGCAGCTTCGTCTCCATGCCCGGCATGGCGTAGATCTGACCGGCCAGCGCCGGGATGTAGAAGGAGTTCATCACCCCGGTCGAGGTGATGTGGAAACGGATCGGCCGATCGACCGGCGCGGCCAGCTCGTTCACCGTGGCGATGCCGTATTCGGGGTAGATGAACAGCCACTTCCAGTCCATCGCCACCACCTCGACCTGCAGCGGGCGATGATCCTCGGTGACGGCCTGCCCGGCGGCGACACGATCCAGCGGACGATAGGGGTCCAGCAGGTGCGTCCCGGCCCAGGTGATGGCGCCCAGGCAGATGATGATCAGCAGCGGCGCCGCCCAGATCACCAGTTCCAGATGGGTCGAGTGGTCCCAGTCCGGCTCGTAGCGGGCTTCCTTGTTCGACTCCCGATATTTCCAGGCGAAGAAGACGGTCAGGATCATCACCGGAATGATGACGATCAGCATCAGCAGCACGGACATGACCAGCAGATCGCGCTGCTGGGCGGCGATGTCGCCGGCGGGCGCCAGCACCACGGCCTGACAGGCGGGCAGCAGGGCCAGAAGGGGCAACAGCAACAGGGGGCGCAGTCGGCGCACGGCGGCTCCAGTCGAGGTTTGAGACAAGGGCTCGGTCATCGTCCAGCCCCCGTAAACCCCACCCCCGGCGTGCGACATTGGACAATCTGCCCTATCCCCTCCGCGATCCGAGGGGAGCAAAGGGACGCTTTAGCCATTCTATGATCGCGGGCGTCTACGCGCCCCGGTGCAGGGAGCCTCATGGTCATGAACGCAGCCAGCGGCGCGCCTTCTTCAGAGCCCCTTGAACGGGACGCCAGCCGGATCAACGCACGAGACGGCAAAATCGACGCGGGCGAAATCGCCATCGGCGTCATCATCGGCCGAACGTCGGAGTTTTTCGACTTCTTCGTCTACGCCATCGCCTCGGTCGTGGTGTTTCCGCAACTGGTGTTTCCCTATGCGGGACCGCTGGGCGGGACGCTGCTGTCCTTCGCCGTCTTCGCCGTGGCCTTCATCGCCCGGCCGTTCGGCACGACCCTGTTCATCGCCATCGACCGACGCTTCGGGCGCGGGACCAAGCTGACCATCGCCCTGTTCCTGCTGGGCCTGTCGACCGTCTGCCTCGGCTTCCTGCCGAGCCATGCTCAGGTCGGTCACTGGTCGGCCGCCATGCTGATCGCCCTGCGGATCGGTCAGGGCGTGGCCCTGGGCGGCGCCTGGGACGGCATGGCCTCCCTGCTGTCCGTCAGCGCGCCTGAAAAGCGCCGGGGCTGGTACGCCATGGTCCCGCAACTGGGGGCGCCGATCGGGCTGATCGTGGCCAGCGCCCTGTTCGCCTATTTCCTGAGCAAGCTGTCGGCCGCCGACTTCATGGACTGGGGCTGGCGCTATCCCTTCTTCGTGGCCTTCGCCATCAACGTGGTGGCCCTGTTCGCGCGTCTTCGCATCGTGGTGACGCCGACCTTCCAGGCCGCATTCGAGACGCTGGAGTTGCACCCCGCGCCTGTGACCAAGGCCGTGCGCGAAGAAGGGGGCGGCATCGTCATCGGCGCCTTCGCCCCGCTGGCCAGCTTCGCCATGTTCCACATGGTGACGGTGTTCCCGCTTTCGTGGGTCTTCCTCTACACCGACGAGGCGCCCAGCCGCTTCCTGATGATCGAGCTGATCGGCGCCGTCTTCGGCCTGTTCGCCATCCTGGCCTCGGGCTGGCTGGCAGACCGCTACGGCCGCCGCGCCTTGCTGGCCGTCACGGCCGCGGGCATCGCCGTCTTCTCGGGTTTCGCGCCCCAACTTCTGGACGGCGGCTCGGCGGGCGAGCTGGCCTATATGATCCTGGGCTTCATCCTGCTGGGCCTGTCGTTCGGCCAGGCCTCGGGCGCCATCGCCTCCAGCTTCAGCCTTAAGAACCGCTACACCGCATCGGCCCTGACGTCGGATCTGGCCTGGCTGTTCGGCGCGGGCTTCGCCCCGCTGGCGGCCCTGGCGCTGTCGGGCAAGTTCGGCCTGGTCGCGGGCGGCGCCTATCTGCTGTCGGGCGCCATCTGCACCCTGCTGGCCCTGTGGCTGAACCGCGAACTGGCCAAGGGCCGCGCGGGCGCCAAGGCGTAGGGATTCTTGCACAACCTCTACGGAAAGGGCGCGGCCAGCTGGTCGCGCCCTTTTCAATTCCCCTTCCCCCTCGATGGGGGAAGGGCCGGGGATGGGGGTGCAGGCGCGACGCTGACGAATGTAGCGCGAGAGACGCCGCGTCTCCGCAACCTTCTTGCAAAACCGTCTGCCGACACCCCCACCCAACCCTCCCCCATCGAGGGGGAGGGCTTCAGGTTGAGACGCCTCAGCCCTGCGCCTTGGCCTTGCGGCGCCAGTAGGTCAGCAGGTGCTCGGTATAGCCGTTCGGCTGGTCCCTGCCCCTGAACACCAGATCGCAGGCCGCCTGCCACGCCGGGCCGTCATAGGCTAGCGCCAGCGGGCGATAAGCCGGGTCGCCTGCGTTCTGGCGATCCACCACCACGGCCATGCGCTTCAGCGCCTCCATGACCTCGTCCTCGGTCGCGACGCCGTGGCGCAGCCAGTTGGCCAGATGCTGGCTGGAGATGCGCAGCGTCGCCCGGTCCTCCATCAGGCCCACGTCGTGGATATCCGGCACCTTGGAGCAGCCCACGCCCTGATCCACCCAGCGCACGACGTAGCCGAGGATGCCCTGGGCGTTGTTGTCCAGCTCCTGCCGGATTTCGTCGGCGCTTGGCGTTCCGGTCGCGAAGGGCGGAGTCAGCAGGGGCGTCAGGCCGGTCGGCGCGCGCGTGGCGATCTGCGCCTGACGCGCCCAGACGTCGACCTCGTGATAATGCAGGGCGTGAAGCGTCGCCGCTGTCGGCGACGGCACCCAGGCCGTCGAGGCGCCCGCGCGCGGGTGGCCCGCCTTGGTCGCCAGCATATCGCCCATGCGGTCGGGCGCCGCCCACATCCCCTTGCCGATCTGCGCCCGGCCCGACAGGCCCGCCTTCAGGCCGATGTCGACGTTGCGGTCCTCATAGGCCTTGATCCAGCCGGTCTCGCGCACCGCCTCCTTGCGGACGACGGGGCCGCCTTCCATCACCGTGTGGATCTCGTCGCCGGTGCGATCCAGGAAGCCGGTGTTGATGAAGACCACCCTGCCCTTCGCCGCCGCGATGCAGTTCATCAGGTTGACGCTGGTGCGACGCTCCTCGTCCATGATGCCCATCTTCAGCGTCAGGGCGGGCAGGCCCAGCATGGTCTCGACCGCGCCGAACAGGTCGTCGGCAAAGGCCACTTCGTCCGAGCCGTGCATCTTGGGCCGCACCACATAGACCGAGCCCGCCGGACTGTTGCGCGCCTCGGCCGGGCGGCGCAGGTCGTGCAGGCCGATCAGGCCGGTCATGGCGATGTCCAGCAGATGCTCGGGCGTCTCGCGCCCGTGGGCGTCCAGCACGGCGTCGGTCGTCAGGTGCAGGCCGACGTTGCGCACCAGCATCAGGCTGCGCCCCTTCAGCGCCAGCGTCGATCCGTCCGGCGCCGTATAGAGACGGTCCGGGTTCAGCCGCCGCTCGACCGTGCGGCCGTCCTTCTCGAAATCGGCCTGAAGATCGCCGCGCATCAGGCCCAGCCAGTTGGCGTAGACCAGCCGCTTGTCCGCCGCGTCGACGGCGGCGACGCTGTCCTCGGCGTCGGCGATGGCCGACAGGGCCGCCTCGACCAGCACATCGGCGACGCCTGCCGGGTCGTCCCGCCCGATGCGATGCGCCCGGTCGATGACGATCTCCAGGTGCAGGCCGTTGCGGCGCAGCAGAACGCCCGCCGGCGCCACCGCCTCCCCCGCATGACCGGCGAAGACGGCCGGATCGGCCAGCCCTGTTTCACGCCCCCCGGACAGGGCGACGATCAGCCGCCCGTCCTCGACCCGATATCCGACCGCCTCGGCATGGCCGCCCTCAGCCAGCGGCGCGGCCTGATCCAGGAAGGCGCGAGCGCGGGCGATGACGCGAGCGCCCCGCTCGACGTCATAGCCGCCCGCCCTGGGCGCCTCGCCCAACGCATCCGTGCCGTAAAGCGCGTCATACAGGCTGCCCCAGCGCGCATTGGCCGCGTTCAGCAGATAGCGGGCGTTGGTCAGAGGCACGACCAGCTGCGGCCCGGCCATGGTCGCGATCTCGGGGTCGACGTTCGTCGTCTCGGCCTGCACGCCATCGCGTTCGGGCTCGATATAGCCGATTTCGCGCAAGTAAGCCTGATAGGCCGCCTGATCCGGCTGGCCCGGATAGGCGCGGTGCCAGTCGTCCAGCTTGCGCTGCAGTTGGTCACGACGTTCCAGCAGATCGCGGTTGCGGCGGCCGAAGCGGGCCAGCAGCCCCTCGACCCCGGCCCAGAAGGCGGCGGCGCTCACGCCCGTATCCGGCGACGCCTGATCGCGCACGAAAGCGTCCAGTTCGGCGGCGACCTTCAGGCTGCCGTGGCGGACATAGGCGTCGGCGGGGGTCTTGGGGGCGTCGAACATGGCGGTCTCCTTCAGCCTGAAGACTACGCCGCCGCGGCCGCGCTATCCACGGCGAAGAAAGACGCTTATCTTTGCCAAATCCGCAATGATGAGGCCCCGCCATGCTGGCCGAGTATGAAATCTTCGTCCGGGCGCTGGAGGAAGGCAGCCTGTCCGCCGCCGCGCGTCGGCTGGACCTGTCGCCCGCCGTGGCCTCGCGCAGGCTGGCGCGGTTGGAGGACCGTCTGGGGGTGCGGCTGATCGAGCGCACCTCGCGTCGTCTGGCCCCGACCGAGGCGGGACGACTGGTCTACGACCGCGCGGCACAACTGCTGGAGGGGGTCGAGGATCTGGAGGCCGTGGTGTCGCGCCGCACGACGCAGGCGCGCGGCCTGCTGCGCGTCTCGGCGCCGACCTCGTTCGGACGGCGACGCCTGGCGCCGCTGCTGCAGCCGTTTCTGGCGGCCCAGCCCCGTCTGACGCTGGAGCTGAACCTGACCGACGCCTTCGTGGACCTGATGGCCGAGGACGTGGACGTGGCGGTGCGGATCGGCGGCTATGAAGCTGAGAACCCGCTGATGCGCCGACTGGCGCCGAACCGGCGGGTGCTGTGCGCCGCGCCCGCCTATCTGGCCGAGCACGGCGCGCCGGAGAGCCTGGAAGACCTGCGCCGCCACGCCCAACTGGCGGCCGAGAACCAGTCGACCTGGCGACTGGAAGGCCCCGAAGGCCCCGTCGTCTTCCGCGCCCGCAGCCGGGTGCGGACCAACTCAAGCGAGGTGGCGCGTGAACTGGCGCTGGCGGGCGGCGGGGTGGCCCTGCGCTCGACATGGGATGTCGGGGACGAACTGCGCGACGGGCGTCTGCAGGTCGTATTGCCGCAATATGCGGGGTCGTCGGACGTGGCGATCTTCGCTCTGACGGCAGGGCGGGCGCGGGCCGAAACCCGCGTCCGCGCCTTCATCGACTTTCTGTCCGGCCTCTATGGCGAGACGCCGGAATGGGATCGCTGATTACTCCTGAGACGGCGTAGTCGTCGGCTTCATCCAGCGATCCAGCCAGGCGCCCATCTCATACAGGGTATGGCCGACGGATTCCCGCGCGCGATAGCCGTGCGCCTCCAGCGGCAGGACGACGTATCGCGCCGTCGCCCCATTGCCTTTCAGCGCCGCATAGAAGCGTTCGGTCTGCACCGGGAAGGTGCCCGAATTGTCGTCCTCCTCCCCGTGGATCAGCAGGATCGGCTCGTTGATCTTGTTGGCGTAGGTGAAGGGCGACATGGCGTTGTAGGTGTCGGTCGCCTCCCAATAGGATCGCTGCTCAGCCTGAAAGCCGAACGGCGTCAGCGTCCGGTTATAGGCGCCCGAACGCGCGATGCCGGTCCTGAACAGGTCCGTGTGGGCCAACAGGTTCGCCGTCATGAAGGCGCCGTAGGAGTGGCCGCCGACGGCGATCCGGTCGCGATCCGCCACGCCTCGGGCCACCACGGCGTCGACCGCCGCCTTGGCGCTGGCGGACAGTTGCTCGATGTAGGTGTCGTTCGGCTCGGCCCCGTCGCGGCCGATGATCGGCATCGTCGGGTTGTCCAGAATGGCGTAGCCCTGCGTCAGCAGGAACAGGTGGCTGGACCCGCCCGGCCGCACGAAGCGGTTGTCGGTGTCGACGACCTGACCGGCCACGGCGGCGTCGGTGAACTCGGCCGGATAGGCCCACATCAACAGCGGCAGCGGCCCGTCGCGGTCCTTGTCGTAACCGGCGGGCAGATACAGCGTCCCCGACAGTTCAACCCCGTCGTCGCGGGTGTAGGTGATCAGTTCGCGGCTGACACCGGCCAGTTGCGGCGCCGGATCGGGGAAATGGGTCAGTTGGGTGACGCCGCCGTCCAGATCGCGCACGCGCAGGTTGGCCGGGTCGGTGCGGCTTTCGCGATAGGTGACCAGCTTGCGGCCGTTCTCGTCCAGCACGCCGACGACGGTCTCGTACTCGCCCTGGGCCGAGCGCCACATACGCTCGGCGGCGCCGGTCTTCAGGTCCATCAGATCGAGGAAGGGATATTGCCCCTCGCGCGTCGCGCCCCCGCCCTCGACAAAGACCTTGGAGCCGTCGGCGTTGAAGCGCATGACCGAGCGGCCGCGCGCGTTCGGCTCGGTCATCACCGAGCCCGGATCATTGTAGCGATCCTGATAGTTGCGATCGACCAGGACACGACCTGCGCCGGGATTGGACGGGTCGACCAGGGTGCGGGTCTCATGCCGCGTGTTGAACCAGCGGCTGTTGACGATGGCCACGTCGTCGCGGCCCCAGGTGGTCCCGGCGTAGCGTTCCTTGAGGTCGATCAGCACCTGCGGCCGGTCGTTGAACGGCGCGCGCAGCATGAAGACGCGGTCGCGCACTTCGGCGGCGTTGCGGGGATCGCCGCCGTCCTGAGCCTCGGTCCAGACCAGGGTGGCGTCGGCGTCGGCGCGCCACTGGACCGAGCGCGGCCCCGGCGCCACGGCGTCGAACGGCGTCGGCACATTGTCCCGCAGCGGCAGGTCGGCGACGCGGTGCGTCTCGCGCCCGTTCAGGTCGGTGACGACGATGTCGGACGGAAACAGGCTAGCCGGCACGACATAGGAATAAGGCTTCTTCACCCGCGTCTGCAGGATGTAGCGGCCGTCCGGCGAGGTCGACAGGCCCAGCACCACGCCCGGCTGCCCCACGGTGCGCGCGCGGCCGTTCAGCGACACGACGGTCGGCTGGCTGGTGAAGTAGTAGTCGAACAGAGCCTCGTCGCCCGCATTGGCCAGCAGGTCCTGATAGGTGCGCACGGGAGCGGCGCGACCGCCCGTCTCGGTAATGATCGGACCTTCGGGCGGATGATTCACGTTCGGGACCACGCCGCGCCCGGCCGGAACCGCCAGGACCAGCAGGCCCGACGAATCCGGCAGCCAGGAGAAGCCCGAACCCGAGGCGGCGTTGACCATCGGCCCGTTCAGCTTACGCGCCTTGGCCTGGGCGACATCGGCGACCCACAGCTCGAGCCCGCTCGGGACGTTGACCAGGAAGGCGACCGTCTTGCCGTCCGGAGCCCAGCTGGTGTTCGTCAGGCGCGCATTGGCGGGCAGGCCCGTGACCGGCCGCGCCGCGCCGCCGTCGATCGACTGGAAGCTGAGCCCCGTCAGCCAGGAGACGCGGCTGTTGGCCGGGCCGTTGTTGCGCGGGTTGATGCGATAGCCCGCCAGTCGCAGCATCGGCTCGGACAGCTCGGCGATGCTGGGCAGATTCGAGCGGTCGGTCAGCAGCAGGGTCTTGCGATCAGGGCTGACGCTGACGCCGGGGTTCGGCTTGGCGTCCAGGATCTGCGCGATCGGCGCGGGCGGCTGTTGATAGGTCGGCGCCGCCTCCTGGGCGATCGCTGCGACCGGCAGCATCAGAGCCGGAACGGCCGCGGCCAGAACCAGAGCAGGCAAGGCGGCCCGCATCAGTCGATTGCGCATGGAGTTTCCCCACTGAGATTGGTCTTGTGTGACCTTAGGTGTGTCGCCCCCGGACCGCGCGGTCAACCGCCGGGCCTTTCGACGCATGGCGCTTGCCCCCCTTCGCCGCCCGCTTTAAGGACGAAGGAGACGGCGATATTCATCAGATGGTGAAAAAGGGAGTCCGATGGGCAAGATTTACGCTGACGTGAAGTCCGCGCTGGAGGGGCTGACATTCGACGGCATGACCGTCATGTCGGGCGGTTTCGGCCTGTGCGGCATTCCCGAGAACCTGATCGCGGGTCTGCGCGATACGGGGGTCAAGGGCCTGACCGTCATCTCCAACAACGCGGGCGTGGACGGCTTCGGCCTGGGCCAACTGCTGGAGACGCGCCAGATCGCCAAGATGATCTCGTCCTACGTCGGCGAGAACAAGGAGTTCGAGCGTCAGTATCTGGCCGGCGAACTGCAGCTGGAGTTCAACCCGCAGGGCACCCTGGCCGAGCGCATCCGCGCGGGCGGCGCAGGCATCCCCGCCTTCTTCACCGCCACCGGCGTCGGCACCCTGGTCGCCGAAGGCAAGGAAGTGCGCGATTTCGACGGCCGCAATTATGTCATGGAAACGGGGCTGGTCGCCGACCTGTCGATCATCAAGGCGTGGAAGGCCGATGAGCGCGGCAACCTCGTCTTCCGCAAGACGGCCCGCAACTTCAACCCGATGATGGCGACCGCCGGCAAGGTGACGGTTGTCGAGGTGGAGGAGATCGTCCCCGTCGGCTCGATCGACCCCGACCACATCCACACGCCGGGCGTCTATGTCGACCGCCTGATCCAGACCGTGTCCGAAAAGCGCATTGAACAGCGCACTGTCCGTCAGAAGGGAGCGTAATCATGGCCCGCACACGCGAACAACTGGCTGAACGCGCCGCGAAGGAGCTGCAGGACGGCTTCTATGTGAACCTGGGCATCGGCATCCCGACGCTGGTGGCCAACTATATCCCGCAGGGCATGACCGTCACGCTGCAGAGCGAGAACGGCATGCTGGGCATGGGCCCCTTCCCCTATGAAGGCGAGGAAGACCCCGACCTGATCAACGCCGGCAAGCAGACGATCACCGAAATCCCCGAGAGCAGCTATTTCAGCTCCTCAGACAGCTTCGCCATGATCCGCGGCGGCCACATCAACCTGTCGATCCTCGGCGCGATGGAGGTGGCCCAGAACGGCGACATCGCCAACTGGATGATCCCCGGCAAGCTGGTGAAGGGCATGGGCGGGGCCATGGACCTGGTCGCGGGCGTCAAGCGCGTGGTCGTGGTCATGGACCACGCCAATAAGCATGGGCAGTCCAAGGTGCTGAAGGAATGCACCCTGCCGCTGACCGGCACGGGCGTGGTCAGCCGCATAATCACCGATCTGGCTGTCTTCGACGTCAAGCCGGACGGTTCGGGGCTGGAACTGATCGAACTGGCCGACGGCGTCACGCTGGACGAAGTCGCGGCCAAGACCGAGGCCGACTACACTGTGGCGGCGGGCGTGGGCTGAAGCGCCGCTCTTCCCCTGTGAAAACAGAAACCCCGGCGGCCTCGCGGTCGCCGGGGTTTTTCATTCGCCCTCTCGAGGGCAAGGAATTCAGTCCCGCGTCGCCTGGAAGCCCTGTTGGTCGGTCCACAGAACGATCTGGCGACTGGCCTCGGCCGTGGCGCGGTCGAAGGCGGCGACGATAGCCGACTGGCGGTTCTCGCCCGCGCTTTCGCGCACCGTGATGCGGTCCTCGACGACAAGGCTGCGGTCGCTCATGCGGAACAGGCGCAGCAACACGACGATGTTGGCGTCCGGCACGGCGCCAGGCGCAGCGTAGGCCGCCTCGAAGCGGCGCACATCCACGCTCAACAACAGACCGTTGCGCGACAGAGGCGCGCTGCTCAGGACCGTGCAGGTGCCGCCGTCGGCGAAGGCGTTGCGCAGGGCTTCCTCGAACAGGGTCTCGGCCGGAGACACCCAGCGCGCGCCCTTGATATAGGCCGCCTCGGTCCCCGTGACGGCCAGCAGGCGGTCGCCGCGCGCGGCCTCGGGGAAGTCGATCCGACGCATGGCGACATGAACGTCCGGGCAGGCCGAGGTCGCGCCGGTTCCGGCATAGGCCGAGGCGCCGCCGAAACGATACAGCTGCACCGGGTCCGGCGTCGCCAGCACCGCACAGCCCGAAACGGCGGCCGCAAACGCGGCGCAGGCGGCGAGGCTCATCAGTCGGTTGCGGATCATGGCTGCACCTCGATTTCCTTGGACGGCGCCTTGGAGATGAACTCACGCGGACTGTTGCGCACATTGTCGATCAGGGACTGCAGAGAGCGCGTCGCCTGATCCAGCTGACGGATGGTGTCGTTCAACTGCGGCACCGTCTGCGTGCCGAAATCGCCCAGAGGCCCTTCGAGACCGGACGCCGAACGATTGATCGAGGCGATGGCGGCCTGGGCTTCCTGCGTCGCCTTGTTGATGTTGGCGATGGCCTGCCTGCCGTCCGTATCGACCATCTGACGCGCGCTGGCGCCCAGGGCCTGGTATTCGCCGACTGCGGCGTTGGCCTTGGCGATCGTCTCTTCCAACTGCTGGAACATGCCCTTGCGCGCTTCAAGCTCGGCGGTCAGGGCCTCGACGTTCTTCACGCTGGACGAGAAGCTGCGGATGTTGTCGTCCGACAGGACCCGGTTGATGCGGTTCAGGACGTCGACCGTCTGCGCCAGCACCGTTCCCGAGCCGCTGAGCAGCTCAGCCAGCGGACTGGGCTGGCTCTGGATCACCGGGACGACATTGTCGGGATACTGGTCCTTCAGAAGCGGGCTGGACGCCTCGCCCGCCGTGATCTGGATGTAGTTCAGGCCCGTGATGCCCTGCGGCTCCAGCTGGGCGCGCGAGGTGACGCGCACCGGGGTCGTGCCGTTCAGACGCACCCGGGCGATGACCTGATCGCCCTTCTTGGGGTCCAGGTTCAGATTCGTCACTTCACCGACGCGGATGCCGTTGAAATGGACCTCGCCGCCTTCCGACAGGCCGCGCACAGGACCGTAGAAGATGATGTCATAGACATCGTAGTCCTTGTTGAACTGCAGCCGCGCCAGCCAGATCGTGAACACGGCCAGCGCCACCAGAAGGGCGACGGTGGCGATGCCGACGGCGGCGTAATGAGCGTCTCTTTCCATCGTTTCGCGCCCTCCTCAGGCCGCGCTCTTGTGGGCGGCGCGTCCGCGCGGCCCCAGGAAATATTCCTTGATCCAAGGGTGGTCAGAGCGTTCCAGCTCAGCGACCGGGGCCTTGGCCACCACGTGTTTATCCGCCAGCACCGCCACCTGGTCGCAGATGGCGTACAGGCTGTCGAGATCGTGGGTGATCATGAAGACGGTCAGCCCCAGATCATCCGACAGCTGACGGATCAGGTCGTCGAACGCCGCCGCCCCGATGGGGTCCAGACCCGCCGTCGGCTCGTCCAGAAAGACCAGTTCGGGGTCCAGCGCCAGCGCGCGCGCCAGGCCGACGCGCTTGCGCATCCCGCCGGACAGTTCGGCCGGTTTCAGATAGAGGGCCTCGGGCTTGAGCCCCACCATGGCGACCTTCATCTCGGCCAGTTCGCGGATCGTGTTCTTCGGCAGATGGGTATGTTCGACCAGCGGCGAGGCAACATTGTCCAGCACCGACAGCGAGGAGAACAGCGCCCCCTGCTGGAACAGCACGCCGGTACGGCGCTCGACGGCGGCGGCCTCTTCCTTGGACATGGCGCTGCGGTCCTCGCCGAACAGACGCACTTCCCCGCCCTCAGGCTCTTTCAGGCCGATGATGGAGTTCAGCAGCACCGTCTTGCCGGTGCCCGACCCGCCGACGACGCCCAGCACTTCGCCGCGCATCACGTCCAGGTCCAGATCCTGGTGGATGACCCGCTCGCCGAACTGGCTGAGCAGGCCCCGCACCTGAATGACGGCCTCGCGGTCGTCCGGTTTGCGCGTCTCGCCCGTCATATTTTCAGCTCGATGAAGATCAGGGCGAAGACGGCGTCCAGCAGGATGATGGCGAAGATGGCCTGAACCACGGCCGCCGTGACCCGACGCCCCAGGCTTTCTACATCGCCCGCCACCGACATGCCCTGTCGGCAACCGATCGCCGCGACGACGAGGGCGAAGACCGGCGCCTTGATCAGCCCCACCATCATGTGGGTCGGCATATAGCCGTCCTCGACCAGCCGCTGGAAAAAGAAGGCCGGGCCGAGGTTCAGCTGGCTCCAGGACACCAGCACCCCGCCCAGCAGCCCGCCCACCATCGCCAGGAAGGTGAGCAGGGGCAGCATCACCAGCAGGGCGGCCAGACGCGGAATGACCAGGGCCTGGAAGGGATCGACCCCCATGACCCGCATGGCGTCCACCTCCTGCGTCATGCGCATCGAGCCGATTTCGGCGGCGAAGGAAGAGGCCGAGCGGCCCGCCAGCAGCACCGCCGTGATCACCACGGCGAACTCGCGGAAGACGGCGACGCCGATCAACTGCACCGAGAAGACCCCGGCGCCGAACTGGGTCAGCAGGTCCACGCCGATGAAGGCCACCACGGCGCCGATGAAGAAGTTGGTCACCACCACGATGGGAATGGCGTCCAGGCCCGTGCGCTCCGCCTGACTGAACCAGGCGGCCCAGCGGATGCTGCCGGGGTGCTTCAGCGTCGTGATGACGGCGGCCATCAGGCGGCCCAGAAAGGCCAGCGACAGCATGGCTTCGGCGCCGAAATCATAGACCCCGCGTCCGACCTTCGCGAAGCCGCGCGTCATCGGCGCGGATCGGCGCGGCGGCTCCGTCGTCATACAGTCCAGCTTGGCCACCATACGGTACAGCCGCCCCGCCTCGGGTCGGGCCGACCAGGCGGCCTCGGGAATGGGGCTGCTCATCGCCTGGGCCACGGCCAGGGCGCCCGCCGTATCGAAACGGCCCAGATCGTCCAGATCCAGCGCCGCAACCGATCGCCCGTCCAGTTCGGACTTCAGCCGGTCGCCCAGACGCCCGACAGACACCGTCGACCAGTCGCCGGCCAGCCGCAGCCGCGCCTGTCCGTCCTGATGATCGTCAATCTGGAAATCCGCCCGATTCATGAGCTCGACACTGACACAGGCCCATCCGCGCGCCTACGCGGCTTAAAGCTATGCTTTTCGCCGAACGTCAACGACTGATGACAGCTCTTGATCTCTTCCGGCCTTGCTGAGCGCAAGCCAAGCCCTCCCGTCACGGCGCAGCTTTGTGAACGTCGTGGGGCGGATTTTGTTCAGAGGCGTCGAAAAGCAAAGGCCTAGCGTAGATAATCCAGCAGCGAGACCTGCCGCAGTTGGCTGATCACCTGGGCCGAAGCCTGCAGGGCGATCTGGGCCATCTCCAGCTCCACGACCGCCTCGGCCATGTTGGCGTCGGTCTTGCCGGCCAGGATGGTGTCGACCGAGATCTTGCGCGCCTCCTGCGACTCCAGCAGGCGATCCACCCGGTTCTGCATTCCGCCGTTGGCGGCCTGAAGTTCAACGACGCCTTTGGCCGCCGCCTCGAAGCGCCCCATCTGAGTGGTCAGGAAGGCCTTCTGCGCGTCGGTCATCTGCCCTTCCAGCGGCGCCGCCTCGTGGGCCAGCTGGATGTCGCGGAAGATAGCGAACAACTCCGCCCCCATCGCGTCGGCCAGGAAGCCTGTGTTCATCGACACGTTCTCGTCCAGCCAGGACGATTGCTTCAGTTGATCATTGCGGAAGGCCGCATTCTCATCAGGCAAGGCGGCCAGCTTGGCCATCATGGTCGCGCCAGGCTGGCCGGGGATGTCCGGCAGGTCCACCGGCGCGCGGTCAACGGCTCCGCCGCTGAACAGATACTTGCCCTGATGCTTCATGTTCAGCCCGTCCTGAGCCTCCATGAACAGGCTTTCCAGCGAGCCCATCAGAGCGTCCATGCGCCCGGCGGCGATGGCGTCGGCGAGAACCTGGCGCGCGGCGGTCGCGGCGTCGGCGACGCGGTCCATCGCCAGATCCTGCGTCTCCAGCCGGGCCGCGACGGCCTTGTTGGTGTCGATGAAGGTCTGGATGCGGGTCTGGCTGGACTTCAGCGCGCTGACCGTTTCCGATCCCCGCCCGAAGCCCACCAGATCGGTGGCGTTCTTGTGGGTGTTGACCTTCTTCTGGGCCATCTCGGCGCGCGACTGGGCCGACATCAGGTCCAGCAGGGCCGATTGATAGTTTCCATAGGTCGAGACGCGGGTCATCGCACCATCCCCAGCAGGATATCGTACATGTCCTTGGCGGCCTGAACCATGCGCGCCGAAGCGTTAAAGGCTTGCTGATAGGTGGTCATCAGCACCAGTTCCTCGTCCAGATTGACGCCTTCGACCGAGGTCCGCCGCGCCGTCGCCTCCTTGGCCAGGGCCGTGGCGCTGAGGGCGCTGTTCTTGGCCATCGCGGCGCGGCTGCCGATTTCGCCCGACAGTTCGGACGCATAGCGCGACAGCGACATGGAGCCGCCCGCCGATCCGCCCGCCGCAGAGAAACTCGTCGCATTCTCGCCCGCAGCGGCCAGAAGCCGGGCGCCCCGCGCGTCATTCCGACCGACGACTGCCGCGCCCAGACCGCCCGTCGCGTCCGCCTTGGCGAAGGCCATCAGCGCCGGATCGCGCACAATGTCCGCGCGGACAGAAAAGGCGTCCGCGCGCGAGGCGCGCGCGCCGCCCAGGCCGAACAGGGCGCTCATCGACACGCCTGAGGGAACCTGGGTCGTGCGGTCCTGAAGCACCGAAAGCTGGGCGCCGGAGGCAGGGCGCGGCGTAAACGCCATCTCGCCCGCCGCATTGAGGCTGAAGGTCCCCATCCGCCCGGCGCCCGTCATCGGATCGTTCAGCGCGGCCAGCAGGCTGGTCATGTCGCCGCCCGCCGGGACCGTCACCTGGACATCGCGCAGCTTGGCGCCCGCCGCATCGCTGAAGCGGAAGGTGATGGTCTCGCCCGCCGGAAAGCCATGCTGCGACGCGCCCGTCATGCCGGTTTCGTACATCGCCGGCTGGTCGCTGGAGATCAGGTCGTTCAGGCCAAAGAAGTGCGAGAAGCCCCGCCCGCCCTTGTTCGTCGGCGCGGCGGGGTCGTCGACCACCACGACCCCCGTGCCCGGCGCGCCCTCGATCTTCAGCCGCCCGTCGACGAAGCTGGCGCTGCCGTTGGCGCCCAGCTGGGCGTTCAGATCGGCCAGGAAGGTCGCCGGGTTCATCGTCGCCAGATCCAGGTCCACCTTGTGCAGGGCGACGCCCTGATCATTGGTGATGACGATGGAGGTGCGTCCGGTGAAGCCCGCCAGCGCGGTCTCCAGCGACTGGCCCACATTGCGCCCGGTCAGGCTGTTCGGCGGCGGCGCGGCCGAGGAGGCGTTGTGCGCCCGGTTCAGTTCATCGGCCAGCCGCGACATCAGTTCAGCCAGACGCTCGGCGGTGGCGGGGGCCTCGCCGTCGCGTAGTTCCAGCAGGCCCTTGATCTCGCCCGAACCCAGCCCCTCGGCCAAGGAGCGGGCCTTTCCGGCCGGGGGCTCTATGACCGTGATCTCGTTGAACACCGTCTCGGCCGCGACAGCGCCCGCGCGCACATAATCAAGCTTGGCCGCGCCCTGCCCCGCCAGCAGGATGCCGGCGCCGGTGCGGATTTCGACCCCGCCGACCGCGCGGCCGGTGATGCGAACGTCCATCAGGCCGGACAACTGGTCGATCAGGGCGGCCTGCGCCGTCTGGGCGCCGGATGAGTCCGCATTGACCACGGTGGCCTTGGCGATCTCGACGTTCAGCTTTTCGATCTGCTCCAGCAGGCTGTTGGCCGTCTCGACCGCGCTCTTGATGCGGGCGTCGGCGTCTTCGCGCACCGACTGGATCTGGCTGTTGATGCGTGCCGCTTCGTCGAACAGGCCTTGGGTCTTCCAGATGGCGTCCTGGCGCGCGGGGCCGGAGGTCGAATTCTCGGCCGAGGCGGCGAAGGCGGCGAAGACGCTGTCGATCTGCGAGAAGAAACCGCTGTTGGCGCCGGGGTCGCCGAACATCGACTGGATGCGGTCATACAGTTCATAGCGCACCGTCTGGCGCCCGGCGTCGGCGCTGGCGTTCAGGCTGGCGGCCTGCAGGAAGCGGTCGGTGGCCAGGCGGATGCGGGCGATCTCGACGCCGGCGCCCACGCCCTGGCTGGCCCAGGACTGCTGGTCGGCGATCTTGCGCACATAGCCGGGCGTGTTGACGTTGGAAACGTTGTCCGAAACCACCCGCAGCTGCGTCTGGGCCGCATTCATGCCCGAGGTGGCGATGTTCATGATCGAGTTGAGGGACATCAGACGCCTCCCACGCCCAGACGCTCGCGCCCGCTCGGCAAGCCTTGCAGACGGGCGTGCAGATCTTGCCCGGCGAAACGAGCAGGTCTTCTGACCATCTCTTTGATTTTCCTCGACATCGGCATTCGGCCCCTGTGCGTTCCCAGGTGAGGGAGGCAAGGCGCGGGCCAAATGTCGCGACACCTTCTTCGCCCGGCAAAAAGCGACAGGCGCGGCAAGAAGCGCCCGGCGCGAGCGAACGCAATCAGCACCTCTGCAATAGGGATTATCCTTTTAATTCAGAGCATTGAGTTACCATCCTACACTTGGCCCGGGGCTTGCGGAGCCTCTGCCGAATAACCCAGGCGCAGCAGGCGCCGCCCCAGACGACCGAAAGCGCCTGCCCCCGCATGTCCGCCATCAACATCCTGTCTGTCCTGACGCCCGCCGCCCCCGGCGGCGCGGGCCCGGACGCCTCGATCGAGGCGGCGACGGACAGCGCCATGTTCGCGGACCTGATGCTCAAGGAAGAGACGCCCGAGGCCCCGGCTCCGCCGCCGGTCCGGACACCCGCCGTGCAGACTGAATCCGAGGACATGGGCGCGGCCGTCGCCATGATTCCGGTCTGGTTCGCTCCGGCGCCTGAGCCTCAACAGCCTGCAGCCGGCGCACCGACGCTGACGATTGAAGGCGACGACGCCTCGCTGAACAGGGACGCGGCGGCCGAAGAGCCCGCTTTTGAGAAGGCGGCGGCTTCATCCACCGAGGTCAGAACGCAGGGCGCCGAACCCGTCGCGGCCGCCGCACCAGCCGTTCCGTCCGCATTCGCCGCGCCCGCTAACCCGGCAGCGCCCGCTGCGAGCGGGCTCGCTCCCAGCGCCGCCGCGCCGCTTCCAGCCCTCAAGGCGGCCGCCGTCGTCGCCGCAGGATCTGACGCCCCGATCGCAGCCGCGACCGCCGAGGGCGAGGCTCAGACCGACGACTCGACGCCCGACCGCGCCCCCGCGCCCCCGCCGTCAGGACCGCCCCCCGCCATGCCGGGCGTGACCGGCTTCCGCTCCGGCGCGGGCGAGCGCCTGGCTTCTGCGCGCGAAGTCGTTCAGGCAGCGGCGCAAGCGGAAGGCGGCTCTGAGCCGTCGGCGGCCGACCGTCTCAAGACAAGCGATGCTCCGGCGACCGTGGCGGCTGACGCCGTCGCTCGCCCGACAACAGCCGCAACGCTCCCCACGCCGCCGGCACCCGTCCCCGCCCCGCCCGCCGCCGACGCGGACGCGCCCATCCAGCCGCCCGCCGCCGCCCAAACGGCCGCGCCGCAGGAGTCTGCCGCGCCGCGCGATCTGGGCCTGTCCCATCTGTCGCGCGCCACCGTGGAAACCACCGCCCAGATCGCCGCCCATATCATCAAGAAGCTGGACGGCCGCTCGACCCGCTTCGACATGGCCCTGACGCCTGAGGGCCTGGGCCGGGTCGATGTCAGTCTCGAGATCGAGTCCGATGGTCAGGTCACGGCCCGTCTCGCCTTCGACACCCCGGCGGCGGCGGCCGACCTGCGCGCCCGCGCCGATGAACTGCGCCGCCAGCTGCTGGAGGCGGGGCTGCACCTGTCGAGCGACGACCTGGAGTTCGCCGAACGCGACCCCTCGTCCGGCTTCGGCGGCGGCGCCTTCGAGCGCCAGCCCGACCGTCGCGCCTTCACCGGCGCCGCCCTCCTGGCCGCAGAGGCCGATTCCGTTGTTCCGCCGCCCAGCGCCTGGACATCCCTTTCCCTGACGCCTGACCGCGTCGATCTGAAGGTCTGACGATGGTTGACGCCGTCTCCACCAACAACGCCGCAGGCCGGGTGAACGCCGGAGGCCAGATGCTGGCCTCCAACTTCCAGACCTTCCTGTCGCTGCTGACCACCCAGCTGAGGAACCAGGACCCGCTGTCGCCGGTCGACTCCAACGAGTTCACCGCCCAGCTGACCCAGATGGCGGGCGTCGAGCAGCAGTTGCTCACCAACGACCTGCTGACCAGCCTGCTGAAGGCCCAGCAGGGCGACGGCCTGACCGGCGCCGCGCCCTATATCGGCAAGGACGCCACCGCCGTCTGGTCCGCCACCCGCTTCGAAGACGGCGAGGCCAGCTGGAGCTATGAGCTGGCCGCGAATGCGACCGACGCCACGCTTCAGGTGCTGGACGCCTCGGGCAAGGTGGTCTGGAGCGGCCCGGCGCCCGACAAGACCAACGGCCTGCATGACTTCAAGTGGGACGGAAAGACCACCGGCGGCGGCCAGGTGGATGACGGCGGCGTCTATACGCTGAAGGTCGTCGCCAAGGACGGCGCGGGCAAGGACGTCGGCAGCCAGGTACTGATCCGCGGCCGCGTCACCGGGGTCGAGATGTACGACAACACCCCCTTCGTCGTCATCGGCAAGTCGATCATGCCGGTGTCCAGCCTGATCGCGCTGGAAGAACAGAAGGCCGCCGCCAAACCCGATACCGACCAGGACGCAGGCGCGCTCAGCGCCCTGGCCTCGAAACTCAACCCCTTCAATCTTCTCTCGTAAGGAACCCCAGCCATGAGCATCAACGGCGCCATGCTGGCCGGCGTGTCCGGCCTGACCGCGAACGCCGCGGCCCTTTCGACGATCTCGCAGAACATCGCGAATGTGAACACGGTCGGCTACAAGCGTGCCGCGACGGAGTTCTCCACCGTCGTCAACGCCCAGACCCAGGGCGTCGGCTATTCGGCCGGCGGGGTGCAGGCGACCGCCCGCCACTTCATCAGCCAGGCGGGCCAACTTCAGCGCACCACCTCGGGCACCGACCTGGCCATCGCGGGCCAGGGCTTTTTCGTCGTCACCGAAAAGTCCGAGAACCTGACCCTGTCGGACGCGCGCCTGTTCACCCGCGCCGGGGCGTTCAAGATCGACGATCTGGGCTATCTGAAGAACACCTCGGGCCTGTATCTTCAGGGCTGGCCGGTCGCCAGCGACGGCACGGTCAACGCCGACCCTTCGGACATGAGCCGCCTGCGCACCATCAACGTCGGCTCGGTCGGCGGCGCGGCCGAACCGACCACCCGTGTCGGCCTGAACGCCAACCTGAAGTCCAGCGTCGAGCCCGACGCCGCCGCCCTGGCGCGATACGCCGCGGGCGAAACCATGGCCGCCTACAAGGCTGACGCCACGCCGCCGGTCGGGGTCAAACCGGACTTCGAAATCTCCATTCCCGTATCGGACTCCAAGGGCGGTCAGCAGAATCTGACGGTCGCCTTCATCAAGGGCGCCAATCCGAATGAGTGGCACGCCGAGGTCTATGCTCCCGCCGGCAAGGTCATGAACGCCGACGGCACGCCCATGACCGTCAACGCCCCCATCAAGAGCGGCATCGTCAAGTTCACCCAGGACGGGCGCCTGGATACGACCTTCACGGGTCCGACGGCCCTGTTCCCGGACCCCACCAACGCCACCATCACCCTGGGCGCGTCTCCGACCACCCCGCCGACGACGCCGATCCCGGGCGCACCGACGCCGGACGTGCTGTGGGCCGCCGATCTGGGTGTCGCCACCCAGACCATCGCCATCGACCTGGGCGCCTCCACCGGCGGGCTGACGCAGTACGACAGCACCTCCATCGTCCAGGCCACCTATACGAACGGCACCGCCTTCGGGAATCTGACCGAGGTCAAGATCGACGACAACGGCTTCGTCACCGCGATCTTCGACAACGGCGTCATGCGCAAGATCGCCCAGGTCGCCCTGGCCACCTTCCCCAGCGCGGACAGCCTGACCGAAGTCGCGGGCAACGCCTTCCGGGTCAGCCAGAACTCCGGCACCTTCAACCTGAAGGCCCCCGGCACCGGCGGCGCGGGCCTGCTGGGCGCCCAGCAGTTGGAGGCCTCGACCGTCGACCTGTCGACCGAGTTCACCGGCCTGATCACCACCCAGCGCGCCTATTCGGCCTCGTCCAAGATCATCACCACCGCCGACGAGATGCTGGCGGAGCTGATCAACATCAAGCGCTGATCGGCCAACAGGAATCCATGAGCAAGGTCTCGTTAGACTCGATGAATCCTTCCTTTAGCCGGCGCAGAAGGCGCCGGGCCGGCCGGATGCGTCTTAGCCATTCCTTCACCACGACGCTTAAACGCCCCTTAGCGGGCGGGGGCCTAGCCTGCGCGTCTATGGTGGTGGTGAGAGAGGCTTAAGCCCATGCTGCAAGAGCGACGCCTTAACAGTAACGGCGAACAGTACGTGGTCGGGCCGACGGGCACGCCCCTGACCCTGCGCGACCTTCCGCCCTCGGACACGAACCGCTGGGTCATCCGCCGCAAGGCCGAGGTCGTGGCCGCGGTGCGCGGCGGGCTGATCAGCCTTGAGGACGCCCTGGCGAAATACCGTCTGACGGCCGAGGAGTTCATGGCCTGGCAGAAAGCCATCGACAAATGGGGCATGCAGGGCCTGCGCACCACGCGCATCCAGAGCTACCGCGACTAAGCCCGACGGCTTGACGCATGATCATGGGCCGCTCCTGAATGGAGCGGTCTTTTTCATGTCTGGAGTTCAGCGAGGTGAAGGTTTCACGTCCGATCCTGGCCGGCGCGCTGCTTCTCACCGGATGCGTCGCCGCTCGCCCTCCCGCTCAATGCATCCCGCAGGAACCCGTTGTCTGGCTCGAATGCCTCGGAGAGACGAACGCAGTCGCTACGCAGTGCGAGATCGTGAACGGCCCGCCGCCGCCCTGTGGCCAGGCGGAAAGGGCCATCGCCTTTGGTCACACTCAGATCTTCCGGTCACAGGATTCCACGCCTCGCTGGTTCCGTTTTCTAGTGAAGGTCGAGGCGGATGGAACAGCAAGTCGCCATCTCTCCGACGCCAGGCCTCGAAATCGCGCGCCTTAAGGCCTAAATGGCGGCGATGACCATGGACGCCCTGACCGACGACATCCTCTGCCCCGTTCCCGACATCGCCCCCATGTCGCAAGCCGACATGGACGCCGCGATCGAGAGCGTGCGACAGGCCGTCGGCCTGCCGCAGGGCGCGCGCGTGGTCGCCGCCATGTCCGGCGGAGTGGATTCCACCGTCGTGGCCGCCCTGCTGCACAAGGCGGGCTATGACGTGGTGGGCGTCACGCTGCAGCTTTACGACCACGGCGAGGCGCTGAAGAAGAAGGGCGCCTGCTGCGCCGGTCAGGACATTCACGACGCCCGTCTGGCCGCCGACCTGATCGGCATTCCGCACTACGTTCTAGACTATGAAAACCGCTTCAAGGACGCGGTGATCGACCAGTTCGCGGACTCCTACCTGAAGGGCCAGACGCCGGTCCCCTGCATCCGCTGCAATCAGACGGTGAAGTTCCGCGACCTGCTGGACGTGGCGCGCGATCTGGGCGCCGAGGCGATGGCCACCGGCCACTACGTCCGCCGCGCGACCCACGGCAACCGCTCGCAGATGAGGAAGGCGGTCGATCACTCCCGCGACCAATCCTACTTCCTGTTCGCAACGACGCAGGATCAGCTCGACTATCTACGCTTCCCGCTTGCTGATCTGGAAAAGCCCCAGGTGCGAGGCGTCGCCGCGTCGCTGGGCCTGCGCATCGCGTCCAAGCCGGATAGCCAGGACATCTGCTTCGTGCCGACCGGCGACTATCGCACCCTGATCGACCGGCTGCGGCCGCAGGGGCGTGAGGCCGGCGATATCGTCCACATGGACGGCCGGGTGCTGGGCCGCCATTCGGGCATCACCGACTACACCATCGGCCAGCGCCGGGGCCTTAACGTCGCCGTGGGCGAGCCCCTGTTCGTGACCAAGCTGGACCCCGACAACCGCCGCGTCATCGTCGGCCCGCGCGAGGCCCTGCTGACCGCCCGTCTCACGCTGGAAGAAACCAACTGGCTGGGCGATCAGGCCACCATCGAGGAAGCCGCTCGCGACGGCGCCCCGGTGCTGGCCCGCGTCCGCTCGACGCGCCAGCCTTCCGCCGCCCATCTGGCATGGGTGGATGACGCCGTTCAGGTCGTGTTCGATCAGGGCGAGGAAGGGGTCGCGCCCGGCCAGGCCTGCGTCCTGTACGACCCGGCCGACGACGAGCGCGTTCTGGGCGGCGGATTTATCGCGTCAACGACGGCCGTGGCTGTCTGAGGCCTTAAGCCGCCTCGTCCTTGGTCGGCATGACCTCGCCGACCGTGGGGCGATTTTCCGCGAAGACGACCTCGACCTCGCGCGGGCGGACGATTTCATTGCAGCAGCCGCAGGCGATGCGGGGCTGCAGATCGTGACCGCAGGTCTTATGGCGCAGGATGATGCCTGACGGCTCTTCGCCATAGACATGCTTTGCGCCCCAGGCGTTCAGGGTTACCAGAACGCCGTACAGGTCCTTGCCCTTGGCCGTCAGGACGTACTCGTTGCGCGGCGGGCGCTCTGAATAGGGGCGCGGCTCCAGCACGCCGTGATGCACCAGCGACTTCAGCCGCGCGGCCAGGACGTTCCGCGCCACGCCCAGCCGCTCCTGCCACTGCTCGAAGCGGCGGACGCCGTTGAAGGCGTCGCGGATGACCAGCATGGTCCACGGGTCGCCGATCACCTCGAGGGTGGCGGCGACCGAGCAGCTCTGGCGCGAATAGTCGGCGGTGCGTCCCATGCGTTTGAAAGTGACGCTCCGTCAGGCTTTTGACAAGGGTTGCCAATCGCGACGGAGTCAGTCAGTTTCTATTTGCAACGGACATGGCCGTCCCCGGCCGTTTCCTTCCCTCGACTCGGAGGCGGCGCCAACCCAGGTTCCGCCTCCGCTTTTCGATGAGAGCCATGATTGAACCCGACCTGATCCACGCCGCCTTTCGCCTGACGCCCGAAGATGACGGCGTCCTGGCCGCCCACCTTTCCGGCGAGTTCTCCAACGGCCCGATCAGCGCCCCGCCCGAAGCGGGCTTCCCCTTCGGCGGCCTGCTGGCGGCCCTGTGCGCCGGGGCCATGCGTCAAGGTCTGGGGATCGAGGCGCCGTTGCGCAGCCTGACGGTCCAGTATCTGGCCGCCGCCCGCTACGGCCAGTCGTTGCACTTCCGGCCCCGGATGCTGCGCGGCGGCCGCAACGTCGCCTATGCCGTGGTCGAGGGCGGGCAAGGCTCGAAGCTGACCCATCACGCCAGCGCCACCTACGGCGCCGACGGCGCGACGCCCGCCCCGCTGACGCCGCTGCTGGCGCCGCCGCCCTCGCTGGACAGCCTGAAGGACGCGCCGGGCATCAGCGGCCCGATGGCGCCGCGCTTCGCCCAGCACGTCGACTATCGTTTCGATGGCGGCCCCAACATCCTGGGCGGCAACGAGGGCAAGCCGGTCGTTGAACGGGTGTGGATGCGGGTCAAGGACGGCGCGCCGCTGGACGAACTGCGGATGTGCTACCTGCTGGACGCCCTGTATCCGCCCGCCTGGACGGCCTTCAAGGCGCCGCCGATGATGACGACGGTAGACCTGCGCTGCGATTTCCTGGCCGACCCGACGCCGGACAGCGCGCCCGACGGCTGGGCCTTCTTCGAATACCGCCTGCTGGACCACGGCCTGGGCTGGTCGGTGGACGAGGCGATCGCCTGGGGCGCGGACGGCCGCCCGCTGGCCCTGGCCCGCCAGCGCCGCAAGCTGCTGTGAGGCGCCGCTTGCCAGCGAGCCTTCGCCTCCCCTAATCCCCCACGAAACGATTCACTTACGGAACCGCCTGTCATGACCGCCGCTGCTGATCCCGTCGTCATCTGCTCCTTCGCCCGCACCCCGATGGGCGGCTTCCAGGGCGCGCTGTCGCCGGTCAAGGCCACCGACCTGGGCGCCGCCGCCGTCAAGGCCGCCGTCGAGCGCGCAGGCGTCGCGCCTGAAAAGGTCGAGCAGATCTTCATGGGCTGCGTCCTGCCCGCCGGTCTGGGCCAGGCCCCGGCGCGTCAGGCCGCCATCGGCGCCGGCCTCGGCAAGCACGTCGAGGCGACGACGGTGAACAAGATGTGCGGCTCTGGCCTGCAGTCCGCCATGATGGCGCACGACGCCCTGCTGGCCGGCACGGCCGATGTCATCGTCGCGGGCGGCATGGAGTCGATGACCGGCGCCCCCTATCTGATGAACAAGCACCGCGGCGGCGCCCGCATCGGCCACGACGTCATCGTCGACTCCATGATGATGGATGGCCTTGAAGACGCCTATTCCCCCGGCAAGGCCATGGGCGTCTTCGCCGAAGACGCAGCCGCCCAGTATCAGTTCACCCGCGAACAGATGGACGAATACGCCATCGAGAGCCTGACCCGCGCCAAGGCGGCCATCGCCTCGGGCGCCTTCAAGGCCGAGATCGTCCCGGTCGAGGTCGCCACCCGCAAGGGCCCGGTGACGGTCAGCGAGGACGAACAGCCCGGCAAGGCCGATCCGGCCAAGATCCCGACGCTGCGTCCCGCCTTCGTCAAGGACGGCGCGATCACCGCCGCCAACGCCAGCTCCATCTCCGACGGCGCCGCCGCCCTGGTCATGACGCGCGAAAGCACGGCCAAGGCGCTGGGCCTGCCCATTGTCGCCCGCGTGGTCAGCCACGCCGCCCACGCCCATGAGCCGGGTCTGTTCACCACCGCCCCGGTTCCGGCCATGCAGAAGGCCCTGAAGAAGGCGGGCTGGTCGGTCGAGGACGTGGACCTGTGGGAGGTCAACGAAGCCTTCGCCGTCGTCGCCATGATCGCCCAACAGGAACTGGGCATCGACCGCGCCAAGCTGAACGTCAACGGCGGCGCCACGGCGCTGGGCCACCCCATCGGCGCCTCGGGCGCGCGCATCCTGTCCACCCTGCTGGCGGCGCTTCAGGCGCGCGGCGGCAAGAAGGGCGTGGCTTCCCTGTGCATCGGCGGCGGCGAGGCCGTGGCCATGGCGGTGGAACTGGCCTGATCCTGCGACGTTCTCGGCGGTCAAGCTAACTGTGGAGACCTCCCCCTTGAAACTCCCTGCCCTGCTCGCCGCCGGCGTCGCCGCCCTCAGCCTGTCCGCCTGCGCTACCGCACAGGCTGAAGGCGCCCTGCCTCAGGACAACACTGTCGCCGGCCAGGCCGGTTCCGCTGATCTCAAGGCCTTTCCGGCCGCGACGGCGGGCCAGACGCGCCATGTCATCAACCTGCCTGCCCAGTCGGACGAGGACACGCTGAAGGTCGAACTGATCCTGGGCAAGACCCAGACGGTCGACTGCAATCGTCAGTTCTTTGGCGGCCGTCTTGAAACCCGCACGGCCGAGGGCTGGGGCTATGACTACTATGTCCTGCCTGCGCTGGGGAACGCGGCCAGCACCCTGATGGGCTGCCCTGCGGGGTCGGAACGCCAGGCCTTCGTGACGACGCAGGAACAGCCGCTGATCCGCTATAACTCGCGCCTGCCGGTCGTGGTCTACACGCCGTCGGATGTCGAGGTGCGTTATCGCGTGTGGCGTGCGGGCGAGACCCGTACGGCGCGCTGATCGCCGCCGTTCATTGCAATCAGACGCGGGCGTCGGTCGGATTCGATCGGCGCCCGTTTCGATTCCGGCCCGCGTCTTCCATCCGCCTCCCGCTGCATCAGCGAGGCCAGTGAGGCGCATCCGGCGCTCAGGACGATCATGGGCCGACTCCTGCATTTGCGAACCATTTGCAGGTTTGCGCAGAGTCGGCCTTCGTGCAAGCGTCCGTCTCCATTTCTCTCGGAGAGTCGCCATGCGCGAAGACGGCAAGCTGGATTATCTCGAACTGCCAGCGACGGATCTGGCGGCGCACAAGGCCTTCTACGCCCAGGCGTTCGGCTGGAGCTTCCAGGACTACGGACCCGCCTATGCGGCGTTCAGCGAAGGGTTGGACGGCGGCTTTACGCCCGACGCCATGACGCCCAAGCCCCTGCCCATTCTCTACGCTCACGATCTGGAGGCGATGCAGGCGAAGGTCGAGGCGGCGGGCGGCGCGATCACCCACGCCATCTTCGCCTTCCCCGGCGGGCGTCGTTTCCACTTCCGCGACCCGTCCGGCAACGAACTGGCCGTCTGGTCCGAAAACTAGGCCTTATTTCGGATCCACGGTCTGGGCGATGCGCTCGGCCTCGTCGCGGTCGGCGCCGTCCTGGGCCATCAGCCAGACGTGGATTTCGGCGGGGTCGCCAGAACGCTGGAACAGATGCTCCATTGCGACACGACGCGGACCTTCGCTCGTCACCACGGAGATGCGACCGCCGACCGTCACCTGTTCCCCGTCATAGATCGGAAACTGCGACGAAGGTCCGGCGTAGATCATCAGATAGGTCTTGCCCGCCTTGCGCGCCGAATAGACGTGAGCGCCCGCCGCCGCGCGCCCCTCGACCAGTTCGAAGCCTGACGGCAGGTCGATACGGAACGGCAGGGCCGCGCGCTTGGCGGCGCTCAGGCCTTGCGGGCCGGACGCAGGCGTCGCCGGGCGAACCGGCGTTGCAGGAGCCGCCGCCGGAGCGGGTGCGCCCTGCCCCGTCGCCGGACGCCGGACCGGCGCCTCTTCGGCCGGGCGCATCGGCTGCGGTCGAGCTGCGACGGGGGCGGGCGTCGCCTGAGCCTGGGCCGGTTCAACGGGGCGAGGCGTCGGCCGAGACGCGGCGGCGGGGCCCGTCGCGGGCGCGGGAACTGGCGTTGGCGTTGCCGTTGACGCGGGCGGCGCGCCGTTCAGTCGGCGGGTCAGTTCATCAATGCGCGCGCGTTCGGCCGAATCCTGACGCGCGACGGGCGGAGGCGTCGTCTGAGCCGCCGGCGCCGCTGCGGGCCGGGATGGCGCCGCCGACTGGGACGCTTGCGGCTGGGACGCCGGCGGGGCGCCGTTCAGGCGGCGGGTCAATTCTTCGATGCGAGCGCGCTCGGCTGCGTCCTGCTGGGCGGCGGCGGGGGTCGCAACGACCGCCAGCGGGGCGATAAGCGACAGGGCGACGATAGCAGCTTTCATGACCCGACATTGGCGGCGCGGGCCGCACCGGGTCAAGCGGCCATATCAGCGGACCTGTTTCAGACGCCCGGCATCTCCACCCAGAAGGTAGCCCCTTCCCCCACCACGGAATGCACGCCGATGTCGCCGCCCTGCAGTTCGACCAGCCGCTTGGCCAGCGTCAGGCCGACGCCGTGCCCCTCGATGCTGGAACGGTCCAGGCCCAGGCGGTTGAAAGGCTCGAAAAGCTGAGCCTGTTTGTCTTCCGACAGCCCCGGACCCCGGTCGATCACCTCGATGCGGATGCGGTCGCCGCTCCATGCCGCGCGCAGGATGACCACTCCACCCGACGCGCCGTATTTCATGGCGTTATTGGCCAGGTTGCCGACCACCTGCGTCAGTCGCTGGGAATCAGCCATCGCCACCAGGGCGTCGCCGTCCGCCGCCACCTCGATCCGCAGACCTTCCGCTTCGGGCAGCAGCGCCATCGACCGGCGCACGTCTTCCAGCACGCCGCCGACCTCCGTCGGCCGCAGGTCGACCTTGACCGCCCCGGCTTCGGCGCGCGCCACGTCCAGCAGATCATGCGTCAGCGCCTCGATCTGACGCGCCGTCTTGACCAGCATCTGCGCCATCTCGACCTGGCTGTCCGTCACCTGGCCCACATGACCGCCCGCCCACAGTTCGCCGATGCCGATGACGCCGCCGATGGGGCTCTTGATCTCATGAGCCACATTGGCCAGCAGCCGGGACTTGGCGGCCGAGGCCCGTTCGGCGCGCAACCGGCCTTCCTTGGCGCGCTGCATCAGCTGGTCGCGCTCCTCCAGCAAGGCGGCGACGACCAGGATCGGCATATAGCCCAGCAGCACCAGAAGCTGCGCCAGCAGGGCGCGGTCCTCGGCGCCGAACTGGTGATAGGGACCGTGCCCGGCCATCGTGCCGCCGATCGCGACCACCGACACCACCAACAGAGCCCAGGCGGCCCCGATCACCCGGAATCTTACCGCCGCAATCAGGATCAACGGCAACAGCAGGAAGCCGAACGGCAGGCTCAGATGGGAGAAAATCGCATAGCAGGCGCTGCCGAGCAGAAGGCCCAGGCCGATGCCTTCGGCCAGTCGCGCCGGTTGTCTCAACAGTTGCAGGTGCGCCTTGCGCAGGCTCAGTCCGACTACGCCGATCACGGCGAAGCCCAGCGCGTGGCCGCTCCACCAACTGCGGAAGGCGTCGAGGAAGTCTTGGTCGGCCAGGTTCGCCAACGCTGCACAAGCAAGCAGCGCAGACGGCAAGGGAGCAATGGCGCAGATGGTCAAGAACCGCGTCAGTCCCTGAACGCTGTCGACATGCAGACCCGTCACCAGCCGACGCGTCAGGACGACGGCCAACACGATCTCCAGCACATTGCTCAGCGTGAAGAGAGCGGACAGCCAGAGCTTGTTTCCGGCCAGAATCTCGCCGGCGAAAACCCCCGCAGCGACCAGGACGCCGAAGCCCAGATCATACTGCAGGCCACGACCGCTGCGCAGCCAGGCGGCCATCGCCAGACCGCCTGCGCCCCACAGGGCGGCGATCAGTCCGTTGGCGCGCGCGAAGCTGATCGCCAGCACCACCAGGACCGCGACGCCCAGAGCTGTCAGTATCGGCGCCAGCGGCTGACGGAAGAAATCGGCGTTGGGCTGAACCTGGGTTTCAACCCCGGTCGCTCCCTTCGCTGTCGCTTCCAGTGCGACCTCACCCCTGTGGAGCGCGCGGCTCATGCTCATCAATCCGGCCCAGAACTAGAGTCTCAGGGCCTGATCCTGATCCATGTTCCTAAACATCCTCTGAAATCGATGCTGGACTTCAGGATGCGGCGCCCAGCACTTCAGTGAAGGCGCGCACGGCCGCTGCAGGACCATCCGGATAGAGCCAGACCCCCGCGCTGACCGCGACGAAGTCGGCGCCCGCCGCCGCCAGGCCGCCTGCGTTCTCGACCGTCACCCCGCCGATGGCGACGCAGGGCGTCTCCATCGTTTCCTGCCAGATGGTCAGGATGTCTGGTTCGGCGTGATGGACCACCTCCTTGGTCGACGTCGGGAAGAAGGCGCCGAAGGCGACATAATCGGCGCCGCCCTCAGCCGCTTCCATCGCCAGGTGGCGGCTGTCGTGGCAGGTGACGCCGATCATGGCGTCCTCGCCCATGATGCGACGCGCATCGGCCAGGGAGGCGTCATCCTGTCCCACGTGCACGCCGTCGCAGCCTGTGGCCCGAGCCAGATCGGGCCGGTCGTTCAGGATCAGCGCGACGCCATGCGCCTGACAGACGGGCTTCAGCCGCGCGACCGCCGCGCGAATGGCGTCGTCCGAGGCCTCTTTCAGCCGGATCTGCAAGGCGGCGCAGTCGCCGGCGGCCAGCGCGGCCTCCAACTGACCGGCGAAGGCCTCAATATCCGGCAGGACCGACGGCGTGATCAGATACAGACGGCAGGGTGGACGGGCGGGAATTTGCGGTTGACGAGCCATGACATCGCCCTGCCCTTCGTCGCCGAGCCCGTCAATGTCGCAGAGCGTATGAGAATGATTTGCACCCGCCTTAATAGATGCTATAGCGAGCCATTCTCAGTGTTCCGGGTGCCTCGCCTTGTACGTCTGCAACTGTAACGGCCTTCGCCAGCGTGACGTCGCCCTCGCCATCGAGGCGGGCGCGAACCGTCCCAAGGACATCTTCGCCAGCCATCAGTGCGCGCCCCAGTGCGCCAAATGCGTCTGCGAAATGCGCCAGATGATCCAGGAACAGCAGACCGCCTTCGCCATCGCAGCGGAATAGGCCCGTTTTGAAATCGGATTTCACTCGCATTATCAATGCAGTGATAAAAACTCGCAAATAAACTCCGGCGGCAAAGCCGTGGTATGTATGTCGTCACGAGCGGTCATGAGGCTCGGTCTTGCGTCAAGATCGGCTCGCCGCTGCTGCAAAGGACGACGACATGAAGGGCGATCCCGCGATCATCCGCACCCTCAATGCGGTGCTGACCAACGAACTGACGGCGGTGAACCAGTACTTCCTGCACGCCCGCATGTTCGAGAGCTGGGGCCTGGCTCACCTCGGCAACGTCATCTACGAAGAATCGATCGGCGAGATGAAGCACGCCGACATGCTGATCAAACGCATCCTCTTCCTGGACGGCCTGCCCAACCTGCAGGACCTGCACAAGCTGAAGGTCGGCGAAGATCCGATCGAGTGCCTGGGCGCCGACCTGCAGTTGGAGATCGACAGCCGCGCCACGACGCGCGACGCCGTCACCCAGTGCGAGCAGGCCCGCGACTACGTCAGCCGCGACCTGTTGATGAAGATTCTGGCCGACACCGAGGAGCACGTCGACTTCCTCGAGAACCAGCACAGCCTGATCAAGCTGATGGGCGCACAGAACTATCTGCAGTCGGCCATGAAGGAAATCGTCACCGACGGCGCCGCCACGGGCAACTGATCCACAGGCCGGGCGCGGCATCGGTGGGCGGGAACGTCCGCCGCGCCCGGTTGTTCTTGGCTGCATGAGCAGCATCGACGACGCCCTAGACGCCGCCCGCGACCATGCGGCGGATTTCCTGAACGCCGAAGGCCGCGACTGGCGCCACGTCGCCCTGGGCGCGGCGCTGACCGTCGGCTTCGCCCTGGCGGCCACCGTAGCAGCCACGCGCGCCGTTCCCCCACAGACCCGCAGCCTGACCGGCGCCCGAAAGCGCGAAGGCCCGATCACCGAGCGCCCGCGCGGACCGTTCAGCCTGATCCTGCCCGCCGTCTTTTCGGCCACCACCCTGTCGGCTCTGCGCGTGTGGAACGCCCCCGCCCGGCCCGGCCGCAACGCCGCCATGGGTCTTTGGGCCGTCGCCCAGGCGGTCAACGCCGTCTGGCTGGCCGCCCGCCCGACTGGGCGCTGGACCCAGATTCTGGCCGCCATGTCCTCCGCCGGGCTGGCGGCCGCCTTCGCCCATGAGGCGCGCAAGCTGGACCCCGGCGCTGCCAAGCTGGCGGCTCCGACCGGCATCGGCGTGCGCCTGGCCAATCAGGCGGAACGCAGTCTGGACAGCCCGGCCTGAAACAACGCGCAGCGACGCCGTCGCCATTGCCCTTTTTCGCCTTATCCTCTAGGGCTCGCGGCGATTTGGCGCGCCACGCTCTGGCGGTCGGCGCCTGCCGCCCCCCAGCAACGAGCCCTACGGTTCTCATGAAAATCAACGCCAACACCATCAAGCCCGGCATGGTCCTGCAACACAATGGCGGCCTGTGGGTCGTCACCAAGGCCAGCCACGTCAAGCCCGGCAAGGGCGGCGCCTTCGCCAACGTCGAGGCCAAGAACCTCGAAACCGGCAACAAGCTGAACGAACGCTTCCGCTCGGAAGACAAGGTCGATCGCGTCACGCTGGAACAGCGCGACTACTCCTATCTGTTCGACAACGGCGAAACCCTCGTCTTCATGGACGACGAGTCCTATGAGCAGATCGAACTGCAAAAGGGCTGGGTCGGCGAAGACCGCATCCCTTACCTTCAGGAAGGCATGAAGGTCATCATCGAGTCGCACGAAGACCGTCCGATCGGCCTGGAACTGCCGGAACAGGTCGTTCTGGAAGTCGTCGAGACCGAGCCGACCGTGAAGGGCCAGACCGCCTCATCGTCCTACAAGCCCGCCAAGGCTTCGAACGGCATCCGCGTCATGATCCCGCCCTTCATGTCGACGGGCGAGAAGATCGTCGTCGACACCTCGACCGGCGAATACGTCCGCCGCGCGGACTAAAAAACACCGCCTTTCCCGGCCAAGGTCGGGCAAGTTAAGACTACAGGGGCGCGGATGGTCCGCGCCCCTTTTGCTTCTCCGTCCATCCGGGCCGCAGGCCTTTTAAGGATCGACGGATCAGGAGAACCGCCTATGGCCCTCGCTTCCGCCCTGCTCCAGGTCATGATGGACGCCGTCCGCAAGACCGCCCGCCCGATGCTCCGGGATTTCGGCGAGGTGTCCCAGCTCCAGGTGTCCCGCAAGGGCCCGGGCGACTTCGTCACCGCCGCCGACGTCAAGGCCGAACAGACCCTGTTCGAACTGCTGCTGAAGGCCCGCCCCGGCTACGGCTTCCTGGGCGAAGAGCGCGGCATGATCGAGGGCACCGACAAGACCCACACCTGGATTGTCGACCCGATCGACGGCACCACCAACTTCATGCACGCCATGCCCCACTTCGCCATCACGGTGGGCCTGGAGCGCAAGCATCCTGACGGCACGGCCGAGATCGTGGCCTGCGTCACCTACAACCCGGTGCTGAACGAGATGTTCTGGGCCGAGAAGGGCAAGGGCTGCTACCTGAACGACACGCGCATCCGCATCGCCGGACGCGCCGATCTGGCCGAGAGTCTGATCGCCACGGGCCTGCCCTTCATCGGCAAGACGGGCCACGGTCAGGCCATCAAGGACATCCACGCCGTCGGCCAGCGCGTCGCGGGCATCCGCCGTCTGGGCGCCGCCTCGCTGGACTTCGCCTGGGTCGCCGCAGGCCGCTACGACGCCTATTTCGAGCGCAACCTGCAGCCGTGGGACGTGGCAGCGGGCATCCTGCTGGTCACCGAGGCCGGCGGCGTCGTCACCACCATCGACCAGGACGGCGATCCCATGAGCGGCAAGCAGATCGTGGCGGGCAACCCCGAGATCCAGGCCAAGCTGCGCAAGATCCTGCGCGAGGCGTAAGACAGCATTCCGCCTCCCCTTCATGGGAGGTCGGCTGGACCAGCCGGGGCGGCGCTTCGCAAGAGGCGCCGCCTTTTCCATGTCAGATTCCGCTCATCCCCGCGGAGGCGGGGACCTAGTGCTTTGGCTGCCAGCGCCTCGCGCAAATCGTGACAAGCCAACTCGCCCGAAGCGGTGTTGCTCTTACTGGGTCCCCGCCTCCGCGGGGATGAGCGGAAGTATAAGACGCACTGATCTTTCACGCCTTCGTCGCCAAGCCCCCCTACCCTTCGTGCATGATCGCCGCCATGCTGACCGCCGTCCTTCTGTCGTCGAGCCAACCGGCCATGTCCACGCTGTCTCCCAGCCCCGTCGTCATCGCCCACCGGGGCGCCTCGGGCGAGCGACCCGAACACACCCGCGCGGCCTATGAGCTGGCGATCGACCAGGGCGCGGACTTCATCGAACCGGACCTGGTCATGACCCGGGACGGTCATCTGGTCGTCCGCCATGAGAACGAGATCGGCGAGACCACCGACGTCGCCGACCGCCCCGAGTTCGCCGCGCGCCACACCACCCGCGATGTGGACGGCGCTCCCATCACCGGCTGGTTCACCGAAGACTTCACCTTGGCCGAGTTGAAGACCCTGCGCGCCCGCGAGCGCCTGCCCGCCCTGCGGCCCGCCTCGGCCGCCTTTGACGGCCAGGAGCCGATCCTGACCTTCGACGAAGTGATCGTGATCGCCCGCGACGCCAGCGCACACACCGGCCGCGTCATCGGTGTCGCTCCCGAACTGAAGCACCCAAGCCATTTCGCCGCTCTAGGCCTGCCGATGGAGGACGTCTTCATCGCGGCGCTGGAGCGCCACGGCCTGACCGGCGCCCATTCTCCCATCCTGATCCAGTGCTTCGAGGTCGGGACTCTGGAGCGGCTGGCCGCGCGCATCGACGCGCCGCTGCTGCAGTTGATGCAGGCGCACGGCGGCCCTGCCGACCGGCCCGGCGCCACCTATGCCGAAATGGCGACGCCGCACGGGCTGGCCGCAATCACCCGCTATGCTGGCTATATCGGGGTGCAGGATTTGATGGTCGTTCCCCGCGACGATGCGGGCCGCGCGCTGGAGGCGTCCGCCCTGACAGATAACGCCCATGCGGCAGGTTTGAAGGTCGTGGTCTGGACCTTGCGGGCGGAGAACGTGTTCCTGCCCGCGCAATATCGCGTGGGCGATGCGTCCGCCGCTCATGGCGATTTCGAGGGCTGGCTGAAGGCGATCTACGCGCTCGGCGTCGACGCCGTGTTCAGCGACTTTCCCGCGGCGGCGGTGAAGGCCCGCTGACGCCTTTCCTCTCCATTCATGGGGAGGAAAGGCTAGCTTTTACGTCCCCTGAAACTGCAGCTTGGCCAGACGCGCATACAGCCCGCCCTTGGCCGACAGCTCGGCGTGCGTGCCCTCTTCGACCACCTGGCCGCCGTCCATCACCACGATGCGGTCGGCGCGCAGCACGGTCGCCAGACGGTGGGCGATGACCAGGGTGGTGCGCGCCTCCATCGCCTGATCGAGCGCGGCCTGCACCAGGCGCTCATTCTCGGCGTCGAGCGCGCTGGTCGCCTCGTCCAGCAGCAGGATCGGCGCTTCGCGAACCAAGGCGCGAGCGATGGCCAGACGCTGGCGCTGGCCGCCCGACAGGCTCTTGCCGCGCTCGCCCAGAGGGGTGTCGAAACCTTCCGGCAGGGCGTCGATGAAGCCCAGGGCCTGCGCCTCGGCGGCGACGGCGCGGGCTTCGTCCAAGGTGGCGGCCTCGCGGCCGAAGCGGATGTTCTCCAAGGCCGAGCCCGAGAACAGCGGCGCCTCCTGCGACACCCAGGCGAAGCGGTTGCGCACGTCGACCGGATCGGCCGCCCGCACGTCCATGCCGTCCACCGACACCAGACCGGACTGCGGATCATAGAAGCGCAGCAGCAGGCGGAAGACCGTCGACTTGCCCGCCCCCGACGGCCCGACCAGGGCCACCGTCTCGCCCGGCCGCACGGTCAGGCTGAAGCCTTTCAGCGCCGGCAGGTCGGGGCGGCCCGGATAGGCGAAGTCCACCGCCGACATCGACACCTCGCCGCGCGGCGGTTGAGGCAGGGCGACCGGGCTGGCGGGCGGGGCGATGGCGGGGGTCGCCCGCATCAGTTCGTCGATCCGCTCCATGGCCCCGGCGGCCTTCTGCACGTCGCCCCAGCTTTCGCCCAGCGCGCCGACCGCGCCCGCCGCGAACACCGACAGCAGCACGAACTGCAGCAAGGCGCCCGGCGTCATGGTCCCGGCGATCACGTCCTGCGCGCCCAGCCACAGCACCAGCGTCACGCCGCCGAACATCACCATGATGATCATGGCGGTCATCACGCCGCGGGCGCGCATCCGCTTCAGGGAGTCGCCGAACGCCTCTTCCACCGCCGCGCCGAAACGGCCGATGGCGCTCTTTTCGCGGCCGAAAGCCTGAACCGTCTCGATGGCGTCGACGCTTTCGCCCGCAAAGCCCACGGCTCCGGCGAAGGTGTCCTGCGACTGCACCGTCAGGCGGCGCACCACGCGGCCGAACAGGAACAGCGGCACTATCAGCACCGGCACGATCAACAGGACGAAGCCCGTCAGCTTGGGGCTGACGAAGAACAGCAGGATCACCCCGCCGATCAGGGTCAGGAAGTTCCTCAATGCATAGCTGATCGAGGTGGTCAGCAGGGTGTCGACCAACTGAATGTCCGTGGTCAGACGCGACAGCACCTCCCCCGTCCGCATATGGGCGAAGAAGACGGGGTCCAGCGTCAGGATGCGCTGGAACAGGGCGGTGCGCAGGTCGGCGATGATCCGCTCGCCCGTCTTGGTGACGTAGAAATACCGCAGCGCCGTCGCCAGCCCCAGCACCACCGCGTTCAGGCCCAGGATCAGGAACCATCTGTCGATGTCGGCGCCGCCGTTCTCGAACCCCTGATCGATGGCGCCGCGCGCCGTCGCCGTCAGGGCCAGCGAGGCCGCCGTCGAACCGATCAACCAGACGCAGGCGATGGCCGCGTCGATCTTGTGCCGGGCCAGGAACGGCAGCAACCGGCCCAGCGGGCGGATGTTGCGGCTCTTGGCGCGCTTGCCGCCCGCTTCATCCATCTGTTCGGCCAGAACGGCCCCGGCGCCGGGACGGCCTGTCGGTTGGGCGTGACGTTGAGGTTCAGCGTGGGTCATGGTCGCGCTCTTGCCCCGGAACGCCCCCCGGTGTAAACGCCGCCCCTCGCTCCCGTCGCGCCTCGTGGCGGGATTCTCTAATTACGCGCAGTGACGGTCGGCATCGTCGTCGCGCAGAGACGGACAAGATCGATGAAAGCGGACACGCACCCCGACTACCACTTCATCACTGTTGTGATGACCGACGGCACCACCTACCAGACCCGTTCGACCTACGGGAAAGAAGGCGCCACGCTGAACCTGGACATCGACCCGACGTCTCACCCGGCCTGGACCGGCGGCAACCAGCACCTGATGGACCGCGGCGGCCGCGTCTCGCGCTTCAACAACAAGTTCGGCGGCTTCATCAAGAAGTAAGCCACGCTTGCTGCGACAAGTTCGCCACAAAAGCGTCGGTCCTCGGGCCGGCGCTTTTTTGTTGCCTGGAACGCCGTTAACATGGGCGCGTTCGATCCCTCGGGGCGTGGACGTTGGGTCCGGGCCGAGATCGGACCACAAGAGTTGCAGACGATGAATCGACGGGAACTGGGCCTTGGCGTCGCCACGACGAGCCTGACGCTGGCGGCCGCGAACGGCGCGCTGGCCCAAGCGCGCGCCACGGACCCGCAAGTCTTCATCGCCGGCTTTGACGCCCAGGCCGGGCGCCTGCCCGCCGCCCAGCAAGCCGATGTCCGCGCCGTCTACCAGTTGACCCAAGGCAAGCCCATCTGGACCGCCGACCGCCTGCGCGTGCTTCAGGAAGTCGCCGCCGGGGCCGAGCGTCACGGCCTGCCCGCCGGAGACTTCTTCGACTTCGTCGGCCTGGCCGCCGACCGCGAAACGGCCGAAATCCGCACCACCGCCGCCGCCCTGGCCTACGCCAGGGTCCTGGCCGAGGGCCGCGTCCGGCCCGAGACGGTCGAAGAGCTGTGGGAGATGCAGAAGAACAGCGTCGACCTGCCGCGCGGCCTCGTCGACGCCGTCGCCGCCAACAAGTTGAGCCAGTGGTTCGACGCCCTGCCCCCGACGGATCTGGGCTACACCAATCTGTCGGCCGGTTACGCCCGCTATCGCCGCATCGCCCGCCAGGGCGGCTGGCCCGCCTTCCGGTTGAACAGCGGCACGATCGAGCCGGGAGCCAGCGATCCGCGCATCCCCGCCCTGGTCGCCCGACTGGCGGCCGAAGGCGACCTGAGCGCCGCCAACGCCGAGCGCCTGAAGGGCAATCTGGCCTACGGCCCTGAGTTGCAGCAGGCGGTGCGCAGCTTCCAGACCCGCCACGGTCTGGGCGCCGACGGCCGCATCGGCGCCGCCACCCAGCGCTCGTTGACCGCGACGGCCGAGGATCGCGCCCGCCAGATCGCCCTGAACCTGGAGCGCCGCCGCTGGCTGAAGCGCGACCTGAATCCCGAGCGGATCGAGGTCAACACCGCCGCCGCCATCATGGTCTACTGGAAGGACGGCAAGCCGGTTCACTCCAACCGCGTCGTCGTCGGCACCGTCGCCAACCAGACCCCCAGCCTGGAGAAGCCCTTCGCCTCGGTCGTGGCCAATCCGCCGTGGACGGTGCCGATGGGCATTGCGCGTCGCGAGATCCTGCCGAAGGGCCCCGCCTACCTCGCCGCCAACGACATGTACGTCAACGCCGACGGCTGGGTAGTGCAGCGCGCCGGGCCGAAGTCGTCGCTGGGCAATGTGAAGTTCGAGCTGCAGGACAGCTACGCCATCTTCCTGCACGACACGCCCGCGCGCGGGGCCTTCAACCTGTCGGTGCGCCAGCGCAGCCACGGCTGCGTGCGGGTGCAGGACGCCATCGGCTTCGCCCGCCTGCTGCTGTCGCCCGATCCGGCGCGCCTGGCCACCTTCGACGAGGCCCAAGCCAGCGGCGAGACCAAGCGAGTGACCACCGGCCGCAACATCGGCGTACGCCTGCTCTACTGGACCGCCTTCGTCGACGGTCAGGGCCGCGTCGCCTTCCGCGAGGACGTCTATAAGCGCGACGCCAAACTGGCTGATGCGCTCGGCATCGCCGTCAACCTGCCGCAGGTGGTGGCCGACGCCCCGATCGACCCGGACGAAGTGACGCCGTAAAAAGCTGCGCCCCTCTTTCCTCCCCACTTTGTGGGGAGGGGGACCACGACGTGGTGGAGGGGCTTACGGCGGCGCCGAGCAGGCCCTCCGTCTCGTCGGCTGCGCCGCCGACCTCCCCATGAAATGGGGAGGAGAAGCTTATCCGAAGGCGGCGCGCAGCATGTCCATCTGGCTCTGCACCGGATTGGCCGGCGCCGTAGCGGGCTCGACATACATCTGGCGATCCAGATGCAGGACGCGGTCGTACAGCTTTTCGGCCCGCACGGCGTATTCGATCAGGGCGATGGGCAGGTCGCCGCGACGCGGTTCCGTCTCCATGCGGCGGTCGGCCAGACGATAGCGGGGATCGCCCGCCGCCTCGGCGCTCATGTCTTGCTCACGCACGGCGCGCTGGACCAGCAGCCACGAGGCGATCTGCATCAGCCGCGTGGTCAGCTTCATGCTCTCCCCCGCATAGGACAGGGCCGCCGCCCGCGACAGCAGGCGTGAATCCTGACGTCCGTCCCCATCGAGATAGGCGGCGGTCTCCTCGACCAGTTCCATGCCCTCGCGGAAGGTGCGCTCAAACAACTCCGAGCGCGCGAAATCCAGCACCTCGGCGCCCGACAGGCCTGCCCGGCTCAGATTGGCTTCAATGGCGGTCACAGGCGTCCATCCAAGAATTTCATGCATCCGCTGGCTGCAATCGTCATGCCACGGAAGTCGCCTCTTCGGGAGAGCGCGGTCGAAACCATCCCCAACCGTCGTCGCTTAGCGGAAGTTGAACAGCGCATCGGCGGCGCTGCGCTGCGAAGACTTGCCGTCGATGGCGGCCCGGGAGCGCGCGATCTCGGCCTCAAGGGCGGATATCCGCTCCTGCAGTTCGTCCACGGCGTAGAGGTCCAGGTCTTCGCGGCTCAGGGCGGCGATGGCTTCGCCGCGCTGCCGACGGGGCTCCAGATCTTCGAAACTCAACCTCGCCTCCTTGGCCATTGCGGGCGCCAGCCCCTATGTGAACGCCGCATTGAACAGGAATGCAAGCAAGGGAGTCTTCGCCATGCAGGCCATAGAGATCGAGAACGGACACGGCCCCGCCGGCGCCCTGCGCCTGACGACGCGCCCCCTGCCCGTGCCAGCGCCTGGCGAGATTCGCGTCCGCGTGCGCGCGGCAGGGGTCAACCGCCCGGACATCGTCCAGCGCGAGGGCCGCTATCCGCCTCCGCCGGGCGCTTCGGACATTCTGGGGCTGGAGGTTGCTGGCGAGGTCGAGGCCGTCGGCGACGGCGTGACGCGCTGGACGATCGGCGATCGGGTCTGCGCCCTGCTGGGCGGGGGCGGATACGCCGAATACGCCGTGGTCGACGCCCGCCACGCCCTGCCCGTCCCCGACGGCCTCGACTTCGTGCAGGCCGCCGCCCTGCCCGAGACCGCCTTCACCGTCTTCGCCAACGTCTTCGAAGGCGGCGACCTGAAGGCGGGCGAGACCCTGCTGATCCACGGCGCGACCAGCGGCATCGGCGTCATGGCCATCCAGATGGCCAAGGCGGCGGGCGCCCGCGTTATCGCCACTTCACGCGGGGCCGCCAAGGCCGAGGCCGCCCGCGCCCTGGGCGCCGATGTCAGTCTGGATGCGACGGCGCAGGATCTGGCGGCCGCTATTCAGGACGCGGGCGGCGCTGACGTGGTGCTGGATATGGTGGGCGCGGCCTATGCCGAGCTGAACCTCAACGCCCTGAAGCCCGGCGGGCGCTGGGTGGTGATCGCCACCCTGACCGGAGCCCGGGCCGAGGTCGATCTGATGCGGGTCATGCTGAAGCGGATCGTGCTGACCGGCTCGACCCTGCGCAGCCGCTCCGCCGATGAAAAGGCCCGGCTGGCCGCCGCCGTCGAGGCGACCGTCTGGCCGTGGGTCGCATCGGGCGCCGTCAAGGCCCAGGTCGAGGCGACCTTCTCCCTGGCCAAAGCCGCCGCCGCCCACGCCCATCTGGAAGCGGGCGCCCACGTCGGCAAGGTCGTCCTGCTGCCCTGATAGACAAAGGCGGGGAGCCGAAGCTCCCCGCCTGATCCATCAAGCCGTCGTTACAGCTTACCAGCGACCGCCGCTGCGGGCCGGACGCAGGGACGAGATCTTGTCGTTCATCCCCGTGTTGCGCAGGTCGCGGATATCGCCGCGCACGATCTCGCAACGGCCGCGATAGTTGGCGTCTTCACAAACTTCCCAAGTTCCCCGCGACAGGCGGATCGAGCTGATCGCATCATTCATGCCCAGGCTGCGCAAGTTCGGCACATCCTCGCGGAAGGTCATCGACTGGCCGCGATAGTTGGCGTCGCGATAGACAGTGATCGAGGACTGATTCCAGCCGCCGCCCTGACCGGGGCGATTGTTGTCCCAACCGCCGCCGGGACGGTTCGGCCGACCGGGACGGCCGGGGCGGTTGTCTTCATAGTCGCCGCGATGGTTGTAGCAGACCAACAGGCCGTTATCGTTGCCGATGTCGCTGCTGGAGCACCGCGCCAGTTCGATCGAGGTCTCGCGCACATTACCGTTACGGTCGCGGCAGTCGGCGTACAGGCGGCCTTGGTTCACATAGGAGCCGGTGCAGCTCTGCGCATAGGAGCCGCGCGGGGCGCCGCGGGTCTGAACCTGCGCTTCGGCCGCGCCCACGTTGACGACGGCGAAGCCGCCTGCCGCCATGACTAAACCTGCCGCTGCAACCACGAACTTCTTCATGACACGGTCTCCTTAGAGGTCTCTTCCGGCGCACAACGCGCCCTGGCCCTGAATGTTCATCATCACAGATGAACCTTTGCTGTATGACGACGACAGACGACGTTTTCATTTCGGCCGAAATCACCTATAAAGGGTATCTCGCGCCCGGCCGAAAAGGTCGGGCGCCGTCGATTCAAACGCCCGTTTTTCGGGCCGCAACCGCCGGGATCCATGCCCATGACCGACATCCTGATGCCCAAGGCCACCGCGGTCTGGCTGGTGGACAACACCTCGCTCTCGTTCGAGCAGATCGCCGACTTCTGCGGGCTGCACCCGCTGGAGGTGCGCGGCATCGCCGACGGCGACGTGGCGCGCGACATTCGCGGCGCCGACCCCATCGTCAACGGCCAACTGACCCGCGAAGAGCTGGACAAGGCCCAGAACGATGAAAACTACCGCATGAAGGCCGTGGTCAGCCGCCACGCCGAACTGCTAAAGCCCGCCAAGTCAGGTCCGAAGTACACGCCTGTGTCGCGCCGTCAGGACCGTCCGGACGCCATCATGTGGTTCGTCCGCAACCACCCCGAAGTGACCGACGCCCAGATCGCCAAGCTGCTTGGGACGACCAAGGCCACCATCGAGAGCGTGCGCAACCGCACCCACTGGAACTCGGCCAATATCAAGCCGGTCGACCCGGTGACGCTGGGCCTGACCGGCCAGCTGCAACTGGACGAAGTGGTCCGCAAGGCTGCTGACAAGAAGGCCAAGGACGACGCCAAGAACGGCGTCCTGCAACCCATCGAGGCCGAACCCGAACCGGAAGCCGCCGTCGAAGACGCCGAAGAAGAATATGGCATGGGCGCCGAGCCCACTGCCGAATCGGTGTTCGGCCCGCGCGACTGATCCCTTCGATCCGCCGAACGATACAAAACGGCCCCGGAAGAGCGATCTTCCGGGGCCGTCGTCATTTTCAGATGGAAAACGGCGTCAGTGAGCGCGGGCTTCCAGACTGTTGATCTCTTCCTTAAGTCGCAGCTTTCGCTGCTTCATCTCCCTGAGGTGTGTCGGGTCCGCGGAGGGGCGGCGCATCTCCTGCTGGATGGTCTCATCCAGCGACCGATGCCGATTACCCAGTTCGCGAATACGAGCCTCGATGGTCATGGCTTGCGCCTCCATGTGTAAGGGACCACTACACTGAGCGCCCGGTTCGACGGGGTGTGGAATCACATTGCAGTGACCCTCGCCGCTCCGGACACGGACAGGTTGGAGGCGAATTTGGCCGATGTTGTGAACTCGACCGTTCGGGCGCTGGCGCCCTCTCGGCTAGTCGTTGGAATCTCTGGCGCTTCCGGCGTCATCTATGGCGCGCGCGTGCTGGACGCCCTTCGCGAACTAGGCGTCGAGAGCCATCTGGTCGTCACCCGCGCCGCCCTGCTCACATTGTCGCAGGAGACGGATCTCACTCCCGACGAACTGACGGCCAAGGCCGATGTGGTTCATCGGCTGAACGACGTGGGAGCGACCATCTCATCCGGTTCCTTCCGCACCCTGGGCATGATCGTCGCGCCCTGTTCTGTGCGGACGATGAGCGAGATCGCCACTGGCGTCACCTCGACCCTGCTGACCCGCGCCGCCGATGTGACATTGAAGGAGCGCCGTGCGCTGGTGCTGATGGTGCGCGAGACGCCGCTGCATCTGGGTCACCTGCGCACCATGACGGCCCTTGCCGAGATGGGCGCCGTCATCGCCCCGCCCCTGCCCGCCTTCTACGCCCGGCCGGAAAGTCTGGAGCAGATGATCGATCAGTCGGTCGGCCGGGCGCTGGACGTCTTTGGTCTGGACTGGGCGCCGGTGCGCCGCTGGGAAGGGCTGAAGGGCGGGGTCGAGGCATGAGCGACGACCTGTGGACCTGGGCCTGCGCCGCCTATGCCGCGCCGGGCGTGAGCGAGGCCTGCCTGGCGCTGCAGGACTATCACGAACAGAATGTGCCCCTGCTGTTGTGGGCGGCCTGGACCGCAGCCACCGGCCGCCGCCCCGACGAAGAGACGATCGAAGCCGCCTGCGACACGGCGCGCGCCTGGCAGACGACGACCATCGCGCCGCTGCGCGCGGTGCGGCGCACGCTCAAGACGCCTGTTCCGGACCTCGAAACCGAAGCCCGTCTGGCGGTGCGCGAGCAGGTGAAGGCCGCCGAACTGGCCGCCGAGCGGCATCTGTTGGAAGGGCTTCAGGCCCTGTCTCCCGCCGCCTCAGCCGCCCCGCGCCCGGCGGTCGACGCGATGGCCGAGGCCGCGCGGCTATGGGACAGGGTCGTGCCGCGGCCGGGGCTTAGAACCCTGGCCGACCTGCTTCCGACCTGACCCTGGCTCAGCTATAATCGCCCGGTCCGGGGCCTGATGATGAACGACGACGAACCTTACCTGTCCGAAGAAGACAAGGCGCTGCGCGCCGAGCTGACCTGCCTGCTGCAGGAGCACGCCGACCTAGACGCCTCCATCGAGGCGCTGGGCCACATGCCCGCCCCTGACCAACTGATGATCGCCCGTCTGAAGCGCAAGAAGCTGGCTCTGCGCGACGACATCGTGAAGCTGCAGGACCGCATCCTGCCCGACATCATTGCCTGATAATTTTCGGGCCTGACAGCTTCCCTCTCCCCGCGAGAGAGGGAAGCAGGAACGCACGCGCTAAAGCGGCAGGACCGAGGTGTCCTTGACCTCTTCCATCACCGCATAGGTGCGCGTTTCGCGCACGCCCGGCATGGTGATCAGGGTGTCGGCCAGGAAGACGCGATAGGCGGCCATGTCTTTCATCCGCACCTTGACCAGATAGTCAAAGCCGCCGGCGACCATGTGGCACTCCAGCACCTCCGGCGAGCGCCGGATGCGGTCTGCAAACTGGTCGAAAATGTCCGAGGTCGTGCGGTCCAGCAGCACCTCGATGAAGATCAGCAGTTCCCGCTCGGCGAACTTCGGATCAATCAGCGCCGTATAGCCGACGATCACGCCCCGCTCCCGCAGGCGGCGCACCCGTTCAAAGCACGATGACGCCGACATGTTGCAGGCGGACGCCAAGTCCTGATTGGTGATGCGCCCATCCTGCTGCAACACCCTCAGGATTCGGCGATCCGCGTCATCCAACTTGTAATCCGCTGTGTTCATGCGCGGCTCCCCCTTACGCATCTACCCTACTCCAACTTTGTCAAACCGCCTGCTGATCCGCAATGGATCAGCAGGCGGTGGAGACCAACGACTTGGGAGAAAATCGTCGGCCAGAAAGATCGCCTGTCAGAAAAACGGCCGCTTACTCGGCGCGCCGCGTCCCGGCCGCCTGTTTGCTCTGGGCGATGAAGGCCTCCATTTCCGCGGTCATGGCCGGAATGGTGGCGACGCCCAGAGCCAGCAGATGGTCGTGGAAAGCCCTGATATCGAAGTCGGCTCCCAGTTCGGCCTCGGCCTTGCGCCGCAGGCGGACGATTTCAATCTCGCCCAGTTTGTAGGCCAGGGCCTGCCCGGGCCAGGTGATGTAGCGATCGATCTCGGTGCCGACCTCATGATCCGACAGGGCCGTATTTTCGCTCAGGAAGGCGACGGCCTGATCGCGGGTCCAGCCCTTGGAGTGGACGCCAGTGTCGATCACCAGACGGGCCGCGCGCCACATCTCATAGTTCAGACGCCCGAAATCCTCATAGGCGTCTTCATAAATGCCCATCTCGACGGCCAGTTTTTCCGTGTAGAGCGCCCAGCCCTCCCCGAAGGCGGAGATCCCCGCCTGCGAACGCCATTCCGGCAGGGCGTGCTCGCGACGCAGCACGCCGTGCCAGGCGTGACCGGGGTTGCACTCATGCACCGTCAGCGCAGGGATGTTGTATCGCGGACGCGACGGCAGGTCATAGGTGTTCAACAAGCACGCCCCGTTGCCGCCGCGTCCCGCCGTATAGAAGGGCGCGATGGCCGGCGGCACCGGGATCAGGCTGAAGGTGTCGCGCGGCTTCAGGTTGAAATACTGCCCCATCTTGCCGTCAACCTTCTTGATCACCCAGGCGCCGTGCCAGAGCAGATGCTCGGGCTTGTCGTACTGGAACTGGCGATCGGTCTTCAGGAAGGTGAGGAAGTCGGCGAAGCTGCCGGTCCATCCGGTGCTGCGCATGACCGCTTCCATTTCGGCGCGGACGCGGGCCACTTCGGCGCGGCCGATCTGGTGAATCTGATCCGGCGTCAGGTTGACGCTCGTGTATTGACGGATCTGCGTCTGATAGAAGTCGTCGCCGTCCGGCAGGCGGTTGGCGCCTAGGGTGTCGCGCGCGCCTGGCACATACTCATCGCGGATGAAGCTGAGCAGGGTGCGATGCGCAGGCACGACCTGCTGTTGGATCACCTGAACAGCCTCGGCGCGCAGGCGCTGTTTGTCTGCCTCAGGAATCGTTGACGGCATGTCGATGAAGGGCTTGTAGATCGGGTTGGCCTGCGGATCCGTCGGCTCTGTCACGGCCAGGATGGAGACGTCCCGCCCAACCAGGGAGGCCTTGGGCTGGGTGAAGCCGCGTGCCAGTCCGGCGCGCATATTGGCGATCTGCTGGTCGAAATAGCGCGGCGTGTCGCGCAGTTGGGACAGGTAGCGGTCATAGTGCTCCACCGAGGTGAAGGTCTGGTTCGCCATGCCTGAGATCGACGACCAGAACGAGCTGTCCGAGTTGAAGGGCATTTCGTACAGGCGATGACGGCCGTCATCGACGAAGTTGTCGATCTGATGCTTGTAGACCGCGTAGTTGGTCCGCTCGGACGGTGAGAGTTGCTCCGGCGAAATGGCGCTCAGACGACGCTGGATCTCGGTCCAATAGGCCAGGCGGCGCTGCTGGGTGGCGGCGCTGACGTCCGGCAGATTGGCGGGCTTGGACGCTCGCGACGGAATCTCGTTCCGGCGCCAGGCGTATTCTTCCTCGGCGATAGCGCGGAACTGGGCGTCAAGGGCGCTGGCGGTCGTCGCCGTGGCCGCGGCGGGCGCCGAGGCCGACGCAGCCGTCGGCAGAGCGCCGAAAGCCAGCACGCCGGCGGCGGCGGCGATGGCGCTGTATGCGGTCAGGGTCTTCATCAGTATCTCCCCCATAGTCATGCGGACGCCCGCTCAGGCCGCCCCGTGTGAAAAGCCGCCCGTCGCCGGGCGGCTTTCCCTGTTTTCGGATCAGAAGCGCGCGTTCACGCCGATGTAGGCGTAGCGGCCCAGGTTGTTGTAGATGCTGGCGTTGAAGCCGGTGTTCATGGACGTGCCCGTCCAGGTGAACGGCGTCTGCGGCGGCTCCTTGTTGGTGATGTTGTTCACCCCGGCGAAGACCGAGTACTTGTCGAAGCGGTACTCGGTCCGCAGGTCATGAGTCAGCCACGAGGGCGCCTTGTACGGCTCATAGGCGCCGGCCGGATCCTTGTTGCTGCGGACCATGCTGCCCAGATACTGGTTGGCGTAAGACACCGAGACCCGATCGTAATCCCAGGTCACGCGGAAGTTCAGGCGCTGCTTGGGATTCGGCAGTTGTCCGGCCTGAACGTCGCGCACGCTGGCGTCGCCGGGCACCGGATCATAGGTCAGGTCTTCCAGGAAGCCGGCAGCCGCGCTGAACGACAGCGACCCGTAATCCGGAAGACCCAGCTTGACCAAGTCGGTGCGGTACGACGCCGTGACGTCCCAGCCCGAGTTGGTGTACTCGGCCACGTTCAGAACCTGGTTCAGCACCTTGGTGATGTTGCCGTCGGCCCCGCGCGACACGCTGGTGCAGAACGGGTTGCTCAGATTCGGGCTGTCGACGCAGTTGTTGATGATGTTGCGCCAGCCCAGCGAGGCGATCACGTCGCTCATCTTGATGTCGTAGTGGTCGATCGTGACCGCCAGACCCGGCAGGAAGGACGGCGTCAGCACCACGCCCAAGGTCAGGGTCTCGCCCTCTTCCGGGTTCAGGTCAGGGTTGCCCTGGCTGACCACCGGGCGCGTGGCGGTCGACTGTACGAAGTCCGGCGACAGGCCCAGGGCCGCGCAGTTCGCCTTGCGGTTCGAGGCTGCGTTGCCGAGGTTCAGGCGCGTGGCGTCGCAGGGATCCTCGATCTGGCTGTAGCCCTCGCTGCCGCCCCCGAACAACTCGTTGATGTTCGGCGAACGCACGGCCTTCGCATAGTTGCCGCGGAAGCGGATGTTGCGGTTGACCGTCCATTCCAGGCCGACGCCATAGCTGCTGTCGCCGCCCGTGGTGGTGTAGTCCTGGTAGCGATAGGCCGCCGTCAGATCCAGGTACTGAACGAACGGAACGTCCGCCAGCAGCGGCAGGTTGATCTCACCGAAGATCTCCTTGGATTCGTAACGCCCCTCGGTGATCTGCTGGGCGTTCTGGAAGATCAGCCCCTTTTGCGAACGCTCATCCGGTACGGAACGCGCATACTCCTTGCGCCACTCCACGCCCGCCGCAAAGGCGACCGGCAGGCTGGTCCCGCTGAAGAGGGACGGATAGGAGAACAACTCGCCGTTGACGCTGGCCACGGCGTTCCACTGGCGCGTGATGTCGTTGCGCACAGTGTAGATGTAGGAATAGTCGATCGCTTCCTGAGAGGCGACGCCCGCCCCGAACAGGTTCAGCGGCTTACAGCCGCGCGCCCGCGCGTCCACGCTGCGACAGACGATCTGGCCGTTCAGATTGATGGCGTCGATCGACTCGTAGAACTCCTTCTGGAGGCGATCGAAGTTGGTGAACTCCGACTTGGTCTGGCCGTAGTTGGCGTAGGCTTCGAAGCGCCAACCGTTGCTGAAAGCGCCATCCACGCCAGCGACGAAGCGCGTGGTGTCGTACACGCTCTCATAGGTACGGATGCCGAAATCGCGGTCGTTACGGGTGATGTCGAACTGGGTCACCCCCGCTGTGGTCAGCATGGCCCGCAGGTCGCTTGGCAGGAAGGCGTTATCAGCCTGGATGCGATAGGCGTTGCCCGTCGCCATGCCGGCCACGTCGCCGGCGAAAGTGCCGTTTTCGCGCTGGCTGGTCGCCTCGGTGTGGAAATACTTGCCCTCGGCGAACAGGTTCAGTTCGGTGATGAAGTCTCCGGACGGCTGGAATTGGTGACGCATCTGCAGTTCGCCCCCGTACCGCTCGACCGGGGTGCGCAGGGCGTCTTCGCTGAACTTGAAGCCGTCGCCGCCGATGGAAACCTTCTGCGGGCGGCCGTTGCCGTCCACCACAACCTGTCCGCGGTCGAAAGGAACAAGCTTGCCATCCGGCGTGAACGTCAGGCTGTAGGCCGCATTGCCGCCGATCGGGGTGACGATTACCGGGGTGAAGCTGTCGTTGGTGATGTTGGTATAGACGTCCCGGGCCATAATGAAGGACGGCTGGCCGTCGTCCGGGCTCTTCTTGTTCGGGTTCGGGATATAGGCCAGGCCGCTCATCGCGTAGTCGCGTTCGTGCCGGTACAGGCCCTCGGTCTTGTCATAGGTGACGGCGGCCATGACGTTGGTGCGGTCGTCGTTGAAGTTCCGGCCGACCGCCACAGAGCCGTAGTAGGTGTTCGGGCCATCGGCCGAGCCGTACTGAGCCTGGGCTGCGACGCCTTCGAAGTCCTGCTTGGTGATGAAGTTCACCACGCCGGCCACGGCGTCGGCGCCGTAGACCGCCGAGGAGCCGCCCGTCACCGTATCGACGCGCGCGATGGTGGTCTTGGAGATGGTGTTGACGTCCACGGCGCTGGTGCCGCTCGACCCCGCTACATGGCGGCGACCGTTGACCAGCACCAGGGTGCGGCTGGCCCCCAGGTTGCGCAGGTTCAGCGTCGCCAGACCTTGGCCCGCCACGGTATTCGTGGTGCTGGACGCCGATGCGCCCAGGCCGACCTGCGGCTGTCGGGCCATGGCGTCGATCAGGTTGGTGACGCCGATGTTCTCGATTTCCTGGGCGTCGACGACGTTGACCGGGGTCGAAGCTTCGACGTTCGGGCGGCGGATACGCGAGCCGGTCACCACGATGTCGGCGACGGCGCTGGCTGCCGGGTCGGTCGCAGAAGCTTCGGATTGCGCCCAGGCGGGCTGGGCGGCGGCGGCCGTGACGGCCAGACCGGCGATCATGGTGCCGGTCTTCAGGTACGCAGACAGTCTCATTGAATCACCCCTCATTTTTTGATGTGAAGCACGGGCGCGCCCTCCCCATTAGGCGGCGCCCGGCTCGTCGTTGTTGGATCAGCGCCCTCCTTGCGCCTCTCCTCGTTCGGCTTTTTGCCGATCGACCATTGCCCGCACGTCGGCCAGCAGGGCCGGCGCGTCGTAGGCGACGCCGCGCGCCACCGTCCAACGCACCCCGCCGACCGTCTCGATGCGGTTCTCAGGGCTCAGGCGCTCATGCCCGGTGCCGTAAAGCGTCTTGAAGTTGGCCAGCGGGTTCTCGGTCGTGATGACCAGATCCGCGCTCATGCCCGGCCGCACGATGCCGAAGGTCGGCGCCTTGCCGGTCGGCTCAGCCAGGGTCATGGCCCCGTCCATCGTAGCGGCGCGAACGATCTCCAAGGGATGGAAACCGGCTTCCTGCAGCAGTTCCAGTTCTTCGACATAGCCGAAGCCGTACAGCTTCCAGATGAAGCCCGAGTCCGACCCGACGGTCACCCGGCCGCCGACCTTCTTGTAGTCGTTCAGCAACAGCATGAACCGCTCATAGAAGCGGCGCCACGCCACCTCGTTCGACGTGGTCCAGTCGAAGAAGTAGCTGCCGTGGTTGTCGCGCGTGGACTGGAAATAGTCCGCCAGCGTCGGCAGGGTATAGATCTGGTGCCAGGGCGCATTGCGCGCCCGCATCAGGTCGCGCGAAGCCGCATAGATGGTCATCGTCGGGTCAAAGACGACGCCCGTTTCCTTCTGGGCCTGCAGATAGGCGTACCATTGCGGCGAGCCGGGCTCGACTTCGTCCCAGATCTCCGCCGCTTCGCCGAACCGCTTCTGCTCGTCGTAGAAGTTGTAGTCGCTCGGGTAGTTCTGGATCGTCCGACCGCCCAGCAGAGATTCGAAATGGCCGTAGAAGTGGGTAATCGTGCCCAGACCCGCCGCCGCCAGCTGTTCGGCGTTCAACTGGGCCACGCCCGGCTGGGCGATATGGGCGACCGTGCCCATGTGGTTTTTCTTGGCTTCGTCGATGGCGGCCAGGACCACCTCGGGCGTTTCGTCGCCACGCAGGAAGAACTTGATGCCGTCCACGCCGTTGGCCGCGCCCCAGCGCACCCATTCGCGCGCCATCTCAGGGTTCCGGATGCGGCCCCGCGACCAGCCGGAGCCGAGGGTCTGATAGTTGTAGATGCGCGGTGCGACGATCTCGCCCCGGGCCGAGCGCGCCTTTTCCGACACCGCGATGTCGTGCGGCGCCAGACTGACGCCGCGCACCGTCGTCACCCCGTGGGCCAGCCACAGCTTGTAGACATACTCAAGGTCCGGCGCCTTCTGCGGGCTACCGCCGTGGGCGTGGGCGTCGACGAAGCCCGGCATGACGTACATCCCGCGGGCGTCGATCTCATGCGCGGCGTTCAGCGGCGGACGGCCTTCGCGCTCCGGCAGGCCCGGCCAGCCGGCCTGAATGATGTCCGTGATCTTGTCATTCTCGATGACGATGTCGACCGGCCCCATCGGCGGCGCGCCCGTGCCGTCGATCAGCGTGGCGCCGCGCACCACCATCAGGGGATAAGGACCATATCCCTCGCCCGCCCGACGCGCAGGCGCCGGATTCAGACCGGCGCGCGCTGGCGCCGCCTGAGCCTGGGTTTGAGCTGAAACCGCGCTCGGCGCCGTGGCCAGCATAAGCGCAGCCGCACACGCCGCGCCGGCGCCCCTGAAGATGGACTTTTTCTCTAACCGAGTCCGCAAGCTGCAATCCCTCCCAAGATCGAGGGTCTTTCAGACCCCTGCCAGCGCATGCCCGGCCCCTCAGCCAGACCTTCAATTCGCTAGCACCCCATTGCAGGCAAGAGTTTCGGATATTTTCCGCCTTCCGAAATAAAATTTCCGAAAAACCGCATAACCGTACGCGTTCTTCGAAATGTGACTTTTTGTGCCGACCGAGCGAAAGAAGCGTTGTTTATGCGGCAATTCTGATTTTATGATCTAATGATAGCGATTAAAAACGGTGTCTTGGGGTCGTTTTTTTTCAGCAATGCCCCTGCACGCGCCTCAAGGGCGATCTAAGAATGCTGCGCTAAATCGCCGCTAATCCGAATATTTTCACTTCATAAAATAGCATTATCCAATGTCTGGGGGAGACGCATGAGTTTCTTGACACGCCGCAAGGCCTTGCCTGCGCTGGGCGGCGCAGCGCCCAGGGCTCATGGACTGAAGCCCACCCTGTCGTGGCCTCACCTCGTAGCGTTGGGCGTCGGCGCCATCGTGGGGACCGGCATCTACACCCTGATCGGCGTGGGCGCCGAGCGGGCGGGCCCGGCGGTCATGCTGGCCTTCGTCATCGCCGGCGTCGTCTGCGTCTGCGCCGCCCTGGCCTATGCTGAACTGGCGACCATGATCCCGGAATCGGGGTCCGCCTACACCTACTCCTACACCACGCTGGGCGAAGGCGCGGCCTGGATGGTCGGGTGGAGCCTGATCCTGGAATACACCGTCGTCTGCTCTGCCGTGGCCGTCGGCTGGGCGGGGTATTTCTCGGGGATGATGGAAGGCATCGGCATGGGCCTGCCCGCCGTGCTGACTTCGGCGCCGTCGCAGGGGGGGATCGTCAACCTGCCCGCCGTCGTCATCGTCGCCGCCGTGGCGGGTCTGCTGGTCGCCGGCACCAAGGAAAGCGCCTCGATCAACGCCGCCCTGGTGGTGGTCAAGATCGCCGCCCTGATCGCCTTCGTGGCCATCGCCCTGCCCCACTTCAACCCGGACAACCTCAAGCCCTTCATGCCCTACGGCTTCTCGCACGGGGTCGGGGCTCAGACCGGCGTGATGGCGGCGGCGGCAATCATCTTCTTCGCCTTCTATGGCTTCGACGCCGTGGCGACGGCGGCGGAAGAGACCCGCAACCCCGCCCGCGATCTGACCATCGGCATCATCGGCTCGATGGTGGCCTGCGTCGCCATCTATATGGCCGTCGCCATCGCCGCCCTGGGCGCCATGCCCTTCACCGAGTTCATGAAGTCGCCCGAGCCGCTGTCGCACATCATCCGCACTGTCGGTTCGGACCTGTGGGCCACCCTGATCGCGGGTGCGGCGGTCGTCGCCTTGCCCACCGTCATCCTGGCCTTCATGTTCGGTCAGAGCCGCATCTTCTTCGTCATGGCGCGCGACGGCCTGCTGCCGCGCAGCCTGGCCCATGTATCCAAGCGGTCGGGCGGCCCGGTCCGCGTGACAGCGGGAACAGCTGTCCTGATGGCGATCATCGCGGGCTTCATCCCCCTGGGCGACCTGGCGGCCCTAGCCAACGCCGGGACGCTGGCGGCCTTCGCCTCGGTCGGCCTGTGCCTGATCGTTCTGCGTCGTCGCGAGCCCGGCCGCCCGCGCGTGTTCCGCGCCCCGGTCTGGTGGCTGGTGGGACCGATCGCCATCGCGGGCTGCGTCTATCTGTTCTTCAGCCTGCCCGCCTCGACCCAGATCAACTTCGTCATCTGGAATGTGATCGGGGTTGCGGTCTACCTGCTGTACAGCCGGCGCAACAGCCTGCTGAACGGCTAGGAAACAAGGGCGCCGAGGCAGACCTCGGCGCCCTTTTCAATTCATCAGCGGCTCGCTTCGGGCCGCGCCTTTTTCCGCAGCCACATGGCCGCGTCCGCCTCGGCCAGCCAGGCCTCGGCATCCGCCTGTCCGGCGAATGCGCGCACGCCAAACGAGCCGCCCAGCGGCAGGCGCTGGCCCTCCCAGACAAAACCGTCGCGGTTCAGCGCCTCGCTCAGCCGACGCGCCTTTTCGCGACCTTCCTCAGCGCCCGCGTTCATCAGCACCACGGTGAACTCATCTCCGCCCATGCGGCCCACGGCGTCGGATTCGCGCACATTCGCGAGCAACAGTTCCGCCACGGCGATCAGGGCCGCATCGCCCGCCGCATGGCCCAGACCGTCATTGACGCCCTTGAACCCGTCCAGATCGAGATACAGCAGCGCCGCCTCGACCCCGTGGCGACGGCAATAGGCCAGATTGCGCGCCAGCACCGTCATGAAGCCCCGCCGGTTCAGCGCAGGCGTCAGCACGTCGTGATCGGCCAGAGCCTCGGCCCGCTCGGCCCGCTCGGTCAGCGCCGCCACCTCGGCGCGCAGGCGAGCGATCTCAGCCTGCAAATCAGCATCGGCGCCCGCAGCGATCGTCTTTTCAGCCAGGTGGTTCAAGGCGGGCTCCGGCGTCGCATTTTCGGCCGACTCAGGGCCCAGCGACGGCGATGAGTCTAGCGTCCTCGGTTGCGGGCGCAACGCGGGTGCTGTAACGGGCCGCTTTCCGCTTGGGGAGCCTTTGCGCATGACCGCCTCCACGCCGCCCGTTTCCGTCGCCATCATCATGGGCAGCCGCTCCGACTGGCCCACGATGAAACTGGCCGCCGACCGCCTGGACCAGCTGGGCGTCGCCTGGGAGGCCAAGGTCGTCAGCGCCCACCGCACGCCCCAGCGCCTCTATGACTTCGCCACGACAGCCAAGGACAAAGGCTTCAAGGTCATTATCGCCGGCGCCGGCGGCGCGGCTCACCTGCCCGGCATGGCCGCCTCGATGACCGACCTGCCGGTGCTGGGCGTGCCGGTCCAGTCCAAGGCGCTGAAAGGTCTCGATAGCCTGCTGTCGATCGTCCAGATGCCCGGCGGCGTGCCGGTCGCCACCCTGGCCATCGGCGAGGCGGGCGCCGCCAACGCCGGAATTCTGGCGGCGCAGATTCTGGCCCTGTCCGATCCCGCCCTAGCGGAGCGTCTATCCGCGTTTCGCGCCGCCCAGACCGAATCTGTGGCCGAAAGCGTCGAGGACTGATGCCCGATCTCCCCCTGCCTCCCGGTTCGACCCTCGGCATTCTCGGCGGGGGCCAGTTGGGCCGGATGCTGAGCCAGGCCGCCTCGCGTCTCGGCTTCGACGTGGTGATCCTCGATCCTCAGCCGGATTGCCCGGCCGCCCGCGTCTCGCGCGCCCAGATCACCGCCCCCTATGACGACCCCGACGCCCTGCAGGCGCTGGGCCGCCTGTGCGACGTCGTCACCTTCGAGTTCGAGAACGTCCCCGCCGCCTCGGTCGAGACCCTGGCCGAAGCGGGCGCCCTGGTCGCGCCGGGACCGACGGCGCTGGCCGTGGCGCAGGACCGGGTGGACGAGAAGACCTATCTGAACGCCGTCGGCGCCCCGACCGTGGCCTTCGCCGCCGTGACGACGCTGGATGACCTCACCAACGCCATCGGGACGCTGGGCCTGCCCGCCCTGCTGAAGACCCGCCGCGAGGGCTATGACGGCAAGGGCCAGGTCTGGATCCGCGACGCCGCCGACGCCGAGGCCGCCTTCGACGCCATCGGTCGCCGCCCCGCCGTGCTGGAGGCCGCCGCCGTCTTCCGGCGCGAACTGTCCGTCATCGCCGCGCGCGGCCGCGACGGCGCCGTCACCGTCTATCCCTTAGGTGAAAACGTCCACCAAAACGGCGTGCTGAAGACCACCACCGCCCCCGCCGCCGTCGATCCGGCCACACAAGGTCGCGCCAAAGCCATCGCCGCCGCCGTTCTGGACGGCCTGGACTACATCGGCGTCATGGGCATCGAACTGTTCGACATGGGCAGCGGAGAGCTTCTGGTGAACGAAGTCGCCCCGCGCGTCCACAACACCGGCCACTGGACCCAGGACGGCTGCGTCTGCGACCAGTTCGAGCAGCACGTCCGCGCCGTCGTCGGCTGGCCGCTTGGCCCGACGCAGGCCCACGCCCGCATCGAGATGACCAATCTGCTGGGCGACGAGGTCGAGCAATGGCGCACGCTAGCTGCCGAGCCCAACGCCCGCCTGCACCTCTACGGCAAGCACGACGCCCGGCCGGGGCGGAAGATGGCGCACGTCAACCGCATGCTCTGACCCTCTCCCGATGGGAGAAGGTGTTACGCCTTCGCGCCGTAGCGCAGCCGCCCCAGCGCCTCGGTGATCGTGCGGAGAGGCGCGTCGAAATCCTTGCCCGCCTTCCACTTCTCGAAGGCCATGACGTTTTCGATCCGGCGAGCCACAAAGGCTTCCGCCGCCTCGCGCCCGTCGAACCAGCGCATGGTCAGGGCGGGAATCAGGATGCCGCCCAGAATCGCCCGCTTGGAGTAGTGATTCTGGTCCGTCGCCGTGTCCCCGGCCCAGCGCCAGAGATGATCCGCCGTCTCCCACGCCAGCTTGAAGCCCAGGTCGACATTGGTCGGCAGGCTCAGAAAGCCCGCGCAGCGTTTGGCCGCCTCGATATCCTGCGCCCCAGCCTCCATCCGCGCCGAGACGGCGGCGGCGATTCGTTCGCGAATCTTCATCGTGGTCGCGGGCGTGGCCTCCAGAGCTTTCAGAGCCCGCGCGTCATGACGCCGCGACAGCAGGACCGCCAGGTCGCGCGGACCGTTCGGCAACAGCAGTTCCTGATCGCCCCGCGACAGGCCGCACGCCTCGCACGCGGCGCGCGTCAGGCGCGCGTTCCAGCCCAGCGCGGGCGCGCGTTCTATGGCCGCGTCCAGAACGGCCTGTTCTGTGCGGTCGGCCCAATCGCCTTGCGGAGCGGTCTCGGCTGTCTCGGTCATGGACAGCACGATACGCCCATACGGCGGGCGTTTCGACCCATCACGATTAGGCGCGACGATCTGGACATGCCCCCCCCGATCATGTATCAGCGCGCCTTCACTTGAGAGGCCCTCCTCTCGAGCGTGGTTTTGTTTTGTCTGCCCGTCTCCCTTGGAAAGGACGCGGCGGGCGGCCAAAGGAGAGAGACCCCTGGTTCAGATTTTTGTCCGCGACAACAATGTCGATCAGGCGCTGAAAGCCCTGAAGAAGAAGATGCAGCGCGAAGGCAGCTTCCGCGAAATGAAGCGTCACGTGCACTTTGAAAAGCCGTCGGAAAAGCGCGCTCGCCAAAAGGCTGAAGCCGTCCGTCGCGCCCGCAAGCTGGCCCGCAAGCGCGCCCAGCGCGAAGGCCTGCTGCCGGCTCCGAAGGGTCGCGGTCGCTAAGACCCGCTGACGCCTGAAAGATCAAAGGCCGCCCCGGATCGCCGGGGCGGCCTTTTTCTTTGCCTTTCGACAGGCACGTTGCGTAGCCTGCCTCAGAGAGGAGTGAACGGCTATGACCGATCAGCGCACCCGGGGCCTGCCGCAACGCCTCATGTATGTGGAGAATCGCAACGGCGGCCTGATCGACGGCTCCCCGGCCCGCATCGGCTGGGTGTCGTTCTCCAAGACCGGCAAGACCGTCTATTATCGCGGCCTCGAACTCGCCAGCATTGGCGGCTCCGGCATAAGCGGTAACTTCATGGATGTAGAGACCCGCGAGGAATACTGGGTCTCAGGCGTCAAGAAACGCGGCTCGAACAACCACCCCAAAGAAAGAAGCGTCCGCACCGAAATCGATGCGGACGCTCTGGACGCCTATCAGTCCTTGCGAGCGGACAGCTAGGGCGCGCGGTTAGAGAAGATCACCGCCCCGTCACGGCGCCCATGAAGCTTTTCCAGCTCAGCTTTACATCCGACAGGGCGCCGGCGCGGAAGGCGCGGCCCGCGACCCAGATCATCAGAGCCGCGAACAGGAACATCCCGATCAGGCCGCCGACCAGTTCGATCAGGGGCGGCCCGCTGGGCGCGCGCGCAGCCATGACGAAGGGGGTGAAGGGCGGGATCAGGCTGATCACCTTCACCACCATGGCGTCCGGGGTGCGGATGGCCATCTGCATGACCAGGATCGGCACGATCAGCACCATCATGATCGGCCCCATCAGGGTCTGGGCGTCGCGCGGCGTGTCGCAGAAGGCGCCGATGGCGGCGAACAGCACTGCATACATCAGATAGCCGCCGACCAGGAACAGCAGGAACCAGACGAAGAGGCCGTCGGCCAGCAGCACCGAACCGATGTCGCGCGCCACGTCCGGCACGCTCGTCATCAGGCCGACGGCGCCGATCCCGCCCCAGGCGCCCAGCACGGCCAGAGTCAGCAGGGCCACGCCCAGCACCTTGCCGGTCAGGATCTCGGTCGCCGAGGCCGAGGACAGCAGCACCTCGAGGATCTTGTTCGATTTCTCCTCCATCACGCTGTTCAGCAGGATGGAGGCGCCGGTGATGATTAGCGACCACAGGATAAAGCCCACCGCCATGCCGACGATGACCGGCAGCTTGTCGCGGAACGACACTTCGCCCCCCGACGCGGCGCGCGGCGAGAAGACCGAGACCTCGGGCCGGAAGCGCTCGGTCTGCGCCACCACCGAGGGGTCGATGCCGCTGGAAACGAAGACGCGGCTGCGGTTGGCGGACTTCAGCGCGTCGCGAACGGCGTCTTGCACGACATCGTCGGTGGCGCGGCCGGTCCAGACGCGCGCGCTGGGCTGGCCGTCCTTTTCGGTCAGGAAGACCACGGCGTTCAGACGCTCGCCCTCGGGCGCATCCTTGTCGACATAGCGACGGGCCAGGGCGTCGCGCGCCTCGCCCGGGGCGGCAGCCGTCAGTTCGGCGGGCGCCTCGACCAGCTCAAAGGAACGCTTGGGCGTCTTGAAGCCTGCGGCGGCGCGCGGCGCCTCCTTCTTCAGCGCCTCAAGCCCGGCGTCGAAACCGCCCTTCTCGGCGGCCTCGCGCACCCGGTCGCCGCCCGCCGTCCCGGACTCGGGCACGGCGGCCATGCGCAGGGCGGCGATGTCGGCGCGGCCCCGTTCCGTCTCCAGCGCCTGACGCACGGCGGCGGCCAGCCCGGACCCGGCCGGGGTCTCGTCGACGATGACGGCTTCGCGCACCGGTTCGGCGTGCTTCATCAGCATCGGAACGGCGCCGCCCAGAACAGCGAACAGCGGAAAGGCCAGCAGGGACAACCAGAAGCCGACCGTCTTGGCGTAGGCCAGGAACTCGCGGCGCGCGATCAGAAGAATACGGCTCATCGCGCGGCCTCCATCTTGTCGGTCTTGCCGACGGACTGATCCTCATCCGGGTGGTCGCCGGTCAGGGTGATGAAGGCGTCGTGCAGGGTCGGCTCCTTCATCTGGAAACGCCGCACGTCCAGTCCGCCCAGGAAGGCGGCGCGCAGGGCGGATTGCGCCTCCGCCCCCGGCGTCAGGCCGACGCGCAGGGTGCTGACGGCGCCGTCTTCAGCCAGGGTCTCGATGCCGCTGACGCCCGGCAGGGCGGCGACCGCGTTCCGGTCCAGCGTCCCTTCCAGCTCCAGAAAGCGCGGCGAGGTGGCGCGCGCCTCGTCCACCGTGCCTTCGAACGCCTTGCGTCCTCGGGCCAGCAGCACGACCTTGTCGCACAGACGCTCTGCGTGCTGCATGACGTGGGTCGAGAACAGCACCGTCGCCCCATCGGCGGCCAGGGCGCGGATCATGGCCTCCAGCCCCTGCTGGTTCATCGGATCGAGGCCTGAGAAGGGCTCGTCCAGAATGACGAACTCCGGCTGATGCACCACCGAGGCGATCAACTGGACCTTCTGGGCCATCCCCTTGGACAGCTCCTTCATCTTCTTCTTGCTGGCCTCGCCCAGGCCCATCTGCTCCAGCATCTCGCGGCCGCGACGGCGCCCCTCGGGCAGGGGGAGGCCCTTCAGGGCGCCGAAGAAGGCGATGGCGTCCACCGGCGTCATCTTCTTGTAGAGGCCACGCTCCTCGGGAAGGAAGCCGATCCGGTCGCGCACCTTGCGGCCATCGTCGGCCCCAAGAATCTCGATGCGTCCGCTGGTCGCCGGTTGCAGGCCCAGGATCATCCGCAGAGTCGAGGTCTTGCCTGCCCCGTTCGGCCCCAGAAAGCCGCAGATCGAGCCCTTCTCGACCTGGAAGCTCAGGTCGGAAACCGCCTGGAAGCCTCCGTATCTCTTGCTGATTCCGTCCAGCGTCAGCGCCGCGACCATTCGGTTCCCCTGCGATAATTCGAGGATCGAGGGTAAGGGCGCGGGCTGCTCCGAGTAAAGCAACTTTTACATTACGGTTTGGTCATGATGCCGCGCCGCCTGGTACGGTCAGACCGGCGCCTTCACCCGAATGTCGAAGCTCTGGCCGACGATCTTGGCCGGATCGACCTGGCCGCCGTTGCGGCGCACCTCGAAATGCAGGTGCGGGCCGGTCGAATAGCCGGTCGAGCCGACCAGGCCGATGCGCTCGCCCGCCGCCACCGCCTTGCCCGAGGGGACGTCGATGCGGCTGAGGTGTCCGTACAGGCTGGTCATGCCGTTGGGGTGCTGCACCTCGATGAAGTTGCCGTAGCCCCCGGCATCATAGCCCGCGCGCAGAACCTTGCCTTCGGTCGTGGCGAAGACGCTGGTGCCGGTCGGCGCGGCGATATCGACGCCCTTGTGCGCCCGCGCCTTGGCCTCGATCGCCAGCTTGCGCAGGCCGAAGGGCGAGTTGATGCGATAGCCCTTCAGCGGCGCCTCGAAGACGATCTTGCGGGTGACGGGACCGGCGGGTTCGGCCACGGCCTTGACTGGCGGCGCAGTGGGGACGGACGTCTCACTGACCTTTTCCGGCGCGCCGGAGATCATGCCGACGGGCGCCGCCGCCATAGCCAGAACCGCCAGGCCGACCATGGCCCCGGTCTGACTGAAACGGATCACATGCGGCCGCACGGCCGGGGGAACTAAACGCATACTCTAACGACTCATTCTGAGCGCTTCGTCAGCGCAGGGAGCCGTCAGAAGGGCGCGCGAAACACGCGCGCAGACAGCGAGATGGACACTCGCCGACGGCCGGACTTGACCGTCTTTTGCAATTTCACCGGGACATGAATGGGGCGCCCCGAGGGCGACACGACGTCGCACCTCGGGAACCCGCGTTTTCCAGCTCTACAGCGGCAGGCTGAGCTTCACCGCCGCCATATGGCTGTCGGCATGGTCGCCGAAGCGGCCCTTGTAGCCGATCGACACCTTCAGCCGCTCCATAATGGTCCCTTCGATCCCGGCGGCGGCCAGCACCTGCCCGCCGAACGGCAGATCCACGTCGCGGGCCAGAACCTTGGCCGGATTGCCCAGGATGCCGGTGCGCACGGCGTCGCTGTCGTCGCTCAGGCTGTCGCGATAGCCGCCCTCGGCATAGAAGCGGACGCGCTCGGTCCCGCCCTCGGCGCGCAGGGCGATCTCGGCCGTCGTCGCCTGCACCGAACGGTCGGCATAGGCGTATTGCGCCGCCGGACCCTGCTCGCTGAAGCCGTCCACGTCGGTATTGATCCAGGCGACAGCCGCGCGCGGCGACAGGGCGAAGCCGCCCATGTCGAACCACATCCCGCCCTGCAGCCGCGCGCCCGTAGAGACGCCGCGCGTCGAGCCGCTGTGAACGATCGGCGCCAGGCTGGTCAGGCGGTTGATGTCGTTGAAGTCGTCCTGCGCCACGCCCGCCGCCGCATTGACGAAGACGTCGCCCGAGCGCCAGCCGCCGTAGACGTCCAGCCCGAAGCTGTCGATGTCGGCGCGCAGAGCGCCCGCATCCACGTCGGCATTGCGATAGGAACCGGACAGGCCGAAACGCAGGGTCTCGGTCCCCGACTCCAGGGCGATGCGCACGCCATAACCGTCAGAGGTCGCCTTGCCGATGGCGCCGCGCGCGTCCGTCTCGGTCTTGTCAGCCAGCGCGCCGACCGAGATGGAAGTCCCCCTCTCCCACGCCTCGCGCCCCGACAGGGCGGCGGTCGATCCGTCCAGCGCGTCCTCGCGATGGCGCCACGCGGTCTCGCCCAGTACGGCCGTCTGGCTGCCCAGATCGCCGTAGTAGAGATAATCGTTGCTCAGACGTGCGATCACCTCATGCCCCTTGGCCGTCGGGTGCACCCCGTCGAAATAGAAGTAGGATTCAGGGTTCGAACACACGGTCACGCCGTTGAAGCAGGGCTGCGTCACGTTCGACACGCCAAAGGCGCTGGGGTTGCCGGCAATCACATCCCCGACCTTGAACAGGTCCATCAGGATGATGTTGGTCCCCGGCCTGGCCGCCGCCGTCGCGTTCAACCCGGTCAGCAGGGCGCCGTTGAAGGTGGTGACGGCGAAGTCGGCCAGCGGCGCGGCGGGCGTGCCGCGAAACTGCGGCGTAATGCTCAGCTTGGGCAGGTTGGTGACCAGCACGGTTCCCGCCCCGGCCTGGGCGATGCCGTTAACGATGAAGTTGATGTCCGCCGCCGCGCTGAGGGCTACGGGCGTGATGGCGCCGGTCGGATTGGTCGAGGCCCCGGCGGCCGGCAGCCCCTGGAAGATGTTGTTCGCCCCGCCCAGGACGCTGACCAGATCATTCGCCCCGAACGTCCCGCCGCGCTGCTGATACTGGGCCAGTTGCAGCCGCATCCCCAGCGGTTGAGCCTGACTGTCCGTGCGCGCGCCGCCGAAGGCGTAGTTGATGCTGCCCGTCACCGGCCCCATGAAGTTGGCGGCGTTGAAGCCCAGCCGCTCGGTGAACACCGGCCCGTTGGAGAATCGCCCTGCGCCATAGGGCGGCGAGGCCGGGGTCGATCCGCCGGTCGCCAGATACAGGTTGCCGTTATCCGACAGGCTGTCGCCGAACACCACCAGACGGCTGTAGCTCTGGGCCGAGGCGGCTCCGGCGACCGACGCGGCGGCCAGGCTCAGGGCCGCCAGCGCGGCGCCACGAAGAAGACGAGTCATCGCAATCCCTCCCATCGACCGTCAGTATGCGGTCGTTAAACGGCACTCTGCGCCGCTTTTCACAGGACGCAAGATGCCCCTGGGGAAGGTGATCGGCGATCAGTGCAACCGGCGGAAGCGGATCGTGCCCGGAAGCTGCTTCAGCGCCGTCAACGCCTCGCGGTCGTAGTCGCGATCCACGTCGGTGATGACATAGCCGGTCCGCTCGTCCGTCTTCAGGTGCTGGCCCAGGATGTTCAGGCCCGCATCCGACAGGGCGCGGTTCAGCTCGGCCAGCACGCCCGGCTGGTTGCGGTGGATGTGCAGCAGACGGTGCGCGCGCGTCACCTCGGCCAGTTGCACGTTCGGCAGGTTGACGCAGAAGGTGGTGTCGCCCCGGTTCAGATAGCCCAGCAGACGCTCGGCCGCGAACTCGGCGATGGCTTCCTGCGCCTCTTCCGTCGAGCCGCCGATGTGCGGGGTCAGGATCGTCTTTTCCAGGCCGATCAGCGGGCTGTCGAACGGGTCGGCGTTGGTGCGCGGCTCCTCGGGGAAGACGTCGACCGCAGCCCCGCCCAGACGGCCGGACTTCAGCGCCGCCGCCATGGCGTCCACATCGACCACATGGCCGCGCGACAGGTTCAGGAACAGGGCGCCGGGCTTCATCTTCGCGAACTGATCGGCGCCGATGATGGCGGTGTTATCCTTGCGGCCGTCGACGTGCATCGTCACCACGTCGGCCTCGGCCAGCAGGGCGTCCAGCGAGCGCATCCGCCGCGCATTGCCCAGCGCCAGCCGCTCGGACAGGTCGTAGAACAGAACCCTCATGCCCAGGTTCTCGGCCAGCACCGAAAGTTGGCTGCCGATGGCGCCATAGCCGACGATGCCCAGCGTCTTGCCGCGCACTTCGCGCGACCCGGTCGCCGACTTGTTCCACCTGCCCTTGTGCATCTCACGCGACTTGTCGGCCACGTCGCGCATAAGGACGATCATCATGCCGATGGCCAGTTCGACCACCGAGCGGGTGTTGGAATAGGGGGCGTTGAACACGGCCACGCCCTTGTCCGCCGCCGCGTCCAGATCGACCTGATTGGTGCCGATGCAGAAGGCCGCCACGGCCATCAGCCGGTCCGCCGCGTCCAGCACCTTGCGGCTGACGTTGGTCTTGGAACGGATGCCCAGCACGTGGACGCCCTTGATCGCCTCGATCAGGTCGTCTTCATCCAGCGCGCCCTTCATCGTCTCGACGGTATAGCCCGCCTCCTCCAGCCGCTCGACGGCGGCGGGGTGGACGTTCTCCAGCAGCAGCATGCGGATGCGGTTGCGCGGATAAGACCAGCGCCCGGCCACGCCCTCGGCATACAGCACCTCGTCCAGCGAAGAGGCGACAGCGTCGGCCGCCTCGACCACCTTGGGACGGCTGACGATCTCGGTGAAGGCGTAGAAGCGGTCGGCCGCGCCGTTCAGCTTGACCTCGGCGTCGGTCCAGCCGTCGCCCACCATGACCACCGGCCCTTCGAGGTTCAGCGCGCGGATGACCTCGGGCTTGCCGTTTTCGCGCGACAGGGGGTTGGCCGTATCCACGCCCGTCACGCGGCCTTCGTCATCATAGATCAGGTCGTTGGCCAGCACGTGATCGGCCGCCAGACCCAGCCGCTCGGCCAGGGGCGCGATCACCTCGCGGAAACCGCCGGAGAGAATGTAGATGCGCTCGGCGTTGCGCTGGAAGAAGTCGACGTTGCGGCGGATGGAGACGGTCGCCTCGTCCAAAATGCGGTCAGTGAGGGCCTCGACGTGTTCGCGGCGCAGGGCCAGCAGTTCCAGACGCTGCTTCAGCGCCTCGCCGAAGCCGATCCGGCCATTCATGGCGTCGTCGGTCAGGGCGGCGATCCGGACCTTGCGCTCGGCGGCGTCGGGCGCGTCCTTGAGCGCCAGGTCGGCCAGAGCCTCCAGCGTCTCGATGCGAACCAGGGTGGAATCGAAGTCGAAGATGAAGACAGGCGAGATCATGCGCGGGCTCTAGCCCCTCTTCGCATCCGCAGCAATAAAAAGGGGCGTCGAAACGCCCCTTTCCGCATGATTTTTCCATCCGAAGAGGAAAACCCGCTCGGCGACCGCCGTTTTAACCCCGTCGACGGCTTTCCAGCGCCGCCGCGCCGATCAGGGCGGCGATGGTCGCCACGGCCAGAAGGGCGCCGCCCTCCTTGGCGTGATCACGGGCGAAGTCGCCGGCGTCCTCGGCGTAGCGACGCGCCTGCTTGGTGTAGCGGCGCATCGGGCGGCGCGATTTCTTCTTGGCGCGACGATACCAGGCGTCGGCGCGATCGCGGGCATCCTCGCTGAAGCGGCCGACGCGTTCGCCCGCATGGTCGCCGAAATCGGCGGCGCGCTGGCCCAGGTCGTCAGCGCTGTCACGGACGCCGCGCGCGATGTCGTCAAAGCGGTGGCGCAGAGCCTCGGCGTCGAACCAGCCCCGCGGATCAATCCGCGTCTTGATCCGCTCATAGCGGGTCGGGCCCGTGCGCTGGTTCAGCAGAATGGTCGCCAGCCCGACGCCCGCCAGCACGGCGACAACGCCCGCCACGATGCCGGGATGTTTGCGGACCTCGTCCACGACGTTGAACTCATGATCCATCATGTCTGACCTCTTGCAGGGGAAAACGGGTGTTCACCTAAGGGAGCGAGCTTCAGCACAAAGAGTTCCCCCGCTGCGGTCAAGCTTGTCAAACAGGTCGCGGTCGTGGCGCAGGCGACACGCCCAGCCCTTACCAAGCGGCCGTCGGCTCCCTATGTTGCGCCGCTTCCGACAGTTTTCAGGATTTCACGCCGTGACCGATCACGCGCCCGCTGCCCCCATCGCCGCCCCGACGGACGACTTCGCCGCCGCCTTCCAGATCGACGGCTGGCCGGTGCGCGGCCGTCTGGTCCGCCTCGGCGAAGCGATCGACAAGGTGCTGTCGGCCCACGCCTATCCCGAGCCGGTCGCCGCCCTGCTGGGCGAGGCCTGCGTGCTGGCGGCCATCGTCGGCTCGGCGCTGAAGTTCGACGGCCGCCTGATCGTTCAGGCCCAGGGCGACGGCCCGGTGCGCTACGTCGTCGCCGACTACGGCACGGACGGCCATCTGCGCGGCTTCTGCCGCTTCGACCCGGAAGAAGTGGCCAAGGCGTCCGAAGGCTTCGCCCGTCCGGGCGCCAAGACCCTGCTGGGCGGCGGCGTCTTCATAATGACGGTGGATCGCGGCGCCGACTTCGAGCGCACTCAGGGCGTGACGCCGATCGAGGGCGAAAGCCTGTCGCTGTGCGCCGAACACTACTTCTCCCAGTCCGAGCAGGTGCCGACCAAGGTGCGTCTGGCCGTCGGCGAGGTCGAAACCGACGCGGGCCGCGCCTGGCGCGCGGGCGGGGCGATGATTCAGGTCATCGCCGGCGACGAATCGCGCGGCTCGACCGAAGAAGTGTGGGAGCGCACCCGCGCCCTGTTCGCCACCCTGGGCGACGACGAGCTGATCGACCCGACCATCGGCGCCGAGACCCTGCTGTATCGGCTGTTCCACGAGGACGGCGTGCGACTGGAAGGCGCCAAGGCGCTGGCCGCCGTCTGCCGCTGCTCGAAGGACCGTATCGCCACCGTGCTGCAATCCTTCCCGACAGAAGAACGCGCCGAGATGGTCGAGGACGACGGCAAGATCCGCGTGACGTGCGAATACTGCTCGACCAACTATGAGATCGACCCGGCCGAGTTGGAAACGGCCGGGGCCTGATCCTTCAGACCAGCATGAAGACGGCGTTGCCGTAGTTGTGCAGCAGGACCGGCAGCAGCACGCTGCCGGTCTTTTCGCGCAGCCAGACCAGCAGCAGACCCGCCAGCCCCGTCGTCGCCATCGGCGCCCCGTCGAAGGTGAAGGCGCCGTCCTGATAGCCCAGGGCGTGGGTCAGGCCGAACGCCAGCGCGGTCAGCATCGCGCCCCAGCCCATCTGCGCGCCCAGCACGCGGACCGGCCGCCCGAACGCCTCGTTCAGCATCAGCAGCAGCACGCCGCGATAGAAGATCTCCTCGTCCAGCCCCGGCATGGTCAGTTGGAAGGCCAGGCTGTCGGCGTCGAAACCTTCGCCCGGCATCGCGATCGCCAGGCCGAGGAACAGCAGGACCAGCAGGCCGGACAGGATCAGCGCGCCCTTCAGCCCTTGCCGGTCCTGATGCAGGGTCAGGCCGCTGCGCCGCCATCCGACGAGAGGCAGGCTGGCGACGGCAAGGGACAGCATGACGGCCAGCGTCTTGCCTTCCCAGTTCCAGCGCGAAGGTCCGAAATCCAGCGGGATATGCCCATAGCCGCGCGTCAGCACGGCGTCATAGACGGCCATCAGCAACAGGGCCGCGACCAGCCAACCCCAGCGCACCTTGCCGCGCGACAGGACGGCGGCCGCCCCGCCCGCCAGCGCGACCGCGCCGACCCAGCCCGACATAGCGATAATGGCGTCCGGCATGGCTCTTTCCTCCCCCAATACGACGTCGTCGTTCAGAGGCGACCGAGCGGACCTGCGGATGCAGATGAAGAAAAGTTAAGCCAAGCGCCCTTCTCCCGATGGGAGAAGGTGGCCCGAAGGGCCCGATGAGGGTTCCCGGCCAAAGTCGGTGCAAGCCGTGGCGCAACGGCTGACGCCGACTGAAAGGGCAAGCCCCTCACCCTTTCGCGCAAGAACGATCGCTTTGCTCTCGTGCGCTCAAGCCCTCTCCCGCCGGGAGAGGGTCATGTGTCAGTTATTCAGATCCAGCGAATAGCCCGCCGAGCGCACGGTGCGGATCGGGTTGACCGTGCCTTCGACGTTCAGCGCCTTGCGCAGGCGGCCGACGTGGACATCCACCGTGCGGGCCTCGACATAGACGTCAGACCCCCAGACCGCGTCCAACAACTGCTCGCGGCTGAACACCCGGCCGGGATGCTTCAGGAAGTGGTCCAGCAGGCGAAACTCGGTCGGGCCCAGGTGCACCTCCTTGCCCGCGCGGCTGACGCGGTGGGCGACGCGGTCCATGATGATGTCGGCGTGGTTGACCCGGTCGTCGGCCAGACCCGGACGGATGCGGCGCAGCACGGCGCGGATGCGCGCGGTCAGCTCCGTCATCGAGAAGGGCTTGGTCATATAGTCGTCGGCCCCGGTGTCCAGACCGCGCACGCGGTCCGTCTCTTCGCCGCGCGCGGTCAGCATGATGATCGGCAGGTTGCGCGTCTCGGCCCGGCCGCGGATGCGGCGGCAGACCTCGATGCCGGACAGCTTGGGCAGCATCCAGTCCAGCAGGATCAGGTCGGGGGTGCGCTCCTCGACCTGCAGCATCCCCTCCTCGCCGTCAGAGGCGACGGCCACGTCATAGCCTTCCTTCTCCAGATTATACTGAAGCAGGGTGGCCAGGGCGTCCTCGTCTTCCATCACCAGGATATAGGGTTGCACGTCAGCCTCTCCGGTTCGTCGAAGTCGTCAGCGATGTAAGGGGTGTCAGTCGTCCGCCGCGTCGGGCGACGCAGACAGATGGGGGGTCGGCGTCGGCTCTTCGCCGGGACCGGGCACGGCCTTCGGCCGCTCGCCCAGCATTTCCTCGCCGGTGATCTCATAGTGGACCGTCTCGGCGATATTGGTCGCGTGGTCGCCGATCCGCTCCAGGTTCTTGGCCATGAACAGCAGGTGGGTGCAGGCCGTGATCGTGCGCGGGTCGCCCATCATATAGGTGAGCAGTTCGCGGAACAGGGCGTTGTAGTGCTCGTCCACCTCGTCGTCGGTCTGCCAGACCGACAGGGCGCGCTCGATCTCCGAGGCCGTATAGGCGTCCAGCACGTCGCGCAGGCGGTTCGACACCAGCCGCCCCATCCGCTCGATCGAGCGGGTCAGCGGCTGCATCGGCTCAGCCTCGGCCAGGATCAGCGCCCGCTTGGCGATGTTCTTGGCCAGGTCGCCGGTCCGCTCCAGGTCCGAGGCCAGCTTCATCGCCCCCAGCGTCCGGCGCAGGTCGCTGGCGACCGGCTGGCGCAGGGCGATCAGGCGTATCGCCTTCTTCTCGATGTCCCGGTGCAGGGCGTCCAGGCGATTGTCGCGCTCGACCACCGCCTTGGCCAGGGCCACGTCGCGGCGGGCGACGGATTCGATGGCGTCCGCCACCTGGGCCTCGGCCAGACCGCCCATGCGGACGACCTCGGCCGTCAACTGGTTCAGCTCGTCGCCGTAAGCCTTGACCGTATGCTGGTTCATCGTCGCGTCCTCAGCCGAAGCGGCCGGTGATGTAGTCGAGCGTGCGCCGCTCGCGCGGATTGGTGAAGATCTCTTCGGTGTCGCCCGTCTCGACCAGCTTGCCCATGTGGAAGAAGGCCGTGCGCTGCGACACGCGGGCCGCCTGCGCCATCGAGTGGGTGACGATGACGATGCAGTAGCGCTCGCGCAGTTCGTCGATCAGTTCCTCGATCTTGGCCGTGGCGATCGGGTCCAGCGCCGAGCAGGGCTCGTCCATCAGGATGACTTCGGGCTCGACCGCAATGGCGCGGGCGATGACCAGACGCTGCTGCTGGCCGCCCGACAGGCCGGTGCCCGGCGAGTGCAGACGGTCGGCGACCTCGTCCCACAGGCCGGCGCGCTTCAGCGACTTCTGGACGATCTCGTCCATCTCGCCCTTGCTGGAGGCCAGACCGTGGATTTTCGGGCCATAGGCCACGTTCTCATAGATCGACTTGGGGAAGGGGTTCGGCTTCTGGAACACCATGCCAACCTGGGCGCGCAGCAGCACCGGGTCGATCCTGCGGTCGTTGATGTCGCCGCCGTCCATCTCGATCCGGCCGGTCACGCGGGTGCCGGGGATGGTGTCGTTCATGCGGTTCATCGTCCGCAGGAAGGTGGACTTGCCGCAGCCCGACGGGCCGATCAGCGCCGTCACCGTCTTGTCCGGGATGTCCAGCGACACGTCGAACAGGGCCTGTTTGTCGCCGTAGAAGACGCTGACGTCGCGCGCGGCGATCTTGATCGGGCCCAGCGGCGCGGAGGCATGAGCGCCGACCGTCGGAGCGGTCGTCAGCGTGGCGGCCTCGGAGGCGCCGCCGTTCGACGTACCTTCAGGAGCGCGGAGGATGGGGGACTTCATAGGATTTACCACCGGCGTTCGAAGCGACGGCGCAGCAGGACTGCGGCGGCGTTCATGACGATCATGAAGGCGAGAAGGACAAGAATGGCGGCCGCCGTCCGCTCGTGGAAGGCGCGCTCGGACGCGTTCTCCCAGATGTAGATCAGCGACGGCAAAGCGCCGACGGGCTCGTCGATGGCGTGCGGCACGCCCGGCACGAAGCTGATCATGCCGATCAGCAGCAGGGGCGCCGTCTCGCCAAGCGCGTGGGCCATGGAGATGATGGCGCCGGTCATCACGCCGGGCATGGCCAGCGGCAGGACGTGGCCGAACACGGTCTGGGTGCGGCTGGCGCCCATGGCCAGGGCCGCCTCGCGGATCGAGGGCGGAACGGCCTTCAGCGACGAACGGGTGGCGATGATGATGGTCGGCAGGGCCATCAGCGCCAGCACCAGGCCCCCGACCAGCGGACTGGCGCGCGGCAGGTGCATGAAGTTGATGAACAGCGCCAGACCCAGCAGGCCGTAGACGATGGACGGCACGGCGGCCAGGTTGTTGATGTTGACCTCGATAATCGCCGTGATGCGGTTGCGCGGCGAGTATTCCTCCAGCCAGACGGCGGCGCCGACGCCGACCGGAATGGCGATCAGGGCCGTCACCATCAGCATCAGGGCCGAACCGACCACGGCGCCCAGCAGGCCCGCCAGCTCCGGCTGGGTCGAGTCGCCCCTGGTGAACAGCGCCGAGTTGAAGTGGGCGCGGATGGCGCCCGAGGCCTTCATCCGGTCCAGCCAGTCCATCTGCGCATTCGAGACCCGGCGTTGGTCCTCAGGCTGATCGCGGGTGATCTTGCCCTTCAGATACATCTCGGCGTCGTCAGACAGCGGCGCGGCGATCGGCACGGTCTGGTCCAGCAGGCTGGGCTGGCGCGCGATCATCTTGGCGGCCTGGAACTTCAGCTCCGAGGACAGCAGCGACTTCATGGCCGCCGCCTTCGTCCCCTCTTCGTCGTCCTGAACGCCGAGACGGCGGACCTGCTGCTCGGCGGCGATCTGCTCGAAGTTGGCGCCCTGAGGGTAGGAACGGTCGATCCGCGCCGGATCCATATAGACCGGCAGGGTCACGGTGTGGGCGTAGAAGGCGGTGTAGCCCTGGGTGATGATGCTGCCGAGCAGGATCACCAGAAAGGCCAGCGCCACGCCAATGGCCGCGCGGCCGTACCAACGGAAGCGGGTCTCGCGCGCATAGCGAGCGCGCAGGCGGGCCTTCAGGCGCTGGGTGCGCGGGCTGACGCCGGTCGGGGAGGAAGCCGCGTCAGTCATACTGTTCCCGATAGGCTTGCACGATACGCATGGCGACGATGTTCAGCAGCAGGGTGACGACGAACAGCGTCAGGCCCAGACCGAAGGCGGCCAGCGTCTTAGGGCTGTTGAACTCCTGGTCGCCGGTCAGCAGGGTGACGATCTGGACGGTGACGGTCGTGACCGTCTCCAGCGGGTTCAGGGTCAGCTTGGCGGCCAGACCGGCCGCCATGGTCACGATCATGGTTTCGCCGATGGCGCGCGACACGGCCAGCAGCAGCGCCCCGGCGATGCCCGGCAGGGCGGCGGGCAGAAGCACCTTCTTGACCGTCTCGGACTTGGTCGCGCCCATCGCATAAGAGCCGTCGCGCAGCGACTGCGGCACAGCGTTCAGGATATCGTCCGACAGTGAGCTGACGAAGGGAATCAGCATGATCCCCATGACCGCCCCCGCCACCAGAGCCATCTGGTTCTGCACCAGCGACAGATAGAGCCCCAGATCGTTCAGCGGGCCGCCGATCAGCATGTCGCCGATGCTGTTGAAGAAGACGCGCAGCGCCGGTCCCACCGTCAGGGCGGCGAAGAAGCCGTAGACGACGGTCGGCACGCCCGCCAGAACCTCCAGCGCAGGCTTGACCAGGGCGCGGGTCTTTCGGCCCGAGTATTCCGACAGATAGATGGCCGAGAACAGGCCGATGGGCGCGGCCACCGCCATCGCGATCAACATGATCAGGAAGGTGCCTGCAAACAGCGGCACAGCCCCGAAAGCGCCCGACGAGCCCACCTGATCGGCGCGGATGGCGATCTGCGGGCTCCACTTGGTCCCGAACAGGAACTCGGTGATCGGCACCATGCTGAAGAAACGCAGCGAATCGATCACCAGCGAGAAGATGATGCCCAGCGTCGTCAGCACGGCCACCGCCGAACAGGCGAACAGCAGGCCCGTGATCCAGCCCTCGACCTTGTTGCGCGCGCGCAGGTCCGGGCGGATGCGGGTGAAGACGAACAGGCCGCCCAGCACGGCGGCGATCAGGGCGGCGACGCCCCCGCCCCAGTTCAGGGTCGAGGCGATGCGGTGGGCGCGGCGGCCCTCGGCCGGCAGTTCCTCGGCGTAGGGGGCGGGCCAGATCTGGCGCGCCTCCTGCCCGGCGCCGACCAGACGGGCGTCGGCGAAGAAGGCCTCGCGGCGGAACGGCTCAAGCTGGGCGACGCTGTCCGGCGCGCCCGCCCGCATCATCTGCTGTTCGATCGAGGTCGAGAAGACCGAGGCGGCGATCAGCATGGCCAGCGCCGGCGCTCCGACCCAGATCAGGGCGTAAAATCCATGTTGGCCGGGCCGCGAATGCGATCTCGCGCCTCGGCTCCGACGCACGGCCAGCGCCCGCCCGGCCACATAGGCCATGACGACGAAGGCGATCAGCAGCAGCAGGAAAATCCAGATCATCCGGTCCGATCAGCGCAGGAATCGATGAACGCGCCGGGTGCGGTGCGTTTCGGCCGGGAAACTGCCCGCGATACGTCAGCGGATTAAGACGGCTGGATGACAGTTATGTTACGGCGCAGGTCCGTCATATCGCAGTCCTGTGACGGTGAATCCGCAAACGCCCGGATTTCCTTCGCTTCCGTCAGCTTTCAGAGGTCGGCGCCAGCGGGAAACAGGCCGCAAAGACAGCCCCCTGCCCCGGCGCGCTGTCGACTGACAGGCCGCCTCGGTGGCGGATGATGATGTGCCGGACAATGGCCAGGCCCAGACCCGTGCCCTGACGATCGCCGCTCTTCTGTCCCTCGACACGATAGAAGCGCTCGGTCAGGCGCGGCAGATGCTCGCGCGCCATCCCCGGGCCGTGATCGCGCACGGTGACCACGGCGTAGCGCTGCCCCGCCTCGCGGTCCGGCGTCGCCAAGGACAGGCGGTTGCCCTCGGCCATCCGGCTCGACATCGCCTCGTCCAGCGTACGGTCGATCTCGATGCCGACCTCGATGGTTCCGCCTGCGCTGGAATACTTCAGCGCATTGTCGATCAGGTTCTGCACCACCTGGGCGATCTCGTCCCGGTCGCCGGTCACGGCGGAGCCGCCATGCGGCAGGTCCGCCTGGATCGTCACCTGACGCTCGCGCGAGATGACGCTGACCGCATCGACCACGTCAGCCGTCGCCCGCGCCAGATTGACCCGCCCCAGCGGCGCGATGTGCTCGTTCAGCTCGATCCGGCTCAGGGACAGCAGATCGGCCACCAGACGCCGCATCCGATCGGCCTGCACCGCCATGATGTCGAGGAATTTGTCCCTCGCCTTGGGGTCGTCCCGCGCATGGCCCTTCAACGTCTCGATAAAGCCGGACAACGAAGCCAGCGGCGTGCGCAGTTCATGGCTGGCGTTGGCCAGGAAATCGACACGCATCTTCTCCATGCGCCGCACGTCCGTCTCGTCGCGCAGGGCAAGCAGGGCCAGGGCGCCGCCGCCCCAGTCGTTCGCCTCGCGCGCGGGAAGCGGGCGGATCAGGGCGCGCCAGTGGCGCTCCTGGGCGCCGCCGCCGACATATTCCACCGCTCCGGCCACGCCCTCGAACAGGGCCTCATCAACGGCCTCAAGCACACGCGGCTCGCGGATCACCGAGACCAGCAGCCCGGCGCCGGTCCCGCCCAGCCTAAACAGTTCGCGCGCCGAGGCATTGGCCAGGGCGATGCGGCGCCCGGCGATATCGTCCGCCTCGCCGCCGCTGATGATGAACAGAGGGTCGTCCAGCGCCTCGAACACATCGCCCAGCAGGGCTGCATCCGGGCCCAGGTCCACGGCGCCGCCGTCCAGTTCGGAGATATCCACCGGCGCCGGCGGCGTGCGGTTGACCAGCCACGTCGCCAGGATCACCGCGGCCGCGCCCGCCGCCAGCCAACCGGCCAGTTCCGGCTTCATCACCGCCAGCACCGCCATGACCACGACCGCCACGCCGCCGCTGGCGCCCGCGGTCCAGAGCCGGGAGGTCGCCGTAGGAGCTACGGGTGATGGCGGATGCTCATAGGGCATGGTGATCGACGTTATCTCATTGTTCAGCAGACCGGCGTTACGCTGCCAGACTGGGGCGCCGACTCTTGGGAGGCCAGACGATACTAACGGCGTTTCTTCACGGATTTACGGCGGATTTTTAGACAGTTTTCGGAGCAAGCGGGACATAGCCCATGAGGACCGTGATCAACTGCCTCGTCTACGACCACGATTGGCGCCTTCTTCCGGTCGCCGTCTTCGTTTGCCTGTTCAGTCTGGCCACCGCCTTCGTATTGATAGACCGGGCGCAGCGCGTTGCGCGACGCCTGCGCCTGCCCTACATCGCGGCCGCGCCGCTGGTCGGCGGCGTTGGGGTCTGGAGCACCCATTTCATCGCCATGCAGGCCTACGACGCAGGCGTGCCGGCCCGCTATGATCCGGGCGTGACCCTCTTGTCGCTGGCGGTCATTATATTGGCGCTGGGAGCGAGCCTTACCCTGGGCTTCGCTGCGCTGGATCCCCGACACCGAGCGATCGTCACCTTCGGCAGAAGAATACCGGGGGGGCTGATTCCTGCGGTGACAGCAGGCTTCGGCGTCACCGCCATGCATTTTGTGGGGATGGGGGCGGTGCGTTTCTCCGGCGCCGTCATCACCTGGAATCTGCCGCTGGTGATCCTGGCGGTCCTGGGCGGCGTCGCAATCTTCAGCATTATCGCCTTCATGCCGGTATGGCGCGATTGGCGCAGCATCGCGCAGGGGACGGCTGTCGCCGCGCTGGGCGTTTGCTGGCTGCATTTTATCGGCATGAGCGCCGCCGCCATCACGCCTGCGCCGGGGATTCTGATACCTGAAGCAGCCGCCTCGGCGCGTGTCATCAGCGCCTGGACGATGATCGGCGTTGGCCTGATGGTGCTGATCGCCACCTTCCTGACCGGGATGGTCTGGTGGTCACGACGCAGCGTCCTGGGCCAGGTGATGGAAGCGATCCACGCCATGCCCGACGGCCTGGGCGTGTATGACGCCGACGACCGGCTCCAGATCTGGAACGAGCGATATCTCGACATCAGCCCGCATCTGGCCAATGCGCTGAAGGTCGGCGTCTCCTTCGAAGAACTCCTCGAGGTCGGCCTGAAGGCCGGCATCTATCCAGAAGCCGTCGGCCGCGAAAGCGCATGGGCGGCCGAACGTATGGCCCAGCGTCGCAACCCCCAGGGCCCGCGAGAGCTTCAGGTCGGTGAGCGATGGTTGCGCATCCAGGACCGTCGTACCGGCGGCGGCGGCCTTGTCACCGTCTGTTCGGACATCACCGACATGATCCGCAGCGCCGATGCTTTGGCCGAGGCCCGAGACGCCGCCGAAAGCGCCAACCGCGCCAAGAGCCGCTTCCTGGCCAATATGAGCCACGAGATCCGCACGCCCCTGAACGGCGTCATCGGCGTCGCCCAGGCGCTGGCGCGAACCGAGCTCAACCCCAGCCAGCATGAGATGCTGGGCCTGATCCAGTCGTCCAGCCGCACCCTGCAGACCCTGCTCAGCGACATTCTGGACCTGGCCCGGATCGAGTCCGGACGGCTGGACCTGAAGGAGGAAGCCTTCGATCTGGCCCGCGTCGTCGAAGAAGCCGCCCTGCTCTACGCCGCCGCCGCGCGCGACAAGGGGCTGCAGTTCATCGTCGAAGTGGCGCCCGAAGCCCGCGCCTGGGTCATGGGAGACGCCGTTCGACTGAAGCAGGTGCTGACCAATCTGGTCTCCAACGCGGTCAAGTTCACAACCTCCGGCTTCGTCAGCCTGACCGTCGACGCCGCCCCGGCGGAGCGGCCTGAAACACTGCGCTTCGTCGTTCAGGACACCGGCATCGGCTTCGACGCCGCCACACGCGATCGCCTGTTCAACCGCTTTGAACAGGCCGACGGCGACATCACCCGCCACTACGGCGGGTCCGGCCTGGGCCTTGCGATCTCGCGCGATCTGACGGCCATGATGGGCGGCGACCTGGACTGCGAGAGCGAACCGGGCGCGGGCGCCGCCTTCATCCTGACCCTGCCGTGGCGCGAGGTCGCCGCGCCTGCCGCCGCTGCGCCCGCCTACCAGACGCCGGCCTGCGAGCCGCAGGGTTGCGACCGGGCCCCACGCCGCCTGCGCATCCTCGCCGCCGATGATCACCCCACGAACCGCAGGGTGGTCGAACTGATCCTCGACCCGTCCCTCTTCGACCTGGTGTCGGTCGAGAACGGCGCCGAGGCAGTCGAAACCTATCGCGCCCAGGCCTTCGATCTGGTGCTGATGGACATGCAGATGCCCGTCATGGACGGCGTGACCGCCGTGCGTGAAATCCGGCTGCATGAGGCGGTCCTTGGCCTTACGCCCACGCCGATCGTCATGCTGACCGCCAACGCCCTACCCGAACACCTGGAGCAGGCGCTGATCGCCGGCGCCGACCGCCACATGGCCAAGCCGTTCAGCGTCGAGGCCCTGCTGGCCACGGTCGCTGAACTGACTGCACAAACGCCTCAGGCCGCGGAAGCTGCGGCCTGAGATCGCCTTCATTCAACTGCGGCAGAGCCTATTCGTAGCCGTGCGCCGCTTCATTGATGACTTGGCTGGGCATGGACGAGAAGTCCACGCTCAGCGGCCGGTTCGCCTTGGACTGGAACGTCTTGATGACGTGCTCCAGACGGCGGCGCGCTTCACGCTCGCCCTTGCCCGATCCGTCGAGCCCCAGCGGCGCCAGACAGAAGTCGATGATGGCCTGTGGTCTGCTCAGCGGTTCCATAGCGTGTTCCTTTCCTGTGAACTTAGGCTGCGTGGAACTGGGCGGTCTCGGTCGAGTCCTTCAGGGCCGTGGTCGAGGACTGACCTGAAGAGATCACCGTGGCGACATCGTCGAAGTAGCCGGTGCCGACCTCGCGCTGGTGGCGCGTGGCGGTGTAGCCAGCGGCCTCATTGGCGAACTCGCGCTGCTGCAGCTCGGAAAAGGCCGCCATGCCGCGGTCGCGATAGCCGCTGGCCAGCTCGAACATGCCGTTGTTCAGGCTGTGGAAGCCCGCCAGGGTCACGAACTGGAACTTGTAGCCCATGGCCCCCAGCTCGCGCTGGAACTTGGCGATCGTCTCCTTGTCCAGCTTGGCTTCCCAGTTGAACGAAGGCGAGCAGTTGTAGGCCATCAGCTTGCCCGGATGTTCTTTCTGAACGGCCTCGGCGAACTTCCTGGCGTCGTCCAGATCGGGGTGCGACGTCTCCCACCACAGCAGGTCGGCGTATTTCGCATACGACAGGCCGCGCGCGATGCAGTGGTCCAGACCCGTGCCCGGCTTCAGGCGATAGAAGCCCTCCGGCGTGCGGTTCTCGCGGTCGATGAAGGGATGGTCCCGCTCGTCGATGTCCGAGGTGATCAGCTGGGCCGATTCCGCATCGGTGCGCGCCACGGTCAGGGTCGGCGTGCCGCAGACGTCGGCGGCCAGACGCGCCGCGATCAGGTTCCGCTCATGCGCCTGAGTCGGGATCAGAACCTTGCCGCCCAGGTGGCCGCACTTCTTCTCGGACGCCAGCTGGTCCTCGAAGTGGACGCCTGCGGCGCCCGCCTCGATGAAGGCCTTCATGATCTCGAAGCTGTTCAGAGGCCCGCCGAAACCGGCCTCGGCGTCGGCGACGATGGGGGCGAACCAGTCACGCTTGGCGCCCCCCTCGGCGTGCTCGATCTGGTCGGCGCGCTGCAGGGTGCGGTTGATACGGCGGCACAGCTCCGGCGCGGCGTTGGCAGGATACAGCGACTGGTCCGGATACATGGCGCCGGCCGTATTGGCGTCGGCCGCGACCTGCCAGCCCGACAGATAGATGGCCTTCAGACCCGCGCGGACCATCTGCATCGCCTGATTGCCGGTCACGGCGCCCAGGGCGTTGATGTAGGGCTCGGAGTGCAGCAGCTCCCACAGGCGGTTGGCGCCGCGCTCGGCCAGCGTATGGGTGATCGGCACCGACCCGCGCAGACGCAGAACGTCTTCCGGCGAATAGGGGCGCTCAATGCCATCGAAACGGCCGGCGGGCGAAGGAACCAGATCAGCGAAGGTCGTCATGTCTCGTCTCGGTCTCGATAAGGCGCGGCGCAGCCGCTGTCTCAGAGACCTGAACACGCCATCGTCATGATTGACACACCATCTATCCCAGCATTCAAGTCAAACAGTCACATCATGACACTTGCCACGAGGTCATGATGTGACATGATCGCGTCATGAACGTCGCCGCTGACCGCAAGCTGTTTCTGGGCGGCCGCCTCAAGCGGCTGCGGCGCGACCTTGATCTGTCGCAGACGGCGATGGCGGCGGATCTGGGCGTCTCCCCCTCCTATCTGAACCACATCGAGCGCAACCAGCGCCCCGTCTCGGCCCAGCTGCTGCTGCGTCTGGCCGAGACCTATGACGTCGACCTGCGCAACCTCGGCCAGTCCGGCGGCCCGGCGTCAGAGGCGGAACTGTCCGAAGTCTTCGCCGACCCTCTGTTTCAGGGTCTGGCCGTGCCGCGCCACGAGATCATGCAGCTGGCCGAAGATCAGCCCGCCGCCGCCGACGCCGTGCTGCGCCTCTATCGCGCCTTCACCGACCGCCGCGTGCGCGACCGGGCGGAGGCTGAGGCGGGCGGCGGCGCCGCGCCGACCGACAGCCCGTCGGAATGGGTGCGCGAATACGTCCAGTCCCGCCACAACCATTTCCCCGACCTCGACGCGCTGGGCGAGGCCCTGCACGACGCCCTGCGCGCCGAGGCCCCCGCCCCCGACGAAGGCTTCGAGGCGCTGGCCCGCGCGCGTCTGTTCGCCCGCCACGGCCTGACGGTCCGCACCCTGCCCGCCGAGGTCATGGTCGAGTGGACCCGCCGCTTCGACCCGCACCGGGGGCGGCTGCTTCTGTCCGATGCGCTGGGCCCGTCGTCGCGCGCCTTCGCCGTCGCCAATCAACTGGTCCTGATGGAGCATGGGGCCGAGCTTCAGGCCCTGACCGAGGCGGCGAACGCGCCCGACGCTCCCACGCGCAATCTGCTGAAGGCGTCCCTGACCAACACCCTGGCCGCCGCCGTGCTGATGCCCTACGCCGCCTTCCAGCGCACGGCGGAAGAGACCGGTTATGACCTGGCCCGGCTGCAAGGCCGCTTCGGCGTCGGTTTTGAACAGGCGGCGCACCGGCTGACCACGCTTTCCCGGCCAACGGCCAGAGGCGTGCCCTTCTTCCTGATGCGGGTCGATCAGGCGGGGAATGTGTCGAAGCGCTACGCCTCGGGCGCCTTTCCCTTCTCGCGCTTCGGCGGCGCCTGCCCGCGCTGGCGGCTGCACTCGGCCTTCCGCACGCCGGGCCGCATCGTCACCCAGATCATCGAGACGCCCGATGGCGGTCGCTGGTTCACCCTGGCCCGCACCGTGGATCGCCAGGGTCAGGACGCCTTCACCGAGGGGCATGACCTGGCCATCGGCCTCGGCTGCGAGCTGAAACACGCCCACCGCCTGATTTACGCGCGCGGTCTGGACCTTCAGAAGCCGGAGGTCACGCCCATCGGCCCCGCCTGCCGCCTGTGCGAGCGCCACCCCTGCGCCGAACGCGCCGCCCCGCCGGTCGGTCGCGCCTTGACCGTCGACGACTGGTCCAAGTCCGTCAGCCCCTATCCGTTTGCCTGACGCGCTTCAGTGCGCCAGCATCAGGGCGACGGGCGCTTCGGTCAGCAGGGTCTGCGTCACCCCGCCGAAGATCCATTGCCGCATTCGCGCATGGCCCCAGGCCCCGGCGACGATCAGCCCAGCTGCCATTTCCTCGGCGCAGTCGATCAGGCGTCGCCCGCCTGAGCGGTCGTCGTGCGCGCGGGCGTCGGGCTCGGCGGCGACGCCATGCCCGGCCAACCACCGGACGACGTCCTGCGTCCTGATCCGCGCCCCGTCTACGTCCTCGGGGTCGCACAGTTCGACCACCCGCACGCTGTCGGCGCGCTTCAGCAGCGGCAGGGCCGCCTGCGCCGCCAGTCGGCTTTCACGCGTGTCGGTCCAGGCCAGCAGCGCCGGCGCATCCACCATTGATCGGACAGGATTGGGCGGCAGGACCACGACCGGCCGCCCCGCTCGCATGGCCAGATCGGCCGGATGCGGCGCGCGCCAGGCGCTGATCCCGCCCGCGTCGCGCCCGACCAGGGCCGCATCCGCCGCCCGCAGATGGCGCAGGGTCAGCGCCGTGGGATCGCCCACGTCGCCCCGCCACTCGCCCTCGACCCCCGCCGCCTCGACGGCGGTGCGGAATCTCTGCTGGGCGGATTTGAGCGTGGTTTCATTACGCGCCTGCTGGGCCGCCATCACCTCGCCCAGCAGTATGCCCGCGCCATAGGCGTCGGCGACGGGCGTCTCGGGGGCGCAACCCGAAACCCCGATCAGCCGCGCTCCATAGGCCCGAGCCAGGGCGCAGGCTTCAATCAGGCGAGCGGGGTTGTCGGCTTCGTCGTCGACGTAAACGATCAGACTTGTCCAGGACATGGCGGCCTCCTGTTTTCAGGACACGCCCTATCAACGCGCCAAACGCCGTTCCGCGCCTTGAGCCGGATCAATTCACGTCAGGATGACGCGGCCGTCCACGATCCGGTGCGGCACGCCCGCGCGGCCCAACAGGCTGGCGATCTCGGCCGCCGGATCGGCCGCCCCCTGATCCAGCATCCGCCCGATGTCGGCCGCCAGCGTCGGGTCGCCTGACACCCGCGTCAGAGCGTTCAGCCATTCGGCGCGGGACAGCACCCCGTCCCGGCGATTGGCGTCCAGCAAGGGGCGCAGGAAGCCGAACCAGTCGCCGCCGTCGCGCCGCTTCTGCGCCCCCTCGGCCGCCATGGCGAAGACGGCGCCGCAGGCGTAATAGGCGCGGTGTTCCCCCCGCTCGGCCGCCCCGGCCACGCCGCGCCCCTGGCTCAGGGTCACGCAGTCGTCGACTTCTTCCTGCAGGGCCTTGCGGTCGTCATAGGCCGGATCCAGCGCCTTCAGCGCCCGCACCGCCATCAGGTCGGCCCCGCCCTCGGTGATCCAGGCGTCGCGGGCGAACTCGTACCGCACGGTCTGACCCAACCAGAAATGGGCGCTTTCATGGGCGATGAACCAGCGGGCGACCCGCTCCATCTCCGCCGTCGGCCGGGTGACGCCCGTCCCCTCGAACGACATGACGATCAGGCCGGGCAGGACGCTGCCGCCCATGCTGGTCATCCGCTCGGTCGGACCGTTCCACGACACCATGACGACCGGCTTGTCGCCGCCCGCGCCGGGACGGCCCAGCCGCTGCATGTAGAACTGGCCCACGCGCGGGGCGAAGTCGCGGATCTTCTCGCCGATCCACGGCGGCAGATTGGGGTCCATGACCGTTGTCAGCCCTTCGCCCGGCGTCACGCGCGCCTGACCCAGCAGGACATAGGACCGCTCGCCTGTCGTCGTCAGTTCCGCGTGACGCTCGCCGTTGAACAGCACCGGGCCGTCCAGGTCGCGCCAGGTCACGCGCGAGGGTCCGCCGTCCAGATTGACCCCGTTCAGATCGGCCGGAACCGCCGCCGCCGCCTCGGGCGAGCCCAGGGCGAAGACATCCATCTGCCGCGTCGGCAGGGCCACGGCCCCGTCCGAGAAGACCAGCGTCTTGTATTCCGCCTCCAGTTCGACCGCCTGAGGCTGAACGCTGAAGTGGACATGGCGCGGCACGGGGCCGCCGTTCGTGCTGCGGATGATGTCGTAGTGGCCACGCCGCTCCATCACCACGCCTGGCGTCTCGACCGTCCACTGGCGCGGCCGCCACGGCTCGCGCACGTCGGAGATCAACGCCGAGTCCATAAAGGCCCAGACCACGGCGTCGCGGTTGAAGGCGTAGTCGACCGTCAGCCGTCCGTCCGCACGCGTCACCGTCACCTGGGGCGCCGCCTCGGCGTTCCAGCGAGCGGGCGCCGGCGTCGCGGCGCAGGCGGTCAGCAGGGCGACGACGGACAGGGCGGTTGCAGACAGAGCTTTCAGACGCACGAAGAGCAGTCTCCTATAGGGAACGGCGCAGCTTAGGGCTCTCAAACACCGCCCGTCACCTTACGGTTTCCTCAGCATTACGCCCCTTCGAGGGCGCGCCCCGCCGCGTCCAGCGCCTCGGCCATCGCCGCCTTCAGCCGGTCCGGCCCCAGGATGGTGGCCTGCTCGCCCCAGGTGAACAGATGCCAAGCCAGCTCGCGCATCCCTGAGGCGCGGAACCGCACCACGACCGCGCCGTCGGCCTGATCCTCGATCGTCTGGGTCGGATGCCAGCGCCAGCCGCGCGCCTCATTGGCGCCTTCGGGCGCGATGCGGACGGCGACCTCTTCGATCTCGTCCTGATAGATGCCGAAGGACTGGCTGGCGAAGGCGCTCAGGTCGAAGTCTTCGGGCGGGCGCGCCGTGCCTTCGCCCGCCTCGACCGCGCTCATCCGATCCAGCCGGAAGGTCTGGATGCGCCCGCTTTCGCGGTCGGCCGCCACCAGATAGTTGGCGCGCCCGAACATCAGGCCGCAGGGCGTCATGGTGCGGGTCCGCGCCTCGGCCCCCGGTCGGGCGTAGATGAAGTTCAGCGGCCGCTCGGCCAGCACCGCCCCACGGATTTCGGCCAGCACCGTCTCGTCGGCGCTGGGGCGCGGCCCGGCCTGGACGGCGATGGTCTCGGCCCGGACCAGAGCTTCCAGATCGGGCGCCATACGGTTCAGCGTGGTCGACCGCATCGCCGCCTTCACCTTGCGCTCGAGGCTCTCCAGCGCCGCCGCCCGCGCCGGTTCGCCCGCCGCGCGGAGGGCCGCCGCCGCCTTGGTCAGTTCCAGCATTTCGGTCGCCGTGGGGGCCTGTTCAAAGGCCGACAGACCGCCCCGGATGCGCCAGCGCTTGGTCGGCGGGTCCGACACCTCTTCGACCTGCGGAAACAGCATCAGCACCGCGTCGCGCATCCGTTCGGCCGTGCGGCGCCCGACGTTCAGCTGGGCCGCCATTTCATTCAGCGTCAGCCCCTCGGCGCTGGCGGCCATGCCCCGCGCCAGATCGATGACCATGGCCGCCTTGTCGTGCCGCAAGAAACTTCTCCACAGAGATACGTCCGAAACTGGCGTAATGCTGTCTCATATTCATCCTGTCAGCAAGAGGCGACGCCTTTCGCATCAGGAGTTTTCCCCATGGCCTTCGTCCGCACCCCCACCCTCCAGAAGCCCGCCCGCAAGACCTTCGCCGACCGCTACATGATCGTGCCGTGCGAAACCGAGAGCGACCTGGCCGTGATCTGGGACCGTCAGGAGGAGCAGGTGGTGGACGTCATCAGCGCCTCGACCAGCCGCTACACCAACGAGGACGCCCTGTGGGACGAGTTCCACACCCCGCCGTTCAACGCCCGCTCGGACTGGCGCGCGGCGGCCTGAGCCCGCAAGGATTGCGGAACCCTCCCCTACGGCCCGACGTTGCGCCAGCGTGGCGGTTTGAAGGCCACGGGCTGGGGAGCCGAACGCATGACTTCGTCCAACGCCGCGCCTTCGCTGGAAGGCTTTGTCAAATCCGCCCTGCATCGGTCGTGGTGGCTGTTGTTGTTGCGCGGGATCGCCGCCGTCGCCTTCGGCGTGCTGACCTTTATCTGGCCCCAGATCACCCTGCTGACCCTGATCATGGTCTATGGGGTCTACGCCCTGATCGACGGGATACTGGCCCTGATCGCGGCGATCCGCGGCGGCGGCGTGGCCCCGCGCTGGTGGCTGGCGTTGGCCGGGGCGGTCAGCCTCCTGACAGCCGTCATCGTCTTCGCCTGGCCGGGCCTGACGGCTCTGGTCCTGGTCTATCTGATCGGTTTCTGGTCGATCCTGCGCGGCGTGCTCGAAATCATCGGCGCCATCCGTCTGCGCAACGAGATCGCCAATGAGTGGAGCCTGGGCGCCGCCGGGGCGCTGTCGGTGATCTTCGGCCTGATCCTGGTCTTCATGCCGGGGGCGGGCGCCCTGGGCCTGCTGTGGTTGATCGCGACCTGGGCCGTGCTGTTCGGCCTGCTGCTGATCTGGGTCGCCTTCAAGGTCAGGACGCTGGCGAAGGCGTAAACGCAGCGTTGCGCGCCGCGACCCGAGCGCGGATTTCGGCGCGCATCCGCTCCAGCTCCGCTGCATCGATCAGGCGACCGCGCAGCACCACCGCCTCGGCGCCCCGGGTGGCGCTGACATCCTTCAGCGGGTCGGCGTCCAGAACCAGCAAATCCGCCGACTTGCCCGCCGCCACGGCGCCGTAGCGTTCGCCCTGGTTCAGGAAGCGCGGCCCATCCACGACCGAGCCCATCAGCGCCTCGCGCGGGGTCAGGCCCAGCTTCACATAGAGCTCCAGCTCGTCGTGCAGCGAGAAGCCCGGATAGTTGAACGAGTTCAGGAAGCCCGCGTCCGTCCCGGTCAGGATGGTCACGCCCGCATCGCGCAGCATGGGCAGGGTCCGCGCGGTGACGTCCTTGACGAAGTGACGGTCCTCGACCTGCTGCGGCGTGGCCTGGGCCGCGCGCTGGATGCGCCAGTCATAGGTCGCCCGGATGCCCGGCCCGACGTAGGCCAGCCCCTCGTCGTGCGAGTGGTCGTCCAGATCCAGATTGGCCAGCGTGGTCGAACCATAGAGCGTCGGCGACACCGCCGTGCCCAGTTCCGCCAGTCGCGCATAGACCCGCCGCGCCGTCTCCACGTCGAAGGTGTCGGCATAGCGCCGCATGGTCTCGGCATAGGTGTATTTGCCCGCCAGATAGTCGGCCGCGATGGCCGCCTCATCGCGCGAGCCCGCCTTCATGGCGTAGTCGAGATGCTCGATCGACGACAGGCCCGCCTCGGCGGCCTCCAGCACGGTGATGCTGGCCGGGATGTGGGCCGAGGTCTTCATGCCGCGCTTCTTCGCCTCGCGCACGGCGTAGAGGAAAAGCTCGGGCTTCAGCGTGTTGTCGGTGATCTTGACGAAGTCGACGCGCAGGGCCTGCAGCCGGTCCAGGGCGGCGTCCACGTCCGCCTCGCTGCCCGTCTCGATCACGCCCTTCCAGACGGGGGCGATGCCCTCGATCTTGGGGCCGGAGGTGAAGATGCGCGGGCTGTCCGGGCTTGGCGGCGTGTCACGCCAGTCCAGCACCTGCTGCGCCAGATCGCCCGCCGCGTCGCGCACCGCCACCACGCCGTTGATGACGAACAGCGGCATCAGCTCGGCGTTCTCGTCAATCAGCGCCTCGCCGCCGCCGAAGTGGACGTGCATGTCCCACAGGCCCGGCATGACGTAGCGATCCCCCACGTCCAGCGTCCGCGCGGCCTGATAACGGCCCGCCTCGCCCTCCGGACCCACGGCCACGATGTCCCCGCCGCGTACGGCCACCAGTTGATCCGGCGTCGTCGTCCCCTTCTCCACGTCAACCACCGTGGCCGAGGTCAGCAGCAGGTCGACCTGCTGGACGGGCGTCTGGGCGGCAACCAGCGGCGCCAGGGCGCAGGCGGACAGCAGGGCGGTAGCGGCGATCAGGAAGTTGCGCATGAATCCGCTATAGGCCCTTCGCTCGCTCGGGCAAGCCCATCAGGAATAGCGGCGTTTCCTGACCAGCCGCCGGAAAAGCCTCAGGCACGGAGCCCCTGATCCGTCCCGATCCTTCCGGCCAGACACCATCCGCCGACCACTCTCGTTCGAACCCAACCGCCCGCTGGAACCGTGAGCCACCGCCCCGATCCGGCCGTCAGGGTTTCGCGCCGCACGCCCGCCTTGGTGGCCAACTCGACCTCCAGCGCCGCGCCCATATAGGCGGTCCAAAGCTCCTCGACCTCGACCGCGCGCCAGTCAGACGGCGCATCGGGCGTCAGCAGGCGATAGGCGCTGACCGTTTCGCCCGGCTCGCTCGTCCCGGGGCCCATGAGGCGGCCCCAGCCGCCGCCCAGCGGCCGCAACCCCAGGCTCTGGACAACCTCCTCGAGCGTGAAATCCGCGCCTTCCATCCGGCGGCTAGTGGGCTGCTTCGCCCTCAACGTCCATGCGCGGGCCGCGCTGCTGCGGCGGGACCAGACGCCAGCGTCCGCCCTTGAACATCACTTCGTCTCCGCCGCGCCAGGGCACGCGGTTCAGCGGCCCGCCGGTCAAGCCATATCCGACCACGGCGTAGCGCATGCCGGGCTTGAGGGGCGCAGCCTCCACCGTCGTCTCGAACCCTTCAGGCGCTTGGCCATAGACGACCTGCCTCACGCCCCGGCAGTTACGGCCGCGCGCCTCTATCGACCAGATCGGACGCATCATGGCGTTCGACAGTTCATGCACGGCGATGCCGCCCAGACAGGCCGTTTCAGGCTTTGCAGGATCAGCGCCGAAGGTGGCGATCGGCCGCTCCAGAGCGCCGCTGACGTGCACCGAAATCATCGCCGAGCAGGCGGCCAGCATGGCGCTCGCCGCCGCCAGCGCCGCCCCGGCGCGTATAACCGCACGGCGCTTCACCGCCTCGTCCTCAGCACCCGCCATAGGGGACGTAGCCGACCTCGATCTCATCGATGCGGACAGTCTTCAGCTCACGCACCGCCATCTGGTCGAACTCGGCGCTGCAGTTGAAGGTCGTGTCGATGACGTAGTCCTCGCCCTTGGTCGCCTTGATGGCATCGCGGATGCGGAAAGCGGCGTCGATGGTCGGGTCGCTGACCATCACGGCCGAGGCGCGGACGCCGGGCGAGACGCGCGGCCCCGCGCTTTCCAGATAGAGCCAGGGATTGGCCGCATTGCCGCACAGGGTCAGGCAGTCCGCCTTGAAGTCCGCGTTGCCGCGCGCCGCCGCGAACTCGCCCATCGTCAGGTCGATCTTCTGCGGCAGATCATAGTCCTTCAGCGCCGCCAGGGCCTGGGTCGAACAGGCCGGCGTCATCGGCACGGCATAGCCGACGACCTCGCCGCCCTCGGCGCGGACGCGGACCGTGCAGCCGCCGATCTCATAGGTGCGGTCCTTGTCCTGAACCGTGCGGGCCGGGCCGAGCTTGGATTCCAGATAGACGACCTGCACCCCCATCATCTGGGCGATCATCGGCGCGCCGCTGTCAGCAGACGCGGCTGCAGGCGCGGGCGTCTCGATCGGGCCTTCGGCTTTCGCCGGCGCCTTATCCGCCTGACCGCATGCGGCCAGCCCCGCCAGCGCGCCGATCATGGCGACGGTCTTCAGTCCCTGGAATACGGTCATCATCCCTCCACGGCTCAGGTTGAGCGTCGCAACCAACGCACCACGGCGCGATGGGTTCTGATGCGCGCACTCAAAGCGCCTTCACGATCCCCTCGACCATCTTCTTGGCGTCGGCGAACAGCATCATTGTGTTGTCGCGGAAGAAGAGCTCGTTCTCGACCCCGGCATAACCGCTGCCCATCGACCGCTTGATGAACAGGACGGTGCCCGCCTTCTCCACGTCCAGAACCGGCATGCCGCAGATGGGCGACTGGGGGTCGGTCTTGGCGGCCGGATTGGTCACGTCGTTGGCGCCGATGACGAAGGCCACGTCGGCCGAGGCGAACTCGCTGTTGATGTCCTCCAGCTCGAACACCTCGTCATAGGGGACGTTGGCTTCGGCCAGCAGGACGTTCATATGCCCCGGCATCCGGCCGGCGACGGGGTGGATGGCGTATTTCACCTCGACGCCTTCTTCCTTCAGCGTGTCGGCCATTTCGCGCAGGGCGTGCTGGGCCTGGGCCACCGCCATGCCGTAGCCGGGCACGATGATGACCTTCGACGCGTTCTTCATGATGAAGGCGGCGTCTTCGGCCGAGCCCTGCTTGACCGGCCGTGTCTCGACCGTCCCGCCGCCCGCCGCCGAGCCCGCCTCGGCGCCGAAGCCGCCCAGGATGACGCTGACGAAGCTGCGGTTCATGCCCTTGCACATGATGTAGCTGAGGATCGCGCCTGACGAGCCGACCAGGGCGCCGGTGATGATCAGGGCGATGTTCTCAAGCGTGAAGCCCAGCGCCGCCGCCGCCCAGCCGGAATAGGAGTTCAGCATGGACACCACCACCGGCATGTCGGCCCCGCCGATGGGGATGATCAGCGTCGCCCCCAGGATCAGGGCGATGGCGAATACGCCCCAGAAGGCCCAGACCGCCGTGCCGCCCGTCCCGATCAGGATGCCGATCAGGAAGACCAGGGCCAGAGCCAGCGCAATATTGATCAGGTGCCGCGCGGGCAGCAGGATCGGCGCCCCGCTCATTCGCCCGTCCAGCTTGGCGAAGGCGATGACCGAGCCGGTGAAGGTGATGGCCCCGATGGCCACGCCCAGGCTCAGCTCGACGATGGACAGGGTCTTGATCCCGCCCGCCGCCGTCGTGATGCCGAAGGCGTCGGGCGCATAGACGGCGCCGACCGCGACCAGACAGGCCGCCAGGCCGACGAGGGAGTGAAACGCCGCCACCAGCTGCGGCATTGCGGTCATCGGCACGCGGTTGGCGATCACCGCGCCCGCGCCGCCGCCGACCACGACCCCGCCCGCGATCAGGGCCAGGGTCAGGGGATCCAGCGCGCCCGAGGCGCCCAGCGTCAGCAGGGTGACGCCGACGGCCAGGGCCATGCCGACCATGCCCAGCGTATTGCCTCGTCGGCTGGTCTCGGGGCTGGACAGCCCCCGAAGAGACAGGATGAACAGAACCCCCGCCGCCAGATAGGCCAGCGCCGCGATGGATGCGTTCATCCCCTCCCCCTCTTTCAGTCCTGAATCAGAAAACGTTGACGATGGCGGGCGCGCCGCCGTTGGTGCCTGCGGCCTTAGCTTCGCCGTCCTTGACCACCGCCAGGCCGACGGGGCCCTGGCCGCCGGTCTTGGTCACCTTGCAGCGGCCGTTGTCGCCCGGCAGGCGACCGGCCATCCGGCCCGAGCCGGTGTGGTTGATGCGGTTCATGTGGATTCCCCGGATCGTCACCGGGGTGAAGCCGCACTCCAGCGCCCAGCTGGCGCCCTGAGGCGCGACCACGGACCAGTGCAGGCCGTTATAAGGGTTCTTGCCCACCTCGCGGTCCGACTGCGCTGAGGCGGCGCCGGCGGCGACGACAGCGGCGGACAGGGCCAATGCGGAAATCAGGGAAGCTTTCATCACGCGATACTCTTCGTTGGGTTAGCGTTTGACAGGTTGAGTGCGCGACAGACGCCACAGCGCCGCCGCAATGAAAAGAGGGCCCAGCAGCATCATCGCCCAGTCGAAGATGGTCATCTCCCGATCCTGAATGATGATGCGGGTCAGCACGGCGGCGAACACCATGACCACGCCGCAGTCCTGGAACCGCAGCCGCCCGATGGGATCCTTGATCCGCACCCAGCTCATGATCCACAGCGCGACGCCCAGACCGGTGATGATCCAGGAGGCGTAGAAGGCCAACAGATAGGGGGATAAGCTCACGAGGCAGCCTCAATATTATCAGCCCGCCTCAGTCGCGCACGGACAATACGCCCGCCGTTCCAGACGACCAGTCCCGCAAAAATTAGCGTGCCGACAACCAGCAGCCTGTCATCCTGCGTTGCTGCACGCCATAACAACAGGCCAGCCGCACCGGGATAGAAGACCAGCGCCAACGCCAGTTCGATACGGCGACGCATATCAACCGACAGCCTGCCGCCAAATACGGCCGCGATCAGAATGACCAGCGCGCCGCCGGCCAGGAGCAGCGTCAGCGTGCCGGCGCTCAGGCTCGCCATCAGCGGCGTTCCTTCTTCTTGTACATGGCCAGCATCCGGCGCGTGACCATGAAGCCGCCGAAGATGTTGACGCTGGCCAGCGTCACGGCGGCAACGCCCGCCCCCTTGGCGATCCAGGCGTTCGGCCCGCCCGCGTGGGCGCTCATCGCCGCCGCCGCGATCAGGCCCCCGACGATGATGACGCTGGAAATGGCGTTGGTGACGGCCATCAGGGGCGTGTGCAGCGCCGGCGTCACGCTCCAGACGACATAGTAGCCGACGAAGATCGACAGGACGAAGATCGCCAGACGAAAGACAGTGGGATCGACGTGTTCCATCAGCCTCTCACTCCTTCATGCACCACGGCGCCGCCGTGGGTGACGACGGCGGCCTTGAGGATTTCCTCCTCCAGGTCGACCGCCAGGACGCCGTCCTTGACCATCAACCCCAGAAAGGCGACCAGATTGCGGGCGTAAAGGGCGCTGGCGTCCGCCGCTATGCGGCCGGGTAGATTGGTCCATCCGACGATCTTCACGCCGTTGGCCGTGGTCACGACCTCGTTCGGCTTCGAGCCTTCGACATTGCCGCCCGCCTCGACCGCCAGATCGACGATGACCGAGCCCGGCTTCATCGAGGCGACGTGCGCCGCCGTGACCAGATTCGGCGCGGGGCGGCCGGGGATCAGGGCCGTGGTGATGACCACGTCCTGCTTGACGATATGGGCGGCGGTCAGATCGGCCTGCTTGGCCTGATACTCGGCCGACATGGCCTTGGCGTAGCCGCCCGCCGTCTCGGCCGCCTTGAACTCTTCATCCTCGACGGCGACGAATTTGGCGCCCAGGCTCTCGACCTGTTCCTTGGCGGCGGGGCGCACGTCGGTGGCCGTGACGACCGCGCCCAGACGCCGCGCGGTGGCGATGGCCTGAAGTCCCGCGACCCCCGCCCCCATGACGAAGGTCTTGGCGGCGGCCACCGTCCCGGCGGCCGTCATCATCATGGGAAAGCCCTTGCCATAGGCGTAGGCCGCCTCGATCACGGCCCGGTATCCGGCCAGGTTGGCCTGTGACGACAGGGCGTCCATCACCTGGGCGCGGGTGATGCGCGGCACGAACTCCATGGCGAAGGCGGTGGCGCTGGCGCCCCTCAACGCCTCGACAGTCGCCTTGTCGCGCCAGGCGTCCAGCAGGCTGACGACCACCGCACGGGGCTTCAGGGCGCTGATCTCGGACGCCGTGGGTCCGCGCACCTTCAGAAGCACGTCCGCCCCGGCCAACACCGCCGACAGGTCGGGCTTAACGCTGGCGCCCGCGTCGGCGTAGTCGTTATCGGGAATGGAGGAGCCAAGGCCCGTCCCGGCCTCGACGCTGACCGTCGCGCCAAGCGCAATCAGCTTCTTCACCGTCTCCGGCGTTACGGCGCAGCGCGTTTCGCCTTCACGGCGTTCGCGGGTCACGGCGATGGCGACGGCCAAGCGGATCCCTCCCACTCCCCAGGGTCGAACCGACGTTAGGCCGAAGCCGAAGCGGGCGTCAAAGGCGCACCTGCCTCAACGGGCGACTTTCTTGCCGGCCTGACCCGTCATCCGCCCCATGACGCAAAGTTCCACCCGAGACCCAGCCATCAGGCGCAAGCAAAAGGCCCGCCGGACGCGCCGACGGGCCTTTCCAATCACTTCAGTCCGGAAGACCGGGCTTAGTGGGCCTTCTTGGTCTTCAGCATGAAGAAGCCGATGACCGACACCACCACCGAGACGAGGAAGGCCGTGAAGAAGCCCGCGCCCACGCCGAACCACACCGTCAGGAACAGGATCACCACCGCCGTGGCCAGCGACACCCACTTGGTCAGGCCCAGAAACAGAGCCCAGGTCCAGGCCTGTTCCGAGATGTTCATTTCCCCGTGGACGTGGGGGGCGGTCGCTTCAGCGTGCTGGTCGGCCATGGGGGTCTTCCAAAAAAAGAGTCGAGATTTCGACGGCTCTTATAGCGAGGCCAGCGCGCCGCTCAAGTCCGTGGGGTCTGAACCGGGTTTAGTCGAGGCTTTCCAGCACCGCGCGGGCGAAGGCGGCGACGTCGAACGGCTTGCCCGCCGGGTCTTCGCCGCGCCGCACGATGACGATGTCGCGGCTGGGCACGATCACCACATACTGCCCCCGGTTGCCGAAGGCGGCGAAGGCATCGACCGGCACGCCGTCGGAGCGGTTCATCAGCCAGAAGGTCGCGCCATAGCCGAACTCGCCCGTCGGCGGCTGCGGGCCGGTCGGCGCGGTGACGTAATCGCGCCAGCCTTCGGGAAGAAGGCGACGCCCCTCCCACACGCCGTCCTGCAGATACAGCTGGCCGAAGCGGGCCAGATCGCGCGCCGTGGTCCAGACCTGGCTCGACAGGATGTAGTTGCCGCGCCAGTCGGTCTCGGCCCAGGTGTGGGTCATGCCCAGCGCGTCGAACAGTTCGGAGGGCGGATGGGCCGCAAAGCCCGGGGCTGCCGCCAGGGTCGCCAACAGGGTGTCGTTGTTGGCGTAGCGATAGACCGTCCCCACCGGAGCCAGCAGCGGCCAGCCCGGCGCCTGCTCATCGACCGCCACGCCCCCGAAATAGAGACCGTCGGTGCGGTTGCCCGCCGTATCGCTTGTCAGGCCGGACGACATCCGCATCAGGGCGTCGACGGTGATGGCCGCACGCGGATCGCCCGGCGTCCGCCAGTTGGCGATGGCGGCAGTCGCCTTCACATCCAGTTCGCCGCGCTGGACCGCCGCGCCGATGACGGTTCCGGCCAGGCTCTTGGCCACCGACCAGGTGCGCTGCGGCGTGTTCGGGCCGAAGTCGGCGCCATAGCGTTCCGCCACCCGCTTGCCGCCCTGCATCACCACCACGCCGGTCGTGTTGGTCCCCTCGCCAAAGCCCTGATCGAAGGCGCGGCCGACGGCGGCCTCCAGCGCACGGGCGTTCCCCTTGGGCCGCGCGGTCGGCATATCAGGCGCGGAAGCCCGACGCGCCAGCAGCGCCCGTTCAGGCGCGCTGCCCTGCATATAACCCATCGGCTCGATGACGCAGCCGCGCCCGTCGGTCCAGGTCGCGACGCGCGCCGGGGCGGTCTGATCCCATGCGACCGAGACGGCGTTCCCGGCCATCTCGGCCTTCATGTCGCCGATCAGCGCCTGAAGCTCAGGATAGATGCCGACCAGTTCATTCGCCTCGACGCTGGCGACTGTCCGCTGCGCGCCCGATGCACGGGCCGAGTGGACGGCGCTGCACACCGTCAGCGCCTTGTATCCCGCCGCCAGAGCGCGGTGGTTGGCCGAAGCCTCAGTCTGGGCGGAAACCGTCGTCGGCAAGGCGAGAACGGCGGCGAGAACAAGCAAACGGGACGCGATTTTCATGCGGCCACGCTTCAACGCCGCACGCGCCCCTGTCAACGCATACCTGTCAACGGATAGTCGTCAGGCCAGCGCCTCGAACCGGTCGATCAGACCTTCCAGCCGCTTGGTCCCGATGGTCCAGAAGGCCGGGTCGCGCGGGTTCAGGCCGAACGGTTTCAGCGCCTCGACATAGGTCCGCGCTCCGCCGCCCGACAGCAGCTCGCGATACAGGGGCGTAAAGGCCGCCGGATCCTTGGCCCGCGTCTCCATCAACGCCGCGACCAGCAGGTCGCCGAACGCATAGGCGTAGACATAGAAGGGCGCGTGGACGAAGTGGCTGACATAGGCCCACCAGTCTTCATAGCCGGTCAGGTCGACGGACGGGCCGAGGCTGGCGCCCAGCTCCTCCATCCAGATTTCGCGGATGCGTTCGACCGGAACCTCGCCCGCCGCCCGCTCGTCATGGAAGCGCGTCTCAAAGCGGTGGAAGGCGATCTGGCGCACCACCGTATTCAGCCCGTCCTCGATCCGTCCCGCCAACAGGGCGCGCTGTTCGTCCGGCGTGGCCTCGACCAGCAGGCGGTCGAAGGTCAGGCCCTCGGCGAAGATCGACGCCGTCTCGGCCAGCGTCAGCGGCGTATCCGCCAGCAGCGACCCCTGCCCCGCCGCCAGCGTCTGATGCACCCCGTGGCCCAGTTCGTGCGCCAGCGTCAGCACGTCGCGCCGCTCGCCCATCCAGTTCAGGAAGACATAGGGGTGCCGATCCGCCGTCACCGGGTGGGCATAGGCGCCGGACTGCTTGCCCGCCCGCGCCCGCGCGTCGATCCACGGCCGGTCGAAGAACCAGCCCGCCCGCTCGGCGAAGTCGCCGCCCAGATCGGCGAAACTGGACAGCACCACCTCGCGCCCGCCCGCCCAGTCATAGGCGCGCGACGCCGCCGCCTCGATCGGGGCGTTGCGGTCCCAGTGGGCCAGCCGATCCTTGCCCATCGCCCTGGCCTTCAGCGCGTAATAGCGATGCGCCAGACGCGGATAGGCGTCGGCCACCGCCTCGGCCATGGCGTCCACGCTCTCGCCGTCGACCTCATTGCCCAGATGGCGGCTGTCGGCGGGGCGTTTGAAGCCGCGCTTGCGGTCTTCCAGCGCCTTTTCGGCGGCGACGGTATTCAGCACCATGGCCATGGTCCGGGCGATGCCAGAAAAGGCTGTCGACAGGCCCTCGCCCGCCGCCTGACGCCTGGCGCCGTCCGCGTCGCTGAGACGGTTCAGGCCCTCGGCGAGGGTCAGTTCCTCATCCCCGACCGAGGCGCGCAGCATGGCCAGGGTTTCGTCGAACAGGCGCGGCCACTGAGCCTGAATCGGTCCCCGCTCGGCGATGAAGGTCTCAAGCTCGGCCGACAGTTCGTGCGGCTTCATCGCCCGCACCCGGCGCAGCCACGGCGCCCAGCGCGCGGCCGAAGCATGGGCGGTCAGGGCCGTTTCCACCGCCGCTTCATCGAGCGCATTGATCTCCAGCGTCAGCCAGACGGTCGGGGTGGCGATGACCGTCAGCTTCTCGCGGACATCGGCCTCGAACGCTTGCGCAGCCGCATCCTCGCGGTTGGTTGAAGCGGCCAAGAAGGCATAGGCGCCTAAGCCCCCCATCACGTCCGCCGCCTGCTCATAAAGCCCGATCGCCTCGTCCAGCGCTCGTCCCAGCTCTGCGCCCGACAGGGCGGCCAGCCGCCCCTGCCAACCGTTCATCCGCTCCACCAGCCCCCGGGCCCGCTCCAGGTCGGCGGCGATGCGCGGGTCTTCGCGCGAGACGTAGAGGTCGGAAAGGTCCCACACAGGGGCGTCGGCGAATTCGGTCGGTTTGACGGGCGCGTTCATGCCCTTGGTTGTGGGGAGGCAGGCGCCGTGATGCAAGCCGCTTCCCTCTCGCTTGAGGGGAGAGGCTGGACGCCGCGCCGTCTGTCGGTTCACCCTGCCTGCAAAGTTCAGGACGAAGCCCGCCATGACCGACACCGCCACCGACCCTACCGGCCGCGCCTCGCTGGACGGCGCGCGCGGGCTTGTCGGCATACGTATCGGCATCGGTCTGGCGCAGGGCCTGATCCTCTATCTGCTGTATCGCTCCGCGTCGGACAGTGAGGCACTGGCCTGGCCCGCGACCCAACCGCCGCTGTTCGCCGCCCTGGTGCTGGCGGCCCTGTTCGCGCCGGTGATGCTGCTGGCGGGCGTCGGGCGGATGGGGTGGAAGGCGCTGGCGCTGTGGGGCGCCGTGGCGGCGACGGTGCTGGCGCTGATGGGCTGGCACGACGCGGCCCAGCAGACGAAGGACTATTTCCACCCGCCCTATCTGAACTTCCCGGTCCTGGCCTTCTCGGCGGCGGCCCTGTTCATCGCCCATCACCTGATCGTGCCCGCCGTCGCCGCCGGGCGCTGGATCGCCGATTTCGACGACTATTTCGACACGGCGTGGAAGGCCGGGGTGCAACTGGTGCTGTCGCTGGGCTTCACCGGCGCCTTCTGGCTGCTGCTGTTCCTGGGCGCGGCCCTGTTCCGCGTCATCGGCCTCAGCTTCTTGGCCGATCTGATCGACGAGAAGTGGTTCTCCATCCCCGTCACCTGTCTCGTCTTCGCGGTGGCGGTGCAGCTGACCGATGTGCGCGGCGGGCTGATCCGGGGCGTGCGGACGGTGGCGTTGATGCTGTTGTCGTGGCTGCTGCTGGTCATCACCGTTCTGGTGGCGGGCTTTCTGGCCGCCCTGCCCTTCACCGGCCTGGACGGGCTGTGGAAGACGGGCAGCGCTACGGCCCTTGTCCTGTCGGCGGCCGCCGCCCTGATCGTGCTGATCAACACCGCCTATCAGGACGGACGCGAGGACAATCTGCCGCCCGTCGCCCTGCGCCTGGGCGCGCGGGTCGCCTCGGTGCTGCTGACGCCGCTGATCCTGATCGCCGTCTGGGGCCTGAGCCTGCGCATCGGCCAGCACGGCCTGACGCCGGACCGCATCATCGCCTCGGCATGTGCGCTTGTCGGCCTGCTGTATGCCGCAGGATACGGCTGGGCCGCCCTGTCGCCGCTGTGGCGCAGGACCGCGTGGATGAAGCCGTTGGAGCGGACCAATGTTCTGGCCGCCGTCCTGACGGTGCTGGTCATTCTGGCCCTGTTCAGCCCCCTGGCCGACCCGGCGCGCCTGTCGGTCAACGATCAGATGGCGCGGCTTAAGCGGGGCGCCGTCAGCGCGGCCCGGTTCGACTACGCCTTCCTGCGCTATGATGCGGGCAAGTCCGGGCGCGCCGCCCTGGCCGAGCTGGCGAAGTCGTCCGACGCGGAAATCGCCCGTCATGCAAAGGCCGCGCAGGCCTCGACCTCGCGTTATGACCTGCCGGACGCGACCACGCCCCCGCGCGCCCCGAAGTTCGCGTCATGGCCTGCCGACAAGCCGCTGCCCGCCGCCTTCCTGGCGCCGACGGCGCCCCCTGATCCGCGCTACGCCTGCAACAGCGACGACAACTGCCTCGCCGCTCAGCGTGACCTGAATGGCGACGGTCGCGATGAAATCCTGCTGGCGACCCCCTACAGAATCGCCCTGTTCGCCCAGGACGCCGATGGCCGCTGGACCCATCAGGGCGACTATCAGGTTCCGCATTGCCCCGGCCCCGGCGGCCGCGACCTGCGCGAGGCGCTCAAACATCCCGATCTGAAGCCCGCCGCCTCGCCCTGGCCCGATCTGAACATGGGCGAATTGACCGGTCGGCTACAGCCGGAGACCGTCTGCCCAAAATCCGCCGTCGTTAACCCCTGACTCAGGTCTCCGAAACCCGATCTTCATTCCCTCCGTTCTAGGATTGTGTCGAAACGAGCCAGTCCCGAGCCAATGAGGACGGCCGTTTGATGGTGATGTTGAAGGGTGTGCTCAAATGGCCAAGACCATTCTGGTCGTCGACGATGATCCTACCCAGCGCCGCCTGCTGCAGGCGGTGCTGGAGCGTGAATCCTATGCTGTCGTCCATGCCGAATCCGGCGGCGAGGCCATTGATCGGCTGACCAAGGGCGGCGGCGCTGACGTCGTGCTGCTGGATCTGGTGATGCCGGGCCTGTCGGGTCTGGAAGCTCTGGCCGAACTGCGCACGGCGGGCGTGACCACGCCGGTCATCGTACTGACGGCCAATGGCGGCATCGAGACGGTGGTCCGGGCCATGCAGGCCGGCGCACAGGACTTCTTCGTCAAGCCGGTCGGGCCGGAACGCCTGCTGGTCGGGGTGCGCAACGCCCTGCAGATGACCCAGCTGACCGCCGAGATCGGCCGTCTGAAGAAGCGGGCTGCGGGCCGCTCTTCGTTCGACGACATGGTCGGCGACAGCGAGCCCATGCGCATGGTCAAGGCGCTGGGCCAGCGCGCGGCCAAGTCCTCCATCCCCGTCCTGATCACCGGCGAAAGCGGCGTGGGTAAAGAGGTCATCGCCCGCGCCCTGCACGGCGCCTCGGACCGGGCGGGCAAGCCCTTCGTCGCGGTCAACTGCGGCGCCCTGCCCGCCAATCTGGTCGAATCCATCCTGTTCGGCCACGAGAAGGGCGCCTTCACCGGGGCCCATGAGAAACACGCCGGCAAGTTCGTCGAGGCCAATGGCGGCACCCTGTTCCTGGACGAGATCGGCGAACTGCCGCTGGACATGCAGGTCAAGCTGCTGCGCGCCCTACAGGAAGGCGAAGTCGATCCGGTCGGCGGCAAGCGCCCTGTCAAGGTCGACGTCCGCATCGTCTCGGCCACCAACCGCGATCCGGCCCAGCAGGTGAAGGAAGGCGCCTTCCGCGAAGACCTCTTCTATCGCCTGAACGTCTTCCCGATCGAGGCCCCGGCCCTGCGCGAACGACGCGAGGACATCCCCGCCCTGGTCGACCATTTCATCGCCCGCTTCAATGTCGAGGAAGGCAAGCGCGTCACCGGCTGCTCGGCCGAGACCCTGGCCCTGCTGCAAGGCTACGACTGGCCCGGCAACGTCCGCCAGTTGGAGAACGCGGTCTATCGCGCCCTGGTGCTGGCCGATTCGCCTCTGCTTCAGCCGCACGACTTCCCGGCCATTTCCGGCGTCGCCGTGCCGCTGGACTCGATGACAGCCGCCCCTGTCGGAGAGACGACGTCCGAGCTGGCGACCGTCGCCTCGCCGTCCGACGACAGCCAGCACGACAGCCCGGTCCGCATCACCGACGAACGCGGGCATGTCCGCACCCTGGAAGAGATCGAGCGCGACCTGATCCAGCACGCCATCGAGGTCTATGCCGGCCACATGTCCGAGATCGCCCGTCGTCTGGGCATCGGCCGCTCCACTCTCTACCGGAAGGTTCGCGAACAGGGGCTGGAGGAGCAGGTTCGAGAGGCAGGCTGAGGCCCCGCCCTCGATCAGAGCAGGTCAGTTCGGCTGCGGCCCATAGCGGTTCGGTCCGACCGTCCCTTTCAGACACAGAAAGACGATCAGGACGAGCAGGGTCAGATTGTAGAGCATGCCCAGGCCGAACGTCAGGTAGAAAAGCCCCATCGGCGCATTCTCGGCCTGCGTCATCATCTGCTCCATTACGGAGGGGAAGGTCGCAGTCGCCGCCGCCAGAAGAACCAGCGGCAGCGCCGCCCACCAGCCCGCTCGTCCGGTATCGTGCAGCCGCCGCGTCACCGCTGCGGCCAGCAGGACAGCGGCCCCGGCCACAACGCCGCGTATGGGCCAGAACACGGCCCCCAGGTCCGGCGCCCATTCGCTGTCGAGCGGCGCCGCCTGTTCATGGGTCTCTGCGCTCTGGCGCGCGGCCTCAACCATCATCTCCGCCATCGCGGGCATCATAGCCAGGATCATTCCTCCATAGGCCAGCGCCACGACCACCAGCGCATAGGGCCAGAAGCGTCCCCGACGATCGCGTCCGCTGAAATCCAGCAATCGCCTGAAGCCGTCCCATATCGCAGTCATCACCGCCTCGTTTTCGCCGCTTCAAAATCCGTCGTATTACGCAGCTAGGCTGACGCACCGCCGAAAAGGAAGGCTTTTATCGTGTCTCGACGCATCGCCACCCTCGCCCTGACGTCCATCATCGCCCTTACCGCCGCGTGTTCGAACGAGACCGCTCCGCCTTCCGACGTCCAGACAGCCAAGGCGTCCAAGGCCGCCCTGCCGCCCGAATGCGCAAACCACCCGCTTCTGGCCGCCATGCCGGCCACCCAGACCATCGCCGGCAAGCCGCTGACGGAGATCGAGTGTCAGGCCTTCTCCGTCTCGATGACCTACGGCGAACCAGGGACCAGCGCCCAGATCCTGCTGATCGATTCCCAGGCTCCCGTTCCGACTGAAAGCGGCCCCCTGTCAGGTCTGCTCGCCGGGGCTCAGGAGACCGCGTTCAAGAGCGTCGTCGCGGGCGTGGAAATGACCAAGGGCGTGCGTGAGATGGCCTTGTCGTCTCCCCCCGCCCTGGCCTCGATCGGCGGCGAGGACTACCTGGCCGTGGTCATGGACAGCCCGACCGGCGAGACGGTCGTCATCGGCGTCGAACCCAAGGATTCAGGCGGCCGCGTCGGCTCGCTGATGGGGGCGCTGAAGGGTCGCTACGGCCTGACCATCCACATCGAACAGGATGAGTTGTCCGGCGCCGCCGCCGCCCGCACGGCCTATCAGCCCTATCTGTCGGCCATGCGCCTGAACGCCCTGCCATAGGCAAGGAAAGGGCGGCGATCTCGCTCGCCGCCCCTCTTCATCAGCTGCGGCTGACCGTCAGCGTATAGGAGCCCGTCTCATCACGCCGCGCCATGGCGCGCGGCTGATAGGGAGTGATGACGTAGGTCGTGTCCTTCGAGGCTTTCAACTCGGCGGTTTCGCCATCGACCTCGCCCCGGAACACGGCGGCGCCGCTCTGGTCCGCCGCGTCGCTGATGTTGAAGTACAGGTTGGCGTTCGACGGCTTGAAGGCGACCTTCAACGTCTGACCGGAGGCGACGGGCACGGCGTAGACCGGCGCCGCATAGCCCTTCACCACCCCTTCCTTCGTCACCGACCCGACCCGCTCGAAGGTCAGCGTCTCCAGCGTGGAGCCTTCCTCGCGGACGAAGGCGCGCGCCGCCGCCTCGTCGACGGCGGGCAGGGCCTGGGTCGTCCCGGACGCCGGCGCAACCGCCTGGGGCGCGGCCGCCGGGCCGCCGCTGAGATCCGGCGTCGCCTCGGATGCGGCCTCGGGCGCAGCGCCCGGCCGGTCCCCGCAGGCCGCCAGCGCCAGGCTCAAACTCATAAGGCCGCCGGTGAGGGCGGCGGGGTCGAAGCGTTTCATCGGTCTTCCCTCTCAAGGGGCGGAAACCCGCAGGCGCAACGCCCGGCCAAGCCAGGCGGTTGCCTCATTCGTCCGCCTCGCGCTCCGGCGCCCGCCCCGGCCGTCGGCCGAACCGACGCGGCTCTCCCTTGGCCTTGGCGGTGATCTCTTTCAGCTTGCGGCCCTGCATGGCCGACAGGGCCTGGCCCGGCGCGCCCTTTTCCGGGTCGGCGAAGGCGCGGCCGTGTTCGCGAATCCGCTCCCCCACCGAATCGAGGAACTCCCCCTCCCAGTCGGACAGGGAAACGCCCGCCTTCTCTGCCGAGCGGCGGGCGCGTTTCAGGGCGTTGAGCGCAGAGCGCTTCGCCGCCTCACGCTGTTGCTCCCAGGGAGACAGCGAAGGTTTCTTTTGACCGGCGCTACCGCCCTTCGGGCTGCTTGAGCCAGCTTTAAGCGCGCTACCGCCCTTCGGGCTGCTTGAGCGCGAAAGGGAGCGGTCGCTGGGGGGCTTGAACGGCGTGCGCTTCAAGCCCGAGCGCCTCAGACCTCGCCGAGGGCCGAGAGATAGAGGTCGAGAATCGCCTCTTCCTCCTGGCGCTTGGCCTTGTCCTGCTTGCGGATGCGGATGACCTTGCGCAGCACCTTGACGTCATAGCCTTCGCCCTTGGCCTCGGCAAAGACCTCCTTCATGTCGGTCATGACGGCCTGCTTGTCCTCTTCGAGACGCTCCAGGCGTTCGATGATCGAGCGCAGACGGCCCTGGGCGGTGGCGGTCAAGACGTCGGGGCTGGCGTCGAAGGAAGCGTCGTCCATGACTGAACTCCAGAACTCAAATCAGGCTGCGCCCTCAAGCAGGCCAACGGCCGTCAGGGCAAGAGAACGCCCTCAAGCAGGCCGAGGGCCGTTAGGGCAAGAGAAAAGAACGCCCTCAAGCAGGCCGAAGGCCGTTAGGGCGACTAAAAAAGAATCACTAGTCAGGCGCGAGCCTGCGCTCAACGCCGGACGCGAAAAAGCCGCGGACAACGCCCGCGGCCCTGTGGATAGTCGTCCCATCCACCGACGATCGGCGCGCGCCTCGCCTTCAGCAGGCAGGGCGCGCCGGATCGCGCCTGATCAGCCTTGCTTGGCTTTGAAGCGCGGGTCGGTCTTGTTGATGACGTACAGAACGCCCTTGCGACGAACGATCTTGCAGTCGCGGTGGCGACCCTTCAGCGATTTCAGCGAGCTACGGACCTTCATGGTCGGACGTCCCGGATTTGGAGGCCCGTGAGGGCGGGTAAAACAAAAGAGCCGCGGGCGAACCTGCGGCGGAGGCGGTCGTATAGAGAGGCCTCGGCCTTTCGTCAACATTCCGCGCGGGGAATCCGCTGGAGGCCTGGCCTCCGAGTCGAACGGAGGGTCTTCGGACATGCACGTCCGACGCGTCGCCCCTCCGCCACCAGGCCGTGCTCAGGGAACGACGCAATGTAAATTCCACCCCTTAACCGCCTACTGTCGAAAAGGGTTAACGACGCCTTCATTCTTATCACGGAAACTGATCCGGCCTTCGCGCGCTTGTGATTGGTCGTGGAATTCGGGGGCGTTAGCCTGTGCTCATGCGTATCGCTTATCGTCTTCTGTTGCTCGGGTCGGTCGCCGCCTGCACCCCGATGGTTCCCACGCCGCCGCAGCCCCAGCCTGCGCCGCCGCCCGTGGTCGAGCCGGCGCCCGCGACGCCTGCGCCCACGCCTCCCCCCGCCCAGACCAATCTGAGCGAGGCCTATGACCACGCCAGCTTCGACGCCTGGAAGCAGAGCTTCCTGGAGCGCCACGGCGGCGCGCGTAAATGGGAATACGCCCGTGAACTGGAAGGCGTGACGCCCAACCCCAGCGTCGTGCGGCTGGACCGCAACCAGCCTGAATTCTCACGCCCCGCCGGGGTCTACATCCAGAACGCCACCACCCCGGCGCGAATCGCCATGGCCCGCCAGCGCGTCGACCGCGTGCCGTGGGACGTGACCCAGAAATACGGCGTGCCGACCGAAATCCTGCTGGGCGTCTGGGCGCAGGAAAGCGCCTTCGGTCAGGTTCAGGGCGACTTCGACGTCATCCGTTCCCTCGCGACCCTGGCCTATGACGGCCGCCGCCGCGATTGGGCCGAGGAACAGCTGAAGCACGCCCTCGACATCGTGGTGACGGGCAAACGCGACCGTGCGGGCCTGAAAGGCAGCTGGGCCGGTGCCATGGGCCAGACCCAGTTCATGCCGGACAACTATCTGAAGCTGGGCGTCGACCAGAACGGCGACGGCAAGGTCGACATCTGGGGCTCGGACGCCGACGCCCTGGCCTCGGCGGCGAATCTGCTGGCCCAGGCGGGCTGGAAGCGCGGACAGGGCTGGGCCTATGAAGTCACCCTGCCCTCCAACTTCGACTACAGCCAGGCCGAAGGGCCCAAGCATCCCTGGTCCTACTGGGTCGCACGCGGCGTGCGGCTGGCCGACGGCTCCTCGCCCAACAGCGCCGAGGCGGCCGAGGGCGCGGCCATCCTGCTGCCGCAGGGAGCCAAGGGGCCTGCCTTCCTGGCCCTGCCCAACCACTATGTGATTCGCCGCTACAACAACTCGGTCAGCTATGCCCTGGCCATCGGCATGATCGCCGACGGGGTGGCGGGCAAGCCGCCCCTCAAGGCCTCCTGGCCCAATGACGGCCCCCTGACGCGGGACCAGCGCATCGGCGCCCAGCAAGCCCTCACCCGCATGGGCTTCGACACCCAGGGCGTCGACGGCGTCATCGGCACAAACACCCGCAACGCCCTGCGCCGCTGGCAACAGGCGAACGGGCGCACGGCCGACGGCTACCTGACCGACGTGTTGGCGGATGAGCTGATCAGGCGGGCGCGATAACGCTCAAGCAGCCGAGGGCGTAGCGCATCAAGCGCCCTTCTCCCCCTGTGGGAGAAGGTGGCAGGCGGAGCCGGACGGATGAGGGGTGTGAACGCCTCCCATCCGATCCAACAGCCGCCCTATCCTCAGCATGAAAGCCGTCGCGCCGACACCCCTCATCCGGCCCTGACGGGCCACCTTCTCCCACAAGGGGAGCAGGAACCTTGTGTCACCCCTTCATGCGCCAGGTCGCGCCCTGCGGGCCGTCCATGACGACGACGTTCAGTTCGTTCAGACGGTCGCGGATGCGGTCGGCCTCGGCCCAGTTCTTGGCCGTGCGGGCGGCGGCGCGCTGTTCCAGCAGGCCCTCGACCTCGGCCTTCAGCCCTTCGTCGACGCCCGAGAACCATTCCGCCGGATCAGCCTGAAGCACGCCCAGAATAGAGGCCGCAGCGATCAACTGCCCCTTGGCCGTCGCCACCGCCGCCTCATCGCCCGCCGTCATGCCGCGCTCAATGTCGCTGGACAGGGCGAACAGGGTCGCCATGGCGCCCGGCGTGTTCAGGTCGTCCTCGATGGATTTCAGGAACTCGACCGGCGGCTCCACGTCCGCCGCCTCGACCCCGGCTGCGCGGTGCAGGGCGCCGTAGAGGCGGTCCAGGTTCTTGCGGCTCTGCTCCAGCAGGGTCTGGTTCCAGTCGAGAGGCTGACGATAGTGGGCGCTCAGCAGGGCCCAGCGCACCACCTCGCCCGGCATGGCCTGCACCAGATCGTGCAGCAACAGGACGTTGCCGATCGATTTGGACATCTTCTCGGCGTCCACGGTCAGGAAGCCGTTGTGCATCCAGTAGCGGGCGTATTCGTCGTGCGCGTCATCGCCATGGGCGTGGCCGTGGGCGCAGACGCCCTGGGCGATCTCATTCTCATGGTGGGGGAAGACCAGGTCGATGCCGCCGCCGTGGATGTCGATGGGCAGGCCCAGCGTCTCCTCGATCATGGCCGAGCACTCGATGTGCCAGCCGGGACGCCCTTCGCCCCATGGCGACGGCCAGGACGGCTCGTCCGCCTTGGACGGCTTCCACAGCACGAAATCGTGCGGGTTCTTCTTGTATGGGGCCACCTCGACGCGGGCGCCGGCGATCATGTCGTCCAGATTGCGCCCCGACAGCGCGCCGTAGGACGGATAGGACGACACGTCGAACAGCACATGGCCCTCGGCGGCATAGGCGCAACCCGCGTCGATGATGGCCTGGATCTGCTTGGTGATCGCCTCGATATAGTCGGTGACGTGCGGCGCAATGTCGGGCGGGCTGACGTTCAGCAGACCCATGTCGGCCAGATAGGCCGCCTCATAGCGGGCGGTGATCTCGCCGATGGCGACGCCTTCGCGGGCGGCCTTGGCGTTGATCTTGTCGTCCACGTCGGTGACGTTGCGGGCGTAGACCACCTTGTCCGCGCCATAGGTGCGTCGCAGCAGGCGCACCAGGACGTCGAACACGACCGGCGGACGGGCGTTGCCGATGTGGGCGTAGTCATAGACCGTCGGGCCGCAGACATAGAGGCTCACCCGGTTCGGATCACGCGGCGCGAACAGGCGCTTTTCACGGCGCAGGGTGTCGTGGATGTGCAGGGCCATGGGTCAGGTCTTTTGCGAGTTTTCTTGCGGGACTGAGGAGGTGTCCCATATAGCGGCCTGATAGACAGTCAGGGCCGCGCGCCCAAGTCCATATAATAATAGTATTCTGAACAGGCGCTCTCGCCGCCGCCGGATCGTTTCATGAGCAGCACCCCCGCCAAGCCCGTCCTCGTCGCCAATGAGGCGCCCCAGCGTCCCAGCCGCGAACAGGCTCTGGAGGCCGTGCGTACCCTGATCGCCTGGGCCGGCGACAATCCCGACCGTCCCGGCCTGCTGGACACGCCCAAGCGGGTGGTCGACGCCTATGGCGAATGGTTCGACGGCTATGACGCCGATGCGGGCAAGGAACTGTCGCGCACCTTCGAGGACGTGACCGGCTATGACGACATGGTCATCCTGCGCGACATCGAGGTCGAGAGCCACTGCGAGCACCACCTGGCCCCCTTCCTGGGCAAGGCCTATGTCGCCTATCTGCCGGGCGAGAAGGTGGTGGGCATCTCCAAGCTGGCGCGCGTGGTCGAGATCTTCGCCCGCCGCCTGCAAAATCAGGAAACCCTGACCAACGACATCATCGACGCCATCGAATCGCACCTGCAGCCCAGGGGCGTGGCCGTGCTGGTCGATGCGGCGCACCAGTGCATGACGACGCGCGGCGTGCACCACCGCCACGTCTCGACCATCACCACCCGCTTCACCGGCGCCTTCAAGAACGACCCGGCCCTGGCCGAGCGATTCCTCAAACTGGCCCGCGGCTGAGACTTAAAGGCGAGGATACGGGGCTGAATTGATCGCGGCCAAGGCGGGCTTGCGCCGAATTCGCAATCTTATTCCCCCGGCGGCGTCATTTCCTCGCATTCGACGGCTTTACAAGCTCGCCTCAGGACGCCAAGAGACGAGCGAGACTTTCAGTGTGGTCCGCCGGAGGGTGTGGGCCTTGATGGAGACGAGGGCGTAATGGGCGCGAAACTTTCTTCGGGTGGCGGCGGCGGCGGCGGCAGCGGTAAGCTGGCGGCACAGAACGCAGACATCAACGTGACGCCGTTCGTGGACATCATGCTGGTGCTGCTGATCATCTTCATGGTCGCGGCGCCGATGGCCACCGTGTCGATCCGCCTGGACCTGCCGCCGGCGACGCCGCCGGCCGACAACGCCGATCCGAAGGAACCGGTGTACATCACCATCCAGGAATCCGGCTCGCTGTTCATCGCTGAACAGGAAACCAACCTTTCCAAGCTGGCCGCTGACGTCTGCGCCGCCCAGGGCGCCGTGGCCGACTGCCGCGACGAGCGCGTCTTCGTCCGCGCTCAGCCGGAAGTGAAATACAACCAGTTCATGGAAGTCATGAACAAGCTGCAGGAAAACGGCTACTTCAAGGTCGGCCTGCTGAACGAAGACATCACCTGATCGGGTCTTCAGCCGAGCATTAAAAGGGTCGCCTTCGGGCGGCCCTTTTTTCTTTGCCGGAAGCGCCGGGGCGGCTTGCGCCCTCCTCTGGTTCCAGCCTCAATGCGCGCCTCGAACGAGGGGGAGTAAATCATCATGCGTCGTCGTACTTTTCTTTCAGCCCTGCCCGCCGGAGCCCTGATGGCCGGCGCCGCCCGCGCCCAGCAGGCGCCCGCCGCAGCGACGGCCGCCAACCCGACCTCGGTTCAGCCCGCCCCTGCGCCCGACCCTTACGCCGGCGTCGGCATCGGCGACCGCATCACCGGGCCGCGTTTCGTCGGCCGCTCGACCGTCTGGGGCGCCAACGGCGCCGCCGCCACGGCCCACCCGGCCGCGACCCTGATCGGTCTGGACACCCTGCGTCGCGGCGGTTCGGCCATCGACGCCGCCATCGCCATCAACGCCGCTCTCGGCTTCCTTGAACCGACCGCCAACGGCATCGGCGGCGACGCTTTCGGCCTGATGTGGGACCCGGCCCAGAAGAAGGTCGTAGGTTTCAACGGTTCCGGGGGCAGCCCGCGCGGCCTGTCGCTGGAAACAGCGCGATCCAAGGCCGGCAGTGACGGCTACCTGCCCCGCTATGGCGCTGTGACGGTCAATGTCCCCGGCGCGGTCGACGCCTGGTGGAGCGCGCACCAGCGCTATGGCAAGCTGCCGTGGAAAGAAGTCCTGCTGCCCGTCGCCGAACTGTGCGAACAGGGCGTGCCGGTGCCGCAGGTCGTGGCCTACTACCTCGAACGCAACATGGCCGGCTTTGACCGCGCCGCCGCGACGATCGAGGAAAACGACAACCGCAAGAAGGTCTGGCTGACCGGCGGCCGCACGCCCAAGACCGGCGAGATCTTCGCCAACCCGGACCTGGGCCGCACCTACCGCCTGATCGCCGAGGGCGGCCGCGACGCCTTCTATGACGGGGTGATCGCCGACCACATCGAGCGCTATTTCAAGCGCATCGGGGGCTGGATGACCCGCGCCGATCTGGCCGCGCACCGCACCGAGTGGGTCGAGCCCCTGATGACCACCTATCGCGGGGTCGAGGTCTATTCGCTGGGCCCGAACACCCAAGGGCTGTCGACCAACCAGATCCTGAACATCTGCGAACAATTCGACCTGAAGGCCATGGGCTTCCAGTCCGCCGCCTCGATCCACGTTCAGGCCGAGGCCAAGCGTCTGGCCTTCGAGGACCGCGCCCGCTACTTCGCCGACGAGCGCTTCGCCAAGGCCCCGACCGCCTGGCTGAATTCCAAGGAATACGCCGCCGAGCGCGCCAAGCTGATCAACCCGAACCGCGTCATGGACCGCGTCTTCCCCGGCGACGCCCCGACGCAGGGCGACACCACCTATTTCAGCGTCGCCGACAGCGACGGCATGATGGTCAGCTGGATCCAGTCCAACTACCGCGGCATGGGCGGCGGTCTGGTCGCCGACGGCCCTGACGGCGGCACCCTGGGCTTCATGTTCCAGAATCGCGGCGAGCTGTTCGCCCTGACCGACGGCCACCCCAACGTCTATGCGCCGGGCAAGCGTCCGTTCCACACCATCATCCCCGGCTTCGCCTGCAAGGACGGAGAGCCGTGGCTGGCCTATGGCGTCATGGGCGGCGGGATGCAGCCGCAGGGACAGGCCCAGATCATCATCAACATGGTCGACTACGGACTCGATCCGCAGGAAGCCGGCGACAGCCCGCGCTGGCAGCACTACGGCTCGTCCGAACCGACCGGCCAGCCCGCCGAGGGCGTGGGCAAGCTCCACCTTGAATCCGGCGTGCCCGAAGCGACAAAGCAGCAGCTGACCGCGATGGGCTGGGACCTCGGCCCCCCCGACGGCGGCTTCGGCGGCTATCAAAATGTGATGAAGCAGATCAACGAACAGGGCCGCTGGACCTACGGCGCCGCCACCGAAATGCGCAAGGACGGCAACGCCCTGGCCTATTGATCCAGGCCCATTCAGGAGACGCCCATGGTCGCCGCTCTTATCGCCGCCGGTCTGCTGTCGGCGTTTGACTGGTCTGACGGGTGTCGTCCCGTCGCAGGGTCCGAGGCCCTGTGGCGCGACGACGTCCGCTATGTCTTCGTCGGCGAGACGCACGGCACGGTCGAGGCCCCCGCCGCCTTCGCCGACCTGGTCTGCGCGGCGCTGGAACAAGGGCCGGTCGTCGTCTCTCTGGAGTATCCGGTCGAGTTACAACCGACGCTGGACGCCTTCATGGAGGCCGACACCGAAGCCGAAGCGCGTGCGGCGCTCGCCGCCTATCCGCACGGCCCCTTCGTCCATCATGACGGACGCGGCAGCGAGGCCATGCTGGACTTGCTGCTGAGATTGCGGGCCATGCTGCGGGAGGCCGCCGATATGACCGTGGTCGCCTCAGTGCCGAACAGCCCGCGTGTCGAAGGTTTCCGTCAATCCTATGCGGAAATGGATCGGGCCGTTCTATGGAGCCGCCAAGCCATGGCCCAGCCTCACTCCCGCCTGCTGGCGCTGGTCGGACGAGTCCATGCCGAGAAGATCCGCCGCGTGGGTTCGCCGCTGGGCCTGCCCGCTGCCGCCCATATCCGGCCTGAGGAAACCTTGTCTCTCAGCGTCGCCCAGCAAGGCGGCGAGGCGTGGATGTGTCGTGACGACTGCGGCGCCTCACCCGCTCCCGAGATCGACAACTCCGAAACACGCGGCGTCATTCTCGCATCGCAGCAGGAGGGCAAGTTTGACGGCCTGCTGGCGCTTGGCCCGACCACGGCGTCCGCTCCCGCAAAGCCTTGACCTAACGCCGCGTCAATCGGCTAGAGTTCGTTTCCAAACAGGACGGACCTGATGACCGATCTCGTCACGCGCGACTTCATCGCCCCGGCTGCCGACGGTTATCCGCTGTCGATGCGGCTGGTGTCGGTGGCCGAGCCGCGCATCGCCGTGCTGGTTTCGTCCGGCACCGGCTTTCCGAAGGGCTTCTATGAGCGGTTCGCCCGCTATCTGGCGGAGCGTGGCGCGGCGGTGCTGACCTATGACTTCCGGGGCATCGCCGGGTCGCGGCCGGATGATCTGAAGGGCTCGACCATCGACTATCCCGACTGGGGGCGGCTGGACATGCCCGCCGCGCTGGACGCCCTGATCGACGCGGCGCCGGGTCTGCGCGTTGTCCATGTCGGCCACAGCGTCGGCGGGCATTTCATCGGCTTCATGCCCAATCACGACCGGATCGAGCGGCACGCCTTCGTCTCGGTCGGTACCGGCTGGTGGGGCGGACACCATCGCCGCTACAATCCGATGGAGCTGTTCTTCTGGCTGGGCTTCGGCCCGTTCTCCCTGATGCGGCACGGCTATATCAAGGGCGGCGGTCTGTGGGCCGGGACAGATCTGCCGCGCGGGGTTTTCACCACCTGGCGGCGCTGGTGCATGAAGCAGGAGTATTTCTCCAAAGAGCTGGAGACCAGCTTGCGGCCCCATCACTATGAGGCTGTGACCGCCCCGATCCGCTCGTGGATATTCACCGACGACCCCATCGCCACGCCACGCACGGCGCGGGACCTGTTGAGCGTCTATCCCAACGCCCGATCCGAAACCAGCGTCTATGCGCCCAGCGAGTTCGGCGCGCGCCGCATCGGTCACGAAGGCGCCTTCCGCAGGGGGATGGAGCCGCTGTGGGATCAGGTTTTCCACTGGCTGGACAATGGCGAGGCCTGAGCGGGCGCCTATATCCGAGGCTCCCCCTCTTCACCGGAGCCTCCCCATGCCCTTTTCCAATCAGCCGACCGTGACCGCCTCGGGGGTGGAGATTCCGCTGCTCGGCTTCGGCACCTGGCAGCTGGAGCCCGACGACGCCCGCCGGATGGTGCGCGAGGCCCTGCGCATCGGCTATCGCCACATCGACACCGCCTGGATCTACAGGAACGAGAAGGCGGTCGGCGACGGCATCGCCGACGCCGTGGCCGAAGGGATCGTCACGCGCGACGACATCTTCGTCACCACCAAGATCTGGGTCGAGCATTTCTCGCACGACGCCCTGCTGCGTCAGGCCGAGGAATCGGCGATCAGCCTGGGCCTGACGCCGGACCTGCTGTTGCTGCACTGGCCCAAGCCGACGCCCGCGCTGGAGGAAACCATCGGCGCCCTGAACGAGGCGAAGGAAAAGGGATTCGCCAAGAACATCGGCCTGTCCAACTTCCCCTCGGCCCTGTTCCGCGAGGCCGCCGCCCTGTCGAACGCGCCGCTGATCACCAATCAGGTCGAATATCACCCCTATCTGTCGCAGAAGACGCTGATCGAGACGGCGCGGGACCTGGGGTCGTCCATCACCGCCTGGTCGCCGCTGGCCCAGGGCAAGATCGCCGACGACGCCGTAATCGGCGAGATCGCCAAGACGCACGGCAAGACCAACGGCCAGATCACGCTGCGCTGGATCATCCAGCAGGGCGTCATCGCCATTCCGCGCACGACCAGGGAAAGCCGCGCGGTCGAGAACTTCGGGATCTTCGATTTCGAGCTATCGGCCGATGAAATGACGCAGATCAGCGCCCTGGCCCGCCCTGATGGACGGATCGGCGATTGGCTGGACGAAGCCTTCCAGTGGGATCAGGATGCCTGATCAGGCTAGGATTTAAGGCGCAGGCGCCGAGGAGGCGATCTTGGGTTCAGTTCTGGATTTTCCGGCGATTGATCCGCATGACGCTGTCGTCGGCGCCCGCATCCGCCGTTGGCGCGACCAACGGGGCGTGCCGTTCGATGATCTGGCCGCCACCCTCGACCTAAGCCCCGAAGCCCTGCGCCGTGTCGAAACCGGGCGTCAGCGGCTGGATTCCGCGCGGCTGGACGCCGCAACCCGCGCCCTGCGCCTGCCGGTTTGGGCGCTGGTGTCCGACGCCCCGGCCTATTGACGCGGGCATGGCGTGACAGACGGCGCGGAGCCGCCTAAGCGTCAGCGCATGGCCTATAAGTCCCTGCGCGATTTTCTTGCGACCCTCGAAGCCGACGGCGAACTGGTCCGCGTGTCGGAGCCCGTCTCCACCCATCTGGAGATGACCGAGATCCAAACCCGCCTTCTTCGCAACGGCGGCCCGGCGGTCCTGTTCGAAAAGCCGGTCATGCCGGACGGCTCGATCAGCCCCATCCCCTGCCTGGCCAACCTGTTCGGCACGGTGAAGCGCGTGGCCATGGGGGTGACGCTGGAGGGCAAGCAGCGCACCACGGCGGGCGAATTGCGCGAGGTCGGCGAACTGCTGGCCTTCCTGCGCAATCCGACGCCGCCGCGCGGGTTCAGCGACGCGATGGAGATGCTGCCGCTGGCCCAGACCGTCATGTCCATGCGGCCAAAGACGGTGAAGAAGGCCCCGGTTCAGGAAGTGGTGCTGAAGGGCGATCAGATCGACCTGACCGCCCTGCCCATTCAGGGCTGCTGGCCGGGCGAGCCCGCGCCGCTGATCACCTGGGGTCTGGTCGTGACCAAGGGGCCGTCGGACGAGCGCGAGGACGACTTCAACCTGGGCATCTATCGGATGCAGGTGCTGGGCAAGGACAAGGCCATCATGCGCTGGCTGGCCCATCGCGGCGGCGCCCAGCACTACGCCCGGCACAAGAAGGCCGGAAAGCGCGAGCCCCTGCCCTGCGCCGTCGTTCTGGGCGCCGATCCGGGCACCATTCTGGCCGCCGTGACTCCGGTGCCGGAAACCCTGTCGGAGTATCAGTTCGCCGGCCTGATGCGCGGCTCCAAGGCCGAGCTGGTTCCCTGCAAGACCGTGCCGCTGATGGTCCCTGCGCAGGCCGAGATCGTGCTGGAAGGCCACGTCCTGCTGGATGAGTTCGAAGACGAAGGCCCCTACGGCGACCACACGGGTTATTACAACTCGGTCGAGAAGTTCCCGGTCTTCCAGGTGACGGCGATCACCATGCGCAAGGACCCGATCTATCTGACCACCTTCACCGGCCGCCCGCCGGATGAGCCGTCCGTGCTGGGCGAGGCGCTGAACGAGGTCTTCATCCCGCTGATCCGCCAGCAGTTCCCCGAGATCACCGACTTCTGGCTGCCACCCGAGGGATGCAGCTATCGCATCGCCGTGGTGTCGATGAAGAAGGCCTATCCCGGCCACGCCAAGCGGGTGATGATGGGCTGCTGGAGCTATCTGCGGCAGTTCATGTACACCAAGTGGATCATCGTCGTGGACGACGACATCAACGCCCGCGACTGGAAGGACGTCATGTGGGCTGTCTCGACCAAGATGGACCCGGCGCGCGACATCACCGTCATCGAGAACACCCCCATCGACTATCTGGACTTCGCCAGCCCCGAGAGCGGGCTGGGCTCCAAGATCGGTCTGGACGCCACCGACAAGTGGGAGCCGGAAACCAAGCGCGAATGGGGCGAGGAAATCCGCATGGACGAGGATGTGATCGAGCGGGTCAACGACATCTGGGATCGCCTGGGCCTGCCCGGCGACAAGACTCCGATCTGGAAATAGCTGACTTCTACCGGCGGGAGTGGGCTGAACGCTTGCCTCATCGGACCATTCGGCCCACCACAGCGCATGCGCTTCTGTCTGTTGTTCGCCGCCGCCCTTCTGCTCGCGAGTCCCGCCATGTCCCAGACGCCCCCATCGGCCCTGCCCAATGCCGCACCGTGGGATCAGGCCTTCCTGCCGCCTGCGCCGGCCTGGAACGGCGCCAGCCGAGCCCTGCTGCGCGACGCCTCCGATCCGTGGGTCACGGGCTTCGAGGCCGATACGGCGCATGACTTCTCGCCCAACTACGCCGACACCCGCGCCTGGTTTGACCGGCTGGGCGCCGCCAGCGACCTGATCCGCATCGAACAGTTCGGAACCTCGCCAGAAGGCCGCCCGATCTACGCCGTGATCGCCTCCAAGGACGGCGCGGCCTTCGATCCGTCCAAGCCCGTCCTGCTGGCACAGGCCGGCATCCACCCCGGCGAGATCGACGGCAAGGACGCGGGCATGATGCTGCTGCGCGATATCGCCTTTTACGGCAAGGACGGCCTGCTGGACCGCGCCAACCTGATCCTGATCCCCATCCTCAGCGTGGACGGACACGAACGCACCGGCCCCTATTCCCGCCCCAACCAGCGTGGGCCGCGCAATCAGGGCTGGCGCCACACGGCGACCAACCAGAACCTGAACCGCGACTTCATGAAGCTGGATCAGGCCGAGATGCAGGCCGTCATGGGCCTGATCCACAAGTATCAGCCGGACCTCTACGTCGACATCCACGTCACCGACGGCATCGATTATCAATACGACGTCACCTTCGGCTACAACGGCGAGGACGGCGTCTGGAGCCGCAGCCCGGCCATCGCCCAATGGCTGGACGCCGCCTTCAAGCCCCCCATGTATGAGGCGCTGGAGGCGCAAGGTCACATACCCGGCGAACTGGTCTTCGCCATCGACGACCGTAATCCGAAGAAGGGCCTGAACGACGGCGGTCTGGGCGAGCGCTTCTCCAACGGCTGGGGCTCGGCGGCCCACATCCCGACCATCCTGATCGAGAATCATAGCCTCAAGCCGCACGAGCAGCGGGTTCTGGGAACCTATGTATTCCTCGAACAGGCGTTGAAACTGCTGGCCGAAAAGTCCGGCGACCTGCGCGCCGCCATCGCCGCCGACCGCGCCCTGCGCCCCGCCGAACTGCCCGCCAATTTCGACAGCGACGACACGCCCTCGCACACCCGCCCCTTCAAGGGCATCCGCTATGAGACGTTCGACAGCGTCGCCTCTGGCCGCCCCGAAATCCGCTGGCTGGGCCAGCCGGACGCCGAACTTTGGCAGATGCCCTTCTATGGCTCCCACCCCACGCTGACGCTCAAGCGGCCGAGCGCCTATTGGGTGCCGTCCTATCGTCAGGACGTGATCGAGCGCCTGCGCGTCCACGGCGTGCAGATGGAGACGCTGGACGCCCCGCGCACCGTCGCCGTCGACATGCTGCGCCTGGTCGATCCCAAGGTTTCGGCGCGCACCAATGAGGGCCATGTGCCGATCTCGGTCAGCGAAATCCGACCCGAGGCCCACGACTGGACCTTCCCTGTCGGCTCGGTGCGCGTGCCGACCGATCAGCCGATGGGCGACGTCGCCATCCTGCTGCTGGAGCCGCAGTCGAACGAGAGCTTCTTCGCTTGGGGCATGTTCCCCGAGGTCCTGAACCGCGTAGAATATATCGAGGCCTACGCCATCGCTCCGCTGGCCGAAAAGATGCTGGCCGCCGATCCGGCGCTGAAGGCCGCGTTCGAGGCGAAGCTGGCGGCCGACCCCGCGTTCGCCGCCGACGGCGATGCGCGCCTCGCCTGGTTCTACGAGCGCACGCCCTTCTACGACCAGCGCTATCGCCTCTATCCGGTGGGGCGCGAGAATTGAGCCTGATCCCGACCATTCAGGCGGCCGCCCTATGGGGCGGGCTGCTGATCTTGCTGCTGTTCGTCCTGTCGGGCGTGGTGGTGAACCGGCGGCGCAAGCATCTGGTCGAGTTCGGCGACGGCGGCGTGGGCGAACTGGTCTGCGCCACCCGCGCCTTTTCCAATGCGGCCGAATACATCCCGGCCGGAATGTGCGGCCTGATCCTGCTGGCCTTCCTCGGCGCGCCCGCCCTGTTGATCCATGCGGTCGGCGGGACGCTGTTCGCGGGACGAGTGATCCATGCGCTGGGCCTGCTGTTTCAGGAGGGACCGTCGCTGGGCCGTTCGGTCGGCATGATCCTGACCTGGCTGGCGCTTCTGGTGGCGGCGGTCAGCCTGATCGCCTGGTCCATTCTCTAGCCCGGCTGTTGCGGGCGCGGGTTCCGTCCGCCATATCGGGGCATGTCCGATAAGACGCCCTCCCCCGACATCCTGAACGATCTGATCTCCGCCGCGCTGAAGGCCGGCGCCGATGCGGCCGAGGCTGTGTCCGCCCATCGCGCCTCCCTGTCCGTCGGCGTGCGCAACGGCGCGCTGGAGGATGTGGAGCGTGAAGAGGCCCGCGATCTGGGCCTGCGCGTCTTCATAGGGCGGCGTCAGGCGACGGTTTCCGCCTCCGACCTGTCCGACGCGACCCGCGCCCGTCTGGTGGAGCGCGCCGTGGCGATGGCGAAGCTGGCGCCCGAAGATCCCTATGCGTCTCTCGCGCCGCAGGACCGACTGGCCGCCGCGCCGCACGCGGACCTGGACCTGTATGATCCCGCCGAACGCTCGGCCGAGGCGCTGGAAGCCGCCGCCGCCGAGACGGAGGCCGCCGCCCTGGCCGTATCGGGCGTGTCCAAATCCGAAGGCGGGCACGCCGCCTGGTCAGCCAGCGAATGGCGCCTTGTCACCTCGCACGGCTTCGACGGCCGCCATCGCGGCAGCGCCTTCTCTCTGGGCGTCGGCGTCATCGCCGAAAAGGACGGCGCCATGGAGCGCGGCGGCGAAAGCCGCACCGTCCGCCACCTGGCCGACCTGCCGGACGCCGCCTCCATCGGCCTGAAGGCGGGCGAACGCGCCGTCGCCCGCGTCGGCCCGCGCAAGATCGCCTCAACCACCGCTCCGGTGATCTTCGAGAACCGCGTCGCGACCCAGGTGCTGTCGCCGCTGCTGGGCGCCATCTCCGGCCCCTCGATCGCGCGCGGCAGCTCCTTCCTGAAGGACAAGCTGAACAAGGCCGTCCTGCCGACCGGCGTCGACCTGATCGACGACCCGTTCCGCCTGCGTGGGCTGGGCTCCACCCCCTTCGACGACGAGGGCGTGGCCGTCGAACGGCGCGAGATCGTCAGGGACGGCGTCCTGACCACCTGGCTGCTGAACACCGCCTCGGCGGCGCAACTGGGTCTGCAGACCACTGGCCACGCTTCGCGCGGGCTGGCGGGGCCGTCGGGCGTCTCGACCCACAACCTGCATCTGACGCCGGGCGAAGGCGATCTGGACGCCCTGATGGCGCAGGCCGGAACGGGCCTGCTGATCACCTCCATGTTCGGCCCCTCGCTGAACGGCAACACCGGCGACTGGTCGGCCGGGGTGTCCGGCTTCTGGTTCGAGAACGGCCAGCGCGCTTATCCGGTCAGCGAAGTCACCGTGGCGGGCAATCTGATCGACCTCTATGCACGCTTGCAACGCGCAGGCGACCTGGAGTTCCGTAGTTCCTTCAACAGCCCCTCCCTGCTGTTCGACAAGGTGGCGATCGCGGGCAAATGAGCGACTTCAGCGCCGACCTCGACCTGATCCGCGACGCGGCGCTGGCCGCCGGTCGGCTGGCGCTCGAACACCGCGAGGCCGGACTGAAGGTCTGGTCCAAGGACGGCGGCTCGCCCGTCACCAGCGCCGATCTGGCCGTGGACCAACTGCTGCGAGACGCGCTTCTGAGCGCCCGGCCCGACTATGGCTGGCTGTCCGAGGAAACGGCCGACAGCACGGACCGTCTGTCCAAGAAGCGGATCTTCGTCGTCGACCCGATCGACGGCACGGTCGCCTTCATGAAGAACAAGCCGTGGTGGTGCGTCCCCATCGCCGTGGTCGAGGACGGCCGCCCGGTCGCCGCCGTCATCCACGCCCCGATGATGGACGAGCTGTTCGAGGCCACCCTGGGCGGCGGCGCGCGCCTGCAGGGCCGCCCCATCAGCGCCTCCGACACCTCGGACCTGGAGGACGCCGAGCTTCTGGCCGACGCCCGGCTGATGGAGGCGCGCGAATGGGACGAACCGTGGCCGCCGATGCGCTTTTCCAAGCGCAACGCCCTGGCCTATCGCATGGCCCTGGTTGCGGCCGGGGCCTTCGATGCGGCCATCGCCATCAGCCCCAAATGGGACTGGGACGTCTGCGCGGGATGCCTGATCGCCGAAGAGGCCGGGGCGAAGGTCAGCGACCACATGGGCCGTCCATGGCGCTTTAATCGCCCTGATCCGCGTCAAACCAGCCTGATATGCGCCGCACCGGCCCTTCACCCGTTGATCGTAAGGCGCACAGCGCCTATCCCGCTGGCCATCTGACATTCCTCCCGCAATGGACCCCCTCTCCATGGCCGACTCTCACGATCCCCAACTGCTTCACCTCGTCATCGGCGGCGAGATGCGCCACCCGGCCGAGCCCGTCTTCCGCGACCTGAGCCAGGTCGAGTTCGTCGGCGCCTTCGGCAGCTATGACGAGGCCAAGAAGGCGTGGAAGGCCCGCGCCCAGGCGACCGTCGACAACGCCCACATGCGCTACTTCATCCTGCACGCGCACAAGCTGATCGATCCGCGCACCGACGCCTGAGCCAGCGCTCACGGCGTCATCACGCCGGTGTTCCGGAACCGCAGAGGCGGCTGATGCGCTTTCGTGTCAGTCGCCTTTGTTCTTGAACAGGATTTCCCATGCTGCCGACCTTCATCGTCCTGCTGCTGGTCGTTGTCGCCGTCGCGGCGATCGTCTGGGTCGTGCGTAAGGGGCCCAAGCACGTCCCACGTCCCGGCGAGGACCAGGACACGGCCTGGAACGACCCCATCACCCCAGCTGATCGAGACCCTCGACCTTGACGCTTTTCGGCCAGACGCTGGACGGCCAGCAGATTTTCAGCCTGATCTCCATGCTCGCCGTGCTGGCGCTGTGCATGGTCACCCTGGCGCGGCGTATGGAACACGACCGACAGGTCAAGCGGTGGAAGAAGGAGCAGGCCGCGCGTCAGTCTCCGCCCAGCGGCCCGGATCACGGCGGCCCGTGGGGCTGACCTACTCGCGCTTCAGCAGGCGATCCACCACCAGGCTGCCCCACCAGCCGGCCTTGAACTCCGCCCGGATGGCCGGGGGATCATAGGCGTCGCTTTCGACCCAGTCCTCGAAGCTGACGCCCGTAGGCTCGACCTCGGCGACGTATTTCTCCAGCGTATAGTCCAGCACGCCGGTCAGGCCCTCGCGGCTGTGCAGGGTGCGCTTGCCCAGCTCCTCCATAGCCACCGAGATCGGCTCGCCCAGATGGAAATGGCGATAGAGGACGGCCATCATCCCCGCCCGGTCCGCGCCCGACTTGCAGTGGATCAGGGCCGGATACTCCATGGTCTGAAACAGAGCCCTGGCCCGGCGCACCCGGTCCTTGCCCGGCGGATCGCGTGAATCCAGCGGGGCGTCGATCAGCGTCAGCCCTAGCCGTTCGCAGGCGTCCTTCTCCAGCCAGTAATAGGCCTCGTCCCTGCGGCCGCGCAGATTGACGACGGTGCGGATTCCCTGCCGCTTCCACCAGGCCAGCTGTCCCGGCGAGGGCTGGTTGGTCCGCACCAGATCCGGGCCCAGCCAGTGCGCGTTGGTGAAGGTCGTGCGCAGGAAGGCGTGATCCTTCCAGAAATAGGACCAACGCGCCTTGAAACGGCCGAACGGCGTAGTCAGATCGTAGCGCCCCATGACGGCCAGATAGCGCCGTTTGTCCCCGGCGTCACCCGTCCGGCGCCGTCCCGGCTGCGCGGGGCCGCTTGACTTGCCGCCCCAGCCGTTCGACCGAAGGCCGATGACCGTTCCCACCCACCATGCCGACGCCCGAGAGCCGCTACGGCCCCTGCTCGCCCGCATCTGGCGCGAGTATCTGTCGCGGCACAAGCCGGCCTTCTTCACCTCCATGCTGCTGGCGGGGGTGTCGGGCGGTCTGACGGCCCTGCTGCTGAAGTTCCTTGAGCCTGCGATCGACCTGCTGTTCGGCCAGCATCAGGGGCCGGTGACGATCTGGAAGACCGTCACCATCCCGGCGGACAAGGTGCTGATCGCCATCCCCCTGTTCATCATCATCGTGGCGGTGATCCGTTCGCTGAGCATGGCGGGCCAGGCGGCGCTCGTGAACCGGCTAGGCCACGGCATCGTCGGCGACATCCAGAAGCAGCTGTTCTCAGGCATGATCCGGGCGGACCTGTCGCGTCTGCGCAGCCAGCACTCGGGGACCTTCGTCTCCTCCGTCCTGTTCGACGCCAATCTGGTGCGTGAGGCCTTCACCTCGGGCGTGGTCAACTACACCCAGAACGCCCTGATGCTGCTGGGCGTCATCATCGCCATGGGCTTCATCGACCTGCCGCTGACGCTGATCGTCCTGCTGGGCGTGCCGGTCGTCAGCTGGATCATCCGCCGTTTCGGCAAGAAGTCGCGCAAGGCCGCGCGCGGGGCCATGGTCGAGACCGAGGCCCTGTCCAGCGCCCTGATGGAGAACCTGGACGGCGTCCGCGTCATCAAGATCGAGAACCGTGAGGCGGCCGAGGAAGCCCGCGTCTCCACCGTCATCGACCGCCGCCAGCGCCACGTCATCAAGGGCGCCGACAGCCGCGCCTTCTCCGGTCCGGCCAGCGACATCGTGGCCTATGCGGTCGTCGCCGCCGTCATGGCCTATGCCGGGTGGAGCGCCAGCCAGGGGCAGATGACCGTCGGCGCCTTCGCCTCCTTCATCGGCATGCTGCTGCTGGCCGGTCAGGCGCTGCGACAGGTGACGAACCTGACCACGGTGCTGAGCGAGGGCTTCACCGCCGCCCGCCGCCTGTTCGCCGCCCTGGATATCGAACCCGAAATCCGCGAGGCCAGCGACGCCGCCGAGGTCGCGCCCGGCCCCGTCACCGTCGCCCTGGAGCGCGTGTGCTTCGCCTATCGCGCCGACGAAGAGAGGTCCGCTCCGACCCTGTCGGACGTCAGCCTGCACGTCGCGCCGGGCGAGACCATCGCCCTGGTCGGCCCGTCGGGCGGGGGCAAGTCGACCATCCTCAGCCTGCTGCCGCGCTTCTATGACGTGACGGCGGGGCGGGTGACGCTGAACGGCCGCGACATCCGCGAGCTCAGCCTGCCTTCCTTGCGCGACCACATCGCTCTGGTGACGCAGGAGCCCTTCCTGTTCGACGACACCATCGCCGCCAACATCGCCTATGGCCGCCCCGGCGCCGCGGCCGAGGACATCGTGGCCGCCGCCCGCGCCGCCGCCGCCCACGACTTCATCGCCGCCCTGCCCGACGGCTACGCCACCCGCGTGGGCGAGGCCGGCGCCCGCCTGTCCGGGGGCCAGCGTCAGCGCATCGCCATCGCCCGCGCCTTCCTGAAGGACGCGCCGATCCTGCTGCTGGACGAGGCGACCAGCGCTCTCGACACCGAGAGCGAAGCCGTCGTGCAGGCGGCGCTGGAGCGACTGATGGACGGCCGCGCCACCCTGATGATCGCCCACCGCCTGTCGACGGTGAAGAACGCCGACCGCATCTACGTCATCGACGGCGGGCGCGTGGTCGAGGAAGGAACCCACGACGCCCTTGTCGCGCGCGGCGGCCTGTATGCCCGGCTGGCCCGGCAGCAGTCGCTGGACAGCGAGCCGGAGGCCTTGCCCGGGTTCAACACCTTGCCTCCTCTGGCCGAACTACCTGACGAGACGGGCGCATGAGGCCGCTGCGCAACCCCGCCATTCAGAACGCCCTGGCCTGGACCCTGGCCCAGTGGATGCGCTTCTGCATCGCCACCATCCGCTGGACCCACGAGAACGAGGCCGCGGCCGAAGAGGTCTGGCGCGACGGCGGCGGAGTGCTGTGCGCCTTCTGGCACTCGCGCATCGCCCTGGCCCCGTCCTGCTGGCCCAAAGACAGGGCTCAGCCCGCCAAGGCCCTGATTTCCCTGTCCGCCGACGGCGAGTTCATCGCCAAGGCGATCTCGCGCCAGGGCTTTCCCGCCGTGCGCGGCTCATCAGCCAATAAGGACAAGGCCAAACAGGCCAAGGGCGGGACGCAGGCCCTGCGCGACGGGCTGAAGCAGTTGAAGCTGGGCGCTCTCGCGCTGACCCCCGACGGTCCCCGCGGTCCGGCGCGACAGATGGCCGAGGGCCTGCCCCTGATGGCGAAGATTTCCAAGGCGCCCGTGCTGTTGATCGGCATGTCGTGCAATCCGGCGATCCGGCTGAACAGCTGGGACCGCGCCCTGCTGCCCCTGCCCTTCGGCAAGGGCGCCGTCGTCTGGGACCGGGTCGACTGGCCAGAGGACGGCGACCTGGCCGATGTCGCCGCCGACTGGACCGAGCGCCTGACCGCCGTCGAGGCGCGCGCCGACGCCATCACCGGTCTGGAGCGCGTCTGACCGTGGCCTTCAGCCCCGCCATGATCGCCTATCGGCTGCTGACCCGCCTGCTGGAGCCGCTGGCCCCGCGCCTGCTGGACGCCCGCGTCCGCGAGGGCAAGGAAGACCCCGCCCGCGTCGACGAACGGCTGGGCCTGCCCGGCCTGGCGCGCCCCGACGGGCCTCTGGTCTGGATCCACGGCGTCAGCGTCGGCGAGGCCCTGTCGATCCTTCCGCTGGCCGAGCGCATCCGCAAGGACCGGCCCGACGTGACGGTGCTGGTCACCACCGGCACCCTGACCTCGGCCCAGGTGCTGGCCAGCCGCCTGCCGCGCGGCGTCATCCATCAGTTCGCCCCGGTCGACGCCCCCTCGGCGGTCGCCGCCTTCCTCGACCACTGGCGGCCCAACGTCGGCGTCTTCGTCGAGAGCGAGCTGTGGCCCAACCTGCTGACCACAGCCCAGAAACGCGGCGTGCCCTTGGCTCTGGTCAGCGCCCGCATCACCGACAAGACGGCGCAAGGGTGGAAGAAGGCCCCCGGCATGGCCCGCGCCCTGATGAACGGCTTTTCCCACGTCTGGCCGCAGGATCAAGACAGCGCCGACCGGCTGACGGCCCTGGGCGCCCGCGTCGACGGTCAGGTGAACCTGAAGCTGTCCGGCGAGCCCCTGCCCTATGACAAGGGCGAGTTCGCCCGCCTGTCAGCCCTGATCGACGACCGCCCCGTCGTCGTCGCCGCCAGCACCCATGAGCATGAGGAAATGGCCATCGTCGGCGCGCTGGATCATCTGGCCGACCGCCTGTTTCTGATCGTCGTGCCGCGCCACCCCGAACGCGCCGACGCCATCGCCGAGGCCCTGGCCCACGACGGCTACGGCTTCGCCCGGCGCAGCCAGGGCCAGCCGATCTGCGACCAGACCGACATCTATCTGGCCGATACGCTGGGCGAACTGGGCCTGTTCCTGCGGCTGGCGGATGTGGTGGTCATGGGCGGCTCCTTCGCCCCGGCGCTGGGCGGTGGTTCGGTCGGCGGCCACAATCCGCTGGAGCCTGCGCGCCTCGCCAAGCCCATCGTCACCGGCCCCGACGCCAGCAACTGGCAGGCCGTGACCCGGATGCTGAAACAGGCGGGCGGCCTCGTCTCCGTCCTGTCGCCCGCCGAACTGCCCTCGGTCGTCGGCCCCATGCTGGCCGACCCGGACGCCGCCCGCGACATGGGCGAGCGCGCCCGCCGCTCTGCAGAAGCAGCGGCCGCCGGGCTGGACCGCCTGTGGCCGGCGCTTCAGACCCACCTGCCCGCCGCCCCGTCGCGGAGACGCCCGTGAAACTGAACACCCCCCGCTGGTGGTACAGCCGCGACCGCCGCCACGCCCCGGTGACGCGGATGATGCTGAAGCCCGCTTCATGGCTGTGGGCGGGCGTGACCGCGCGCAGGATCGCCAGCGCCACGCCGGTCGATCCGGGCGCGGCGGTCGTCTCCATCGGCAATCTGACGGTCGGCGGCTCGGGCAAGACGCCGATCGCGCGCGAGGCGCTGCGCCTGCTGCAGGATCGAGGGATCGAGGCGGCCGCCCTGTCGCGCGGCTATGGCGGGAAGCTCGAAGGCCCAGTCCGTGTCGATCCGGCCGTCCACACCGCCGCCGACGTCGGCGACGAACCGCTGATGCTGGCGCAGGGATCGCCCGCCTGGATCGCGCGTGATCGCGTGGAAGGCGCCCGCGCCGCAGCGGACGACGGCGCCGCCGTCCTGGTGCTGGACGACGCCCATCAGAACCCGGCGCTGAAGAAGACCCTCAGCCTGATCGTGGTCGACGGCGAGACGCGCGGCGACGAATGGCCGTTCGGCGACGGTTCGGTCTTCCCCTCCGGCCCAATGCGCGAACCGTTGAAGGCCGGGCTGGCGCGCGCCGACGCCGTGGTGGTGCTGCTGCCCGCCGACCTGGCCGAGGTCGATCCTGAACTGATCGAGGTCTTCGGCGACCTGCCCGTCTTCATCGCGCGGCTGGAAGCCGCCGCCCCGCCGCCGCCGGGGCCGCAGGTCGGCTTCGCGGGCATCGCCAAGCCGTGGAAGGTGGAGCGGTCGCTGCTCGCCGCCGGGTGCGATCTGAAGGACTTCGTGCCCTTCCCCGACCACGCCGAACTGTCGGATCGCGACTTCGCCTTCCTGAATGATCGGGCGTCGGTCTACGGCGCCGGTCTGGTGACGACGGAAAAGGACTGGGTTCGGCTGGGCCCAGAAAGAAGGGCCAGGGTTTCGCCCTGGCCCGTCGTCGCTCGTTTCGAGGATGAGGCGGCTTTCGCCGCCTTCCTGCTGGATCGGCTGAAACCTCAGTCCTGACGGAAGACCTGGCCGCCCTTCATGACGAAGCGGACGCGCTCAAGCTCGGTCACATCGTTCAGCGGGTCGCCGGCGACGGCGATCAGATCGGCCGGCATGCCCGGCGCGATACGGCCCGCTTCGGCCGAGATCTTCAGGTGTTCGGCGGCGCCGACCGTGGCCGACTGAATGGCCTGAAGCGGCGTCAGACCGGCGCGCACCAGCAGGGCGAACTCCTGGGCGTTGTCGCCGTGGGCCGAGACGCCCGAGTCGGTGCCGAAGGCGATCTTGACCCCGCCGCGATGAGCGCGGGCGGCCATGTCCAGCATCTTGGGACCGGCTTCAAGAGCCTTGGCCGTCTGGGCCGGGGTGAAGAAGTTGTCAGGCCCAGAGGCGACGCGCGCAACGAAGTCGCCCGCCAGCAGGGTCGGCACCAGCCAGGCCCCGTTGGCCTTGAACAGGCGCATGGATTCATCGTCCAGATAGGTGCCGTGCTCGATGGAATCGCCGCCCGCCTTCAGGAAGGCGTTGATGCCGTCGACGCCGTGGGCGTGGGCGGTGACCTGACGACCCATGCGGTGCGCGACCTCGACGATGGAGGCCAGTTCATCCTGGGTGAACTGCTGGTTCAGACCGGCGGCGGTGTTCGACAGCACGCCGCCCGTGGCCGTGATCTTGATGATGTCGGCGCCCGCGCGGACCTGGGTCCGCACCGCACGGCGGCAGTCTTCGGCCCCCGAGCAGACGCTCTCGTTCGACAGGACGTGCAGGATGTCTTCACGATAGCCGTTGGCGTCGCCGTGGCCGCCGTGGACCGAGACGGACGAACCAGCGGCGATGATGCGCGGGCCGACCACGTCGCCGCGCCGCACCGCGTCGCGCAGGGCGAAGATCGACTCATTGGCGCCGCCCAGGTCCGCCACCGTTGTGAAGCCCGCATTCAGCGTGCGACGGGCGTGACGCGCCCCGACCATGGCCTGGTCGGCGTTCGACATGGTCAGCCGGTCCAGACGGCTGTTCGGGCTCTGCTCGCTGCCCAGATGGACGTGGCTGTCGATCAGGCCGGGCAGCACGAAGGCCGAGCGCAGATCGACGACGTTCCCCTCGCCGACGAAGCCGTCGCGGATTTCGACGACCTGGTTCCCTCTGATCACGAGAGTTTTATCGCGCAGCACGCGCCCGCTGGCCGGATCGGCCAAAAGCCGCCCCACTTGGACGAACTTCGTCGCCTGTTCAGCGGAAACCGGCGCTGCCGCCGGGGCTTGGCGCGCCTCGGCGCCGGTGGCGGCCAAAACAGCTGCGGTCACAATCAGGGCAAGCTTTTTCATGTATCCCTCCCGTTACTGGAGCGCGCAACATAACCATTCCAATCTTCCCGCCAAGGCCAAGGTTGCGTTCTAACGACGGTTCATGAAACAAGCCGATACAGTTGTTTAACCGTGCGAGGGGCGTCGCATGCGGCTTTCCAGACGTGGCTTGATTTTGGGCGGTTCGGCCCTGTTGGCGGGGTGCTCCTCCGCCGCCTCCACCTCTCAACTTCAGCTCGCCGGAGCCGTCGCTCCAACCCTGCCGATCGTGCCCGAGCGCACGCGCACGGCTCATATACAGATGGCGAACGCCGGGACGACGATCGACCCCCACGGCGTTGTGCGCCCGGACCTGATCGAGCGCGCCCGCGCCGCGATGGACGTGCACGGCCACAAGATCTCGAAGCGCGACCGGATGTATCTGGTCGATTTCCAGAAGTTCTCGGGCGAGGACCGGCTCTATGAAGTCGATCTGGAAGGCGGCTGGGTCACGGCCTATCGCACCAGTCACGGGCGCGGCTCTGACCCGGCGCATTCAGGCTATGCGCAGCAGTTCTCGAACCGTCCCGACAGCCATATGTCGTCCATCGGCGCCTACGCCACGGCGGGCGCCAGTTGGGGCAGCCAGCAGGGGCCGAACGTCCTGCTGGACGGGCTGGAGTATTCCAACAATCTGGCGCGCGAGCGGGCCATCATCATCCACGGCGCCGACTACGCCGACCCGGCCTTCCTGGCGCGCCAGGGCAAGCTGGGCCGGTCCTATGGCTGCTTCTCGGTGTCCCACGCCGACCTGATCCCCTTGCGCGAACGCATGGGCGAAGGGCGGCTGTTGTTCGCGATGACCTAAAGCGCGGCGGAGCCGCTTAGCGCGGCTCCAGCGCTCGCCAGCCGATGTCGGTGCGGTGGAAACCGCCCGGCCAGTCGATCTTAGCGATGGCCTCATAGGCGCGCTCACGCGCCTGGGCCACGTCGTCGCCGTAGGCGCAGACGTTCAGCACCCGGCCCCCCGCCGCCGCCAGGGCGCCGTCGTCGCGCAGCTTCGTCCCTGCGTGGAAGACTTGGACGTGCGGCCCGAAGTCCTGATCAGCGCCGCGAATGACCGAACCTTCCAGCGGGCTGTCGGGATAGCCCTTGGCCGCCAGCACCACGCAGATGACCACGCCGGGCTTGAAAACGGGCGCGGGCGCCTGGGTCAGGTCGCCGCGCGCGCAGGCCAGCAGCAGCGGCACGACATCGCCGTCCAGCCGCATCATCAGCACCTGGCATTCGGGGTCGCCGAAACGGGCGTTGAACTCGACCACCTTGGGGCCTTCAGCCGTCGCCATCAGGCCGACATAGAGGACGCCGCGATAGGGAACGCCTTCCTCGGCCATCTTCCGGATGGTCGGAACGACCACGCGCTCATTGGCGGCGTGGGTGAAGGCCGCCGTGAAGACGGGCGCGGGCGAATAGGCGCCCATGCCGCCGGTGTTGGGTCCCAGGTCGCCGTCGAAGGCGCGCTTGTGATCCTGGGCGCCGCCGAACAGCACGGCTCGCGTCCCGTCCGACAGGGCGAAGAGGGAGCCCTCCTCCCCATCCATGAATTCCTCGATCACGACGCGCGATCCAGCCGCGCCGAACCGGCCGCCCAACATCCGCTCGATCTCGGCTTCGGCGTCGGCGCGATCGGGGCTGATGGCCACGCCCTTGCCCGCCGCCAGACCGTCGGCCTTGATGACATAGGGGGCGGAATACCGGTCCAGCGCCGCCTTGGCCGAGGCGACGTCTTCATAGACGCCATAGCCCGCCGTCGGAATGCCGTGGCGCTGCAGGAAGGCCTTGGAGAAGGCCTTGGACGTCTCCAGCTGCGCCGCCGCCTGCGTCGGGCCGAAGCAGGGGATGCCCGCCGCCTGCAGCCGATCGGCCAGCCCTTCGGCCAGCGCCGATTCGGGGCCTACGACGACCAGATCCGCCTTCATCTCGCGCGCCAGGGCCGCCAGGCCTTCCGCGTCCGTCGCCTTCCGGTCGGGCCGCATCTCGCCGAGCGAGGCCATGCCGGGATTGCCGGGCGCGACGACAAGCCGCGTGACCAGCGGCGACTGGGCGATCTTCCAGGCGAGGGCGTGTTCGCGCCCCCCCGATCCGACGAGCAGAATGTTCATCCGGGCGGAATGGCCGCGCGCGCCGTCCCGGTCAAGCGCCGGAAAGGGTTAGCGGAGGCAAGATCATGCAAATCAGGGCATCCAGGCGGGCATGGCTTTCAACTGCTCCAGCGTCATGTCCGACACCAGGTCATAGCCGTCGCCTTCCTTGCGGGGCTTAAGGCCATCCAGAGAAATGCGCACCCAGCGCGGCCCGCCCTCGCCGGCCGGTTCGATGATCAGGCCGGTGATGGCGCCCGAGGCGTCCACATCGACCTTCTGGACGTCGCCCAGATCAATCCCCGCTGGGGTGATGAGATCGGCGTCTTCCAGTTGCTTGACGGTCAACCCCAGCGCCGTGGCGCCCGCTGCAGGAGCGGCCGTATGCGTCATCGTCGGCGCCGAGGCGGCGTCAGGCGATGCTTCCGGCGTCTTTGCCGGCTTGGGCGGCGCCTCCGAGCAGGCCGCCATCAGAACTGCGGCCGAGGCGGCGGCGAGCAATATCCTCATCATCACATCCTCCTGTCCTAGATCAGGGCCGAGACCACATAGACGCCGGCGCCGGCCAAAAGAATCACGCCCAGAATCAGCCATGGGCTGAGCGCCGGATTATGACTGCGGCTGGCCAGATCGCGCTCACGCGCCTGGTCGGGCGGCAGGGCGTCGTCCGTAGCGTCTTCCGGCGGCGGGTCTGGGAACTGCACCATGATGCGCGAACGCGCGCGCAGAGGCGCCCGTTCCGCCACGCTTGCCCCGTACGCCTTTGCGGGCGCGACGGCGGCGTCTAGGATGGCGCCATGACCTCCGACGACGACTACGCCTTCGAGGGCGCGGCCCCGCAGCCCGCCCGCGACAACAATCCGCCGCTGTCGATCTCGGAGTTGAGCTTCGCCCTGAAGCGCACGCTGGAGGAACGCTTCGGCCATGTGCGGCTGCGCGGCGAAATCTCCAAAGTGAACCGCCACGCCTCGGGCCACGTCTATCTGACGCTGAAAGACGACAAATCCGCCATCGACGGCGTGATCTGGAAGGGCGTGGTGCGGGGCTTAAGCGTCCAGCCCGAGACGGGGCTGGAGGTCATCGTCACCGGCAAGATCACCTCTTACCCCGCGCGCTCCTCCTATCAGATCGTGATCGAGAGCATGGAGGCGGCAGGCGCGGGCGCCCTGCTGGCCCAGCTGGAGCGGCTGAAGGTCAAACTGCGTGACGAGGGCCTGTTCGACCCGGCGAGGAAGCAGGCTCTACCGACCTTCCCCGCGACCATCGGCGTCATCACCAGCCCGACCGGCGCCGTCATCCGCGACATCCTTCACCGCATCGCCGAGCGCTGGCCCTGCCGCGTCATCGTCTGGCCCGTTGTGGTTCAGGGCGACGCCGCCTGCGGCCAGGTGTCGAACGCCATCCGCGGCTTCGACCAGATGACGCCGGACGGCCCGATCCCCCGCCCCGACCTGCTGATCGTCGCGCGCGGCGGCGGCTCGGTCGAGGACCTGTGGTGCTTCAACGACGAAGGGCTGGCGCGCACGGTCGCGGCCGCCCGCATTCCCATCATCTCGGCCGTCGGGCACGAGACCGACACCACCCTGATCGACTTCGTCTCCGACCGCCGCGCCCCGACGCCGACCGGCGCGGCCGAGATCGCGACGCCGGTGCTGGCCGATCTGCGCTGGGCGCTCAGCGATCTGGAGGGCCGTCTGTCGCGCGCAGGGGCGCGGATGCTGGAGGACCGCCGCACCCGCCTGCGCGCCGCCGCACGCGGCCTGCCCGCCCGGCCCGAAGACCTGCTGGCCCTGCCGCAGCAACGGCTGGACCACGCCGCCAGCCGCCTCGGCTCGGGCCTGCACCGCAACGTCGCCGTGCATGAGCGACAGCTGGCGGTCGCGGCCGGTCGACTGACGCCTGGCCTGCTGCGCGCCCGCGTCGAGCGTGGTCAGGACCGCCTGCGCGGCGCCGCCGACCGTCTGGGCTCCGCGCTGCAGGCCGGGGTCGCCCGCAACGAGCGCCGCCTGTTGCAGACAGCGGGCCGCCTCAGCCCCGCCCCCCTGCACCGCCGCCTTGATCAGAGACAGGCGCGGCTGGAGGCGCTGAGCGTACGTCTGGGCGGAGTCATGCCGCGTCGGCTGGAGCGCGCCGAGGACCGCCTCGCCGCGCTGTCCCGCGCCCTGACGACGCTGAATCCCAAGACGCCCAAACCCGGTTTCGCCCGCATCGAGGACGCAGACGGCGCCATGATCGCCTCGGCCGCCGCCCTGTCGCCGGGTCAGACGGTTCAGATCGTCTTCGGCGACGGCGCCAAGGGCGCGACCATCGACGGCGAGGGAACGGCGCCGCGTCCGACGCCTGCGCCCAAGCCCGCCCCGCGCTCCAAGGCCCCGCCTGCCGGACAGGGCGACCTGTTCTAACTTCTAATAACTCCGCTCATCCCGGCGGACGCCGGGACCCAGTGCTTTGGTTTCAACCTCAGCGCCTGAACACCTAGCGGCAAATTTCAGAGAACCGAGCGCGTCGCTCTCACTGGGTCCCGGCGTCCGCCGGGATGAGCGGGTTTAGGGGGCGGTGCGCTAACGGCTGCCGGCCTCGCCCAGCGCCGCCTTCACCGCCTCGATATCCAGCGCCTCGACCGTCACCGACTTGCCGTCGATCACCGAGGTCGTCGTCTGCGCCTTGAGCAGGGAATTGAGGATGGCCTCCTCCGTCGCCTCGGCGACCGCGACGAACAGGGGCGACATGCGGTCGTTGGGCCAGTCCGCGACGCTCGCCTGCCCCGCCCGGCGCTCGGGCGTCCGTCGCACGCCTTCCGCCGTCGAAAACGCGATGGCATAGTCTCCTGACCCGTTCGAGAAGGCCGCCCCCGTCCGCGCCAGACCGGCGAAGGCGCGGTTCGCCAGCCGCTCCAGATTGCGGTCCGACAGCGGCGCATCAGTCGCCACCACGATCATGATGGAGCCGTCGGCGCGCTCATTCTCCAGCTCTTCGCGCAGGTAGTAGCGGCCCAGCCGCACCCCGACCGGCGCCCCGTCGATGCTCAATGCGCCGCCATAGTTCGACTGCACCAGCACCCCCACGGTGAAGCCGCCCAGGCTGTCGGGCAGCTTGCGCGAACTGGTGCCGATCCCGCCCTTGAAACCAAAGGCGATGGTGCCCGTCCCGGCGCCGACCGCGCCCTGCTCGACCGGGCCTGTCGTCGCCGTCTCGATGGCCCGCACCACGTCGGCGGCGGTGACGACACGGGCGCGGATGTCGTTCAGCCCGCCGTCGTTCGTCTCGCCCACCACGGCGTTGACCGAGCGGACGTCCTCATGCCCCGGCTGTTTAAGCGTCCAGTCCAGAACACCGTCGATCCCGCGCGCCACAGACAGGGTGTTGGTCAGGACGATGGGCGTCTCGATCTCGCCCAGTTCCACAATCTGCGTCGCGCCCGCCAGCTTGCCGAAGCCGTTGGCGACCGACAGCCCGGCCGGAACCTTGTCGCGGAAAAGCGACCCGCCGTGCGGCACGATGGCGGTGACGCCGGTGCGGATGCTGTCGCCCGACCGCAGCGTCACCTGCCCCACTTTTACGCCCGCCACATCAGTGATGGCGTTCAGCGGGCCCGGCGACAGTATGCCCGGCGCCCGTCCGAGGTCGCGGATCGTCGGGCGCGCCGCCGCCTCAACCTGGGCGTTCGCGCCGGAGGCGGCGGCCAGAACAGCGGCCGAGACGGCGACGGCGAGAACAGCGGCGGGCGATCGAGACATGGAATATCCGGCAGATAACGGAGACGCACGGCCAGATGACCGCGATTCGGCTCTCGTGCCGCACCGGGTCCGCGCTATGATGGCGTCATGAGCACGCAGATTTCTCAAGACTCACGCCAGACGGCCAGCCTGCACTATGGCGACGGCGAGTTCGCCGTTCTGTCCGCCGGCGCCTTTGTGCGTTGCGCCGTCAGCGGCGTCGCCATTCCCCTGACGGCCCTGCGCTACTGGTCGGTAGAGCGACAGGAGGCCTATGCCGGGCCGCGCGAATATCTCGCCGCCCAGTCGCCGAGCTGAGCGGCGACGTTTCCTCGCCCTCCCTGTCCGCCGGATGATCTCCGGCTTCTCCGTTCGCCGGTGTTCCGATGTCCGCGCTGAGTTCGATCCACGTCCTGCTGATCGACGACAATCCCAATATGCGCGCCATCGTCGCGGCCATGCTGAAATCCGTCGGCGTCGGCCGCCTGACCGAGGCTGAGGACGGGGCTGCTGCGTTGGAGTTGCTGCGTCAGGAAGCCATCGACATCGCCATCGTCGACTTCCGCATGAAGCCGATGGACGGGGTGGCCTTCACCCGCGCCGTCCGCAACGAGGCCGACAGCGCCAACCCCTATCTGCCGGTCATCATGATGACGGGCCATTCCGAGAAAAGCCGCGTGACCGAGGCGCGCGACGCGGGCGTCACCGAATTCGTCGCCAAGCCGGTCAAGGCCCAGACCCTGTTGTCGCGGATCGAGGCGGTGATCCTGCGCCCGCGGCCCTTCGTACGTTCGGCCAACTATTTCGGCCCCGACCGGCGCCGCACGCGAACTGAAAACTACGCCGGCCCGTTCCGTCGTTCCGACGACGCAGCGATTTAAGCCTCAGCCTCTCGCAACGCCTCATAGACCTGAGGCGGCCAGCGTTTGTGCACCCAGAACCAGTCAACCGGATGCTCGCGCACCCGGTCTTCGACGAACCGATTAGCCGCCTGCACGCCCGCCCGCACATCGGCCGCCTTGTCGCCCGTGTCGGGCACGGCGATCGGCTCGTGCGCCGTGACGCGGAAACGCACGCCGGGCAGGCGCACCACCGACAGGGGCTGCATCACGGTGCTGAACTTCAGCGCCATGCGCGCCGCGCCGGGCGAGGCGTTGACCGGCTGGCCGAAAAACTCGACCTCCGGTCCCTGGCTGTATTTCTGATCGACCAGCAGGGCGATGGATTCGCCGCGCTTCATCCCCGCCATCAGCTCGCGCGTGCCATCGCCCTTGGGCGCGAACAGCTTGATGCCGTAACGCTCGCGGCTCTGGCGGATCAGGGCGTCGACATAGGGGTTGTTGGCCGCGCGATAGGTCACCTGACACGGCACGCCCGCCGCCATGATGACCGCCGCCATGACCTCGAAGTTGGCCAAGTGCCCGGAGATCAGCACCACAGGCTTTCCGCTGTCGCGAATGGCGTGCAGGCGCTCCGTGCCGACCAGATCGATACGGCCGCTTTCCGGCGTCAGCCGATCCATGACGGCCAGTTCGGCGAAGGTGCGGCCCGTCTGCTCCCACTGATCGACGGCCAGACGGTTGCGCTTGCCTTCCTCCATGTCGGGGAAGGCGATGCGCAGGTTGCGCGTCACCGTTTTGTGCGTGCCGGTCATCGGCCCCAGCGTCCGCAGCAGCATGCCGCCGAAGCCCGAGGCCCGCTCGACGCCCAACAGGCGCAGGAAGCCGAACAGCGCCTGAAACGCCGCCGCCTCTAGCCGCCAGTTCAGGTCCTGCAGAAACGGGACCTTGTTTTCACGCTCACCAGGCAATCGTCAGTCCGCCGTCCACCACAAGGGTCTGGCCGGTCACATAGGCCGACGCAGGGCTGCACAGATAGACCGCCGTGCCCGCAATTTCATCCGGCTGGCCGATCCTTTTCAGCGGCGCGGGGTCGGTGACGGTCTTCAGCAGCTCCGGATTCTCCCACAGGTAGCGGGCGAAATCGGTCTGGACCAGGCCGGGAGCAATGCAGTTCACCCGCACGTTCGACGGCCCGTATTCGACCGCCAGATTGCGCGCCAGCTGCATGTCGGCGGCCTTGGAGATGTTGTAGGCGCCGATCAGACTGTTGCCCCGCAGGCCGCCGATGGATGAGATGATCAGGATCGCCCCGTCCTTCCGCTCCAGCATCTCCGGCGCGACCATCTGGATCAGCCAGTGGTTGGAGATGACGTTGTTCTGAAGGATCTTTTCGAACTGTTCGTCGGCGATGCCCGCCATCGGCCCGGCGTAGGGGTTGGTTGCGGCGTTGCAGACCAGAATGTCGATCCTGCCAAAGGCGGCGCGCGTATCGTCCACCAGCCGCTGCAGGTCTTCCTTGGAGGCGATGTTGGCGGGAATGGCGATGGCGCGGCCCTCGCCATGCTTCTCATTGATGGCGACGGCGACCTCTTCGCACGGCCCGGCCTTACGCGAGGAGATGACGACGCGGGCGCCGTGCTCGGCCAGACGCTCGGCGATGGCCTTGCCGATGCCCTTGGAAGAGCCGGTGATGATGGCGACCTTGCCGCTCAGATCGAACAATTCCATGCGTTAACCTCCTTTTACCGCCCGTTTATCCGCGCGGACCCTAGCCGTTAGCCTTCGTTAACGTGATACTTGATCGATTCTATAGGGAAAGGCGGTTCTGACCGGCCCCATGCGAAAGATCACCGGCGGCTTCCTGTTCTTCGGCTACCTGTTCCTCGCCCTGACCATCGGGGCGACGATCTGGCGCGCCGGTCTGGGAGCCGGCGCAGGCGCGGCCGGGGTGCTGGGCGCGCTGGGGATCATGGCCGGAATCCACGCCATCGTCACCGGCATGGCCGACCGCCGCGCCCTGCGTCTGGAAATCGGCAAGGTGCGCGAGGCCCACCGCCTGCTGGCCGATGCGATGGAGTCGACGCAAGGCGCCCTGACCGAACTGGCCCAGGCCATCGAGACCGGAGCCCTGTCGCGCACCGACGCCCTGACAGGCGAGGTTCGGATGCTGGAAGGTCTGGTCCAACAGATGAGCGCCTCGATCGAGGAGCGGCTGGCCGCCTCCACCCTGACCGCCGACACCTTCGAAGGCCGCCGTCAGGTCCAGTCGAACACCCTGCTGAAGACCGTCCACGACGCCCTGAGCGAGAACCGCGTCGACCTGTATCTGCAGCCCGTCGTGACACTGCCCCAGCGGCGGACGGTCTATTATGAGAGCTTCACCCGCCTGCGCGACCCGTCGAACCGGGTGATGATGCCCGCCGAATACCTGTCGGTGGCCGAAGGCGAGGGCCTGCTGCCAGCCATCGACAACCTGCTGCTGTTCCGCTGCGCCCAGATCGTGCGCCGTCTGGCCGGGCAGGACCGCAAGGTCGGCGTCTTCTGCAACATCTCGCTCGCCTCGCTGGGCGACGAGACCTTCTTCCCCCAGTTCCTCGACTTCCTGAGCCAGAACCGCGACCTGAAGGACGCCCTGATCTTCGAACTGGGTCAGGCGACGTTCGACGCGCGCGGCGCCGTCGAGGCGCGCAACATGGCCAAGCTGGCCGATCTGGGCTTCCGCTTCTCCATCGACAAGGTGCAGACGCTGGACCTGGACTTCGCCGACCTGCAACGCTCGGACGTGCGCTTCATCAAGGTGGCGGCCGACCTGCTGATCGAACAGTTGCTGGATCTGGACGGCGCCGCCCCCCTGCCCAGCCAGCCGGACATCCGCGCCGGGGACTTCGCCCCCCTGACCCGCCGCCACGGCCTCGAACTGATCGCCGAAAAGGTCGAGAGCGAGAAACAGGTCGTCGACATCCTCGAACTGGATATCGCCATGGGCCAGGGCCACCTGTTCGGCGAGCCGCGCGCCATCAAGGAAGCCGTCCTGGCCGAGACCGACCCGCCTGCGGAGTTCGTCCTCTCGACGCTGAAATCGGCCGAGCAGAGGGTGCGGCTCTAAGCCACTCCCCTTCTCCCACAAGGGGAGAAGGAAGAAAAAGGCCCCTCCGTCGAAACGGAGGGGCCGTGATCCTTTACGCCTTCTGAGCGTCCAGCCAGCGGACCGCGTCGGCGTCGCGGGCCGACAGGTCGGGGTAATCGGCGTCCGAGCCGACGTCCGGCACACGGCGCCAGGAGCGGGCGCACTTGGGATAGTCGGCCGTCTTCACCTCGACCGTCACGGCGTCGCCGCCCGCGACCAGTTCGGCGCCGGAGGTGCGGAACACCTCGGCGGCGTCCAGCCCTTCGAACGGTGCCAGCAGTTCAGCCGGGGCCGTCACCACCGGCCAGGCGTCCAGCGCCCCCCCGATGACCTTGTCGCGTCGTGCGGCTTCGAGCGCTTCGTTGACGACCTCCAGAACCGTCTCGACGTTGGTCCAGCGCTCGGCTTCGGCCGTGTTGCGCCACTGGCCCGGCGTCTCGGGGATCACACGCGCGCAGTTGGTGCCGGCGTCGGGGAAGCGGGTGGTCCACGCCTCATCCATGGTGAAGGGCGTCAGCGGGGCCAGCCAGGCGGTCAGGCGGCTGAAGACCTCGTCCATCACGGTGCGGACCGCGCGGCGCTTGATGCTGTCGGGACGGTCGCAATAGAGGCTGTCCTTGCGCACGTCGAAATACAGGGCCGACAGGTCGCCCGAGCAGAACTCCAGCACGGGCCGCACCACGTCCTGGAAGCGGTATTCGGCATAGGCCTGACGCACCTGGGCGTCCAGCTCCCACAGGCGGTGCAGGATGAACTTCTCCAGCGGCGGGAACTGGTCGTAGTCGGTCAGGCGCTCGGCCTCGTCGAAGCCGTTCAGCGCGCCCAGCAGATAGCGGACGGTGTTGCGCAGCTTGCGATAGGCGTCGACCGTGGTCTGCAGGATCTGCTTGCCGATGCGCTGATCATCCGAATAGTCGACCAGGGCCACCCACAGGCGCAGGATGTCGGCGCCCGACTCCTTGATGACGGTCAGCGGATCGACCGTATTGCCGCGCGACTTGGACTGCTTCTCGCCGTTCTCGTCCAGGGTGAAGCCGTGGGTCAGGACGGCGTTGAACGGCGCCCGGCCGCGCGTGCCGCAGCCTTCAAGCAACGACGACTGGAACCAGCCGCGATGCTGGTCCGAGCCTTCCAGATAGAGGTCGGCGGGCCAGTGCGACGGGCGGTCGCCCGTATAGCCGCTCTCGGCCGTGCGCGGGTCGATGGTGAAGGCGTGGGTCGAGCCCGAGTCGAACCAGACGTCGAGGATGTCCGTCACCTTCTCGAACCGCTCAGGATCGTGCGCGCCCAGGAAGTCGGCGTCGGGCGCCGAGAACCAGACGTCGGCGCCGCCCTCGGCCACCGCCTTGACGATGCGGGCGTCGACCTCTGGATCGTGCAGGGGCTGGCCGGTCTGCTTGTCGACGAACATGGCCAGCGGCGTGCCCCAGGCGCGCTGACGGCTGATCAGCCAGTCGGGGCGCCCCTCGACCATCGAGCGGATGCGGTTCTTGCCCGCCGCCGGGTGGAAGGCGGTGGCGTCGATGGCGTTCAGCGCCCGGTCGCGCAGGGTCGCGCCGTCTTCCAGCTCGTCATCCATACGGATGAACCACTGTGGCGTGTTGCGGAAGATGATCGGGGCCTTGGAGCGCCAGGAGTGCGGATAGGAGTGCTCCATCCGGCCGCGCGCCAGCAGATTGCCCGCCTCGATCAGTTTTTCCATCACCGCGCCGTTGGCGGGGCCGAACTTGCCGGTCTTCTTGCCCTCGGTCTCCAGCACCTTCAGCCCAGCGAACAGGGGGACGTGCTCATAATAGGCGCCGTCGGGATCAACCGTGTCCGGCACCTCGCGATGACCGTGGGCCAGCCAGACCGCAAAGTCGTCCGCACCGTGGCCCGGCGCCGTGTGGACGAAACCCGTGCCCGCGTCGTCGGTGACGTGGTCGCCCGCCAGCAGCGGCACGGAGAAGCCATAGCCGCTGTCCAGCGCCGCCAGCGGGTGGGCGCACTCCAGCCCCGACGGGTCGATGTCGTAGACGCGCGTCCAGGCGGCGATCTTGGCGGCCTTGAACACCTCTTCGGCCAGCTTGTCGGCGAGGATGAAGCGGTCGCCCGGTTTGGCCCACGGCTCATAGTCCAGCCCTTCCTCAAGGGCCGTGACCTCATACAGGCCGTAGTTGATCTCGGGGCCGTAGCTGATCGCGCGATTGGCCGGGATGGTCCACGGCGTGGTGGTCCAGATCACGATCGAGGGCGTGGCCGTGCGGAAGGCCAGCAGGTCGTCCGGGTGGCTGTCGGTCGCGCCGACCACCGGGAACTTGACCCAGACCGTAGGCGAGACGTGGTCGTGATACTCGACCTCGGCGTCGGCCAATGCGGTGCGCTCGACCGGCGACCACATCACCGGCTTGGAGCCGCGATACAGCTGGCCCGAGTTCTTGAACTTGTGGAACTCCGCCACAATGGTCGCCTCGGACGTGAAGTCCATGGTGGCGTAGCGGTTGGCGAAGTCGCCGGTGATGCCCAGACGCAGGAACTGGTCGCGCTGCGTCTCGATGTATTTGCCGGCGTATTCGCGGCAGGCGGTGCGGAACTCTTCCTTGGACACCTCGTCCTTGCGGCGGCCCTTGGCGCGGAACTGCTCCTCGATCTTCCACTCGATCGGCAGGCCGTGGCAGTCCCAGCCCGGCACATAGTCGACGTCATAGCCCAGCAGGAAGCGCGACCGGACCACGAAGTCCTTCAGCGTCTTGTTCAGGGCGTGGCCGATGTGGATGTCGCCGTTGGCGTAGGGCGGGCCGTCGTGCAGCACATACAGCGGCGCCTTCTGGGCCTGACGGACGCTGCGCAGATGACCATAGAGGTCGCCCCACTGGGCCAGGATTTCCGGCTCCTTCTTGGGCAGGCCGCCGCGCATCGGGAACGGCGTCTCGGGCAGGAAGACGGTGTCGCGATAGTCGCGGCCGGAAGGGGTCTGGGTGTCGGCGTCGGCCATGAAATGTCTTTTCGTCTTTGCGCGCGCAGCCGCTTCGAAAACGGCGTCAGGCGTCAGTCTAGCGTGAAGCCGCCGGACGGCCCATGCCCTGATGGCTCAAGGCGGCGTCGTCTCGGCGGAATGTTTCGAGAAATCCCGACGTGCGCGGGGCTTGCAGCCCTGCGGCGCTACGCCGGGCGGCTAATCGAAATCGGACGGATCACGCGAACGGTCATGATGGGAAGGCTCTAGCAGACCCGGCGCCCCCTGCGCCATAGTCCAGACGAACAGATGGGGAGACGGATCCGATGCGTGTTCAAGCCTTGGCGACGGCGGCGGTATTGGCCCTGACGGCGGCCGCCTGCTCGGAACAGAAGAGCGCTCCGGCCCCTGCGGAGACCGCCGCGCCCGCCCTGACCGGCCGCGCCGCCGTCTATGCGGCGGGCGAAAAGGACGCCGAGGCCTTCGTGCGCGCCCTCTATGCCCGCGTTAGCGAACCGAAGGACACGCCCGACCCGGCAGAGACGACGATCACCCCCGGCCGAGACCCGCTCTATTCACGCACCATGAACGCCCTGATCGGCGTCGACGACCGCGAAGCCAAACGCAAAAAGACTGCGCCCCGCCTCAACTACGACCCCATCTGCGCCTGCCAGGACGCCGAGGCCTTCGCCCTGAAGTCCGTCAACATGACGCCCGAAAGCGCCCAGGCCGCGACCGCCGAAGTCGTCTTCACCAACCACGGCCAGGACCGCCGCCAGACGCTCAAACTGCTGAAGGAAGGCCCGATGTGGCGCATCGCCGATGTCATCGACGACAAGGGCAAGTCGCTGCACGACGACCTGATGGCCATCGCCGAAAAGGCGCCGGGCTGAGGCGTCAGGCGAAGACCCAGACGCCCGCCGGTCGGTCGGCGTCGCTGGAGGATGGCGGCGTCTTCGGGCGGATACGACGTGTTCTGCGACGAGACCTCAGCCGCATCACACGGCGCATCAGCGCCGAAAAACGACGCGCCGTCGCCGCCTTGACCGGCGCCAGCCGCGCCTGGGCGGTCATCAGGCTGACCGCAGTCAACACTTCAAGATAGGCCAGCACGTCTCCGGCGGCGAACATGGCCAGCTCCAGGCCGACCGTTTGCCACAGCATCATCACGCCGATCATCACCAGCATGAACCGCAGGAACGAACCCGAGAACGTCCACCACAGCCTGTCCATCAGCCAGCCGCGCGCGCCGCGGTTGACGCTGCAGACAAGGGCGGTTGCACCAATCACCACCGGCAGGGCGGCGCCTGCCCCGCTCAAGACATCGTCCATAAGGCGCAGAAGCAGGCCACCACCAGCCAGCCCCGCGAGCCATCCTCTTTCATCCGCCCCTCCCGCTAACGTCGTTCCATTAGCTGGGGACAGAAAGAAGCGCGCGCAACCGCCCGCCAGGGAGAGGTGTCAGGCCAGAACGGCCCTCGCCGCCTCTGCATCGGCGTCGATCTGAACCTTGAGCGCGTCCAGGCCGTCGAACTTCATCTCGCCGCGCAGGAAGGCGATCAGTTCGGTCTCCAGCATCTGGCCGTAGAGGCTCTCGTCGAAATCCAGCAGCCAGACTTCCAGCAGGGGCTGTTCGATCTCGAACATGGGGCGGACGCCCAGATTGGCGACGCCGTTGATGACCCGCCCGTCCGGCAGGCGGGTGCGGGTCGCATAGACCCCATAGGCCGGGCGCATATAGTCGCCCATCGCCACATTGGCCGTGGGCACGCCGATGGTGCGGCCACGCTTGTCCCCGTGGATCACCTCCCCCTGAATGGCGAAGGGACGGCCCAGGATGGCGGCGGCGCGGTCCATGTCGCCGGCCTTCAGGGCCTCGCGCACGGCGCTGGACGACAGCTTGAGCCCTGAGGCGTCGTCGATGCGGTCGGTGACGGAGACCGTAAAGCCCAGCGTCTCGCCATAGGTCCGCAGCAGGGCGGGCGAGCCGGAGCGACCCTTGCCGAAGGTGAAGTCAAAGCCGACGGCGGCGTGGACGATCCCGAGGCCTTCGGACAGGACGCGTCGGGCGAATTCCTCGTCCGACATGCCGGCCATCTCGCGATCGAACGGCAGCAAATACAGGCGGTCGACGCCCAGCGGCGCCAGGGCGCGCGCCATCTGGTCCGGCGTCATCAGGCGGAAGGGGGCGGCCTCGGGCTGGAACAGGCGGCGCGGATGGGGATCGAAGCTGACCACCGCCAGGGGAACGTCCAGCCGGTCCGCCGCCTCGCGCGCCGAGGCGATGACCGCCTGATGGCCGCGATGCACGCCGTCGAAGGCGCCGACGGCGACGGCCGCCCCCTTCTGAGCGTCCGTCAGGCCGCGCCAGTCGCGAATGACTTCGACCACGTCAGCCGGCCTTCAGCGCGCCGAAGGCTTGCGGCGACGCGGCACGCGCACGACGGCGACGCCGTCCATGATCAGCTTGTCCTCGACAAAGCCTTCGCACTTCAGCTGGGCGCGGGCGCCTTCATGGTCCAGCTCGATGACCGTGATCTGAATGCGCACCATGTCGCCGATCCGCACCGGGAAATGGAACGACAGCGTCTGGGAGATGTAGATCGACCCCGCCCCGGGCAGGATGGTGCCCACCACCGCCGAGCCGAAGGCCGCCGACAGCAGGCCGTGGGCGATACGGCCGCGATAGGCCGTCTTGGCCGCAAAGGCTTCATCCAGATGCACCGGATTGAAGTCGTCGGACGCCTCGGCGAACAGACGAATCCGCTCTTCGGTGACGTGAACCGTCTTCTCTGCGGCCATGCCGACGTGGAGTTCGTCGAGGATGTAGCCGCCCGACGGGTGCGCTTGGACCAGATCAACCATGTGCGGCCTTTAAGGCAGGTGCGACCAAATGGCGAGACTTACCAGGTCAGTTCCAGCGCGGCGTAGCGAGCGAAGGTCGTCTCGGCGCGAAGCAGCTCGGCGGCGCGGGCCGGATCCAGGGAACCGTCGGACGCCTTGGCCGCATCGCCGTGAATGCCCTGGGCGATGAACAGGCAGTCCAGCGCCTGCTCCGCTGCGCCCAGAACATCTGTCACCACGCCATCCCCGATGCACAGCACCCGCGAACGGTCGACGGCGCGGCCCAGCAGGCCTTCGGCCTCCTTCAGCGCCAGGGCGTAGATGGGCGAGAACGGCTTGCCCGCCATGATCACCCGCCCGCCCATCTGCTCATACAGATCGGCGATGGCGCCGCCGCAATAGATGATCGTGTCGCCGCGCTGCACGACGCGATCGGGATTGGCGCAGATCAGCTCCAGTCCGCGTTCAGCCGCCGGGGTCAGACGTTCGCGATAATCTTCAGGCGTTTCGGTCGTGTCGTCATAGGGGCCGGTGACCGAGATGAAGGCGGCGTCTTCGGCGCCGTGGGCGCTGGTCAGGTTCAGACCTTCATACAGGGGGAAGTCGCGATCCGGGCCGATGATCCAGGCCGGGCCGGGCGCGCGACGCGCCAGCTCCATCCGGGTGGCGTCGCCCGAGGTGACGAAAGCCTTCCAGGCGCTGCGCGGCACGCCCAGTCCGTCCAGTTGCGCCACCACGTCCGACGACGGGCGCGGCGAGTTGGAGATCAGGACGACATGGCCGCCCTTCTCGTTGAATTTGGTCAGGGCTTCGCAGGCGGCGGCCCAGCTCTCGCGCCCGTTGTGGATCACGCCCCAGACGTCGCAGAGCAGAATATCGTAGTCATCGGCGACGGCGGACAGTCGGGGCAACGGATGAGGCTGGGTCATGCCCCGCTTATAGCGAGTGAAAACCGGGGGGAAAGGCCGGGGCCGACGATCGGGCCGTCTCGCTTTCCCTCTTCGCCGCCGCGCGTCTTCCTGCTAACCGGCTGGACATGAAGATTTCCCGTCTCGCGCTCGTTGCCTACGGCATCGCCCTGGCTGTCGTCATCCTGGACCAGTTGACCAAGGCCTGGGTGCTGGGAGCCATCGACGCCGCCCATATCTCCCACATCCCCGACGGCTATCGCATCGCCGAGGTTGCGCCGCCGGTCTTCAACCTGACCTATGTTCTGAACACGGGCGTCAGCTTCGGCCTGTTCGGCGGCGGCGCGGGGCGCTGGATACTGAGCATCTTTTCGGTCGTGGTGGCGGGCCTGCTGGCCTGGTGGGCGACGCGGGCGAATCGCCGCCTGCTGGTCGCGGCCATCGGCCTGGTCATGGGCGGCGCCGTCGGCAACGTCATCGACCGCATACGCTTCGGCGGGGTGGTGGACTTCCTCGATTTTTCGGGCACCGGCCTGTTTCCGTGGATCTTCAACATAGCCGACAGCGGCATCACCATCGGCGTCATGCTGCTGATCCTGGACAGCTTCCTGTCAGAACGTCGCACGACAGTTGGCGCGGCCCACGAAAAGTCGTAATCACACCCTCTTAACTTATCGACCCGAGCCAGCGCCCCGACGGGCGCGCCTCCCGGAGCCGAACGACCCATGCGTATCCGTCCCGTCCTGATCGCGACCCTGGCCGCCGGCGCGGCCCTCAGCCTGAGCGCCTGCGGATCGATGAAGCAGAGCATCGGCCTGTCCAAGGTCGTGCCGGACGAATTCGTCACCGTGGCCAGCGCCCCCCTGGTGGTGCCGCCCGAATACGGCCTGACCCCGCCGACGCCGGGCGCCCCGCGTCCGCAGGAACTGGCCCCCGAAAGCGCCGCCCGCCAGATCCTGCTGGGTCAGCGTCAGGCCGTGACCCGCACGCCGGGCGAACAGGTCCTGGCGGCCGAGGCCGGCGCCGACCGCGCCGACCCGCTGGCGCGCTATGTCGTCGATGACGAGTTCGGCAGCCTGGCGCACAAGGAAGAAAGCTGGGCCAACCGCCTGATGTTCTGGCGCAAGAACGATCCGGCCAGCCAGGCCGCGACCGTGACCCAGACGCCGGAGGGCGCCAAGACCATCGACGCCTCCAGCGAACACGCCCGTCTGGAAGCCCTGACCGGCGGCCGCGAGGGCATCACCATCGCCCCGCGTCGCGACACCCGCTTCAAGCTGCCGGGCCTGTAAGCGGCCCTCAGGCGTTCAAAAGTTTAGAGGCGCGTTCGTTTCGGCGGACGCGCCTTTCTTTTGCGACTCAGGTCGTCAGGGCGCGCGGCAGTTTGAAGGTCACGGTCTCGCGGGCGCCGTCGTCCTCGGTCACGGTCACGTCGAAACGGGTGCGCAGGGCGTCGATCACCCCCTGCACCAGGGGCTCAGGCGCCGAGGCCCCGGCGGTAAGGCCGACCGTCTCAACCCCGTCGAACCAGCGCCAGTCCAGATCGCCTGCATCATCGACCAGACGCGCGTCGCCTGCGCCGGCCTTCAGCGCCACATCGACAAGCCGCGCCGAGTTGGACGAATTCTTCGACCCCACCACCAGCACCAGGCCGCAGCCGTCGCCCAGCCGCTTGACCGCCTCCTGACGGTTAGTGGTGGCGTAGCAGATGTCTTCCTTGTGCGGGTCGGGCAGCTCGGGAAAGCGCCGCTTCAGCGCCGCCAGAATCTCAGCTGTGTCATCCACCGAGAGCGTCGTCTGGGTTGCGTAGGCCAGCGGCTGGTCGCCCGGACGCTGGAAGTTTTCCGCATCCTCGACCGTCTCCACCAGACTGATGGCTCCTGGGGGAAGCTGGCCCATGGTGCCGACGACCTCGGGGTGGCCCGCATGGCCGATCAGGATGACGTGGCGGCCCGCGGCGAAATTGCGCTCGGCCTCGACGTGGACCTTGGACACCAGCGGGCAGGTGGCGTCCAGGAACAGCATTTCGCGCGAGCGGGCCGTGGCGGGCACCGACTTGGGCACGCCGTGAGCCGAGAAGACCACCGGCCGGTCATCCGGACACTCGTCCAGTTCATTGACGAAGACGGCGCCCAGCTCTTTCAGCCGATCCACGACATGGCGGTTGTGAACGATCTCGTGGCGCACATAGACGGGGGCGCCGTATTTCTCGATGGCGCGCTCGACGATCTGGATCGCCCGGTCCACCCCGGCGCAGAAGCCGCGCGGCGTCGCCATGCGGACGATCAGGGGGCGTCGTTGAAACTGTGAGGGCGGTACAGGCGCGTTCATGGCCGCGAACTTAGGACTTTGCGCGCCGGATCGCCACCGGAAGTCCGCGCGCCGTTTGCCGCGCCTCGCTTTAGCCGCTATCACCACCCAGCGTGGCCCGTTCGGGCGTCCGATCGGCCCGCCTTCATCGACTGCCGGAAAGCTCCTGATGCGTCGCGTCCTGACCGCCCTCGCCGCCCTTTCTCTCACGGCCACGCTGATCCCCCATGCCGCCGAGGCCCAGAGCGGGCGCCAGCAGGGGCAGAAGGCTGAAAAGGCGCCGTCGCGCCCAATGCGTTTCGCTCCGCTCAGCCGCCGCGCCAACGCCGGTCCCTGCCCCTATGTGAAAATTCTCTACGACGCGGCCCGTTACGTCGAGCTGTCGGACTATGAGCGTCCCTCGGCCAGCGGCGTCGGCTTCACCGGCGAGATCGAAGGCGTCAATTCCGACTGCACCTATCGCGAAAACGATCCGATCCGTCTGGACATGAACCTGCTGTTCAGCCTGGGCAAGGGTCCGCAGGCGCAGGGCGACGCCCGCACCTATCGCTATTGGATCGCCGTGACCGAGCGGAACTCCGCCGTCCTGGCCAAGGAATATTTCGACCTGCCCGTCACCTTCGGCGGCGCCGACCGCACCCAGGCCGAGGCCGCCCAGACCATCGTCATCCCGCGCGCCGAAGCCACCACCAGCGGCGGCCACTTCGAGGTCCTGATCGGCTTTGAGATCACGCCTGAGAACGCCGAGTTCAACCGATCCGGCAGCCGTTTCCGCCCGACCGCGGGCCAGCAGACCGACTAAGACATGACCGACCTCAAGACTTCTCTCAGCGAAGCGGTCGGGTCCGCCTTCGCCGCCGAAGGCGTGGACAAGGCCCTGGCCCGCGTCACCGCGTCCGACCGTCCCGATCTGGCCGACTTCCAATCGAACGGCGCCCTGGCCGCCGCCAAGGCCCTGAAGGCCAATCCGCGCGAACTGGCCGCCAAGGTGGCCGAGCGTCTGGCCGCCGATCCGCGCCTGTCGTCGGTCGAGGTGGCTGGTCCCGGCTTCATCAACATGAAGCTGTCGAACGCGGCCCTGGCCCAGCGCGCGGCCGAGGTCGCGGCGGATGAAGAACTGGCCGGCGCCTCGCGCGTCGAGCCGCGCAAGGTGGTCATCGACTACGGCGGCCCGAATGTGGCCAAGCCCATGCACGTCGGCCACCTGCGCAGCGCCATCATCGGCGAGAGCCTGAAGCGGCTGTTCCGCCTGCGCGGCGACGAAGTGGTCGGCGACGCCCACTTCGGCGACTGGGGCTTTCAGATGGGCCTGCTCATCACCGCCTGCGGCGACGAAGGGCTCGCCGACGCCTTCATGGCCGAGGGCGAAGGCCCCTTCCCGGCGCAAACGCCGGTGACGCTGGCCGACCTCGACCGCCTCTATCCGCTGGCGGCGGGCAAGGCCAAGGAAGACCCCGCCTTCCGCGACCGCGCCCGCAAGGCGACCGCCGAACTGCAGGGCGGCCGCCCCGGCTATCGCGCCCTGTGGTCGCACTTCGTCGCCGTCAGCCGCGAGGCGCTGAAGCGCGAATATGACGACCTGTCGGTCGACTTCGACCTGTGGAACGGCGAGAGCGACGCCGATCCGCTGATGGACGAGATGATCGCCGACCTGAAGGCCAAGGGCCTGTTGGTCGAGGACGACGGCGCCCAGGTGGTCCACGTCGCCCGCGACGGCGAGACCCGCAAGAAGAAGCTGGCCGACGGCTCGGTGATCGAGGCCCCGTCGCCGCCGCCCCTGCTGGTCATCAGCTCGGAAGGTTCGGCCATGTACGGCACGACCGACCTGGCCACGATCCTGGACCGCAAGAAGTCGATTGCGCCCGACCTGATCCTCTACGTCGTCGACGAACGTCAGGCCGAGCATTTCGAACAGGTCTTCCGCGCCGCCTATCTGGCCGGATATGCCCCCGCGAAGTCGCTGGAGCACCTCGGCTTCGGCACCATGAACGGCACCGACGGCAAGCCGTTCAAGACCCGCGCGGGCGGCGTCCTGAAGCTGCGCGACCTGATCGACATGGCGACCGACAAGGCGCGCGAGCGTCTGCACGAGGCCAAGCTGGGCGACGACCTGCCCGCCGAGGAGTTCGAGGACATCGCCCACAAGGTGGCGGTCGCCGCGCTGAAGTTCTCGGACCTGTCGAACAACCGCACGACCTCTTACGTCTTCGACCTCGACCGCTTCATGAGCTTCGAGGGCAAGACCGGCCCCTATCTGCTGTATCAGGCCGTGCGGGTGAAATCCCTGCTGCGCAAGGCGGCGGAACAGGGCGTGGCCCTGGCCCCCATCGTCATCGAGGAAGCCGCCGAGCGCGACCTGGCCCTGACGCTGGACGCCTTCGACGCGGCCACAGCGGACGCCTATGACAAGCGCTCGCCCAACCTGATCGCCGAGCACGCCTATCGGCTGGCGCAGAGCTTCTCGAAATTCTACGCCGCCTGCCCGATCCTGGTCGCGCCCGACGATGCGACCAAGGGCTCGCGCCTGGCCCTGGCCGCCGCGACCCTGCACCAGCTGGAAACGGCGCTGCGCCTGCTGGGCATCGAGACGCCCGAGCGGATGTAATGTGATAAGGGGGAGGCGACTGCCAAGGAGCCTCCCCTCATGTCCCTCGACGCCTTCATCGCCGGCCTGCCCAAGGCCGAACTGCACCTGCACATCGAAGGCTCGCTCGAGCCCGAACTGATGTTCGAGCTGGCCCAGCGCAACGGCGTCGCCATCCCCTATGACAGCGTCGAGGCCGTGCGCGCGGCCTATGACTTCTCGAACCTGCAGGACTTCCTCGACATCTATTACGCGGGCGCCGCCGTCCTGCTGACGCGTCAGGACTTCGAGGATCTGGCCTTCGCCTATTTCGAGCGCGCCGCCGCCGACAATGTCCGCCACGCCGAGATCTTCTTCGACCCCCAGACCCACACCGACCGGGGCGTCCCCTTCGCCGTGGTGGTCGAGGGCCTGATCGCGGGCATGGACCGCGCCAAGGCGGAGTTGGGCGTAACGTCGGGCCTGATCCTCAGCTTCCTGCGCCACCTCAGCGAGGACGAAGCCTTCGCCACGCTGGAGGCCGCCAAGCCCTATCTGCACCACTTCATTGGCGTCGGACTGGATTCCTCCGAGGTCGGCCACCCCCCGTCGAAGTTCCAGCGCGTCTTCGCCGCCGCTCGCGACCTAGGGCTTAAGCTGTGCGCCCACGCCGGCGAGGAAGGCCCGCCCGAATACGTCCGCGAGGCGCTAGACCTGCTGCACATCGACCGCATGGACCACGGCAACCGCTCGATGGAGGACGAGGCCCTGATCGCCCGTCTGGCCGCCGAACAGATGACGCTGACTGTCTGCCCCCTGTCGAACCTGAAGCTGTGCGTGGTCAGCGATCTGAAGGACCACCCGGTCCCCGAGATGCTGCGCCGCGGCCTGCACGTCACCCTGAACTCGGACGATCCGTCATATTTCGGCGGCTATGTGAACGCGAACTATGTCGAACTGGCCAAGGCGGTCGGCCTGACGCGCGAACAGGTCGTGCAACTGGCGAAGAACAGCTTCGAAGGCAGCTTCCTCGGCGACGCCGACAAGGCTGCGCGGGTCGCCGAGGTCGAAGCCTACGCGGCGGCGAATTGAGCCCTACCTTCGTCATCCTCCGGCGAGCGGAGCGAGACCGGGGGACCCAGCGGCGCGCGTGAGCGCGAAACAACCACGCGCTGGTGCTCGCGGCGAAGATCGCCTTCGGCGCCGCTGGGTCCCCCGGTCTGCGCCGCTGTGCGGCTTGCCGGAGAATGACGAAGGGAGTGGTCAGCCGAGGAGCGACGCCGCCTCGACCCCCGCCACGCCAAGCGCCGCAAAGCTCGCCTTGGCCGCCGCCGCCGTGTCCGAGGCGATAGCGCGGCAGGCGTCCTCGATCACCACGGCTTCGAAGCCCTCGCGCACCGCGTCCTCGGCGGTGAAGCGGATGCAGTAGTCATAGGAAAGGCCGCACAGGAAGACGCGCTTCACGCTCAGATCGCGCAGCAGGCCCGCCAAACCCGTCGCCGTCCTGTGGTCGTTCTCATAGAAGCCGGAATAGGAATCGACCGCCGGGTTGTAGCCCTTGCGGATCACGGCCAGCGCCTTGGTCACGGCAGGCGCCGCGTCGGGGTGGAAGTCCGCCCCCGGCGTCCCTTGCAGACAATGATCCGGCCACAGCATCTGGGGGCCGTAGGCGACCTCGATCTGCGTGAAGGGCGCCGCGCCCGCATGATTGGAGGCGAAGCTGATCTGGTCCGGCGTATGCCAGTCCTGGGTGGCGATGACGGTGGCGAACCGTTCGGCCAGCCGGTTGATCAGGGGCATGATCGCCGCCCCGCCCTGCACCGCCAGGGCGCCGCCCTCGCAGAAATCGTTCTGGGCGTCGATGACCAGAAGGGCGTCACCCAATCCAATCTGGGGGCTGGCGATCTGCATGGCCTCAGGCCGCCGCGATCTGGTCGACTTCGTTGGCCGAGCCGAGCACGACCGGCACCCGCTGGTGCAGTTCGGTCGGCGTCACGTCCATGATGGCCTGCCTGCCGTCGGTGGTGGACTTGCCGCCGGCCTGTTCGACCAGGAAGGACATGGGGTTGCCCTCATACATCAGGCGCAGCTTGCCCGGCTTGTTCGGCTCGCGCTTGTCCCACGGATAGAGGAAGACGCCGCCGCGCATCAGGATGCGGTGCACGTCGGCCACCATGGCGGCGACCCAGCGCATGTTGAAGTTCTTGCCGCGCGGGCCGTCGGCGCCCTGCAGGCAGCCGTCGACATAGCGCTGGACGCTCTCGGCCCAGTGGCGCTGGTTCGACATGTTGATGGCGAACTCCTTAGTGTCCGCCGGGATGCGCACGTCCTCATGCGTCATCAGCCAGCGGCCGTCGGGCGCCAGGGTGAAGCCGGCCACCCCCTTGCCCGTCGTCAGCACCAGCATGGCCTGGCCGGCGTAGACGGCGTAGAGCGCCGCGACCTGATGGCGGCCGGATTGCAGGAAGTCGGCCTCGCTCGGCTGGGCCGAGGGCGCCTTCAGCACCGAGACGATGGTGCCGACCGGCGCGTTGATGTCGATGTTGGACGAGCCGTCCAGCGGGTCGAACAGCACCAGATATTCGCCCGCCGCATTGGCCGAGGACTGGATCGTGTCCTTTTCCTCGGACGCTACGCCCGCCACGGCCGGGCAGGCCAGCAGGGCCTCGGTCAGCAGGTCGTCGGCGATGACGTCCAACTTCTTCTGCTCTTCGTCCTGCACATTGACGGCGCCCGACGCGCCCAAGGCGCCGACCAGGGCGCCGCCCGCCACCACCTGGCGGATCTCGACGCAGGCGGCAGCCGCCGTCGTCAGCGTCGCGACCAGTCCCTGCGGCAGGTCGAGGGAGGCGAGGTGGGCGGCGAGATCGGTGCGGGCGGTCATGACGTCCTTCAAATCCTGTGGGCGAAGCGCGGTTCCGCCCCTCATGGCCCTTAGGATCGACGGCGGCAAGTCCGGCGCCGCTTGACTCGGCGCTGGATTCACGGCCTTAGGTCGAACGCTCTCGCGGGAGAGACCGGGGCCGTTCGCGGCGCCCGGAGCCGAAGGCGCAACCGCCCCGGAAACGCTCAGGCAAAAGGACCGCGAAAGCGCACGGACGCTGGAAAGTCGCCGAAGGACGGAGGGTCCCGACGCGCGCCGACGGAGCAAGGCCGCACCCTTTCGGGCACGGTCGGAATCTCTCAGGCTTCGAAGACAGCGGGGGCGCAACGACGGCGAAGCTATCGCCGCAACCTGCGACCCGGAGGCGACGCCATGAGCGATCAGGCCCTTAAGACTACCCCCCTCAACGCCGCGCATCGCGCGCTTGGCGCCCGCATGGTCGGCTTCGGCGGCTATGACATGCCGGTCCAGTATGAGGGCGTGCTGGCCGAGCATCGCTGGACCCGCGAGCACGCCGGCCTTTTCGACGTCTCCCACATGGGGCAGGCCCGTATCACCGGCGCAGACGCCATCGCGCAGTTCGAGCACTTCGTCCCTGGCGACTATGCGATCGTGAAGCCCGGCAAGCAGAAATACACCCTGCTTCTGAACGAACAGGGCGGCGTGATGGACGACCTGATGGCGGGCAAGCCGTTCGAGGACGGCCTCTACATCGTCGTCAACGCGGGCAATAAGGACGCCGACTTCGCCTTCCTGAACGCCCATCTGTCGGGCGACGCCAAGCTGGAAGTGGTGGACCGCGCCCTGCTGGCCATTCAGGGGCCTGAAGCGGCCGAGGTCATGGCCGCCCATTCGGCGGAGCTGGCCGACATGGGCTTCATGGACTGCCGCGCCATCAGCCTGTTCGATGAAGACTGCATCGTCTCGCGCTCGGGCTACACCGGCGAGGACGGCTATGAGATTTCGGTTCCGGCCGCCGCCGCAGAGCGCGTGTGGAACCTGCTGCTGTCGGACGCGCGGGTGAAACCGGTCGGTCTGGGCGCGCGCGACAGCTTGCGCCTGGAAGCTGGTCTGCCGCTGCACGGCCACGACGTCGATGCGACGATCACCCCGGTCGAGGCCGCCCTGACCTTCGCCCTGTCCAAGTCGCGCAAGGAACGCGCCGACTTCGCCGGGGCCGACGTCATCCTGAAGCAACTGGCTGACGGCCCGGCCCGCGTCCGCATCGGCCTGCACGTCAAGGAAGGCGCCCCCGCCCGCGAAGGCGCCGAGATCGCCGACATGGACGGCGCCGTCATCGGCAAGATCACCTCGGGCGGCCCCTCGCCGACGCTGGGGCGCAACATCGCCATGGGCTACGTCCCGCCCGCCTTCGCCGAGCTGGGCACTGAACTGAAGGTCCTGGTGCGCGGCCGCCCGGCCGCCGCCGAAGTCATCGCCACCCCTTTCGTGGCGACCCGCTACTACCGGAAGCCGAAATAAGATCGTCACCCTCGGGCTTGACCCGAGGGCCGGGCGGTCTGCCGCTCAACGCTGGAAGTTTTAGACCTCGCCCGCTCCAGGGCTCGATCCTCGGGTCAAGCCCGAGGATGACGTGACAAAAAAGGAAGACCAGAATGAAATTCACCAAGGATCACGAGTGGGTTCGCCTCGACGGCGACGTCGCCACGGTCGGCATCTCCAAGCACGCCGCTGACGCCCTGGGCGATGTGGTGTTCGTCGAGACGCCGGAAGCGGGCAAGACCGTCTCGGTCGGCGACAGCTTCGCCGTCGTGGAATCGGTCAAGGCCGCCTCGGACGTCTACGCCCCCATCGCGGGCGAAGTGATCGAAGGCAACGCCGCCCTGGCCGACGCCCCGGAAACCGTCAACGCCGATCCCGAAGGCGAAGGCTGGTTCGCCAAGATCAAGGTGTCCGACGCCTCGGTGCTGGACGGCCTAATGGATCAGGCCGCCTACGACGCCTACCTGACCACGCTGTAAAAATCACAGGAGCCCCTCCCCCTCGATGGGGGAGGTTGGGTGGGGGTGCGCGCACCGCCCTCTCCATGCGTCCGAGGGAGACGCCCTCTCCCTCGCCGCCTCCCCAGTGCGCCGGGCGCCGTCCCGCCACCACCCCATCCCAACCCTTCCCCATCGAGGGGAAGGGCTTTGGAGAAGATCATGCGCTACCTCCCCCTGACGCCCGACGACCGTGAGGCCATGCTGGCCGCCATCGGCGCCAAATCCATCGACGACCTGTTCATCGACGTGCCGCAGGCCGCGCGCCGCGACGGCTTCGTCGACCTGCCCCGCGTGGCGGGCGAGCTGGAGGTCGAACGCGCCCTCTCGGCCATGGCGGGCAAGAACGCCACGGCCGGAACTGTGCCCTTCTTCTGCGGCGCCGGCGCCTACAAGCACCACATCCCGGCGACGGTGGACCATGTGATCCAGCGGTCGGAGTTCCTGACCAGCTACACCCCCTATCAGCCGGAAATCGCGCAGGGCACCCTGCAGTACCTGTACGAGTTCCAGACCCAGGTCGCGAACCTGACCGGCATGGAAGTCGCCAACGCCTCGCTCTATGATGGCTCGACCGCCATGGCCGAAGGCGTGCTGATGGCCACCCGCGTGACCCGCCGCAACAAGGCCGTCATCTCGGGCGGGGTGCACCCGCATTACGTCAAGGCGACCGAGACCGTGGTCCACGCCGTAGGCGTCGAGACCGAGGCCCTGACCGCCGCTGTCGACGCCGAAGACGCCGTCATCGCCGCCATCGACAAGGACACGGCCTGCGTCGTCGTCCAGACCCCGAACGTCTTCGGCACCGCCACCGACGTGACCAAGATCGCCGAGGCCGCCCACGCCGCCGGCGCCCTGCTGATCGTCGTGGTGACCGAAGCCGTGTCGATGGGCCTGCTGAAGTCGCCCGGCGAAATGGGCGCGGACATCGTCGCGGCCGAGGGCCAGTCGATCGGCAACGCCCTGAACTTCGGCGGCCCCTACATCGGCCTGTTCGCCACCCGCGAGAAGCTGCTGCGCCAGACGCCCGGCCGTTACTGCGGCGAGACGGTGGACGCCGAGGGCAGGCGCGGCTTCGTCCTGACGCTGTCGACGCGCGAGCAGCACATCCGCCGCGACAAGGCGACCTCGAACATCTGCACCAACTCGGGCCTCTGCTGCCTGGCGTTCAGCATCCATATGAGCCTGCTGGGCGAGACGGGCCTGCGCCAGCTGGCCCTGCTGAACCACGAGAAGGCGCTCGCCACGCGCGACGCGCTCGCCGCCATTCCGGGCGTCGAGATCCTGACCCCGCGCTTCTTCAACGAGTTCGCGGTCAAGCTGCCGAAGAACGCCGCTGAGGTGGTGCAGACGATGGCCGACAACGGCGTCCTGTGCGGCGTGCCCTACAGCCGTCTGGCGCCCGATGCGGGCCTCGACGACGTCCTGCTGGTCGCCGCCACCGAGACGACGCTGGACGCCGACATCAAGATCCTGGCGGGTGCGCTCGCCAAGGTTCTGGCCGCCTGAGGGAGATTGGAACCATGAGCACGATGAACACTGTCGGCCGCCCGACCGCCCCGAACGCCGCCTCTGACGCGTCCTACAAGCCCGCCACCCTGACCGGCGGGCGCGGCCTGCTGCAGGACGAGCCGCTGATCTTCGAAGGCGAAGGCTGGGGCAAGACCGGCGTCGACCTGCCCAAGCCCGCCACCAACGGCTCGGACCTTGGCGATCTGGTCCGCAAGGATCCGATCGGCCTGCCCGGCCTGTCGGAGCCCGAGGCCATGCGCCACTATGTGCGCCTGAGCCAGAAGAACCACGCCATCGACCTGGCGCTGTATCCGCTGGGTTCGTGCACGATGAAGCACAACCCGCGCCTGAACGAGAAGATGGCGCGCCTGCCGGGCTTCTCGGACATCCACCCGCTGCAGCCCCAGTCGACGGTGCAGGGCGCGCTGGAGTTGATGGACCAGTTGGCCCACTGGCTGACGACGCTGACGGGGATGCCCGCGGTGGCCCTGTCGCCCAAGGCGGGCGCGCACGGCGAACTGTGCGGCCTGATGGCCATTCGCGCCGCCCATGAAGCCAAGGGCGAGCATGAACAGCGCCGCAAGGTGCTGGTCCCGACCTCGGCCCACGGCACCAACCCGGCCACCGCCGCCTTCGTCGGCTATTCGGTAGTTGAGGTCGCCCAGACCGACGACGGCCGCGTCGACGTGGCCGACCTGGCGTCCAAGCTGGGTCCGGACGTGGCGGCCATCATGGTCACCAACCCGAACACCTGCGGCCTGTTCGAGCGCGACATCCTGGAGATCAGCCGCCTGACGCACGAGGCGGGCGCCTACTTCTACTGCGACGGCGCCAACTTCAACGCCATCGTCGGCCGGGTGCGCCCGGGCGACCTGGGCGTCGACGCCATGCACATCAACCTGCACAAGACCTTCTCGACGCCGCACGGCGGCGGCGGGCCGGGCGCGGGTCCGGTCGTGCTGTCCGAAGCCCTCGCCCCCTTCGCACCCGCGCCGTGGGTCGTGAACACCGGCGACGGCTACAAGCTGGTCGAGCGCGAGGAAGACGAGGCCGAGCAGGCCTTCGGCCGCCTGTGCGCCTTCCAGGGGCAGATGGGCATGTATGTGCGCGCCCTCAGCTACATGATGTCCCACGGCTCCGACGGCCTGCGTCAGGTGGCCGAGGACGCCGTCCTGAACGCCAACTACATCAAGGCCCGCCTTGAAGACCTGATGAGCCCGGCCTTCCCCGAGGGTCCGTGCATGCACGAGGCCCTGTTCGACGACGAATGGCTGAAGGGCACGGACATCACCACCCTCGACTTCGCCAAGGCAATGATTGACGAGGGCTTCCACCCGATGACCATGTATTTCCCGCTGGTCGTCCACGGCGCCATGCTGATCGAGCCGACCGAGACGGAGTCCAAGGCCGAGTTGGACCGCTTCATCGAGGCCATGCGCCTGCTGGCGGGCGCCGCCAAAGCTGGCGACGTCGAACGCTTCAAGGGCGCGCCCTTCCATGCGCCCCTGCGGCGTCTGGACGAAACCCGCGCCGCGCGCTCGCCGCGTCTGCGCTGGGCCGCGCCGGAAGGCTCCAACCGCGCCGGTAGACCGACGCTGCAAGCCTGACTTCAGCGAACGCCGTGTCTTTCGGGACACGGCGTTCTGCATTTCTGGCCCCGCTTACGAAAGCGTCATGGCGACGCCGCCTTTCGGCCTTGTCTCATGCGTTTACTGATTGTCGGCCCGCTGGCCGCAATCTAGATCGAGACGCCCGCCCGTGACCCTGGCCCTGCCCTCTCTGAGCCCGCCGCCGCCCCGTCCGGGGCTGGCGCGGCGCGTGCGCCGTCTGGCGCTGATGGGCGTGGGCTTCTTCATCATCCTGCTGGGCATATTGATCGCGCCCCTGCCCGGCCCCGGCGGCGTGCCCGTCATCGCCCTGGGTCTGGTGATCGTCCTGCGCAACTCCTGGTGGGCCAAGCGGCAGTTCATCCGCGCCCAGCGCGCCCGGCCCAAATGGGTTTATCCCTTCCGCCGCCTGATGCGGAAAAAGCCCGAGATCGCCCCCGTGTTCTGGCAGCAGACCCTGCGCGCCGAAAAGATGGTGCTGCGCCGCCGTCGACGCCCGCTGGCCCGCTTTCGACGCCGCCTGCGCCGGGGCTGGCGCGCCTTCCGGCAATAAAGGCCAAGCTAAGGCGAACACAGCAATGTGAACCGGGTTCACCCCCGAGCGCCCTCGAACGGCGTATGCTCCCCCTTGCGTAGTCACGAGGTTGATAGGCGTTGGGAGGCGCTGTTCACATGATGTCACGCGTAAAAAAGGGAATCATCGCCGGCTTTGTGGCGACTGTCGTGGTTTCCGTGTTTGAGCTCGCCAATCTGTTCCTCAACCACCTGTTCGATCCCTTTCCGGGGGTCGTAGCCCAGATGTTCGGCATGCCGGGCAATATGGCGGCGGGTTGGGCCATCCACCTGGTCATGGGCACCTTTGTGCTGGGGTCGCTGTTCGGCGTCGTCTATCCAAGACTGCCGACGGCCACGCCGATCACCAAGGGCATCGTCTTCGCGGTCGCAGCCTGGGTGGCGATGATGCTGGTCATCACCATGAGCGGCGATAACCGGACATTCACCGGCTCGTCCGGCTTCGGCACCATCGGCTGGATGCTGGCGCTGCACATGATCTTCGGCGGCGTGCTGGGCAATGTCTACGCCCGGCTGGTCGAACGTGAGAAGCGCGGCCCCGCGCCGATCGGAGCCGCTCCGGCCCACTGACCCACAGTCTGAACCGTCCCGGATCCCGACAACCGGATCCTGAACAGCAAAAGGCCCCGCCGTCGCCGGCGGGGCCTGATGTTTTTCGGGCTGGCGGAACGCGCTCGGCGATCAGTTCAGCTTGCCGCCGATCTGGGCGATGGCCTGATCCAGCAGCGGGTCGGTCTTGGCGTCGGCGATGCGGGCGGCCAGGATCTGTTGCGCGGCCTTGGCGGCCAGGTCCGCGGCGGCGGCCTTGACCTCTTGCGTGGCCTCGGCCTCGGCCTGGGCGATCCGGCGCTCGGCCAGAGCCTGACGGCGAGCGGTGGATTCCTCGATCCGGGTCTTGGCTTCGGCTTCCAGGCGCTTGGCGTCCGCCTCGGCGGTGGCCAGCAGGTCGGCGGCCTGAGCCTCGGCTTCAGCCTTCTCCTGACGGATCTGGGCCAGCATGGCTTCGGCTTCGGCGCGCAGGCGGGCGGCCTCGTCCAGGTCGCCCTGAATCTTGGCGGCCTTGGCGTCCAGGCTGGCGGCGACCAGCTTGGGCACGCCCGCCATCACCACGATGGCGATGAAGATCAGCAGGCCGATGGCGACCCACAGTTCAGGGTTGGCGAAATCGTAGAAATGGCCGGTCAGGAAGGCGGGCATCAGGCTGCTCCCTTGATGGCGGCGGCCAGTTCGGCGTCAGTCGCGGCCTTGCCGGTCAGACGCTCGAGCATGGCGCCCGCCGCGTCCGAGGCGATGGTCGAGACGTTCGCCATGGCGGCGTCGCGAGTCTTGGCGATGGCGCCTTCGGCCTCGGCGATGCGCGCGTTGACCACGGCTTCATCGGCGGCCAGACGGGCGTTGAATTCTTCGGTGACGCGCTGCTTGGCGGCGACAGCGGTCGCGCGGGCGTCGGCGCGGGCCTTCTCGACCTCGGCGCGGGCGGCCTCGGCTTGAGCGGCGGCTTCGGTCTGAACCGAGCGGGCGGCGGCGATCGCGGTGTCGATCGTGTCGGCGCGTTCGTCCATCACCTTGCGAAGGCGCGGGGCGAAGACCTTGGCCACCAGCACATACAGAACGACGAACAGGATCAGCAGATAGCCGATCTGGCCGACCCAGTGCTGGAATTCGAACTGGGGCAGACCGCCCGAGGCATGCTCGGTCGTCGCCTGCGTCTCCGCATGGTGATCGCCCGGCGCTGGGGTCTGAACGTCAAGTGTGGGTGTGCTGGCCATGAACCGTCTTCGCTAGATCAGGACAGCGGCGCGCAGGACAGGCCCGCGCGCCGCCAATTCTGAGAGATCGTGGGCTGGGATCAGCCGAAGATCATCAGGACGCCCAGCACGAAGGCCAGGATGCCCAGGGCTTCGGCCAGAGCCGCGCCGACGAACAGGTTGCCGACTTGCGAAGCGGCAGCAGCCGGGTTGCGCAGAGCGCCGGCCAGGAAGTTGCCGAAGATGTTGCCGACGGCCAGGGCCGAGCCGATCATGCCGAGGGTGGCCAGACCAGCGCCGATGTACTTAGCGGCTTCAGCGTCCATGATGATTTCCTAATTTCTTGGAGCGTTGGAGGGTGGGGTTACGAACTGAACTCAAGCCTTAGTGGCCATCGCCCAGGTTGACCACATCGTTGAGGTAGATGCAGGTCAGAACGGTGAAAACGAAGGCCTGAAGGAAGGCCACCAGGAACTCGAGCGCCGTCATCGCGACCGTCATGCCCAGCGACAGCGCCGCAACGGGAATGAGGGCATAGGCCAGACCGCCGGTGACGATGGCCGCCGCGCCCAGCTGAACGACGAACTGGGCGAAGATTTTCAGCGCCACGTGGCCGCCCAGCATGTTGCCGAACAGACGCAGGGCCAGGGTGATCGGACGCAGCAGGAAGGAGACCAGCTCGATCAGGCCCACAAACGGGCGCAGCAGCAGCGGCGCGCCGGCGGGCCAGAACAGCTTCAGGAAGCCGACGCCGTTCTTGACCAGACCGACGACGACCACGGTCAGGAAGGCGATCAGGCCCAGGGTGACGGTCACGGCCAGTTGCGAGGTGGCGGTGAAGGTCAGGAACATGCCCAGCAGGTTCATCGACAGAACCATCAGGAACATGGTGAAGGCGAAGGGGAAGTACTTCCGGCCCTCATGCCCGATGATGGAGTTGGCCAGGTTGTCGACCATGCCGAACAGGCTCTCGCCCGCCGCCTGCATCCGCCCCGGCACCACCTTGGCGCCCGAGGTCGCCAGCGACAGGAAGCCCACCACGCCGACGAAGGCGATGGTCATCGCCACGTGCGAATTGGTGATCGCGATCACCTGCTCGCCCAGGACGGGAACATTGACCGTGCCGAACTCTACGAGCGGCTTGACCTCAAATTGTTCAATCGGACCGGCCATTAAGCCTATCGTTCCCTGTTTTCTTCGTCAGCCTCGACGATAGGTTCGCCCTGTTGGGGCAAACCCGCTGCCTTGGCCTGCGCCATCAGCCGGTTGGCTGTGCGGCGCGCCATATAAACCGATAAGGCGAAGCCCAGAAGGACCCCGCCCACAACGCCCATCGGCGTCGTCCCGAACAGCCGGTCGACGCCAAAACCGAGTGCAAGACCGATCAGCACCCCGCCCAGCAGTTCGGCGATGATGCGATAGGCCTGGCCGACCACCTTCTGCGCAGCGACCTCGACGGACTTGTCCGCCTGAACCTTCGCCTCCAATGCGGATGCGCTTCTGTGGAGGCGTTTGATCGCCTCTTCGCGCGATTCCTTCGTCGGGGACATGGGCCTGTTGGGTCAGCGCCCGGCGCAAGGCCGGATCGGGTCTGAATTTCGGCGCGGAACCTATAGGCGGGAGGCCTTCAGGTCAAGGCGGCCCCCACTGGACTTAAGTCCATGAGTTTACGCGGTTTCTTAAGAGCGCGACGATCCGTCCCGGCTAAGGTTGCGACTCTTCGTCCTCGCTGATGAAATCCTGGGCGAATTCGGGCGCCGCGCCGTCCAGACCGGTCAGCAGATCCTCGCCCTCCTCGTCGGCGGCGCGCGAGGGGTCCGGCACCTCGAAACCGACCGGCATGGACAGGTCCAGCAGACCCGCCGCCTTCATCTCCTGCACGCCCGGCAGGTCATAGAGACTGGCCAGGCTGAAATGCTCCAAGAAACGGTCGGTCGTGGCGTAGGTCACCGGCCGTCCCGGCGTGCGGCGCCGCCCGCGCAACCGCACGAAGTCCATCTCCAGCAACAGGTCCAGCGTCCCCTTGGACAGCGACACCCCGCGCACGCTCTCGATCTCGGCGCGGGTGCAGGGCTGGTGATAGGCGATGATGGCCAAGGTCTCGAGCGCGGCCTTGGACAGGCGGCGCGGCTCCTCGCGCTCCTCGGTCATCAGGAAGCCGAGGTCAGAGGCCGTGCGGAAGCGCCAGCGCTCGGCCACGCAGTCCAGTTCGACGCCCCTGCCCTGATAGCGTTCCTGAAGCGCGGTCAGCGCCCCGCCGACGTCGGCGCCTTGCGGCAGGCGGCGGGCGATTTCGGCCAGCGACAGGGGCGCGGCGGCGGCGAACAGCAGGGCCTCGACGCGGCGTTCGATCTCAAGGTGGTCGGGGGTGAAGTCGAGCGTCACGGCGTCAGCTCCAGCGGCTGGCCCAGCCCTCTGCGCTTCAGCCATACCGCGTCGAATGGCCGCTCCTGCCGGATGTCCATGCCGCCCTCCTTCACCAGCTCCAGACTGGCCGACAGGGTGGAGGCGGTATAGCTGGCCTGGCTGGGGCCGTCCTGCCCCTCCGGCTTCTGCGGCGCGACGCGCTCCAGCGGCGTCCATTCGGCCAGGCGCGGCATGATCTCGCGCAGCCAGTCGCGCGCGGCCTCCAACTGGAAGGCCTCGACCCGCTGGCCGGGGGCGTATTTGCGGCGTTCCTCGCGGCGGCGCTGGGCGACATAGGCGCTCATCAACTCATAGAGGCTCGCGTCCACCCGGTCGGACGGGATGATGACGGTCGCCTGAGGGTCGCCGCGCGTAAAGACGTCGCGCTTCAGCTGCGGGCGGCTGGTGATGGCCTCCACCGCCGTGCGCATGGCCTCCAGCTTCTGAAGGCGGAATGCCAGGGCCGCGGCGATCTCTTCGGCCGGCGGCTCCTCCGGCTTGTCCTTTTCGTTGCGCGGGATCAGCAGGCGCGACTTCAAATAGGCCAGCCACGACGCCATCACGAGATAGTCGGCCGCCAGGGCGAAATTCCGCCGCCGCGCCTCATGCACGAAGGCCAGATACTGTTCGGCCAGACGGGTGATGGACAGCTTCAGCAGGTCGACCTTCTGCGTCCGCGCCAGCGCCAGAAGAACGTGCAGCGGGCCTTCATAACCCTCCAGGTCGACGACGAAGGCCTCCTGCGCCTCGACCTGTTCGACGGCGGTGAAGTCGAGGTTCGGCTGGAAGGCCTCGCTCATGCGCCCTCCCCGGCGATCACCCTTGCGCCTCGCCGACGTCCGGCCCCTTGGCGGCGTCGAAGCGGCCGGTCAGCGCCGCCTCCAGCCGGGCGCGGCTCTCGGCGACGTCCAGCGGCTCGGGCGCGCGGACGATGCGGTTCAGGGCGGCCTCGGCGCGGCGTTTGGCCTCGCCTTTCAGCTTCTTCGTTCCGTCGGCGACGGCGGCCATCTCCTTCAGATCGCCGTTGCAGTGGAGCACCACGTCGCAGCCCGCCTTCAGCGACTGCTCGGCCCGCTCGGTCAGCGTGCCCGACAGGGCCTGCATCGACAGATCATCGGACAGGATCAGGCCGGAGAAGCCCAGCCGCTCACGCATCAGGCGGATGGCCTTCTTCGAGGTGGTGGCCGGGCGCTTGGCGTCGACAGCGGTGAAGACCACGTGCGCCGTCATCGCCATCGGCATATCCGACAGCGCCTTGAAGGGTGCGAAGTCCCAGGCGTCCAGGTCCTCGATGGCCGTCTCGACCACCGGCAGGTCGTGGTGGCTGTCCGAAAAGGCGCGGCCGTGGCCGGGGATGTGTTTGATGATCGGCAGGACGCCGCTCGCCAGCAGCCCTTCCGCGGCCGCTCGGCCCAGCTGGGTCACGGTCGCCGGGTCCTGAGCATAGGCGCGGTCGCCGATGATGTCGTGGGCGCCCGGCACCGGCACGTCCAGCACCGGCACGCAGTCGACGGTGATGCCAAGCTCGCGCAGGTCATGGGCGATCAGCCGCGCGCCCAGACGCACCAGTTCGCGCGCCGCCGCCAGATCGTTGGTCGCCTTCAGATAGGCGGCCCCGGGCGGATATTTCGGCCAATGCGGCGGGCCGAGGCGTTGAACCCGGCCGCCCTCCTGATCGATCAGCACCGGGGCGTCGTCGCGGCCCACGCTGTCGCGCAGTTCGGAGACCAGCGCCTTCACCTGCGCGGGGCTGTCCACGTTGCGGCGGAACAGGATGAAGCCCCAGGGCTTGGCCTCGGCGTAGAAGGCGCGCTCCTCCGCCGTCAGCCTGTGGCCGGAACAGCCGTAGATGGCGGCGGAGGTCATGTGCGCTCGCGCCTTAGCGGACGATGCAGTCGCGGCCCGCAGCCTTCAGCGCATTGCAGAAGGCGACGGCGCGTTCACGGCTCATGCCGGTGAAGGTGGTGCGATACAGGGTCGAGCCGTTGGCGGCGGTGACTTCCTGAACGCGCTTCTCGGCGCCCGAGGCGTACTGGCCGAAGCGGGCGGCGACGGCGGCGTACTCGCGGTCGGCGATGGCGGTCGAGGAGAAGGCGCCGATCTGCACGCCTGACGATCCGCCCGTCGCAGCTGGAGCGGGCGCCGGGGCCGGGGCCGGAGCCTTCGTGGCCGGAGCCGGCGTTACGGGCGCGGGCGCGGCCGGGGCCTTGGTCGCAGGGGCGGGCGCGGCGGGAGCCAGGGGCGAGGATTCGACCGGCGCGGCCGGGGTCGTCGGCGCGGGACGCGGCAGGACTTCTTCCGGGCCGGGGGTGAAGGTCGGCGCGGCGTCGCTCGGCTCGCCGCCGTCGCGATAGACGCGGATGTCGGCTTCCGGGTCGATCGGCTGGGCGTCCAGCGGCGCCTCGACCTTCATGCTCTCAACCGGGGTTCCGACGGCGGGCGGCGCATCCGTCGAGGACCGCACGCCCGAACGATAGAAGACCACCACGGCCACGATCAGCAGCAGCAGGACGATAGCGCTGATGATCAGGGTGATCGGCGGCGACTTGGCGGCCGGGGCCCGGCGCGGATCATAGCCGCCGCGCGTGAACGGCAGGTCGTCGTCGGTCGGCGGGGTATAGGCGCCCCGGTCGCGTCCGGCGTTAGGGTTGCCTCGGTGATCGTCGTCGTAGGACATGGGTCGCGCCTTGGTGGTCATGGGACACGCGCGCGAATCGGCGCGCGCCGGCGCTCAGTCTAACGCGCCGTGAAGCCCTTCTCGAATCACAGATCGAGGGCGAGGTCGAGGCTGAACAGCTTCCTGTGGACCTCGATAGCGTAACGATCTGTCATACCGGCGATGTAGTCGCATACCGCCCGCGCCCGTGCATCCCGGTCATCGGTCAGGGCCGAGGCCTGCCATTCCGGCGGCATCACCTCCGGCTCGGCCATGAACAGCTGGAACAGCTGGGCCAGCACACGGCGCGCCTGACTGCGGGTGCGATTGACGCGATAATGGCGATACATCCGCTCGAACAGGAAGCGGCGCAGAACGGCCAGTTCCGCCATCATGCCGCTTGAGAACTGCACCAGGGTCTCGGGCGCGTTACGCACGTCCTCGACCGTCTCGATGCGGTGCTTGGCCAGACGGGCTTCCGTCTCGGCTAGGACGTCGTCGACCATGACGCCGATCATGCGGCGGACGGCCTCCAGCCGCAGCATTCGCTCGTCAATCTCGGGCCAGTCGGCGCACGCGCTGGCGATGCAGCGCCCGATCAGCGGCACATCGGACAGGTCGGACAGGCTGAACAGCCCGGCCTGCACCCCGTCGTCCACGTCGTGGTTGTTATAGGCGATGTCATCGGCGATGGCCGCGCACTGGGCCTCCAGCGAGGCGAAGGTGCCCAGACGCAGGTCCCAGTCGGCCGCCCCGCCAGGCGCATAGGCGGCGACCGCCTTCCACGCCGGGTCGGACAGCAGGTGCGCCACCGGACCGTTGTGCTTGACCACGCCCTCGACCGTTTCCCAGCTGAGGTTCAGGCCGGTAAAGCCGGGATAGCGGGTTTCCAGCTCGGTCACGACGCGGAAGCTCTGGACGTTGTGGTCGAAGCCGCCGAACGCCTTCATCTGTTCGTGCAGTTCGTCCTCGCCCGCGTGGCTGAACGGCGGGTGGCCCAGGTCGTGGGCCAGGGCCACCGTCTCGGCCAGATCGTCGTCCAGCCGCAGGGCGTGGGCCAGCGAGCGGGCGATCTGCGCCACCTCAAGACTGTGCGTCAGCCGGGTGCGATAGTGGTCGCCCTCATGCGCCACGAAGACCTGCGTCTTCTCCTTCAGGCGACGGAAGGCGGTGGCGTGGATGATGCGGTCGCGGTCGCGGGCGAAGGCGGTGCGGGTGCGGCTGGCGGGCTCGAAAACATGGCGGCCGCGGCTGGCGGCGTGGTTTTCGGCGTAGGGGGCGCGGGGCAGGCTCAAGACGGCAGCACTTCGTGATGGCGACAGGCCTTTGCGAACGCCTGTCAGACCCTCATATAGAGGGCCGTGAGCACCGTCCAATCTACAGAATCAGCCCGCGACCTGTCGCTGTCGATCGCGCCCCGTTCGCCCGAAGGCATCACCCTGGCCGAAAGCGGCGCGCGCCGCCTGGCTAAAATGTCCGAGGCCGAGGGGAAGCCGGTGCTGCTGCGCGTCGCCGTCGACGGCGGCGGCTGCTCCGGCTTCCAGTATCGGTTTGAACTGGTCGACGGTCCCGAAGCCGATGATCTGGTGGTGCGCCGCGACGGTCAGGCTGTGGTCATCGACCCGGTGTCCGTGCCCTTCCTGAAGGATTCCGAAATCGCCTTCGTCGATGAACTGGCGGGCGCCCAGTTCGTGATCCGCAACCCCAACGCCGCCTCCAGCTGCGGCTGCGGCGTCAGCTTCTCGATCTGACATCGCCGAACCGCTCCGCTTGGCGGAGGAGCGAGGGGCGCCCATCTTTATCGGCATGAAGCGTCTGGCGTTCATCATCCTGCTGTTCGGCGCCGTTCCCGTGACGGCGAGCGCTCAGACCTGGCCGGGCTGGCCCGGTCCGCCGCCGGCCGGATACGATCCCAACGTCGCGCGCGCGGACCAGCATAATCAGGCGATGGAGCGGCTACGCCTTCAGGCCGATCAGCGCGAGGCCGACGCCGCCCGCATGAGGTTGCAGACGGACCGCACGGTTCGCCAGCTCGAAGCCGCACGCGCGCCCGCGCCCGCAGCGCCTCCTCCGACCCCCTATGCGCCGCGACCGACGCCTCTGCCCGCTCCCGTCGATCAGAATGCTCACGGCGTGGCCGAGATCGACGCCTGGCTGAATCGCCCACCTCACTGAGCCACAGCGTTACATTTGCATCTCTTCACCTGCCGCTGCGTTTCAGCCTAGCTTGGACACAGACAGCATAGCGGAGAGCAGCAGATGCGTTGGCAGGGCGGACGGCGCGGCGGCGGGGTTGAGGATCGGCGCGGCATGGGCGGGGGCGCGGTCGCGGGCGGGGGCATCGGCGTGCTGGTGCTGGCGGCCATCGGTTATTTCGTCTTCGGCATCGACCCCAACACCACCCAGCAACTGGCCAGCCAGTTCGGCGGCGCCGGTCAGGCGGAACAACAGGGCCAGATGGGCTCGCCCGAGGATCAGGACGGCCAGTTCGTCGAGGTTATCGGCTCCAATATCAACGACGTCTGGAAGACCAAGCTGAAGGGCTACACCGCGCCCACCACCGTCCTTTACGAACAGGGGACCCAGACCGGCTGCGGCTACGGCCAGGCGGCGATGGGGCCGTTCTACTGTCCGGCCGATCAGAAGGTCTATCTGGACCTCAGCTTCTGGCGCGAGATGGAGAGCAAGCTGGGCGCATCCGGCGCCGACTTCGCCAAGGCCTATGTCATCGCCCACGAGTTCGGCCACCACGTCCAGACCCTGACCGGCGCCAGCCAGCAGGTGCAGCGCGCCCAGCAGTCGGCCCGTTCACAGGCCGAGGGCAACCGCTATTCCGTGGCGCTGGAGCTTCAGGCCGACTGCTACGCTGGGGTCTGGGCCAGCAACGCCGCCGCCGTGTCGAACGGTCAGGTGGCGCTGGAGCCGGGCGATCTGGAAGAAGGCATGAAGACGGCCCAGGCCATCGGCGACGACGCCCTGCAACGGCGCGGCGGCGGGCGCGTCTCGCCCGAGAGCTTCACCCACGGCTCCTCGGCCCAGCGGGTCGAGTGGCTGCAGCGCGGCTATCAGACCGGCGATCCGGCCGCCTGCGACACCTTTTCCCAGCTTTAAACCGAGCGGATCAGGCGGCCTTCGCGCGTTTCAGTTGCGAGGGCCGTCCATAGGCGAACCAGCGCAGGGCCCATTCCAGCGGCCCCATGTTGAAGGCGCGCAGCCACAGGGCGCTGAACGTCATCTGAAACACCCAGATGCAGGCCGCGACGCCCCACAGGCCCCACCAGTCCAGCCTGCCCCACAGGTTCAGGCCATAGAACAACAGAGCCGCGATCGCCGACTGTCCCAGATAGTTGGTCAGGGCCATCCGCCCCAGATTGCGCAACGCCCGCCCGACAAACCCGAGGGCGTTCATCTTCCACAATGAGAGCAGCAGGCCGACGTGACCCAGGGTCATGGCGCATCGGCCCAGTTCATAGCTGCTCTGCGTCGCCCAGGACTCGGACGAAAACTGGCTCATCCACAGCACCACCGCCTGCCCGCCGTTGACCGCCAGCCCCACGCCATAACCACAAGCCGTCAGCGCCAGATAAAAGCCCAGCGAACGCGCCCCGCCCAGCACGCCCAGCTTGAACAAGGCCATGCCCAACAGCATGAAGGCGACCGATTCAATGACCAGGGTGATGGTGTAGCTGGACGCCGCATAGTCCAGCCAGACCCGCACGCTCCACTTCAGCAGGCCCAAGACGCCGCCGGTGCGCACGGCGACCTCTTCGGCCACGGCATCGGGCGAAAGGCTCTGCGCCTCCTGGGCGCGGCTATGCGCCTTCAGGGCCTCGGCGTCTTCAGTCGACAGGGACGCCCCCGCCTCCACCTGCAACGCCAGTTCGGCGCCGCGACGCGCTTCAATCGTCTGATAGGCGCCCACCGCGGCCGACTCAGCCGTCAACAGCAGCAGAAGCGCGGCCGACAGGGCGATCAGGGTGCGCGGCCGGGCCATGCGGAAAACGAACAGCAGAAATCCCGACAGGCCGTAGACATAGAGAATGTCCCCCGGAAACAGCAGGGCCGTGGCGTTGAATACGCCCAGCGCCAGCAGGGCGATGCAACGCCGGAAATAGACGTCCGCCGCCTGAATCGTCCCGCGTCCGTCTTCGCCGCGCAGGGTGATCAGCAGCATTCCCGCGCCGAACAGCAGGGTGAACAGCCCCCGCATCGACCCCTGCACGAAAAGATGCTGGATGATCCACGCCGACCAGTCCGGATTGGCCAGCGTCGGCGGCAGGTCCGGATGATACTGGTCCCAGGCGCCGCCCATCATCATGATATTGACCAGCAGGATGCCGCACAGGGCGAAACCGCGCAGTAGATCCAGGCTTTCCAGCCTTTGACCCGGCGATACGGACATCATGGACGGCGAGGCGCTCATGCGGGCCGCTTATCCCCCTTCAGGCCACGGACGAAACGGATTCTGCGTGTGCAAACCCGTCAAAGCTAAACAATAGTCACATCCATCAACGGCGCGAGGTGCAGCTGTCCGTCGCCGAGGTTCAAAATAATATCACGCCCGGCGAACGCCTCCATGCCCAACAGGGCGTCCGGGTAGTTGGGCAGCGCGCGATCGGCGTAGACCGCCATCGTCACGTCGCGCCAGGTTTCCGACCCCAAAGCCACGCTCTTCGCCTCAATCAGACGCGCCCTGGCCACCCCGCCCAGGACGATGCTTGACCCTTCCCGTTCCGGGCGGCCGTCCAGCAGGCCCGCCGACTGCGCGACGCCTTCGCTCACAGCCAGAAGGGCGGAAGAGCCGGTATCGAGCACGGCCTCAACCCTGACGCCCTCCACGACCGTATCGGCGATCAGGGACGTGCCGGCCCGCCGCACGGGCATGGCGCGATAGGCCGGCGACAGCTCCGTCTGCGCCTTGCGGAACAGACGCAACCGCCGTCGGCGCAGGTCCATCTCCAGAGCGGCCTGCATCAGCAGGTCCTGGCCCAGGATCAGCGGCGCCCCCAGCCCCTCCTCTTCCGACAGAGGTCCGAGGTCCAGAATTCCTGCACGCAGGCGGTCGATGCGCGCCTCGCCGAACGTCAGGTCCAGCGTCACGCCTCGGCCCATCTGGGCGCGCCCATCCACCCCATAGGCGATCAGCGGCATGTCGAAGAAACGATCCAGCCCCAGTTCGGCCACCAGCCGCCGGTCGATCACCGAATACTGGGCGCCGCTGTCGATCAGCGCCGTCAGCTCGCGTCCCGCCAGCCGCACCGGCACGGTCGGCAACAGGGTCCGAGGCGCGACGAACTGAAGCCAGCCGCTGCTTCCGTCGGCGCCGAAGGTCACGCCGGGACGCCGCCACAGCACATGATCCTTGAGCCACAATCCGCCGCCGACGGCGGCGGCGGCGGCTCCGGCGCGAATGAAAAGGGAGCGGCGGTTCATCGGCCTGACATGAACCGGGCGCGGCCCCGACGCCAGCCCTTTTCGCTCGATACAGGCGTCGCGCCGGAGCCGGGCGCCTGATCGCCCAGTCGCAACCAGGTTGTTGCGTCATCTGGCGAAATTTCCCTTGGAATACGCAAAATAATCATGACGAAACAGCCAACGACGGCTAGAAACAACCTCGATATGACGAATTCAGCTGATCGCTACATCTCGACGCGCGGCGACGCCGCTCCGACCCGTTTCTCGGACGCCCTGCTGCGCGGAATTGCGCCGGACGGCGGCCTCTATATGCCTCAAGCCTGGCCCGCCCTGCCGGTCGACGCCACCCTGCCGGGACGCAGCTACGCCGAGATCGCCAAGGCGGCGATGGCGCCCTTCATCGGCGACGCCCTGCCCACAGGCGCGCTGGACCGTGCGCTGGAGCGTCTGACCAAGGGCTTCGACCATCCGTTGGTGACGCCGCTGGTCGAGCTGGAGCCGGGCCTGTTCGTGCTCGAACTGTTCCACGGCCCGACGGCGGCGTTCAAGGATCTGGCCATGCAGTTGGTCGCCGCCCTGTCGGACGAGGCCCTTGCCGCGACGGGCGAGACCCTGACCCTGCTGACCGCCACCAGCGGCGACACCGGCGCCGCCGCCGTGCGCGCCTTTGCGGGCGCCGAGCGCATCAAGCTGATTGTCCTGCACCCGCTGGACCGCGTCTCGCCGGTGCAGCGCAAGCAGATGACGACGGTCGAGGCCGACAACGTCCTGAACCTGGCCGTGCGCGGCGACTTCGATGACTGCCAGCGTCTGGTGAAGGGGCTGCTGGCCGAGGAATCCTTACGCGAACAGGGCCGCCTGTCCTCGGTCAACTCGATCAACTGGGGTCGTCTGGCGGGGCAGATTCCCTATTACGTCTCGGCCACGGCCCAGTTGGGCCAGGCGGCGACCTTCGTGGTGCCGACGGGCAATTTCGGCGACGCCTTCGCCGGGATCGCAGCGCGCAAGATGGGCCTGCCCGCCGCCGGCTTCGTCGCCGCCGTCAACCAGAACGACGCCCTGGCCCGCGCCATCAACGACGGCGTCTACGCCCGCCGCCCGGCAGTCGAAAGCGGCAGCGTGTCGATGGATGTGCAGGCGCCGTCCAACTTCGAGCGTCTGGTGTTCGAGGCTTCCGGCCGCGACGCCGAGGCCACCCGCGCCGTGTTCGAGACCTTTGCGCGCGAAGGGTCCGTCACCCTGCCCGCCGACCTGCTGACCGCCCTGCGCGCCGAGGTGTCGGCCGTCTCGGTCGACGAGGCGACGACCAAGGCCGAGATCGCCCACGCCCACGCCGCCTGGGGCCGCATCGTCTGCCCGCACACGGCCGTGGCCCTAGCCGCCGCGCGCCGTCTGGACCGCAACGGCGCGCCGATCGTGGCCCTGTCCACCGCACATCCGTCCAAGTTCGGCGGCTTCGTCTCGGACGTGATCGGCGTCGAGCCGGAACCGGCCCCCGTCATCCGCGCCCTGGGGGACCGCCCCGAACGCCTGACGGTGATCGAGAACACGCCCGAAGCGGCGCTGGCGGCGGTGAAGGGGTTTGCTGGCTGACGAAGGCCCTAGTAGACGTGCTCATAGCGCCATCCAGTCAGATCCAGCAGCATCAGACTATAGGCGCGTACGGGCCCCGCCTCTGGCGACCAGCGAGTGATATAGATGTAATTTCCCGCTTCGGCGCTCTCGAGTATCCAACGGGCGCCGTCCAGGCCGCCGCCGCACAGTTCCGCGGGTCGTTGAAAAGGCCTCAAACGGTCACGCGCCTCCTCCAGGCGTTCCCCTTCATCCGCCGAGAGAATCCGCTGCTCAGTCCGGGCTATTTCACCCGGATCGTAGCCGCCTCGACCCGTCAGTTCTTTGGCGGTCATACGTATCTGATCGTTCGGAAGCCAATCTATCCGAACGAAAACTGGCGCATGGAAAGAACGAAGCCAGGTGAACCGTTCAGAACGAAGCACCCCTTGCTTTTCAGATTGAGTGTAGAGAGACGGCTCACTCGCCGCTCGCCAGTGACGAGAGAACCAGTCGTTCAAGAAGTCGTCCACGACCATGACGGGCTTGTCCCAGCAGGCGGTCAGTTCCAGCGGAACCCTTCCCACCTCATCTTCAGGCCAGGGCTGTACAGGCTGGCTCCAGAGCCTTTCCGGTAAATACTGAATGCGCGTCGTCGCCATGTAACCGAGCCACAGCGCGGCAACGACAGCCATCAAGCCTAGAACCAGCCCTACGCCGCGATTCATGACGTCGCCTCCCCCCCAAAGATTGGCAGTCGCAGGGTCGAAGAACAACCGTTAAACCGGCTCCGCCGCCTTCCCGTAGTTCTGCCGTCGGAAGAATGGCGCCGAGTCCTTGGGCGTGCCCAGATACGCCCTCGACGATCAGCGGTCGCCCGTCGAGCGCGTGATCGCGGCCCGCATCCCCTCGGCGTGCAGGGCGCCGGACGGGGCGATCTTGTCATTGGGCGTCTCGGCGGGGCCGGTGTTAGGGGTCCGGTTCTCCGGGATGCCGTCGTGGGTTTGCTCGGCCTTGCGCGCGACAGCGGCTTTCAGATTGCGCGTGGCCGAAGTCGATGAGCGACGACGCTTCTGTTCATCGGCCGCGCGCTGGATCGCCTCGGCCAGTTGGGCCTTCTTTTCACGCGCGCCCGTATCGATATTAGCCTGCCCCTCGCGGCTGGCCTTACGGGTGCGGGTGCGGATCATCCGCTGGGCGCGGTCGCGCCGCTCGCGCAGCCGTCGCAGAAGATCGGTCAGTTGGGCGTCGGTCAGGTGCGCCGCCGCACGGCTCATCTCCACCCACTCCGCCTCATTACGGTCCAGGGCGCGGTTCTTGTCGGCTGCGGTCATGCTGTCCTCCATTCTGAGATGTAGAGGGAGCGCATGGGCGGCCAAGCTTGTTCCCCGGTTGCGGCGCCTTGTCCCGTCGCACGGACAGGAATGGAAAAGGCGGCCCCTTCGCATGAAGAGGCGCCTTGACCGCACAGGGTTCAGGCCGGTTCCGCCGCCTTCCAGTAACTGAGGCGCCGGAAGAAGGGCGCCGGGTCCTTGGGCGTGACCAGATTGGCGGGGTCGTGGAACAGGCGATCGTGCAGGCGCGTCAGGGTGAAGCGCACCGCCGCCGCCGCACCCAGTTCCGGCAGGGCCTGACGCTCGGCATCCGACAGGGGGCGCACCGACTCATAGCCCTTCTGGAAGGCGCGCAGGGCCGACGGCATCGGCCGTCCCTCGGCGTCGAACCCCCAGGCGCTGAGCGCGATGGCCAGATCATAGGCCAGCACGTCGACGCAGGCGAAGTAGAAGTCGATCACCCCGCCCACATCCGTCGCTCCATGCTCGTTTACGGCGAACAGCACGTTGTCGGGGAAGTAGTCGGCATGGATCGGCCCGCGCGGCAAGGCCGATGCGCTCTGGGCCGGATCGCTCCACGGCCGGGACAGGTCCGGCAGCAGGCGCTGTATCTGCTCCAGCATCCGGCGATCCTCGCCCGCAGCGACCGTATCGCAGCGCGCGGCCAGATCGGCCCAGGCGCGCGGCCCGACCGGGTTTTCGCGCACGCCCTCATAGTCGGCCGCATCCAGATGCAGCAGGGCCAGAACCTGGCCGGCGCGATACTGGTCCTTGTCCGTCGGCTGGCGCTTCCAGGCGCCGGGCGTCCACTCGACGATGGCGGCGGCGCGGTCGTTCAGGCGACCGATCACCTGGCCGTGCAGGTCCGCCACCGGCGCGGGCGTCGGAAAGCCCTGCGCCGCCAGCCGCCCTGTCAGACCCAGGCAAAACGGCAGGGCGGAAGCCTCGGTCCGCCCCTCGAACAGGGTCAGGACATAGGCGCCCGTGTCCGTCACCAGACGATAGTTGGTGTTCTCGACCCCCTCGGCGATCGGGGTCAGTTCAACCAGCCCGCCGAGAGGGTAACGCATGAGATAGTCGTCGGCCTGTTGCGGCGTGACGGGCGTGAAGACGGCCATGACTAGACAAGCTCCGCAGCGGCGCGCCGGGCGCGCATGACGTCGGCCACATCGGCCAGCACGCTCTCGGTCGTGGCCCAGCGCCCGGCGCCGCGCCCCTTGCACGTCCACACCCGGCCGTCCTGACCATAGACCTTCAAGGCGTTGCGCTCTCCGTTCAGCGACAGGAAGAGCGCGTCCTGAAGTTCGCCGTCAAGACGGACATAGGCGTCCAGTTCGCCGTCGCGATCGAAACAGGCGCCGATCTGGCGCACCGGCGCATCGCCCAGCGGGGTTTCGGCGGCCAGCACGTCGCGCGGCAGGGCCTCGGGCGAACGGCCGAAAGCCTCGAACGACAGCAGCTTGACCTTGGCCTCGGCGTCGAAACCCTCCAGGTCCGACGAGGGGTCCTCCTCGGCGAAACCGGCGGCGCGGGCGTCGGCCAGGGCGTCGGAGAAGGTCGCCCCCTCGCCCAGACGCTGCAGCATGAAGTTGACCGTGCCGTTCAGCACCGCCTCGAAACCGACCACAGGCCCGGCGGCGCGCGCGGCGCGCAGGGTCTCGATCATCGGAGAGCCGCCGCCGACCGAGGCCGACCAGGCGACGCGACAGCCGTTGGCGTCGGCGAGGGCCTGAAGGCCCTGCGGATTGCGGGCCACCGCCTGCTTGTTGGCGCTGACCACGTCGCAGCCCGCTTCCAGCGCGCGACGGATCAAGGCATGGCCCGCCTCGCCTTCGGACAGGGCTTCCAGCAACAGGTCGGGTTTCTTGGCCAGCAGGGCGTCGACGTCGTTGGTGAACAGTTCGGCCGGGGCGGCGACGTCGCGCGGCTTCTTGGGATCACGGACCAGAACGCCGACGACTTCAAAACGGCTGTCGGGCAGAAGGCGGCTGAGCAGACCGCCGCCGACGACCCCGCATCCGGCCACGGCGACCTTCAGCGGCGCCGTGGCCTGCACCGGTCCCGGAGGGGCGCCGCGATCGCCGACCACCGTGCCCTCGGCGCGGCCCAGGGCGGCCACTTCGATCTCGACCGCCCGTGCCTGGGCCAGGTCGATGGCGTCATGCTGGACCAGGGCCCCGCCCACCTGGCGCGCCGTCTCCCACGAGGCGCGGCGATAGCGCAGGGGCGTCCCCGCGCTGACGGCCGGATCGCGGTCGTAGAGGCCGTCCACATCCTTGACCAGACGCACGCGGTCCAGTCCCAGCTCAGCCGCCAGAACCACCGCCGTCAGGTCCGATCCGCCCCGGCCCAGCAGGGCGACGCGGCCATTGGGCCGCACCGCGCCGAATCCCGGAACGACCACCACCTCATGCGCCTCCAGGGCGCGCTGGAGCTGATCGCCCTTCAGGCAGACGGGGCGGGCGTGCTGGCTGGGCCCTTCGGCGACGATGCCCAGTTCGCGCACCGACAGGCCGATAGCGTCCAGCCCGACCCGATCGCAGGCGACGGCGACCAGAGCCGCGGCCTTTTCCTCGCCCAGCACGACATAGGCGGGCAGAAGCTCGTTCTCGTGGTCGAGGCCCAGGCTGCGCGCCTCGGACAGCAGCTTGTCGGTCTGGCCGGCCAGGGCGGAGACGACGGCGACCACCTTACGGCCGGCGCGGACGTGGCTGTAGATTTCGCTGGCGACGGCCGGGGCCTGAGAGGCGTCGCGCAGAACGGACGAACCGAACTTCAGCACCACCACTTGGGCGGCGAGGGCGAGGGCTTCGACCGGTTTGGGCTGATCGGCGACGAGGGCGAGAGAGGCGGACATGGACGTTTCCTGAAGGCTGGGTCTGGGAGGATTTCTAGAGAGGTCGGCGGGTTCTGGAGTGGATTTGAGGCAATAAAAAACCCGCCCGGGGGTCCGGGCGGGTGATCGGTTTTCTGCGTCTCGCCCTAAACGGCGCGCATCATCCGGTCCCCGCCCGCAAGGGCATGGTGGTGGTACCGGTGGCGGTAATCATGGACGCGAAGAGACCCGTCGCCGAGCCGGCGATCATGGTCGTCTTCATGGTGGCGAGGCGGTAAGGCACAGGCGGCGTCCGGTTGGAAATCGTGCCTTAGGGTGAGCCAGGGCGCCGCATCGCGTCAACCCCGCATCGAAATAATTTTTCTCGACATCGCTCCCACAGGCCTATTTCGCCGTCAGCTTGGAGCGCTTTCGTCCAAACGGGGTGAAATTTTTCGCTTGACCGGCGCCCTTCGCAACCGCACCGTAAGCTCACTCATCAAGACCGGCTGAGGGATTAGGCCCTTTGACGCCGGGGCAACCATCGGGTTCCGCCCGAAACGGTGCCAACTCCTGCGGGGTTCTTCGGGCTTGCCTGAATGGACCGCGAGAGATGGGTGGAGCGTCGACGAGGCGACGCGCCACAGGTCTGTCACTGCATGGGTTCCTTGGCGAGCCGTATCTGCTGAGTGACCGAGACCAATGACCCTGGCCCTGATCGATCCCGCCGTCCCCGCCGAGGAACCCGCCTGTCGGTCGGTTTCCGCACGCCGCCCGTCCAAGCTCCTGCAACGCGAGGGCGCCCATGACGTCGCGGTTCCGATCCCCGACGGCTTCGAACTGGATTTCGGCGGAACCCTGAACCAGAAGCAGGTCATCGGCCGCCTGCACGGCAAGCCGGGCGCTCCGCTGATCGTGGTCGCAGGCGGGATTTCCGCCGACCGCTACGTCCACCGCACCGAGACCAAGGGACTGGGCTGGTGGTCCGGCGCCGTGGGCGTGCGCGCGCCGATCGACCTGACCCGGTTCCGCGTCCTGGCCTTTGATTTCGCGCCGGAATTCGGCGAGGGCGTGACGGAGCCCAAGAACCCGCTGACCATCACCACCCAGGATCAGGCGCGGCTGCTGGCCCACCTGCTGGACCATCTGGGCGTGGACAAGGTCGCCGCCTTCATCGGCTGTTCCTACGGCGGCATGATCGCCCTGGCCTTCGGCGAGATCTTCCCCGACTGGGCCGAGCAGCTGGTGGTCGTGTCCGCCGCCCACCGCCCTCACCCGCTGGCCACCGCCTGGCGCGGCATTCAGCGCCGCATCCTGCAACTGGGCCTTGAGACCGGCCGCATCGATCAGGCCGTCGGCCTGGCGCGCGAACTGGCCATGACCACCTATCGCACCCAGGAAGAGTTCGGCGACCGCTTCGATTCCGAGGCTCCCAGCCATGCGGGCCAGGCCTATCCGGTTTGCGACTATCTGACGGCGCGCGGGCGGGCCTATCGCGACCGCACCACCCCCGCCCGCTGGTTGACCCTGTCCGATTCCATCGACCGCCACCGCGTCGAGCCCGAGGCCATCACCGCCCCCGTCACCCTGGTCGGCTTCACCACCGACCGCCTGTGCCCCATCGACGACATGAGGGAGCTGGCCGACCGTCTGCCGAACCTCTGGCGCTTCGAACAACACGCTTCCGTCTACGGCCACGACGCCTTCCTGAAGGAAGACAGACTGGTCGCCGAAATTCTGACTTCCGTACTGAAGGATATCGACCAATGAGCCGCGCCCGTCCCGCCGATCCCCGCACCATCGCCGCCCGCTCGGGCGTCGATACGGACACGGCCCACGGCGCGGTCATGCCGGCCCTGTATCTGTCGTCCAACTATTCCTTCGCCGCCTTCGGACAGCCGCGCAAATACGACTACTCGCGCTCGGGCAATCCGACCCGCGACGTGCTGGCCGAGACCCTGGCCGAGCTGGAAGGCGGCGCCGGGGCCGTCATCACCGCCACCGGCATGGCGGCGGTCGACCTGCCGCTCAGCCTGCTGGAGCCCGGCGACCTGCTGATCGCGCCGCACGACTGTTACGGCGGCACCCACCGCCTGCTGTGCGCCCGCGCGAGGAAGGGCCATTTCCGCGTCGCCTTCGTCGATCAGAACGACAGCGCGGCCCTGGACGCCGCCCTGGCCGACGGCTGCAGGCTGGTGCTGGTCGAGACCCCGTCCAACCCTCTGCTGCGCGTCACCGACATCGCCGAGGTCTGTCGCCGCGCCCACGCCGTGGGGGCCAAGGTGGTGTGCGACAACACCTTCCTGTCGCCGGCCCTGCAACGGCCGTTGGAGCTGGGCGCCGACCTCGTGGTCCACTCGACCACCAAATACATCAACGGCCATTCCGACGTGGTCGGCGGCGCCGTGATCGCGGCCGATCCGGCCGATCATGAACAGCTGGCCTGGTGGGCCAACTGCCTGGGCGTCACCGGCTCGCCGTTCGACGCCTATCAGACCCTGCGCGGCCTGCGGACCCTGTTCACCCGCATCGAGCGTCAGCAGGCGACGGCGGGCGCCGTAGCGGCGGCGCTAGAACGGCACCCGGCGGTCAAGGCGGTCCACTATCCCGGCCTGACCAGCCACCCGGGCCATGCCCTGGCGTCGCGCCAGCAGTCCGGGCCGGGCGCCATGCTCAGCTTCGAACTGACCGGCGGGACCGAGGCCGTGCGTCAGGTGATCGAGCAGCTGGAAATCTTCACCCTCGCCGAATCCCTGGGCGGCGTCGAAAGCCTGATCGCCCACCCGGCCACCATGACCCACGCCGCCATGACGCCCGAAGCACGCGCGACGGCGGGCATCACCGACGGGCTGCTGCGCCTGTCGGTCGGACTGGAACATCAGGACGACATCCTGGCCGACCTGACCCAGGCGCTGGATGCGGTGACGCTGAAGGCGGCGGCTTAGTCAGGCGCGCTAGGCCACGGCCCGCGCCAAGGCCTCCATCCGCCCGCGCGCGTCCAGATCGCGTGCGTCGTCCAACGCGAACTGGCCCATCATCCGATCCAGCTCGACCGCGTCCGAAGCCAGGGCATGGCTGGCGGCGGTCGACTGTTCGACCATGGCCGCGTTCTGCTGCGTGACCTGATCCATCTGGGTCACGGCGATATTGACCTGTTGCAGGCCGCTGGACTGTTCCTGCGAGGAGGCGACGATCTCTTCGGCGATCAGGGTCAGGCGCTCGATCTGACCAGCGATCCGCTCCAGCGCCTGGCCGGTATCGCCGACCAGGGCCACGCCCGCCCCGACCTGACGGCCGGATTCCGAAATCAGCGTCTTGATCTCCTTGGCCGCAGAGGCCGAGCGCTGGGCCAGCGCCCGCACCTCGGACGCCACGACCGCAAAGCCGCGCCCGGCGTCGCCCGCCCGCGCCGCCTCAACGCCTGCGTTCAGCGCCAGCAGATTGGTCTGGAAGGCGATCTCATCAATCACGCCGATGATGGCGCTGATCTGGTTGGACGACTGCTCGATGGCGCCCATGGCGGCGATGGCGCGGCCGACCACGGCCTGTCCTTCGACGGCTTCGGACCGGGCGCCGCGCACTACGCCGCCCGCCTCTATCGCGCCCTCGGCCGAGCGGGCCACAGTGGCGGTGATCTGCTCAAGGGCCGCCGCCGTCTCTTCCAGGCTGGCGGCCTGCTGTTCGGTGCGGCGAGACAGGTCGTCAGAGGCCTGCGAAATCTCGCGGGCGCTGGCGCCGATGGCGGCGGCGCGTTCAACGATCACCCGCATCACGCCCTGCAGCCGGTCCATCGCCGCGTTGAAGTCGGCGCGCAGCCCTTCATATTCCGGCGCGAACGGGTCGTTGAGACGGAAGGCCAACTGGCCGCCCGACAGGCGCTCCAGTCCCCTGGCCACGCCGTCGACCACCTGGGCCTGCTGGCGGGCCGCCTCGGCGTCGCGGGCGGCCTGTTCCTGACGCTCAATCTCCGACGCGAGGCGGGCCGTTTCGGCCTCGGCCTCCAGCCGCACCTTCTCCTCGGCGTTCTGTTTGAAGGTCAGGACGGCGTCGGCCATGCGTCCGATCTCGTCGCGACGACCGATCGCGGGAATGGCGACGTTCAGGTCGCCGCCGGCCAGACGGCTCATGGCGCGGGTCATGGCCTCGACCGGGCGGCTCAACGCCCCGATCAGCCACAGGGCGGCGGCGACGGCGATGGCCAGAGCCAGCACGCCGCCGATGGCGAAGGAGACATAGGCCTGAACAAAGGCGCCGGATTTGGCCAGGCTGACGACCTCTGCCTCTGCGGCTTCCTTGGCGCGGATGGCGGCGACGGCCGTCCGGATATCGGTCAGCTTGGCCACCTGTCCGACGTGGGCCAGAGCCTCGCCGCGGGCGGCCGGGTCGCGAGCCTCATCCATGGTCGCCTGAGCCTGCTCCTGAAAGGCGGCGGCGGCGGCGCGAATCTGCGCCTGCTCCTGGCCATAGACGCCCTTGATGTCAGAAGCCGCCAAATCGGCCAGGCGCGCAGGCAGGTCGCGCCGTCCCGCTTCGTACTGTTCCAGCACGGCCGGATCTCCAGTCAGGACGTAGCCGCGCATCGCGTTCTGCTGCTCGACAGCGGCGGCCAGCAGACGGTCAGACGCCTTCATCACCTCGCGCGACGTGAGGTCCGCCGCGTCGGCGCGTTGCAGCGAGACCACGCACCACAGGACGATCAGGGTCGCCGCCCCGCAGGCCCCGATCACCGCCATGAAGGACAGGATCAGCTTCTTCGGCACGGACAGGTTCTGCAGCATGACGTACGGCTCAGACAGAGGGAGGTTCAGCCTCGCTCCTACCCCGCCGTTGTTCGATAAAGTGTTAGCGCCCGCCTGCGGGCATCTACTTAGTCGCGCTCACAGCGCCTTCAGCACCACCGAAAGCGCCGTCAGCAACAGATAGACAGCGAAGGCCCGACGCAGGACCTTGCGGTTCAGCCGGTGCGCCAGCCGCGCCCCATAGGGCGCCGTCAGCGCCGTCAGCAGCCCCATGATGACGGCCGCCGGCACATTGACGTAGCCCAGCGACAGCGGCGGCCGCCCCGGCGCGTCCCAGCCGAAGAAGGCGAAGCCCAGCGCCGCCGCCGCCCCGATGGCCAGGCCGAAGCCCGAAGCGGTCGCCACCGCCTGATGGATCGGGCGTCCGCACAGGGTCATCATCATGCCGCCGAAACTGCCGCCGCCCACGCCCATCATGGCGGACAGCAGGCCGATGCCTGTCCCCACGCCGCGACGCCCCCAGCCCGTCGGCAGGTCTTTTCTCAGCGTGAACCGCTCGGGCATCAGCCCCATCTGCGCCGCGACCAGCAGCAGGCAGGCGCCGTAGACGATCGCCAGCCCCTCCATCGAGGTGAAGCCCGCAATCGCCGCCCCGACCAGACCGCCGAACGCCACCCACGGCGTCCAGGTCTTCAGCACCGTCTCATCCACCGCCCCGTGCGCCCGGTGCGTGGCCAGCGACCTCAGCGAGGTGGCGACGATGGTCAGAAGCGAGGTGCCGATGGCGACGTGCAGATTGCTTTCACCCCCGACGCCCAGAACCGAAAAGGCGTAGAACAGGGCCGGGACCAGCACCGTCCCGCCGCCGACGCCGAACAGGCCGCCGATCACCCCGGCGATCGCCCCTGCCCCCACAAGGGCGGCGAGCATCAGGGCGAGTTCGGAAAGGGGAAGGGCGCTCATGGCTTGGGCATAGCCGCAGCCTTGACCAGCGTCATCACGGAAAGCGCGCCAACCTTCCTCTCTTTTCGTCATCCTCCGGCGCCCGTAGGGCGACCGGGGGACCCAGCGGCGCCCGAAGGGCGAAACTCTACGCGCCGCGCTTAGCAAAGATCGCCTTCGGCGCCGCTGGGTCCTCGGTCAAGCCGGAGGATGACGAAAGAAACAAGGTGACGCCTAAGGGATCAGGCCGCCTCTTCGCTCTCGCCCAGACGGGCCTTTCGCGCCTCGGCCTCTCGCACGGCGTCGACCGCGCGATCGACCACCTCCAGCCCTGCGCCGGATTTCACCCCTTCGACGGTCAGGATGCGACGGAAGGCGCGCGCCCCTGCCCGGCCGTGCATCAGCCCCAGCATATGGCGGGTCATGCTCGCCAGATTGGCGCCTTCGTCCAGCCGCGCGGCCATATAGGGACGATACCGCTCCAGCGCCTCGAACACGTCCACGTCCAGCGTCGCCTCGCCGAAAATGCGCCGATCCACCTGACCCAGCAGGGCCGGCTCGTGATAGGCGGCGCGGCCCAGCATGACGCCGTCCAGTTGCACCCCGTCATCGGCCTTCAGATGCGCCTCGGCCTGATCCAGATCGCCGATCCCGCCGTTGATGCAGATGGTCAGATGCGGCCGCTCGCGCTTCAGCCGACGCACCAGTGCGTAGTCCAGCGGCGGCACGTCCCGGTTCTCCTTGGGCGAAAGGCCTTTCAGCCAGGCCTTGCGGGCATGGACGACAAAGTGGGTGATCCCCGCCGCCGCCGAGGCGTCGACCGTGGCGAACAGGCTTTCCTGCGGGTCCTGATCATCGACGCCGATGCGGCATTTGACGGTGGCCGGGACACTGACCGCCTCCTTGATCGCCGCCATGCAGTCGGCCACCAGCTCCGGCTCGCGCATAAGACAGGCGCCGAAACGGCCCGACTGCACCCGGTCCGACGGGCAGCCGACGTTCAGATTGATTTCGTCATAGCCATAGGCCTCGCCGATCTTCGCCGCCTCGGCCAGTTGCGCCGGATCCGAACCGCCCAACTGAAGCGCCACCGGATGCTCGACCGCGTCAAAGCCCAGCAGGCGGTCGCGGTCGCCGTGGATCACCGCCGGCGCCGTCACCATCTCCGTATACAGCAGAGCCCGCGTGCTCAACGCGCGGTGGAACGCCCGACAGTTGCGGTCCGTCCAGTCCATCATGGGCGCCACGGACAGCCTATAAGATTGATTTATCGGCATTCTTTAGCAGGATCAAAAGGTTAGATGGCGGCGGAAGCACTCGAATTCGCGACGTTTTTTCCGGGTTTTCGACACATCAATACGCACAGAGCGCACACGAAATGGCGACCTACTCGAAACTCCCGTCAGGAACGTGGCGGGTCCAGCGGAAGGGTCGCTATATAAGCGAGACCTTCCTCAAACGCGATGATGCACGCCTAGGCGGGCAGTTGTTCATCGGCGAGATCAAGCTCATCCTCGCCCATTACGCGGCTACGAGGCGCGAACCAGGATGCTGACCTTTGACAACATGGGAGCGCCCGAACCACGTTTCGCGGCGTTCAGATCCGCGACGCCAGCACCGTCATGGGCATGGGTCCGGACATGACGACGCGATCATGGAACGCCTTGAGCGAGAACCCAGGACGGCGCTCAGCCTCTGTCCGTAACCGGGCGATCTCGATCTCGCCCAGCTTATAGGCGCAGGCCTGTCCCGGAGCGGCGCAGTAGCGCTCGATCTCGCGCTCCGCTCTGTTCTCAGGCTCGGCGGCCGTGGCGATCATGTAGCGGATCGCCTCCTCGCGGCTCCAGCCCTTGGCGTGCAGGCCGGTGTCGACCACCAGGCGCGCGGCGCGGAACAGGAAGCTTTGCAGATAGCCGATGCGGCCGAACGGATCGTCGTCGTAGAAGCCCATCTCGTCAGCCAGCCGTTCGGCGTAGAGGCCCCAGCCTTCGGAATAGGCCGAGAAGCCCGTCAGGCGTCGATAGAGCGGCAGGTCCCCCGCTTCACGCGCCAGCGCGCCCTGAAACAGGTGGCCGGGCGCCGCCTCATGATAGGTCAGGGTCTTCAGGCTCCAGCGCGGCCAGTCCGCCGTGTCCTTCAGGTTGATGTAGTAGATGCCCGGCCGCGACCCATCCAGGCTGCCGCCCGAGGCGTAGCCGCCGGGCGCCCCGCCTTCGATCTCCACAGGGATGCGGCGGATCTCAAAGCCCCCGCGCGGCACGGTGGCGAAGACCTCGGGCATGCGGGCCCGGACCTTGACCATTTCCGCCTCGAGATAGGCCAGCAGTTCGGCGCGTCCGGCGTCGGTATTGGCGAACAGGAAGCGCGGTTCGCGGTTCAGGGCGGCGACGCGCGCGCCGACCGTGCCGCGCGTATAGCCTTGAGCCTTCAGCAATCCGTCGAGGCGCCCGGTCAACTCCGCCACCTGGTCGCGGCCGATGCGGTGAATCTCATCCGCCGAATAGGCCGTGGTCGTGTAGGTCTTCAGATTCAGCGCGTAATAGGCTTCGGGGTCCGGCAGGCGCGAGCCGATCCCGGCGTCGTGGACCGCCCGGGCGCGATGGCGCTCCAGGGCTGAGATCTGGCGCGTCAGGGCCTGACGGATCGGCCCTTCAAACAGGGCGACGGCCGCCGCCTCGGGATCGTCCAGCCCCTGCTCATGCGCGCGGCGCGTCAGGGAGCGGATCATGGCCTTGTCGCGCGCCTGGCCGTCGCGAAGGGCCTTCAACTGGGCCAGAGCGCCGTCCAGCAGGAAGTCAGGCGGGACGATCCCGGACGAAGCATTGGCCTCCGCCCGGTCGGTGTCCTGGTCCAGAGCCCTGGAGAAGGCGGCCATGCGCGACAGCGCGGCGTCGACGTCCTCGGCCGTCTTGACCGGATGCTGGGCGTCCAGAAAATCCGGCGTCGTGGAATAGACGCCGCCGATCTGGCTGACGATGTAGGGGCTTTCGCGCCAGCTTTCCGACTTGTGGAAGGGGAAAGCCCGGTAGCCCGCCGAGCACTCAAGCTGGAACAGGGCGATTTCCCGGCTCAGGCGCGCCTCGGCCGAAAGGGGCGCCGGATCCACCGCGCGCACGGCGGCCAGATCGGCGGCCGCCTTGTCCCGCGCCGCTGTGGCGGCCGATTGAGACCGATCCGCCAGCTTGAAGCGCTGGGCCGCACGCGCCCCGACATCCAGACCCAGGCCCGTCACCACTTCCGGCGCCCGGTCCAGCCCGGCCTGAAGCTGGCCGTCCAGCAGGGCGTCCAGTTGGGCGTCGGCGGTGCGCGTCTCCGCCCAGGCCGGGCCCGAGGCCGCCGCCAGCGCCAGCCCCGAGCCGGCCGCCAGCATCCCTCGCCTGTTCATGCGCGTCATGTCGATCATAGGTCTCTCGCTCCCCTGCCCTGCTCGCTCAGCCGCGACTTACCACACCGGCACGCGCTTGGCTGGCGGCAGATAGAGGGCCTCGCCCGGCTGAACGTCAAAGGCGGCGTACCAGGCGCTCAGATTGCGCGCGGCGTCCGCACGATAAGGGCCCGGCGCGTGCACGTCGGTCAGCAGGCGGCGACGCAGGGCCGCGTCGCGGTACCGGCTGCGGTAGTTCTGGGCCCAGCCCAGGAAGAAGCGCTGTTCCCCGGTAAAGCCATCCAGAACCGGCGCCTCAGCCCCCTTCAGCGACAGTTTCCACCCATCAAAGGCCGCAGACAGCCCCGCCACGTCGGCGATGTTCTCGCCCAGGGTCAGGCGCCCGTTCACCGAAGCATCGTCGAAGGGCTTGTAGGCGTCGTACTGGGCGATCAACTGATCGGTCGCCGCGGTGAAGCGCGCCTTGTCAGAGGCCGTCCACCAATCCCGCAGTCGCCCGCGCGCGTCGAACTGAGAGCCCAGATTGTCGAAGCCGTGGGTGATCTCATGGCCGATCACGCCGCCGATCGCGCCATAGTTGACGGCCGGATCGGCATTGGGATCGAAGAAGGTCGGCTCCAGGATGGCGGCCGGGAAGATGATGGAATTCTGCGACGGGGCGAACAGGGCGTTCACCTCCTGCGGGACCATGAACCACTCGCCGCGATCAACGGGCTGACCCAGCTTGGCCAACTGGCGGCGGTACTCGATCAGGCTGGACCGCTCCAGGTTGCCGAAGGCGTCATCGGCCCGCACCGTCAGGCTGGCGTAGTCACGCCAGGTGGCGGGATAGCCGACGCCGACGCGCATCGCCTTCAGCTTGGCCTGGGCTTCGGCCTTGGTCTGGGGCGACATCCAGTCCAGCCCCTCGATGCGGCGGGCGAAAGCGGCCTTGATATTGGTCACCATGGCCTCGACCTCGGCCTTGGCCTCTGCCGGGAAATAGCGCGCGACATACATCCGACCGACGGCGTCGCCGAGCGCGCCGTTGGTGGCCGCAACCGCCTTCTTCCATCGCGGCGATTGCTGCGGCGTGCCCGACAGGGCCTGGCCGTGGAAAGCGAAATGCTGCTCGACAAAGGCCTTGGACAGCCAGGGCGCGGCGCGGTCGACAGCATGGAAGGCCAGATAGTCGCGCCACGCCTCCATCGGCTCGGAAGACGCCAGAGCCGCCAGTCCGGTCACAGCATCGGTCTGCCAGACCTTGACCGTCTGCTGCTGGGCCAGGCCCGCGGCGGCGAAGAAGGCGTCCCAGTCCAGCCCCGGCGCGCGCTGGGCGAACTCGGCCTTGGCCCAGGTGTTGTTGGCCTTCTGCACGTCGCCCGTGTCCAGCTGGCTCCAGTGGCTGCGGGCGATACGGGTCTCGAGCGCCATGACGCGTGCGGCGCGCGCTTCAGCCTGATCGAGACCCGCCAGACGCAGGGTCGCGGCCACATGCGCCTGATACTGGCGGCGCAGGTCGGCGAAGCGCGGCGCCGGGTCCAGGTAGTAGTCGCGGTCCGGCATCCCCAGCCCGCCCTGCATCAGATAGGGGGCGTAGCGCTCCGGCTCGTCCAGGTCCTGGGCCACCCACAGGCCCAGCGGCCGGTCGGTGTAGTAGTTGGTGGCGTTCAACGGATCGACATCCGCCCGCATGACGCCGCCCAGATAGGCCGACAGGGCGCGGCGGTCGTTCAGGGCGGCGATGCGCGCCAGTTCGGCCTGGACCGGCTGGGCGCCCCTGGTCTCCGCCGCCGCCTCGTCCATCAGGCTGGCGTAGAAGTCGGCCACCTTGGCGGCGTCCTTGTCCTTGCTGGCCCGCGCCTGGGTGATCAGCTCCAGCACCCGGCCGTCGGCCTTCTCGGCGAGGACGCTGAAAGTGTTCCACACCGAGCGGTCGGCCGGAATCTCGGTCGTCTTGACCCAGCCGCCGTTTGCGAAGCCGAAGAAATCGTCGCCGGGGCGCACCGCCCGGTCCATGCCTGCGGCGTCGAAGCCGAAGGTCCCATAGGCGGGCGCCGAGTGCTCGCCCCGCCCGGCATCCGGGCCGGAGCAGGCGGCCAGCAGGCTGAGGGCCGAGGCGGCGGCCAGGATGGTGCGCAGTTTCATCTTCATGGTTTTCTCCCGACCAAGCCGGCTCTCTCGAACTCGATGCTCAAACATTAGAAATCGACGACCGGGGCCTGACGACGCCCCTCGCCCTTGTTCACCACCAGCGTGACCCCGCGCTGTTGATCGTCGTTCAGCACCATCGTCACCTGGCGCCCTTCGTCATTGTTCAGGACCATTGTCAGGTCAGCGCCCGTCGCATGCTCAACGGCGTGTCCCGGCGTCAGGAACAGACGGTCGCCGGCAAAGTCGATCGCCAGCCGAAAGCGCGAGAAGAGCGGCAGGCCCAGGTTGGCGGCCGCAACGTCGCGAACCCAGATACCGTGCGCCTCAGGCACATCGGCGGCGACATCCTCAAGGTCGAAGCCAGCCAGATGGAGACGCTGCACCGTCATCGTCCGCACGGCAGACAGCCCGCCCACGCCGTGACTGCTCCCTTCCGATACGGCTCGCCCGTCCAGCAATCCATGCTCCGCGACATAGCTGGGGAAGAGGGTCAGCGCCTTCGCGCTGCCAAGATCGAACATGCCCAGGACTTCAGGCCCGTCTTCAATGCGGATCGGGACCGCCCGCAGTCCGGTCAGGGTCACCAGGGCGACCTCGCGAGCCGCCGCCGTCGGTCGATAGGCTGCGCGATCGACCATGCGAATACGACTGGCCGCGAAATCAATGTCGATGACGGCTTCATTCATCACCTCCTTGCCCAGAAGCACGGGCAGGGGATGCTTCATGGCGGCCGCCAGAGGTGCAAAATCATAGATGCCGACCGTCAGGTTCTTCAGCGTGACCGCGCCCAGGCGGATATCCACGCCGCGCGCAAGAGCCACGGATTCCGATCCGGACGTGCCGACCGCCGGGATTTCACCCTCGCCGACAATGCCCAGCGCTTCGGCCAGCCCCTTGTCGATCAGGGTGACCTCGGCCCCCGTGTCCAGCATCATGGGCACGTCATGGCCATTGACGGCTCCCGGAATGAAGATCTGACGCTGCTTGTGGAATTCGAAATCCAGCCAGCCGCTGTCGCTACGCCCCGCATCGAACTGAACGACCTGCGCCGCTGCGGGCCTCGAGAAGTCGTCGTCCTCAAAGATCGGGTTCAGCCGAACGTGGTCAGCGATAAAGGCCTCGTGACGATCAGCGTCCGTCATCACCGAGGCGAACGCCATGCGAACGCCCGCCACCCATCGCCAGTCGGAGAAGACGATGCGCTGCTCTCCCTCTCCTTGATCAAGCAGCGCGCCGCACAGCAGGCCCGTGTCCGCTTCAATCAGCAGGGCGTAGCGTCCTTCAGGCGTCGCCCTGCCGACCGAGGTGCAATTCCGGCCGTCGATCAGTTCGACGTCTCCCACAACCAGATCTCCGCCTGCAGGCAGCCGACCCAGATAGAGGCCTTCTTCCTGAACCAGCTTTCGGCTTTCGTTGGTGGAGATCACCTCCACCTGCCCGCTGAGGGTGAGCGCCCAGCTTCCCCGACCATCGCCGCCGCGAATCTGGTGCAAGGGGCCCATACGGCGCTCAACGCGCACCGCCGGTTCCGCCTTCGACAGGTCGAGGCGTCGGTCCAGGCGTCCCTCCAGCCCAGCGACCTTGCTTGTTCCGGCAAGGTGCGCCCCGCGCACGTCGGCGTAGGCCTGACCGCCTCGCCACGCCTGATGGCGCTGGATCAGCTCGACCGCAGAGACAGGGGTAGCCGCATGGGCGGGCTGGCAGGCGATCAGGGCGACGCCCAGCGCCAAAAACATATCGACGTTTTTCATGCGCCTTACAAACTAGTAGCGAACGCTAGTAGTCAACTGAAAAAGTGGTAAGGATGAAATTGTGACGGTCAGATTACGCCGATTTCACTTTTAGTAGCAGCAATAGCAACTAGGTTTATGACCATGACGCCCGAAGACGCCCTCATCCCGCTCGGCTTCACCGAGACCGAAGCCCTGGCCTATTGCGAGCTGCTGCGCGCAGGACCGTCGACCGGCTATCGCATCGCCCAGGGCATCGGGAAGGCGCAGGCCAACACCTACAAGACCCTGTCAACATTGGCCCAGAAGGGCGCCGTCATCGATGACGGGGGCGACCCGCGCTCATTCCGGGCTGTGGCGCCGGATCGTCTGATCGCGGCCCTCACCACGCGCTTCACAGACCAGACCGAGACGGCCGTCGGCGCCCTGGCCCGCCTCAAGAACCACGGCCCCGAGGATCGGCTCTATCAGCTTCGCGTCTCGGACCAGGTCTGGGCCCAGGCCGAAGCCATGATCGACGCCGCCGCCGAAACCCTTCTTTTCGACTGCTTCCCTGAGGTCGAGGCGCGGCTGACAGACTGCCTGGCGCGGGCCGCGTCGCGCGGGGTGGCGACCTGCGGCGTGGTCTACGACGACGTGCGACCGCGTCCCGGCGGCTATCAGGTCGTCCGCTCCCGCACGGCTGAGGGCGTTCTGGAGCGCTGGCCCGGCGCCGAGTTGCGGCTGGCGGTCGACGCCAACCAACATCTCCTGGCCCTGCTTTCCCGCGACCTGACCGAGGTGCGCCACGCTCTGTGGAGCGACAGCGTCTATCTGTCGGTTCAGCAGCACTACGCCCTGTCTGCGGAAATCCGCCTGCACGCCCTGCCCGAGCCTGAGCCCGAGCAGGCCTATGCGCCGCACCTCAGCATCGCGGGCCTGCATCCGCCGGGCCTGCGCAGCCTGCTGGGCCCGCGCCCCGACGGCCGTCCTGTTCGCAACGAGTAGACTCGATGACCATCGCCGACCGTCGTGAATTCCTCGCCGCAGCCGCAGCCTCTTTCGGGGCCGCCCTGGTCCTGGCCGGCCCTGTCCGCGCCGGATCACGGGCGGTGCGCCCTGCGCCTGAACGTTTCCCCCAGGGCGTGGCCTCGGGCGATCCGCAGCCTGACAGCATCATCCTGTGGACCCGACGCCCGCCGCGCGCGGATCACGACCTCGGCGCCCTGACGGTCGAGACCGCCGAGGACGAGGGTTTCCGCCGCGTCGTCGCCCGGGCCGCGGTCACGCCGGTGGAAGCCGCAGACTGGACCTGCCGCGCCCTCGTCGCCGGACTGAAGCCGGGCCGGACCTACTGGTATCGCTTCATCGACGCGGACGGCGGCGCCAGCCGCACGGGCCGCACCTTCACCGCCCCCGCGGAAACGGACGCCGCGCCGGCCCGCTTCGCCTTCGTCAGCTGCCAGAACGTCAACCTGGGCTACGCGACGCCCTATCGGCGCATGATCGCCGAGGACGCCGCCAGGCCAGAGGCGGAGCGACTGAGGTTCGTCCTGCACCTGGGCGACTTCATCTACGAGATGATCTGGTCGCCGAAAGACCAGCCGACCCTGCAGGGCCGCACCGTGCGCGAGATCGGCCCGCTGCCGACCGGCGCCCGCGTCGGCGCCATCCAGGTCCCGACCACCGTCGCCGACTATCGCCACGTCTATCAGGCCTATCTGGCCGATCCCGACATCCAGGACGCGCGCGCCCTGTGGCCCTTCATCTGCGTCTGGGACAATCACGAGTTCTCGAACCGCTGCTGGCAAAGCCAGATCAACTATGACGGCTCGCGCCCGGCCCAGAGCCTGAAGGCGGCGGCCAACCAAGCCTGGTTCGAATACATTCCCGCCCGTGTGCGCGGCGCGACCCAGGGGCTGGAGCGTTTCCTGCCCCCCGTTGTGCAGGACGCCCCCCTGACCGATTTCGACGCCGACGGCCTGTCGCATCAGGCGGACAATCAGGCGGCGATCAACAGCCTGCTGATCAACCGCGCCCTGCGTTGGGGCGCCAATGTCGAGTTGATCCTGACCGACAACCGCTCCTTCCGCTCGCAGGCGGCAGCCGAGCGCGCGGACGCCGCGCCCTTCGCCGTCAGCGGCTTCCCGTGGTACGCCGATCAGACCGCGATCGAGATCCTGGATGCGGGCCGCGCCATGCCGGGCGGCGCTCCGGAAACGATCCGTTTCAACGCTCAGGACCTACCGAATCCGCGCCGCGACCATCCACCCGGCAGCATGTTGGGCGCGCGCCAGAAGCTGTGGCTGAAAGAGCGGCTGACGCATTCGACCGCGCGCTGGAAGCTGTGGGGCAATTCGGTCGGGATGCTGCACCGGCGCACCGACTGGCAGAACCTGCCCGAGGATATCAACGCCGTCTGGCCCACTGAAGGCTATGGTCTCTATGGCACAGACGACTGGTGCGGCTATCCGGCCGAGCGCCGCGAACTGCTGAACTTCCTTGAAGCGCAGGGCGTGACCAATGTGGCCGCCCTGGCCGGCGACCGACACAGCTTTTTCGCCGGACTGCTGTCGCCGGACCTGCCCCCGGGCGACTACCGCCCGACGGCGGCCGAGTTCGTCGTCGGCTCCATTTCGACGCCATCCAGCTTCGAGGCGGCGGAGGCGGTCCTTCCGCTGGATCGGCCGTTGTCGCCGGCCTATCTCCACCGTCCGGCCGACGGCGGCGCGGTGCAACCCGCCATGAATCTGGCCATCCGCCACGGCGTGCGCGCCTGCTACGCATTGAAAGCGAGCGGCCGGATCGAAGAGGCGCTTGCCGCGTCCAACCCCCACGTCGCGCCGCACCTGGCGTTCGCAGACCTTGGCGGGCACGGCTACGCCCTCGTCGTCGCCGACCATGACGCCCTGGAGGTCGAGTTCGTCGCCACGCCCCGTCCGGTTCACCCGCCGCAAGGCCCGGAGGGCATTCCCCTCGCCTACCGCGTGACCCACCGCCTGTCGGCCTGGTCGCCCGGCGAGCAACCCCGGCTGGAGCGAGTCCGCCAGGACGGCGTCGCCCCCCTCATCCTCGACATCTGACAAGCGGAGCGCCCCGGCTTGCGAAACCCTTCACTCGACTTCCATCCCGCCGATGTGCTGCCGCTGGGCGAACTGACCCTGCTGTGGCGTGAGGTCTACGCCAACTACCCCGTCCCCCTGCCCTTCACCGAGGATGAACTGGAGCGGTTCATCTCCATGTCCGGGATCGACCTGGGGCTGTCGCTTGTGGCCGTCGTTGATGGCGTGCCCATCGGCCTCTGCCTGGCGGCTGCGGAGGTCGCGGACAGCTGGGTGGGCGGGTTCGGCGTGGTCGACGCCTATCGCCGCACAGGCATCGGTCTGGCGCTGATGCGCCGGCAGTGCGACGCGCTGGACGCAAGGGGCGTGGCGCATACCCGGCTTGAAGTCATGCCCTCCAATCGCGCCCGTCGCCTTTACGCGACCGCCGGCTTCGCCGACCGCCGTCGCCTGGTCAGCTTCAACAGCCCGGCTTTGGGTCTGGGCGCCGATCCGCTGGTCGTCCTGCCGCCGACACAGCTGCCGGCCCTGCATCGGCGCCTGCACATCGGCGTCAGCGCGCCCCCATGGCAGCGCACTGAAGAGAACGTCATGCGCGCGGTTCTTCGCGACAAGCTGACCGTTCTGGCGTGGCGGTCGGACCTCGGCGTCGCCGCCTATGCGGTCGAGCAGAATTCAGGCGGCGTATCTCGTCTCATCGACGCGGCGGCCGAAAGCGCCCATGCGGCTGAGGCGCTCATCGCCTCCCTGGCCGCCCGCGTTCGGGGACGTCGCCTCTGCCTGGGCGACGAGCCTGCAGCCTCGCCCATCGCCCAAGCCATGCGGCGCTTCGGGGCCGCACCGCGCACCCACAGGTTCGAGATGATGCGCCTCGGCGAAAAACCCAAGAAGACTCTCTCGTTCCATCACGCGCCCCACACGGCCGTCTTTCAGGGACACGTCGGATGAAAGCCGTTCTTGACCGCCGCCTGGCCCTGACCCTGGCCGCAAGCGCAGCCGTTTTTCCCGCCACGCGCGTCGTCGCCCGCGGACCCGACGACCGATGGGCCGAAGGCGTTTTCCAGCTCTATCGAGGCCTGATCAACAGTCACGACTTCAGCCTTCTGGAGCGCCACGTCATCGCCTCGGACGCCGTCTTCGTCTTCTCGGATCAACGTCACGAAGGCATCGCCGCCGTGCGCGCCGGGTTCGAACGCACCTGGTCCATCCTGCCGGACGAGGTCTATGAGATGACCGAGGGAGAATGGCTGATCGACGCCGCCGATTTCGCCGCCTGCACCTTCCGCTACAGCTATCGCGGGACCCTGGCCGATGGCCGCGTCCTGAGCGGGGGCGGCCAGGGGCTCAACCTGTTCCGCCGCACCGAGGGACGCTGGCGGCTGACCTTTGAACAACTGACGCCCGACACGCGCACGGCCGCGGCCTGATCGCGCCCCCATTTTCGGAGATACCCATGACGACTTCCCCCGCCCTGTCGCGGCGCGGCATGCTGGCCGCCTCGGCCGCCGCCTCCCTGTTCCTGACCGCCCGGCCCAGCGCGGCCTCGATCGGCGGCGTGACCTTCGTGCGCGACGCCGCCGCCCTGGCCGGCAATCCGGTCTATGCGCCCTGGCCCGGCCCGAACGGCGGGGTTCCGCCATGGGACAAGGTCAAGGTCGAGCACCTGAAGCCCGCCCTGGTCCAGGCCATGAAGGACCAGTTGGCCAACATCGACCGCATCACCGCCAACCGCGCGGCGCCGACCTTCGACAACACCGTTGCCGCCTATGAGGCTTCGGGCCGCGCGCTGGAGCGGGCGGGAACGATCTACGGCGTCCTGTCGTCCAGCCTGTCCACGCCCGAGTTCCGCGCCGTCCAGCCCGAGCTGGAGGCCCTGTTCGCCGCCCACGCCAACGCCATCAACCAGAACGCCGCCCTCTACGCCCGCATCAAGGCGGTTGAGGCGACGCGCGAGACATCGAACCTGACGCCGGAGCAGCAGCGCGTCGTCTGGCTGCACCGCACCGATTTCATCCGCGGCGGCGCCGAACTGTCGCCCGCCGCCCGTATCCGGGTCGGCGAGATCAGCCAGGAACTGTCGCAGAAATTCACCGCCTTCCGCCGCAATCTGCTGGCCGACGAAGAGACCTGGATCGTCGTCGACGATCGCGCCGCCCTGCGCGGCCTGCCCGACGCCTTCATCGACGCCCTGGCCATGGCCGCCGAGGAGCGCGGGGTGAAAGGGCGCTGGGCCATCGTCAACACCCGTTCGTCGGTCGATCCGGTGCTGACCTACGCCGACGACCGCGACCTGCGCCGCCGCGTCTGGACCGCCTTCATCATGCGCGGCGACAACGGCGACGCCAACGACAACAAGGCGCTGATCGCCGACATCCTGAAGCTGCGCCACGAACGGGCGGGCCTGCTGGGCCATCCGACCCACGCCCATATGCGCCTGCACAACACCATGGCCCAGACGCCCCAGCGCGCCATGACCCTGCTGGAGCAGGTCTGGCGCCCGGCTGTCGCCCGCGTCCATGAAGAGGTCCGGGACATGCAGACGCTGGCCGATGGCCAAGGCGGCGGGATCAAGATCGCGCCCTGGGACTACCGCTACTATCAGGAGAAGGTGCGCAAGGCGCGCTATGACCTCGATGAAGGCGAGGTGAAGGCCTATCTGCAGTTGGACCAGTTGCGCGACGCCATGTTCTGGGCCGTCGGACGCAACTTCGGCTGGACCGTCGTGGCGGCCGACCTGCCCGTCTATCACCCCGACGTCTCCGCCTGGCAGGTCAAGGACGCCCAGGGCCGCCATATCGGCTATTTCTACTTCGATCCCTTCGCTCGCAGCGGCAAGCGGTCGGGCGCCTGGATGAACCAGATCCGCAGCCAGGAGCGGTTCGCCGGCGCCGTCACGCCCGTCGTCTCCAACAATGAGAACTTCGTGAAGCCTGCGCCGGGCCGTCCGGCGCTGATCTCCTGGGACGACGCCACCACCCTGTTCCATGAGTTCGGTCATGGCATGCACGGCCTGGCCTCGGACGTGGTCTATCCGTCCGTGTCGGGCACCAATGTGCCGGGCGACTTCCTCGAGTTCCCGTCGCAGATGTGGGAGCTGTGGCTGTCGGACCGCCAGATCCTGAGCCGCTTCGCCCTGCATCACGAGACCGGCCGCCCGATGCCGACAGAGCTGATGGACAAGGTCGAGCGCGCCCGTCACTTCAACCAGGGCTTCGCCACGGTCGAGTTCCTGGCCAGCGCCATCGTCGACATGCGCTACCACCTGGCCGAGACGCCGCCATCGGACCCGGCCGCCTTCGAGAAGGCGGTGCTGGCCGAGATCGGCCTGCCGGACGAACTGGTCATGCGCCATCGCAGCCCGCAGTTCGGCCACATCTTCGCGTCTGACAGCTATTCGGCGGGCTATTACGCCTATCTGTGGGCCGACACCCTGGTGGCGGACGCAGGCGAGCGTTTCGCCACGGCGCCGGGCGGTTTCTTCGACCCCGAGCTGTCGCGTCGCTACTACGACATCGCCCTGAAGGTTGGGAACAGCCGCGACCCGGCCGAAACCTATCGCATGCTGATGGGGCGCGACGCCGATCCGGCGGCCCTGCTGCGCAAGCGGGGGTTCGCATGAGCCTGGCCTCCCTCGCCGCCGCGACCCTGCTGACCGCCTCGCCTGCCGAGGCGGCGCTGCAGAGCGCTGTCGCCGCCCTGCCCCGCCCCTCCGCCATCCATCTGGAGGGGCGCTGCCTGCCCCAGGGCCGGGGCGCCGCCGCCGGCCTGGCCGACGCGGACGCCGGTCGCCCCATGACGGTCGACACCCCGCTGCGCATCGCCAGCAACACCAAGACCTTCACCGCCGCGACGGCCCTGCGCCTGTGGGAGCAGGGACGGCTGGACCTGGAAGCGTCGATCACAGGCCTGATCGCGCCCGAGTTGGACGCCCTGCTACGCGCTCGGGGCCACGATACCGAGCGGATCACGGTGCGCCATCTGCTGATGCATAGTTCGGGTCTCTACGACCACGGCTCGGACCCGCGCTTCACCCAGACCCTGTTCGGCGATCCCAAACGGCGCTGGTCGCGCGAGGACCTGGTGCGGCTGTCAATGAGCTATGCCGGGCCCCAAGGAGAACCCGGCGAGAAGTTCCTCTATTCCGACACCGGCTACATCCTGCTGGGCGACATCATCGAGCGGATTACCGGCCAGGCCCTGGCCGCAGCCGTGCGCGACCAGCTGGGCCTCGACCGCCTGGGCCTGACCTCGACCTGGTGGGAAATCATGGAGCCCCAGCCGGGGACCGCGCCCGACCGCGCCCGCCAGTTCCTGGGCGAGCGCGAGGCCACCGGCATCGACGCCTCCATGGACCTGTACGGCGGCGGCGGCCTGGTGATGTCGGCGCGCGACATGGCCCGCTTCATGGCCGCCCTGTTCGAGGGCCGCGTCTTCGCCCGGCCCGAGACCCTGGCCGAGATGACGCGGCCCGGCGCACACCCCGGCGGCGACCACTACCGCATGGGGCTGATGGCCTACGGCGAGGGGCAGGCCAGAGCCTATTGGCACTCCGGCTTCTGGGGCACCGTCGCCTACTATAGCCCCGCCAAGGCCGTCGCCGTCGCAGGCGTCACCGTCAATCAGGACGGCTACCTCGCTCTGGACAAGCAGGTTCAGGACGTGATCGACAGCTTCATCCCCGCCGCACCCTGCACAGGAGGGATGGGCCGCTGAATAGCGGCCCTGATGCATAGTAAAACTAAGACAAAATCACGCCTGATTATTGTAATGTTACGCATAGCGATGCTTTTTTGCATCACTGTATTGAATTGGATTTGCAGCCAACAATTGGTGTTGAAGTAATTTATTTGCAAAATAGCGTTCTCGATCTGCGCTTCTTCAGAAACGCAGGCGTCAACCATGCGTCGCGCAAGCGACCAGATCGAGAAACCCATGCAGTACCAAAAGTCATTCCTAATGGCCGGTTCGGCCCTGGCCCTGGCGATGTCCGGCGCCCCCGCACTGGCGGATGCCGATCAAACCCAGGCCGCCCACGTCGAGGACGTGGTCGTCGTCGGCTCGCGCATCCGCCGCGACGTCTATAATTCCCCCTCGCCCGTTCAGGTCGTGACCCGCGAGGACGCCGTGCTTCAGGGCTACGCCTCGACGGCGGAAATCCTGCAGAGCACCGCCATCACTGGCGGCGCGACCCAGGTCGACAACGCCCGCACAGGCTTCATCGTCAACGGCGGCAGCGGAGTGAACACCGTGGGCCTGCGCGGCATGGGCCCGACCCGCACCCTGGTGCTGCTCAACGGCCGTCGCCTCTCGCCCGCAGGCACGCGCGGCTCGGTCGGCGCGGCCGACCTCAATGTCCTGCCCGGAGCCATGATCGACCGCATCGAGGTGCTGCGCGACGGCGCCTCCTCCATCTACGGCTCGGACGCCGTGGCGGGGGTCATCAACCTGCAGACGCGCAAGAATTTTGAAGGCCTGACCATCGACGCCAGGTCCACGCATCCGCTGGACGCGGGCGGCGCAGGCGCCAGCCACCGCCTGTCCGTGATCGGCGGCCTGACCGGCGAGCGCTGGCGGCTGTCCGGCGCCGCCGACTATTTCCAGCGCAATGAGATGACCCTGCGCGACCGCGGCTTCACCCAGTGCTCGCGCCGCATGCTGCGGGATCCCAAGACCGGCGCCAGCCTGGACCCGATCGATCCCGTGACCGGCCTGTCCAAATGCTATCCGGCGTCGCCGGGGCCGGGCGTCACCATCAACACCATCGCCACCGGCGACTTCAAGGGCGTGGGCGCGGTCGGCGCCGTGGGCGACACCTTCAACCGTTGGCGCCCCAATGCGGCGGTGACCCAGGGCCTCGTCGGCTGGGAAGGCGTCGGCGGCGGAAACAACACCATCGACGTTCGCGACACCTTCCACGACAGCATGCTGAACCAGTCGCTCATTTCACCGGTGACCATCGGCAACCTCTATGCGGAGGGCGGCTATCGACTGAACCGGCTGGGCGACGCCGAACTCTATTTCGAAAGCATGGTCACGCGCCGGGAGTCGTATCAGAACGCCAAGCGCCAGCTGGCGCTGGATTATGCCGTCGGCAGCCCCCTCATTCCCTCCAACCTGGCCTGGAGCGTCGTCGGCCGCGACGAAGGCATGAGCAAGGGCAAGGACGTGGGCGTCCGCGCCTTCACCCTTCTGGAGAACCGCGCCCATCAGGACGTGGACTTCCAGCGCCACATCGTCGGCATGAAGGGCGACCTGAACATCCTGCCGGAATGGCGATACGACGTCTATGTCAGCCACGCCCGGTCGGACGGCGAATACCGTCAGCCGCAGTTCCTCAAGAGCCGGCTGAGCGAATCCCTGGACGTGATCAAGGGCGCCGACGGGACCTATCGCTGCCGCGAACTGGCGGCCAATCCCGGCTGCCTGGCCGCCCCCGCCCTGAGCACCGATCTGGTGGCCGGCAAGCTTCCGGCCGACTGGTTCGCCTATGTCTCGCCGATGGACGTGGGCGTCACCACCTTCAAGGAGACGGTGGCCGCGGTCGGCTTCGATGGCCCGCTGTTCACCCTGCCCGCCGGTCGCGTCATGGCCTTCGTGGGGGCTGAACATCGCCGCTCGTCGCTGAACGACCTGCCGTCCGAGGCTTCGCAGAAGGGCGATCTTCTGAACTATTCCAGTGCGGCCGTCACCCAGGGGTCCGACGCCGTATGGGAGGTGTTCGGCGAAATCGACGCGCCTTTGCTGGCGGATCTGCCCTTCGCCCAGAGCCTGAACCTGACAGCCTCCTATCGCTTCACCGACTATGACTCCTACGGCAGCGATTCCACCTACAAGATCGGCCTTGTGTGGCAACCGGTCGACTGGATGACGGTTCGCGGCTCCTACGGCACCTCCTACCGCGCCCCCGCCCTGTTCGAACAGTTCGTGGGCGCCAGCTCGAGCTTCCTCAACTCCACCCTGGACCCGTGCAACAGCTACGGCTCCAAGGACGCCAACATCCGCGCCAACTGCGCCGCAGACGGCCTGCCGACCGACTGGTCGCAGAAATCGAGCGTGAAGAGCATCACTCTGGGCGGCGCGGAGGCCGGCCTCGCCGCTGAAACCAGCTCAAACCTGACCATCGGCGCGGTGCTGCGTCCCGCCCTGCCCGCGGGCTGGGGCGATCTGGCCCTGGCCGTCGACTATTACGACATCACCGTCAAAAACGGCGTCTCCCTGGCTTCGTCCGAAAACATCCTGCGCGAATGCTATGCCTCGACGCCGGAGGAATTCACCAAGAAGATCGGCCTGTGCCGCCTGGTCGAGCGCGACAAGAACTCCGGCAACCTGACGGTCACGACCTCCTACCTGAACCTGGCCACGGACCGGGTGAAGGGCGTCGACTACAATGTCCGCTACGTCAACGACATCGGCCCCGGCTCCCTGCTGCTGAACCTGAGCGTCAGCAACCAGCCGTCGCAGCTACGCAAGGTGTTCGCCTCGGATCCGCTGGTGAACCAGGCCGGCTTCATCTACTCGCCCAAGGTCAGCGGCGCGGCGGACGCTTCCTACGTCATGGGCGACTGGCGCATGCGTTGGGGCGTGGATTGGGTCGGCCCGATGGAAGGTTACACCCGCCTGAAATTCGATCCCGCCACGTCCATCTACAACCTGCGGACGCCGGACTATTTCGTGCACCACCTGTCGACCCAATACGCGGGCGACGGCTGGACCGCGACCGTCGGAGTGCGGAACCTGTTCAATACCAACCCGCCGGAAATCTCGGCCAACTCCCTGTACAGCGTGGTCGGCAACTCGCCGCTGATGTCGTCCTATGACTTCGCGGGACGGACCGCCTTCATCAATGTGAGCCGCACCTTCTAACCTGACGGACCCGGGCAGGCGTTTCAGCCTGCCCGGGCTTTTTGCGCCCAAGCAGGATCACCGCAAACGCTGAAAGCCCAGCGCGAACGGTCCGTTCAGCGACGGCGAAGTCTTTCCAGACCGATCTCGACCACCTCGGCGCCCGCCGCCGCCAAAGGCGCCATCGGTTCGGCCGAAGGCGCCTCGCCGACCGTCTCCTGTTGCAGATCGAAATAGCGCGCGGGACTGACCCCCATCATGCGTTTGAACATGGAGATGAAGGCGCCGACATTCTGGTAGCCGAGGTCCAGCGCCACATTGGTCACGCTGGCGCCGGACGCGAGCTTCTGCATTCCCAGGCCGACGTGAAGCTGATGCCGCCAGACCCCGAACGACATGCCCGTCTCTTCACGAAACAGACGGCTGAGCGTGCGGTTGCTGGCCCCGACCCTCGCCCCCCATTCGTCGATGGTCAGGCGTTGCGCCGGATCATCCAGCATGGCCAGAGCAATGCGGCGCAGACGCCGGTCGCGCGGCATCGGCAGGTGCAGCGGCTCTTCCGGCGCCGCAGCGAGCTCGTCCATCAGGACGGCGACCAGACGCTCCTCTCGCGCACTCGGCCCTCCAACGCCCGCCTTCACCATCCCCGAATCCTCGAAGGGCGTATGGCTGCGGGAGAAGCGCAGGATCAGCTCGCGCAGCAGAGGCGGCACGAAGATGATGCCGCATTCCGCGCGCAGGCTCGCGGCGATCTCGGGGGCCAGATAGAGCATGGCGATGGAGGCCTGACCGACGAACCGGGCCGCGTGAGTCGCGCCGCTGGGAATCCAGATGGCGCAGCCCGGAGGCACGGTCCAAAGTCCGGCCTCGACCTCCACCGTGATGACGCCGCTGATGGCGAACAGAAGCTGAACCTTCTGGTGCGAATGCGGATGCGCCTCTTCGGCGGAATCCAGCACCACCATATGACCCGCCACGGGCTGGAGGATGTTGTCGGGAAAGCCGCTTTCCAGCCATTCGGTGCGGTTCATGGGCTCCTCACGTCAGGCCGCTCTTGCCCGGAGACCAATAGGCCTTGGTGCGGACAGCAAACGAGGGGCCTCGCAATTGATGAAGGCGCTGGATCGAGCGGGCATTGCCCGTCAGCGTCAGATTACTGCTGTCGCCGACACCCGCCAAGGCCGACCGCACCTCATCGAGATGAGACAGGTCAGGACGACGCGCAATGACCTGCGCCTGCTGCAGACCGACCTCGCTCAAAGCTTGCCGCAGCAGAGAGGCATCGGTCGCCTCGAATACGCACTGGCGGCCCTGGGTTCGATCTAGTCCGCCCGAAAGCGCCGTGGCGATCGAGGTTTCATCGCCGAACAGCATATCGCCCGTTCCGGCTCGAGGCGTCTCGATTGAGGCGGCGGGACCGACAAGGCCGCAGGCGTCCCCTTTCCCGACCTGCCAGGCCCATTCGCTGGCGACGCCTTTTCCGTGGACATGAAACATGAAACGCACGCGGTCGCCCTCCCTGTCCCATCCGAAAGGCGTGTAGGTGCGGCCCGCCAGGCTTTGATCAAAGATCAGGCTGGCCCGCTGACCGGCTGACCACCGCGTCGCCCTGACCGCAGGGCCGCACAGATCGACGATCACAAAGGGACCCGAAAGCCGCTCGACGCGAGCCACTTCGGCCGGCTGCATCACCTTGCGCACCAGACTGCGCCCGATCAGGCCCGGCCGACGGCCAGAGGCGTTGAAATCTCGCGGAGGCATAAGAAAAGGCGCGTTCATCGTCACGCCCCTCCCAACAGCAGCAAGGGCGGCGACGACAATCTGGATCCGGGCGGCGGGCTTGATGCAGACGACAGAGCCAAGGGGCGAGCAAGGATAGACACGCGGGCGGCCACACGCTCATAACCGCGATCCATCGCGATACGGCCGAGCAGGCGATTCAACTGATCGTCGGCGAAGTCTGACACTTCCCCGCTGGCGAGGTCGACAAGGTGGCCATGTTCGTCACCGCGATCCGGTTCGAACCGCGCGACCCCGTCGCCAAACTCATGCGCCTGCACCACGCCTGACTGACACAGAAACCGTAAGGTTCGGTAGATTGTCGCCAGCGAAACCGGCCGTCCGCACTCGCGCAGCCGACGATGGATCATCTCCGCCGAGGGATGATCCGAAGAGCGTCCGAGCACCTGCGCGATCCAGCGCCTCTGCGCCGTGACGCGCATGCCCGAGCGACTTAGCGTCTCTTCCAGACTGTGCGACATCGGCGATCCCTTGCGACCATGAACAACCCGATCACCGTAAGCCTGAAGGAGCAGCTCACGCGTCGCCGGACACGCCAGATGATTACGCGATCGCGCCAAACATCGGCTTGGCGCAGGCCGCGACCTGGGCCTGGAGCCACGCGACGAAGTCTGTGACCGCCCTGCCGCCTGACGGCGCCTGCATGATGTAAAAGGCGCGGTCTCGCGAGACGGATTTGGGGGAAAGGCGCACGAGACGGCCGGCCGACAGATCGTCGTAACAGACCAGATCCGGCAGCAGGGCCATGCCTTGTCCAGCCCGCGCAGCCGCCAGTTGCGCACTGGTTTCCCGCAGTTGGATTGCTGGCCCCCGCGCCCGTTGTGAGATTTTCGGATCAAGCCAGAGCGCCCAGTTCTGACCGATCAGGGCCTGGTCTGGCGACGTGCGCTCGTTCTCGTTCAGGCCAGGCGCCGCGACCGGGATGAGCGCCTCATCATGCAGCCATAGAGCGCCTTTGGGCGGCGCCTGTTTCGACGCCAGTATGATCACGACGTCGCAACCGCCCAGGCTGCGAACATCACGCCCCAAGGTTTGCATGCTGATGTCCAGCATGGGGGACTCGCTTGAGAACCCCGGCAGCCGCGCCAGAAGCCAGTTGTTGAGCAGAGAACGGACGCAACCAATGCTCAGGCTGGCGGGCGCCGCCTGTCTTGCCTGTGCGGTGGCCAGGGCGATGGCGTCCAGCGCCGGTGCGATCGCATCCCGATAGGCCTCGCCCGCAGGCGTCAGCGCCACCCGTCCCACATCGCGCACAAACAGGGCTGTCCCCAGGTCGGCCTCCAGACCGCGCACGGCCTGACTGATCGCCGATTGCGTGAGGTTGAGGTCCCTGGCCGCCTGAGTGAACGATCCCGATTGAGCCGTCACGACAAAGGCCTTCAGGGCAGACGTCGGCGGCAAACGCAAAGAAGCCATGCGCGATAAGTATTGCTAATACCCCCTGAGGTAAACATGCGTTTGGGGACAGAGCGGGCGAGTGGCAGAGCGCCGCCATGATCACCGCCTCGACCGCCGCTGCGCTCGCAACCTTCGCTCTTCTCTGGTGGGCGCAGGTCGCCGTGCCGGGTCCGAACTTCGTCCGTATCACCAACGCCGCCCTGCTTGGCTCGCGTCGCGCCGCCATGTCCACGGCCGCTGGCGTCGCGACGGGCAATGCGATGTGGTGCGTGATCGCCCTCAGCGGCGCGGCGATCTTTCAACAGCACCCCGAACTTCGCCAGATCATCGCGTGCGTCGGCGCCGCCTATTTCACCTGGCTGGGCGCAAAAATGCTGCATCGCGCCGTGACGCGGCGCCCGACCACGACATCCGCACCAGGTGTGGCCTCCGGCAACCGGACCTTCCTGCAGGGCCTCATCAGCGCCAGCCTGAACCCTCAGTCACTGGTCTATTTCACAGCCGCTATTGTCAGCGGTTTTCACGACCTGCGCTTGGGCCTGAGCATCGTCCTGGTCCTTATCGTGCTGGTTGTGACGCTGGTCTGGTATGAGGTGATCACCCGCCTGCTGGACAGCGTCCCCGCCCGCGACGCCTTCAAACGCGCTCGGCCTGTGATCGAAACCGTCTTCGGCGTGATGCTCCTCGCCGGCGCCGTCAAACTGGCGCTGCCTCTACTGGCCCGATGATCCGGGCTCGGGACTCATACTCAGAAGGGCACGGTGACGGCGAAAGCTGTGACTTCAATAGGTCTTGAGCCTAGAGGCGCGCCACCTGAAAGCCCGCGAAGGACTGGCTGACCGGCATCAGCTCCAGCGCATTGATGTTCAGGTGCGGCGGCAGGGTGGCGACCCAGAAAAGGGTCTGGGCGATGTCCTCGCCGGTCATGGGCTGGGCGCCGCCATAGAGGGCGTCGGACGCCGCCTGATCGCCGCCGGTGCGGACCAGGGTGAACTCCGTCTCGGCCATGCCCGGCTCGATGGAGGTGACGCGCACCCCCGTCCCGTGCAGGTCCGATCGCAGACCCAGCGAGAACTGGCGCACGAAGGCCTTGGTCCCGCCATAGGCGTTGCCGCCCTTATAGGGATAGGTCGCGGCCACCGAACTGATGTTCAGGATCGCCCCCTTGCGCGCGATCAGGCGCGGCAGCAGGCGGTGAGTTAGCGTCACCAGGCCGGTGATGTTGGTGTCGATCATCTGGCGCCACTGGGCCAGATCAGCTTCCTGCGCCGTCGCCGTGCCCAGCGCCAGACCGGCGTTGTTGATCAGCACGTCGATGTCGCGAAAGCCTTCAGGCAGGGCGTCCAGCGCCGCGTCGATGGCGGCCTCATCCCTCATGTCGAAAGGGGCGGCATGGACGCGGTCCGCGCCCAGTTCGGCGACCAGTTCGTCCAGACGCTCCTGACGGCGGCCGGTGGCGATCACCTTCCAGCCCGCGCCCGCGAAGCGACGCGCCGCCGCCCGGCCGATGCCCGAGGTGGCTCCGGTGATCAGAATGACGCCGCTCATGATGTCCGTCCTTGAGGCTTTACTGTCGGGCCGACTTAATCCCGCACCAGCCCGCCGTCGACCACCAGATTCTGCCCCGTCACAGCCCGGCTCCACGGCGAGGCGAAGAAGAGGGCGGCGTCGGCGAACTCTTCCGGCGTCGTCACCGACCGCAGCGGCGTCATGCTGGCGATCAGGTCGAACACGGCTTCGGGCGTCGCAGCGCTGGCGTCGGTCGTGCGCAGCAGGCCGCCCGAGATCATGTTGACGGTGATCCCCGACGGCCCCAGATCGGCCGCCGCCGTCCGCGTCAGGCTGAGCAGGGCGGCCTTCGCGGCGGTGTAGTCGTGATAGGGCACCACCGGATTCTGGAACAGGTTGGTCCCGATGTTGACCACGCGGCCGAAGCCTTGCGCCCCCATGCCCGACGCCGTGGCCTGAATGACGTTCAGGGCGCCGCGGATCACGGTGGCGAACTGACGCTCCATGTCTTCCCACGGAATGTCCGCCATCTGGGCGCGGGCGTCACCGTTGAAGCTGTAGTCCAGCGCATTGTTGACCACGGTGCTAACTGCTCCACCGAAATGCGCCTCAACCTTGGCGACCATGGCGTCGACGCCTGCGCGGTCCGTCACGTCAGCCTGAACGGCCAGGGCGCGTTCGCCCAGTTCCGCCGCCAGCGCTTCTGCGCGTTCGCCGCTGTTGCGCCAGTTGATCGCCACCCGCGCGCCCTGCCCGGCAAAGGCCCGCGCCGCCGCCGCGCCCACGCCGCGCGCGCCGCCGGTGATGAGAACGATCTGATCGCGGATTTCCATGAGAACAACTCGCAGCTTCTGAACCGACCTCAGCCATAGGCCGCACCTGCCGTGAAGACCAGCGGCGCCTCGCCGAACACGGGTTGTATTTAGGAAGTTTCCTAAGTACGCTTTCTCCATGAACAGCCTGTTCAAGGCCCTGTCTCACCCCGTGCGGCGACGCATCATCGCCATGCTGCGCAAGGGACCGCTGGCGTCCGGCGACATCGCCGCCGCCTTCGACATGAGTTGGCCGACCATCACCGGCCACCTCAACGCGCTGAAGGAGGCTGGTCTCGTCAGTCCCGAGCGCGACGGCCAGTCGATCCGCTATCGGCTGGAGATTTCGGCGGTCGAGGAGGCCCTGGCCTTCCTGATGGACCTGAGCGGAACGGGCGGAACAAAGGAAGAGGAAGAGAGACGATGAAACAGCCCACCATCGCCGACACGGTCGCCGTCGTCATTTCTCTGCTGATCCTGACGGTCGCGGTCTGGATCGCCATCTATGGCCCCCAGACCCCCATTCCGGTGCATTTCGACGCCGCCGGGCAGGCGAACCGCTACGGCAGCCGCTATGAGCTCGCGGCCACCTTGGGAGGGTTGGCGCTTTTGAACCTGCTGGTGAACTGGGTGACCGGACGCCAGGCCGCCGCCACGCCGGATCCGGTCCGCCGCAAGGGCCTGAGAGGGGGACAATGGCTGTCGAGCCTCATTCTGGGGATCGTCACCGTCTTTATCGTGTGGTCCAGCCTGGGTCCGCACGCCGCGTCTGGCTTCACTCCGCCCAGCGGCGCTATGGCGTTGCTCAGCCTGATTTTCCTGATCATGGGCGCGCTGCTGGGACGCGTGAGCCCCAATCCGTTCATCGGGGTGAAGACGCCGTGGGCCTATAAGTCCCGACTGGCGTGGGACCGCTCCAACCGCCTCGCCGGACGGCTGATGTTCTGGCTGGGTGCAGCCGGGCTGATCGCCAGCCCCTTCGCCCTCCAGCCTTTGGGGCTGATCGCCCTGATCACCGGCGTCCTGATCGCGACCGCCTGGTCGGTGTTTGAAAGCTGGCGCGTGTGGCGCGCCGATCCCGACCGACAACCTTTCTGACCCCTGCCCATCTGACGACGGAGACGACCATATGCTGACCCTCGCCGCCGCCCTGCTGCTCTCACCGGTTTCGACGCCGATCGAGCTGCCGTCCAGCCCCGCGCCGCTGCACGGAACCCTGCTGTCGCCTGAAGGCCAGACCCGCGCCGCCGCCGTCATCATTCCCGGCTCGGGACCGACTGATCGCGACGGGAACAGCCCGCAGTTCGGCATTCAGGCGGCGACCTATCGCCTGCTGGCCGAAGGGCTGGCCGAGCGCGGCGTCGCCACCGTCCGTATCGACAAACGCGGCATCGGCGAGAGCGCCGCCGCAGGCGCCTCCGAAGCCGAGCTGCGCTTTTCAGCCTATGCCGAGGACGCCCGCGCCTGGGCAGCCGAGGCGGCGGCGAAGACGGGCCTCCCCTGCGCCTGGCTGATCGGCCACAGCGAGGGCGCGCTGGTCGCCCTTGCCGCCGTGGAGAGCGGGGACGGGAAGGTTTGCGGTCTGGTGCTGCTGTCCGGCGCCGGGCGTCCGGCGGGCGTGGTTCTGCGCGAACAGCTGGCCGCCCTGCCCGAACCGCTGAAGACCGAGGCCTACGCTGTCATCGAGGCGTTGGAAGCAGGCCGCACGGTCGCCAATCCGCCTGCATCGCTGGCTGCGCTGTTCCGGCCGTCTGTCCAGCCGTACCTTATCTCCTGGCTGACGCTGGACCCGGCGAAGCTGGCGGCCGCCTATGACGGCCCGGTCTTCATCGGTCAGGGGACGACGGACCTACAGGTGACGCTCGCCGACGCCGAGGCCCTCAAGGCCGGCCAGCCGCGCGCCGAGCTGGCGATCTGGGACGGCGTGAACCACGTCCTCAAGGTCGCGCCCGCCGAACGCGCCGCCAATGTCGCGACCTATATGGACCCGGCCCTGCCGCTGGCGCCCGGCGTGGTCGAGGCGGTGGCGGATTTCGTGCTGAAGTAAGTCCAGGCGCCGCCAGCCTCAGTCGTCCAGTTCCGCCCGCGCCTGTTCGGCCAGATCGAAGAAGCGGCGGCGGACCTCGGCGGCGAAGGGGTTGTCGTGTTCGATGGCGCGGAAGACCGCCGCGCTGTCGTGGCGGACCATGTCGACGCCCTGCATGACCCGCTCGAAACTGGTGGTGGTCATGCGCGTCGGCAGCGGCTCCATCGCCAGCAGCACCTTGGCGATCAGATGGGTCAGACCCTGCACCGTCGCCGCCTCGCGGTCGTGATCCTCTGGGCTGACGACGAAGACCTTCAGGCCCAGCGCCCTGCGGCAGAAGGCGGCCGTGCGCCACGCCGCCCTGTCGCCGTGCACCGGACAGACGGCGATGCGCAGACCGGCGATGCCGTCCTTGCCGCTCTGAGGGCCGAACAGGGGGTGGGTGCCGACGATGCTCACGCCTTGCGGCAGACCCTCCAGCATGACCTGTGCAGGCTTCACCTTCACCGACCCCACGTCGAGGATCAGGGCGCCCGGCGTCACGGATGGCGCGATGGCCGCGACCGTCTCGGCCAGAACCCCGACCGGCACGGCCAGCAACACCACCGGACAGGCGGCGACTTCATCCAGCGTCGTCAGCCGCGCCAGCCCATCGCCGTCGCTCGCCGCCGGATCATGGGCGATAATGTCGAACCACGGCGCCAGATGCTTGGCCGTCAGCCGCCCGAAGGCGCCGAAACCGATCAGGCCGAGTTGAGGTTTGGCGTCGCTCACCCCGCCAGCGTCTCCTGGAACCGCACCGGCTGGCCGTGCGCCTGACCGATCAGTTCGCCGTCCTTCATGACCACACGGCCGCGCACGATGGTGGCGACCGGCCAGCCCGTCGCCTCGAAGCCGTCGAAGGGGGTCCAGCCGCAGCGCGTGGCCTGCTGGTCGTGCGTGATGGTCTTCTTCGCCTTCAGGTCGACGATGGTCAGATCGGCGTCATAGCTGACGGCCATCCGGCCCTTATTGGCCGTGCCGAACACGCGCTGCGCCCCGCCCGAGGTCAGGTCGATGAAGCGCTCCAACGACAGGCGGCCGTTCGCGACGTGCGTCAGCATCAGCGGCACCAGGGTCTGCACCCCCGGCATCCCCGACGGCGAGGCCGGATAGGGCTTGGATTTTTCTTCCTTCGTATGCGGCGCGTGGTCCGAGCCCAGCACGTCGGCCACGCCCTGCTGCATCCCCCACAGCCACAGTGCGTCGACGTGCTCCTGCGAGCGGATCGGCGGGTTCATCTGGGCGTAGGCGCCGAGGCGCTCATAGGCTTCGGGCGCGACCAGCGTCAGGTGCTGGGGCGTGATCTCGACGGTGGCGACGTCCTTGTGGAAGCGCAGGAACTCCATCTCGTCGCGCGTCGTGACGTGCAGGACGTGGATGCGGGCGCCGGTCTCTTTCGCCAGCCCGACCAGACGGCGCGTGGACATGATGGCGCTTTCGGCGTCGCGGACTTCCGGGTGGCTGGTCCAGTCGCCGGTGCGGGCCAGGTTGCGGCGCTCGACCAGGCGGTACTCGTCCTCGGAGTGGAAGGTGGCGCGGCGGCGCACGTTCGACAGCACCTTGCGCACCCCTTCGTCGTCGGCGATCAGCAGGTCGCCGGTCGAGGCGCCCATGAAGACCTTGACCCCGCAGCAGCCCGGCAGGCGCTCCAGATCGGCCAGGTGGTCGGCGTTCTCATGCGTGCCGCCGATGTAGAAGGCGTGGTCCGTCCACATCCGGTCGCGCGCCCGCGCCAGCTTGTCGGCCATGGTGTCGGGATCGGTGGTGTTGGGATTGGTGTTCGGCATCTCGAACACGGCCACGACGCCGCCCAGGGCCGCAGCGCGGCTGCCGGTCTCCAGATCTTCCTTCCACTCCAGCCCCGGCTCGCGGAAGTGGACCTGGGTGTCGATGACGCCCGGCAGGACGGTCAGGCCCGTCGCGTCGAACACCTCTCCGGCCGAGGCTTGGCTCAGATCGCCGATGAAGGCGATGCGACCGTCGATGACGCCGACGTCGGCCTTGCCGCGTCCGGCGTGGTTGGCCACCTCGCCGCCCCGAACGATCAGGTCATAGGTCTGGGTCATCGCGCGCATCTCCTGAAGTTCCGGCGCTTATGCGCGCCGAAGGCTTGGAGACGCAAGCCGAGGGGGTCAGGCCGCCCGTTCCGCCAGCAGCCTTTTCGCCGCCTTCAACACGCGCTCATAGGGCAGGTCCATCATGTGCTGGATGTGCTGGTTCAGGCGCGGATCCAGTTCCTGAAACTCCTGCAGGCTGCGCGGGCCGCGCACGGCGACGCCGGTCCACGGGCGCTTCAGCGTCTCGTCCGAGGGGCCGAAGACCGCCACCGCCGGCACGCCGGCCGCCACAGCCAGTTGCGTCCACAGGGAGTCGCCGCCCAGATAGAAGTCCGCGTGCGACAGGGCCGCCGCCGTCTGCAGCCGCGTCAGCCGGCCCTGAAGCTCGATCACCCGGTCGCGCTTGACCGCCGAACGGATGGTCTGGGCCGCATCGCGATCCGCCTCCTCGCCTACGATCATCAGCCGCCCGCCCGCCAGCGGCCCGCCCTCGCCCAGCAGGGAAATGGCCACCTTGGCGTAACGGTCGGCTGGCCAGCGCTTGCCGATCCAGTCGGCGCCCGGCCCGATCGCCAGAATAGGCCCTTCGCCTGCCGGGATCAGGGCGTCGGCGGCTTCCTGCGTGTCCCGCTCGATGAACAGTTTGGGCGCCGGAATCTCGTCCAGTTGCAGGGTCCGCGCCGCCTGTTCGACCAGATGCACGCCCGGCAGGGTCTTGCCCCGCACCGCGCGCCGCTGGCGCCGCAGCTTGCCCGACAGGGTCGAGCCGCGCATGTCGACCACCAGACCCCAGTTCGTCTCACGCACCTGGTTCCACAGGGCGATCCAGTCCCAGCGCCCGTCGCGATCCAGCGTGATCAGCCGCTGAAGACGCGGCAGGTCGGCGAACAGCGGCGCGCTGGCCGGAGAGCCGACGACGGTGAAGGTCGCCTGCGGGATCGCCTCGACCAGCTGGGCCAGCGCCCCGGACGACAGAACCGCCTCCTCGGCGTCCGCCTCGGCGATATAGAGGATCGGAAAACGACCATGCATGTTGTCAACCTATCCGGATTCTCAAGGCGATTCAGCGGCGAAACTGAAACAGGACCGGAAACCGGGCCTCATCGCGCCAGCGCCCGTCGCGCCGGGTCGAACGGAAGCACTTCCCTGATTGAAATCAACGTCTTGAACGCGCGCACGCGGGCGTCGTCGTTCAGCATTTCACGCGTGAAGACCTCATAGGCCTCCATCGTCGGCACCACGACATACAGGATCAGGTCGGTGTCGCCGGTCACATACCACGCCGCCTGCACCTCAGGGCGGGCGGTCAGCTTGTCGATCAGGGCGTCCAGAACCGCCGTGCCCTCGCGCTCCATTTCGACCAGGACGTGCATGGTCAGGGCGCGCGCCAGCCGGGCCGGATCGACCACTGCGACATCGGCGATGATGATCCCCTCGTCGCGCAGCCGCCGCAGCCGCCGCGACACCGCCGATTCCGACAGGCCGACCTTGTCCGCCAGCACGCGCGCAGGCTGGAGATTGTCGCGGCGCACCAGAGCCAGCAGGCGACGGTCAAAGGAATCGAGGTCGGCGTTTTCTTGCATAGGAACGGATCATACGCCTGTTTCTTGCAGCGAGGCAGGCGAAATCGCCAGGAAAAACGAGCCGCTTTCCGATAGATTGCCGGCCATGTCCTCCCCGGTCCTCGCCCTTCGCCATCCGCGCCTGTCAGCGGTCCTGCCCTATCTCGCCCTGATCGGCGGCATGGTGTCGCTTTCGGCCGGCACCTCCTTCGCCAAGACGCTTTATCCGATGGTGGGACCGGCCGGGACGGCGGGCCTGCGCGTCGGCCTGTCGGCCATCGTCCTGCTGGCGGTTTTTCGCCCCTGGCGCAGCGCCTTCACCACCAGCGACCTGCGCGCCCTGGCGATCTACGGCGTGGTGATGGGGCTGATGAACCTCAGCTTCTACATGGCGCTGAACACCATTCCGCTGGGGGTGGCCCTGGCGATCGAGTTCATGGGGCCGCTGTCGGTCGCCCTGTTCAACTCTCGGCGGCTGATCCACTTCGTCTGGGTCGGACTGGCGGTTCTGGGTCTGGTGCTGCTGCTGCCGCTGGATGGAAACGTATCGGGGCTTGATCCTGTCGGTTGCGCCTATGCGGCGGCGGCGGCGGTGTTCTGGGCGGGCTATATCGTCTTCGGCAAGCGGGTCAGCCATCTGCCCAGCGGCTCGACCGTCGCCATCGGCATGACCTTCGCCGCCATGACCGTGGTGCCTTTCGGCGTCGCCGGCGCGGGCATGAGCCTGCTGGACCCCAGGATTCTGGCGCTTGGCCTCGTCGTCGCCCTGGTGTCCAGCGCCCTGCCCTACACGCTGGACATGGTCGCCCTGCGCCATATCCCGAAGCGCACCTTCGGCGTGGCGGTCAGCGGCGATCCGGCCATCGGCGCGCTGGCGGGCCTGTTCGTGCTGGGCGAGCACCTCACCAGCCAGCAGTGGCTGGCCATCGCCGCCATCATCGCCGCCTCGGTCGGCGCCGTTCTGACCTCGCCGTCAGACGAACAGCCGTTGCAGGATCCGGCCGCCCCCGCCTGATCTCGACGCCTAGAACTCGGTCCATTCCTCGGCGGCCGGGCCGTTGACGACGGCGCGCAGGCGGGCGCGCTGCGCCTCCAGCGCCGGCGGCGGGCCGCCATAGGCCTTCAACTCGCGCACCATTCCGCCTTCGGCCCCCGTGCGGAACCGCCCGACCAGCTCGGCCAGATGCTCGGCCTCGGTCTTCAGATTGGCGGCGGCGGCCGTGGTCTGCTCGACCATGGCGGCGTTCTGTTGCGTGACCTGATCCATCTGGTTCACCGCCTGATTGACCTGACCCAGCCCCGAGGCCTGTTCCTGGGCCGAGGCGGCGATTTCGGCGACCAGTCCGTCCATCTCATTGACCTGTTCGGCGATGGTCCCCAGCGCGCGGCCGGTCTGGGCGACCAGTTCGACGCCCTGCGCCACCTCGGCGCCGGAAGCCGAGATCAGCGCCTTGATTTCCTTGGCGGCCTCGGCTGACCGCTGGGCCAGGGCGCGCACCTCTGACGCCACCACGGCGAAGCCGCGCCCGCTGTCGCCCGCCCGCGCCGCCTCGACACCCGCATTGAGCGCCAGCAGGTTGGTCTGGAAGGCGATCTCGTCGATCACCCCGACGATGTCGCTGATCTCGGATGAGCGGCGGCTGATGCCGTCCATGGCCGCCACCGCCCGCTCCATGATCTCGCCCGAGCGACCGGCTTCGGCATGGGCCTTGGCGGCGACAGAGGCCGCCTGCCGCGCGCCCTCGGCGCTGCGCTGGACAGTGGCGGTGATCTGGTCCAGCGCCGCCGCCGTCTCTTCCAGACTGGCCGCCTGTTGTTCGGTGCGTCTAGACAGGTCGTCCGAGGCCTGACTGATCTCGTCCGAGCCGCCGCGCAGGGTCGTCACCGCGGACAGGACCTCTGCCAGCGCCGTCCGGAGGCTGCCGATGGCCCCGTTGAAGTCGGTTTTCACCGCTTGATGGGCGCCCTCCATATCCTGCTCAATAGCGGCCGTCAGATCGCCGTCCGACAGGCGGGACAACTGTTCCGCCAGAGCGCTGACCAGTCTGGCCTGCGCCGCCTCGGCCGCCAGACGCTCCTGCTCGGCCCGCTGCGACGCCTGTTCCGCCTTAGTGATGTCGACGGCCAGCTTGACCACCTTCAGCGGCCGCCCCGCCTCGTCCAGCACGGGATTATAGGAGGCTTCGAGCCAGACCTCGCGCCCGCCCTTGGCGATGCGGCGGAATTTGCGGGCGACGAAACGCCCCTCGTTCAACTCTCGCCAGAAGGCCAGATAGTCGGCCGACGCGGCCTCGGCCGGGTCCATGAACATCCGGTGATGCTGTCCCCGGATCTCGTCCATGGCGTAGCCCATGGTCTGGAGCAGGTTTTCGTTGGCGTCGCGGATCGTGCCGTCCAAGTCGAACTCGATCACCGCCTGGGACCGCCCGATCGCCGCCATCCGACGGTCCAGTTCCTCAAGCCGCTCAATATCCGCAGCCAGTTTTTGTCGACGACCTGCATTGAACATCCGAACCGCTCCCCCTTTAGAATAACGGCGATGGACTGGATAAGTCTGTGGATAACAAAGGCGCTTGAAAAGTTTCATCTTCGTTACTTGCAATCACAAGTTGAAATTTAGGCCCCAGCTTCATCGACCATTAACCATGATGCAGCACCATGGCTGGGATCGGTCGCGCGGCTCGCGGCCTGGGGGCCCTCCTTGCGTAATCTCGTCGCCGCCGTCGAAGCGATCGACCCGCTGGTCGTCACCGGCAAGGTGGCGGGCGTCAGCGGCCTGCTGATCGAGTCGCGCGGCGGTCTGTCGCGTCTGGCCGTCGGGGCGCGGGCCGAGATCGAGAGACGCGGCCAAGCCCCCCTGCCCGCCGAGGTCGTCGGCTTCCGCGAGGCCAAGGCTCTGCTGATGCCCTTCGGCCCGGTCGAAGGCGTGGCGCCGGGCGCCGACATCCGCATCATCAACGCCGCCGCCAGCGTCCGCCCGACGACGGCCTGGCTGGGCCGCATCATCGATTCCTTCGGTGAGCCGATCGACGGCGCGGGGCCGCTGACGCCGGGCCTCGTTCCCTACCCCTTGCGCGCCCCGCCGCCGCCCGCCCATTCGCGCGGCCGGGTCGGCGAGCGACTGGATCTGGGGGTGCGGGCGATGGACGTCTTCACCACCACCAGCCGGGGCCAGCGTCTGGGCATCTTCGCCGGATCCGGCGTGGGCAAGTCGGTGCTGCTGTCCATGCTGGCGCGGCAGGCGACCTGCGACGTGGTCGTCGTCGGCCTGATCGGCGAGCGGGGCCGCGAGGTTCGCGAGTTCATCGAGGAGACCCTGGGCGAAGAGGGGCTGAAGCGCGCCGTCGTCGTGGTCGCCACCAGCGACGAACCGGCGCTGAAACGGCGTCAGGCGGCCTATATGACCATGGCCGTGGCCGAGTTCTTCCGCGATCAGGGGCTCGAGGTGCTGTGCCTGATGGACAGCGTCACCCGCTTCGCCATGGCCCAGCGCGAGATCGGCCTGGCCGCGGGCGAACCGCCGACGACCAAGGGCTACACCCCCACCGTCTTCACCGAACTGCCCAAGCTGCTGGAGCGCGCCGGGCCGGGGCCGATCCGGCCGGACGGCACGGAGGCGGGACCGATCACCGCCCTGTTCACCGTGCTGGTGGACGGCGGCGACCATGACGAGCCGATCGCCGACGCCGTGCGCGGCATTCTGGACGGCCACATCGTCATGGACCGCAAGATCGCCGAGCGCGGCCGCTTCCCCGCCATCGACGTGCTGAAGTCCGTCAGCCGCACCATGCCCGGCAACCAGTCCCCGCCCGAGCGCGAGCTGAACCGCCGCGCGCGCCAGTGCCTGAGCGCCTATTCCAACATGGAAGAACTGATCCGCATCGGCGCCTATCGCACCGGCGCCGACCCCATTGTCGACCGCGCCATCGCCTTGAATCCGGCCCTGGAAGGCTTCTTGACCCAGGACAAGGACGACGTGACGCGCCTGAACGACAGTTTCGACAGACTTGAAACCATCCTGAACCAGGGCATGGTGGACCAATGATCGCGGGAGACGACGCATGACGGCCTGGGCCCAATCCCTGATCCGCATCTCCAACTATGAGGTCGAGACGCTGCAGAAGCGTCTGGCCGAGATCACCGCCCGCAAGGCCGAGGCCGAGATGCGCGTCGCCGTGCTGGACGCCGAGGCCGAGGTCGAGCGTGAGAATGCGCGGCACGACCCGGCTTCAGGCATGATGCTCCAGGCCTATCTCAACGGCTGGAAGCAACGCCGCGCCGACGCGGAGGCTGAGATCGCCGCCGTCTCGATCGAAGAAGAAGGCGCCCGCGACGCCCTGACCGGCGCCTTTGAAGAACTGAAGAAGTTCGAGCACGTCGCCGAGACGACCCGACTGAACAAGCTGATGGCCGCCGCCAAGCGCGAGGCCGCCGCCTATGACGAAATGGGCCTGCGTCGCCGCGCCGAGGGCTAGAAGTGATCGACCGTCGCGCCCTGCTGGCCTCGACCCTCGCGCTGGCGTCGTGCGGCGCTGGCGAGGCGCCCGAAACGGCGCCGACCGGTCCCGTTCGCCCGTTGAAGTCCGTCGCCCCCTTCCCCGTCGGCACGGTCGCCATGTCGGGTCAACTGTCGGATCAGGACTGGTTCCGCCTCGTCTCCACCCACTTCTCCGAGCTCACGCCCGAGTGGGAGATGAAGATGGAGTACATCCTCCAGAAGGACGGCTCCCTGCGTTTCGACGCGCCGGACCGCATCGCCTATTTCGCGCGCGATCTGGACATCCGCCTCTTCGGCCACGCCCTGATCTGGTATGCGCAGGAACATCCGTGGTTCACCGCCATCGTCGACGACCGCCCACGTTTCATCGCCGAACACGACCGTTATATCGCCGAGGTCGCCGGGCGCTGGCGCAGCCAGATCGTCGGCTGGGACGTGGTCAACGAACCGGTCGAGGATGACGGCAGCGGCTATCGCGACTGCGTCTGGAGCCAGGGCCTGGGCGGCATTGACGCCTATATCATCCGCGCCTTTGAACAGGCTCGCATCGCCGCGCCCGAGGCGACCCTGTTCCTGAACGACTACAACCTGGAGAATATGCCGAAGAAGGGCGCCGCCTTCCTGCGTCTAGTCGAGCGGCTGCTGAAGGCGGGCGCGCCGGTCCAGGGCATCGGCATACAGTCCCACCTCGACATCGAGATCCCCGCCGGCCAGATCGCGGCTTTCATGAACGAAGCGCGTCAATTCGGCCTGCCCATCCATGTCTCCGAACTGGACGCCTCTTTGAAGCGCGGCGGCCGGATGCCCGACCTGCGCTCCCGCGCCCAGCGGCGCGACCAGCAGAGCGCGCGGGTGGCCGAACTGGCCGAGGCCTTCATGGGCCTGCCTCCCGCCCAGCGCTTCGCCTTTACCGTATGGGGGGTGCGCGACAGCGATTCCTGGCTGCGCCGCGGCAAGAACGACGACGGGCAGGACAGCCCCCTGCTGTTCAATGACGCAGGCGAACCCAATCCCATGTTCAGCGTGCTGACCGAGGCGTTCGCGCAATAATCCTTCTCCCCTTGTGGGAGAAGGTGGCAGGCGCAGCCTGACGGATGAGGGGTGTGAGCGCCTCGATCTGATGAAACTGCTGCAAGGTGAATGACGAACGTCAGCGGTCGCGCCGACACCCCTCATCCGAGCGCCTCCGGCGCCCACCTTCTCCCACAAGGGGAGAAGGGAAAATGAAAAACGCCCGCCGGTTTCCCGACGGGCGTTTCTGGATCGTTCCTGAGTGGAGGCTCAGGCGGGATCTGTTCAGGCGGCGACGACAGCCGCGCCCTCGGCCGGGTCGCGCAGGACATAGCCGCGGCCCCAGACGGTTTCGATGTAGTGCTTGCCGCCCGCAGCCGTCGCCAGCTTCTTGCGCAGCTTGCAGATGAAGACGTCGATGATCTTCAGTTCCGGCTCGTCCATGCCGCCGTACAGGTGGTTGAGGAACATCTCCTTGGTCAGGGTCGTGCCCTTGCGCAGGGAGAGCAGCTCCAGCATCTGATATTCCTTGCCGGTCAGGTGCACGCGGTGGCCGTTCACCTCGACAGTCTTGGCGTCCAGGTTCACCGCGATCTCGCCGGTGTGGATGATCGCCTGGGCGTGGCCCTTGGAGCGGCGGACCACGGCGTGGGTGCGCGCGATCAGCTCGTCCTTGTGGAACGGCTTGGTCAGATAGTCGTCGGCGCCGCCGCCGAAGGTCTTGACCTTGGTGTCGATCTCATGGCTGCCCGAGAGGATCATCACCGGCGTATTGATCTTGCCGTTGCGCAACTGACGCAGAACCTCAATCCCGCTCATGTCCGGCAGGTTCAGGTCCAGCAGAATGAGGTCGTAGTCATAGATCTTGCCCAGATCGATGCCTTCCTCACCCAAATCGGTAGTGTAGACGTTGAACCCTTCCGACTTCAGCATCAGTTCGATGCTTTGAGCCGTCGCGTGGTCGTCTTCGATCAACAGGACGCGCATTAATGCCCCTCCAGGCAAAGCTTGGGATGACCGCACGTGAGATACGGCCGGGTAACCTTGTTCCAACGTTAACGGGCCAAAACCTTAAGAAGGGTTAACGGGTCCCGATATGGAACGCGTAGGGTGATTTGCGAATCGCCGTCCAGAGTCCCGAGTCAAGGATTCGTTAATTTATTCACGATGGGCGCCGCATTCCCCTGTTGACCTTTGACGCGTCTTCCACAGGGGGCGTGCACAACCGCCCTCGCCGATGCCCGACCCCGCCTGGGGAAGCGACCGCTTCTGACGCCCTATAGGACAACATTCCTAACACAGCCGCCCCACGCACCTATAATGGCGGCATCCACAGGAATGACGGGAGGAAGCGCAGATCATGGAACCCTATCGCGTGCCGGTGACGGAGGGCGACCGTATCCGGGCGGACGCGGCCCTGTCGCTGTCAGGTCTGGCGCTGGGCGTGCCGGTCGCGGAAATGACGCGGCGCGAGCGGGTGCGGCCCAGAGCCTGTCGGGCGCGCTGGTCGGCCATGTATCTGGCGCACGTCTCCTTCGGCTGGCCGCTGGAGCGGGTGGCCCACGCCTTCGGCCTGAACCGGGCGACGGCGGGCGCGGCCTGCCGCTGGGCCGAGGATGAGCGCGACCGGCCCGACTATGACGCCCTGATGGACGGCCTGGAGGGGTCGCTGCGGGCGGTGATGGAGCTGCCCCTGGTCGACCTGGCGCCCGAGAGCGGAGGCCGTCGATGAGCCGCCAGCTGGAACGCGCGCGCAGCCTGCTGCAACGGCCCGGCGCCTGGCTTGATCAGGCGGGGGGCGCCTATCCCCTGCGCCTCGGCGGCGACCGGCGCAGCCGGGTGGTGCTGACCCTGGACGAGGCCGCCTTCCGCGCCGTGATCGAACAGCCGGGGCTGAAGCTGAGACAGGGCGGCGGCTGGCTGCCCCGCGCGGCCAACGACCACGCCGCCGCCTCGCCCCCAGCCGGACGCCCCGGCGTCATCGAGGGCGAGCGGGCCGTGATGGAGGCCGACGGCCGCCTGACGATGCGCCGCGCCAATCTGGGCGAGAGTCCGATCCTGTGGCTGGCCCGTCGCAAGGACCAGTCGGGGCGACCCTGGCTGACCCCTGCCGAGGTCGCGGCGGGCGAGCGCCTGCGCGCCGAGGCAGAGATCGCGGCCGCCGGTCCGTCGCTGACCATGCGCTGGGACGCCCTGCCGCGCAGCGGCTCAGGCTGCGGCGCCGGGCGGATCGAGCCGGGCGACCGCGCCCTGTCGGCCTCAGCTCGGGTCAAGGCGGCGCTGGACGCCTGCGGTCCGCGGCTGCGCGCCATGGTCGAACAGGTCTGCATCCACGGCACGTCGCTGCAACTGGCGGAGCAGGCTCTTTCCCTGCGCCGTCGTCAGGGCAAGACCCTGCTGAAACAGGGGCTTCAGGCGTTGGCCGAGCATTACAACCTGACCTGACGATACGGCGAACCCGGTTGCGCCGGCTCCTAAAAAGCGCCTCGTCAGGTTCATGATCCACGATTACTTAAGTATGGCTGAGCTAGGTCAAAGACGACCCTTCAAGGCCGACGTGAGTATATCAGCATGACGTTCCTCCGCCCTGCCTCGCTTCTTTCCGGTCTGGCGACCGCCGCCCTGATCGCCGGTCTGGCCGGCGCCGCAACGGCCCAGACCCGCGCTGACGACAGGTGGAGCGTCACGGTCAGCCCCTATGTCTGGGCTACCTCGCTGGACGGCAATGTCGCCATGGCCGGGCACAAGGCGCCGGTCGACGTGTCCGCCTCGGACGCCTTCGACCAGCTGGAAAGCGTTGTCATGGGCGAGGTCGAAGTGCGCCGCGGCCGCTGGGCGGGCTTCGTCGACTATCAATACGCCAAGACCAATGAGGGCGTGTCCCTGATGGGCGTCCCGGCCGAGTTGGGCACCCGCTCGACCACCGTTTCGGCAGGCGTCCTGTATCGTCTGGTGGAGGATCCGCTGGGCGGCCGCACCGCCTTTGGCGACGCGCGCAGCTTCCGCGTCGAGCCGCTGGTCGGCGCCCGCTGGAGCAAGCTTCGGGCCGATCTGAACACCCCGCTGGGCGCTACCCACAAGGGCGCCGAATGGACCGACCTGCTGCTGGGCCTGCGGGTCGAGGGCGACGTGTCCGAACACTGGACCCTGCGCGCCCAGGCCGAGGCTGGGGGCTTGGGCGACGACGATCGCCACAGCCTGTCGTGGCAGGCGCTGGCCTCCTATCGCACGCCGCTGGGCGGGGGCGCCGTGTCGGTCAATGCGGGCTACCGCCTGCTGCACCAGAACTATGAGCAGGACGATTTCACCGGCCAGCGCTTCGACTGGAAGGTGACGCGCCACGGCCCGGTGCTGGGCCTGTCGCTGACCTACTGATCCCTTCCCTGACGATCCCTCATCCCAAGGAGACGACATGCGTAACGGAATGAAGAAGGGCGTCGCCGCCCTGGCCGCCGCCTTCATGCTGGCCGTTCCGGCGGCCGAGGCGTGCACCCGCCTTGTCTACCACGGCCACGACGGCGCAGTGATCACGGCCCGGTCGATGGACTGGAAGGACGAGATCATGACCAACCTCTGGATCTTTCCGCGCGGCATGGCGCGGGACGGATCCGGCGGTCCCAACTCCCTGACCTGGACGTCCAAATACGGCAGCGTCATCGCCAGCGGCTATGACATCTCGACCGTCGACGGCGTGAACGAGATGGGCCTGGTCGCCAACGTCCTGTGGCTGGTCGAGTCGCAATACCCGACCTACGACCCGAACAAGCCCGCCCTCAGCATCGCCGCCTGGGCGCAGTATGCTCTGGACAACTACGCCACCGTGGCCGAGGCCGTCGAAGGCCTGCGCGACGAGCCATTCGTTCTGGTCAGCGACAATGTGCCGGGTCAGGAGCGCCTGACCACCCTGCACCTGTCCCTGTCGGACAGCAGCGGCGACAGCGCCATCTTCGAATACATCGACGGCAAGCTGGTCGTGCACCACAGCCGCGACTATCAGGTGATGACCAACTCGCCGACCTTCGATCAGCAGCTGGCCCTGAACACCTATTGGCAAGGCATCGGCGGCACGGTCATGCTGCCGGGCACCAATCGGGCGGCCGACCGCTATGCGCGCGCCTCCTTCTACGCCAACGCCATTCCCAAGTTCGAAGACCAGAACATGGCCGTGGCCAGCGTGTTCAGCGTGATCCGCAACGTCTCGGTGCCGTTCGGCATCTCGACCCCGGACCAGCCGAACATCTCCTCGACCCGCTGGCGGACCGTCGTGGATCACAAGCGCAAGCTGTACTTCTTCGAGTCGGCCCTGACGCCGAACACCTTCTGGGTGGACCTGAAGAAGATCGACTTCTCGCCGCGCGCCTCGGTCAAGCGTCTTGAGCTGGGCGAGAACCAGATCAACACCCACGCCGGCGACGCCACCGCCAAGTTCAGCAATGCGCGGGCCTTCCCCTTCCTGGGCCCGCAGTCCTGAGCCGATAAAGGCGGTTGGGATTCAAAAAATCCCGACCGCCGCCTCTGCCCAGATCAACAGCACGGCCAGGATCACTGCTGCGGCCAGCATCAGCCGCGCCAGCGGGGTCCGCGCTTTCCACAGAACCAACTCCAGCAGCAGCCCTACCCCGACCAGCAGGACGGCGGCGAACACGAAGTCCTGAGCGTCCCAGGCGACCTCGGAGGTGAACTGCATGGCCGCCAGCGGCGTCAGCAGGATCAGCCCGACCGCGCTCCAGCCGGCCAGTCGGACAGGATTGAAGAAGGAAGGGGCGCGCTTCGTCAGGGCCGTCATCGGACCGCTCCACACCATATGAGACGCATGATCATGCGCTCGATCGCGCCCAATCGGAAGAGATGCGATCGCGGTCAGCCCGCAGCCAGCGCCGCCTCGCGGATACGGCCGACCATGCTGTTCAGGCCGTTGGCGCGCTGCCGCGTCAGGGCCGAGGGCAGGCCCAGCCGGTCCAGCGCGGCGCGGGCGTCGAACGCCAGAATCTCGTCCGGCAGCCGCCCCGAATAGAGCCGCAGCAGCAGGGCGATATTGCCTTTCGACAGGGCGCTGTCGCTATCGGCGTCGAAGAACAGCCGCCCGCCTTCTGGGCGAAGCGACAGCCAGACCTGGGCCGCACAGCCCGGCACCTTGTTCGCCTCGATCCGCGCCTCTTCGGGCAGGGGCGGCAAATCCTTGCCCAGGTCGATGACGTATTCGATCCGCCCCTCCCAGTCGCCCAACAGGTCGAACTCTTCGACCAGTTCGGCCAGGGTCTCGTCGATGGAGCGTGCGGGAGCGGCGGCGGAAGTCATGGGCGCGACATAGGCTCCTGCCGCCGCGATCACAACCGGGACGGCGCTTCGGACGCCGCTCCCCCTACAGGCGAGCGCCCTAGGGGCTTGGAACGACGCGGCCTAGATATACAGTTGTTTTCATTCCATCCGCCTACAGCGCCCTTGAAGCCCCACACCGTCCTGCTTGATCCGATCCGCCGCCCCGAGGTCCACGACGCCGGGGACGGCGCCGCCGTGGCCGCCTGGCACGCGGGCTGGGCGGCGGTTGTCGGCGTGACGGCCCTGTTCGCGACCGGCGCGGGGACCGGCGCCGAAGCCGCCGGGACGGCGGCGCCCCTGCTGCTGGCTCTGGGGGTCATGGCCGCGCCGGGTCTGGCGGGGCTGACCCTGCTGCGTCGCGACGATGATGAGGCCCGTTCCGCCCTTCTGACGCTGTGGACGCTGGCGGCGCTGGCGAGCGCAGCGCTCAGCGGCGGAGCGGGAGGCCCGCTGGCGGGCTTCGTCTTCGCGCCCCTGGCGGCCGGGCTGGCGCTGGGCGGCCGTCGCCGCGTGCTGGTCGCCGCCATAGCCGCAACGGGGGCGGCGGGCGCGGGCCTGCTGTCCGGCTGGCTGTTGGGCGCGCCGACGGCGGCGGCGACCACGGCGGGGGTCTCGGCCCTGATGACCGCGGGCGCGACTACGGCCGCCCTGTTCCTCGGCGCCCGCCGCGCGGCCCGCCGGATGGAGGTCGCCGAGGCCGACGTGGCCGGGGTCGAGACCCTGCTGGCCGGTCAACCCGCCCTGACCCTTGCGCTGAACCAGGACCTGCGCGCCCTGGCCGCCTATGGCGCAGCGCCCGCCGCCGTGCCGGTCGAACCGCTGTTCAAGGAGGGGCTGCTGTCGGCCGTCGACCCGACCGACCGCCCCGCCGTCCTGGCCGCGCTGGCCCGCGCCCGCAGTCTGGGCGAGGCTCAGGTCCGCTTTACCCCGCGTCTGGCGCTGGACCGCCGCATCCTCCTGACGGCGCGGCGCATGGATGACAGCGGCTCTCGCCTGATCGTTCAGGCTCTGGACGCCACCTTGCAGTACGCCCGCGAGGCCGAACTGGACGCCGCCCGCATGGAGGCCGAGGCCCAGAGCGCGGGCAAGTCGCGCTTTCTGGCCCATATGAGCCACGAGTTGCGCACGCCGCTGAACGCCGTCATCGGCTTTTCGGACGCCATGCGGCAGGAGCTGTTCGGCCCGGTCCCGGCGCGCTACGCCGACTACGCCCGCTCGATCCACGAGGCGGGCGGCCACCTGCTGGACCTGATCAACGACGTGCTGGACGTCAGCCGCATCGAGGCGGATCGCTATGAACTGGCGCTGGAGCCGTTCGACGCGCGCGAGGCGGTGACCGCCGGACTGGCGCTGGTCCGGCTTCAGGCCGAGGACAAGGGGGTGTCGCTGAACGCCGTCCTGCCGCCCGAACCGCTGATGATCCGCGCCGACCGCCGGGCGCTGAAGCAGATGACGCTGAACCTGCTGTCGAACGCGGTGAAGTTCACGCCGGCGGGCGGGACCGTCACGGCCTCGGCGCAGGCGGCGGGGACCATGCTGGAGTTGGTCGTCGCCGACACCGGCGTCGGCATCGCCAGGGCCGATCTGGCGCGGCTGGGTCGTCCCTATGAGCAGGCGGGCGAAGCCGAACAGAAGGCGAAAGGCTCCGGGCTTGGACTGGCGCTCGTCCGCGCCCTGGCCGAGCTGCATGGCGGAACGTTGAGCCTGGACAGCACCCTGGGCGAAGGCACCGCCGCCGCCCTGCGACTGCCGGTTCTCGCAGAGGCCTGATCCGTCAGACGCGCGAAGCGGCCAACTTCAGGCCGAAGCCGATGAAGATCGCGCCGACCGCCCGGTCCATCGTGCGCACCACGGCCGGACGACGCAGAACGCGGCCCAGGGGCGCCGTCGCCAGGATCAGCCCGGCGAACCAGACGATGGTCAGCGCCACATGCACCCCGACCAGGAAGAAGGTGAAGCCCGCCACATTCGCCCCCTCAGACACGGAGGGCGGCACGAACTGGGGCAGGAAGGTCACATAGAAGACGCCGATCTTGGGGTTCAGCAGATTGGTCAGCAGGCCCCGCCGAAAGGCGACCGCCGCGCTGGGCGGCGGGGCGGCGCCCGGCTCGCCCAGGCTCTGACGCGGCTTGAGCAGCATCTGCGCGCCCAGCCAGACCAGATAGGCCGCGCCCGCCCACTTCACCGCCGTATAGGCCAGCTCCGACACCCGCAGCAGCGCGCCGAACCCCAGCGACACCGCCGCGCCCCAGATCAGGCACCCCAGCAGAATGCCCGCTCCCGCGAAGACGGCTGAACGCGCCCCTTCGGCCGCCGCCGACCGCAACACCATCGCAGTGTCCACCCCCGGCGTGATGGTCAGAATGGTGATGGCGACCAGAAAGGCGGCGAACAGGGCGGGATCGAACATGGGCGAGGCGCTGGGATACTGTGGCGAAACAGCAGGCACTGGAACACGCCGCCAGTCCCCGCTGCAACCGCTGAACTGGACGGCGGCGCCGCGCCCGGCATAGGAAAGACGCATCCGGCCCGGCGAGGAAGCTCATGGACGAAACCGCCTATCGCACCGCCCTGCGCGCCACGCTCGACGCCCACGACGACCCGGCGCTGGAGCGCATCCGCGCCCTGCTGGCCGCCCTGCCCGAGGCGGCGCGCGAAATCCACGTCTTCGTCTTTCCCGATCAGGACAGCGAAGGCGCCTTCAGCGTCCACGTCAGTCTGGACGGCCCCGACCTCTACGTCCTGAACAAGGCGATCGAGCCGCACCGCACCCTGTTCGAGGTCGTCCACGGCGAGGAAGGCTTCGAGCCTGACTTGCCCATGTTCGGACGCGATCCCGGCTTCAGCGTTCAGGACGCCATCGTCGACACGGCCGCCGACTGGATCGAGGCCCTGTGGCCCCGCGCCGGACAGGCGCCCGTGCCCGTCATGATCTACGGCGACGAGGACTACGGCCCCTCCACCCCGCGTCAGCTGGCGCCCTAGACCGGCCCCATGGCCAGAAAGGCGCGGGCGGCGGCGAAGTCTCCCGCCTCGAACCGGGCCGTCGCCACGCTGTCGTCGCGGAACAGGAACTCGATCAGGAAGGGCTCGCGCGGGTCCAGCGTCGCCAGCGCCTCAGCCGCGCCGTTGGGAAAGCGCCAGACCTCGCCCGCCCGCGCGCCGGAGGTCAGCAGGTCGCGCGGCGCGAGGTCGGACCCCGCGGCGAAGACGGCGAGGCGCGCGGCGTCCGGCGGCAGGCCCTCTGCGCCCAACCACGGCCGGGGCGAGCGCGCCGCATCGCGCATGACGATGCGCGCGGCATAGGGCCGGGGCTTGCCGACGAAGGACACGACCGCCGCCGGATGCGCCTCCTGCGGCGCCTTGCCGGTCAGACCGAAACGCACGGGCGAGGCGCCGGTCGCCCCGTCCTGGAACAGGCGCCAGCCGTCGTGCGCGCTCTCGAAACGGTCGGCGCTCCAGACAGCCTTGTCGCCGGGGAAGTTGATCCGCGCCGCGCGCGACCATCCGGCGAAGGCGTGGCGCACCCGCGTCTTGACCTGATTCAATTCGGCGTCGTTGCAGGGGGTGGCCTCGGCCCGCGCCTTGGCCCGCGCGGCCGTGGCGGCCAGTTCGGTGGCCGGGCGCCCGGCGCGCAGGGCCGCCCCGCGGGCTTGCAGCGTCGCCGCTTCCAGCGCCTGCGTCAGGCGCGGCTCGAACAGGCGGCATTTGTCCTGGGCCGCCCGCACGAAGGCGCGCTCGTAATAGACGTCTCCGGCAGCGGTCGCCGTCCCGGCCGCGAGGGTCAGGGCGACGATCGCGGCCAGCGTTCTGCTGACTATGCGGGGCGACGGCGCTATCTTCATGCCGCCACCCTAGCCGCCGCCGGTTCCGGGTCCGTGTCCAAACAGGGTGAACCAATTGCTTCTTTCCACTGACGTCTGGGTCGGCGCCCTGATCCGCCGCGCCGAGCTGGAAGGCGCCAACGCCGTGGTGGTGAAAAAGGGCGACGCCCGCGCCGGGGCCGTCATCGTCAAGGCCTATGACACCGCGACCCGCACCGCCCGTCTGTGGACCGAGGCGACCGGCCAGGACGGCGAGCCCCTGTGGATCCAGCCCGTCGCCAGCGAGTTCGAGAGCGAACTGGACGCCTATCTGGACCGCCAGCGCCGCTATGACCCCGATCTCTGGATCGTCGAGATCGAGGACCGGCAAGGACGACACTTCCTGACCGAGAAAACGCAGGACTGACGTCCAAACCCAGGGGCTCTTCACCGCGCCCTCAAGCAGGCCGAAGGCCGGTAGGGCCGCTCAAAATGGTAACCGGCCCGTTCACCGCGTTCGTGAACCGGACCGCAAGCGCGGCGCCCTACAACCCGTCGCATGGGGCCAGAACGGTCCTGCGAGCGGGCGCGGTCCATGCTGTTTCTTCTGAACGACGTCGTCTTCGATCTGGACCAGGCCTGCCCCGCCCCGAGCCACGACGTGCGTCGGTTCGAGAGCCTGTCCTTCGACTATGTGCTGGAGATGGGCTGCGAGCTGTTCTCCGAAGACCCGCTGCTTCACCACAACGACCCCGCCCGCGCCCGCCGTCTGGCCTGGCTGGTCGCCCACAAGGCCGAAGGCGTCAGCGCCGCCCTGTTCGCTGCGCCGCAGGCCGGCTGCGCGCCTGAACTGGTCGAACCGCGCTTTTGCGCCCTGCCCGAAATCGTGCTGCGTCATCTGCATCAGCGCGCACGCCGCGGCGCCCTGGACGCCGCCACGGCCGACAAGACCGTTTGGAGCCGTCTGGCCGCCTGAGGGCTTCCATAGAACACCAACGTTCTTTACCCCTTGTGTTTCGGCCTTGGGGGGAGACGACCGACGATGAACAAGACAATGCGATTTCGCTTGAAGCGCAGCGCGGCGTTGGCCGTTGCATCCGCTCTAAGCAGCTTCGTCGCATCTCCGGCTCTGGCGGAATGGCTCCGGGCCGAAACCGACCACTTCATCGTCTATGGCGACACCTCTGAAGGCAGCCTGCGGCGTTACGCCCAAAAGGTCGAGCGTTTCGACGCCCTGCTGAGGACCTACTATCCCATCCAGACCGACCATGAGATTCCCAAGCTGGAAATCTTCATGGCCGAGGGGCGGCGCGATATGAACCGCATGTCTCCCGGCATCAGCGAGGGAGTCGCGGGCTACTATTCGCCTAACAGCGGCCGCATCTACACCATCGTGGATACCCGCAGCTCTATGGGCGATGTCGTCGTCTTCCACGAATACGCGCACCACTTCATGTTCCAGATGCGGGCCAACGCCTATCCATCCTGGTTCGTAGAAGGTTTCGCGGAATATTATTCGACCGCCACTCTCACCAACGATCGCATTCAGTTTGGTCGCCACAACCCTGGCCGAATGAACTCTCTAACGAATGGCTTCAACTCCTGGGCGAAAATGGAAGATGTACTGAAATGGCACATTCCTGATTCTGGACGCTTCCCCGCGCACCTCTATTACGCCCAGTCCTGGGCGATGACCCATTACTTTATGAGCACGCCAGGTCGTACCCAGATGCTGGGCCGATATCTGTCGGCAGTAGCCGGCGGTGAGGATTCCATTGTCGCCATGCAGGCTGCGACAGGCCGGACGCCCTCACAGCTTCAGGACGATATCTGGCGTTATATTTCTGGCTCTATCAATATAATGTCGCCGCAGATCGCGATCATCCACCCTGAAGTGGCGATCAGCAGGCTTTCGAAAGCGCAAGCGGACGCCATATGGCTTGACGTTCGTCTTGATAACGCGCCGATCAGGCTTCCCGCCGAAGAGGAGGTCGAAGACGGCGCCCAGACCGACGCCCAGAAGGCGCGGCGGGCTCGCGCCCGGCGGGAAGCCGCAGAAAACCGCGCCGAGTTGATCCGCTCAGCCTTCGCCCTGGGCGAACGCCATGCGGATTCGGACGTGGGCCGTTTGCTCACCGCCCGCGCCCACCGGCTGTCACAACGCCCCGATCTGGCGCTGGCCGCTCTGACGCCTAGCCTCGACGCCGGCACGAACAACGCCCAGGTCCTGCGGGTCGCCGCCCTGGCGCTGATGGATCAGACCGAAGCGACGGAGTCCGTCGACGACGCCAATGAGCTTCGCCGTCAGGCGTCCGTCTATCTCGCCCGGGCGATGGACGCCGAACCGCTGGATTTCCGGATATATCTGGGACTGAACGACGTACGGAACGGCCAGCCGCGTTATCCGACGGATAACGACATCTCCACCCTGGAGGTCGCCTGCGCCCTGGCGCCGCAGTCCTTCGACTGCCGCACCCGACTGGCCCACGCCTATATGGCGCGCGACATGAACCCGGAGGCGATCGCCGTCCTGACGCCGGTGGCCAACAGCCCCCATTCCAGCGGCTACAAGCGCCAGGCGCGGGCCATGATCAATCGCGCACGACAGGCCCTGCACCAGGCTCCGCTGGAAACAGGACCCGAGCCCGACGACGAAGACGACACTGATGCGCCGGGTCAGGCCGCCGACGCCGCCTGACCGGAAGACGCTAGAGGATGACGCCGAACATTGTATGCACCAGCGCCGCAGCCACGACGATCAATGCGAACCCGGCCAGAAAGCAGACCAGCGGATGAATCTTGGGCGCGTTCGGTGCAGGCGCGACCTTACCTGGATCAACCAGAGCCATGATGTTTCCCTTCCCTAGTGCGGCGAACTCATGGTCCGCCGTCTCCCAGAAACGAGCATGCCTCGAATAACCCTCATACGCGAAGGGTCTCTCACGCCATCGTGAACGTCGACAATTGAGCCCTGTCGCGCTAGGTCGCGCCTCCTAAAGGAAGCTCAATGTCCAAACTGACCCTCGCCCAGGAGGCCGATCGCCGTCGGACCTTCGCCATCATCGCCCACCCCGACGCCGGTAAGACGACGTTGACCGAGCATATCCTGCTGGCGGGCGGCGCCGTGCGTGCGGCCGGCGCGGTCAAGGCGCGCGGTGAAAACCGCCGCGCCCGTTCGGACTGGATGAAGATCGAGAAGGAGCGGGGCATCTCGGTCACCGCCTCGGTCATGACGTTCGAGCACGACGGCAAGATGTTCAACCTGCTGGACACGCCGGGGCACGAGGACTTTTCCGAAGACACCTATCGCACCCTGACCGCCGCCGACTGCGCCATCATGGTGCTGGACGCCGCCAAGGGCATCGAGCCGCAGACGCTGAAGCTGTTCGAGGTCTGCCGCCTGCGCGACATTCCGATCATCACCTTCATCAACAAGCTGGACCGCGAGGCGCAGGACCCGATGGCCCTGCTGGACGAGATCGCATCGCGTCTGCAGTTGGATCCCTCGCCCATCTGGTGGCCGGCCGAGAGCGGCAACCGCCTGCGCGGTCTGGCCGAGGTCGGCGGTCAGGGCCGGTTCCAGCCCTATACCCGCAAGACCGCCGACAACGGCGGCGAACACCCCGCGCCCCTGCCCTTCGACGACGCCGCCGACTTCTTCCAGGGCACGGAGCAGGCCGACATGGTCGATGCGCTGGAACTGGTCGAGGCGGGCTATAAGCCGTTCGATCATCAGGCGTTTCTGGAAGGGCACATGACGCCCGTGCTGTGGGGCTCGGCCCTGCGCCACTTCGGCATCGAGGAGCTTCTGAAGGCCATCGGCGAATGGGCGCCGTCGCCCAAGACCATGACCGCCCGCAAGGAGGCGCCGCCCGAAACGCGCAATGCCCCCGCGCCCGAAGACATCACGGTCGAGCCCAGCAAGGACGAAGTCACCGGCTTTGTCTTCAAGGTTCAGGCCAACATGGACCCCAACCACCGCGACCGCATCGCCATGTTCCGCATGGCCTCGGGCAGCTTCAAGCGCGGCATGAAGCTGAAGGTCCAGAACACCGGCAAGCAGTTGTCGGTGAACGCCCCCATCATGTTCTTCGCCTCGGACCGCGAGCTGGCCGAGGAGGCCTATGCCGGAGACGTCATCGGCATTCCGAACCACGGGGTCTTACGTGTCGGCGACAGCCTGTCGGAGAGCGGTCTGGTGCGCTTCGCTGGCCTGCCCAACTTCGCCCCGGAAATCCTGCAGCGCGTCCGCGTCAAGGACCCGCTGAAGGCCAAGCATCTGCAGAAGGCGCTGACCGGTCTGGCCGAGGAAGGCGTAACCCAGCTGTTCCGCCCGGAACTGGGCGCGGACTTCATCGTCGGCGCCGTCGGCCAGCTGCAGTTCGAGGTCATGGCCGACCGCCTGGGCGAGGAATACGGTCTGGACGTCGTCTTCGAGCCCAGCCCCTACGCCGAAGCTCGCTGGGTGTCAGGCGCCAAGGCCGACCTTGAAGACTTCGCCGGCAAATACCGGCCCCAGATGGCGACCGACATCGACCAGAACCCGGTCTTCCTGGCCAAGTCGGCGTGGGAGACGGGCTATGTCTCCGAACGCTTCCCCAAGGTGGCCTTCAGCAAGACCAGAGAGCGCGGCTGATGGATCAGGCGCGCGCGACCCGCTTCTCGCCGCGCCCCATAGCCTGGAACCACGGCAGGAAGATCTGGATCAGCGGGCCGATGCCTATGGCGAAGACGATCGTGCCGACGCCGACCGACCCGCCCAGCAGCCAGCCTCCGGCCAGGACGCTGAGCTCGATCAGCATTCGCGACACGCGGATCGACCAGCCCAGGCGCTGGTTCAGACCGACCATCAGGCCATCGCGCGGCCCCGTCCCCATGCCTGCCCCGATATAGGCGGCCGCGCCCACCGCCGTCAGCACCACGCCCGCGGTCATGAAGGCCAGCCGCAGCGGCAGGGTCGTCATCTCCGGCAGTACGGCCAGGGCCGCGTCCATCGACAGGCCGATGATGAAGATGTTGAACAGGGTGCCGATCCCCGGCTTCTGCCGCAGGGGGATCCACGTCAGCATGACCACCACCCCCATCAGGATGGAGGCGGTTCCCAGGCTCATGCCAGTGCGCAGCGACAGGCCATGATGGAAGACGTTCCAAGGGTCCAGCCCCAGGTTGGCCCGCACCATCATGGCGGCGGCGACGCCATACAGGCACAGGCCGAATTGAAGCTGGAAGAAGCGGCGCATGAACATGGCCCTCTTCTGCCTGATCGGGCCGGGAATTAAAGGCCCGGCTTTCGTCTGAGGCCGAAGGTCATGGCGAACATGACCAGACAGACGCCGCTGGAGACGAGCAAGGCCAGCCCCGCCGAGCGGTCCAGCACCACGCCGTAAAGCGCTGGAGCCGCGGCCTGAACGAAGCGGGCGGGCGTCAGCACCAGGGCCTGCCGCGCGCCGTAGTTCTCGCGTCCGAACAGATGCAGCGGCAGGATGCCTGAGGCCACCGCCAGCAGGCCGTTGCCCGCCCCCTGCCCCAGGGCGACGGCGCCCGCCGCTCCCTTGCCGCCGACGAAGGCGATCAGGGCGCCGAGCGGATGCAGCAGGGTCGCCGCCCGCGCCGCCACAACGGGCGAGCCCCTGCCCGGCGCCGCCAGGGCGATCAGGCGCACCGCGATGGCCGCGCCCGCCATCAGGCCGGCGGCCAGGGCCGCTTCGGCTGCGCTCAGGCCCAGCCGGGTGAGCAGACGCGGCAGGTGGGCGCTCATGGCCGTCGCCACCCACCAGGCTCCGGCGAACAGGACGGCCAGCCGGATCATGGTCCCGTCCCACCGCACGCGCCCGGACGCAGGAGGCCTGCCCCCGGCCCGCCCATCCGGCAGCACGGCCCAATAGAGCGGAAGACACAGCACGACATGCGCCCCCGCCCAGACGAAACAGGCGCCGCGCCAGCCGACCGTCTCGATCATCAGCAAGGTCAGAGGCCAGCCCAACGCCCCGCCGAAGGCCCCCAGCAGGGAGACGGCGGTGATCGGCTTCTTCGCCGCCTCGCCATGCAGGGCCACCAGCACGGCGTAGGCGGGGCCGTACAGCCCCACCCCCATGCCCGCCCCCAGCATCAGCACGCCCGCAACCATGACGACCGGATCGCGCGCCAGCCCCAGCAGGGTCAGCGCCAGGGCGAAGACGACGCCCGCCGCCGACAACACCTCACGCCCGCCGCGTCGGTCGATCCAGCGCCCGCCGAACGGGCTGAGAACCGCCGAGACCAGAAAGGCGCCCGACAGGGCGCTGAACACCGCCCCCGGCGTCGCGCCCACGCCCGCCGCCAAGGGCTCGGCCAGCACGCCGAGCAGATAGTAGCTGGAGGCGAAGGAGACGATCATCCCCAGGCCCAGCACGGGAATGATCAGACGGGAAACGGCGACGCTCGACATGCGCGCTGTGTCCGTGGATTTGCCCTCGCGGCGAAAGCGACCTATCGAACGCGAGATGTTCGAAAACCTCACAGCCCCCCTGCCCTCGTTAAACGCCCTGCGCGCCTTCGAGGCGATGGCGCGCACCGGCAGCGCGACCCGCGCGGCGGCTGAACTGAACGTCACCCACAGCGCCGTCAGCCGTCAGGTCAAGGCGCTGGAGGCGCAACTGGGCCTGCGCCTGTTCGAGGGCCCCCGTCACGCCCTGACGCTGACGGAGGCCGGGCGAGGCCTCCTGCCCGCGCTGACCGCCGCCTTCGACCAGATCGCCGCCGCCGTGGCCGAGGCGCGGGGGGATGGGCGCGATCTGCATGTCGCCGCCAACGCCAGTCTGGCGGTCAAATGGCTGATCCCCCGGCTGGCGGACTTCAACCGCCTGCATCCGCAGGTCCGGGTTCATCTGGTCGAACTGGCGCCCCACGCCGTCAGCCGCCGAGGGGCCGATGTGCTGTTGCGGCTGCTGGACGCCTCGCGGATCGACAGTCAGGGCGCCCTTCGCGTCATTCCCAATGCGATCGGGCCGGTGATCGCGCCCGCCCTGGTCCGAGACGACGCGCGAGCGGACACATTGAGCGCCCCGCGGCTTGCCCCACGCACTCACCTGTCGGCGTGGAAGGACTGGGCGCGTCTGACGAACCGACGGCTGCCCGAGGCCCCAGAGCGCCCTGTCGCCCATCTTCATTTCGCCTTGGACAGCGCGCTGGCGGGCTGGGGCGCGGCGGTCCTGCCCTGGGCCCTGACGGCCGAGGCGGTGAAGGACGGCCGGCTGCTGGCCCCGTTCGGCTTCGCCCGCGACGACGGCGCAGTGGCCGCCATTCCAGGCGCAGGCGAGATGTCGAAAGGTCGCCGTCAGTTCCTGCGCTGGCTCTCGGATCAGGGACGCGCCATGCCGGACGCCCCCGATGCAACCTGAAGCTTAGCTGAACACGTCTTTCATCCTTCGCGGGGACGTGGTTCTCTAGTAGGGCCAGTTCGGCGCTCCCCGCGCCTGTGGAGTTCTGATGTTCATCCTTGCCGTCACCGCCGCCATGGCGCTGGCCCAGACCTCGGCGCAGGCTCCGACCTCGCCCCAGGCTGCGCCCCCAGCGCCCAGCGCCCGGCTCGTCTCCTATGACGAGGCGGTGCGTTGCGCCGGTTTGACACAGGCGGCGTCCGAACTGGAGGGCGGAGAGAGCCGGTACGGCCGCACGCTCTATGACGCCGCCCTCTACTGGTCGCTGGCGGCCATGCAGGCGGCGACCGTCGCCGGGCGCAATCCCGCCGTGGCCGAAACGGAACAGACACGCGCCCGTCTGGACGCCGTGCGTCGCCTTTCCGCCGGCGAATCCGAGGCCCGCGCGACCCTGCAGCGCTGTCGCCAGAAGGCGCCTCGCCTGGGCTGAGAGGCTCCGCGACGCCGCTGGACCGAGGCCAGCGCTGACGCCCGTCCGACAATTTGTCCTCATAGCCAAGGCGAACCGTTCCAACGGCGCTGCGTTTGCTTGGTCGATGCCGGGATCATCGTCTTGATCCCGAAGCGGGACGATGCAGGCGGCGATACAGGCGAATGTTCGAATTCGGCAGAGATCTCAGACGGCTGTTCGAGAAGGCGCGCGACAGCGACGACCTTGGCTGGCTTGAGCTGATCGGCGTGGGTCTGGTCGAGGTCGAGGCGCGCCAGCAATCCACCGACGCCGGGCGCGTCTCATGCCCCCGTCCGTTTGACGCGGCCCTGCGCGCCGCCGCCCTGTGGCGCGAGCACGCCCGCCGCTGCGGCGCGGCCTCCAGCGTGGAGCGCGCCGAGAGCAGCGGCCGCGACGCCGCCAAACACGCCGCCAACGGCGATCAGGCGGTGCGCGCCGCCCTGGACCTGGCGACCAGCGCCATGCTGGCCTTCGACCTGCGCGGCGGCCCGGAGCGGCTGACCGCCGCACTCGATCTGTTGAGCGACCTGCCTGCGGCGCGGCGGGTGGATACGGTGGCGGCGGCTGCGGCGCTGCACGCCCGGCTGCGCGCGCGGCTGGCGCTTCTGTCCGGCCGCCTGTCGGAAATGAACGAGGCCGCCGCCCTGCTGGAAACCGCCCTGGCCAATCTGAAGGGTCCGCGCACCCTGGAAGACGAGATACGGCTGGACCGCGCCGCCCTGGTGCTGGAGATCGGCCTGACGGCGCGCGATCCTCGGATGCTGGATCAAGCCGGGCGCGACCTGCGCGCCCTGGTCGAGGCGGCCGCTCCGGAACAGAGGCCGCTGAGCCGCGCCCGCGCCCTGGCCCTTTGCGCCGCGGGGATGGCGGCCCTGGCGGCCGTCGCCGACGCCCCCGCCGCCCGCGATCAGGCGCAGGCCATGTTCGATGTCGCCGCCCAGTTGTTCACGCCCGATCACAGCCCGCTGGACTGGTCCGCCATTCAGGTCATGCGCGCCGAACGCGAGACCCTGCCGTCGGTGGTGCTGATCCAGGCCGAGGCGCTGACGGAAGGCGGCGGCCTGATCCTGGGCGCCCTGGCCCATGAACAGCGCGTGTCCCAGGACGCCGCCCGCGCCAGCGCCGCCGGGGACCTGACCGCCTTGCTGGATATCGAGACCAGCCTGCGGCGACGTCTGGCGCGGCCTTCGGTCACGGCTACGCCGCTGGACTGGGCCGCCGAGCAGATCGGCCTGGCGCGGGTCGCGCTGGCGCGGGCGCGGTGGACCGGCGAAGGCCCCCGCGGCGTCGGCCTGATGCTGACCGAAGCCGCCCAGACCGCGCGCGAATACGGCGCCCAGACGCTGGCGGAACGGGCCGAGCGGCTGACCGCCAGCACCCAGTCCGCCTGAGCCGCAAAGTCCGCTCGCACCGCCCCCGATGCCGGCCCGGCCTTGACCCGGCCCCAAAGGGCGCCTAGCTCACGGGCTCCTCAAGAAGGGTTTCGACACTGTGACCGAACAAACCGCCGCCGATCCCGTCCACGCCTTCATCGCCCAGGCGGTGGCGGAGCATGACGTGGTGCTCTTCATGAAGGGCACGCCGGACTCGCCGCGCTGCGGCTTCTCCTCGCTGGCCGTTCAGATCCTGGATCACGTCGGCGCGCCCTTCGTGGGCGTGGACGTGCTGCAGGACGAAGCCCTGCGCGAAGGCATCAAGGCCTTCACCGACTGGCCGACCATCCCCCAGCTCTATGTGAAGGGTGAGTTCGTCGGCGGCTCGGACATCGTGCGCGAGATGTTCCAGTCGGGCGAGCTTCAGGCCCTGATGGCCGAGAAGGGCGTCGCCCTTGGCGAAGCGTAAGATGGGCGAAGCCTGACTGATGGCCCGGCCGCAGCTTCAGCCGCGTGAGGACCGCGAGGTCTTCGTCGTTCCGCTGGACGTGCGGCCGGAACACATCGACGAGAACAACCACGTCAACAACGTCGTCTATGTCGGCTGGCTGCAGGATGTCGGCACGGCGCACTGGAACGCGCGTTTCGACGAGGAAACGCGCGCCAGATGGGCCTGGTTGGCCCTGCGTCATGAGATCGACTACATGCGCGCCATCGAACCGGGCGCGACAGGCGTGATCGCCCGCACCTGGGTCGGCGACCCGCAGGGGCCGCGCTTCAACCGCTATGTCCGCATTGAAGACGCCCAAGGGCGCCTGTGCGCGCAGGGCCTGTCCGAATGGTGTCTGGTCGACGCCAGGACCCTGCGCCCGGCCCGCATCCCTGCTGAGATGCTGGGGCCGTTTCAGGCCTAGCGGCCTACAGGCTGATCGGGTTCAGCACGCGCACCGGCTGGCCGCGCTCAAGACCCAGTTCGGCATAGGTCCAGCTGACCGTCACGCCTTCCGGGACCAGGGCCTTGCACAGATCCGGCGTGCGGCGCGTCAGCGTCAGTTCGGCCGGATCGCCCTCCTTGATCTTGATCTCGAAGCTGGAGGTTTCGGTGCAGCCGTTGGAGCCGACCACGACGTTCAGCCGCTGGCCGTCGAAGTCGACCTTGCGCACGGCTTCCAGCGCCTCGGCGCGCGTCGTCCCGTGATCGGTGACGATGGAGACCTTCTCGCCGCCCTCGTTCGAATAGATGACGCAGCCGCCCAGCAGGGGCAGCAGGGCGGCCGCAGCCGCAACAGCAGCCAGACGCATCAGTTCGCCTCAGCCGGGGCCGAGTGGATGACGCGCGTGGTCGGCTTCTCGGTGGCGATGATGATGCAGCCCGACAGCATGGGGGCGGCGACCGCGGCGACGGCGAGAACGATGATGAGACGACGCATAGGATTTTCCCGTGTTGATTGCCCCAAGACTGCCAGCGTCGCGGTTCCGGATCACGTGAATAATCGGAAAGGCTGCGAACGCCCGCCTCAGGCGGCCTCTCTCGTCGCCGGTGCCAGCGCAGACTGCGCGGGGGCTGCCGAGATCATGGCGGCGCCCTGCGACAGGGCGTCGGCTTCCGGCTGGGGCCGGCCCAGCAGATAGCCCTGAACCTCGTTACAGCCCTGGGCGCGCAGGAAGGCCAACTGCTCGGCGGTTTCGACGCCCTCGGCCAGAACCGGGATCGCCAGGCTTTCGCCGATCGTCAGGACGGCGCGGATGATGGCCCGCGACTGGGGCCCTGCCCCGTCCAGTTCCAGCATGAACGAGCGATCCAGCTTGATCTTGTCGAAGGGGAAGGCCTTCAGCGTCGACAGCGATGAATAGCCGGTTCCGAAATCATCCATGGCGATGGTGACCCCCAGCGCCTTCAGCTGACGCAGCACATGTGTGGTGCGTTCCATGTCGGTGATCATCGCCGTCTCGGTGATCTCAAGCTCGAGACGCGACGGCGACAGGCCGGTCTCCACCAGAATCTGATGCACCAGACGCGGCAGGTCGACATGGCTCAGCTGGACCGGCGACAGATTGACCGCAATGCGGTGCGGCTCGGCCCAGGCGGCGGCCTGCCGACAGGCCTGACGCAGCACCCATTCGCCGATCGGCAGGATCAGCCCGGTCTCCTCGGCCACGGGAATGAAGTCGGCGGGCGAGGTGTAGCGGCCTTCGTCGTTCTTCCAGCGCAGCAGCACTTCATAGCCGGTCGCCCTGCCGGTCTCGACCGAGGCCTGCACCTGATAGTGCAGTTCGAACTGTTCGCGCTCCAGCGCCTCGCGCAGCGCCTGGGTGACGCGGCGGCGCGCGCGGACGGCCTGATCCATGTCCGCTTCATAGAAGCAGATATCCTGCGCCAGGGAGGCCTTGGCGCGATACATGGCCAGGTCCGCGTTGTTGATCAGGGTGGAGACGTCCTGGGCGTCTTCAGGCCACAGGGAAACACCGATGCTGGCGCCGCACGACAGGTCGGCGTGCTCGATGGTCACGGTCTGGATCGCCGCCTCGCGCAGACGTTCGGCCACGGCGAGAGCTTCGTCCCGGTTTGCGACCGAGGCCAGAGCCAGGAATTCGTCGCCGCCCTGACGCGCAATGAACTCGCCTTCCTGCAGGGCCGCCTTCATCCGCTCGGCGATGGTGCACAGAAGCCGATCGCCCACGGCGTGGCCGTACAGGTCGTTCACCTCCTTGAACCGATCAAGGTCCAGGGCGAACAGGGCCAGGTTCTCGCCCTCCGCCGCCGTCTTCTTCAGCCGGGTCAGCCGCTCCAGGAAGGAAGCCCTGTTGGGCAGGCCGGTCAGGCTGTCGTTACGCGCCAGATGAGCGATCCGACGCTCCTGAGCCATCCGGTCGCGCAGGTCGCGCACCGCATAGATCATGGTGCGCCCGCCGGTGGTCTGGTCGCGACGGGCCGACAGCTCGATGGCGACGTCTCCGGCGTCGGACCGCAGCACGGTCTGGGCCACGGCGCCGTCGGCGAGACGATGCGCGTCCTCGACCCATTGCTCCAGGCTCGCCCCCATCAGGACTTCGCGCTCGACTCCCAGCAGGGTCGCCAGGACTTCATTGGCGGCGATAATGGCGCCGTCGCGCTCGATGGCCATGCCGTCGACGCTGCTGTCGATCAGATATTGTTGGCGTTCGCGGTGCAGGGCGTGCGCCTGGCGGTCCAGGACGTGGCTGGCGGCGCCCGCCCCCAGCACCAGCAGGCCCACGCCGGCGACGCCCAGCGCCAGCGCGTTCTGCGCATCCTCGCCGGTCAGCACGCCGTCTGCGGCGGCGAAGGGAATGATGGTCATCGCCGCCATCGCCGTGAAATGCAGGCAGACGATGCCGAGAACCATCACCGCAGCGCCTTTCAGGCGGGCGAGCCCATCCTGTTCGCGGGCGCTCAGTTGGAAGGCGGCGGCGCCGAACACCACCGATCCGATCAGGGAGGCTGCGACATAGACGGATGACCAGTGCACCACGCCCTCCACCGCCATGGCGGCCATGCCGACAAAGTGCATGGCGGCTACCGCCAGGCCGAACATCGCCCCGCCAAGAGCAGGCGTGAAGCGTCCGCGGATCGTCGCCCCGCCCAGAGCCAGGCCGACACCCCCGATGGCGATGGCCAGCGAGACGCCGGTCAGCAGCGGCTCATAGGCGATGTTCACGCCCGGCCGGTAGGCGATCATGGCGACGAAGTGGGTGCACCAGATGGTCGCGCCGCCCGCCAGCGCTCCCAGGAAGAGCCAGGACGCCAGGGAGACGCCGCGCTCCTCACGGACCCTGCGTAGAAGACCGCTGGTGATCCAGCTGCCCACCAGACAGATGAAAGCGGCCAGAGCCACCAGACCGAAGTGGTGATCATCGGTCAGACACGAAAGAACGCGCATACTAGGGAGACGCCAGGCAGGACAAAACGGCCTGCCGGTCTATGGGCCAAGCCTTAAACCCGACTGTCCGAGCGTGGCTAACGAAGGCTAAAAATTCAGGGGGTCTGAAGCCTGGAACTGCGGCCCTATTGAGCCACGCCCGCGTCGCCGTTCAGCAGATAAGGGTTGTTGACGACCACATTGGCGCCCGGCGGCAGGCCCAGCTCCTCGAAGGTCCATTGCAACTGGACGCCGTCCTTGACCGGGCGGGTGCAGCGATCCTCATCCAGGCGACGCAAGGTGATGACCGCAGAATCCTTCAGCCGGGTGATGAAGGGCTTCACGTCGCCTTTGTCAGTGCAGCCGTTGGAGCTGACGCGAAACACCGCCAGGTCGCGCGTGAAGGCGGCGGCGTGGATCGGCTCCAGCTGGCCCGGCATGCCTTCGGTCCTTACCAGTTCACCCGGCGCGTGGGCGCAGGCGGCGAGCCCGGCAGCGAGAACCAGACCAAAGAAAGACCTTCTCATGTTCGGCCTCCCTGGGCGCGATCCTGTTGATTATCCATTGTGCGCGCAATTGGCCCGAAAGTGAACCGTCAGGGCCGCAATATGAACAAAGAAAGGCCCCGGCGACGCCGGGGCCTTCCAAAGAACCGTCGCCAAGAACCTTGGCTGATCCGTCGAACTTACGAGGAGTAGTATTCGACGACCAGGTTCGGCTCCATCTTCACCGGATACGGAACGTCGGACAGTTCCGGCACGCGGCCGTAACGGACCGAGAAACCGCGATCGCCCAGTTCCAGATAGTCAGGCAGGTCGCGCTCGCTCGACTGCTGGGCTTCCAGCACCAGAGCCATGTTGCGCGACTTTTCCTTGACCTCGATGACCTGGCCCGGCTTGACGCGGTACGAACCGATGTCGACCTTCTTGCCGTCCACGGTCACGTGGCCGTGCGAGACGAACTGACGGGCGGCCCAGACGGTCGGCACGAACTTGGCGCGGTAGACGATGGCGTCCAGGCGCGATTCCAGCAGACCGATCAGGTTTTCCGAGGTGTTGCCCTTGCGGCGGGCGGCTTCGGCATAGGTCGCCGCGAATTGCTTCTCGGTGATGTTGCCGTAGTAGCCCTTCAGCTTCTGCTTGGCCTTCAGCTGCAGACCAAAGTCAGAGACCTTGGACTTGCGGCGCTGACCATGCTGGCCGGGGCCGTAGGAGCGCTTGTTGACAGGAGACTTGGCGCGACCCCACAGGTTTTCACCCATGGCCCGGTCGAGCTTGTACTTGGCGCTGTGGCGCTTGGACATATGTCACTCTTCATCATGATGCGGCCCGGCCCCTCCCCTATTGGAGCGGCGATCTCAACGGCGGTCCACGCATCGTCCGTAATAGACATCGCGCCTCGGGACGAACCCGATGCGAGAAGGCCGGGCTTATGAAGGCGGCGAGGCCGGGAGTCAATGTCGGCGGCCGTTCTCGCCTTCAGCATGACAGAAAGGAAACTTGAGCCCGCAGCCCCCGCCCGTGCAGTTGTCCCAAGCATAAGAAACAGCTCGGGAGGAGATGACATGGCGAGCAAGCTCTGGCGCACGGCGGCGACGGCCCTGGCCGTTCTGACAGCGACGGCGACGCAGGCCAGCGAGGCCGACCGCCCCGACGCCCTGGTGCTTTCCGGTCGCATCATCGACGGCTCGGGCGCGGCGCCGATCTCTCAGGGCCGGGTCGTGGCGATCGACGGCGTCATCACCTGCGTCGGCAAGGCGCCCGATTGCCCCGCGCCTCCCGGCGCCGTTTTCATCGACGCGGGCGGAGGCAGCATCATGCCCGGCCTGATCGATCTGCACGCCCACCCGCGCCCCCACTACTATGGCTGGTTCCTGGCTTCGGGCGTGACCACGGTGCGATCCGCCAACACCGACCTGGCGATGGTCCGATCCCTGAAAGCCCTGCCTGCGCCGCAGACCCGTCTGATCTGGGCCGGCCCGATGCTGGACGGCGACAACAGCATCATCAAACGTTTCTATCCCGAAGCAGAGCCCGGCGCGCCCTCGCCGGTCCGCCCCGCCGATGGGCTGTCGCTGGAAGGCGTCGAACTGCTGATCGCCGAGACGCCCGAACAGGCGATCGCCGCCGTCGACGCGCTGGCGGCGGAAGGCGCCGACTGGGTCAAGCTGTACGAGCAGTTGCCGCCTGACGCCTTCGCCGCCGCTGTTCAGCGCGCCAGGACGCTGGGCCTGCCGACCATGGCCGATCTCGGCATGGCCTCGACGCGCGGTCTCGGGGGCGCGCAGGTCGATCTCCTTCAAGCCGCCGCCCTGGGCCTGGACAGTCTGGAGCACGCCAGCGGCGCCGCCCTGGCGTATCAGAGGCTGGGCGGCGATCTGGAGGCGGAGGCTCTCGATCCCGCCCTGATCGATCAGCTGGCCCACGCATTGCTGACGGCGCGGACGGCGCTGGTCCCCACCCTGTCCGTCTCCCACTTCACGGCCGAGACGCAATCGCCCGATCCGATGTTGGCCGATCTGCCCTTGGGCGAGGCGCAGGGATCGGTCCGCGACGGACTGGATCAGCAATGGCGCGGCGTCCATCAGCATTTCCACGCCAGCGCCGAGAGCAATGCAAAGGCCAGGCTCGACGCCCGCATCGGCGCCGCCGTGATGGCGCGCCTGGCCCAGCTGGGCGGCCGCATAGGCGCTGGCTCGGACACGCCTGCAGGCGCCTACAACCTGCCGGGCGGCGGCCTTCATCTGGAACTGGAGCTGATGACCCGTGCGGGCCTGAGTCCGCTTCAGGCGTTATCGGCGGCGACCGGGACCGCAGCCGACATCCTGCAGCGCGAAGATATCGGCCTGATCGCCGTTGGGCGCCGCGCCGACCTGCTGGTGGTCGACGGCGACCCGTCGCAGGATATCCGCGCCACCCGCCGCCTGCGCCAGATCGTTCTGGACGGCCGGATCCTTGATCCCGACACCATGAAGAGGCGGGCGCTGGATGACGGCGAGACGCTGCTGGCCGCCCGCATGGCCAAGCAAGGGCATTAAGCAGAACGGCCGCCGCTTCCCTTCGGAAACGGCGGCCGCAGATCAGGCGCTCAGACGCCGGGCGATCAGCCCTTGGCGGCGTCGTACAGTTCGTTGACCTTGTTCCAGTTCACCACCGACCAGAAGGCCTTGAGGTAGTCGACGCGGCGGTTCTGGTACTTGAGGTAGTAGGCGTGTTCCCACACGTCGGCGGCCAGCAGGACGACGCCCTTCTCAGGCGCGTCATCCATCAGCGGGTTGTCCTGGTTCGGGGTCGAAACGACCTTCAGCTTGCCGTCCTGAAGGATCAGCCAGGCCCAGCCCGAACCGAACTGACCGGCGCCGGCGGCGTCGAAGTCGGTCTTGAACTTGTCCATGCCGCCCAGTTCGGCGTCGATCTTGGCAGCCAGTTCAGCCGAGGGCTCGCCGCCCGTGCCGACCGGGGCCAGCAGTTCCCAGAACAGGCTGTGGTTCCACACGCCGCCGCCGTTGTTGCGGATCGACTTGGGCAGCTTGGACATGATCGCGAAGATCTCTTCCAGCGACTTGCCTTGCGCCTCGGGCGTGGCGTCGACGAACTTGTTCAGGTTGTCAACATAGGTCTGATGGTGCTTGTCGTGGTGGAAGGTCATCGTCTCCTTGTCGATGGCCGGCTCCAGCGCGTCATAGGCGTAGGGCAGCGGGGGCAGGGTGAAGGCCATGGGAGACTCCTCTTTACGGCGTGTGATTCCTCTGGACCCTATCTAGGGCCGCGCGCGCCATACCCAAGCCTTGAACGCCCCCTTTGTTCACAATTGTCGCGCCAAGGCCGTTTTTCGGAACCTGACGCGGCAAATGGCGGTTTTCCGAACGCCCCGGACCGTCATTGCGGTCGCTTTTAAAGGACGGCGCGTCATGCCAGCCCGTTCTCGCGACGCCTTCCTCTCCGACGCCGAAGCGGAAAGCCTGCGCCTGCGGTTGCTGGAGGTGATTCCCCGCCTGCGCCGCCATCAGTTGCTCGATCTCGCCGACACCCTGCACGAAGCTGCGCGGGAGCGCCGCTGGTCGTCGGAAGGTCGGCTCGACCTCAGGGCCTGACGCCCTCGCCCTGCCTCAGCCTGCGTGAAGCTCCTGCTTCACCCGTTCGGCCAGAGTCTTGATGTCCAGCGGCTTGGGCAGGAAGGAGACCCCCACCTCGTCCTGCAGCAGGTCCGAGAAATCGCTCTCGGCATAGCCCGAGATGAACATGACCGGGGCGTCGCCGAGGAAGGGTCGCGCCTTCCTGAGCAAGGACGGCCCGTCCAGCCCCGGCATGATGACGTCCGAGATCAGCATGTCGATCTGGCCCGCCCATTCTTCCGCCAGGATCAGGGCCTCCTCGCCGTCGGCGGCTTCGATCACCTCATAGCCGCGCTGGCGCAGCAGGCGGGCGGCGATGCCGCGCACGGCGGCCTCGTCCTCGACGAACAGGATGCGGCCGGCGCCCGAGAGATCGCGCGGCGCCTTGACGACCTTCTCGACCACCGGGGCCTCGACCAGTTCCTCGGCCGTGGCGGCGGGCAGGAAGATGCGGAAGGCGGCGCCCGCATTCTCAAGATTGGCGACGGTGATGTGGCCGCCCGCCTGCTGAGCGATGCCATAGACGGTGGCCAGGCCCATGCCCGTCCCTTCGTTCACCGCCTTGGTGGTGAAGAAGGGCTCGAAGATCTTGTCCAGCAGGGCGGCGGGCACGCCGGGGCCGGTATCCGACACCTCGATCAGGGCGACTTCCTCTGTGGCCTCGCGCCAGCCGAGGTCGCGGGCCTGGGCGCCCGTCAGGCGGCGCGTCTTGATGGTGACGACCCCCGCGCCCGGCTCGACCACGCCGCGCATGGCGTCGCGGGCGTTGACGGCCAGGTTCATCACCGCCGTCTCCAGCTGGCTCTTGTCGGCCAGCACCAGCGGAAGGTCGCGACCGTAGTCGGTCTCCAGCCGCACGTCCTCGCGCAGCAGGCGACGCAGCAGCACGGCGAACTCGCCGACCAGCTCGCCCAGATCCAGCCGCTCGCGCCGCACTGTCGACTTGCGCGAGAAGGCCAGCAGCTTGCGCACCAGGTCCGCGGCGCGGATGGCCGTCTGACGGATCTCGTTCAGGCCCTCGTAGGACGGATCGCCGACCGGGTGCCGCTCCAGCAGGCCGCTCAGTTGCAGCTGGATCGCCGTCAGCAGGTTGTTGAAGTCGTGCGCCACCCCGCCCGCGAGTTGGCCCACGGCCTGCATCTTCTGGGCCTGCGACAGCTGCAGCTCCATCGACTTCTGCGCCGCCACGTCGAACAGCCAGATGCGGCGCTTATCGCCTTCGGGCGCGACATAGAGGTGCAGCTGGCGATCCGGGTGGGCGCGGGCGATCAGCTCGATCGGGCCGGACGATCCGGCCTCCAGCTTGACCCTGGCCTCGGCCACGCCCGCCGGGTCGAACAGATGGCCGAAGGCGGCGTCGCCCGAGGCGGCCGGGCCGGTCAGCAGGGCCATCGCCGCGTTCGGCTCCTCAGCCCGGCCAGCGAACAGGTCCTCGCCGCCGATAACGGCCGAACCGAACGGCGCCCCGGCGGCCATGGCGCGGGCCTCGCCCGTCGGGGCGGCGGGCTGCGGCGCCACGGGCGCGCTGGGAGCCAGCGGCAGGACGGCGTCGGGCGCCGCGCGGACCAGAAAACGCCCCTGCCCCGCCTGACCGATCAGCACCTCCTTCTCGCGCGCGCCGATCTGGACGATGGCGCGGCCCTGCTGGCCTTCACGCGCCTGGGCGAAGGCCATGTAGAGGGCCTGGGCCGATTTCCCGCGCGGAAGCGTGGTGACGGTGCCGTTCTCTTCCGCCCAGGCGGCGTTGTAGGCCAGCACCTGTCCCGACGGCCACACCAGGGCGGCGGGCTCCGCCAGGGCGTCCAGCATCTCGACCGCCGTATCGCCATTAGCGCGCCGCACCTCGGCCCGGCCGAAAGCGAACAGCCAGATCAGGGCCGTGGCGCCCGCCGCGAAGATCAGCATCAGGCCCGGCGCGCTGAAGGCGTTGGCCCGAAAGGCTGGATAGGCGATGGCGGCGACCGCCAGGGTGAAACCCACGGCCATGATCACCAGCAGGGGATCGAACGTCGGGCGGCGGGTCGCCTGCGCCTTCAACCTGTCTTGGGGTCGGGAAATCATCATGGCGTCTCGCCCGCGCGAATCAGGGTTCGTCAGCATACCGAAGCTCTTTCGCGCGCCCTAATGCGCCGATGGCTCACCGCCGCTTCCGTTGCTGCATGACGAAGCCGATGACCTTGGCGGCGGCCTCGAAATGCTCGCGAGGGATCACGTCGTCGACCTCGACCGCCGCATAGAGGGCGCGGGCCAGGGGCACGTTCTCGATGATCGGCACCTCGTGCTCCCTGGCCACCTCGCGGATTCGCAGGGCCAGAGCGTCCACGCCCTTGGCGACGCAGACGGGCGCGCCGTCGCCCTGATCCGGTTCATAGCGTAGGGCGACCGAATAGTGGGTCGGGTTGGTGATGATGACCGTCGCGTCCGGCACGGCCTGCATCATCCGCTGGCGTCCGCGCTGCATGCGGATCTGGCGCAGCTTGGCCTTCACATGCGGGTCGCCTTCGGACTGTTTGAAGTCGTCCTTCAGCTCTTCCTTGGTCATCCGCATCCGCTTGGCGAAGCGCATCCGCTGCCACAGATAGTCCATGCCCGCCGTCAGCCCCAGGAACACAAGGGCCGAGATCATCAGCGCCAGCGCCAGGTCCCGCGCGAACGGCAGGATGTAGGCCGGGCTCATGGCCGCCAGCCCTTCCAGCTCGCGCACATGCGGGTTCAGCACCGCGAAACACACGCCGCCGATGGCGACCAGCTTGATGAAGGTCTTGAGGAACTGCACCACGCCATCTGGGCCAAAGATGCGTTTGAACCCCTCCAGCGGGTTCACCTTGGACCATTTGGGCTTGAGCTTCTCGGCCGTGAAGATCAGGCCCGACTGCGCCAGATTGCCCCCGACGCCGCCCAGTATGACCGCGAAGGACACCGCCGCCAGAAAAGGCGTCACCACCCAGACGGCGCGCATCCCGATCTCGATGCCGGCGCCCGCCTCCAGCCCGCCGATCATGGCGTGCGGCTGCGACAGGAAGGGCATAAGCCCCTCGGCGATCTGCGTGGCGAACATGCCGCCGCCCGCCAGCAGCACCCACGCCGCGCCCGCCAGAGACAGGGCCTGCGCCACGTCCGGCGACTTGGCGACATCACCCTTCTTGCGCGCCTGTTCGAGTTTTCGCGGGGTGGCTTCTTCTGTTTTCGACTCGGGATCGGGACCGTCAGCCAACGGCGCCTCCCGTGAAGAAGGCCGCCAGCGAGCGATAGCGGTCGATGAAGACGGTCCCCAGAACCCCCAGACTGAGGGCGAAGACCGACAGGCCCAGCACGACGCTTAAAGGCGCGGCGGCGAAATAGACCTGAAAGCTGGGCATGACGCGCGCGACCAGCCCCGACGCCAGGTTGAAGATCAGGGCGAACACCAGCACCGGCGCCGCCAGTTGCACCCCCAGCGTGAAGCTCTGGCTCAGGGTGCGGATCGCCATCTGGGTGAAGTCCGACACGATCAGCGGCTTGGCCGGGGCGATCGCCTCATAGGACCCGACCATGCCGCCGATGAACAGGTGATGGGTGTTGGTGGCGAACACCAGCGTCACGCCCAGCAGCATCAGAAAGGCCGACAGGGTGGTGCCCGGCTGGGCCTGCAACGGATTGGCCGTCTGAGAAAAGCCGAGGGTGGTCTGCAGGGACACGACCTCGCCCGCCGTCGTCATGGCGGTCATGAAGCTGCGAAGGATGGCGCCGATGGCCAGGCCGGTCAGCACCTCGCGCATGACCCAACCGACAGTCGCGCCCAGCGTGGCGGGCAGGGCCGGCAGGCTGCTGGCGACGATAGGCCACAAGGCCAGCGACAGCACCAGCGCCAGCGACAGCCGCACGCGCGGCGGCACATAGGATTCCCCGAAACCGGGCAGAAGCATCAGGATGGCGCCGACGCGCGCGAAGATCAGCCCGCCGGTCCAGACCTGCTCCGCCGTCGCATAGGGCTCCACCCGCCTGCCCTCGCCTTACATTCCCGCGATGCGGGCGGCGATTTCCTTCATGAACCCGCCCAGAAGCGCGCCCATCATCGGCAGAAACAGCAACAGGGCGGCGAAGACGGCCACGATCTTGGGCGCATAGACCAGGCTCTGCTCCTGAACCTGCGTCAGGGCCTGGAACAGGCCGATGGACACGCCGACGGCCAGCGCCACCGTCAGGATCGGCAGGCACAGCTGAATGGTCAGCCACAGGGCGTCGCGCCCGACATCCAGAACTTCCGCGCCGTTCATCGCCGTTCCCCAAACCCCGCCGAACATCAGACACGGGTCAGTCGGCAGAAAATGCCGACAGGATGGTTAACGCCGCGCTAACCGTCTCGACAAAAACGTCGGCCGCGCTCGGCTCTGGCCTTCGACGGCGGCTCGGCGCTATGAAGCGCCCATGACCGATCACGCCCCCACCCCGCCCGTCTCGCAGGAAGAAGCCGAAGCCGCCGTCCGCACCCTGATCCGCTGGGCCGGCGACAATCCCGCGCGCGAAGGCCTGATCGAAACGCCCAAGCGCGTCGCCAAATCCTATCGCGAGCTGTTTCAGGGCTATGAAGTCGAGCCGCGCGACTATCTGGAAAAGACCTTCGAAGAGGTCGGCGGCTACGACGAACTGATCGTGCTGAAGGACATCCGCTTCGTCAGCTTCTGCGAACACCACATGCTGCCGGTGGTGGGCAAGGCGCACGTCGGCTATCTGCCGACCGACCGGGTCGTGGGCATCTCCAAACTGGCCCGCGTGGTGCGCGGCTACGCCCGGCGCCTGCAGATCCAGGAAAAGATGACGTCCGAAATCGCCAACGCCATCCAGGACGTGCTGCGTCCGGTCGGCGTCGGCGTCGTCATCGAGGCCGAACACAGTTGCATGACCATGCGCGGCGTCGACGTGCCGGGCGCCAGCCTGTCGACCAGCTGCCTGCTGGGCGCCGTTCGCGAAGACCCGCGCACGCGTGAAGAGTTCCTGCGGCTGGTGCGGGGGTAATACCGGCCTCTTTCCTGCATGGAACCCTCTGAACAAGAGGGGTCGCCATGCTGCAGGCCGTGTTTTCGTCCCGGAATGAGCCGCCGCCGATCGGGCGCGGCGGGTGGCTGGATGCGCTGCGCTTCATCGTGGCCGCCCTGATCATCCTGCATCATTTCCAGATGTCGGCGCCTGTGCCGCTGGCCGAAGGGCTGCATCCCGTGTTCGAGCGGGGCGGGTTCCTGCTGACCAACTTCTTCCTGATCGACAGCGGCTATGTGCTGATGCGCGTCTATGGCCGGGCGGTCGGGTCGGGCCGCATGTCAAAGGCCGACTTCTTCCTGAAGCGCGTCCTGAGGGTGTTTCCGGCGCACCTGATCGTCCTGGGTCTGCTGGTGGGGCTGGTGCTGGTCGCCACGGCCGCAGGCATGCCGCCCAACCATCCTGAGTGGTTCGCCTGGGACCAACTTCCCGCCCAGGTCGCCCTGGTGCAGTCGTTCGGCGTGCACGGCGGCATCGGCTGGAACGCGCCGACGTGGTCGATCTCGGCCCTTCTAGGCTGCTACGTCGCCTTTCCCTTCGTGCTGCGCGGCCTCAGCCGGATCGGGCCGTGGACGGCGCTGATCCTGGTCGTCGTCGGCTATCTGGCCGCCAATGAGCTGAGTTGGGCGATCCTGAAGTATCCCGTCTACCAGATGCCGCTGAACCTGGGCATCTGGCGGGCCCTGCCCCTGTTCATCCTCGGCATGGGTCTGGCCTGGTTCGCCCAAGGGGTATGGATCAACCCGCGCGTCGCCGGCTGGGCCGGCGTGCTGGCCGCCGTCGCCCTGGCGGGTGTGCAGTATTTCGACAAACACGCCCTGATCTCGCTGGTCTTCATCAGCATCATCATCCTGGCGGCGGGCGCCGTCCCGAATCGCAACCCGTCGAAGCTGGTCGAGCAGGCGGCGATGGTGTCCTTCTCCATGTTCATCTCGAACGAGGTGGTGCGCATCGCCTGGTTCGGCCTGGCCGACGCCGTTGCGGGCAAGCTGGCGCTGGGCGACGCCTGGCGCTGGGGGCTGTGGGGCCTGGGCGTGCTGGCGGCCTTCGTCTTCGCCTTCGGCCTGCACTATCTGATCGACCAGCCGATCCAGAACCGCATCCGCGCCTGGCTGAAGGCGCGCGGCCGCGGCGCCGCCGTCAGCCAGCCGGTGGTCTCACTGGAAGGATAGCCTCAGCCTGCCCCGGCGCCGCCGAACAGGTGCAGGATGTTGCCGTCCGGATCCTTGAACCAGGCCAGGCGCAGCGGCCCGGCCACATGGACGTCGCCGTCGTACTCCATACCCTCATAGCGCTCAAAGACGACGCCCTTGGCCTTAAGGTCGGCGACGATGTCGTCCACTTCCACACCTACATCCCAGACCACGGCGTTGGCCCGGTTCGTCCCGGCATAGTCCGATTGATAGACCGTCAGCCACGTATTGCCGGTGCGATACCCCAGCACGCCATCCATGCCGGTGTCCGCCAGGTTCAGCGCCAGCACATCGGAATAAAAGGCCTTGGCCCGCTGAAGATCCTTCACCGCCACGATGGCCGACGAGTTCTTGTCTTTGAGCATCACGCTTCCTTTCCTGATCGGAAGGAAAGCGTGCGGCGGCCCGGTTCGATCCCTGCGAGCGCGCCAGCCTCATTGAGAGGAAAAGCGGCCTAGATCGGCATCCGCATGATTTCCTGATAGGCCGAGATGACCTGATCGCGCACGGCCATCACCGTCTCCAGCGAAGCCTCGGCCGAAGAAATGGCCGTGACAACGTCGATCAGATTGCCCTGCCCCTGAACCGACTGCGCCATCTGCGCCTCGGCGACGCGGGTGGCCTGGGTCGTCTGTGTCATGACGTTCTGCAGCAGATCGGCGAAACCGCCCGCTGCGTTCGGACCGGCGCTCGCGGCGGCGTTGGCCGAGGTCGTGACGTTGACGCCGCCGCCGCCCTGAACGGCGGCATAGGCGCGGGCGGCCATGATGGGGTTCATGCCTTAGGCCCTCTTACTTCTTGATGATGTCGAGGGTGCGCGAATCCATGTTCCGCGCCGTCTCGATGACGTTCAGGTTGGCCTCATAGGCGCGTTGCGCCTCGCGCATGTCCATCGCCTCGATCAGGGTGTCGACGTTGGGCCGCATGACATAGCCTTCCGCGTTCGCCGCCGGGTGCGACGGGTCATAGTCCATGCGAAAGTCACGCTGGTCCGGCCGAACCTCGGCCAGGGCGACGCCCGTCGCGCCGTCTACGTCGCGGCTCTGAAACACCGGCACCTGGCGACGATACGGCTGGCCGCCCGCGACATTGGCCGTGGACTCGGCGTTGGCGATGTTCTCGGCGATGATCCGCATCCGCGACTGCTGCGCCTTCAGCGCGGTCGAGGCGACCGCCATGGCCGTGTTGCGCGGCGTGACGGGGCGGTTGTTGATCGGATCAGGCATGTTTCAATCCCCTTCAGGCCGCAGGCTTCTTGGCCGCCAGGCGGATCATCTGCATGGACTTCTGGTAGAAGCCGATGGCGGCGTCATAGGCCATGCGGCTCTCGGCCATCTTGAGCATCTGCTCTTCGACCACGACCGAATTGCCGTCCAGGGTGGTCTCGGAATCGGGTGACGCCATCCCTTCGAAACGCGGCGCTCGCGCGGGCGGAGAAACGTGGTGGACATTGGTGGCCGTCATGCGCAGCCCGGCGTTCTTCTTCACGGCGGAGGCGAAGTCGGCGGGCGTCTTCAGGTCGCGCGCGATGTATCCGGCGGTGCTGGAGTTGGCGACGTTCTCGGCGATCACCCGCTGGCGGTCGTCCAGCCACGCCAGACGGCCCTTGATCTGATTGAGCAGCGGCAGGTCGGTGACGGACATGCGAATCCCCCGGACGAACGGATCGGCAGAATTTGCCGCCTGCATGGTTAATATCCCGTATCCCTAAACGCGCCGTTAACCACGTCCGTTGAAACATGGCTCTGAAGCGTCGCGGCGGTCCGCGTCGCCGGGGCCTGCCGACGTATGAACTTCCTTGATCTGTTCCGGGCGATCTTCGGCCTGGCCATCACCCTGGGCATCATCGGCCTGGCCGCCTGGGCGGCGCGCCGTTACGCCCCCGAGATCCTGGCGCGCTTTCAGGGCCAGCAGGGACAGGTGCGGCGGATGAAGGTCGTCGAGACCCTGGTGCTGGACCCGTCGCGCCGTCTGGTTCTGATCCGCGTCGATGACGAAGAACGGCTGATCCTGCTGGGCGAGGGTCGCGAACTGATCGAGCCGCGCCAACCGGGGGGCGTGAAGTGAAACGCCCGGCAGTCTTCGCCATGCCGACCCGCGCCGAACTGAAGCGCGCGGCCCTGTTGTCGCTGATCACCACCGCCCTGTGCCTGATCTGGCCGCTGGGCGCCCTGGCGCAGGAGGCGGCGCAGAGCGGATCGGCCATCAACATCGACCTGGGGACCGGCGCGGGCCTGACGCAGCGCGTGGTGCAGTTGGTCGGCCTGATGACGGTGCTGTCGCTGGCCCCGTCCATCGTCATCATGACCACCAGCTTCGTGCGGATCGTCGTGGTGCTGTCGCTGCTGCGGACCGCTCTGGGGATGCAGCAGTCGCCGCCGAACGCCGTCCTGGTGTCCCTGGCCCTGTTCCTGAGCGCCATCGTCATGGCTCCGACCTGGCAGGACGCCTATGATTCGGGGGTCCGTCCGCTGATGGATCAGCAGATGGAACTGCCTCAGGCCTTCGATGCGGCGTCCGAGCCCGTAAAAACCTTCATGCTGTCCCAGGTGAAGCCCGACGACCTGTCGCTGTTCACCCGACTGTCGGGCGTCACCGCCACGGCGAACGCGCAGGACCTGCCCCTGCGGGTCGTCACCCCGGCCTTCATGATCAGCGAGCTGAAGACCGCCTTCACCATCGGATTTCTTCTTTTCGTTCCGTTCCTTGTGATCGATCTGGTGGTCGCCAGCGTGCTGATGTCCATGGGGATGATGATGCTGCCGCCGGTGGTGGTCAGCCTGCCCTTCAAGCTGATCTTCTTCGTGCTGGTGGACGGGTGGAGACTGGTCGCCGGAAGCCTGGTCGAGAGCTTCCAGAGAGCCTCCGGCGCGGGATAAATCCCCAGCCTGCAAGGTCTTGGCGTCGATGCGGGCTTGCCAAGTCCGCCAAAACCGTCGTTGATCCCCCGGTCCTCGCTCGGCGCTTTCTTCCGGGCGACCACCATTGGGAAAATACCCTCATGACCACTCAAGCTGAACTGATCGCCGCTGTCGCCAAGGACGCGGGCGTTTCGCAAGCTGACGCCGGCAAGGTGCTGACCGCCATTGTCGAGAACATCCACAAGGCTCTGAAGTCGGGCGACGACGTCCGCATCTCGAACCTGGGCGTGTTCGACACCGCCGAGCGCGCTGAGCGCGAAGGCCGCAACCCGGCCACGGGCGCGACGATCAAGATCCCGGCCTCGAAGGCCGTGCGCTTCCGCGTGTCCAAGCCGCTGAAGGACGCCGTCAACGGCTAAGCCTTTCAGGCGCGTTCGATTCTCCTTGCGGGGATCAATGCAAAAGACCCCTCTCCCGCCGGGAGGGGGGTTTTTTATTGGGCGCCCGTCTTCGCCCGGAACTCGGCCTTGGTCTGGGCGATCCAGCCGGCATAGGCGTCAGCCCCGGCGCTGAGGGCGGCGAAGTCCTGCGGCCGGCCCGAGTCGCCGCCGTCCAGCCCCGCCAGCGCCACCCGGATCGCGCCGGGCGAACGCGCGCCCTCGGCGAAACCGGCGTAGTTCTTGGACAGACGGGCCAGCGCCGCGGCGTCCCGCGCCAGCGAATAGCCCGCTCCGGCGCGGATCAGACGCGTCTCCTCGACCTCGCTGAGCGGCACGGCCGTTTCCTTCCAGCGATCGCCCAGACGCTGGTCATAGAGGGCTGCGGCCGCCCCCCACTGCTGCTGCTTCCACAGGATGTCGGCGCGCACGTCGCGCGCGGCGGGCGAGGCGTCCTTGCCCAACACCTCCAGCGCGTGTTCATAGCGGCCCAACTCCATCAAGGCGCGCGCCTCCAGCGCGCGGCGCTCCAGATTCATGGCGGCGGGCAGCAGGGTCGTGCGCGACGACCACAGGGCCTGCAGCGCCTCTTCCGGCTGGCGGTTCATCAGATAGACGGCGGCCAGATTGGTCGAGACCTGAGCCTTCGCCACGCCGTCCAGCCGGTTCTCGGCCTGGTATTTCAGCAGCTCCGCCGCCTGATCCAGCAGGTCGACGTCGATCAGGCGCCGGGCCAGACGCCGCACCATCTCGTCGCCGTCGGCGCCGACGGGCGTCAGCTCTCGGAAGTCGAAGAACAGGGCCAGCGCCTGCACCGGCTGCAGGCCGTCGGCCGCGCCTTCCAGGAACAGGGCGCGGAAGGCGTTGTCGAGGTCGGCCTGAAGCCGATCGCCGCCCGGCAAGGTCACGATCTTCGGCCCGGCCGTCTTCAGCGTGGTCAGGGCCTCGCGATATCGGCCCTGCGACAGGTAGAGCTCGCCCAAGGTGCGGATCACCGCCAGCTCGGTCGCATCCCCGCGCCAGCGCCACTTCAGCGCCTCAAGCTGGGCGGCGGCTGCGTCGGCCTTCAACGTCCCCGTGGCCATCTCCAGCTTGATGACGCCGAGGCGCGCGGGCGTAGCGATGCCGTCCAGCGGGGCGCGGGCCACCGCCTTGTAGACCGCCAGAGCGCGCTCGGGCTTCTCATCCAGTTCGAACAGACGCGCTTGCACCAGACGGGCGGTCAGTTGGTCGGGCGCCGAGACGTTCGGCTGGCTGAAGACATAGGCCAACAGTTCGCGCGCGGCGTCTGCGTCGCCGGTCTCGACCGCCGCCATCGCATGGGCGGCGCCGAAGCGGGCGCGCCATTCAGGGGCGAAGCCATCGACTACGCCTGCGCCGGCCGCGAACAGCCGCCGCGCATTGGCCCAGTCGCCCTGCTGGGCGGCGATGTAGCCCTGCCACACCTTGGTCGAGGGATCGCCCGCCAGCGCGCCGGACGAGAAGTCGGCCTCCGCCTCGTTGAAGCGGCCGATAGAGGCGCGGGCGGCGCCGCGCAGGCCGCGCACCTCGGCCACGCCCTGCATGGCCGGGGTCTGTTTGATCAGGGCGTTCAGCACCCCGACCGCCTCGAACCCCAGACCATGCCCGACCAGGAAACGGGCGTAGGCCAGCCGCGCCTCGATGGGCGCGCGTGGGTCTTCGGCGGCGCGGCCGCTCTCGCGCTCGGCGGCGTCCTGCAGGGCGCGATGGCGGGCGATGAAGCCGCCCTCGCCCGCATCGGCGGACCAGTCGACCGGGATCAGGGCCGGGCGCGACGCTGCACGCGGCGCGTCGGCGCCCTCAGTCGCCTGTTCCAGCCCCGCAGTAGGCGACGACAACGTAAGGCCGCGGGGCCGTGTCACCGTGACCAGATCGCCGTCGGCGGTGACGCTCAGGTCGTCGGTCGGAGTCTCGACCGCCAGGCCGTGGGCTGTGGGCAGGAAACCGGCGTCCACCGTGCGCCGCCCGGCTTTCAGCCCCTTGCCGGGGGCCAGGGCGGTGACGGCGGCGAAGCGGTCGCCGATCATCGGATCGGTCAGCCAGACGGTGCGGGTCGCCCCGGCCATGCGCGCGGTCAGCGACGCCTTGACCGCATCATCACGCTCGATGTCCACGCCGCTGGGCGCGGGGGCGGTTCCGCCGATGGTCACCACCCAGGTCGAGCCCTCGGCGCGGGCGGCCACGGCCTGACCCGGCTCGACCGGAATGCGCACGGCGGTGAAGTCGGGCCCGGCGGCCCAGCGGGCGCCGTTCAGCCCCTCGCCCTTCATCTGCATACGGGCGGCGTGGTCGAACACGGCCCAGACCGCCTCGCCGCGCCGGAAGACGGCTGCGCCGACCGGACCGCTCCAGTCGAAGCGCATGATCGTCTGCGGGCCCTTGATCTCGGCCGCCACCGGCACCGCCCCGCCGATCGGCACGGGCGAGCGGCGCAGGCCGTCGCCGTCCTTGGCCGGCGCATACAGGTTCAGCCAGACGGCGCCGTCGGCGGACCCGCTGGTCGCGCCCGCCCCCTCGGCCAGGGTCAGCACCAGTTCGGTCGCCCCCTGCGCCGCGCGGGTCTCGATCTTCTCCAGCCCCTTGGGCGGATCGACGCGCAGGCGACTGACGTCGGGAGCGGCGGTCGTGCCGATGCGGACCACGACCGTGCGGCCGTCCTGACGCACCCGCGCACGCGCCCCGACGACCCCGGCGAACTCGATCCTGGTGAAGCCCGCATTGGCCCCGATGCGGATCTCGACTGGAGCGCCCGCCTGAGGCTGCCCCTGGGCCAGCGACGGCGCCGGAGCCAGAGGCGCGAAGACGACGACGCCCGCCGCGGCGGCCGCCACGGTCGTCTGCAGAACGCGCTTCTTGGCGGGGGCCCCGGACATATCGCGCGCATGCTCGCGCGAAGGGCTTTAATCGTCGTTAACGGGGCCTGACCCGAGCGCCTATCGGCCCATAGGACAAAACACCCGCTTGCTTCCCCGGAGCGAACGGCCGACATCATGGACATCGTTCGCCGCAGGAACAGTTTTAGTGTCCGACCCCGTCTATCCTCCGATCAGCCCGGTGAAGACCGGCATTCGCGCCCGCTGCCCCCGCTGCGGCCAGGGCCCCGTGTTCAAGGGCTATCTGAGCCTGCGCGAGTCCTGCCCCGAATGCGGGCTGGACTACAGCTTCGCGGATCCGGCGGACGGCCCCGCCTTCTTCGTCATGTGCGCCGTCGGCGTCGTCGGCATGATCGCCTTCATGATCTTCGAGTTCACCGTGCACCCGCCGATCTGGGTCCACTTCCTGGTGACCTTCCCGGTGCTGGCGGCCATGTGTCTGTCGGTGCTGCGTCCCTTCAAGGGCTGGATGGTGTCCGAGCAGTATTTCCACAAGGCCGAGGAAGCGACCTTCATCAGCGTCGGCAAACATGGCGAAGGCTATGGCTGGCGCGGCCAGGCCGAGCGCGCGGCCAAGGCCGCGGCCCGCGACAAGGACTGACCCTCCACGCCTTCAATCAAAAGGACGCCAGCATCGCCGGCGTCCTTTTTTAATGGCCTCAGCGCATGACGCGCAAGGTCACGCCCACCGTGCGCGGCGCACCCAGGAAGGCGCCCAGCGTGCCCGTCTGGAACGGCGCGCCGAAGGCCACCTGGCGGTAGTCCTGATCGAACAGATTGCGGCCCCACAGCTCAACGCTCCAGGCCTCGTCACGCGCCAGAGCAATGCGGGCGTCGACCAGCCAGAAGCCCGGCTGGCTCTTGGCCGGATCGAGATCCGAGCCGGTGTTGTATTCCGACGAATATTTGGCCGCCAGCGTCACCCGCCCGGTCAGCCCCGCCGCCACCGGCCGCTCATAGGTTCCGGCCAGCGATCCGCTCCACAGGGGGGCGAAGTTCATCCGCTTGCCCGCCAGCAACGGAAGCCCCGGCACGGCGTCGTGGCCGTATTCCGTCTGCGCGTAGGTCAGGCCGCCCTGTAGCGACAGGCCCTCGAACGGCAGGAACATGAAGTCCGCCTCGACGCCCTTGGCCCGCACCTCGGGGATGGAGCGGACCAGGAAGGTCGTGCCCAGGAAGGTGTTCAGCTGGAAATCGTCATAGGTCTGGCGGAAGGCTGCGGCCGAGACCAGCAGGCGCCGGTCCAGCATCACGCTCTTCACCCCCGCCTCGAAGGCGTCGGCGCTTTCCGCCGGGAAGGCGCGCGAGGCGTCAGGAACCAGATTGGTCTGCCCCCGGTCTAGGTTGAAGCCCCCGTTCTTGCGGCCCCGCGACCATGAAGCATACAGGCGCACGCCCTCGACCGCCTTGAACTCGGCGCGGGCCATGCCGGTCCAGGCCTCGTCCTTGACCGTCTCGGACTGGCTCAAGCCGTTGAAGGCCGGGTTCGACCACGGCAGGCACAGCATGACGTTGCTGACGCCGTTAGTCAGCGCCGCCGCGCAGGCCCGCCCGCCGTCGGTGTTGTGGTAGGCAGCCGTCATCTCCTTCTTCTCATGGGTGCGGCGCAGGCCCCCGGTCAGAGTCAGGCGGTCGGTCACGGCGTAAGACACCTGACCGAACAGGGCGGCGCTGCGGGCGGTCTGCCAGTAGCGATCCAACTGGCCCTCGCCCTCGACGAAGCTCTGGCCGACGGGAAGCCCCGTGATGCTCGACACGAAGGCCGGATCGCCCAGCGGGTTGGACGCCGAACGCGACAGCAGGCGGCTGACATAGCCTTCGTAATCGGCGCCGTAGAACAGGCTGTCGCGACGGGTCAGCTTCTCATCGGCGAAGAAGGCGCCGGCCGACCAGTCCAGCTTTCCGCGCTGGCCCGACAGGCGGAACTCCTGCGTCAGGGTGCGGAAGCGGTTCGACCAGCTGCCGTCGTCCGGGCGATAGGCCAGATCGGCCGAGGTGAAGTCCCAGTCCTGACTGATGACGCCGCGCCAGTCGCGCACCGCCGAGGTGCTGTCCAGCGTCGCCCAGCCCAGATCGGCGCTCAGGTGCAGCGCCAGGCCCTTGTCGCGGATGCGGGTGTTGGTGTCGCGGTTGGACCAGGCTGTGCGATCCCACGGCTTCGGCGTCGCCGCCACCCCGCCGTCGGGCGCGAAGGTCGCCAGCAGAGGCGCCGTCGCCCCTGTCACCAGTTGCACGCCGACGCAGCAGCGTTCGTCCCGCTCGGTCCAGTCGGCGGTCAGGCGGGCGGTCAGGCCCGGCGTGGCGCGCCACAGCAACTGGCCGCGCACGGTGTCATAGTGTTCAGTCTGATCGTCGGTCGAGGTGCGCGGCCCCTCCCCGGTCTTCACGTCATAGAGGCCGTCGCGACGGCGCGCGGCGACATACAGCCGCCCGGCCAGAACCTCGTCCACGATGGGGCCGGTCAGCGACACCGAACCGCCATGCGTCCCATAGTCGCCGAAGGTCGCCTCGCCCGCCATGCGCGCATCGAACGACGGGGCGGCGGTGACGACGTTGATGACGCCCGCCGAGGTGTTCTTGCCGAACAGGGTCGCCTGCGGGCCCTTCAGCACCTCGATGCGTTCCACCTCGCCCAGATCGCCCAGGGCTGCGCCGTTGCGCGGGCGATAGACGCCATCGATCATGACGCCGACCGAGCTTTCGACGCCCGGATTGTCGCCCACCGTGCCGACTCCGCGGATGCGGGCGGTGGTGAAGGTCTGGTTGGAGGTCGAGGCCACGATCAGGCCCGGCGCCAGGATCTGCAGATCCTTGATGTCGCGCACGCCGACGCCGTCCAGCAGGGGCTGGCTCGCCACCGTCAGCGACAGGGGCGTGGCCGCCAGCGGCGCCTCGCGGCGCTCGGCCGTCACCACGATCTCGGACACCTGGGTCGGGCCTGTGTCGACGGGCGCCTCGGCCAGAACTGGCGCAGCGAAAGCAAGCACGGACATGGAGGCGGACGCGAGAGACGCGGCGCGAACAGCGAAATTCATGGGAGGAAAAAACCGCTTTGCGGAGCGACGGCGCAAGGCCTCGTCGCGGACTGGCAACGGCTGTAACAGTCCGGTCGGCGAGACGAAACCCGGCCGACGATCATCAAATGATGACTTTTAGGCTCGCCCCGCCAGCGGTCCCGAGGCGCGCGGAGCGAAGCTGTGCTCCACGCGGCTGCGATGGGGGGCGACGTCGTTACGAACCCCGCCGCCGATACGGCACAGCTGCTCCAGCCCGCGCCCGCCGCCGCTTTCATGCGATGCGATCAGGTCGAGAAGACGCTCCGCCTCCGCCAGGGTCTCGGGCCGCTGCTCCAGCAGCCAGACCTCAAGCGCCCCCAGTTCAACCATCAGCCCCGCCGCACGAACGGAAGCTTCCAATCGCTTGTCATTCCATTGACGGAGCAGCGCGCGGGCCGCCTCCATCGTCCAGTGTTGAGCCATATCGCCCCCCCAAGGCGAAGCGTCGGGCGGCTTCGATTTCCCAGACGCCGAAGAAAAATGTCAGTGACGTCACGAGCCAGAGGACCCAGATCAGCGTCATCGCGGCCCAGGCCAGACCGGTGGCGGTCAGAAACGGCGCGACGTAGACCAGGCTGGACACCAGATGCAGCGCCGCGGTCATCACGATCCACCAACGCCCCGCCTGTTCGGCGATCAACCACAGGGCGATAAAGGCCGCTGCATCGATCAGGATCACGCCGAACTCAAACCCCTGATGGCTCGCGTTATCGATGGCGTAGGACAGAGTCAGGGCTATCAATACGACTCCCGCCGCCGCGCGGTCCCAGGTTTTTCCTCGCCAAAGAAGCAGGGAAAGGCCTGTCAGACTGAACGCCAGCAATGCGAACTGCAGTGCGAGTTGCAAGGGACTCATCAACGTCTCCGCTCCGCCCGACGGCCGTCAGGCGCTTAATTCCCTTTGATCATGCGCATCTCCGCCATCCCGAAGCGTCAGCGCAGGCCTTGGATCATCTCCAGGACGGGAGGGATCAAACTGACCGCAACGGCTGCGAGCAGAATCCACGCCAGCGCGCCGCCCAGGATCAACAGCAGGATAGAGCCGCCGATTCCGCGTGGCCGACGCCAGCGTCCCAGGCGCAGGTAACCTCCGTAGAAGGGAACCGGCCAGGGAGTCTTCCCGTCCCCGACACGGTCAGAACCTGCAAGGACGCCCTGTTGTAAGTGCGGAAGCGGCGCGGGCGACAAGGGCGACGATTGCCCTGAGTAGGAATTACTCAGCAGTCGCGCCGCCTGCTGGCGGTCAGAAACGCCCAGCTTTTCATAGGCGCGATGAAGGTGGTTCTGAACGGTGCGCGGCGACAGGTTCAGTTGCTGGGCGATTTCCTTGTCGCCCAGACGTTCCGCCACGAGCAGAAGAATCTCCCGTTCGCGCGGCGTTAATTTATCGATCGCCGAAACTATGGTCACAAAACCTGAATATCCATTCGAGCCGCCGTGCGTCCAGTCTTCAGCGACGCCCGCCCGACTGATAGGTCGTTAGGTGTCGCCGCGATACGACACAACCTTTGCGTCGCAGCAATTCGATTGCATGTCGCCGGAGGATCGCCGCACTAGGGGCCGGACCGGGATATGCAGACAGAGGGAAACGCATGCTGGCGACGTTGATGGGCGGCCTGGGCCTGATCGTGGGCAGCTTTCTGGGCCTGGTCAGCCTGCGTCTGCCGCAGGGCCAGGATGTCGTCGTGCAGCGCTCTCACTGCGGATCGTGCGGCCGTCCCCTGAAGCCGTGGCGGCTGATCCCTGTCGTCAGTTGGGCCATGACGCGCGGCAAGTGCAGCGACTGCGGCGCGGCCATTCCTGTGCGCTATCCCCTGATCGAACTGGCCGCCGCCGCCATCGGCGTCTGGGCGGCGCTGCGCTTCGACGATCCCGCCTGGGCGCTGGCGGGGGCGGTTCTGGGCTGGCAGCTGCTGCTGATCGCCATCATCGACGCCGAGCATTTCTGGCTGCCGGACGCCCTGACCCTGCCGCTGTTTCTCAGCGGCCTGTTCGCGGCCGTGGCGCTGGACCCCGCCAATGTGCAGAGCGGCCTGCAATGGTCGCTGGTCGGGCCGCTGAAGACGCCCTTGATCGGGGCCGCCGCGGGCTTCGGCGTCCTATGGCTGCTGGCCTTGATCTATAAGCGCCTGCGCGGGCGCGACGGGCTGGGCGGGGGCGATCCCTTTCTGCTGGGCGCCATCGGCGCCTGGGTCGGCTGGATGGGTCTGCCCAGCGTGCTGCTGTGGGCCTCCCTGAGCGGCCTAAGCGTCGTCGCGGCCAAGGTCGTCCTTCGCCGCCCCGTCGCCGGAACCGACCGCCTGCCTTTCGGCGTCTTTCTGGCGATCGGCGGCTGGCTGACCTGGCTTTACGGCCCCCTCGGCCTCGGGGTGCCTGGCTAGAGGGACAGCAGGTCGGACCAGCGCCAGCGCCCGCCGCTGCCCAGCGCCACGCGCGGCGCGCCCGGCTGGTCGCTGAGCGTCAGCAGCACATAACCGTTCACCGTTTCCGCCTTACAGGCGCGCGGCGAGAAACCGACCGTGACGGCGATGGCCTGACGCACCCCGGCCAGCCCCTTGCCTTCCTCGCCGGGGCTCTGCAGCCAGTCGCCGTTCCACATCAGGATCGCCTGCCCCGAGGCGCCGGATGTGCGATAGGCCTGGCCGATCGCCGCGTTGATGCGCGCATCGTTGCGCAGGGCGTCCTGGATGCGCTTGACCATGTCGCACCCCTGCCCCGAACCTCCGCCCGACCCGGAGCCCGTCCCGCCGCCTCCGCCCGTCCCCTGCCCCGCGGTCAAGGCGCCGCTGAGCGCGCCGTCTCCCAACAGCACGAACGACACGCTGGGTTCAGGCGCCGAAACAGGCAGCGGCTCAACCTGCGGCGCCAGAGGCGTCGGACGACTGGGGCGCGGCGTCGGCGGCGTCGGCGCGGCGGCGCGCGCCTTCTGAGGCGTCTTCGCCGGGACCGGAACCGGCGTCGCAACCGCGGGCGTCGCAGGCGCCGGTTCAGGCTGCGGCGCGGGTGCGGGCTCGGATCCTCCTGCGGGCGCATCGCCGGGCGCCGGCTCGGACGGCGGCGTCGGAGGCGCAGGCGGCTCCACCAGAGTCACCTCGACCAACGGCGTCGGCGCAGGCTCGACGACAGGCTTGGCCGGAGCCGTCACCATAAGCGCCAGGATCAGGCCATGCGCCGCGACGCTGGCCGCAACCGGCAGAGCCCTGGATCGTTTACGCCTCGAGGCCTTGCTCACCCCTGGTCGCCTGTTCCGCTACAGGTTCCGCGAACGCCAAATGGTGACACTTGCAACAATGGCTCCTCGCCTTTCAGCTCGCGCCAAGCTGATCACCAGAGAACGTCAGGAAAAAGGCGTCAGACCAGGAGGCCAAAACAACAAGAACGGCGGTTGTTTAAATTTTTTTACAGTCAAGCTGAACCTTTTCACTTCTTCGCGCGTCATTGCTCCGCCGTTTTGCAACCGACACCGGTGCGGCGCGTAACCCTCCCGGTGTTGGGCCGGGCACGAAGGAGACTTGATTTGATCAAATTGGCACCCAGGACCGCCGTCGTCGGCGCCATCGCCATTCTTGGCGTCGCCGTCAGCGGCTGCGCCAGCCATCGGTTCGTCCGGGACAACGTCCAGGTCGTGAACGAGCGCGTCGACGGCGTCGACAGCCATCTGGCGCAGGTCGAAGGCACGGCGGGCGAAGCCCTGGCCCGCGCCAACGCCGCGCACAAACTGGCCCAGGGCAAATTCCTGTACGAAGTCGTTCTGTCGGACGACTCGGTGAAATTCCCGGTCAACCACACCGAGCTGTCGCCCGAAGCCGAACAACGCCTGGCCGAACTGGTCCAGCGTCTGCGCGCCGAGAACGCCAACGTCTACCTGGAAATCCAGGGCCACACGGACTCGACCGGCACCAACCAGATCAATGAGCGTCTGGGCCAGGAACGCGCCGAAGCGGTGCGTCGCTTCCTCAGCGATCAGGGCATCGCCCTGAACCGCATGGCGACCATCTCCTACGGCGCCGCCAAGCCGGTCGCCCCCAACAACACCCGTGAAGGCCGCGCCCAGAACCGCCGCGTCGCCATCATGGTTCTGGCCTAACAGCCAAGAGCGAAGTCGGTTGAGTTGGACGCCTGTCCCACCCAACCCCGATACTCGCTCCAGCTCGTTCTGAACCCGACTGGGTCCAGACATTCGTTCCGGCCTCCTGCCCCGGCCGGAACGAGAAACGGCGGCGTCCTGTCAGGAACGCCGCCGTTGTCCTTTTGAGTTTCAGGTTCAGTCCGCGCGCTGTTCCTGACCGCTCGATGCGCCCGCCAGATCCGACAGGATGGGACAGTCAGGGCGGTCATCTCCGGCGCAGCAATGGGCCAGGTGGCGCAGGGTGTCGGCCATCTCGCGCATTTCACGGATGCGGGCGTCCAGATCCTCCAGATGCTTCTGCGCCATCGCCTTGACCTCGCGGCTGGGGCGGGCGTCGTCGCGCCAGAGGGACAGAAGGCGGCTGATCTCCTCGATCGAGAAGCCCAGCCCCCGCGCCCGGCGGATGAAGCGCAGGTCGTTCAGATCGCGCTCTGAAAAGTCGCGATAGTTGCCGTCGGTCCGGTCCGCCGGACGGATCAGCCCTTGCGCCTCATAATAACGGATCATCTTGGCCGAGACGCCGGTCTCCTGAGCCGCCTTGCCGATGTTCATTCCGCGGCTCCCTTCCTGCTGCCGGTGTGGGGTTTGAAGGTCTTCAGGCGCAGGGCGTTCAGCACCACGCTGACGCTGGACAGGGCCATCGCTCCCGCCGCCAGCATGGGCGACAGCATCACGCCGAAGACCGGATACAGCACCCCAGCCGCCACCGGGATCAACAGGACGTTGTAGCCGAAGGCCCAGGCGAGGTTCTGACGGATGTTGTTCATCGTCGCCCGCGACAGGCCGATGGCGCTGACCGCGCCGCGCAGATCGCCGCCGGTCAGGACCACGTCCGCGCTCTCGATCGCCACGTCCGAGCCGCCGCCGACCGCCAGGCCCACGTCCGCCGCCGCCAGAGCCGGGGCGTCGTTCACCCCGTCGCCGACGAAGGCGACCCTGCGCCCGCCCTTCTTCAGCTCTTCGATCACAGCCACCTTGCCGTCCGGCGTGACCTCGGCGTGGACTTCGTCGATGCCCAGACGACGCGCCACGGCGGCGGCGGTACGGCGGTTGTCGCCGCTGATGACCGCCACCTTCAGCCCCAGATCGTGCAGGGCGCGGATGGCCTCGGCCGTCGTCGCCTTGACCGGATCGGCCACGGCGATGATGGCGGCCAGTCGACCGTCCACGGCGGCGTAGAGCGGCGTCTTGCCCTCGTCGCCCAGACGGGCCGCCGCCTCGGCGAACACGGCCACGTCGCAGCCCAACTCGGCCATATAGCGGTCAGCGCCGACGGCGACGCGCGCCCCGTCGACCAGACCCGTCACACCCTTGCCGGGGATGGAGGCGAAGTCCTGCGGATCGACCACCGTCACGCCGCGCGCCTCGGCCGCCGCGACCAGGGCGCGAGCCACCGGGTGCTCAGAGCGGATCTCCAGCGCCGCCACCTGGGCCAGCACCGTCGCCTCGTCAAAGCCCTCGGCCGTGACCAGATCGGTCAGCGTCGGCCTGCCCTCGGTCAGGGTGCCGGTCTTGTCGAAGGCGACGACGTCCACGCCCTGCAGGGCCTGAAGCGCCTCGCCCTTGCGGAAAAGCACGCCCAGTTCCGCCGCACGCCCCACGCCCACCATGATGGAGGTCGGCGTCGCCAGACCCATGGCGCACGGACAGGCGATGATCAGCACGGACACGGTCGCCACCAGCGCCATCCCCATTGCCGGATCAGGCCCGAACAGGAACCACACCACGAAGGTCAGGGCGGCGATGGCCATCACGGCGGGCACGAACCAGCCCGTCACCTTGTCCACCAGCGCCTGGATCGGCAGCTTGGCCCCTTGGGCGGCCTCGACCATCTTGACGATCTGGGCCAGCACGGTCTGGGCGCCGACCTGACGCGCCTCGAAGCGGAAGGCGCCCGTGGTGTTCAGCGTGCCGCCCGTGACGTCGGCGCCGGCGGTCTTCTCGACCGGGATCGGCTCGCCCGTCAGCATGGATTCATCGACAAAGGAGGCCCCGTCCGTGACCACGCCATCGACCGGAACCCGCTCGCCGGGGCGCACCACGACCACGTCGCCGACCGTGACCGCATCGACGGCCACGTCCTGCTCGACGCCGTCGCGCACCACACGCGCGGTCTTGGCCTGCAGCGACATCAGGCGGCGGATCGCCTGACCCGTGCGCCCCTTGGCCCGCGCCTCGATCCAGCGCCCGACAAGGATCAGGGTGACGATCACCGCCGCCGCTTCGAAATAGATGTTGGCCGTGCCTTCAGGCAGCCACTGCGGCGCAAAGGTCGCAACCGTCGAGAAGGCCCACGCCGCCGTCGCGCCCAGCACGACGAGGGAGTTCATGTCCGGCGCCCAGCGCAGCAGGGCGGGCACGCCTTTACGGAAGAAAACGGCCCCCGGCACGAACAGCACGAAGGTCGCCAGCACGAAGCTCATGACCTTCCAGTTGAAGGCGCCGATGGTCTCATTGACCCAGTGATGCATCCCCGGCACGAAGTGCGAGCCCATCTCCAACACGAACAGCGGCAGGGTCGCCGCGCCCGCGATCAGCACCGCGCGGCCCAGCTTCCTGATCTCGGCGTCGCGGGCGGCCTGTTCGCGGTCGCTGGCGTCCGGTCCGGCGTCCTGCGGCGCCTCCAGAACATAGCCAGCCTTTTCGACGGCGACGGCCAGATCCTGAAACGTCGTCGCCCCCGACAGGTAGCGCACCGTCGCCCGCTCGGTCGCCAGATTGACGCTGGCCGACAGCACGCCCGGCACGGCGGCCAGCGCCTTTTCGACGCGGCCGACGCAGGAGGCGCAGGTCATGCCCCGCACGGGATAGACGACCTCCTCCTCCATCGGCTCATAGCCCGCGCTCTTGATGGCGGCGGCGACGGCGGCGGCGGAACCGTCCGGCGACAGCGACACCTGCGCCCGCTCGGCGGCCAGATTGACCTGCGCCTGCGTCACGCCCGGCACGGCGCGGATGGCCTTTTCGACCCGGCCCACGCAGCTGGCGCAGGTCATGCCCAGCACGGGCAAATCCAGTGTTCTGAAGCCTTCGGCGGCCATGACGTCGTCCTCGCAAACCTTTGACGACGACACTGATAAACCTTCCCATCAATGGAAGGTCAATGGCTTGCAAGCTTTAAGAAGGCCTTGGCGTTACGGCTCTAGGGAAGCGCGGGAGGTGCTGCTGGATGCGGGATACAAGGCCTGTATCGAGCATCCCTTTGAGGGTGTCGGTTAAGGCGGCCTTCAGCTCCGGCGACTGGTTGGCAGGAGGAAAAGGGCTTCTTCGGAACCTTGTTCCATATGCTAACGTTGCCTGGGATAGCACGACCGCCTATTAGGTCGCATTAAGCCCGCCCTCCGAAGAGAGCGGGCCTACAACCTTAAAGATAAAGGTTGCTGCAGTATTCGTTCCCGGTGTCATAGGGGGTTTGCGCGTACCACACGCAGGTCTCGTACTCGATGGAGGATACGCCGTAGCGTGGCGCGATCCTCTCATTGCAATGCTTCATGGACCTCCCATAGTCCTCCTCGAACGGTATCATGCATTGACGATACTCTTCGTAAGTGAACGCTTTTGCCGGTTTCACATCCACAGTCACGGCCGCCAGCGCACCGGAACCGAACACAATCGCAGCAGCGGCAAAAAAGGAAAGTTTAGCTTTCACATCAATCCTCCGGGGAGACCGTCTCCCAAGCATCATGAAAGACTAGCTTCGGCTTCTATTTCAACCTCATAATGATGACAAAGTGGAAGCGCTGAAGTTTCATAAACTTCGCAACCATGTTAAAACGCCCCCCAAAGCTCGACGCCTTGCAATCCGGGCTCACATCTCCATCTAGAATACGAGCCTCGGCTCATTAGGCCCGCCTGAATCCCAATGTGGCAGACGGGTTTTCTTATGCCCGTCAGCCAGGCCTGAGGCGAGCCCACCACGGCCGCCCTATTCGCTCGACGGCCTCTCCGTCCCTCGCCTCACACGCCTTTACGATCCCGATCACATCCGCCGTCCGACCGTTGGCTGTCCTGAGGGCGCCGGTCTGCGCCACGCCGAACGCCATCCAGTCCCGCTCGTCGGAGGGCTCCGGCGGAACGGTGCCGGACGGAACAGGCTCAGTCGCTCGCCCCTGACCAACTGGCGCGACCACTTAAGGGCGGCTCAAATCCGCACGAGCCGCAAGCTGGCGACCGACGGGATAGCTTGGAAGCTGGTCACGTTACGCAGCAACGGGTTTGATGGCGAGCGTGAGCTTCATACGAATAGCAAATCGGAAGCTAGCGGGATTGCCCTGCCGCAGACCGTCGCGACTGCCACTCTGAGCCCGTAGCCGACGCACTGGAGGAGGCGCTAGTGCCGTTCCTCGAGCCGTCATCCTGAATGTCCGAGTTGAGTCATGAGAGGTGCCTCGGGCGCTTCATGAGGCACCAGCGCCACGAGCATGAATTGCGAGTCGTTCGCATTTTGAGCCACTTCCAACTGGTTTTGAGCCAGTTCTAAGTGGTCCCGACAAAGGGTATCGGGACCACTTAAGACCCGCTCACCTCGAGCTCGCAATCCTTGGGTCCCAGAAATTTGACCACTTAAGCCGACCACTTAAGAGCTGCTCAAATCTTAGGCAAACCACTTAAGACCCGCTCAATGAGACTTTCTGGCTCGCCGTGCCGTGAAGCCGGATCAGTCCAAGGCTGTGTGGCAGATTAAGCGCGCAGCCCGCCCTATCCCGCCAGTGGCTACTTCTCGAACGCGTCAGCAGCGGACATACACATTCCGCCGCAAAGCCGACTTTGTCCAAGGTGATCCGCGTCATCGCCACGGCCGCATCGGCGGGGCGGCGCGGGCCTCGCCCGATCGTCTGCGCTGGGCTTTCGCCATCACTTGAGAATTGGTCAGCGTACCGCCTCCTAGATGTTGGCGGCGCGGTTTTCAGACCAGATCCGTGGCACCCGGGGTGGCAGGCTGCTTTCGCGGGCGGCTTGCCGTCTCTCCTCCCAGAGGGGCGACGCTCTTCTATTTGGCGTTGCAACCGGCGACACTTGGGAATGCGATTCGTTGAAAACGGTCCCAGCATTCCTGATCAGCTTCTGAGAGCACGTGACGAAGGTCAGGTCGTGTTCTTCTGTGGAGCGGGCGTCTCACGTGCGAAAGCGCATTTGCACGACTTCGCCGGCTTGGCGAACGCGGTCGCGGACAGCCTCGGGTCAGCGCGGCAAAGCCCCGCCCGTAAACTGATCTCGGCGGCCGCAACCCAACAGTCGATCGCGGGGCTTGGAAGTCTGTTGCCAACTGATCGAGTGTTCTCGCTTCTGGAGCGCGAGTTCGAGGTCGACGATGTCCGGAACGCCGTCGCGGCGGCCCTACGCTATGAACCGAACGTCGATCGGTCCGCTCACCAGGTGTTGCTCGACCTGGCCCGCGGTCCCGACGGCTCAGTTCGACTGGTCACGACCAACTTCGATCACCTGTTCGAGGAGCAGGAACCGTCTCTGGATCGGCATATACCCCCGCTCCTGCCGCGACCGAACCGCCCGCAGGAATGGGCCGGCGTCGTCTATCTCCATGGCCGGCTGGGGGATGAATTCACCGCCCCGCCCGCCAAAGAAGAGTTCGTGCTGTCCAGCACGGACTTCGGACGCGCCTATCTGTCTGACGGGTGGGCGACCAGTTTCATTCGCGGCCTCATGGAGCAGTTCCAGCTGGTCTTCGTTGGCTACGCCGCTGATGACCCACCCGTCCAGTATCTGCTTGAGGCGCTGAACGGATCGGCCGAGGGTCGCCTGTATGCCTTCCAATCGGGAGCGTCCGACGTCGCACGGTCGCTGTGGGCGCCGAAAGGCGTCGAAGCGATCTCCTTCTCTGGCGACAACGATTACCAGGCCCTGTGGTTGACCTTGGAGGCTTGGGCCGAACGGGCGAGGAATCCTGAGGCCTGGCGGCGAAGTCTTCTGGGCAAGGCTCGCAAGGGCCCGAGGACCATGGCGCCGCACGAGCGTGGACAGGTCCGGCATGTCGTTTCAGATTCCTCCGGCGCCGCGGCCTTTCTCGAAAGCCGGCAGCCCGCAGAGTGGCTCTGCGTTTTCGATCCGCAGATCCGATACGGCTCACCGGAAAAGGCGGGGGAGGACGCCGATGACGACTGGGATCCCTTCGACGCCTATGCGCTTGACGACGACCCTTCCCCCGAGTTGATCGATCCGAAGTCACCCCGCGCGCGCCGAAAAATACCGGGCGCGCCATGGAGCGCTTTCCAGCCGAACGAAGGCGACCGGGCCAGTTCTTCGGAGCACGCGCTCATGGCTCTCTCCGGCCCACGGTCTATAGGCCATCCCAATATGCCGCCCAGACTTGGGCACTTGGCAACATGGGTCGGGACGGTGAGCAGCGACCCAATAACGCCGTGGTGGGCCGGCCGTCAGGGCGGCTTACATCCCAATCTGATGGATAGCGTACGACGGGATCTGACTGGACGGGCCTCTTCCGAAGATGTTCGTCGCGCCTGGTCGGTGATCTCCACAAGCCTCGAACATCTCAGGTCCGACTTCGACATGCGCTGGTTCGATTTCGTCGAGGAGGTGAAGGCCAGCGGGTGGGACGAGATCAAGATCCTCCGATGGGCCGAACTTCTGGCGCCCCGGGTCGTGGTCTCGGGAGCGAGATCTTCACGGCCGCCCAGCGCGTTGGACGACGGCGAGCGAACACACATGAACCGGCTGATCGAAGCCGATGTGAAATATCCAAAAGAACACGATCGCCTTATCCCGGACGATGCGGTTTTGCCGCGCGCCGCCGAACTCGTTCGCCACGCCCTGGTGGACGCCCAGGTTCTCGAAGTTCACGCGAGCCAGTACCTGTTTCTTCACATGCCGCCGGTGAGGCGAGACCCTGATCTGCGGGGCGACACCTATGGTCGGGACTTCGGCATCTCCCGCCTGTTTTTCCGATACGTCAAACTGCTGCAGCGGCTCGCGACCATCGCGCCTCAAAGCGCGCTCAAGGAGGCACAAGCCTGGCCGCAGGATGAGCTCTTTGATCGCTTGCGGCTGTGGGCGCCGGGAGAATGGGAATTCTGGCCCGCTGAAGATTTCGTCCGCAACCTGCTCGACATGGACGCCGCGGCCTTCTGGGATTCATACGGGCAGAGAGATCTGCTTCTGAGTCTCGAGGCGCGATGGAAGGACTTCAGCGATCGCGGCCGCAAGTCGATCGTCGCCCGTCTGTTGAAGGGACCCGCCACCTACGAAGCCGAGACGCACGCGGAGTATCGACGTCGGCGCGCTTATCGGTCCCTGGAACGTCTCGAATGGCTGCAGCGCCAAGGCTTCGATTTAGGCGACGCTTACACGAAGCAGAGACCTCAACTTCTCAAGGCGATCGGAGATTGGAAGCTGGACGGCGGAAACGACGCCGCCAAGTCCATCGAAAGCAGCGTGGGGTCAGTCAGTTCAGACGAAGACCCTGGGGCGCTGAACGGCGTGCCGATCAAACGACTGCTGGAGACCGCAGCGGAACTTGGACAGCGCGACTGGAGCACTCGCTTCGAGGAAAAGAGGCCCTATCGCGGTGTGATCGCCAAACAGCCGGTTCGGGCCTTCGCGGCCCTGATGGCTATCGTGGGGGAGGATCGCTTCTCTTGGGCCTGGACGGACTTCTTCTACGCCGAGGGACGCAAGACGGACGGTTTGCGGTTCAGGAAACTGATTGCCGCGCGGTTGTCGGTCCTGCCCGCCCCCGTCCTGAGATCTCACATCAGGTCCATCTCTCACTGGGTGGAAATCGTCGCCGAAGGAGTACGGCCGGGCGCGAGCTCGTGGTTCTCCAGTCTCTGGACCGCCGTCCTCGCCGCGATGGCGGAGGATCCGAGTTGCAGTCTGTCCGGCATTTCCAGCTCCGATCGCATCGACTGGGTCATGCTCGCCCTGAACTCCGCCGCAGGCGACCTGGCCCAGGGCCTGATGTCGATGGAGGACAAGCAGGATGATGCGGGGTTCGACCTTGTATGGCTGTCGCAGGTGGAGGCCTTGTTGGCTGTCGGCGGGGAGGTTCGTCGCTACGCGTCGGTTCTGCTGCTCCGGCATCTCGCCTGGTTCAACTATTGGGCTCCGGAGTGGACGGCTGACCACCTGCTAGCCATGCGGAATGGTGATGAGGAGGACCGGGACGCATTCTGGGACGGCGTCCTTTCAGCCTCGTCCGCGCCGCCAGCCGACCTGTTCGATCTCTTGAAGGACGGCATGCTGACCCTCGCGGCCACTGCTGAGGAACATGATCGGACAGAGCGCTTATCAGCCTTCATCCTTATGGGTTGGGGGTCGAAACGACGCCGCGGCGGTGGGCGGTTCATCTCCAGTGAGGAGATGCGGAATCTTCTGATCGAGGCTGGGGACTCGTTCCGGTCCCAGATCATCTGGCATCTCAAGCGCTGGAGCGGCGAGCATCCGAAATGGAAGCAGTTGATGTACGAGTTCCTGAGCACCGTCTGGCCTCGGCAGCGAGTCGCCAAGTCGGCGATTATGTCGAGTCGGCTCTTCAATCTCGCGATCGAATCCGAGCGATCTTTCGTCCGGATGGTGGATCTGGTCGAGCCATTGATGACCACGATCGATGCGGACGCCACCTTCCTATTCCGGCCGAAGGACAAACGCTCGCTGATCGTCAAACACCCTGAAGCGCTTCTGAAACTGCTGTTCAAGGCCTTGCCGAGAGACGCCGGTCATTGGCCGTGGGGTGCCGAACAGGCGGTGAATGAGTTAGCTCAGCAGCCAGCCGTGGCGGTGGACAGCCGTATGGCGGACCTGAGGCGCCGGCTCGCTGCCCGCTGATCAGCGGGGGTCAGAGCGAGTCCCTAAGTTCTCCGAGGCGCGTCTGGCAGGCGGCTACCGAGGCGTTCGCGGGTGAGAAGGTCTTCCGGCGCGAACGCAGAACTCTTGGGAGACTTCGCTCATCGCGATCCTCCTAAAGGCAACAGTCGTTGGCTTTGCCGATCGCCCGCCCCGCCACGAGGGCGAGATAAGCCCTACGGTTGCCGGACGGGGAGCGGACGCCGAAAGCGGTCGTCCTCATCGTCCGCTATGAGTCAGAAGGAGCCTGAAGCAGCTTGCTTCAAGAAATGCCGCTTCGGCGCAAAAGACAGCTAAGGCTTACTCCCGGCACCCAACCACGAACGTTTCGGGCTCATGCATCTGCAGCCGCCAACGCACGGTTGCGGCGGGAGAATGGATTCGCTCTAACACCAATGCGTGCCAAATGCGGTCGCATCCCGTTGGTGGATCTGATCCCCGCCGCATGTTGCAGGCTAAGTGTTTGAGCAACCCGTTGATCAGACCGTGCCCACCACCTCGGCTCTTCTGCACGATATGATCATAGGTCGGATAGTCAGAACGGTCTCTCGGCAAACCGCGCTTCAGGGCCATCGGCTGACCGCAACCTGCACAGCGCCCACCCTGCGCCCAGTGCAATATCTGGCGCTGGCGGACCTTTCGTTTGGCATCCTTGCTCATCGCCTAGCCATTCACCCCGGCCGCGGTCGCTTTTCCCCCATAGAAGCCTTGACCCAGCCCCCTCGTAAGCCTCTAGGCTGGAGCCCTGGCCAGCGCTCCGCCAGTGTCCTTCGCTCGGAGGCCAGGGTGTTCACTATCCTCTCGAGATCAGAGCGAAGATAGAACCCCCGACCAAGGCCGGGCTCGATGGGATAGGCTTCGATGAGACGCCATAAGCCACGAGGTTCGACTTCCAGCCTTGCAGCCGCTTCCCGCGTGCTCATCCAGTGGCGTCCGAAAGCCTCAACCCTGATGCGCTCGTACCTCGTGGGCGAGACCCACTGTCGCGGCGCCAACAGGTCGCGTTCCCGCAGCCAAGAAATTTCTACGGCGGAGCAGTTGAGATAGTCCATCACTTCGCCTGGCGTCATAGTCGGCGGCGCAGAGCTTCCCGAACTCTCATACAGGACGGTTAAAGGGGATCGGGAACCTGGCCCACCTGCGACGAACTCTCGGGCCGCGAGGCGAGCCATCGAAAGCGTACCGCGTTCGTGATGGGAAGAGGCCGCAAATACGAGACCGCCGGGCAGTTCCCGCGAGAGCGCTGCCTTGATCACTGCGGCCCAAGGCTTGTCTCTGCCCCCAACGGCCGTGAAGGCTTCGCTGAGCGAAACCCATTCTCGCGATGGCGAAACCAGAGGGAGAGCCGCTAGCCAATCAGCAATCGTCTCAACGTTCTCGGCGCCCACCCGATGGTCGCCACGCAAGAACATCGAGAGCTCACTTGGCTGAGGCTGCAGGATGTTGAGCGCAACAAGTTGCGGGATTGCATAGAGAGGCAGACCCAAAAGCTGCGCGGCACGACGGACGCTCATCCCCGCCGTCAACTCCGCCCGCATGCCCTCTACAATATGGGCGTCGAACAGGTACTGCTTGCGCCGGGAGCCCGAACTCGACAGCGGGGTGAGAAAGCCGGCGTCGACAAGGCGCCCCACGTCGCCTGGCGGCACGCCAAGGACGGAAGCAGCACCTCGCGAGTTCAACTCGCCCGGCGGCGGCCGCCGGTCCTGCTTCACCAGCATCAGCGGGCAATCGGCGAGGATCTCGATCAGTGCCTGTCGGACAACAGGCACGGCGGTGTCCCGAGAAATCCGGGCCATGACGCCGTATAGCTTATCGCGCTCTCCAGGCGACCTTTGGAGAAGGTCCCATCTCGATTTCGGGTATTCGAGAACGAAGCTCGCAGCTTCGCAAAGCGCCCGATGACCGACAGGTGTGTCGTCCATTTCCAGCCCAGCGTCAGACACCAGTTGCCGCGCTCGCACGATCGCGAGAACAAACTCGTAGACGTCGGTCTCGCAATGCAACGGCAAAGCAGCGGGCACGCGACGCATCGCAGCAAGCCGGATTTCCGCCCTTTCGTCGAACAGGTCCGCGAGCCAGCGAAGATTCGGCCGGTGATGCTTGGCGACCTTGTCCGAACGAGCCGAGACCAAAGGCTCACGACAGTGCCGGCACTCTCTTAAGCTGTCGGCCCGCGGCCACGTCAGCGGCTTGCCGCAGAACCGGTTTGGACAGGAGCGGATCAGGATGTCCCAACTGATCGGACAGAAGTCGAAATGGCGGAGCATCCAGACGGCTTGGTCTCCGTCCGACTTGGCCAGTCCAGGCCTGACCCGTCGACGCGCCTGATCAATGAGGTGGGGCCGCAGGAATACACCGCCCAGCCGACGACGCCCGAGGTCGTCCGAGGGTTCAGCGCCCCAGAGCTTGGCAAGAACATGTTGGGGCGCTCCAAGCAGCATCTCGATTGCAGGAAGCGACCGCTGCAGTCGGCCAAGGAAATCACCGGATATCGAAAAATCGATTTCGACCTGTCGCAGGAACTGCACGGGAGACTGGAGGTGGTTTCGCTCCACGCACCTGACGAGGTAGCTCAGAAGCGTTTCGCCGGCGGTCGGCTCAACGGGGAAGAGCAAGCTCTTCCCCGCATACGACCGAACCTCACACAAAACCACGGTCGATCCATCAGCCATGGCGCCGCTTCCTGAACGGGTTGTGGTCGATGAACGACTGCTCGACCGCCCAAGCATCGACCGCCCAGGAAAGGTCGGCGATCTCAAGCCGGGTGGCGCCTCGACGAACAGCGACCTCGATCGCCGCATGCATCAGGCGGTTAACCCGCCCGACCACCCCCTTCGACACATCAAACAGTGCGGCCAGTATCTCCGGTTCGTTGAGGCCTGACTGTTGGCTGAAGATGCCCTCGTCGACCAAGACCTGATCGAGCCGAGCGACGTAGCCTGTGAACAGCTTCTGATCCCGCCCACTGCGGGCCTTCAACGGCTGAAGGTCACAAGGGGGCAGCAGTCGACCATTCAGTTGAAGGTTTCTCCTGAACATCGGAAGCGCCTCGTCCGTGCCGAGAAAGGCGATAGGGATAAGGCCTGTATCGAGCATCCCTTTGAGGGTGTCGGTTACGTCGTTCCGCAAGCCGTTCCGGTAGTTGAGATGCTGCACCTCATCGACGATGAGCAACTCCGTCCCGAACCGCTCAAAGCAGCTTAGCACGCGCCGCTTGAGCGTTAGCTCATTGCCGTAAGACGCATATGGATCCCGAAATGCCTCAAGGATCAGGACCATCAGCTTCTTCGATGTCGTGTGCCGTTCGAGATCGACTTTAATGACCGGCACATACTCCGGCGTTCGGGGTCGACGTGTCTCGACCAAATCGATGTAGGCTTTTGCCGCAGTACTCTTGCCGGATCCCGAGGGGGCAAGGACACGCATTCCCATCTGAGGTTCTCCGCGCGTGCGCTGACCGATTTTCTGCAGGTAGTCCAATCGGCCATGGAGACTGACATGTGGCGGATAATGGATGAACACCGATCTGAAGCGGGCGACCATGTCAGCCGCCTCGTCGTTGAGCTCCGCTGCGGTCCGGTTCATTGGAATGCCTCCCAATGCTCGTCACTGGAGGACGCAACGGCGGCCCAACCCGATTCGGTCGAAACCTCGCAAACCGGCTCAGCCTTCGGCAGTCGCTTGGTCTTCGGCTTTCCGCCGCGTGCCGGACGGACAGGTTTGACATGGTCGTCTGTTCGTTCGGGCGCCAATGCGACGGTCGGTATGGTTGGCGCCATGCCGTCGTGCCGCGCCTCCGCGTATTCGATGCGGAGGCTTCCCTTGGCCATTGCTTCAACCTTCGGTGAAGCCAACAGACGAGCTTGGGTCCGCTTGTTGCGGGTGAGCACCCGAACCGGCGTTTCAGCCTCGATTTCCCTCCTCAGCTCGATGCGACGTCGACGCCTGTCGTCCTTCGTCGAGTCTTTCTCCTCGCGGGACCAGGCCTCGATCAGGTCGTGACGCCACTTGCAGAGCCCTTCGGCATACTCCGGGTCGATACAGGGCAAAGCGACAAACTCGCCATTGCCCGGACACCAGATATAGATCTGGCCGAGGTTGGCAGGGTTGTATTTGATCACCACCTTGGCGGTAGCAGAACCCTTCCGCTGTCCCCTTCGTGGCTCACGCCTCGCGAGATCCTCAAGCAGGCGACCCGTTATTGCTGGATCCTGGTACTGAAGATTGAAAAGGTTTACCCCAGAGCGGGTCAGAGTGGCGTCGCGGCGGGCGCCAAGCATTCGATCAAGCTGACTATCGTCACCGATCACTTGTACCCCACCCTGCTCCCGAACTTTTCGGTCCCACGCTGTCACCGGAGCTTCCCCCAAGGTGGAGTGCAGCTCCTGATGATAGATACCGATGGCGGAGATCAGGAGGTCTTCAGCCTGCTGGAGGGTGAGGACCGCATCCTTCCTCGGGTCGAGCCCCCATTCCCGCAGTTGCGCTACCGGAAAGGTCCCCCCGGGCATTTTGCGGTGCAAGCGGGTGTTCAAGGTGCCGAACAAGCGCTCGATCACGGCCTTGTAAGTCGGAGACCGCACGGGGGCCCAGCGAACACTGACGCCCATATCGATCATGGCCGACTCAAAGGAAGTTCCGGTGAACTCCCAGCCGTTGTCCACCACGATCTCGTCGAACTTCCCGTGAATGCTGACGAGCTCCGGCTTCTCGGGGAAGCGGTCCCCCATCCGAATTTTGGGCCGGTTTGCGCGCTTGATGCACTCTGTGACCGAGTAGAGCGAGGGCGGTTCAAAGCTCAAAACCCAGCCAACGATGCAGCGCGTGTAAACGTCGAGGATAATCGTGAGCCAAGGCCGCCCGAGCAGCCTCCAGCCCTTGGAGTTGATGACGACGTGATAGTCGACCTGGGTGTGGTCCATAGCGCCCAGCATCAAAGGACGCTGGGAGGCCAGCCCTTGACCACAGGCCTTGAACCTTTGGTCCGCGACCTTTTTGCCGAACTTCGCAGCCACCGTTTCGTAGCATTCGATCGACCGAACATACTTTCGAAATGTCTCTTTCGCAGGCACAGGCACTGTCATCCATCTGGACGAACGCTGGCGAATCCATTTGTTCAGTGCGCCGAGATGTTCACAGAGGTCGTCGTAGGCGTCGCCGAGGGACTTCTTATGGTCGGCCCAGTAGGCCGTCGCCTCCTCATGCATCCGTCGGCGCACTGATGCCGGAAGGCGATGCTTGCGCAGCACCTTCCCAGACATGTTGACCATCGCCTTCAACGGTCGCTCGCCGACGTCGCCGCGATCGGCAAGCCATCTGCGAACCGTCGTCGGCGACGGGGGTTTCTTGCCGCTGAAGAACTCTGGCTTCTTGCTCCAGACGACCGCCAATGCCTTGCGTATCCCGTCGGCGCTTCGAGAGAACGAGGCGATGCGATCCAGGGAGGTGATCACTGCCAAACGGAAGGTCGCCGACGGATCGCGCGACACGATCATCTCGTAGTCGCCTCCGAAGGCGAGAGCGCCCTTTCGAACTGACGACTTCGCTTGCTTGAGGTCGATACGACGAGCCTGGCCGGCAGCGAACTGCTCCACGAGCCAAGCCGAACTAGGGCACACCAGATCGTTCTGTTCGCCCCTCACCTGCAGCGGCGCTCCGGTCCGTTCGCATCGCAGGTGGAGCAGCCCATTGCCCATCACCTGATCAAGGACATAGCGGTTCGAGCCGATGGCCCAGGTTTCACCGGCGGTCAGTCGAATGGTGTTCATTGGATTTCCTCCTGCGGCCCTTCGACCAGCGTTACGGGGGTCGAGCTGTCGGGGATGTTGGTGAGGTCGAGCCGGACGATGCGGCCGACCATCATGGCCTTCAGCTTGGCCAGGCCGCGCAGCCGTTCATCAAAGCTCTCGGCCAGTTGACCAAGTGGCAGCTGACCATGCTGGCGCAGTTGTTGGACGACCTCGAAGACCTCAGCGTCGCTGAACTCTGTGAATGCCCATGACTGGACGTCCTCCACCGCACGATAGAAACGGGAGGGCTCGGTCAGGTCGGTTCGGTACAAGATGCGAAACCGCCAACCGATCCGGTCGCAGATTTCGCGAACCGTTTGAAGTTTCAGCCGATACTCCGGATCTCTGAGGTCCCCGGGATCGCGCTTGATTTCGATTACTTCGACCGTTCCATCGGCACGGAGCGTAACCGCGTCCGGCAGATATGCGCGCTTGATGCCATCAACGACGAACTCGAACCGGAACGGTTGTGCCCGGTAGTCGACGACGTCGGTGTCGACTTCACAGAGCATGAAGAACGCCTTTTCGAGCATGCTCTCGTAGGGCTGCCCGCAGCCGGTTTTTCGACTGGCATAGACACCTGTTGTGATGATGCGCCGGCCGGTGACGATGGTCCTGATGGACCCGCCAGACTTCGACAAAACCATCGTAGCAGTTGCGGAAAGGCTCTCCCAAGCCTCCCTGTTTTCGTCGCAGGCCAAACCGAGTAGCGCCTCATTTAGGGGCGCTGGGTCTCTTGCGGGCGTGCCTGCCCGCGGATGAACGATGTCCATCTTGATCTCCACATTTGGGAAGTTCGCTGGGTTCAGGGCGAGCGAGGGCGTCACGCGTCTCTGAGAGAACGCGTTGACTTCTTGCGCGGTGCGGAGGATCATTTGCCAAGTCGTCGGCACAACGATTGGGGACTTGATCCTCCGACCGAGCCTTGGGTTTACGCCCGGGGCTCGCGTCGTTTCTGCGCTAAGCCACAGAATTGACGTCTGATTTTCATGGCGGTCGGGACATTGTTGCTCCTGTTTTCAGTTAGCCCGTTCGAATCTAAGGCCTAGCAGGAGGGTCTTGGAGGACTCACCGCCGGCTCGAAGAGTGTTCCAGAGCGATGAAGCGGAGTCACAGGGATTTTTTACTACGCTAACCGAGCTGCAATCGGCCGGTCAGCCAAATATATACTATGCTATATATTCTTAATGCTTACGAACGACATAGAACGACGGTCTCATTTGAGAGCTCCGCGACCCAAAAAAGGCCTGATCCGACCAGCAGTTCGAAGCTTGGCCGCGCGAGCGATCGCTGACCCCATCTTGCGTCGGTTCAACTCTGCGCCAGCAGCGGACATTGAAGCGTCGCCGGAAAGTCGACTGTCTGTCAGCGAATCCAACACCGTTGATTACGCGCTCGTAAAGCCATGTTTCTCAATCCAAGCGCTTCTTGGCAGCTGCAGGCCCGATCCTACCGGCTCTGACCTGTCAGCCACCGAGCTGTGCGTTAACCACGTGCGCTAAGAATAAAATAACGCCGTTCATCAACCATGTCGGGAATTCGTGCGGAGGGTGCGGTGAACCGACTCTATTTCGGCGACAATCTCGCGGTCCTTCACCGCCACGTGCCCGATGCGTCCGTGGACTTTGTCTATTTGGACCCACCCTTCAACAGCAAGGCTCGCTACAACGTCCTGTTTCGCAGCCCAAAGGAAGACGCTACCTCCGCCCAAGCCGCTGCCTTTCTGGACTTCTGGTCTTGGGGAGCTGAGGCCGAGGAAGCTTATCATAGGCTTCTGACCGAGATCGGCGGCCCCACAGCGTCCCTTATCAAGTCGCTGCGTAGCGCTCTCGGGGAAAGCGACATGATGGCCTATCTGGTCATGATGGCGGTGAGGCTGGCCGAACTTGGTCGGGTGCTGAAACCGACTGGAAGCCTGGTGCTGCACTGCGATCCCACGGCTAGCCATTATCTAAAGATCATTCTGGACAGCGTCCTCGGCCCGGCCAATTTCACCAACGAGATCATCTGGCAGCGGACGAGCAGCAAGTCGCTGATGAAGCGCCGCCTGCCGACGAACCATGACGTTCTGCTGATGTATTCGCGACCGGGCGCGACCTGGAACGAGTCCCAAGCCTTCACACCGTACCAACCAGATCTCCTCAGCGAAAAAACCGCCGAGAAGTACGCCCAGTTGGATTCGGAAGGGCGACGCTATCAGCTGACAAGCTTAATTAATCCAAGCAGTGATCGGCCAAACCTGACCTACGAATTCCTCGGTGTGACACGGGTCTGGCGCTGGACACGAGAACGCATGGAGCAGGCCTACAGCGAAGGTTTGGTTGTCCAGACGGCACCGGGACGAGTCCCTCGTTTCAAACGTTATCTGGAAGATCAGCGCGGCGTCGCGCTGGGAGATGTCTGGGCCGACATCCCTCCCTTGAACTCACAGGCACGGGAGCGTCTTGGATACCCAACGCAGAAGCCTCTCGCCTTGCTGACGCGCCTGCTCCAGCTGACCACCAATCGCGGCGACGTCGTCCTCGACCCATTCTGCGGATGTGGAACAACTATCCAAGCGGCCGAGCAGCTCGGACGGAAATGGGTCGGTATCGATGTTTCCATCCACGCTGTCCATGTGATCGAGCGACGGCTGGAGGAGGCTTTCGGGCCTGGCTCCGCTCCAAAGGCATCAGGCATTCCAGCGGACTACGAGACCGCTGCTCGCCTAGCCATGGATAACCCATTCCAGTTCCAGTGGTGGGCCAACTACCTAATCGGCGTGCATCGGCTAAACGAAGTGAAGCGAGGAGCCGATCGCGGCGTCGATGGAGAGCTCTTCTTCCCGAACGGGCCAGGGCAACCCTATGGGCGATTGATCACGTCCGTGAAGGGAGGTCGGCATATCGGACCTGCTATGGTCCGAGAACTGCGGGGCGTCATCGAACGTGAGCAGGCCGAGATGGGCCTGTTCATCTGCCTGGATGCACCAACCCGCGAGATGATGAAGGAGGCCGCCGCAGCCGGCTTCGCGCAAACTGTGCATGGACGCACTCCTCGACTGCAGATCATGAGCATCGCAGACTGGTTCGATGGCCGGCGGCCCGCACTGCCTCCTAGCGGCCAGCTTCCCTATGCCGCCTTCTCAGTGCGGAAGACGGCGCGCTCGCAGCGACGCGATTTATTGCAGCCTGAACTGCCATTGAGCTTCGTCGGAGGAAAAGGCGCGTCAAACGTCCAGCACTTCAACCCTGCTCTGGTTGTAGATCGCGCTGCCAACGGCTGAGCTAAATCCCACGGATTAAGGCGTTCGCGCGCCATCAGCGGACATTGGCTTGCGGCCGACAATCGGACATTCACGCTCGCCGGCCAAGTAGCGAAGCCGATCGTTTGGCGACAAGCAGGTGTCCGCTTGTAGGCACCCGCCGCGGGTAGCCGCGGGATGCTAAAGGCCTGACAAACGGCGCGTGCATCTTCAGCTTTGTGCATTCGCATGCCGTCTGATCAACTTCACCTTGCATTCGGAACTCTGTTCGCCAAAATCTAGCTTGACCATAAACCGACGAGCTGGGTCGACTATGCTCGCGATGACCGATCCGAACGAACCAGCGGGGGCTAACGATGGGCGAAGCAAAGGCCAGACGTAAACGCGATGAGGCGTTTCGAACCATGCTTTCGGCAAACGAAGTCATAGTGATGGAGACGGCGTTGGCCGTACATCGCAAGTTCTTGGTGCCGAACGAGGCCACCGGCATGTGCTATCGAATGGCATTTTTCCTGGCTGAGTACCTGCTGGATCGGCATGGCATCGCGGCGACACCCAAGGTCGGCTATGTCAACGATGGCGAGGGAGACATCATGACCTCGCATGCTTGGCTCGTCTTCAACGGCAAGAAAACTGACATCAGCCTCACCCAAACCCAGCACCCGTCAGTGCCTACGGGTAGCCTGCTCGTTCTCGACCATCCGTTCGCTGTCGGCAAAGCCACCTACACTTATCACGACGACCGCACGCCCGAAGCGCTACTCGCGGCAATGCAAGTGTACGCGGACCCTCAGATCGGCCCCATGGTCCAGCATAAGGAAATGGAGCACATCGAGATGCAAGCGAGGGCGGGCAGTCAAGCCATGCGCCGCGCATATCTCGACATGGCACCGGACGGTTTTACTTACGACCGTCTCGCGGCCATCATCGAGGCTCAGTGACCGATGGCTATCATCCGCAACATTCGGCAGCTCAAGAACGCTGGCGTGCTGGCGGAACGGAAGGCCACCTCCGTCAATTTGGAACTCAAACAGTACAACCTGTTCTACGGCTTCAACGGTGCGGGAAAGAGCACCCTATCGCGAGTGTTCGCGACCCTTCAGCATGCGGCTAAGCCGGAGAAGCTGCCGGACGATTGCACCTTCGAGATCGAAATGGATGACGGTGTGCGTTACGCATGCCCGGCTTCGCTCGAAGGACTGGAGCAGCGCGTCTGCGTCTTTAATCAGGATTTTATCGCCTCCAACCTACAGTGGGAAGCCGGTGAAGCCAGCCCGATTTTTTATATCGGCACCGAGCAAGCCGAGGCGGCGGAAAATCTGAAAGCGATAGAAGCCGCGCTACCCGCCGCCATCGCTACGGCTAAAGGCAGGGCGGATGTCCTCAAGGAACGCGACAATGCGTTCACTCAGTTCAAGCGCCAGCTCGCAAGGGAAGTTTCGGACCGACTTCGGCAGCCAGGTCGCTACGAAGCCACCCAGCTAATGGCTGACTTCAACCGCGGTTCGGATCCTAACCAGCTGCTATCCGAGGCGGATCTCGACGCTGCAGCGACGACCAGTCAGCGCGCTGAACCGCCAGCAAAAGTTCCGGCCATCTCGGTACCAGCAGAGGGTATTCTCGCCGCGTGTAAAGCTGCTGCCGATCTAGCCGTGCAGACTACCAGCAGTGTGGTGGTCGATGGTCTCATCAACCATCCAGAGATGGTGCCGTGGGTGCGTCAGGGCCACCAGTACCATCTCGAAAACGCTCTCGACGCCTGCCTTCACTGCGGCGAACAGATTAGCGATGCGCGCCGCGCCCTGCTGACAAGCGCGTTTGATGACAAGCTCAACGCGTTCATCGGCGCAGTGGATAGCGGCGTCACCAATGCAACGGAAACGCTTCATCAACTCGATGTAGCCATTGCGGCGATTCCTGCGGCGGCGCAGCTCTCGGCAGAGTTTCAGCCTACATTCGAGGCGGCCTCGGCGGCTCTCTACGCCTCCCTTACTGAGGCGCGCCCGCTCGTCGTCACGGCGCTCGACGCGCTGAAAGAGCGTCAAATAAAGCCGACAACTCCATTGACCGTCGCTCTACCGCCACTGGCGTCGATTGATGGGATGGCAAAGCGACTGAAGCAGCAATGCGAAGCGGCGAATGCGATCATCGCCCAGCATGCGGAGATGGTGGACGATTTCACCAAGCATCAGAACCAGGCTCGCCTCGCGATCCGCCTGCACTTCATCGCGCTGAACAAAGAAGCCATAGAAAATCACCAGACCTCCATCGACCTCGCGACAACGGAGAGGAACGAAAGCGAGGCTGTGGCCGACGCACAGCGGAGCGAGATTGCAATGCTGCGCTCCGCTGTGCAGGAACACGGGCGCGCCGCTGACAAGATTAATGCGCTAGTAAAGTCGTATCTCGGACATGACGAGCTGAAGATCGTCGCGGTGAAGAATGGCTATGAGCTGCACCGCCACGGCAAAATTGTTGAAGGGCCGCCGAGCGAAGGCGAGAAGACTGCTATCGCTATATGCTACTTCCTCTCTACCCTCGAAGCAGACGGACGAAAAATCAAGGATCTGATCATCGTCATCGACGATCCGGTCTCGAGCCTCGATACGAAGGCGATGAACTACGCGTGCGGCCTCATCCGCAGCAGACTTGAGAACGCCGCTCAAGTGGTCGTGCTGACGCATAATCAGCACTGCCTGAACGAATTCCGCAAGGCGTGGAAAAAGAAGTCTGAAGCGACTCCCCCGAAAGCGCGATTGCTATATGTCGATGTTGCCATCCCGGAGGCCACGAAGGCGCGGACTGCGACCATCGTCGAGCTACCCAAGCAGCTCCGCGAATACGACTCCGAGTATCATTTCTTGTTCCAGAAGGTGTTGCAGTTCGAGGCAGCCGGGACCGGTCATTTCGACTACGCATTCCTCATGCCGAACATTCTTCGGCGTGTCCTCGAAATCTTCTTTGCCTTCAAAGTGCCACGCGACGGCAATCTGGCGGACAAGTTGAAGACGATGCACGGTCGCGTTCCGACTCTCGATCTGGACCGTCTCTCAGCCCTGGAACGCCTGTCTCAGGTGGAGTCGCATTCGGACAATCTAGATGATCTCATCGCTATCTCGTCGATGACCATCGAAGAGAGCCAGAATGCCAACGCGGCGCTGATCTATCTGATGGGCGAGGTTGACAAGCATCACCTTGAAGACCTCCGAAAATACTGCAGGCCATAAGTTTGCGACGTCGCCAATGATTGCTCGCGAGATGGACTCGGCATGCCGCTTAGCGAAGACGAGGGGGTGACCGCCGATTCCAATCCCGGTCATCGTCGTCGTCATCCAGCTCTTCGATGTCGGCGACCAGCAGCTTCATCCAATCCATCCTCCTGCACGAATATCTGCTCACAGAGCGCGGTCATGTTGCCGCCAGGACGCGCTGGGTTGAGTTCTGGTGTCGAACCGCTCACTGCACAGCAACGGCCCTTCCCAACTTCTCCAATGAGTCAGAACCGGCTGCTACGAGGCTTGGCGCGAAATTGCGATCGGCTCTCATGTTGAGCCACTTCTAACTGGTTTTGAGCCAGTTCTAAGTGGTCCCGACAAAGGGGTGGCGACCCCGGGAGGACTCCAACCTCCGACCTCGGCTTTAGGAAAGCCTTGCTCTATGCAGCTGAGCTACGGGGCCACGCGCGTCTGCCTAAAGGAGGTTGAGGCGTCAGGGAAGCCCCCGCGAAACCTGAACGCGTACCGGCGACCGTGCGAGGGTTCAGCCTTGTGGTTAAAGCGCGTTAAGCTACTATCCCTAGTATGGAACAAAGCCTGAATCGGCGAACGTCGCTGATTCGGTCATGATTCGTTTCGCCCGTGTTCCAGGGGCCGGTAAGGTTCCGCTTACCAATTCTTTTTCGTGCATGTCGGGATCGCCGCGCCGCTTGTGAAAGCAGGCGGGCTTCGCCACCTTGGGCCGGTCATGAGCGATCGTTCCGCAGGCATGGCTCCTTCGCGCGTCACGGCGATCCTGGGGCCCACCAACACCGGCAAGACCCATCTGGCGGTCGAGCGGATGCTGGGTCACGCCTCGGGCATGATCGGCCTGCCGCTGCGGCTGCTGGCGCGCGAGATCTATGAGCGGATCGTCAAGCGGCGCGGGGCGGCCTCGGTCGCCCTGATCACCGGCGAGGAAAAGATCGTCCCGTCGCGCCCCGCCTTCTTCGTCTGCACGGTCGAGGCCATGCCGCTGGAGCGGTCGGTCGACTTCCTGGCGGTGGACGAGATCCAGCTGGTCGCCGATCCCGAGCGCGGCCACGTCTTCACCCAGAGACTGCTGCATGCGCGCGGCCGGTTCGAGACGATGTTCCTGGGCGCCGGGACGATGGCGCCGCTGATGCGGTCGCTGGTTCCCGATGCGGAGATCGTCACCCGCGACCGGCTGTCGACGCTGTCTTACGCCGGATCGAAGAAGCTGACCCGCCTGCCCCGCCGCAGCGCCGTCGTCGCCTTTTCGACCGAGCAGGTCTACGCCATCGCCGAGCTGCTGCGGCGTCAGAGAGGCGGGGCGGCCGTGGTCATGGGCTCGCTTTCGCCCCGCACCCGCAACGCCCAGGTCGAGCTGTTCCAGTCGGGCGAGGTGGACTTCCTGGTCGCCACCGACGCCATCGGCATGGGGCTGAACATGGACGTGGACCATGTGGCCTTCGCCGGTCTGCGGAAGTTCGACGGGCGGCGCACGCGCTGGCTGCACGCCGCCGAGATCGGCCAGATCGCCGGGCGCGCGGGGCGGCATCTGCGCGACGGCACCTTCGGCGTCACCGGCGAGGCGGAAGAACTGGACGAGGATCTGGTCGAACAGGTGGTCGAGCACCGCTTCGACCCGGTCGAGGCGGCCGAGTGGCGCAGCGGACGGCTGGATTTCGACACCCTGCCCGACCTGTTGCGGTCGCTGACGGTGACGCCGGATCGGCATGGGTTGCGGCTGACGGCGCAGGCGCTGGACGAGACGCTGCTGCGGCGCTTTGCGGTCGATGAGGACGTCAGGAAGATCGCCCGCTCGCGCGGGGCGCTGATGCGGTTGTGGGAGGCGTGCCAGCTGCCCGACTTCCAGAAGACGACGCTGGACGAACACGCCCGCCTGTCGAAGGAGATCTTCACCGCCCTGACCAGCCGTCGCGGGCGGTTGACCGAGGACTGGGTGGCGCCGCGCTTCAACGATCTGGACCGCGACGACGGGCAGATCGACCAGCTTTCGGCGCGGCTGTCCGGCGTGCGAACGCTGTCCTACATCGCCAACCGGCCCGACTGGATGGCGGGCGCGCAGGAATGGCGCGACCGGACGAAGGCGCTGGAGGAACGGCTCAGCGACGTGCTGCACGAGCGGCTGACGGCGCGCTTCGTCGACCGGCGCACGGCGGCGCTGATGCGGGCGCTGAACGTGCGTTCGGACGTGCTGGCGGGCGTGGCCGAGGACGGCGAGGTCACGGTCGAGGGCGAGGTCGTCGGCCATCTGGACGGCGTCTGCTTCACCGTCGATGCGGGCGGATCGGCGCTGGCCGACCGGGCGCTGCGGCAGGCGGCGACGCGGGCCGTGGGGCCGGAGGTGGCGCGGCGATTGGGACGGCTGGCGGCGGACGACGACGCAGCCTTTTCCGTTACGCCGGACGGCGGCGTGCTGTGGAACGGGGCGCTGACCGGGCGCATCACCAATGAAGACCCCTTTTCGCCGCGCGTGCGGCTGCTGGGCGAACTGGGGCCGGTCCCGGCGCGCGAGCGGGCCGAGCGGCGCATGGAGGCCTGGCTGGCGGCCGAGGCCGGGCGGGCGCTGAAGCCGCTGAAACGCCTGCGCCATGCGATCGAGAGTGGCGCCCTGACCGGCCTGCCGCGCGGGCTGGCGTTTCGCTTGATCGAGGCGGGCGGCCTGATCCCCCGACGCGAGGTCGAGCGCGATCTGGCGGCGTTGAGCCAGCATGAGCGGCGCACGCTGAAGACCTTCGCCATCCGCGTCGGCGCCCATTCGGTGTGGCTGCCCGGCGCGATGAAGCCGCGTGGCGCGACGCTGTTGCAGGCCTTCCTGCCACGCGAGGCAACAAAGGGACTGGCGGGAGAGGGTCTGCTGCCCCTGCCCGAGCCGGCGCCCTCGGCGCGCGCCCTATCGGCGTTCGGCCGCCGGGCGGTCGGACGCTGGACCGCGCCGGTCGAAGCCATGGAGACCTTCGCCGAGGCTCAACGAACGGCGGGCAAGACGCCGCTGTCGGATGAAGCGCTGAACGGGCTGGGCTGGACGGCCGATCAGGCGAAGGCGATCCACGCCGCCCTGCGCACGCCGCGCGCCGAACGGGCGCCGCGCCCCGGCAAGCCTACGCCGCCGCCCAAGGATTCGCCCTTCGCCGCCCTGGCTCAACTGACCCAGCCGCCGCGGCCGCCCGCCAAGCCCAAGGCGGCGCGCAGGCCCCGTCGCCGCCCCCGGCGGGCCGCGGCGGGCAAGCCTGCCGAATGACCATCGAGAGTTGCCGCATCGACGTCTGGCTGTGGCGCGCCCGCTTCGCCAAGACGCGCAGCCTGGCCGCCGCCATGGTCGAGAAAGGCGCCATCCGCCTGACGCACAACGGCGTCCAGACCCGCCTCGACAAACCCAGCCGCAGCGTCCATCCCGGCGACGAGGTGCTGTTCGCCCAGGCCGGGCGGCTGATCGCCGTGCGCGTGGTGCAGATGGGCGACCGGCGCGGATCTGCGCAGGAAGCCCACGCCCTTTATGAACCGCTGGACGCGGCGGGCTGATCCGCCGCCAGCACGAACTCGCCCTCGATGTGCAGCTTCACCTCGTCGCCCAGGGCGGGCAGGCCGAAGGTGATGCCGAAGTCGGACCGCTTGATCGTCGCCTCGCCGTCGAAACCCGCCTTGTAGCCGCCGCGCGTCGAGCCGGCCTGGTTGAACTCGACCTCCATGACCACGGGACGCGTGACCCCGCGCAGGGTCAGGTCGCCATGGACCGTCGCCTCGTCGGGATCATCGGCGTCGACCACGATCCGGGTCGAACGGAATGTGGCCACCGGATGGTTGGCGGTGTCGAAGAAGTCAGCCGTCTGCAGATGTTTGTTCAACCCGTCCGAGTTGGACGCCACGTCGGTCAGAGGAATGGTCGCGGTCAGGGTGCTGGCGGACGGGTTGGCGGGGTCCAGCTTCAGCTCGGCCTGGACGTTCACAAACTGGCCGACATAGGTGGAGAAACCCAGGTGATCGACGGACCAGGTGATCTTGCCGTGCGCGGAATCCAGCTTGTAGTCGCCGGACTGGACCTCGGACGGAACCTTGGTCAGGGCGGCCTGGGCGACGACCGCGCCCCCGGCCAGAAGGCTGAGCGCCACGCTCGCCGCGCCGATGCGGCCTATGGCGGAACGCGTGATGAAACCTTGATTGAAACTCATGGGGACAGATCTCCGGGCGGATGATGATCCGGCGCCATGAAGGGGGAGCGCGGCCCGGCGCCGTCGAGCCTGAACAGCTTTGCATCAGCGCCTTCGGTTGACAGTTGGTTCCGACGGGGCCATTTGCCCGCCCTCGACCTCCTCGCTGCCACGGGCCCATCCGAACGCCATGACCTACATCGTCACCGACGCCTGCGTGAAATGTAAGTTCATGGACTGCGTCGAGGTGTGCCCGGTGGACTGCTTCTACGAGGGCGAAAACTTCCTGGTCATCGCCCCTGACGAATGCATCGACTGCGGCGTGTGCGAGCCCGAGTGCCCGGTCGACGCCATCGTCCCCGACACCGAGGACGAACCGGACGGCAAGTGGCTGCAGGTCAACGCCGAATACGCCAAGGTCTGGCCGAACATCACGGTCAAGGGCGTGCCCCCGGCGGATCGTGAGCAGTATGAGCGCGAAACCGGCAAGTTCGAGAAGTATTTCAGCCCCAAGCCGGGCAAGGGCTCCTAAGAATCCGCCACATTGCAGTCACAATGTGCCAGTCGTCGCCGACGGCCCTGTGGATGTTTTGAGATTCCCTAATTTTATGATAGGTTCCTCCCTATTCGAAACGGGCGGTTCCGCAACTCTGCGCGCCGCCCGCATTTACGACAGAACCTCGCCGCGAGGACGGGGTCGGCCAGAGGTTCGGTGATCCTTTTTCGCGTCTGACAATGCGACCTTCCGCTCAACCGCCTGGCTTACGCCCGGCGGCAGGGCGGGTTTTGCTTTCAAAGATGCGGCGGAGATCTCGCCCCTTCGGTTCGGGAAAGGAATGACATGACGAGCAAGACCGGTCTGGAATTCAAGGTTGGCGATGCGGTGGTCTATCCCGCGCACGGCGTCGGCAAGGTCGCCGCGATCGAGACTCAGGAAGTCGCCGGCATGGCGCTTGAGGTCTACGTCGTGACCTTCGAGCACGAAAAAATGACCCTGCGCGTCCCGACCAAGAAGGCCAAGACCGCCGGCCTGCGCACCCTGGCCGCCGACGACACCGTCTCCAAGGCCCTGACGACCCTGAAGGGCCGCGCCCGCGTCAAGCGCACCATGTGGTCGCGTCGCGCGCAGGAATACGAAGCCAAGATCAACTCCGGCGACCTGATCTCCATCGCCGAAGTGGTCCGCGACCTGCACCGCGCCGACACCCAGCCGGAACAGTCCTATTCCGAGCGCCAGCTCTATGAATCGGCCCTGGACCGCATGGCCCGCGAAGTCGCCGCCGCCAACAAGATCGACAAGGACGCCGCCATGGCTCTGCTGGGCAAGTCGCTCAGCGCCAAGAAGCCGGTGGCTCCTGCGGCCGAAGAGGCCGAGGCCGCCTGACCTCAGGCGACCGACTGATGAAAAAGGCCCGGCGGCGACGCCGGGCCTTTTATTTTGGTCGAACCGCTGAGTTTAGAAATACTCAGCCCCGGCCGGGCACTGGGCGGCAAGGCGCCGCGCCGTGATGCTGGCGGGGATGTAGGGGGTGCCGCGCGCCAGCTGGGCGCCGCCGTTGAAACGGAAGGCCTGTTCTTCATAGGTGCCGTTCAGGCGCACATTGATGCGGCGGCCCTTGTGATCCTGGCAACTGCCTTCAAATCGGGCCTTGCCGTCGCCGACCTCGCGAGTCGGATAGGTGCACCGCCATTTGCGCGTCGACAGCCCGCCGAAGAAACGGTTGATCTCGCTGGGGCGCACGCACTTCTGCTCAGTGTCGCGCGAACCCATCACGCTGGTGGTGTATTCCCAATAGCCGGGCAGAACCGCGGATTGGGCGGCCGACTGGGCCTGGGGCGCCGACGCGGGCGCGGCCAGCATCACGGCGCCCGCGACCATAGGGGCCGCGACAGCCATCAGCTTGGCCAGGTGGGGCAGGGTCTTCATGGATTTGCCGTTCATGGGACTCATCATGGGGTTCTCTATATAGTCACGGCTTGAACGGCTGCTGAACAAAGCCGATCCCTCGCCTTCACAATGACTCAGCGCCAGCCGCACGACGACCGCACGACGACTCTGGCCTTGACGCGCGATGATTCATTCCTCTATACGGCCCCCTCTCGCGCAGGCCTCCTTTGGCTTGCCGCGCCCCTGTTTCATGCGTCCGCGCCGGTATTGCGGATGTGACCTTGAGGATCTTCAGATGTCGCGTCGCTGCGAACTCACCGGTATCGGCCCCATGGTCGGCAATCACGTGAGCCACTCCAACATCAAGACCAAGCGTCGTTTCCTGCCGTCGCTGAAGACGGTCAAGGTTCAGTCGGACGCTCTGGGCCAAACCTTCTCGCTGCGTATCTCGAACGCCGCCCTGCGCACCCTGGACTTCAAGGGCGGCCTGGACGCCTTCATCGTCAAGGCCCGCGACGAGCAGCTGTCGATCGCCGCCCTGCGCATCAAGCGTCAGGTCCGCGCTAAGCTGGCCGAGCAAGCCGCCGCCTGATCGGCGTCGACTGACGGATTTTGAAGAGGCCGGTGGAAACACCGGCCTTTTTCTTTTGAGCGCGCGCCCGCTACCCTCACGGCTCGTCCAGCCGGAGCCTCAGCCTTGCGCCCTCTCGCCGCCCTCGCCCTGACCACAAGCCTCTTGTCGTCGCCCGCTGTGGCGCAGGAGGCCGCGCGCGAAACCTCCGCCTTCACCCTGTCCAGCGGCACGCCGCGCACGCCCGAACAACTGGCCCTGCGTTTCGACAAGGCGGACCTGTCCTTCAAACTGCTGCCGGAGACGCAGTCGCTGGAAGGCGTCGCCGTTCTGGACTTCACCGCCACAGCGCCGACGGCGGCGGTCGTGGTCGAGTTGGACGCCGTCTTCGCCATCGCCGCCATCACCGTGGACGGTCAGTCGGTCGCCGACTGGTCCAATCCCGAGGGGCGGCTGACCATTCCCCTGCCCCGCCCCCTGGAAACCGGCGAGACGGCTGTTGTCCGCATCGCCTATTCCGGTCGCCCGCATCAGGCCCGGCGCGCGCCCTGGGACGGCGGCTTCGTCTGGACGACTACGCCCGACGGTCAGCCCTGGATCGCCAGCGCGGTTCAGGGCGAGGGCTGCGACCTGTTCTGGCCCTGCATCGACCATCCGCAGGGCGAGCCGGAGCGCGTCGACCTGCACATCACCGTGCCGTCCGCCCTCAGCGCCCCCGCCAATGGCCGTTTCCTGGGCAAGACCGACAACGGCGACGGCACGACCACCTGGAACTGGACCACGCGCCAGCCCGACACCTACGCCATCAGCCTGAACGTCGGCCCCTATGTGGAGATGGCCGCCGACTATCAAAGCCGGTTCGGCAATGTGATTCCGTTGCGCTTCTGGCGGCTGGCATCCGCTGACCCGGCCAAGGCGCAGCGCCTGTTCGACGAATTCCCGCAGATGCTCGACTTCTATGAGGCGACCATCGGCCCCTTCCCCTTCGGCGACGAGAAGATGGGCGTGGTCGAGACCCCGCACCTGGGCATGGAGCACCAGACCATCAACGCCTACGGCAACGGCTACAAGCTGGACGGCAAGGGCTACGACTGGCTGCTGCAGCACGAACTGGCGCACGAATGGTTCGGCAACCAGATGACCAACGCCGACTGGGACGACATGTGGCTGCACGAGGGTTTCGGCACCTATATGCAGCCCCTCTACGCCCGCTGGCTGAACGGCGAGCGGGCGATGCAGGCCGAGCTGCAGACCATGCGGCTGACGCTCGCCAATCGCTTCCCCGTGGTGTCAGGCAGGTCGCAGGACGCGGCCACCGTCTATGACGACAAGACCGGACCGGCGCTGGATCTCTATTACAAGGGCGCCTTGATCGCCCACACCCTGCGCCTCTTCATCGGCGACGACGCCTTCTATGAGAGCCTGCGCCGCCTAGTCTACGGCCGACCCGACCCCAAGCCGGGGAACTTCCGGCCCCGCTACGCCACGACGCCGGAGTATGTCGCCATCGTCAATGAAGTGACCGGCCGCGACATGGGCTGGTTCTTCGACGCCTACCTCTATCAGGCCGCCCTGCCCGATCTGGTCATGAGGCGGCAGGGCGAGCAGGTGACGCTGGAGTGGAAGACCGGAAACGGCAGCCCCTTCCCGCTCCCGGTCGAGGTAGAGGTGGACGGCGTCCTGCGCACCCTGCCGATGATCGACGGCCAGGCTCGCTTTACCGCGCCAGAAGGAGCGCACATCCTGCTGGACCCCGGCTCAAAGGTGCTGCGCCGCCTGGAGTATCTGGAGACGTGGAAGGCCTCGCAGACGCCGAAGACCTGAAGGCCTTAGGGCTCCAACTCGATGTCCCAGTAGAGATAGTCGAGCCAGCTCTGGTGGAGAAAGTGGGGCGGGAAACGGCGACCCGCCTGCTGAAGCTGCCAGGCGCTGGGCTGGTGGGCGGTGCGGCGCAGGGGCATGTGGGCCTGGCCGGGCGTGCGGCCGCCCTTCCTCAGGTTGCAGGGGCCGCAGGCGGCGACGATATTCTGCCACGTCGTGCGCCCGCCGCGCGAGCGCGGGATGACGTGGTCAAAAGTCAGATCCTGGGACGTGCCCGGCTCGCCGCAGTACTGGCAGGCGAAACCGTCGCGCAGGAATACGTTGAAACGGGTGAAGGCCGGTCTGCGGTCCTGGTCCACATAGGACTTCAGGCATACCACGCTGGGCAGCTGCATCTCCAGCGAGGGGCTGCGGACGACCTTGTCGTAGGTGGCGACCACGTCGACGCGGTCCTGCCACACGGCCTTGACCACCTCTTCCCAGGGCCACAGCGACAGGGGGAAATAGGACAAGGGCCTGAAATCGGCGTTCAGCACCAGGGCTGGGAAACCGGACGGCGGGCGGGTCAGGACCTGCATCAGGCCCTCCCGCAGATACGGGGGGTGATCGACGCGACAGGACTGAAGACACGTCTCCTTCCTTGGTCTGATGCAGGAACCCTACGCCTGATTCCCTCGCATCGCCATGACGGATGCGCCGCATTTTCGTGACGTCGGCGTCAGAAGACCTCGACCAGTTCAAAGCGTTCGCAGACCACCTTCATGCCCGGCGCCCAGCTTCCTTCACGGCGGTAATAAGCCTCATGGGCGTCGCGCCACCATTCATAGGTCAGGTCGCCTTCCCCTTCGGCGCGGGCGAAACCCTCGCTGACGTGCTCGAACGGCATGACGTCAACCTGGGTGGTGCGGATTACGCAGCGAGCGACGCCCGCGCCGTCCAGGATGACGCTGATCTCGCCCACGCTGGGCATGATGTCGGCCTCGCAAGACGCCAGCGACGAACAAGTGGCGCGTTTGCCTCCGGCCAGCACCAGGGCCAGCAGTTCGTCGGCCAGTTCGGGGCTGTCGCCAAAGGCCCATCGGGGCGCAGCAGCGTAAGCGGCGGGAATCTCGCTCATCTGCGTCCTCAGTAGCGCGACGCGGCGGTCGGGAAGGCGGGCAGGCTCCAGCCCCACTTCAGCGCGCCGGCGCGTACGCCGAACCCGGCCACCACGGCCACCGCCACGGCGGGCCATGTGGGCACGCTCAGGGCCTTCAGCCCGACGAACAGGGCCGCCGACACCAGGGCCGCGGTGATGTTCAGCTCACGCCGCAGCAGGATGGAGGGCTGGTGCGCCAGCACGTCGCGCACGATGCCGCCGAAGCAGGCGGTCAACACGCCCATGACGATGCAGATCAGCGGCGTCACGCCATAGGTCGCAGCCTTGGCCGCTCCCATGACGCCATATGCCGCCAGCCCTACCGCATCCAGCCACAGCAGGGCGCGAAACCGCCACGACCGCGCCCCCAGCATCCAGAAGCCGACCGCCGCCACCATACAGACCGCGACATACCGCCAGTCCTGCACCCAGAAGACCGGCGCCCCGATCAGCAGATCACGCAGGGTGCCGCCGCCCATGCCGGTCACGGCGGCGAAGAAGGCGAAGGTGATGACGTCGTGCTTCTCGCGCGCAGCGGCCAGGGCGCCGGTGGCGGCGAACACGGCCACGCCAGCGAAATCCAGCAACGGCAGCACCGCAGCCGGACGAACCAGGTCTGCGCCCGCGATCGGCTCCAACATCGTCATCATCCCCAGGGCGCCGCCGGGCGCCGTCGTTGGGGTCTCCCCCAGCCTTCATGAACGCCGAAGACTAAACGCCCTCGTCCAGCGCGATTTCGCCGCGCCGAACGCCACCATACCACCCCCAGAGCAAATGCGCCGCCACCGCGCGATGCGGCCGCCAGATCTCGGCGCGGGCGTAGGCCTGTTTCTCGTTCGGCCGGTCCTCGGCGCGGTCCGCCCAGCGCATGGCCTCCTGCAGGGCCACGTCGCCGCCGGGGAAGACATCCTGTCGGCCCTCGCAGAACATCAGGAAGGTCTCGGCCGTCCACCGCCCCACCCCCTTGATGGCCACAAGGGCGGCGATGGCCTGGGCGTCGTCCAGCCGCTCCAGATGGTCGAAGTCGATGTGGCCGTCGGTCTGGGCGCGGGCGATCTCATGGCCGTACTTCGCCTTCTGGCCGGACAGGCCGAAGGTGCGCAGCGTATCGACATCGCGCGCCAGCACGGCCTCGGGCGTCACCTGCCCGTCCAGCCCCTCGACCACCCTTTTCCAGATCGAGGCGGCGGCCGCCACCGAGACCTGCTGCTCCACGATCATGCGGAACAGGCCCTCATAGCCGCCCGGCCTCAACCGCCATTCAAACACGGGCGTCGAGGCATGGGCCCGCGCCAACGCCGGATCGGCGGCGGCCAGAGCCTCGCGTGCGGCGGCGACGGAGGCGGGAGACGGAACTGAGGCCATGGCATCGTATCGACAGAAAAACGGCGCCGCTTTAGCATCGCGCCATGCGCACTCTGGACGATCTTCTACACCCGATCACGCCTGATCGTTTCTTTGCGGAGTTCCACGGCCGAAAACCGCTGTACATCCCCGCGGAAGAAGGCGCCGCCAAGCGGTCGCTGTTGGACTGGGCCACGTTCAACGGCCTGCTGAACCAGCCGTCGATCTGGACCGCCCAGACGCTGAAGCTGGTGCAGAACACCCACCCCGTGCCGCCCGAACGCTATTGCCGCACGCTTCCGACCCAATCGGGCCCAGCTTTTCGGCCCGACCCGGCCAAGGTGGCGCTGTTCGTCGCCGAGGGCGCCAGCCTGATTGCTGGCGACGTGCAGGACCTGACCGCGCCGATGGCCGCGCTCTCGTCTGTCCTCAGCCGCACCTTCGCCGCCAGCGCGGGCGCCAACGTCTATTGCTCATTCAAGGGGGTGCAGGCCTTCGGTGCCCATTTCGACCTGACCGATGTCTTCGCCGTTCAGACCGAAGGCGAAAAGCTGTGGCGCCTCTATGAAAACCGCGCCGACGCACCGGTCGAGATGCCGTCCGACGTCGGCGATATGCGCCGCTGGTTCGACCAGACGAAGGGCCGTCTTCAGGCCGAGGTGATGATGCGGCCGGGCGACGTGCTCTATCTGCCGCGCGGCTGCTATCACGACGCCCTCGCGCAGGACGCGGCCTCTCTGCACGTCACCTACTCCATCGCCTCCCTGCATGGCCGCATTATCTTCAACCTGCTGGAACAGGCGGCCATGCAGGACCCGGCCTTCCGGGCCTATCTGCCGCCATCCGGTCAGGACGGCGGTCGCGCCCTGCAACAGCACCTGGCCGGGCTGGGCCAGAAGCTGGCGCAACTGGCCGCCTCGCCCGCTTTCCGCGATGAGATCGCCATGGCGCAGGAAAGGCTGACGCCGCGCGCCCACCGCTTCACCCTGCCCCATCGCGAAGCGCTGATCCGCTACAGCCGCACCGCCATGATGGCGCCCGCCTACGCCGGACCTGTGGCCCACGCCATGCACTGGGCGCTGTCGCAGCATGTCTTCACCTTGGAGGACCTGATCGCCCAATTCGACTTCGTGTCCGAGGCCGATATCCGCGCCGCGGTCGATCAGGCCGAAAAGGCAGGAGCGTTGAAGCGGGCCTGACCCGTTTGCCCGCCATGTTCGTCACCCGCTTCGCACCTTCACCAACCGGCCGCCTGCACAGGGGGCACGCCTTTTCGGCCCTGACGGCCTGGCGGGCGGCGAAGGATGCGGGCGGGCGCTTCCTGCTGCGGATCGAGGACATCGACCCGACGCGGTGTCGGCCCGAGTTCGAAGTCGGGATCTACGAGGATCTGGCCTGGCTGGGCCTGGATTGGGAGACGCCCGTGCGGCGTCAGTCCGATCATCTGGCCGACTACGCCGCCGTGGTCGAGGCGCTGGACGGGCGCGGCCTGCTCTACCGCTGCTTCCGCACGCGCAAGGAGATACTGGACGCCATCGGCGATGCGCCTCACGGCCCCGCCGAGGCGGCCCGGCTCGGCCCGCATCCGGTCGAAGAAGAAGCGCGTCTGCTGGCTGAAGGGCGTCCCTTCGCCTGGCGGCTGTCGCTGGATCGCGCCAGGGAGGCGCTGGGCGGCGCCGTCTGGGACGCCTTGAGCTTCATCGAGGAGGGCTCAGGGCCCGACGGCGAAACCGGCCGCACCAAGGCGCGGCCGGAGACGGCGGGCGACGTGGTGCTGGCGCGCAAGGACGCCGGGACGGCCTATCATCTGGCGGTGACGCACGACGACGCCCTGCAAGGCGTCAGCCATGTCATCCGCGGCCAGGACCTGTTCGAGGCGACCCATATCCAGCGGTTGATCCAGGCCCTGATGGACTGGCCCGCCCCCGTCTATCGCCACCACCGCCTGCTGGCCGGACCGGACGGCCGCCGCTACGCTAAGCGCGACCGCTCCGTCACCCTGGCCGAACTGCGTGCGGGGGGCCTGACGCCGGATTCTCTCCGCGCGGAACTGGAGCTATAAGTTCGCGACAGGCGCCCAACAAAAAAGACGCGGAGGTCGCCCTCCGCGTCTCTTCCTGGAATCCTAAGGATTCGCGGCCTTAGAGAACCTTGAGGTCCACAGCCGAGGTCTTGCCGCGCTGGGTTTCCAGCTCGTATTCGACCTTGGCGTTTTCATCGAGGCCCACCAGACCAGCCTTCTGAACGGCGGTGATGTGGACGAAAACGTCCGAGCCGCCGGTGTCGGGTTGAATGAAGCCGAAGCCCTTGGTGGGGTTGAACCACTTGACCGTGCCGGTCGCCATATTGCGTCTCCGTAAACGCGCTTTTCCAGGCGGACGTCCTTGCAGGATCGCCCGTCAGCCCATCTGGACAAGCTCGTTCAGGCGAAGGAGCAAGACGCGGGTTTGGACCCCACGTGAAATCCGGACTGCAGCGATGTTGTCACCCGACTATCCACAGCGGTCAACTGTAAAGCGAATAGGGGCGTGCGGGCTTTACAGTTAATTCGGCGCCTGCGCGCGCAGGTCGCGCCCAGCCTGCTCGGGTCTCAGCGCCGACTGCGCGCCCAATATCGTCCGACATCAGCATATCGCCGGACAGACACCAGGATCAGCCGCAGAACTGACGAGAAACCCGCGCCTTTCTAGGGCTGCATACGACAACTTCCGATAGTTCAGGTCGAAATCTCCTTTTCAGGGTCCAGGTCTTGGAGAAGAGGTGGAACTCGGACTGGCGACGCCCGCTGTTTCATCGCAAGGTCGATGCATCACGACACAGGGACACGCCGATGGCCAAGGACGACTATGCCGACATCCTCGAAGCCCTGCAGATCCAGATGGTTGAGACGCAGGCCTGGGCCATCGAACAGGGGCTGAAGGTCGTCATCATCTTTGAAGGTCGCGACGCCGCCGGCAAGGACGGCGCGATCAAGCGGATGACCGAGTATATGGCGCCGCGGCAGACGCGGGTCGTCGCCCTGCCCAAGCCGACCGAGCGCGAGACGACCCAGTGGTATTTCCAGCGCTACGCCGCCCACCTGCCGGCGGCGGGCGAAATCGTGATCTTCAACCGCTCCTGGTACAACCGGGCCGGGGTCGAGCCGGTCATGGGCTTCTGCACGCCGGCGCAGCATGAGCGCTTTCTGCACGATGCTCCGCATTTCGAGCGGATGCTGACCCAGTCGGGCACCTTGCTGATCAAGCTGTGGCTGGACATCAGCCGCGACGAACAGGCCCGCCGCCTGGAGGAGCGCGTCGACCATCCGCTGAAGCGTTTCAAGGTCTCATCCCTGGACGCCGAGGCCCAGGCCCGCTGGAGCGCCTATTCCGCCGCCCGCGACGAAATGCTGAAGCGCACCCATGTCGATTATGCCCCCTGGACCGTGGTGGCGACCGACAAGAAGAAGACGGCGCGGCTGAACATCCTGCGCCACGTCCTGCGCCGTCTGGACCGGCCCGGTCTGGAATGCCGCGAGCCGGACCCTGCGGTCGTCTTCTCCGCCGATGCGGCGGAGGGCCGGCTGGCGCAATAGGCGTCGTCAGGCGCCGAAGGTGACGGCCGCATCCAGCCCCTGCGGCACGCACGCTGGGCCCCGCTGTCGCGTCGTTATTACGAGGCGCTGGAGCGGCTGCGCGTCGCCTGAAGCCGCATCCACCCCGCGATGCCCAGGGCGCAGACCAGGCTCAACACCGCCCCGACCGTAAAGGTCGCCTGCGGTCCGAAGCCGTCCCACAGCAGACCCGCCGCTACATTGCCCACCAGGGCGATCAGGCCCGAAATCAGGGCGAACAGGCCGAACGCCGAGCCGCGCAGATGGGCCGGGGCCGCATCGGCGATCAGCGTCATCAGCAGGCCTTGCGAAAATCCCATGTGCAGGCCCCATAGCGCCACGCCCAGATAGAAGACGATCTGATCGCTCGCCAGAGCCAGCGCCACGTCGGCGGCGGCCAGGAAGACCAGGCTGAGCAGCAGCAGGGAGGTACGGCCGATGCGGTCCGACAGCGCCCCCACCGGGAAGGCCGCCAGACCGAACACCAGGTGCAGCAGCACGATGGCCGCCGGGGCGAAGGCGGCGGAAACGCCGACGTCCAGCCCCTTCATCAGCAGGAAGGACTCGCTGAACCGCGCCAGGCCGATCACCGCCGTCAGGGCGATCATGGTCCAGGTGGCCCCGTCCAGACGCAGCGCCCCCTTCAGGCTGGGCGGCTTCTTGGCGCCGTCCTCCGGGCGCGGCGGGTCGGACACGCCGCCGATCAGCAGGGCCACAGCCAGGAAGGCGGGGATGGAGGCCAGCCAGAACACCGCCTTGATGTCGTTGGCCAGAACGACCATCAGCCCGATGGCCAGCAACGGCCCGACGAAGCCGCCGACCGTATCCAGCGACTTCCTCAGACCGAAGGCGCGGCCGCGAATGTCCGGCGGCGTCACGGCGGCGACCAGGGCGTCGCGGGGGGCGGTTCGCACGCCCTTGCCGATCCGGTCCACCCCCTTGGCCAGCAGCACGCCCTCGACCGAGGCGGCCAGAGGGAAGATCGGCTTGGACAGGGCCGCCAGCCCATAGCCCGCGACCGCCAGCCACTTCGGCCGCGAGATCCGGTCGGACCAGAAGCCCGCAAAAAACTTCACCGCTGTCGCCACGACGACGGAGAAACCTTCGACCAGACCGATCATGACCGCCGAAGCGCCCAGCCCCACCACCAGATAGATGGGCAGAAGCGTCTGGATCATCTCCGACGAGACATCCATCAACAGACTGACAACGCCCAGAATCCAGACGCTGCGGGGAATCGAACTGCGAGCCATTCGCACCCAGTGCGGGATACGGCGCCGCCTGTCCAGCCTCGGCGCCGGTGCAGGGGCGAACTTCATGAAACTGCGATAAAACGCCCCCTCTTCACCCCGCGCCGCCTTGGGGGCTAAGACGGTCCGCATGAACACAGCCCCGCTTCCCGACGCCGCCGGCCAGAACTGGGTCGACCGCCATGCGCCCGAGCGTCTGAAGCCGTGGCTGAAGCTGGGCCGCTTCGACCGGCCGATCGGGACATGGTTGCTGCTGCTGCCCGGCTGGCAGGGGATCGTGTTGGCGCTGAACCAGTACGACCGGCCCTTCGGCGGCTATGAGTTGTGGCTGGTCGTCGGCTTCGCCATAGGCGCCGCCCTGATGCGTGGTGCGGGCTGTGCGGTGAACGACATCGTCGACCGCGACTTCGACGCGCGGGTGGCCCGCACCGCCTTGCGCCCTATTCCGGCGGGCCAGATCAGCGTGAAGCAGGCCTGGGCCTTCGTGGGCGGCCTGTCGCTCATCAGCCTGTGCATCCTGCTGACGATGAACCTGATGTCGGTGATGCTGGGCGCCCTGTCGCTGGGGCTGGTGGCGGCCTATCCCTTCATGAAGCGCATCACCTGGTGGCCGCAGGCCTGGCTGGGCCTGACCTTCAACTGGGGCGCCCTGCTGGGCTTTGCAGCGGCGACGGGCGGACTGTGCGCCCTGGGCTGGCTGTACGTGCTGCAGGTCAAGCTCAGCGGCGACAGTTACTGGATGGCTGAAAATCTGGACCGCATGGGCAACATCGCCCTGTCCGCGGGTCTGCTCTATGCGGGCGGCATCTTCTGGACCCTGGGTTACGACACCATCTACGCGCTTCAGGACATCGAGGACGACGTCATGGCTGGGGTGAAGTCCTCGGCGCGGGCGCTGGGCGGCAAGGTGAAGGAAGGCGTGGCCGTCTTTTACATCCTGGCCGTGGCGCTGGCGGGCGCGGCGGGCTACGTCGCCGGTCTGGGGCCGGTCTTCTATGTCGGTCTGGCGCTCTACGCCCTGCATTTCATCTGGCAGGTGCGGCGGTTGCAGCCGGACGATCCGAAGCTGTCCCTGCGTCTTTTCAAATCAAATCGCGATGCGGGGTTGATCCTTCTGGCCGCCATCGCGTTCAACGGCCTAGCTTTCTGATCGAACCGTTCCAAAGGAGCCCGGCATGATCCCTTCGCGCCCCCTTCGCGTCCTTCTCGTCACCGCCGCCGTCGCGGCCTCGCTCGCCGCGTGCCAGCGCAATGAGAAGAAGGAGGCCCCCGCCGCGCCGGCCGCCTCCGCCCACGCCGTCGAGGGGCCGCTGAAGTACGACAGCGCCACGCCCTACGCCAAGGTCAGCCTGAGCCTGCCGGAAAACGTGCTGTCCTATCCGGCGCTGTACACTCCGCTGTACCGCGACGAGGTGGCCAAGCTGAAGGAATACGCCGAGGGCGCTCAGGCCGACCGCACCGAGGCGGGCTCGCCCGAGGGCATGCCCCCCTATGAGAAGACCATCGTCTACGGCGCACCGATCGAAACCGGGCGTCTGTTCAGCCTGATGCGGACCGACTTCGACTACTCGGGCGGCGCCCACCCGAACACGGTCGCCACGGGCCTGCTGTGGGACAAGACCGAAGGCCGTCGCATCGCCGCCGCCGACCTGTTCGCCGAAAAGGCCGACAAGACCAATCTGGAGCGCGCCCTGTGCCAGGCGGTGAACACCGCCAAGACCAAGCGCCCCGGCGCCACGCCCGTCTCGACCACCGGCGAGATGTGGACCTGTCCCAAGCTGAAGGACGTGGCCGTGACGCTGGCTCCGGGCTCCACGCCGGGCAAGGCGGGCGGCCTGACCTTCCTGCTCGACGCCTATGCGGTCGGTCCCTATGTCGAGGGGGCCTACTATCTGACCCTGCCCCTGTCGGCCTTCCAGAGCGCCCTTTCGCCGGAATATGCGGGCGAATTCGAAGGCGCCCCGATCAAGGCGGGCGACGTGACCGACGACCTGCGCCTGAAAGCGCCGGCCGCCTGATCCTCAGTCAGTCCTCGCTCTTGAGGAAGGCGTCTATCAGGGCGTCCAGCCGTTCCGGCTGATCGATCATGATGAAGTGCCGGGCGTCGTCGACGCGCTTCAGCATCGCGCCCGGCAGGGCGGCGTACTCGCGGCTCCACACGGCGTCGGCCAGGGCGGCGGGCGCCCCGCCGTTCGCGTCCGAGGCGTAGACGGCCCAGACCGGCGTGGTCATGGCCGCCAGTCCGGGACGGGCGTCGATCGTCATCACTTCGCTGATGGCGGACGCCATCGCCTGGCGGTCCGAGGTCATCGACCACTCGACCATGGCGGCGCGGCCGGCCTCGTTGCGCATCATCCCCACGGCCGTCTGTTGCTGCTGGACGCGGAAGACCGCCTCGTCCGCGCTCAGGATGGAGGCGGCGGCTTGATCGGCGAAGGGCTGGGCCGTCTGCGGCGTGACCTGCGGGCCGAACATGGCGCTGAAGAAGGGCAGGCTGTCCACGCTCATCACGCGACTGACCGCCTCGGGATGCTGTTGCGCCAACAGCAGACCGCTGAGGCCGCCCATCGAATGGCCGATGACGGCGGGCCTGTTGAGCCTCGCGGCATAGCGCGCCAGTTCATCGACAGCGGGCTGGACGAAGGGGCCGTCGCCGTGCGCCCACGGCTCGCCCGCGAAGCCCGCCAACTGCACCAGATGAACGCGATGCGAGGCCGACAGGCGCAGGGCCAGCGGCCGCCAGACTTCGCGCGAAGAGGCGAAGCCGGGGATCAGGATCACCTCAGGTCCCTGCCCCATCACCTCAACCGACAGACGGTCGGAGACGAAGGCGGGCGCCTCGGCGCGGGCAGGTTCGGCCCTGGCGTTAGCCGCGACGCCAGCGGCGCTGAGGCCGACGGCGACGGCCACGGTGAAGGCGCGCAGGATCTTGGCGGGAGCGGAGATCTTGGTCATGGCGGTTCCTTTTTGGACAGGCCCTTTCTTCTGCCGTCATCCTCGGACTTGATCCGAGGATCAGGTTGTCCGCCTGCGCGACTCCAGCGACCTGACGCGCTCAGCGGGACTCGATCCTCGGATCAAGTCCGAGGATGATGAAAGAGAGATGATAATTGTCAGGTTTTCCTGACTTGACGCATTAGCCGTGCGGGTTCTCGAAGATGTCCTCGACCGGACGCTCGAACAGGGCGGCGATGCGATAGGCCAAGTCCAGAGAGGGGTCGTGCTTCTCTGTCTCCAGCGCATTGACCGCCTGGCGCGACACGCCCAGCGCCTGGCCCAACTCCTCCTGGGTCCAATTCCTCTCGGCGCGCAGCAGCTTCAGCTTGTTCTTCATCAGTTCGACGACCGGATGAAGGGCGCCGCCAGGCCGAAGGCAGCCCAGAACAGCGGATAGATCAGCCAGGCCGGCAGATGCGGCGCCCCGGCGAAACTCTCGCCGAAGCCCCAGAACGTCGCCGCCGCCATCGCCAGCCCCGACGCGATGATGAACTGCTTGGCCGTGACCATGCGCACGAACTCGTCGCTTTCGCGCATCAGGGCCAGGGTCGCCCAGATCTGGCCCACCACCGGCGCGGCGACCGCCGCCGCCAGGACCCAGCCCACCGGCTGGCCGATAACGCTGTCGAACAGGCCCGTGGTCATCATCGCCACGCAGATCGCCACATAGGCCGCCATAAAGCCGAACGTGCGCATGACATAGCGACGCCCCGCTGGCGTATGTTGCTTGGAGAGAGTCGTCATGGCAGGCGTTCCTGACTTTATGTAATGAAAACCTGACACCTCCATCGTGTCATGTCAACCTGACTTTTTATCAGCCTGTGCTGACTTTATTGCCAGCGGCCTCGGCGGCCCCTAGCTTGCCCTCATGCGTAGTCTTCTCGCCCTCGTCGCCGCTGTTGTGACGACAACCGCGCCGCTTTCAGCGCTGGCTTCCGCCCCCGCGCCATTCCAGGCGGAAGACGTGCGCGGCGCCCGCGATTACAAGGACCTGCCGCGTCTGGACGGGGCGCGCATCCGCGCCTGGCGGCAGTTGTCGGTGGCCGAGATCACCCTGCCGACCGCCGTCGTGGCAGAAGGCGCCGCTTCTGAAGACGCTCATCGCATACAGGGCCAGATCAATCATCTGGACTACGTCGTCCGCCCCGCCCTCGCGCCGATCGACATGGCGCGGCATTATGAAGACGCCCTGCGCGAAGGGGGCTATGAGACCGTCTTCGCCTGCACCGGCATCGCCCGCTGCGGTTCCGGCATGAGCGCCCTGATCCTGTTAAGCGACACCGTGGCTCCGGCCGGGTTCGCCGACGGCGTCTTCAATGATCAGCTACGGGTGATCGTGGCGCGCAAGGGTTCGACCTGGGTGCTGCTGCACATGACGCGGGGGCCGGACCGGTCGCTGGTCTATCAGGCCGTCATCGAGGGCGCCCGTGAGCTCGACTAGGCGCATCGCCGACCCCGCCCGCTTTATTCGCGACAACACCCGCCTTCAGCCCGTCTCGCACACGCCCGAGATTTCCCTGTGGCTGGCCGATGAGGTCACGCCCATCTGGCGCCTGACGGAGGAAGAACTGGGCGAGATGGGTCTGCCGCCGCCGTTCTGGGCCTTCGCCTGGGCGGGGGGACAGGCGCTGGCGCGCTGGTTGCTGGACCATTCGCAGGCGATTGAGGGGCGTCGGGTGCTGGACCTGGCCGCCGGTTCGGGCCTGGTGGGGATTGCGGCGATGAAGGCGGGCGCGGCGTCGGTTCTGGCCGCCGACATCGACCCCTTCTGCGCCGCCGCCGTCGCCGCGAACGCGCAGGCCAACGGCGTCGAAATCGCCTTCACCGCCGACAACCTGCTGGAGGCCCCGCCTGCGTCGTTCGACCTGATCTGCGCCGGGGATGTCTTCTATGAGGGGCCGATGGCGCAGGCGATGCTGGCGTGGCTGAAGCAGGCGCGAGCGACTGGGACAAGCGTGCTGGTCGGCGACCCCGGCCGCACCTACTTCCCCAAGGAAGGCCTCAGCCTGCTGGCCGAATACCGCGTGCCGACGACGCGCGAGCTGGAGGACCAGGAGGTCAAGCGCACGCGCGTCTGGTCGCTGGACGCCTGACGCCCTCTCAGGCGTCGCGGGGCAGGACGGTCAGCACCCGCGCCATGTGCTGATGGAAGGCTTCCATATAGTCGCGCAGGAACTGTTCCGTGCCGGGAACCGAGACATTGCCGTCATCGTCGATCAGGTCCGGCTTGAACTGGATATAGGCCTCGACCGCGTTCATCTGCGGCGCGTTCAGGAAGCCCAGGATCGGACGCAACACCTGCTGGCCGACCGCCGTGCCGATGGCGCCGGGCGAAGCGCCGATCACCGCCGTCGGCTTGTTCTTGAAGACATTGGTCCCATAGGGGCGGCTGGCCCAGTCGATGGCGTTCTTCAGCCCGCCAGGGATGGAGCGGTTGTATTCCGGCGTGACGATCAGAATGGCGTCCGAGCCCTTGATCGCCGCCTTGAACTCGTTGGCGACGGCCGGATAGTCGGCGTCATAGTCGTAGGAATAGAGCGGCAGGTCGGCGAAGCTGATCTCGGTCATGTTCAGCTTGTCCGGCGCCAGCCGAACCAGGGCCTTGGCCAGTTTCCGGTTGATCGAGCCCTTGGCCAGGCTGCCGATGATATAGCCGACGTTGTAGGTGGTCATGAGAGGCGTCCTGCTGGGTGAGGGCGGCCTGCGCCGCCTCTGGCGAGGAAATGCCCCAGCAAGCTTGGCGGTTCCGTATCAGACGCGCACGGCCTGGCGACTTCGCCCCGCCTCGCCGAACACCCGCAGATAGCGTTCGATTTCGGCGCGGTCGCCGGTGGCCTTTTCGACGTTGTCCGACAGCTTGACCGCCGGGCGGCCCGCCGCCTGCGTCACCTTGCACACCAGCGACAGGGGCAGAAGCTCGGGCGCCTCGACCGGCGCGCAGTCGCGGAAATCGTTGGTCAGATTGGTGCCCCAGCCGAAGCTGGTCCGCACCCGACCCTTGAAGTGGGCGTGGGCCGCCTCGATGCCGTCGACGTCCAGCCCATCGGCCAGAACCAGCAGGCGTTCGCGCGGGTCTCGGCCCTTGGACGCCCACCACTTCATGATGATCTCGCCGCCCTCGATGGGCGGGGCGGAGTCGGGGCGGAAGCCTTTCCAGTCAGCCAGCCAGTCGGGCGCGTCGTCCAGAAACGCCTGCGTGCCGAAGGCGTCCGGCAGGGCGATCAGCAGATTGCCGTCATAGGCCGCGCGCCATTCCTCCAGCACCCGATAGGGCGCGGCGCGCAGGGCCGCCTCATCCTCGCCCGCCATCGCCGCCAGCACCATGGGCAGTTCGTGGCCGTTGGTGCCGATGGCCTCCAGGTCGTTGTTCATGGCCAGCAGCACGTTTGAGGTGCCGATGAAGGCGCTGCCCAGCCCCTCCTTCAGCGCCTCGACGCACCAGCCCTGCCACAGGAAACCGTGGCGGCGCCGCGTGCCGAAGTCGGACAGGGCCAGCGGCTCCAGCTTTCTCAGCCGCTCGATCTTGCTCCACAACCGGGTCTTGGCGCGCGAATAGAGGATGTCCAGTTCGAAACGCCCCATGCGGCGCAGGGCGCGGCGGCTGCGCAGCTCGTTCAGGATCGACAGGGCGGGGATTTCCCACAGGGTGACGTCGGCCCAGCTTCCCGAAAACTCCAGTCGATACTGGCCGTCGGCGCTGCGCGAGAGGTCGTATTCCGGCAGGCGATAATCCGCCAGCCAGGCCAGGAAATCCGGGCTGAAGATCTGCTTCACCCCATAGAAGGTGTTGCCGCCCAGCCAGATCAGCTCGCGGTTGGTGAAACGCAGGGACCGGGCGTGGTCCAGCTGGGCGCGCAGTTCGGCCTCGTCCACCTCTTCGGTCAGACGCACCGAAGTCGTGCGGTTGATCACCGAGAAGGTCACCGGCACGTCGCGGAACCGCCGCCAGATCAGCTGCAGCATCAGCAGCTTGTAGAAGTCGGTGTCCAGCAGGCTGCGAACGATGGGATCCAGGCGCCAGCCGTGGTCATAGGCCCGCTTGGCCAGGTCGATGTTCGCCATGCCCGATCAGTCCGCCTTTCGTTCCGCCGGTTCGAGTACCGCTTCCGCCGGGACCTCGTCCTCGTTGACCAGGCGTCCCTCGCGGTGGGGCTTGATATAGGGAGTCGGCCTGGGCGTCGGCATATTGCCCCGCATCATGGCCCGCCCGGCCCCCAGACCGCCGGTGACCTCCAGGTCCAGCCGCGCCTCGTCCCGGCGACGCACGTCGGCGATGACCTCGGCCGCTTCGTCCTGCGGCAGGCCCAGTTCCTCCAGCACGGCCTGACCGAACTTGAGGGCGGATTCGAAGGTCTCGCGCACCTGATAGTCGACGCCCGCTTGGATCAGCCGCAGCGAATGCCCCCGGTCGAAGGCGCGAACCAGAAGCTTCACGCCCGGAAACTCGGACTTGACCAGCTGGACGATGCGATCGGCCGTCTCGGGCTTGTCGACGCAGACCAGCACCGCCTCGGCCCGCCCCGCGCCCGAGGCCCGCAACGTGTCCAACCGCGTGCCGTCGCCGTAATAGACCTTGAAGCCGAAGTTCCCGGCCGCCTGAATCATCTCCACGTCGTTCTCGATGATCGACACGTCCACATCGCGCGCCAGCAGGGGCTGGGAAACCACCTGGGCGAAGCGGCCGAAGCCGATGATCAGCACCTGACCGCGCAAGCCGTCGGCGGCGTCGACGCCCTCGGCCTCTTCCGGCGACAGGCCAGCCTCCTTCGGCAGGAACCGCTTAAGCGCCAGCGTCGTCAGCGGCGTCAGCGCCATCGACAGAATGACGATGGCCGTCAGGGCCGCGCTGGCCTGGGCGTCGATCACGCCGGCGCTGGCCGCCGCGCCGTACAGGACGAAGGCGAACTCGCCGCCCTGCGCGAACAGGGCCGCCCGCTCGATCGCTTCATGATGGCGCGCCCTGAACAGGCGGGCGACGACATAGATGACCAGCGCCTTGACCAGCATGAAGACGGCCAGCCCTGCGACGACGATGCGCCAGTCGCTGATGACCACCCCGATATCCAGCGCCATGCCCACCGACAGGAAGAACAGGCCCAGCAGGATGGCGCGGAAAGGCTCCACATCGGCTTCCAGCTGGTGCCGGAAGGCTGAGTCCGACAGCAGCACCCCGGCCAGGAAGGCGCCCATGGCCATCGACAGGCCGACCTCGTCCATGATCCAGGCCGTACCCGCCACCACCAGCAGGGCGGCGGCCGTCATCACCTCGCGCCCGCCGTTGCGCGCCAGGAAACGGAAAGCCGGGTTGATGGCGTAGACCCCCACCGCCAGCACTCCCGCCAGCGCCGCCAACGCCAGACCGATCGACTGCCACAGGGGCGTCTCGCTCTCGGCTGCATGCCCAAGGGACGCGCCCAGCAGGGCGACGATCGCCAGCAGGGGCACGATGGCCAGGTCCTCGAACAACAGGATGCTGACCGCCCTCTGGCCGCTGGGGGCGGGCAGGTCGCCGCGCTCCTCCAGCATCTGCACGATGACGGCGGTCGATGACATGACGAAGCCCATGGCCCCGACAAAGGCGACGGGCGCCGAAACGCCTGCCGCCATCGCCACGCCGGTCAGGGCCAGCCCCGCCAGCCCGACCTGTGCAGAACCGAGGCCGAAAATCTCCCGCCGCATCCCCCACAGGCGCTTGGGCCGCATCTCCAGCCCGATGATGAACAGGAAGATGACCACGCCGAACTCGGCGACGTGCAATATCGTCTGCGGCTCACGGAACAGGGCCAGACCGAAAGGACCGATGGCGACCCCCGCCGCCAGATAGCCGAGCACAGAGCCCAACCCCAGCTTGCGGAAGATCGGCACGGCCACCACGCCCGCCGCCAGCAGGGCCGCCACATGGCCCAGGTCCAGTCCCGTCGCAGCCTCGGCCATCGCTCACCTTTGATGATCTGGTATTCTCATAGTGGGGGCGAATGCGGTCGATTGCGAGAGGCTTCATCGCTGCGACGGCGCCGCCAAATGCGGGCCGGGCGGAACTGCGTCCCCCGCGCGCGGGTTTCCCCGCAGGGCCGCAAGGAGCCCCTTTCACCGGGAGAACGCCATGAAGATTCGCGACGTGATGAGCAAGAACGTGCAGGTCGCCCGTCCCGAAGACACCCTGCAGAACGTCGCCGGTCGGATGGCCGCGGGCGATTTCGGTTTCATTCCCGTGGCCGACGGCGACCGGCTGATCGGCGCCCTGACCGATCGCGACATCGTCGTGCGCGGCGTAGCCTCGGGCGCCGGGCCGGAGGCGCGGGTGCTGGACGTGCTGTCGCGCGACGCCCTTGTGGTGCGGGCCGACGACGACCTGAAGGTCGCGCTGGACCTGATGTCGTCACGTCAGATCCGTCGCCTGCCGGTGGTGGACAAGGACGGCCGTCTGGTCGGGGTGGTGTCGCTGGGCGACCTGTCCACGCGGGTCAAGGAACGCTATGCAGGCGAAGCGCTGGAAGAGATTTCCCGTCCCGGCTAACGGCCTTAAGGCCCCGCTAACCACGTCGCGGAACCCCGCGATAACAGCTGATGCGCCATGCTGCCTCTTTGATTTTCACGGGAGTCCGGCATGGCGCGCGCCCAGTTCCAGAAGGGCCAGAAGGTCTGGGTCGAAAGCGTGGGCGTCTGGGCCCAGGTCGAACAGGTCAATCCCGTCTGGGCCAAGGGCTTCGACGAGCCCGTTCGCATCACCTATGACGTGGGTCTGGGGCGTGAGTTCGCCGGCGCCGAGCTGCAACTGCCGGCAGAGGATCGCGCGGCCGCGGCCATAGGCGATTGGCGCATCCTGCGGGCGCGCAACAAATGGCAGGATGTCGCCGATTGCGCGCACCATCCCTTCCCCGGCAGCTATCCGGTCGTCGTCACCGATAAGGCCGACTGGGGCGGCTGGCGCGTGCCCGGCGCCGAATATGACCGCGATCCTCAGCGCATCGAGTTCCAGTCGCGCCTGATCGCCGCCGCGCCCGAGCTGATGGATCTGGCGCGTGAAATCCTGGCCTCAGTGGCCGAGGCGCCCGATGACGCTCCGCCCGAGAGCGTGCGCTTGGCGCGACGGGCCCAGACGGTGCTGCGCCGCATCACCGACGTGCTCGCCCCTCCGCCCGAAGCCTCGAGAACCGGGTCAGGCGAGGCTGCGGCGCCTTTCGAAACCGAGGCTTAGAGGCCACACGCCGCCCTGAGGCCGCCTCCCGCTCGCCGACCCTCGACAGGAGTCGGCGACACAGCCTAGATTCTTCGCTGAATCGGCACAGGAGGTCGCCTTTTGCAGGGCATAGAGCGGCGCAGCTATGGGCCGGGCCGCAGGGCCACGGACCGACAGGGCGCGCGATCCGCCCCCTGGGCGCGCATCCTTGCGCTCGCCGTCGCCATTGCACTGGTTGCCTACGCCCTTCTGGTCCTTCGCGAGGCTGACCGACCCCGCCGAGAAGCTGAGGCCGCCCGCATCGAAGCGCTGAGCCTCGAAGCCCGCCTGGCCGCCTCCCAGGTCGAGTCCCAGGCCAACCGCGCCGCCCTGGCTCTGCGCGCGGGCGCCCGCGCCCTGAACCAGACGCCCGGCCAGCCCGCCGCCGCCCTTGATCATGCGCGCGGCCTGGCGCCCGAGGCCGCCTTCATGATCGTGGACCCGCAGGGTCGGATTCTGGCCGCCAGCGGCGCGCGCCTTTCCGCCCCCGCCGCCGCCATCTCCGCCGTCCAGCTGGGCGAGGACGGCATGACCCAGAGCGTCACGACGGGGGACGGCGTGGTCCTGCTGGCCCGCACGCCCCTGCCTGAACTCAAACCCAGTCTGAAGAACGTCGCCCTCTCGGTCATGCCCGCGGGCCAGACCCCGGCCGAACCGGGCCGCGCGGTCAAGGGCCCGGACGGACAGGCGCGCTCGGCCGCCGTCGCGCCCATTGGCGACACCGGCCTGTCGGTGGTGGCCGCCCTGCCCCGCGCCGACGGTCTGGCCGCCTGGCTGGAAGACGCCTGGATGCTGGCCGGACCTCTCCTGCTGGTGGTGCTGATGCTCGCCGTCATCGCCGTCCAGAACAGCCGTCAGATGCGCGCCGGCCGTCGTTGGGCCGAGACCGAGCGGCGCTTCCGCGTGGCGGTCGAGGCCGCCCGTTGCGGCATATGGGAGTGGGACATCGGTCGCGGCGAGATGGTTCTGTCCGACTATATGGCCGCCCTTCTGGAGGTCGAAGAAGGCTCGCGCCTGACGACCCAGGCGCTGATCGAACGCGTTCATCCCTCCTATCGCGAGGTGCTGCATCAGGCGCTGGACGAGGCGGCTCTGAACGGCGCCTTCGAGGCCGCCTTCCCCATCCCGCTGAAGTCGGGCGGCGTCCGCTGGATCGACGTGCGCGGCCAGTCGCGCCAGCCGCGCCGCGACGGCGTCTTCGTCAGCTTGATGGGCGTGGCGCTGGACGTGACCGACGCGCGCCGCACCAAGGCGCAGCCGAAAGTCGGCTGCGCGACGCGATCGAGAGCGTGTCGGACGCCTTCGTTCTGTTCGACCGGCGTGGCCGCCTGATCCTGTGGAACCAGGGTTTTCAGGACGCCTTCGCCTTTCCGCCGGGCGTCGTGCGTCGCGGCGCGCTGAAGGACGAGCTGAACCGCATCGCCGCCGACGCCATCAAGTCCGAACGCCCGTCCGTCGAAGGGCGCGCAGGCGTGCGCGAGGTCGAACTGAAGGACGGCCGCTGGCTGCAGATGGCCGAACGCTTCACAGGCGACGGCGGCACGGTGGTGATCTGCGCCGACATCACCGTCGTCCGTCGTCAGGAAGCCGAGCGTCGCCGCGCCGCCGATGAACTGCGCGCCATGGTCGAGGAGTTGGAGGCCAGCCAGGACAAGCTGTCGCTCTTGGCGCGCAAATACGAGGTCGCCATGACCCGGGCCGAGGACGCCAACCGCGCCAAATCCGAGTTCCTGGCCAATATGAGCCATGAGCTGCGCACGCCGCTGAACGCCATCAACGGCTTCTCGGAGATCATGGCGGGCGAGATGTTCGGCCCGCTCGGCGACCCCCGCTACAAGGGCTACGCGGCCGACATCCACGCCTCGGGCCAGCATCTGCTCAGCCTGATCAATGACATCCTCGACATGGCCAAGATCGAGGCGGGCAAGCTGACCCTGCACTATGAGGCGGTGGCGCTGGACGTGCTGTGCGGCGAGGCGGTGCGCCTGATGCGCGGCAAGGCGCTGGAGTCCCAGTTGCGGCTGGCCCTGTCCTGCCCGGAAGGCCTGCGCGTCGAGGCCGATCAGCGCGGCCTGAAACAGGTCCTGCTGAACCTGATTTCAAACGCCGTGAAGTTCACGCCCGAGGGCGGGGCGGTGCGGGTCAGCGTGGTTCCCAGAGACGATGAGACGGTGCGCATCGCCGTGGCCGATACCGGCATCGGCATCTCGGCGGACGACCTGGCGCGTCTGGCCCAGCCGTTCGAACAGGTTGAAGGGCAGCATTCCAAATCGACGCAGGGCACGGGCCTCGGCCTGGCCCTGACCAAGTCTCTGATCGAACTGCATCGCGGCCGGATGACGATCGACAGCGAGCCGGGGCGCGGCACCACCGTCTGGTTCGACCTCCCGGTCAAAGCCCCGCAAGGCGCCATGAAGCCAGTGAGCGGCCCGGTTCAGCGGGTTCAGCGCGCAGCCTGATTGTCCGTAGGCGCCCCCGCATTGTCTGCGGTCTTGTGCTCCGGGTGCGGCGTCGCGGACGTATCACGGGTCTTCGACTTGTGACGCGACAGGATCGGCGCGAGGGCCTTGCGGTTTTCAGGCGACAGGCGACCCAGCGTCTCGACCGCACCAGCCTCCAGACGAGCGCGCCCGCGCATCTCCGAGGCGCGGGACCTTTCCAACAGAGCGGCGACCGTCACGGCGTCGAAGCGATCCGACGCCGTCATGGCGATGGCTTCACGCCGCGCGGCGCGGGAGTCCTCGAAATCGGGACGCGCTTCAAGGGCGTTGGCGCGCAGCTCGCTCCGGACCTGATCCCGAACGGCGGGGGGCAAGGCCTCGACCACGGCCCAGACGGGTTCGCTGCGGCCCGGCCTGCGCCCTTCGATCGCCTGATTCTCAGCCTTGCGCGACAACACCCAGGCGGTGCCCCCGCCGACGACGGCGAAGATGTTGAGCGCGACCGAGGCCGCCAAGGCGATCTTCAGACCCTTGTTCATACTTATCTCCCCAGGCCGGCGGCCAGGATTTCAGCGTCGTCCGGCGCCGTCAGACTGGCCTGGTACAAGACGGTGTCAGCCCGGATTTCCGCCGTCATCTGACTGGTCAGCACCATGCCGAAGGCCACGCCGGCGCAGGCGGCGGCGGCCCAGCCCGCGCCTGACATCCAGGCGAACGGCCCCCACAGGCCTCGACGCCGCCCAAGATGGGCGCCCGCCGCATCGGCGATGACCCGTTCGCGCAGGGCGTGCGACGGCGCAGGACGCGGCGCCGCGTCGAGAAAGGCGTCCAGCACGTCCGCCTCATCCAGAACCCGCCCTGCGCGCGGATCGGCAGCCAACAACCGACGAGCGGCCTCGCGCTCCGCTTCGGGCCAGCGACGCAGGTCGGCGCCATAGGCGTCGGCCAGATGCTCAAAACGTTCCAGATTCATCGTCGTCATCTTCAGCCCCTTATCTCCCCGTCGCGTTCACGGCGCCCTGCGGCGCGATGTCCGCCAGCGCCGCCCGCAACGCCCGTCGTCCGCGCGACAACAGGCTTTCCAGCGCCTCGACGCTGATCTCCATCAGGGCGGCGGCCTCGATATTGCCCAGCTCCTGATAGTGACACAGGACGATGGCCTCGCGCTGGCGCGGGGGCAGGCGCGACAGGGCCGCCTGAACCTGGGCGCCCGTCTCGGCGGCCAGAAGCCCCCGATCCGGCGCAGGGCCGTCGTCGATATGATCGGGAATGACGTCCGTCGCGATCTCGCGGCGGCGACGCAGCCGGTCGTAACAGAGGTTGAGAGCCACGCGATGCAGCCAGGTGTCGAAGCGCGCCTGTCCGGGCGTCCAGCGCGGCGCCTGTTTCCAGGCTCTGAGCATCGCCTCCTGGGCCACGTCCTCAGCCTCCGCCGCATCGCCCAGCATCCGCTGAGCGAGCGACAACATGCGCGGCAGCTTGCGCGCGACCATGGCCTGAACGGCGGCAGGATCGCCCGCGCCTACGCGTTTCACCAGGTCCTCGTCGGGGTCGGCGACCTTCGCCAATCACGCCTCTTTGCTTGGCTGCAACAAGGGCGAGCGGTCCAGCCGCCGTCCCCGACATCACCTTACTCCGAAACGGGCGCCGAAGGCGACGCCGTCCCCTGCGAACTGACCGCCGGGCGCTGCATCCGACGCGCGTCGCGCTTCTGACGCATCTCGGCGCGGCCCGCCTGCATGGCGGCCCGGCGCTCTTCGACGCTCAGCGTCCCGTCGCCGTTCGCATCCATGCGGGCGAAGGCCTCGGCCGCCTTGCGCTCCGCTTCGGCGATGACGATAGGGAAGCGGTCGGCGCCGCCGCGCGCGGCGCGGCCTTCCATGCCGTCCTGCTTCATGCCGCCCCGCGCATGGCCCCAGCGGCCCGCGCCGGCACGGCCTTCGCCCCGCGCCTGCTGGCGCGGCGCCTCGAACTCGGCGCGACTGATGGAGCCGTCCTTATCGGCGTCCAGGCGGTCGAACTGCGCGGCGCGACGTTCAGCGCGGCGGGCCTGAGCATACGCGCGCATTTCTTCGGCCGTCACCTGGCCGTCTCCATTGGCGTCGGCGGCGCGCAGTCGCTCCACGCGGCGCTGAACAAAGTCAGCCTGACTGATCGGCTGACCCGCAGACTGGGCCATGCGCGCCTGGCGTCCTGTTTCCGGCGTCGTCTGCGCCGCAGCGGCGCCGCCCAGCGTCAGCATGAGGGCGGATACGGCGGCGGCGGCGAATATGGTCTTCATCTCGATGGTCTCCTGGGGCGAAGCCGCCCCGAAAGCATCCCTGTCGAGAGATAGAACGGCGACCGGATCAGTTTCCGTCGCTGATCGGCGGCAAAACCGCATCAAACGCCTGCCGCGCCCGCAGCCGCAGATCGATCAGACGCGCCTTCAGCGTATCGAAATCGGGCGCCCCGACCGCTGCGGCCAGACGCTTCTGAAAGCCCGGCGGCTCCTGATCGGGGTCGTTCTTATCCTCGAAGGCGCAGGCGGTCAGCTGCGAAAGCTGTTGATGCATCCGCCAGCTGTCGGCCAGCACGGGGTCGTCCTTCAACGCCTCCAGCGTCGAGACGGTCAGGGGCCGGCCCGCCGCCCCCGCCATCAGCTGGCGGTATTGGCCGACGAACTCGGCGTCCACCTGAGCCCCCGCCGACAGCTTCAGGTCCCAGAAGCCCTTGGCCGCCCGTTCGCGCTCCATCAGGTCGCGCATCGCCCGCACTTCGCGCGCGGTTTGCACAGCATCCCTGGGTCGCCGCAGGGCCTCGTCCAGCGCCGCCGTGACCTCGGCGCCGAATGCCTCGTCGCTGGCCCAGACCACGCGCGCGCGGGTCAGGGCCATGAACTCCCAGGTATCGGCCTCTTCGGCGTAATAGGCGCGCAGGGTCTCCAGCCGCACCGACACCGGCCCCTTGGAGCCCGTGGGCCGCAAGCGCATGTCGACCTCATACAGGCCGCCCTCGGCGGTATGGGCGGACAGGGCGGCGATGAACCGCTGGGTGAAGCGGCCGTAGAAGGTTTCGGCGCTCCAGCCGCGTCCGGCGGATGCGGCCTCAGGCGGAGCCGCATAGACGGTCATCAAGTCCAGGTCCGAACCCGCCGACATCTCGCGCGAGCCCGCCTTGCCCAGGGCGACGACAGCCACCGCGCCCGCCAGCGCCCCGCCCAGACGCTCGGCCTCCTTCAGGGCCGCCGGAGCCAGCGCCCGCATACAGGCCTCTGCCATGTCGGTATTGGCGCGCCCCGCCTCTTCCGGCCCCGCACGGCCGGTGATGGTGTGCATGCCGATGCGGAAGACCTGTTCGCGATGCTGGCGACGCACCACGTTCATCGCCTCCTCGAAATCGGTCGCGGCGGCGGCCTCGGCCATAAGCTGGCCGACGACGCCTGAATCTGCGTCCAGATCGGTCAGGAAGCGCGCGTCCAGCACCCCGTCCAGCGCCTGCGGCCGCCGCCCCAGCATCCGCGCCAGACGCGGCGCGAAGGCCATCACCTCGACCACCAGCTCGAACAGCTTGGGCTGGTTCAGGAACAGGGCCTGCACCTGCACGCCGGCGCTGAGCCCGGCGAAGAAGACAGCGAACCGACGGAAGGCCGCGTCCGGCGCACCCGTCTTCGCCACCGCCGTCAGCAGTTGCGGCGCCAGCCGGGTGAACAGTTCGCGCCCCCGCGCCGTGCGCGTCGCCTGAATACGGCCGTGATGCCAGCTGCGGATCGTGTCGGACACGCTGGCGGGCTCGGAAAAGCCCATACGGGCCAGCGTCTCCAGCGTGCCAGGATCGTTCTCCACCCCGGTGAAGACGAGGCTGCCATAGGGCGAGGACAGGTCTTCGCCGCCTTCGAACAGTTCGCCATAGCGGGCGTTGACCCGCACCAGCAGGCGCTCGATCCCGGCGTCGAAGGCCGCCAGATCGCCCTGCCCCGCCAGCGCCGCCACATCGGTGCGGCGCTCGGGATCGACAGGCAGGATATGCGTCTGTTCGTCCGCCAGCATCTGCGCCCGATGCTCCAGCGCGCGCAACTCGACATAGGCGGCGCAAAGGTCGTCGCGCGCCTCAGCGCTGACGTGCCCCGCCTTGGTCAGGGCGTCCAGCGCCTCCAGCGTGCGCGGCGAGCGTAAGGCGCGGTTGCGACCGCCCAGGATCAACTGCTGGGTCTGGACGTAGAACTCGATCTCGCGGATGCCGCCGCGACCCAGCTTCAGATTGGCGCCCGCCGCCTCCAGCCCCTCGCCGGTCTTGTGGACGTGGATCTGTTTCTTGATCGACTGGATGTCCAGCACCGCCTGATAATCCAGACTGCGCCGCCAGATGTAGGGGACCAGCGCCTTCAGGAAGGCGGCGCCCTCGGCCGCGTCCCCGGCGCAGACGCGGGCCTTGATGAAGGCCGCCCGCTCCCAGTTCTGGCCGACCGATTCGTAATAGGCCAAGGCCATCGGCGCCGCGACGACCGGCGGGGTCGAGGATGGATCGGGCCTCAGCCGCAGATCGACGCGGAAGACGTATCCATCGGCCGTCCGCTCGGCCAACAGGGCCGTCAGCCCCTGCGCCAGGCGGTTGACGAAGCCCTGCATCTCCACGCCTTCCGACAGGGCGGTCGCCAACGCTTCCGGCTCGTAGAAGAGCGACAGGTCGATGTCCGAGGAATAGTTCAGCTCGAACGCCCCGCCCTTGCCCATCGCCAGAACGAACAGGCCCGGAACCGGCCCGCGTGGATCGTCGGGCGCCGAGATCAGCCGTCCGCGACGGCGCCAATCGTCGGCCGTGATCCGAAGCGCCGCCCGCGCCGCTGCATCGGCGAAGCGCGACAGGGCGCCCGTCACCTGGTCCAGGTCCCAGACCCCGCCCAGGTCGCACATGGCCGTCAGCAGATGCAGTTCCGCCTTCAGATGACGCAGCGGCGCCTTGGCCTCGTCCGGCGCACCGGTCAGCGCGTCGGTCGCCGCCAGAATATCCGCCAGCCGCGCTTCGGGATCGCCGTCCAGCGTCAGCCGCAACCGATCCGGCCAGCGTCGCGCCAGTCCGGCCAGATAGGGCGAGGCGGCGAATACCGGCTCCAGCACCCCCCACGCCGCATCCAGCGTCGTGCGCCAGCCGTCGGCGTCCGCCGCCTCGATCAGCCCCCCATGCAGGCGCGCCGCCGCCTGGGCGTCGCGCACGGGGCCGCAGGGCTGCAACCGCGCCGCCAGTCCTTGGCTCACGCCTCGGCCTCTGACGCCCGCGTCGCGGCAGGCAGGATCAGGGCCACGCGCAGCCCCGGTCCGCGCCCGTCATAGACGCCCGGCCCCTCGTCCAGTTGGACGCGCCCGCCGTGCGCCTCCGCCACCGCCGTGACCAGCGACAGACCCAGCCCCGAGCCCGGCTCGGTGCGGCTGTTGTCCAGCCGCACGAAGCGTTGCAGCACGCGCTCGCGATCCTCGTCCGGCACGCCGGGTCCGTTGTCGGTGACGGAAAACTCCACATCGCCGGACGAGCGCCGCCGGGCGCGGAACATCACCGCCCCGCCCTCAGGCGTATATTTGATGGCGTTGTCGATCAGATTGGCGAGCGCCTGCGCCAGGAATGGCTGATTGCCCTCGATCATCAGCCCCTTCTCGATCTCGGCGGCGAACTCCAGCCCCTTGTCCTCGCCCGCCGGTTCGTAGAGCTCGGCCATGTCGGCGGCCAGGTCGGCCGCGTCGAACACCTTGGGATCGGGCGCCCCGCCCGCCTGCAACCGGGCGATGGCCAGCACGGTGTTGAAGGTCTTGAGCAGGGCGTCCGCCTCGTCCAGCGCCACGCTGAGGGCGTCCACGCCCGAGGTCCGCCCCGCCTCGGCGTCGATCAGGGCCACCTCCATCTTGGCCTTCATCCGGTTCAGCGGCGTGCGCAGGTCGTGGGCGATGGCGTCGCCGGCGTGGCGGATCGAGGCCATCGAGCCTTCCAGCCGGTCCAGCATGCCGTTCAGACCCTCGGCCAGTTCGTCCAGTTCGTCGCCGGAATGACGGATGGGGGCGCGCGCCTTCAGGTCGCCCTCCTGCACCGCCGTCACCACGCGGTTCAGCCCGGCCATCGCCCGCTCGACGCCCCGGCTGATCCACAGCCCGCCGCCGACGCCCAGCACCAGCACCATGACCATGGCGCCCCACAGAGCCTGGGTCAGCCGCGCCAGATAGGCCTCGATATCGCCTATGTCCTCGCCCACGAACAGGTGTTCGCCGCCTGACAGCGCGGTGTCGACGCCGATCGACTGACGGCGCCGGACGCGGCCGTCCTCGTCCGTATCGGTCAGCCGGAAGCTGTCCCACTGCCCCGGCTTCACCCCGTCGGGCACGTCGGTGATGTTGGCGGTGATGATGCGGCCCTCGGCGTCCTTGAAGACATAGAGGTAGGGCCCGTGGCGGATCGCCCGTTCGACCAGCGCCTGATTCAGGGCGTCACGGCCGCGCGTGCGATAGATGGCGGTCAGACTATCGACCTCGCCCTGCACGCTCGTCTCGGCCCGCGTCCGCGCCTCGGAGGCCGAAGCGAAATAGACATAGGCCAGCACCGCGCTGGCCGTCGCCACGAACAGCGCCAGAAACAGCAGCGTCAGCCGAAAGGGCGTCCGCCGAAAGACGGAGGGGAGTTTCACTTCAGCTTTCTCCCTCCCCTTCATGGGGAGGGTGGTCGCGCAGCGACCGGGTGGGGAGGGCTTCAAGCGCGCCCATTATGCCCCCCAGCACGCCGTCCAGATCATCGCGAACGGCGGCGTTGTCGAACCTCAGCGTCGTGAACCCTTCGCCTGCCAGCACCGCGTCTCTCACCCTATCCCTGTTCGCGCGCGCCTCGGCCGTGTGGGTGACGCCGTCGACCTCTATGACCAAGCGTCGGTCAAAGCAGACGAAGTCGAGATAATAGCCGCGAAACGGCGCCTGCCGCCGAAAATGAAACCCTTGAGCGCGCAAAAGCTTCAACTGCACCCACAGACGCGCCTCTGGTGGCGTCAGCGACTTTCGCATGGCGCGGGCTCGAGCGATGATAGCCATGATTTGCAAGCCCTCCCCACCCGACCGGCTGCGCCGGCCACCCTCCCCATGAAGGGGAGGGAAAAAGCACTGCGAGCCTTAAGCCTCCAGCCGGTACCCCGCGCCGCGCACGGTCTGCAGCATGGCCCTGTCGAAGCCCTTGTCGATCTTGGAGCGCAGGCGGCTGATGTGCACGTCGATGACGTTGGTCTGGGGGTCGAAGTGGTATTCCCAGACCTTCTCCAACAGCATGGTGCGCGTCACCGACTGGCCCGCGTGGCGCATCAGGAATTCCAGCAGCTGGAACTCGCGCGGCTGCAGGTCGATCTCCTGGCCCTCGCGGTGGACGGTGCGAGCGATCAGGTTCATCTCCAGATCGCCGACCTTGAGCACGGTCTGGACCCCGCCCGTCTCGCGGCGACGCGACAGGGCCTCGACCCGCGCGACCAGTTCGGCCAGGGCGTAGGGCTTGACCAGATAGTCGTCGCCGCCCGCCTTCAGACCCGTAACGCGATCCTCGACCTCGCCGAGAGCCGACAGGAACAGCACCGGCGTCTGATCGCCGCCCTTGCGGATGGTCTCGACCATGCCGACGCCGTCCAGACGCGGCATCATCCGGTCCACGACATAGACGTCGTAGCCGCCCTTCTGCGATTCCAGCAGGCCGAAGGCGCCGTCCACCGCATGGGTGACTTCATGCCCGGCCTCGCTCAGGCCGCGCACCATGGCGGTCGCGGCCTCGGCGTCGTCCTCAACCACCAGAATACGCATGCAGCCTCCCAAAAAAGATTCGGCGGCGATGTTAGCGCATCGCCGCCGATCCCGTGAGTTACGCCTTATTCAGACTTGGCGAAGGGCAGAACCACCGAGGAGTTGGTTCCCTGCACCCGGATCAGCAGGAAGACGCCCGGCCGTCCCGCCGAGCGCGCCTCGTCCACAGCCGCCTTCAGATCAGCCTCGGAGCGAACCACGCGGTTGTTCGCCCGCTGGATCACCGTGCCGACCGGCAGCCGCATCTTGCCGGCTTCCGAACGCGGCGCGACGGCGGTGACGACCACGCCTTCCATGTCGTTCGGGATGGAGTAGCGCTGGCGCAGGGCCGAGGTGATCGGCGTAACCGTCAGACCCTCGATCGTCTGACCGACGACGCCGCTGTCGCCCGGCTGCGGGCTGGCCTCGTCGCCGCCGTTCAGTTCCGCTTCGGAAGGGCGGGCGCCCGCGCGGATGTTCAGCGTCTGCCGCTTGCCGTCACGCAGAATTTCCAGCCGCAGCGTATCGCCCGGCCGTGCGCGGGCCACGCGGCGGGTCAGTTCGGTCGAGCTGTCGACCGCTTCGCCGTTCACGCTGGTCACCACGTCGCCGACCTTCATGCCGCCGCGCTCGCCCGGCGTGCCTGCCGTGACTTCGGCGACATAGGCGCCCTTGGCGTTTTCGTTCAGGCCCAGCGCGGCCGCCGCATCCTTGGACAGGGTCTGGATCTGTACGCCCAGATAGCCGCGCTCGACGCTTTCGCCGCGCATCAGCTTGTCGGTGACCGCCTTGGCCGTGGTCGCGGGGATGGCGAAACCGATGCCGACCGAACCGCCCGACGGCGAGAAGATCGCCGTGTTCACGCCGATGACGCGGCCGTAGATGTCAAAGGTCGGTCCACCCGAGTTGCCCCGATTGATGGCGGCGTCGATCTGCAGATAGTCGACATAGGCGCTGGACTGATCCTGGAGATCGCGCGAGCGCGCCGAAACGATGCCCGCCGTCGCCGTCCCGCCCAGACCGAACGGGTTGCCGACCGCGATGACCCAGTCGCCGACGCGCGGCTCAGACTGCTCCTCGAACGAGACGAAGGGGAAACCGGCGCCTTCGACCTTGATTACGGCCAGGTCGGTGTTCTCGTCGCGACCGATCAGCTTGCCTTTCAGCTCGCGGCCGTCGCTGAGCTTGACGCTGATCTCCTCGGCGTTCTCGACGACGTGGTTGTTGGTGACGATGAAGCCGTCGCCCGAGATGAAGAAGCCCGAGCCCGTGCCCATCGCCGTGGTCGAGTTGTCCTCGCCCTCGCCCGAGCCGCCCGGCGCGCCGGGGATGGGCACGGCGCCGAAGCCCGGAATCTGGAACACGCCGCGCGGGCGCTGGACGCGGGTCTTCACGTCGATCTGCACCACGGCGGGAGCGACCTGCTGGAAGATGTCGGCGAAGCTGAGCGGCGCGCCCTGCGGCGGCGCAAAAGCTACGGCTCCGGCGCCGGCCGAAGGGACCAGCTGCCCGACCCTGGCGGCGGGCGCCGCCTCGGCGCCGGGCCAGGTGATGACCCCGCCCGCCGTCGCAGCGGCGGCGAAGGTCAGGCCGACAGCGGCCCCCAGAATGAACTCCTTGCGTTTCAGCATCGTCGTCCTTGCAGTCTTTACTGGCGGATACGGAAAGCTCCGTTCGCCTATGGATATAGGGCGTTACGGCTCAAGCCAATGCACGCCGTCGCGATGATTGTTCCCGATCATCGTTCGGCGTGTGGCGCGTCTGCGTCAGGAAGGCGGCGAAAGGCTTGCCGAATGGAAAGCTTCAGGCGTTCTCGTCGTCCGCCGTAAGCTCGGCCAGGGCGCGTTCTTCTTCCGCCGTGAGGGGCGCGGCCTCGGCCGTCCCGCGGCGGCGCGCGCGCAGCACCAGCACCACGCCCGCCCCTGCCGCCAGGGCGAACGGACCGAACCACAGCAGCCAGGTGCCGAGCCGCACCGGCGGCTGGAACAGCACATAGTCGCCATAGCGGCGGATCAGGTCGTCCTTGATCTGGGCGTCCGTCTTGCCGGCGGCGATCTGTTCGCGCACCAGACCGCGCAGGTCGGCGGCGATGCCCGCCGGGCTGTCGGCGATCGATTCATGCTGGCAGACGACGCAGCGGATATCGCCGAACAGGGCGCGGGCGCGGGCCTCCTGCGCCGGATCGGTCAGCGGCCGGTCAGGCGCGGGCGGCGGCTCGGCCAGTGCGGGCGCGGCGGCGCTGGCCAGCAGGAGGGCGGCGCACAGGGCGGCGGCGCGCCTCATGCCTGCGCCTCCACGGGCTCGACCGGCTTGGCGGCCTTCTTCGCGCGAGAACCCGCCCCGACGCGCAGGCGCCGGTCCAGCAGGGAGATCAGCCCGCCCAGCGCCATCAGCGCCGGTCCCAGGAAGATCAGCCGCGCCCACGGATTGTAATAGACGCGCACGATCCAGGCGCGCTCCCCCGCGTCAGTCGCCGCCCGGTCGCCGACGACGACATAGACATCGTCCAGTCCCCGGAAATCGAGGCCGACCTCCGTCGTGGTCTGGCCGCCTGCGGGGAAGAAGCGGCGCTCGGCGGTGATGACGCGCTCGGGCGCGCGACCGTCGACCGGCATGATGGTCAGGCGGCCCTGTTCGGCCAGATAGTTCGGCCCCTCGATGACCTGAACCGCGTCCAGCCGCGCCTTCCACGGCCCGGCGGCGACTTCCCCGCCCAGCGGCAGGGCGGCGGCGGCCTCGGCCTTGAAGCTGGTCTCGACCAAGGCGCCCAGAATGAAGACGCCCACACCGGCGTGAGCCAGCGCCATGCCCCAGGCCCCCAGCGGCAGGCCCTTGGCGCGGCGCAGCGTCTCGGCCAAAGGCGCCCGGAAGGCCTTGGTCCGGACGCCCAGCTCGGCCAGCGCGCCGCAGATCAGCCACGCCCCGACGCCCAGCCCTGCGGCGGCCAGCGCCTTCTTCGGCTCGAACAGAAGGAAGGCGGCGAAGGCGGCGGTGATCGCCAGCGCGGCGGCCAGCCACAGACGCTGCAAGGCCCCCTTCAGATCGCCGCGCTTCCACGCCAGCAGCGGCCCGGCGGGCAGGATCAGACAGGCGACGATCATCAGCGGGTTGAAGACAGCGTTGAAATAGGGCGGGCCGACCGAAATCGTCGCCCCCGTCACGCCCTCCAGAATGAGCGGATACAGGGTGCCCAGCAGCACCGTCGCCGCCGCCGCCGTCAGGAACAGGTTGTTCAGCACCAGCGTCCCCTCCCGACTGACCGGAGCGAAGGCGGCGCCCGAACGGATGGCCGGGGCGCGCAGGGCGAACAGGATGAAGGCCGCGCCCGCCGCCAGACCGAGAATGGCCAGCAGCATCATCCCCCGCTGGGGATCGACGGCGAAGGCGTGGACGCTGGTCAGCACGCCCGAGCGCACCAGAAACGCGCCCAGCATGGAGAAGGTGAAGGCCAGAATGGCGAGGAAAACGGTCCAGCCCGCCAGCGCCCCGCGCCGCTCAGTCACGATGGCCGAGTGCAGCAGGGCCGCGCCCGCCAGCCACGGCATGAAGCTGGCGTTCTCGACCGGATCCCAGAACCACCAGCCGCCCCAGCCCAGTTCGTAATAGGCCCAGAAAGAACCCAGCGCGATGCCGACGGTCAGCAGGGCCCACGACGCCAGCGCCCAGGGCCGCACCCAGCGGCCCCACGCCGGATCGACGCGCTTCTCGATCAGGGCGGCGACCGCCAGCGAGAAGCAAACCGAAAACCCGACATAGCCCCCGTAGAGCAGCGGCGGGTGCACCGCCAGCGCCGGGTCCTGCAGCAGGGGATTCAGCGACGCGCCCTGCACCGGCGCCGGGTCCAGCCGGAAGAAGGGGTTGGAGGTGAAGGCCGCGAACGCCAGAAACAGGCTCGACAGGGCCGCCTGCACGGCCACGGCCGAGGTCTTCAACCCGAACGGCAGGCCGCGCGCCAGCGCCAGCGCGCCGCCGAAGACCGTCATCACCAGGCACCACAGCAGCAGCGAGCCCTCATGGCTGCCCCAGGCGGCGGCGACCTTATAGAAGACCGGCTTGTCGGTATGGCTGTTCATGGCCACGTTCGACACCGAGAAGTCCGAAACCACGAAGGCGTAGATCAGCGCGCCGAAGGCCAGGAGGATCGCCCCGGCCGAGGCCAGCATGGCGCCGCCCCCCGCCCCGGCCAGCACCGGGCTGAGCCGCAGCCGTCCCGCCGTGGTCAGCGCCAGGCTGAGCACCGACAGCGCCAGCGCCAGGATCAGGGCGAAGGCGCCCAGTTCGACGATCAAGGCTTAGGCCCCCTGCTGCGCGGCGACGGCGGGCCCCGCCGCATCGTCGGGCCGCCACTCGCCCTTTTCCTTCAGCCGGTCGGCGACTTCGCGCGGCATATAGGTCTCGTCATGCTTGGCCAGCACCTGACTGGCCTCGAACACGCGGTCGGGACGGAAGGCGCCCTGGGCCACGATGCCCTGCCCCTCGCGGAACAGGTCGGGCAGATCGCCGTGATAGATCACCTGCGCCGTCGCCCCGTTGTCGGTGACGACGAAGACGACCGAACCGTCGGCGGCCTTGTGCACGCTGCCCGCCTCGACCAGACCGCCCAGACGGATCATCTGACCGGCGGGCACCTTCTGCGGCGTCACTTCCGAAGGGGAGTAGAAGAAGGTCACATTGTCCTTCATCGCCCACAGCGACAGGCCGACAGCCAGCGCCAGCACAGGCGCTGCGGCGATGACGACCCACAGGCGACGGCGCGCCTTGGGCGATTTGGGCAACCAGCTCATCTCAACAATCCGAGTGCGGCGAAAACGCCGTCGCATATGGGGCTAGGTTCAGGACGGGCCAAAGCGTCATCGCGCGGCCTCGGCCAGACGGGTCTGCAACTCGCCTCGGCGCGGGTCGGACGGAGCCAGCACGGCGATCAGCGGGCTCCACATGGCCTCGGCCTCGACCCGGTCGCCGCGCGCCAGGGCCGCGTCGCCCAGATAAAAGCGCGCGCCCAGCTGGTCCGGGTCCAGCCTGACCGCCTGACGGAAGGCCGCCTCGGCGTCGCCGTCGACCGCGCCGCCGTTGGCCCGCACCAGACTTTCGCCCAGCCTCGCCCAGCTCTGGGCGTCATCCGGCTGGATGGCCAGCGCGCGGCGGAAGGCCGAGGCCGCGCCGATGGGGTCGCCCGCCTCGAACCGGGCGGCGCCCAGCATGGTCAGGGCCAAACGGTCCTCGGGCCGGTCCTTGACCACCTGCCCCAGCACGGCCGCCACCTGGGCGGGCTCCAGCGCTTCAGGCGCCGAGGCCCACTCGCGCACGCGCGTCTCATAGGCCTGATCCTTTATGCCCGGCGCGCCGAAGACGGCGTAGAGACCCAGCGTCGCCGCCGCCGTCGCGCCGATCCCGCCCAGGACCCAATAGCGGTCGCGTGCGCCCGCGACCGGGCGGCGATCCGCACGGCGGGCGGCCAGCAGGCGGCGCCCCGCCTCGGCCCGCGCGGCGGTCCAGCCCGCCTCGTCCAGCAAACCGCGCGCCTTCAGCCGGTCCAGTTCGGCCAGTTCGAGCGCGCCCGCATCGCGGTCCGCCACGCTCTCAGCCTCCGCCCCGCGCCGGGCGGCGGACAGCACAGCCAGCCCCGCCAGGGCGGTCACAAGCGCCGTCATGATCCAGAAGATCGTCATGGCCGCCGCTTTAGCGGATCAGGCGGCCGGAGGCGAGGCGCGCGACGACGCACCCGCCTTGGCGCCCGCGATGGCCAGCCGCCGCCGCACGACGCGCGATGCATCCCTGGCGCCCAGCAAACCCAGCAGTTCGGCGGTCAGGCCGATCCGTTTGCGAGCGACGCCGTCGTCCGGCGCCTGGCCGTCATTCAGTTGCTCGATCGCCTCATCGGCCCAGGTCGCCAGTCGTCCCGTCAGGGCCTCCGCCGTCTGGCGGCGCTCGGCTTCACAGCCGAAGACCGCCGCGATGGGGCGCACCTGGCCCGTCAGCGTCAGCAGGACCCGCGCCCGCGCCGCCGCATGCGGATCGGGCGCCTGGGCCAACAGAGGCGTCGGCCGGGTCATCCGTCCGACCAGAGGCGTCCGCTGAACCGGCAGGACGGCGTCCAGCGCCTTCTCGGCCGCATCGAAATGCTCGGACAGACGAAGCGCGATCTTCAGGCGCGCCTGCCGGACGGCCTTGGCCCAGGCGCTGTCAGGCCGCAGCGGCAGGACGGCGTCGATTTCGGCCAGGACTTCGGCGCACCAGTTCAGGGCCGCCGCCAGCCGCCGGCCCTGGTCGGCGTTATCAAGTTTCAGAGCCGCAGCCTCCGCGGCGCGATGAGCCAGGGCCGCTATGATGCGGTCGGTCAGCAGATCGGCCTCGTAACGGCCCGGCGTCGCCTCGCGTCCTGAGGCGCCGATCAGGGCCAGCACCCGCAGCATCAGCCGCGCATCGGCCATATGGGCGAAGAGGATTTCCAACAGCCGCTCGACCCCGCCCGGCCCGGCCGATGAGGCCTGACGCAGGGCCAGCTTCAACTCCGCCAGTTCGGCGCCGCTGGGCCGCCCGGTCCAGGCCGACAGATGCGGCAGCGCCCGCCGCGCCACCAGCGCCAGGTCCAGACACGCCGCCAACGCCTCAACCTCGTCGGGCGCGGCGCCGGGCCACACGGTCGCGGGCGCATCGCGCAGCACCACCGCGGCGCTGTGGCACAGACGGTCGGCGACCATGCGCGACAGGTCGTCGTCACGGTCCAATTGCGGCAACAGCTCCGGCTCGCCCCGCGTCGCAGCGCGCCATAGCCTCGCAGGCAGACCGGCAGGAAAGCTCAGCCCCTCCAGCGCATCCGCGCGCGGCCGGAACAGCGGTGCCAGCGGACCGAAGGCGACCTCGCGGCGACGCCGATCCAACTGCTCGACCTCGACCAGTTCGCGCAGGGCGGCCGCCCGATCGCCCGCCATCGTCCCCGCCAGCCCCAGCAACTGCGGCAGGGCCCGGTCCGGACACCGTTCGATCAAATGAGCCAGAGCGGCCCGCTGGGCGACCGACAGGTCCGCCATCCACGCATCCTCCGGCCACACTCAAATCCCGGCCAAGGCCCCAAAGGTGACCCGTCGCCGGTTAACAAGGGCTTGTGAGGCGAAATGGCGAGCGCGGCCGAGCTGCGAGCCAAAATCGGCTTTCGGCGCTAAAGTCGAAGACTGGAAGCGACCTTTAGCGGACCTTAGCCTCCTTAGGTTCTGCTGAGGCCCACGTTACGGAGCGAGGTGAGAGCATGCCCGATTAACGGCCCTTGGGTTGATGCTGCTGGAATTTAGAGTTACCGGTCGCCCTTCCTGATCGATGGCGGCGGCGACGCATTCCACGAAAGGTTCAGAAAGAACATGTTGCAGCCGAACGTCACTATTGAGCCGGCTATAGCGAAGGCAAAAAGCCCCAACGGCAATGCTGGCCTGGCTTGCTCCCAGTTGAGAAGGGCCCAGAGCGCATAGGCCATGAAGGCGCCCGCTACGATCAGTCGGAGGACGAGGTGGCGGATGCGCTGCTCGCGATCAACGGCTGTCGGCGCCGTGGCCTTGGGCAACTCGTCTACATCGGCGACATCAGGATTGCCTCTCTCCAAGCGGCTGATGCGCTCGTCCCGGTCGTCAAAGCGGTTGGCAAGTTTCTTGGGCATTCTTCGCCTCCATTGCAGGGAGTTGGCCTTCATGCGAGTCACAGGACGAGGGGTAAGACTGCTCGCGACCCATTACGGACATTAATCGAAGCACGGGCGAGGCTGTATGGCGACACTATAGCGTGGGCCCAAGAGGCTTCGCTGTTGAGTCAGAGCGACTCGCTGTCCCGCGCGGCAATCAATGTTGGGTGGGACGCGGACCAGTGCCGTTACACCATCCACCTCGACTACAGCGATTAGACGAGAACCCCTCTTGCCCTCAGTTAAGCCCAACGAGGCGACGCGGCCTACGGATGCTCCCTCTACGGAGAAGGCCCCCAAAAGGAGACTGATGGCGACGACCAAGGCTAGGGCAATCGAAAAGCCGACCAACGCAACCTTGTTGGAGGCGAGGAGAAAACGGATCGATCTGAGCATTGTCGTCCCCTGCGAACGCCGGTCGATGGTGAACGTACTTAGGACCGCTTTCCACCCTTAAGCGAACTTCGCTTCGCGACCCGTTGCAGCCGTTCGGCTGATGGGTGACAATAAATGATGACCCCATTAGCCCAAGCCATGTTGTACGTATTTATTGCGATCTGGATCGCGGCTATTGTTACGTGGTTCGTCGGCGCGGCTCACTTCCTACCTGTCTGGTGGGCCCTGGCGCGTCAGCGAAAGCCTGAACGCCGACACATCAAGTGGTCCTTGATTTCAGCCGGGATATTCGTTGCTTTGGCGGGGGCGGGTTTCGGCGTGGGCGGCATTGCCAAGATGGCCGGAGGATGGGGCTGACGAAACGTCCGCCAACCATCCGTCGTAGACCTCCACAACAGCCGCTCTGCGCCCCTACCCCTCAGCCGCCGGCAGCTCCAGCACCACCTTCAGCCCGCCCAGGCTGCTGTCGCTTAGGGTGACGCGGCCGCCGTAGGCGCGGGTCAGTTCGTCGACGATCGACAGGCCCAGCCCCGTGCCGGGGGTGTCCTCGTCCATGCGGGTGCCGCGTTTCAGGGCGGTGTCGCGCTGGTCGGCGGGCAGGCCGGGGCCGTCGTCCTCGACCACGGCGATCAACTGGCCCGGCATGGACGGACCGGCCGAGACGCGCACGCGTCGGCGGCACCATTTGGCGGCGTTCTCCAGCAGGTTGCCGAAGATTTCCTGCAGATCCTGGCGCTCGCCCAGGAAGGCCAGATCATCGGGGGCGCGCCAGTCGATCTCGACGCCCTTTTCCTCGAACACCCGCTCCAGCATGACGGCCAGTTCGTCCAGAACCTCGCTGACGTCGGTGCGTTCGCCCAGACCGTGCGCGGCGCGGGCGGCGGCGCGGGCGCGGCGCAGGTGGTGGTCGACCTGATCCTGCATCACCTTGGTCTGTTTGCGCACCATGTCGGGCAGAACCCCCGGCGTCGTCCCCGCCTCCGCCAGCATGACGGCCAGCGGCGTCTTCAGCGCATGGGCCAGATTGCCGACGTGGGTGCGCTGGCGCTCGACCGTCTCCTGGTTGTGCGCCAGCAGGCGGTTGACCTGTTCTGCCAGGGGCTGGATTTCCAGCGGATAACCGCCCTCGACCCGGTGCGAGCGGCCCTGGCGCACATTGGAAATCTCATCGCCCAGATCGAACAGGGGGCGCAGGCCCACCCGCACCTGAATGAACACCGCCGCGACCAGCCCCGCACCCAGCAGCAGCATGGCGATCCAGGTGACGGTGGCGAACTGGCGCGTGTCGGCGTCGACGTCGGACCGGTCGATCCCGGCGAAGAAGACGACGGGCTGTCGGCGGCCCGGAAGCTGTTTCATGCTGGCGGCGATGCGCAGGGGCTCGCCCTTGGGCCCGTCCTCGGCGTTGTAGCTGATGGTCTGGCCGAAGGCGCCGCGCAGCCGGTCCGCCAAATCGTAGCCGTACTCAAGATCGGCGTTGCCCAGAGAGGCCGAGCGCGCCAGCACATGCAGGGCGCCCCGCGGGCCCGGCTCGGCCACCATCCAATATTTGCCGGACAGCAGGCGCTGGGTGCGGGCGTCCTGAATCTCGCCCACGAACACCTCGCCCTCGGGCGTAATGACCGAGGCGACCACGGCCTCGTCGATGGTGTCGCCCAGGGTGTTGCCGAGGCGGCGAAGGGCCGATTCCTGGAAGACCGCCGTCAGCACCACCGCCGCAACCGCCAGCCCGATCAGAATCCAGGCGGCGGCCAGCCAGATCAGGCGCCGTGTCAGCGACCGGCCGGGTCGCCCGAACCAGCGGCCCCACTCGCGCTGTCCCGATGAGGGCGGGGGTGAGGCTGGAGAACCGCTGTCGGCTCGGGCGTCCAGGCCGGAGTCGATCCCAGCCTCGATTCCAGCTTGGGCTTTGGCCTCAGTCATGATCAGGCGATCAGGCCGCGTCGCTCTCGCCGGCCAGCGGCGAGAGGCGATAGCCCAGCCCGCGCACGGTCTCGATGCGGTCGGCGCCGATCTTCTTCCTCAGGCGGCCGACGAAGACCTCAATGGTGTTCGAGTCGCGATCAAAGTCCTGATCGTACAGGTGTTCGACCAGTTCGGTGCGGCTGATCACCCGGCCCTGGTGCATCATCAGATAGTGCAGCAGGCGGTATTCCAGCGAGGTCAGACGCAGGGGCTCGCCATTGACCGTGGCGCGCGCCGCGCGCGGATCCAGCCTAAGCCCGCCGCAGGTCAGGGTCGCCGCCGCGTGGCCGGCCGAGCGACGCAGCAGGGCGCGCAGGCGGGCCAGCAGTTCTTCGGTATGGAACGGCTTGGTCAGATAGTCGTCAGCCCCGGCGTCGAAGCCCGCCACCTTGTCCGACCAGGCGCCGCGCGCGGTCAGGATCAGCACCGGCGTCGCCTTGCCTTCACGGCGCCAGCGCTCCAACACCGAAACGCCGTCGATCTTGGGCAGCCCCAAGTCCAGCACCACCACGTCATAGGGTTCGGTGTCGCCCAGGAACCAGGCTTCTTCGCCATCGGGCGCGTGGTCGACGGCGTAGCCGGCGTCGGTCAGGGCGGTCTTCAGCTGGCGCGACAGATCAACGTCGTCCTCGACAAGCAGCACCCGCATTCAGTCGTCTCCGCGAACCCGGCCGGACTGGCCGTCAACCTGTATGTCCGACACGCGGCCGCCCGGATACTCCCAGCGCACCACATAATCGCCGCCGCGTTCCTGAACGCCCAGCATGCGGCCAGGTCGGCCCGACTGGACCCGTCGGGCGATATCGCCCGGATTAGCGCGAGGGGCCGAGCGGGGCGCATCGCGCAGCCCCTGGCCCGGGTAGTTGCGGGGCGCCTCGCGACGGTCCTGAGAACGGCTTTCGTCGCGGTCCTGATCGCGGCCGCGCGACTGGGCCGCCGCGTCCGTCAGGGGGACGATGGCGATCAGACCGGCCAGAAGGAGGGCTCGAATACGCATCATGATCGTCTTCTAGACAGGGGCCTCTGAACGGCGGCTGAACGCGCAGTCTACCGCCGTTCCTCCGAACAAGGAACGCGCGTCCGCGGATTCTCCGTCGCTGTCTCCCCCACGCCTCATCGGACCGCTCCCTCCCGAGAAGATGACAAGGATCTCATGCTGATGAACGCCGACTGAAACGCGCCGTTCAGACGGAGATCAGGCTCAGGCTGCTCTTGTGGGGTCAACGCAGCCCGGTCGGTTGCGAAGACGTGAAGGAGTTCGATCATGAAGACCCTGCTGATCCCCGTTCTGGCCGCCACGGTCGCCGGAACCGCCCTGCCCGCCGCAGCGCAATCCTATGATCGTCACGGCCCCTCGCGCGGCCACGGCTATGAGCAGAATTACGGCGGCTGGCAGTCGGTCAGCCAGCGCAAATACAGCCTGGACCGCCGCATCGATCAGGGCGTCCGCACCCGCCAGCTGAGCTCACGCGAGGCGGCGCGCCTGAAGGACGAACTGAACAGCCTGGTCCGCCTTGAGCGCAACTATATGCGCGGCGGCCTGACGCGCTGGGAACGCCAGGATCTGGACCGTCGTTACGACCGCCTGGCGACCAAGATCCGGTTCGAGCGCCGCGACCATAACAACCGTCGCTACTGACGGTCTGAAACCAGGGCCCCATCCCTCCCTGTCAGGGGCTCTGCCGAGGGCGCGATCCGAAAGGGTCGCGCCCTTTTCCTATGCGGGCTCGATCACCGTGATCTCGGGCCATCGCCCGCGGGCGTTGGCGATCACCCGGTCCCAGCCCCTGGCCAGGCCGCGCGTCGGATTGGGACGGATCACCATCTCGAATACGTCCTCCAGGCCGAAGGGGGCGACGACGCTGATCGCATCATCCTTCTCCAACCGCACGCCCAGGGCGAAAGCCGGGGCGACGAAGCGGGCCGGGGCGTCGTCCGTGCAGGTCAGCGGCTCATAGGCTTCGCCGAACTTGTCCTCGAACCACAGATGCACCCGCGCCTGATTGCGGACCTCGACGATATCGCGCAGTTCGGGCGCAAAAGCCGCCGCGACGCGCTTGATCACCTCGTCCTCTGCGTCCCAGGAGGTATCGGGATCGAAATAGCCGATGTCGTAATCCTTGACGCCATAGCCCGGCGCCCGACCGGTCCGCTCGTTCCAGACCGACTGATAGACCGCCCCCGAGAACAGCCTCCAGTCCGGAAGGTCCAGGTCGCGCATCACGCGCAGAACATGCATCAGGTCCGCATTGGCGCGGACGATGTCGATCAGGCGGGTCTCAAGCTCCGCAGCGGTCGTCGTCCCCACAACGCTCATCGCAGGGGCCATCCGTGGTCCAGCGGGCCGTGACCCTGTCCCAGTCCCGGCGCGCGCCGGATGGCTTCGGCGACATAGGCCCAGGCTTCAGCTACCGCCGTCGACAAGGGCAGGCCTTTGGCGATCCCCGCCGCGCAGGCGCTGGCCAGGGTGCAGCCGGTGCCGTGGGTATGACGGGTCTCCACCCGCTCGCTTTCCAGCACCGTCTCGCCGTCGTGAGTCAGCAGCAGATCGGTCACCGTCTCGCCGGGCACATGACCGCCCTTCATCAGCACCGCCTGCGCGCCCATCGCCAGCAAGGCCTCGCCCGCCCGGCGCTGGCCGTCCAGATCAACGACGGCGAGCCCGGTCAGGGCCTCGGCCTCGGGCGCATTGGGGGTCAGCAGAGCCGCACGCGGGACCATCAACCGCCGCACCGCCTCGACCGCCGCCTCGGCCAGCAGAGGCGAGCCGCCCTTGGCGATCATCACCGGATCGACCACCGCCGGGACGCCGCCCGCATAGTCGATCAGACCGGCGACGGTTTCGACGACCTCCGCCGAGCCCAGCATGCCGGTCTTCAGGGCGTCCGCGCCGATGTCGTCCAGCACGGCCCTGGCCTGAGCCTCGATCACGTCCAGCGGCAGAGGATGGACGCCGTGAACGCCCAGGGTGTTCTGAACCGTGATGGCGGTGATCGCCGTGGCGGCGAACCCGCCCAGCATGGTCACAGCCTTGATATCCGCCTGAATGCCTGCGCCGCCGCCCGAATCCGATCCCGCCAGGATCAGCACGCGGCCCAGCGGCTTCGTCGCCGCTTCGGCGGAAGAGCTCATCAGTGCGCCCCCGAAAACAGCTTCAGCCCGACGATGCCCGCCACGATCAGCAGGATGCAGACCGCGCGCACCGCCGTCGCCGGCTCGCCATAGACGGCGATCCCGACCGCCGCCGCTCCGACCGCGCCGATGCCGGTCCAGACCGCATAGGCCGTGCCCACCGGCAGCTTCTGCGTCGCCGCCCACAGGCCGATCATGCTGGCCGCCAGGGCGAGCGCCACGCCCAGCGAAATCAACGGTCGCTGCAGCCCGACGTATTTGACGCCGGACGCCCAGCCCACCTCGAAAAGCCCCGCAACGACGAGCACCAACCAGGGATTCAGCGACAGCAACCAAGACATGACGGCTGCATGGCTGATGGCGAAGCGTCAGACAAGGGCGATTTAAATCGCCCGATGGAGCGCCATACCCCCTGCGCTCCTCTGCAAGATGACGAAACCTGTTTTAAAACAGCACATAAATGAACAGCGGTCTCAATGACCAAATAAGAAAGACAAAGTTATTGCAATAACAGCTAAGGTTTTCGGCAAAATTTGGTAAAATTGGCGCAACAACTTCGGTTACATAAGCGTTGCCATGCGGGTTTTATGATAGAGAAGGCCATATGGAAGCTCCTGTGGTGAAGACTGGCATGTTGATCCGTCGGCCCGCCGACGAAGTCTACCAGGCCTTTACCGAGCCCGGCGTGACCGCATGGTTCTGGTTCACCCATGCGGACCGACGCCTGACGCCCGGCGCACAGTTGACCTGGACCTGGGGCATGTATGGCGTCGCCACGCGCGTTCTGGTGAAGGCGCTGGAGGCCAACCGACGCATCCTGATCGACTGGAATCTGGACGATGCGCCCACCGAGGTGGAATGGACCTTTGACGAGCGCGGCCCGGCCACCTGGGTCGAGATTTCAAACCGCGGCTTCGCCGCCTCCGACGCAGGGGTGAAGGCGGCTCTCGAAGCGATGGAAGGCTTCACCCTGGCGCTGGCGGGCGCCAAGATCTGGCTGGAGCGCGCCATCGAGCCGACTTTCATCCTGGACCGGTTCCCCGATCAGGTCCTGCCGAGCTGGAAGCCTAAACTCTAAGCCCTAGCTTCAGGCCGCGCCCTCGACCGCCGCCTGAAGCTGCAGGGCCTGAACCGTCTCACGGACGTCGTGGGTACGCACCATCCGTGCGCCGCGCCGCGCCGCCTCCAAGGCAAGGGCCAGCGAACCGCCCAGCCGATCCGCTGCATCCCGCGCCGTCGCGTCCACGCCCTGGATCATCCGCTTGCGGCTGGCTGCGTAAAGGACCGGAAAACCCAGCTCGACCAGGGCGTCCAACCGCGCCGTCAGCGTCAGGTTGTGCGCTGTCGTCTTGGCGAAACCGATGCCGGGGTCCAGCCAAATCCTGTCTCGCGCCACGCCCGCCGCCATCGCCGCCTCGGCGCGAGCGGTCATATCAGCCGTCACCTCGGCGACCACATCGTCATAGTACGGATCATCCTGCATGGTCTTGGGCGCGCCCTTCATATGCATCAGCACCAGCTCGCACCCCAGTTCGGCCGCCGTGGATAGACTGTCCGGCGCATGGCCCAGCGCTGAGACGTCGTTCCACATCGTCGCCCCGGCGGCGACAGCCGCGCGCGCCACGGCGGGCTTCATCGTGTCGATGCTGATCGGACCCTCCCAGCGCGCGCGCAGGGCGGCGATCACGGGCAGGGTGCGAGCCGTTTCCTCGTCCTCGCTGACAGGGTCGGAGCCCGGCCGGGTGCTTTCCCCGCCGATGTCCAGCACGTCGGCGCCATGCTGGATCAGACGCAGGGCGTGCTCAAGGGCGGCGTCCGGCGTGGGCAGGCGCCCGCCATCGGAAAAGCTATCCGGCGTGACGTTGACGATGCCCATGACCAGCGGTCGCTTCACGGGGGATTGAAGGCTCATGCGACGATGACTCCGCGAGCGCCGGTTTGACTTTCGGTGCGCTGGGGTTCAGCCTCTAACGGCAATGAAACGCTTCGTCAGCCAGGCTCGACGCCTCACCCACGCGGGACGCCGCGTCGAAGGCTTTTAACCCGTAGCGGTCTGCCACGCGCGCGCCCTGCGCCGGGCGCCCGCTACGGGACCACGTTGCACGCTTTCGGTTCCCTTTTTTATCATCGCAGAACAGGCCGGTCGTCGGACAGGCCAAGAGACTTTGCGCCATGACTACTGAAATTCAGGACCACAGCCGGCCGGATTCGTCTCAGCCAGACGTCGGCGGCGCCGAAATCATTCCCTTCCGTCGCCCCGGAGCTCCGGGTAGCGCGCCCGATAGCGCGCCGCCGCCCGCGTCGGAACCCGACGACCATCATCCCGACGACGACGGCCCCTCAGCCGCCTGAGCGCGTCCCCCATCGCTTTTTTGAGAACGAGACGTTCCATGACCTCCCCTCGCAAGGGCGCCCTGCCCGCCATTACGCTTCGCAGCGACGACTTCGACGCCCTGGACCGCCTGGTCGGCGATCTGCCCGGCTCGGGCCCCGCCGGCCTGCTGCAACAGGAGCTGGACCGCGCCAAGGTGTGCGAGCCCAAGGCCATGCCCAAGAATGTCGTCACCCTGAACCGCTGGCTGCACTATTCGGACGACCACAGCCCCGACACGCGTCGCGTCCAGCTGGTCCTGCCCAAGGAAGCCGACATTGACGCGGGCCGCGTCTCCATCCTGTCCTACGTCGGCGCGGGCCTGATCGGCCTGAAGGAAGGCCAGTCCATCATGTGGCCCGATCCGTCCGGCGCCGCGCGCAAGCTGACCCTGGTCAAGCTGGAAGACCCGGAGCCCACGAACTAGGCCGTCAGGCCGAGGCTCGAATAAAAGAAGGGGCGCGCCCATCGGACGCGCCCCTTTTTCGTGGCTGGACGAAAGGCCCCCTAGACGGCGGGAGCCGGCTCGACCGGCTTCGCCGGTTCGTCCTCCGGCGTCGCCGGAACCGACAGCGACGGGCCGACGACCGTGTCGTTTTCATCATCCCGCTTGGGCGGCTGGTCGTTCTCCAGCAGGTCCTTGATCTCGTCGCCCGACAGGGTTTCGTACTCCAGCAGGGCCTGAGACAGCTTCTCGTGATCGCCCGCCTTGTCGGTCAGGATGCGGCGCGCCTCTTCCCAGCCTTCGGTGACGATGCGCCGGACCTCTTCATCGATGATGCGGGCCGTCTCTTCCGAGACGTTCTGGCTGCGCGACACCGAATGGCCCAAGAAGACCTCTTCCTGGTTCTCGCCATAGGCCACCGTACCCAGACGCTCCGAGAAGCCCCAACGCGTGACCATGGCGCGCGCCAGCTTGGTCGCCTGCTCGATGTCCGAGCTGGCGCCCGAGGTGATGCTTTCGGGTCCGAAGATCAGCTCTTCGGCCACACGGCCGCCGGCCATGATGGCGATGCGGTCGATCATCTGCTGGAACTTCATGGAATAGCGGTCGCCTTCCGGCAACTGCATCACCATGCCCAGGGCGCGGCCGCGCGGAACGATGGTCGCCTTGTGCACCGGGTCGGCCATCTTGACGTTGATGGCGACGATGGCGTGACCGGCCTCGTGATAGGCGGTCAGGCGGCGCTCTTCCTCGTTCATGGCCATGGACTTCCGTTCGGAGCCCATCATCACCTTGTCCTTGGCGTCCTCGAAGTCGCGGTGCGTGACCATGCGGCGATCCTTGCGGGCCGCCATCAGGGCCGCCTCGTTGACCAGATTGGCCAGGTCCGCGCCCGAGAAGCCGGGCGTGCCGCGCGCCAGAGTCTTCACATTCACATCGGCGGCCAGCGGCACGTCCTTCATATGGACGCGAAGAATGCGCTCGCGGCCCGAAACGTCAGGGTTCGGCACCACGACCTGACGGTCGAAGCGGCCCGGACGCAGCAGGGCCGGGTCCAGCACGTCGGGACGGTTGGTCGCGGCGATCAGGATGATGTTCTCGGACGCCTCGAAGCCGTCCATCTCGACCAGCAGCTGGTTCAGCGTCTGCTCGCGCTCGTCGTTGCCGCCGCCGAGGCCTGCGCCCCGGTGACGACCGACGGCGTCGATTTCATCGATGAAGATGATGCAGGGCGCATTTTTCTTGGCCTGCTCGAACATGTCGCGCACGCGGCTGGCGCCGACGCCGACGAACATTTCGACAAAGTCAGAACCGGAGATCGAGAAGAAGGGCACGCCCGCCTCGCCCGCAACCGCGCGCGCCAGCAGCGTCTTGCCGGTGCCCGGAGGGCCCACAAGCAGGGCGCCCTTGGGGATCTTGCCGCCCAGGCGCTGAAACTTGCCCGGGTCTTTCAGGAAGTCCACGACCTCCTGAAGTTCGTCCTTGGCTTCGTCCACGCCCGCGACGTCGTCAAAGGTCTTGCGGCCCTTGTGCTCGGTCAGCAGCTTGGCCTTGGACTTGCCGAAGCCCATGGCGCCCTTCGCCCCGCCCTGCATCCGGTTCATGATGAACAGCCAGAAGGCGACGATCAGCGCCACCGGCAGCAGCAGGCCCAGCAGGCCCGACCACCACGGCTGGCGGGTGCTCTTCACCTCGACGTCGCCGCCGCTGGTGCGGATCTCGTTCAGCAGGTCGACGTTCGGCACCGGCGTCACGGCGTTGAACTTCACGCCGTCCTTCTTTTCGCCGGTCATGGAGTCGCCGCGCACGACCACGGATTTGATCTGCTGCGACTCCACAGCGGTCATCAGCTCCGAATAGGTCAGGGTCTCAGGGCGCCCGGCGGCGCCGTCCTTGGCGCCGGGCATGGCCGGGCCGCCGTTCTGGCTGATCGCGGCGTAGACGCTCACCAGTCCCAACAGGATCACGGCCCAGATGGCGAAATTGCGCAGGTTCATTCGGTCCTCGGTTCCTCGACAGGGCCGCGCTGGGCCCGTCGATCAGCAGTCTTCGTCTGAAAATAGGTCAGACGGCGGCGTTTCGCCATGAAGGGTTTGAAAGAGTCCGTCTTCCTGCGTCGTTTCGCCCGTAAAAACCGCCGAGGCGAGCGCCAGACGACGCAGCCCCAGCGCCCGGACATCGGCCGCACGCCAGGCCAGCCGCGGCCGCCCCTTGCTGTCGATCAGCACCGGCGCGGCGGCGCGCGCGGCGGGCGGAAGAGCGCACAAGTCCGCCCTGTCCCGACCGGACAGTTGCGCCAGCCGCCCTGCCGCCGCCTCGACGCGCAGACCGGGCCTGTCCGTGACGATCTCGAACCGGCCGTCCCAGACGGCGGCGACGCCCGGCGTCAGGTCCAGCGGCGCGACCGGACGGCGCCGCCATTCGCCCGGCTCGCGCATCGCCCGAACAAGAGCGCCCGACGCCTCGATGCGGGCGCCGCACAGGACGGCAGTGAAATCCTCGCCGCCCGCCAGTCGCGCCTGAAGGGCGGCCAGCCGTTCCCCGCGCGGCGGCGTCGCCCCACCGCCTGCGCACAGCAGAACGGCAGCCAGCGTCGAGGCTGGTAAATCGCGCGACAAAGGCAGCACGCCCGCCCAACCGTGATCGCACGGCTTAGGGATCGCGCTCACATGAGCGGCAGACGCCGATAAACCCACAGGGCTTTCTTGCTGCGCCAGAGCCGCCCGCGCCCGGCCTCGTCCGTAGCGCAGGTCGCCATTGGCCGGGTCTTCAAGCCATGACAGTCCGCGCGCGCGCAGATAATCGCGCAACGCCTCACGCCGCTCCTGCAACACCGGACGCAGCAGCATCAGCCCGCGCCCCTGCGGCCAGACGGGCGACGCCGACCAGTCGCGCAGGCGCCCCAGCGTCGCGCCCTCGGCCCGCATCCATTCGCCCTCGGCCACGTCATCGACGGTGTGGCCGGTCAGGATGACGCGCGCGCCCGCGTCCCGCGCCGCCTCGGCCAGCAGGGCGTGGCGCGCGGCCCGCGCCCGCGCCGGGACGCCGGGTCCGCCTCGCGCCTGCGTCCAGAGCAATCCGCGCCAGTCGGCGCCAGCCGCGCGCGCGGCTTCGGCGGCGAAACGGGTCCAGGCCGCGCTGTCGGGATTGAGGTTGTGGTCGACCGTCAGGGCCAGCAGCCGCCGCCCCCTCGCCTTCGCCCATGCGGCGGCGAGGTCCAGCAGGGCCATCGAGTCGCCCCCTCCCGACAGGGCCAGGACGACCGGCTCGGGTCCAGTGTGGTTCAGGGGCGCGTCCAGCCGGGTGAAGACCCGGCTGGTCAGGTCGTCCATCAGCTGCAGCTGGCGCGCGTCCGCAGCTGGGTCGCGCGGGTCTTCTGCGCCGCCGTGGCCGCCTCGGCGTAGCGTCGGCCGAACTCGGTCAGGGCGCCGCAGGCCTGGGTCGCGCGGTCGGTGGCGCGCAGGGCCTCGGCCAGCTTCAGCGTGGTTTCAGGCGCCCACGGCGTGCGCGGCCAGCCGTTCAGGGCGGCGGCGTAGGCCTGGACCGCCGCCGCATTGTCGCGCGCGGCGACGTGCAGGTCGCCCAGACGGCTGTTGGCTTCGCGCGCCTGGGGCGTGTTCGGCCAGGTGACGATGACGGTCTCCAGCGCGCGGCCGCCGCGCACGGCGTCCTCGCCCGCCAGACGCATGGCGGCCTGCAGGTCCTGCGCCGCGTCGCCGGTCGGCGAGTTGGCGACAATCGGGCCGTTCAGTGCAGCGGCTTCCTCAGCCGCCTTCTCGGCGCGCTCGACCCGGCCTTCCAGATCGCGCAGGCGGCGGCTGAGCTGCGTGTTCTCGCGCGTCGCCTCGTCCAGCTGGAAGGTCAGCCGTTCGCTGTCGGCGTTCATGCGCTGGAAGGTCTGTTCCACGTCGCCCAGACGGCGCTCCAGGATCGAGACCTGCCCCTGCAGGGCCACGACCTCGGGATCCAGCTCGACCAGAACCGGCTCTCCGGCGGCGTTGCGCTGGGTCAGGGCGCGCTCCAGACGGCGGACATTGCGGTCCAGCTGGTCCAGGCGGCGCTTGTCCCACTGGATAGGCTCCATCGGCTGGACCTGGGCGACGACGGCGCCCCCGATCAACGTCAGGCCGATCGCCGTCAGGACGGCGGGTTTCGTAAGGCGGAATGGCGTCTTCAGCATAGCTCTGTCGTCCCACCGATTTGCGGCGACGGCAAGGCCCCGATCAATGTCCGAGGCCCAGATAGATGATGGAAACGATGAACAGGGTCGCCGCCATCTCGCAGAAGATCAGCAGCACCACGGTCCGCCACAGGGTCGAGAAAACCGACAGGCTGTAGGCGCCCTTCAGCTGGGCGAACATGTGCACGGGCACGATCAGGGCCGCGATCGCGCCGACCGCTGCGCCCGCCCCCTTCAGCGTCGTCGCCACCACGACCACCGCCATCAACAGCAGCGACATGAAGGTCAGGGAGTAGAGAACGAACACCCCGTGATCATACAGGGTGAAGCCGCGCTTCCACAGGAACATCAGGGCAACGAACGGGATCGACAGCGGCACCAGAAGGAAGGCGAATTTGTAGATGGTCTGCTGCAGCTTGTAGAGCGCCAGGTCCGGATTCTTCAGCTTCTTGGCCACCGTCTTGGTCAGGCCGTTGGTATTGCCGTTCTCGCCCACGCTGGCGGCCATATCGGCGACCTGAGCCTGCCAACTGCCCGAGGCCAGACCGTCCTTGCGTCCTTCGACAGCGTCCTTCTGCAGGCGCTCAAGCTTGGCCTTCTCAGCGATGACGCCGGCTTCGGCGCCGGCCAGAACGCCGGCGGCGGCGCCAGCGCGCGCGCCGCTATTGAACGCCGGGGGCGAGCCGTCCGACGGCTCCATCGCCGCGGCAGCCTCATCGACTTCCTTACGAGCGGCCGCTGCGACCTGTTCCGCCTCGGCGATCGCCTCCTTCTGCGCCTCGATCTGCTGCGGCAGGGATTGAAGGGTCACCTCTCTGTGCGGCATGAAGCTCAAGGCGAAAAACATCACGAAGAGGGTGAACAGGAACATCGCCAGGGGCGAGACATAACGTGTCCGCCTGCCCTGAACCCATTCGCGCGTCAGTCGTCCGGGATTGACGATCAACAGCGGCAGGGTGCGCCAGAGACGACCGTCGAAGTGCATGACCCCGTGCAGAAGCTCTTCGCCCAGATGCAGCAAGGTGCGGTGGACATGGGCCGCCTGTCCGCAGTTGGAGCAGAACCGCCCCGTGACCTCGGCGCCGCAGTCCGCGCAGACGCCGTGAGGCTGGCCCGCATGGCCGGTCGGCTTCTCGATCGCGCCAGCGATGACGCTTGCCGAAATGGCTCCGCCTGCCGCCTCCAGATCCATGCTCTTTCTCCCCGATTCGGTGCGGACTTTGATCCCTGGAAAGCGCAAAGAAAAGAGGCGCCGGCTTGCGCCGACGCCTCGATCCGTCAGTTTTTTTCGCCTGCTGTTTAGCGCGGGGCGCCCGACACGATGGCGGTGCGGCCATTGCGGTTCTGGGCCCAGGCCGACTCGTTCGAGCCTTCAGCGATCGGACGCTCCTTGCCGAAGCTGATGGTGTCGATGCGGCTGGCGGCGACGCCGCGGCTGATCAGGTACGAGCGCACGGCCTCGGCGCGGCGGGCGCCCAGGGCCAGGTTGTACTCGCGCGTGCCGCGCTCGTCGGCGTTGCCTTCGATGCGCACGGTGACCTGCGGGTAGCGGGCCAGCCAGGCGGCCTGGGCGTCCAGACGCGGCTGAGCCTCGGCGCGCACCGAATAGGAGTCCAGGTCGAAGTAGACGCGGTCGCCGACGTTGACGACGAAGTCCTGCTCCGAGCCCGGCGCGGCGGCGCCGACGTTGCCGCCCGTGACCGGCGTGCTCGGCGCGGTCGGATACTGGGGCCCGGTGGCGGGCGGCGGGGTTTCGGCCGGGACGACCGGCTCGACCTTGGGCTTGGTGCAAGCGGCCAGCGAGGTCACGGCGACGCCGACGGCGGCGAGCCGGATCAGGGTGGAGGGGTTCATGTAATTCTCCTTCTCATTCGGTTCGAGGCCGATGCCTCTAGCTTAGCTGTATTCGACGGCTGCTACAGCGCTATGCAGCGTTACGCTAGCGGTGATAACGCACAGTTTACGGCAATAGCTCCGCTGCCGACGCAGCCACGAAGAATCCGGGTCAGGCCGGGCAGGAATCCGCGCCCTGGCCGATGCCCAGATTGACCGGCGGCGCGTCCAGCAAACCCGACCACGCCGGGTCCGAACCGCGCCCGTCATACCCCGCCTGAGACACGACGCGGCCCGACAGGTCCACGGTCCACAGACGGGTGTCCCCGCCCGGGCTCTGACGCGCGAAGGCGATGTAGCGTCCGTTCGGCGCCCACGACGGGCCTTCCTCGAAATAGGAGGACGACAGGATGCGCTCGCCGGTGCCGTCGGACTTCATCACGCCGATGTGGAAGCGGCCGCCCTGCTGCTTGGTGAAGGCGATCAGATCGCCGCGCGGGCTCCAGGCCGGGGCGGTGTAGATGCCGCCGCCGCGGCTGATCGGGCGCTGGCCCGAGCCGTCGGCCCGCATGGTGTAGAGACGCGCCGAGCCCGAACGGTCCGAGGTGAAGACGATCTGATTGCCGTCGGGGCTGAACGAAGGCGAGGTGTCGATGCCTGGATCGGTCGTCAGGCGCGACAGCTGGCGGCTGCGCAGGTTCATCACATAGACGTCGGTATTGCCGTGCCGGATGATGGAGAAAGCCATCTTGGTTCCGTCGTTCGAGAAACGCGGCGCCAGCACCTGACCGTCGAACTCGCCCAGGCTTTCGCGACGGCCGGTCGACAGATTGTACAGGTAGATGCGGCTGTAGTCCTTGCCCAGCGCCACATAGGTCACTTCGTCCGGGTTGGAGGCCGAGAAGCGCGGCGACATGATCACCTCGTCGCCCTGGGTCAGGAAGACGGGATTGTAGCCGTCCTGATCGACGATGGTCAGGCGCGACAGCTTGTTCAGCTGGGTGCCGCTTTCAGACACGAACAGAACGCGCGAATCGAAAAAGCCCGCCTCGCCGGTCAGACGCTGATAGACCACGTCCGAAATCTTGTGCGCGATGCGGCGCCACTGCTCAGAGGTGGCGGTGAACTGATAGGAAACCAGCTGGCACTGGCGATAGGGGTCGTACAGACGAAAGCCCACGTCGATCCGCCCATCCGCGCGCGGCGTCACCCCGCCGTACAGCACCGCCTGGGCGCCGATGGAGGTCCACTGCGGAAAGTTCGGCGCATTGGCCAGGGTCAGCCCCGTCTCGACGAAGCTGGCCGGGTTCAGCGGATCGAAGAAGCCCGACCGCTTCAGGTTGCCGCTGATGACGCCCGAAATCTGCGAGCCGTTCTGGCCGGTGAAGGGCACGACCGCGATCTGCAGCGGGCGCAGGACGCCCTCATCGACCACCACGTCCTGCATCGGCGCCGTCGAAGGGGCCATCGACTGGGCCTGCACCGATCCGCCCAGCGCCAGAGGGGCGGTCAAGGCCAGCGCGGCGGCCGAGGCGAGAAAACGGTTCAGGCGCATGGGTCATTCCTTCGCAGATCGTGACAGGGTCGGGCCCGGTCGCCCCTCATAGCATCGGCGCGACCGACAATCGCCAGCTTCACAAGGATTTGGGCGACTTTGGGGTGATAGACGGCCTGCGCCTTTAACGGTTCCCGCATTGGCGCTTGGTTTCAAAGCGGAAGGGCACTTCCTGAGCCTGGAAACCGTCCGGCACGGTGAAGGGCGCAGTCGCCCGCAGCGCGCGCTGCATGGCGTCGGAGGCGGCCCGCCACGTCGGATCGTTCTGCACGTCCTGAAGGCGCGGCGTGCCGATGATCTGGCCGTCGGCGCTCAGGCGCACGGTCACGCGGATGACCAGATCATCCATGCCCGGCATGTCGCAGTTGATGTTCCAGTTCGGCGTCACCTGAGCCCCCAGGGCGGCGAGCTGCGGTCCGGTGGCGCGCGGCGCGGCGCCCGCTCCCTGCTGGCCCGTCGCCGGACGGCCGGGGTTCTGGGTCGGGCGCGGCGGTCCGGCCAGGGCGTCCAGATCAAGACCCGGCGCCGGGCGAGCGGGACGCGGAGGCGTCGCAGGCGTGGCGGGCGCCTTCTTCTCGGGTGGAGCCGACGTGGGACGCGGCGGGGTAGGGGTCGGCGCCTTCTTTTCCGGCGGCGTCGGCGTCGGTCGCGGCGTGGGCGCAGGCGCAGGCGTCGGCGCCTTCTTCTCGGGCGGCGTCGGCGTGGGTCGCGGCGCAGGCGGCGTCGGACGCGGTTGCGGCTGGGGCGCGGGCGGGGTCGGCTCAGGCTCCGGCGGCGTCGGTTCCGGCAAGGTCTCGACCGGGGCGGTCTCGCCGTCGTCAGGCGAAGGCTCTTCCTGCGGATTGTCGGCCGGGGCGGCGGCGATTTCGATATCCGAGACGATCGACACCGGCACGGAGTTCACCAGCGGCTTCAGCTCGTCCTTCGACGACCACGACACGAGGGCGAGCGCCACCACCCCCGTGTGCAGGGCGATGGAGCCGAGGATGGCGGGACTGGGGCGGCGCAAGGTCCGTCAGCCCTCCGTCGGCTCGTCGGCGGCGGTGTCGGTGATCAGGTTCAGCTTGGAGAAGCCCGAGGCCGACAGGCGGGCCATCACCCGCGCCACGGCCTGATACGGCGCGCGGCCGTCGGCGCGGATGAAGATGGCCTTCTCGCGCGCCTTGTCGCCGCCCTCTTCAGCCACGCGCAGGGCCAGCTGCTCCCAGCGGACCTCGCCCTCGCCGATGAAGATGGCGCCGTTCTGGTCGATGCTGACCGTGACCGGCTTGTCGGTCGTCTCGACCGCGCTGGCCTCCGTCTTGGGCAGCTCAAGCGGCACTCCGACGGTCAGCAGCGGCGCCGAGATCATGAAGATGATCAACAGCACCAGCATGACGTCCACCAGAGGCGTGACGTTGATCTCGCTCAGCGGCCGCTTGCGCGCGCGGCGACGGCCGCGGCCGCCGCTGGAGCCTCCTGCACCACCCATGGCCATGGATCAGGCGCCCCGGCGCAGGTTCAGGTCCGCAGACGGCGGCGGGGGCGGCGGCGGGGTCGAAGGCGCGCCCAGACGACGGGCGATGGCCGATTGCAGATCGTCCGCAAAGGCTTCCAGACGCCCGGTGAACTTGCCCGCCGACACCGAGAAGGCGTTGAAGGCGATATAGGCCGGAATGGCCGCCGCCAGACCAATGGCCGTGGCGAACAGGGCCTCGGCGATGGCCGGGGCCACGGTCGTCAGATTGGTGTTGCCCGCCGCCGCAATGCTGTCGAAGGCGTTCATGATGCCCCACACCGTGCCGAACAGGCCGATGAAGGGCGAAGCGGTGGCGACCACCGACAGCACGCCCAGACCGTTCTCGATCTTCTGGCTCTCACGGGCGATGACGGAATCCAGCGCCCGGTCGATGCGGGCGATCAGCATGGAGCCCTGCGTGTCCGTCATGGCGCCGCGCGCGCGCGCCTCGCGCCAGTCCTGCAGCGTCAGCACCAGCATGCGCGGCAGGGGATCGGCGGGCTGAGGCCCCGCCTGCGCCGCCACTTCTTCCAGCGACCGTCCGCTCTCGACCTGCTGTTCGAACTCGGTGGCGCGGGCGTTCATGCGCGAGAAACGCACCGCCTTGTCGATGATGATGGTCCACGACCAGACCGAGGCCACGGCCAGGCCGATCATCACCGTCTTCACCACCCAGTCGGCGGTCATGAACAGCTCGATGGGGTTCAGCAGAGAGGCGTCGACAGGCGTTGTCATGCGTGGTCCTTGGCGAAGGGTCCGATCAGTCCGCCAGTTGCACCGGGCAGACGTGGCGGTTTCATGGCGGCGGGTCTAACCGGCGTCGCGGCCTGCGTCATCAGGCGAAAGGGTGACAACATCGTTATTGAGGAAACAAGCGCTCCACCTCTCCCTCCCCTTCATGGGGAGGGTGGTCGCGCAGCGACCGGGTGGGGAGGGCCGGGTGGTCTTAGCCTCGGCGTCGGAATAGCCTCGCCGCCCCCACCCGGCTTCGGCTTCGCCTCAGCCCCCCTCCCCATGAAGGGGAGGGAGAAGTTGCGCCTATTCCGTCCCCGACAGCCAGGGCGTCACCAGTTCCACCAGCCGTCTGGTCGGCCGCCGGGGCCGCCCGTCCAGATGGATGCAGACGGCGACGACATCGGCCCGGCACAGCGCCTCCCCGTCCCGCTCCACCGTCTGGCGGATGATCAGGCGCGGTCCCTTGATCGCCTCATAGCGGGTGCGCACCACCAGGGCGTCGTCGATGCGCGCGGGCTTCAGGTATTTGATCGCCAGGTCCGAGACGACAAAGGCCAGCGGCTCCTCCTGCTCCAGCAGGTCCGCATGTCCCACCCCGGCCAGACGCAGGAAGTCCGACCGCCCCCGTTCGAAATAGCGAACATAGTTGGCGTGATAGACTAGGCCGGTGAAGTCCGTGTCCTCGTAATAGACGCGCACGGGCAACAGGTGATCGCGGCCGTCGAAACGGCCCGCGCTGGGTTGATCGGTCATGGTCGTTCAGCTCTTGCCGGCGGCGGGAACAGGGGCGTCGAAGCCGGGACAATAGCGCGATTTCAGCGTCGCGAACTCGCCGGTCAGCGGATCGTGGCTCATCAGGATGCGGTTGGGCCGCGAGACGAAGGCCACCGCCTCCTTGCGGCCCTTCAGCCCGGCGTAGCCGCAGGCCGCCCGGCCGCGCCCGGCCTCGACATAGCGCACCTCGGCCTCGGCCCCCATCTGCTCGCGCACCTGAGACAGGGCCCGCTCCGCCGGGGTCGTCTGACGCGGCCCAAAGCGCGCGCCCTGGTTGACGGCATAGAGGCTGAACCCGCCCAGCACCACGACGGCCGCGCCAAGCGCGACGATCATCCGGTTCATCCTGCGGGGCTGGGCCAAAACCGCCTCCTTCTGGGAAACCGAAGGATGACCGGCTTCGCCGCCGAGGTGAAGCCCTCTTGCGAAAGAGTCGCGGCTTATTTGCCGAACAGGTCCGGGGCGGCGGGCGGCGCGGCGGGCGTCTCAAGCCCAAGGTGCTCATAGGCCCTGGCGCAGGCCATGCGGCCGCGCGGCGTGCGCTGGATGAAGCCCTGTTGCAGCAGATAGGGCTCGATCACGTCCTCGACCGCGTCGCGCGCCTCGGCGATGGCGGCCGCCAGCGTGTCCATGCCGACCGGCCCGCCGCCGTAATTCTCGATCAGGGCCTTGAGGAAGCGTCGGTCCAGACTGTCCAGCCCGGCCTCGTCCACCTCCAGCCGCGCCAGCGCACGCGCCGCCGCCAGCCGGTCGATGGGCGTCCCCTCGGCGTCCGCAAAGTCCCGCACCCGCCGCAACAGGCGCCCGGCGATACGCGGCGTCCCGCGCGCCCGGCGGGCGATCTCCATCGCTCCGTCCTCGGTGATGGCCGCGCCCATCTTGCGCGCCGCGCCGCGGATGACCGAGGTCAGCTCCTCGGGCGTATAGAACTCCAGCCGCAGCGGAATGCCGAAGCGGTCCCTCAGCGGCGTCGCCAGCAGGCCCGCCCGCGTCGTCGCCCCGACCAGGGTGAAGGGCGCCAGATCGATGCGCACGCTGCGCGCCGACGGCCCTTCGCCGATGATCAGGTCCAGCACATGGTCTTCCATCGCCGGATAGAGGATTTCCTCCACCTGCGGGGCCATGCGGTGAATCTCGTCGATGAACAGGACGTCGCGCGGTTCGAGGTTGGTCAGGATGGCCGCCAGATCGCCCGCCTTGGCCAGAATGGGGCCGGAGGTGGCGCGGAAGCCCACGCCCAGCTCGCGCGCCACGATCTGCGCCAGCGTCGTCTTGCCCAGCCCCGGAGGCCCGAACAGCAGGACGTGGTCCAGAGCTTCGGAGCGCGCGCGGGCGGCGTCGATGAAGACCTTCAGATTGCCCTTGGCCGCCGACTGGCCGACGAACTCGGACAGGGTCTGGGGCCGCAGGGCGCGGTCGTACTGCTCGCCAGGCGCGGCGTCAGCGGAGATGATGCGGTCGTCGGTCATGCGGCGGCCCTCATCGTCCCAACTCCTGCAGGGCCGTGCGGATGACCAGCGGCAGTTCGGCGTCTTCGCCCAGCTTGATCAAGGCGTGATCGACGGCGCGGCGGGCGTTGACCTCGGCGATGCCCAGACCCAGCAGGGCGGCGACCGCCTCGCCGGTTACGCTGGGCGGCGGGGGGGCGATGACGGCGGCCTCGGCGTGGACGCCCGGCGCGGTCGGAGCGAAAACGCCGTCGTTCAGGCTCTTGCCCTTCAGTTCGGTGACGATGCGCAGGGCCAGCTTGGGCCCCACGCCGTTGGCGCGGCCGACGGCGGCCTTGTCCTCGCGCGCGACAGCGGCGGCCAGCTCGGCGGGCGGCAGGATGTCCAGCACCCCCAGCGCCGCCTTCGGCCCCACGCCCTGAATGGTCTGCAGCAGGGTGAAGACCTTGCGCTCATCGCGGGTCAGGAAGCCGTAGAGGCGCGGCCCCTGATCCTGGCTCCACTGGCTATGGATAAACAGGGTCGTCTCGTCGCCCGGCGCCGGCAGGCGACCCAGCGTCCGCGCCCCGCAGGCAGCGACATAGCCCACCCCGCCGCAGTCGATCAGGCACTCCGCCTCGCCGACCTCGGCCAGAATCCCACGCAGACGACCGATCATGCCGCGCCTCGCACCGCCACAGCCTTGAACCGGCGATGGTGAGCGTGGGTGACGGCCACGGCCAGCGCATCGGCGGCGTCGGCCTTCACCTCGCCGGAAGCGGGCAGAAGCCGTTTGACCATGAAGGCGATCTGGCTCTTGTCCGCCTGTCCTGCGCCCACCACCGCCTTCTTGATCAGGGTCGGGGCGTATTCGGCGACGGAAAGGCCCGCCCGCGCCGGAGCCAGCATGACCGCGGCGCGCGCATGGCCCAGCTTCAGCGTCGAGGCCGGATTGACGTTGACGAAGACCTCCTCGATCGCCGCCTCGTCGCAGTCATAGGCGGCGCAGACCTCGCCCACCTGCTCCAGTAGGTGCAGCAACCGTTCGGAGAAAGGCGCCTTCTCGCTGGGCGCGACGACGCCGTGCGCGATCCAGCGCAGGCGGCTGCCCTCGCTTTCGATGACGCCCCAGCCGGTGCGGCGCAGGCCGGGGTCCAGCCCCAGAATCCGAGTCGTTTCGTTCGCCATCCGTTCCTATTGCCCCAAAGAGGGTTAGCGAACAATGACCGGGCGTTTTGTCAGAGGTCGCGCGTCCGCTCAGTCGTCGCGTCAGTCATCTCTGGGCATGACCGAAAAGCCCGCCAGACCCGCCTGTTCGGCCAGGACGCTGGACAGGGCGTCGACCTTCAGCGGCATGGGGCCACGCGCCTTTACGTACTGTTCGTGGATCAGGCCGTCGGGACTGACGACATGGCCGATGCGGGTCGGCTTCAGTCCATTATCGGCCAGCAAAGCGCGCAGAACCTTTTCGTCCGGCGCCGCGCCGCGCGTCCAGCGCAGGGTGACATCCATTACGCCGACGTGCGGCAGGCGCGCATCCAGAAAACGCAGGATGGCCAGCACCAGCAGGGTCGCCCCGGCCGCGATCAGGCCCAGCTTCCACAGGCCGACGCCGAACATCACCCCGATGGCCGAGGTGGTCCACAGCGACGCCGCCGTGGTCAGGCCATGGACGGAAAACCGCTCGCGGAAGATCACTCCCGCGCACAGGAAGCCGATGCCGGTCAGTATGCCGTGCGCCATCCGCGTGGGGTCGATCACCAGACGCTGTTCAGGCAGGGCGACGAAGCCCCAACTGGCCTGGTGCATGGCCGCCAGCATCAGGACGCACGAGGTCATGGACACCAGGATGTGGGTGCGGAACCCCGCCGGATGGCCGTGATAGGTCCGCTCGATCCCGATCAGCCCGCCCGCGATCATGGCGGCCGCCGCCGGCCCCAGCAGGCTCAGATCCTCGACGCCCCAATGCGTCACGCCCCAGTCAATCGCCATGTCATAACCGCTCCCAACGACCGTTCAGGTTGAACCGCGCCGGGGCGCCCGGCAAGTCGTCAGTCGGCGCGAGGATCCAGCACATAGCCGCAGACGGAAGGCAGGTCCGACAGCCGCGCCGCCAAGGCCTTCAAGGCCCCATCGCCCTCGATGCGGACGCGCCAGCTGCGGCGCACCACGGCCCCGTCGTCGATCAACTCAAACCGATCGCTCGCAGGAGCGGGATCCACGGCGCGCAGGGCGGCTTCGACCTCCGCCTCCGGCGAGGGGGCGTCGCGGCGCCATCGCACCTCGACGTCGGCCAGGGTGCGATCCGGCAGGTGAGCGTTCACCACCCGAAGCGAGACCAGGATCAGGCCCGTAATCACCGTCCCCGCCGCGCCCAGAGCGAACAGCCCCGCCCCGAACAGCAGGCCGATGGCCGAGGTGATCCACAGCGACGCCGCCGTCGTCAGACCGTGAATGGAGAAGCCGGTGCGGAAGATGACCCCCGCGCACAGGAAGCCGATCCCCGTCAGCACCCCGTGGGCCATGCGGGTCGGGTCGGTGACGATGTTCTCGTCCGGCAGGGCGCGAAAGGCCCAGTCGGCCTGGGTCATCGCCGCCAGCATCAGCAGGCACGAAGCAAGGCTGACCAGGATGTGGGTGCGGAACCCCGCCGGCCGCCCCCGCCATTCACGCTCAAACCCGATCATCCCGCCGGCGATCAGGGCCCCCGCAACAGGCAGAAGGAAGGTCTGCACCCAGGCCGCGTCAGCCATGTTTCTCGACGTAGGTTTCAGGATCCTTGTTCACCGGTTTGACGCCGGTGATGTGCCGGGCCTGGAAGGCGGCGTAACGCACGCCCAGTTCGTGCCGTGTCTTCAGGTCGGCGTTCAGGCGGAAGTCCGTCAGGCCCTGACGCTCTTCCTCGCCCATGTGTTTGGAGTTGACGACGTTCGCCTCCCCCACCGCCCTGAACCAGGCCTTGCTGCCTATCTTGTGCTTGGCCACGGCCTTGACCGCGTCACGCAGCTTGTTGTGGTCCTCGATGGCGTCTTCGGTTTCGCCCTCGACCGTGCCGTCCTCGGCGTCGTTGGCGCCCTCGCCCAGCTTCAGCAGTGCGGGATAGAAATGTTGCTCCTCGGCCTCGGCGTGGGCGTCCAGGAAGGCCGACAGTCGCCCCCACACGGCCTCCAGGGCCTCGACCTCCTTGGCGTCGATCTGCTCGATGAGCGAGAACAGGCGACGTTGTTCGGCGTGGTCGTCCAGGATCAGCTGGGTGATGTCCATGAATGCGCGCTCCATGCAGCTAGGCTTGAGCTGCTTAGAAGGCTCCGGTCACGGTTCCGGTTCCTGACGCCCGGCGCCGCCTCGGGGGAAGCGACGCCGGTCAGATGGCGGACTTGATCAGCCCGCGTACTTGGCCGCGTCTTCGTCCGAGATATTCTCGTTGGAATAGACCTGCTGCACGTCGTCCTCGGCGTCCAGCGCGTCCAGAAGCTTGAACAGCACGCCGACGGAATCGCCTTTCAGGTCGATTTCGGACTGGGGCTTCCAGACGATGGCGGTCGACTTGGGATCGCCCAGCACCTTGGACATGGCCTCGGCCACCTCGTTCAGGTCCTCGAAGGCGGTCCAGATGGTGTGGCCCGGCGCGTCCTCATAGATGTCCGGCTTGACCAGATCGCTCTCGACGTCCTGAGCGCCCGCCTCGATGGCGGCTTCCATGACGGCGTCTTCGGTGCCCGCCTCGGCCGGATAGTCGATCTTGCCGACCCGATCCCACATGAAGGTGACGGAGCCCGATTCGCCCAGCGCCCCGCCATTCTTGGCGAAGGCTGAACGGACGCCCGATGCGGCGCGGTTGCGGTTATCGGTCAGGACCTCGACGATGACCTGGACGCCGCCGGGGCCGCGGCCCTCGTAGCGGATTTCCTCCATCGCATCGACTTCCCCGCCCGAGGCCTTCTTGATGGCGCGCTCGATGTTTTCCTTCGGCATCGATTCGGCCTTGGCGTTGTTCACCGCCAGGCGCAGCCGGGGGTTCATCGCCGGGTCGGGCATCCCCGACTTGGCCGCCACGGTGATTTCCCGTGACAGACGCGAAAAGAGCTTGGAGCGCACGGCATCGGCGCGCCCCTTGCGGTGCATGATGTTCTTGAATTTCGAATGGCCGGCCATGGTCTCACCCGACAGGAATTTGTAAGTTGGGGCAGGTCCTTTAATGGACAGGCTCCCTTCTGTCACCTGAGGGGAACCGCCGGACCGCGCCGGGGATTAACCGCGGGCATGATTGGGAGACGCCGATGGCCGCCGCTGACGACACCTATCTGGACGAAGCCTATGATGAAGGCATCGACCACGCCAATGCCGGCGAGATCGTGCAATGGTACGCAAAACGGCCGGTGACGGTCTCCACCGCCGCGGCCACCAGCTCCCTGGTCGGCGCCTTCGCCCTGGGCGTTCTGACCACGGTCGGCGCCCTGGCGATCATGCGTCTGTACGACCGGGACTAAGTCTCAGGCGGAGCCCTGAGCCATCAGGGCCTCCACTTCGGCGCGGTCGCCCAGCGACGGCTGCGCCCCCGGCCGGGTCGCCGCCAGCGCACCGGCCGCACAGGCGAAATGCAGCGCATCGTTCGGCGTCATGCCCTCCAGCAGCGCAACCGTGATCGCGCCGACGAAGGCGTCCCCCGCCCCCACCGCATCCACGGCCGTGATGCGCGGCGGCGTGGCCCAGGCCATCTCGACCCCGCGCCGATACATGACCGCTCCGCGCGCGCCCTTGGTCACGACCACCATGCCGCCGCCGACGTGTAGGGCGTCGGCGTAGAAGGCGGCTTCCGTCTCATTGACCACCAGCAGGTCGGCCCGGCGCAGCAGCGCCTCCGACACTGGAGCGGCGGGCGCCAGGTTGACGCAGACGAAATCCGTCGCACGGCCGACCGCCGCCTCGACCGTCTCGATCGGCAGCTCCAGCTGGGCGATCAGCGGGCTTTCGATTCGCGCAGGCAGTTGTTCCGGCGTGACGAAGTGGTTGGCGCCGGCGGCCACGGTGATCTGGTTCTCGCCGGTCGGATCGACGGTGATCAGGGCCACGCCGGTGGGCGCGGCGATGTCCGTCTCGACCCCCGACAGGTCGACGCCGTGCGCCAGCATCAGAGCGACCGCCGCGCCGGACATCTCGTCGTCGCCGACCCGGCCGAGCAGGCTGACTTCGGCGCCCAACCGGCGCGCGGCCAGCGCCTGATTGGCGCCCTTGCCGCCGGGATGGCGCGACAGACTGGCCCCCGTCACCGTCTCGCCCGGCGCAGGCAGGGACGGCGCCGCCGCCACAAAATCCAGATTGATCGAGCCGACGACGGTGACCCTCATGCGTCTTCTGCCTCTTCTTTGGCTCCCAGCCTCTGGGTGATCAGGGCGAAGATTCCGGCCGCATCGGCCTTCGTCGCCCAGAAATGGTTCGCCGTCGCCGCCTCGACCCGGAACTCGACCGCCGTATGGCCGCGTGTCAGCTCGCTTTCGGTCTCCACCGCGATGCGGCACGGCGCCAGTTCGAACAGCTCCGGCTTCAGCAGCCAGGCGACCGTGCAGGGGTCATGCAGCGGCCCGGCGTCCCAGCCGACGATCTGCCGCTCTACCCGCTGGGAGAAGCGCAGCATGGACGCCGCCGTGCGGGCCGAGGCCCTGGGCAGGGCCTCGATCGCCGCGATTCGCTCTTCGGTCGCCCGCACCTGATGAGTAGCGTCCAGCCCCATGACGATCATGCGGCAGCCGGAGGCGAAGACCTCGGCCGCCGCGTCCGGGTCGGCCCAGATGTTGAACTCGGCCGAGGCGGTGATGTTGCCGCCCTCGGCGCGCGCCCCGCCCATGACCACGACCGGGCCCAGACGCGCCGCCAGCGCCGGTTCAGCCTGCATGGCCAGCGCCAGATTCGTCATCGGCCCCATGACCGCCAGGGCCACGGAGCCCGCCGGACGCGCCATCACCTGCTGCACGATGGCCCCCGCCGCCGTACCCTGGGCGAGCGGGGCGACAGGCTCGAACGGCGTCAGGTCGCCCAGCCCCTCAGTTCCATGAAACTCGCCAGCCCCGGCAGGCGCCCGGCGCAGGGGTCGTTCGGCGCCGCGATAGACCGGCACGTCCGCCCGCCCGGCGATCTGGCGCAGAATGCGGGCGTTGCGCGCGGTCTTGGCGGCGCTGACGTTGCCGCCGACCGTGGTCACGGCCAGCAGGTCGAGGTCAGGCGAGGCGAAGGCGGTGAGCAACCCGGTGGCGTCGTCCACACCAGGGTCGCAATCGATGATCAGGCTCTGTTTCACCGATCCGGTGTGCCGCCTGCCGCCGCCTGAATCAATCGCGCTTCGCCTGAGATCAGTCTTCGCCGACCATCGAGGTCCACGGATCGACGCGCCCAGCCTCGACCTCGGCGACCTTGACCGCCGGCCAGCCGATGCTGCTGTTGGCCGAGACGCGCCAGGCGGCCGACACGAAGTCGCGCAGTTCCGACGCCCCGGCCGCCAGCCGCTCATTGACGAAGACGGCCCCGCGCGGGTCCGTGTCCTTGAACGCGCCCGCCTTCTCCATTCGATAGAAGGGGATGACCGTCGCCAGGGTGGCGTTCAGGTGCGAAGCCGTGCGCGCCCGCACGTCGAAACCTTCGATACTCATCGGGACCATCGCCGCCTCGACCGCATCCAGACGCAGGGTCCGGCTGGTGAAGGCGCCCTCGAAATCGCCATGGGTGCGACGCGACTTGGTGAAGCCCTCGGGGTTCGTCTCGCCCGCCCAGCCGTTGAAGTGGATGGTCGTATGGTGCGGCTGGGACGCGTCGCCGACGAAATGGCTCAGCACGCCGATGTCGCGCAGGATCAGTTGCTCGCGACGTTCGCGATCGGCGCGATACCAAGCCTGCTTGGCCAGATCCGGCTCGCGCGCCTCGGCGGCGCTCAGCACGCGCCAATAGGCGAAGTCGCGCTCCAGGTTCTGCCAGGCGTCCATGATGGCGTAGGGCAGGTAGCCCGCCTTATCCACGTCCAGACCGGCGCGGATCAGGGCGGCGTCGTATTCGGACTTCAGACGCGGCAGGTCGGCCAGCGTCATGCCGCGCGCATCCATCACCCGGCCCTGATCGTCCATGTCGACGAAGTGGGCGGTGTCGCGCTCGCGGTCGTGCGGCTGGCCCGCCCCCTTCCAGCGGTCGGGTTCGCGCGAATATTCGCCGACATCGGCGGCGGCCCCGGCCGTGCGCAGGAAGGACGGCAGATCGCCCGGCAGGTGGCGCATCGCCGCCACGCCGATCACCCGGTGGCCCGAACTGCCCCAGGCCTCGACCTGAACGGCGGGCGCCGCGACCAGCATCAGGGCGGCGGCGGAAATCATCAGTCGTTTGACTTGTCGGTTCATGGGGCGGCGCCATCGGAAATTTCAGAAGGGGAAACGACGGCTTATCCCATTCGCGCGCCCGCCTCTACCCGCCCCGGACCATAGACGCAGCCCCGATCACGCCGCCGTTATCTTGGCGTCATCGCCAGTTTTTCTTGCCAATAAAGTGTTAGCGGTCACGATCAAGTCGTTAACGGCACAGACACATGTCAAAGTATAGAACTTAAATCAGTCAAATACTGATCTGATATAGTCACCATAGTCTGAGATCGACCGACGATAGACTGGCCCCATTTGCGCCTTATCCACTATCGATACAGCCACTGATCTCATTCGCCGCAATTGCGCCGCAATTGGCCGTCAAAAACCGCCGCGCCGGAGCGTGTCGGGACCGGTGCTGCGTGAAGTTTGAACGATGTTGAGCACGGCCGCCGCGCTTGCCATGTTGTGGACCATGGCCTTCTCCGGGTCCGGAGAGCCTGTCCCTTACGAAACGGCCGTCGCCCGCGACGCCGCACTCGTAGAAGCCGCCGCGACGGCCCCTGGTTCCATCGAATCCGTCGAAACGGCGGACCTGTCGGCCGAACAGCTTGAGCTGATGACCGGCGATCCCGACTGGCGCGCCTCGGCCCGCCTCTATCACGCCGGCGGCGGCGGAGCGACCGGCAACGATTCGCTGGGTTGCCGCCCGATTCCGATGCGTACGGTCGCGGTCGACCCGCGCGTCATCCCCCGCCGCACCAAGCTGTTCATCCGCGAGACGGTCGGTCTGCGCATGAGCGACGGCACGGTGCACGACGGCTACTGGTACGCCTCCGACACCGGTGGCGCGATCAAGGGCGCCAAGATCGACCTTTATACCGGCCACGGCCGCGGCTCGATGCAGCAGGCCCGCACCCTGAACATGAAGACCCTGACCATCGCCGACGCCGGCGATTTCGACGGCTGCCCCCCGGCGTGGGAAACGGCCTCGAACTGAGGGCTTTCAGCCTGACGCAAAAAAGGGCGGCCGGATCGAACCGGCCGCCCTTTTTCGTTGCGCCTCGGCCCGTCCTCAGAACTTCCGCTTGCCGCTGACCGTCTCGAAGAACAGGCGGAAGTCGCCCATCAGGCTCCACAGCGGGTATTTGAACGTCGCGGGCCGGTTCTTCTCGAAGAAGAAGTGCCCCACCCAGGCGAAGCCGTAGCCGACCAGCGGCATGGCCAGCAGCCACCAGGCGTTGCGCGTCGCCAGAAAGGCGACGAAGGCGGCGATCACCAGCCCCGTCCCGATCACATGGATTCGGCGGCACGTCCGGTTGGAGTGCTCATGAATGTAATAGGGGTAGAAGGCCTCGAAAGAGGCGTACCGCCCTTGGGGTTGCTCCACGCTCATGACCCCAGCCTGCCCCCGGATCGCGCCGGGGGCAAGCCACAGATCATCGATCAGGGATCAGCGATCAGTCGAAGCGTTTCCCGGCTTTCTTCGGCCCCTTGGCGAAGGGCTTGGCCCCCGCCTTGAAGTCGGGCTTGCCCTTGAAGCCCGCCTTGGGCGTGAAGGGTTTCTTGTCGCCCTTGTCCTTGAAGCCGGGCTTCTTGTTGAAGCCGCCTTCGCCCGGCGCCGCGTCGGTGCGGGGCGCATAGGGCTTCTTCTTGAAGGGACGCTCGCCCTCCGCGCTGCGGCCTGCGTCGCCGTCCGGGCTCCACGGCTTCTTCTTGAACGGCGGGCGGCCCTGACCGTCCTCGTCGCGGCGGAAGGGCTTTTTGGCGAAGGGCCGGGCCTCGCCGTCACGCTCGAAGTTGCGGTTGCGGGCGCCCTTCATCGAGCCGGGCGTCGGCGCCTCGGACGGGGTGATGCGGGCCTCTTCCCTGCTCTGGGCCGCCGCCGCGCGGAAGGCGTCGGCGTGGGTCAGGGCGACCTCGAAACGGGTCTCTTCGGGGAAGGTGCGGATCGAGCCGATCTGCTGCTTGGTGATGCCGCCGATGCGGCAGATCAGCGGGATCAGCCATTTGGGATCGGCGTTGCGGTTGCGGCCGATGTCCAGACGGAACCAGCTGACCTCGTCCGGCTGCAGGCGGTCGCCCGGCCACGGGGCGGGCGCGTAATCGTCGCCGCCCGCGGCATCGCGATCGCGGCGCTGCTTGCGCTGCGGGCCTTCGCCCGGATCGGTCAGGTCTTCCGGCGCGGGCAGGTTCTTGCGCAGCAGCACCAGCAGGGCGCGGGCCAGGTCGTCCGGCGTACGCTCCTTGACCAGCGTCGCGATCAGGCCCGCATCCTCGTCCGAGCCTTCCTCGGCGAAGACCGGCGCGGCCAGCAGGCGCTGTTCGTCCTGAGCGCGGATTTCATCGGCGGTCGGAGCGCCGGACCAGACGGCTTCGACCCCGGCCGAGCCCAGCAGCATCTCGGCCTTGCGGCGGCGGCTGTGCGGGACCAGCAGGACCGAGATCCCCTTCTTGCCCGCGCGGCCGGTGCGGCCCGAGCGGTGAAGCATGGTGGCCTTGTTGATCGGCAGTTCGGCGTGGATCACCAGACCCAGATCGGGCAGGTCCAGGCCGCGCGCAGCGACGTCGGTGGCGACACAGACGCGGGCGCGGCGATCGCGCAGAGCCTGCAGCGCCTCATTGCGCTCGCGCTGGCCCATCTCGCCCGACAGGGCCACCGAGGCGAAGCCCCGCTCGACCAGCGAAGCCTGCAGGTGACGCACGGAATCCCGCGTCGAGCAGAAGACCAGCACGCCCGGCGCCTCGAAATAGCGCAGGACGTTGACCACGGCGCGCTCGATCTCGTTCGGCGCGATGCGCATGGCGCGGTATTCGATGTCGTTGTGCGGCTGGCTGCGGTCGACGGTGTCGATGCGCACCGCGTCCTTCTGATAGCGCTTGGCCATGATCGCGATGTCGCGGGCGATGGTGGCCGAGAACAGCAGGGTGCGGCGCTCTTCCGGCGCCTGGTCGAGGATGTATTCCAGATCCTCGCGGAAGCCCATGTCCAGCATTTCGTCGGCTTCATCCAGCACGACGACGCGGGCGGCCGACAGGTCCAGCGCCCCGCGGTCGATGTGGTCCTTAAGGCGGCCCGGCGTGCCGACGACCACGTGGGCGCCGTAGTTGAGGGCGCGCGCCTCCTTGCGGGCGTCCATGCCGCCGACACAGGTGACGATCTTGGCGCCCGCCTCGGCATAGAGCCATTCCAGCTCGGCCGCGACCTGCAGCGCCAGCTCGCGCGTCGGGGCGATGGCCAGCATCAGCGGCGTGTCAGCCTGTCCGAACTTTTCATCCTCGCCCAGCAAGGTCGGCGCCGCCGCCAGGCCGAAGGCCACCGTCTTGCCCGAGCCGGTCTGGGCCGAGACCAGCAGATCCGCCTCGCCATGGCCTTCCAGCACGGCCGCCTGGACCGGCGTGGGCTCAAGATAGCCCTTGTTCAGCAAGGCGCGGTCAAGCGCGGGATGGATCGCGGGAAAGGGCATGAAGGGCCTGGAAGTTCAGATGAGGCGACCGTTAAACGGCCGCGCCCGGCGAGGCGTCGCAGCCTGCCGGGCGTCGGGGAAGGCGCTCCCTATACACGAATAAGGGCGCCGGTGGGGCCGATTTTCACAAATCGACCGGCGTTCACCACCGGACGAGAACCGGGTCGAGAAACGGGGCGGGAAACAGGGCGGCCCCTACCCCGCCTTGGCCGGCAGGTGAAAGAAGTCCACGAACCGCGCGAACGTCGCCTGGTCGCCCTCGATCGCCATCGCCCCCTCGCCTTCCAGAGCTTCCAGCGGGACCTTGCCGTAGACGGCGGCCGCGACGACCTGGGCCGGGGCGCGCACCACCACGTCGCAGGCCTCGACCTCGCCGCGCCGAGCGTCGATGACCCCGTCCGCGACAGTCACGACCATGCGATCCTCGCCCAGCACGAAACCCAGCCGCATCTTCGCATCCAGCGCGCGCGCAGGATCGAACATCGTCTTGAACGACTGCATGATGGAGACGGCGCTGATCGGCAGGGTCGGATCGTGCTGGGGCGAGCGCGCGGCCCAGCGACCCAGCACCATGAAGACCGGTTCGATCTCATAGCCCCAGTCGGTCAGCTCATAGACCTGGACCGAGGCGGGCGGCGGCAGCTTGCGGCGCTGGATCACGCCCGAGGCCTCCAGCCCCTCCAGCCTCTGGGTCAGCACATTGGCCGACAGACCGCACAGATCTTTTCGCAGGTCGCTGAAACGGCGCGGCCCCATCATGAGTTCTCTGATGACCAGCAAGGCCCATCGCTCGCCCACCAGATCCAGCCCGTGCGCCGCTCCGCAGGCGTCGTGATAGCGCCGGGATCGGGATTCGGACTTATTAGTTACTTTTTCTAACTTCATAGTTGACTAACATAACATCGAGGCGCAGAAATCGCCACACCATAGGGCAGGCCGTCCGGGGAGGGAGGGCCGCGCAGAGGGAGGAACCCGCCGATGCCCAAGCTGATCTTCATCAACCTGCCGGTCGCCGACCTGGCGCGTTCCGTCGCCTTCTATGAGGCGGTGGGGGCCAGCAAGAACCCGATGTTCTCGGACGAGACGGCGGCCTGCATGGTCTTTTCCGACACCATCCACGCCATGCTGCTGACGCATGAGAAGTGGGCGACATTCACCGACCGCGCCATCCCGGATGCGCACAGGACCGCGCAGGTGCTGCTCTGCCTGTCCGAGGACAGCCGCGAGGCCGTCGACGCCGTGGTCGAGCGCGCAGCCAAGGCCGGCGGCCAGGCCGACCCCAGCGCCAAACAGGACTACGGCTTCATGTACGGCCGCAGCTACGCCGATCCTGACGGCCACATCTGGGAGATCATGTGGATGGACCCCGAAGCCGCCGCGCAGGGACCGGAAGCCTTCGCCGCCCAGGTCGGCGGGGGCTGAGCCATGAGCGGCCTCTACGAACTCGCCGTCAGCCGCTTCATCAAGGCGCCGCCCGAGACGGTGTGGCGCGCCTGGACCCGGCACGGGACCGAATGGTTCACGCCTCGCCCATGGCGCACGGTCTCGGTCGATCACGACCTGCGCCCCGGCGGCCGCGCCGATGTCGTCATGGAGTCGCCCGAGGGCGAGCGGCATGAGTATCGCGGCGTGGTGCTGGAGGTGGAGCCGGGCCGCCGCCTGGTGACGACCGGCGCCTTCACCGAGGGCTGGATTCCGCAGCCGGGCGACATGACCTTCGTCCGCATCGACACGTTCGAGCGCGAGGGCGACGGCACGTGCTACACCGCCCGCGCCCGCCACTGGACCGAGCAGGCCATGCTGACCCATCGCGACATGGGCTTCGAGACCGGCTGGGGCGCCGCCGCCGACCAACTGGCTCAGGTCGCCGAAAACCTCACCCCGCAGGAGAGCGCGTCATGAACGACAAGATCATTCCCTGTATCTGGTACGATCTCGGCCAGGCGAAGAAGGCGGCCGAGTTCTATGTCTCTCTGGGCCTGCCCGACAGCCGCATCGAACGCGTCGTCGCCAGTCCGGCCGACAATCCGTCCAATCCCGAAGGCGCCGAACTGGTAGTCGAGTTCACCCTGGCCGGACGGCGCTACGTCGGACTGAACGGCGGCCCGATCTTCCCCCAGACCGAGGCCGTGTCCTTCATGATCATGACCGACGATCAGGCCGAGACCGACCGCCTGTGGGACGCCATCGTCGGCAACGGCGGGGCCGAGAGCGCCTGCGGCTGGTGCAAGGACCGCTGGGGCGTGAACTGGCAGATCACGCCGCGCCGCCTGATGGCCTTCTACGACGATCCCGACCCCGCCCGCGCCAAGGCCGCCTTCGAGACCATGATGACGATGCACAAGATCGACATCGCCGCCCTGGACGCCGCCGCAGACGCGGCTTCTTCCTAGTGGGCCGCGGTCAGAAGGCTCCGCCTTCTCGACCCGACGCGGCCTGAATTGTCGCTTTCCACCAAGCCTTAGCCTGCGCCTGCCCCGACGATCCGCCCCCCGCCCCTCAAGCAGCGAGCCGCCGTGCGGCGAGCGATAGGGGCCAACCTGAGAAGGAGAACCACGATGAGCTACGTTACAGGCTTCCTGACCCCCGTGAAGGTCGAGAACAAGGACCGCTACATCGAGTCCGCCCGCGTCGCCTGGCCGCTGTTCAAAAGCTACGGCGCCCTGGCTCATGTCGAGAACTGGGGCGTGGACGTGCCCGACGGCAAAGTCACCAGCTTCCCCATGTCGGTGAAGCTGGAGGACGGCGAGGTCGTCGTCTTCTCCTGGCTGATCTGGCCCGACAAGAAGACCGCCGACGACGCCTGGGCCAAGATGCAGGACGACCCCGCCATGGCGAACATGGACATGCCCTTCGACGGTAAGCGCATGATGTGGGGCGGCTTCGAGACCATCTTCGACGAGAAGCAGTAAAGCGGCGCTCCCCTCCTCACATCGTGGGATGGAGAAACAAGAAAGGGCGGCTCCGTCGGAGCCGCCCTTTCGATCTTCATCGTCCCGTTTAGGAGTCCAGGAAGCTCCGCAGCTTCCGCGACCGGCTGGGGTGCTTCAGCTTGCGCAGGGCCTTGGCCTCGATCTGACGGATGCGTTCGCGCGTGACCGAGAACTGCTGGCCGACCTCTTCCAGGGTGTGGTCGGTGTTCATGCCGATGCCGAAACGCATCCGCAGCACGCGCTCTTCACGCGGGGTCAGAGAGGCCAGGACGCGGGTCGTCGTCTCACGCAGGTTCGACTGGATCGCGGCGTCGATCGGCAGGATGGCGTTCTTGTCCTCGATGAAGTCGCCCAGGTGGCTGTCTTCCTCGTCGCCGATGGGCGTCTCAAGGCTGATCGGCTCCTTGGCGATCTTCAGCACCTTGCGGACCTTCTCCAGCGGCATGGCCAGGCGTTCGGCCAGCTCTTCCGGGGTCGCCTCGCGGCCGATCTCGTGCAGCATCTGACGCTGGGTGCGGACGATCTTGTTGATCGTCTCGATCATGTGCACCGGGATGCGGATGGTGCGGGCCTGGTCGGCGATCGAGCGGGTGATCGCCTGACGGATCCACCAGGTGGCGTAGGTCGAGAACTTGTAGCCGCGGCGGTACTCGAACTTGTCGACCGCCTTCATCAGCCCGATGTTGCCCTCCTGGATCAGGTCCAGGAACTGCAGGCCGCGGTTGGTGTATTTCTTGGCGATGGAGATCACCAGGCGCAGGTTGGCCTCGACCATTTCCTTCTTGGCCTGACGGGCCTCGCGCTCGCCCTTCTGAACCATCTGGACGATGCGGCGATAGTCGTCGATCGGCACCCCGGCCTCGGAGGCCACAGCGGCGATCCGGCTGCGGATGTCGGCGATCTGGCTGGTCTCGTTTTCGCTGAACTTGGTCCAGCGGACGCCCATCTCCTTGATGCGCTCGGCCCAGTTGGGATCGGTCTCCGAGCCGAAATAGGCCTTGAGGAATTCCGGACGCGAGATGCCGTAACCGTCGGCCAGACGCAGCAGGCGGCCTTCCAGACCGATCAGACGCTTGTTGATGGCGTAGAGCTGCTCGACCAGCGCCTCGATGCGGGCGTTGTTCAGCTTCATCGTCTTCAGGCGGTCAGAGATCGCCGTCGACAGGGACTCATAGGTCTTCTGGTCCTTGGCGGTCAGGACATCGCCCTTCAGGCGCGCCTCGACCAGCTTGTCCTGCAGCTTGCGGAACTCGCCGAAGTCCGAGGCGATGGCGTCCAGCACCTCCATGACGCCGTCGCGCAGTTCGGCTTCCAGCGCCGAGATCGACATGGCGCCGCCATCGTCGAAGTCCTCGTCGTCGTCCTCTTCGCCGTCGCCATCCGGCTCGCCGGTCGGCTGGGCGGGCGCGGGCTGGTTATGCGGCAGGGACGAGGGGTTCAGGATGCCGTAGGTGGCGTCCAGGTCGATGACTTCGCGCAGCAGGATGCGGTTGTTGGCCAGCTCCTCGCGCCACACCATGATGGCTTCGAAGGTCAGGGCGCTTTCGCACAGCCCCGAGATCATCGCGTCGCGGCCGGCCTCGATGCGTTTGGCGATGGCGATTTCGCCCTCGCGGCTCAGCAGTTCGACCGTGCCCATTTCGCGCAGATACATCCGCACCGGGTCGTCGGTGCGGTCATAGGCGGACTTGGCGGGCGCTTCGGCGACCGAGGTCTCGGCGGCGGCGGCGACGTCGGTGCCGGTCGCCTCGGCGGCGTCCTCTTCGGCTTCGACGACGTTGACGCCCATCTCCGACAGCATGGCCAGGATGTCTTCGATCTGGTCCGGCGTGACTTCTTCGGACGGCAGAACCTTGTTCAGCTCCTCCATCGTGACATAGCCGCGCGTCTTGGCCTGGCGGATGAACTTCTTCACCCCGGCGTCGGTGAGATCGAGCAGGGGCCCGTCGGTGTTGGTTTCGGCGTCCTGCGTCTCGGTCTGCGCGCTCATTCAGTCTGTCTCCACGGCCGACAGGGGGTGATCAGGCCCCTGCGGCGAAAATACAACGCCCGACGACTTCGTTCACTACGAAGAAGCCGAGTCTTCCCAAATCGTTCCGGTCTTGATGGCCCGTCGCAACGCATCGCGCTCGGCCTTCACCAGAGCGAAAGCCGAGGTGTCGAAAGCCTTGTGGGCCTCCGACTTTGCCGAAGCGAGCGCCTCGTCCAACGCCGCTGCGCGGGTCAGAGCGTCGAACGCCTGCGACCACCGGGTCCTCGCCTCGCCGAGGGGCTTGTCTGTAGCCAGGAATGGCGCGCCGGACTTCGCCGCCGCCTTCTCGACCTCGCGCAACATGGCGTCATGACCCGATTGGGCCAGATGGCGGCGCAGGGCGGCGGAGTCAAGGGTCCGGCCCGAGAAACGCAGGCGCACCATCTCCTGCGCCAGCCCGTCCAGCGCCGGATCGCCGAAGCCATAGCGGGCCACCGCCTCCATGTGGTCGTCCAGCCGCTCTGGGTCGTCCAGCGCGCCATGGGCCAGTGCGGCGGCGATCGGCTCCACCGAGCGGAACAGGGCCTGCATGGCCTGGGCGCCCTCGGCCGTCTGCCCCTGCAGCGGCGGCGGACCGCGCCAGCGCCCGCCCGGTCCGGGTCGACCGCCCAGTTGTTGCGGCCTCTGCGGCTGGCGCGGGAACAGGGCGTCGAACCGGTCGAACAGGTCGCGCCGGTATTGTTCGGCCAGATCCTTGTCCTGCACGGCGTTGGCCGCCTGACGCAGCCTGCCCTTCAGCCCAGCCTTGCGCTCGGGCGTGTCCAGCGGTTCGGCCTCGACCTCACGGCGGAACAGCACCTCGGCGAAGGACCGCGTCTCGGCCATGGCCTGACGCAGGGCGGGCGCCCCGCGATCGCGCAGGATGTCGTCCGGGTCCTGCCCGCCTTCCAGCAGGGCGAAGCGGAAGGACTTGCCCGGTTTCAGCAGCGGCAGCGCCCGCTCGATCGAGCGATAGGCGGCGCGCAGGCCCGCAGCGTCCCCGTCAAAGCTCAGCACCGGCTCGGACGAGACGCGCCACAGCACCGCCATGTGTTCCTCGGTCAGGGCCGTGCCCATCGGCGCGACCGCAGGCAGCCCGGCCCGATGGCAGGCGATGACGTCCATATAGCCTTCGACGACGATGATCCCCTGCTCGCCCCGGCTCTCGGCCCCCAGGATCCGGCGCGCTTCAGGCAGGCCGTAGAGGGTCGCGCCCTTGTGAAACAGCGACGTCTCCGGCCCGTTCAGATATTTGGCCCGGTCGTCGGGGTTCATCGCGCGCCCGCCGAAGCTGACGATGCGGCCGCGCGCGTCCAGGATCGGGAAGATCAGCCGGTCGCGGAAACGGTCGTAGGGCTGCCCCCCGCCCTCCGGCGCAATCAGAAGCCCCGCCTCGACCAGATCGCCGGGGCGCGCCCCGCGCTGGACCAGCGCCTGCTTCAGCCCCTCGCGGTCGTTGGGCGCATAGCCGAGGCCGAAACGCTCCCACTGGTCCTCAGGCAGGCCGCGCTTTTCCAGATATTCGCGCGCCGCCTTGCCGACGTTGCGGCGCAGATTGGCGGCGAACCACTTCTGGGCCAGGTCCATCCAGTCGGCGAGACCCTGACGTTTCTGTTCGCGCTCGGCGGCCTGAGGGTCTTCGGCGGGCAACTGCATCCCCGCCTCGCCGGCCAGGCGGCTGACCGCCTCGACGAAACTGAGCCGCTCCGTCTCCTGCAGGAAGGTGATGACGTCGCCGTGCTTGCCCGAGCTGAAGTCGTGGAAGAAGCCCTTGTCGTCATTGACGAAGAAGCTGGGCGACTTCTCCTTCGAGAAGGGGCTGAGGCCGACGAACTCGCGTCCCTGACGCTTGAGCTTCACCGTCCGCCCGATGATGTCGGACGGCCGAAGGCGGGCCTTCAGCTCCTCGATGAACCGTTCGTCAAATCGCACCTTGGACCTATGCCGTCCGATGGCGGTCAAAGGCCAGCCCCCGCCGCTGCGTCGCCCGGACGGCCCCCGAGCAAAACCCCGCCTGGGGATAAGTGCGGGGACAACTGCTTGCTTTCTTCGGGCGAGCGTCTGGGCTTTAACTCATGCAAGCCTCGCCGGAGCCTTTGCGACCATGCGCCGTCTTCGTCTTCTGATCCTGATGCTGCTGCCCTCGGCCCTGCTGACGCTCGGCGCCTGCCAGACGATCCCGCGCCCGGCCTTCGACGCCGCCGACCTGACCGCCGCCAGCCCGCCGTGGCGCTATGACTTCCTGACTTCAGAGGCGCGCGACCGCTTCGTGCGCGAGACGGTCAACGCCCAGAACGCCACGGCCGACGGCACGTTCGACATTCTGGCCCTGTCCGGCGGCGGGGCCAACGGGGCCTATGGCGCGGGGGTCATGGTCGGATGGAGCCAGGCAGGAACCCGCCCGGAGTTCGAGGTGGTGACCGGGGTCTCCACCGGCGCCCTGATCGCCCCCTTCGTCTTTGCGGGACAGCGGTTCGACCCGGCGCTGGAGCATGCCTACACCAGCGGCCAGACGGACGATCTGCTGAAGTCGCGCGGCCTGCTGGCCCTGATGCTGCCCGGCGTGTTCAAGCCTGAGCCGCTGACCAATCTGGTGCTGAACAACATCTCGCCCGAGCTGTTGACCGCCATCGCCGAGCAACACCGCAAAGGTCGTCGCCTCTATGTCTCGACCACCAGTCTGGACACCCAGACCCAGGTCGTCTGGGACATGGGCGCCATCGCCCAGCGGAACGACGAGGCCTCGCGTCTGCTGTTCGTCAATGTGCTGATCGCCTCGGCCAGCATCCCAGGCGCCTTCCCGCCCGTCCTACTGAACGTCGAGCATGACGGCCGCCGCATTCCGGAACTGCACGTCGACGGCGGCACGGTGTCCAGCTTCCTGGTCGTGCCCCAGGCGCTGTTGTTGGAGTCGCCGAACGCCCGCCCTCTGGGCGACGCCCGCATCTGGATCGTGGTCAACGGCAAGTGGGACCCGCGCTTCGAGGTCTCACGGATCTCGGCCATCAGCATCGCCGCCCGCAGCTTCGACACCATGATGAAGGCCCTGCAGCGCTCGGACCTGACCGCCATCACCCAGTTCGCCCGCCGCTATGATCTGACGCTGTCGGTCGCCGCCATCCCCGACCACGCCGAGGCCAACACCCTGGACTTCACCCAGGCCCACATGACCGCCCTGTTCCAGGCAGGCGAGGCCGAGGCCCTGGCCGGCCGCGCCTTCGAACGGCGCGTCGACCCGTCCGAGCCGCGTCCCGGCCGCCGCAGACATCGCGAACAGACGCCGCCCCCGGTCGTCGTCGCTCCTGAAGGTTAGGCTTTCATTAACCATATTGACCGCAATGCGGCCACAACCATCTGATTACGAACAATATTTTTCGTATAACGGCGGAACTATCCACAGCTTCTGTGGATTCTTCCTGCGTCTCTGAGAAACAGAGACCTTCGCCGACGGCCCCGTCGCAGACCGCGACCACCGCCGTTTTCAGATGGGTTTTCTCATGTTCATCGCCATCGCCCGCCCGGCGGTGGAGCCCCAAGGCCCCGACGCCGTCGCCGTCCCCGGCTCTCCCGCTGTTCCCCTGCTCAAGCCGCGCGCGCTGCACGCCCGCCTGCTGGCCAACGCCGCCCTGCGCCGTCAGCGCGGCTGGCTCCGGCGTCAGGAAAACCGTAGCGAGGACGCGGACTACTGGCTGCACGCCGCCTGCGTCGCCGTCAGCAAGGCCGCCGCCCTGCGTCGCGCCGAACCGGCCTTCCTGCCTTAAGGCGCCTCAGCGCAGTTCCGGCAGGCGTCGGGCGAAGGAGTCCCTGAGCTTGCGCCCGCGTTCGGACAGGCTCCTGCCCCTGCGCCGCTCGCGAGCCTCGAAGCCCTGGCCCCAGCGTTCGCGCATGGCGGCCGTGAGCGCAGGGTGGCGATCATACTGGTGCACGACCGGGCTGACCCCGCCGTCGGGGTTCACGATCCGACCGGTCCCGTCCAGCGACAGCGCATCTCCGGGCGTCAGGCCCACGGTGGCGACCCGGCCGTAGTTGGGCCGCGCCTCTCCCTCGACCAGACCCAGATGCAGGGCGATGTTGCACGCCGCCTGATCCGCCCCGAAGGCGCCGCCGATCTCGGACCGGGGAATGGCCGCCAGCATCAGCAGGGTGCGGCAGAAGCGGATCATGCACGCGCGCGGCCCCATGACCGTGCCGACGCAGACGCACGGCTTTTCCGCCAGGGCGCGCGCCACGTCCTCGCCGCCGACGCCGCGCAGATATTTCATGTTGAAGGCGTGGCCCTTCAGCCCGCCGTCATATTCGACGAAGAACTCGAGCTTCTGAGGCGGCGGATCGAATGGCGGCGCCTGAAAGACCACGTCGCGCACGTCCGCCAGCAGCACATGCCGCGCCCAGGGGCGCTCGCTCATCAGGGCGTCGAAGGCGGCGAAGCGCTGCATCACCGGATGCGGACGCCACACGCCGCTGCAGGCCAGGGGCGGCGGCGCAGACTCCACGCCATGCTGCGCCAGAAAGTCGAGAAGCGCCGGATCCTGATCCGTCACCAGCACCACCGGTCCGGCGTAGACGGCGCGCAACGAGCGCACAAAGATCGCTACATCGGCCGCTTCATAGCCGGTGGCGTAGCCCAGGATCAGATCGTGTTCAGCCGCCGCAAAGGTCGGAGAGACCCCCCTCTCGCCCGCGATCGCGGCGGCGACCCAGCCCAGATAGGCCGACTTCGCCGCCGGTGAAGCCATTTACGCCCTCATGGAATCCACGAAACGCTTGAACAGGTAGAGGCTGTCGGTCGGACCCGACGAGGCCTCCGGGTGATGCTGCACGCTGAACACCGGACGGTCCTTCAGCGCGATGCCGCAGTTGGTACCATCGAAAAGCGACACATGTGTTTCAACCACCGCCTCAGGCAGGCTGGCGCCGTCGACCGAGAACTCGTGGTTCATCGACACGATCTCGACCTTGCCCGTCGTCAGGTCCTTGACCGGATGGTTGGCGCCGTGGTGGCCCTGCTCCATCTTCAGCGTCCTGGCGCCCAGGGCGATGGCCAGCATCTGATGGCCCAGGCAGATGCCCATCAGGGGCTTGCCGCTGTCCAGCAGCTTCTTGATCTCCGGCACGGCGTATTCGCCGGTCGCGGCCGGATCGCCCGGACCGTTCGACAGGACCACGCCGTCGGGATTGCGCGCCAGGATGTCCTCCGCCGTGGTCGAGGCGGGCACCACGGTGATCTTCACCCCGGTCGAGGCCAGGGCGCGCAGGATGTTGCGCTTGACGCCATAGTCGATGACGACCACCGACCTGTCGCCGGCCTGAGGCTGGGCGTAGCCCGTCGGCCATTCCCAGGCGCCCTCGGTCCATTCGAAGGCCTGGGTGGTCGAGGCGTCCTTGGCCAGGTCCAGGCCGACCAGCCCCTTCCAGTCGCGCGCCTGCGCCGTCAGGGCCTCCAGGTCGAACTTGCCGTCGGGGTCATGGGCGATGACGGCGTGCGGGGCGCCCTTCTCGCGGATCAGCTGGGTCAGGGCGCGGGTGTCCACGCCGGCCAGGCCGATGACGCCGCGCGATTTCATCCAGCTGTCCAGCCCGCCGGTGGCGCGCCAGTTGGCCGGGTCGGTCGGCACGTCGCGCAGGATGACGCCGCGCGCCGCACGCTCAGGCGCCTCGCCGATCTGCTCGACGTCTTCCAGGTTCACGCCGACGTTGCCGATATGCGGGAAGGTGAAGGCCAGGATCTGGCTCATGTACGAAGGGTCGGTCAGGATTTCCTGATAGCCCGTCATGGCGGTGTTGAAGACCACCTCGCCGATGGCCGAGCCGGTCGCGCCGACGCCGATCCCCGATAGGACCGTTCCATCTGCGAGCACCAGGACGCCGGTGGCGCCGGACAGGATTTGAGTCGTCATGGCGCAGGGCTCCTAGCAGTGAATACGGGCGGACAAACGGCGGCGTGACTAAAGAGATGCAAGGTCCGGGTCAACACGTCGCCTGATTAAGTGTTCTGGAAACGCCCCTGGCCCTTGCGAACCCACAGCCAGGCCAGGCTGGTCACGGCGAAGAAGCCGACGCTGGGCCAGATATAGCCGCCCGCCGCCGCCGCGACGGCAAAGGCCGAGAACACCGCCCCGCCGACGGCCAGCAGACGCCAGCCCGGCTTCTTCGTCAGCTTCCACAGCGTCACCGAACACAGGGCGTACAGGCAAAGGGTCAGCACCGAGGTCACGCCGATCAGCACGCCGAACTGCTGGCCCAGCGTCGGCTGGGCGCTGGCCATCACCATGGCGCTCATGATGACGCCGTTGATCAGGGGGTTGGACAGGGGCGTCTTGCCCTTCTGCGCCCCGCCGAACCAGCGCGGCAGCCAGCCGGCCTCGGCCGAGGCGCGCGCCGTCTCGCCGCCCATCATGGTCCAGCCCGCGATGGTGCCGGTCGCCTTGATGACGGCGCAGGCCGCCACCAGACCAGCCACCGAGGCCCCCATCACCCGCGCCACCAGATCGGCGTAGGGGCTGGTCGAATGGGCCAGGACGTCGGCCGGGATGACGCCGAACACCGCCGCGCTGGCCGCCACATAGACGACGAAGGCCAGCAGCACGCCGCCCAGCGAGGCGCGGCCCACGTCGGTCGCCGGGTTCTTCACCTGACTGGACAGGGCGGCGGCGCTCTCAACGCCCAGGAAGGCCCAGAAGATGACGGCCAGCGACGCCGGAACCGTCTTCATCAGCGGCTCGCCCGCCGGGCTCCATGACGCTGTGAAGGTGTCGCCGCTAAAGGCGATGACGCCGGCGATGATGGCCAGCGCAATCGGGATCAGCCCCAACACCAGGGTGATCGCCCCGAACCGCGCCGCCGTCTTCGACCCGGCCGCGTAGGCCGCCGTGGTCAGCCAGATCAGCGCCAGATTGCTGAGCGCGCCCCACATCGGCTCCTTCAGCGCCGGAAAGAAGAAGGCCAGATAGCCCGTCCCCGCCACCGCCACCGCGACATTGCCGGTCAGGCAGGCGGCCCAATAGGCCAGCCCCGTCTGGTAACCCAGAAACCGCCCCAGACCCCGGCGGGCGAAATCCGACAGGCCGTCGGCCTCCGGCTGCATCCGCCCCAGCCCGCCGAACACCAGCGCCAGGGTCACGGCCCCGATGCCGCAGATGATCCAGCCGATGATGCTGCTGCTGCCGGTCGGCGCCAGGGTGGCGGGCAGCAGATAGACGCCCGATCCGATCATATTGCCCGCCACCACCAGGGCGGCCAGGCCCCAGCCGATGCGGTGCGAGGGTTCAGGCAGGATGTCGACTTGGCTCATGCCCGCCGCATAGACCGAAATGTCGCAGCCGTCGCCATGAAGATTGCGGCTCCGCCCTTCACCGGGATGAGCCGTCGACGCCCGCGTGCTAAAGCCGCCCCGAAATTCTGGAGATCGCCATGCCCGTCACCACGGTCGGCCTCGATGCCGACGACACCCTCTGGCACAATGAGACCATCTTCCGCCTGAGCCACAAGCGGTTCGCCGAACTCCTGGCCGACCATGCCGAAGAGCCGGTGATGATGGACCGTCTGGCGCAGGTCGAACGGCGCAACCTTCGGCTCTACGGCTACGGGGTGAAGGGTTTCACCCTGTCGATGCTGGAGACGGCGATGGAGCTGTGCGACGGCTCGGCCCCGCCCCACATCGTTCGCGAAATCCTCGCCGCCGGGCGCGAAATGCTGGTCCACCCGGTCGAAACCCTGCCCGGCGTGGCCGAAACTGTCGCCGATCTGTCGACGCGCTATCGCCTCATTCTGATCACGAAGGGCGACCTGATGGACCAAGAACGCAAGCTCGCGGCTTCGCGGTTGGGCGACTATTTCTCTGGCGTTGAGATTGTGTCTGAAAAGGACCGGGGAACTTACCAAACTGTATTCTCGCGTCACGGCGTTGCCCCGACTGACGCAGCAATGGTGGGCAATTCCATGCGATCAGACGTCCTCCCCGCCATCGAGGCCGGCGCCTGGGGAATCCATATCCCATACCCGATCACATGGGCGCACGAGCTGGCTGAAGCCCCGGAAGGCCACCCTCGTTTCGTCAGCCTGAGCCGTTTCGACGAAGTACCGGCCTGGCTTCAAACAGTTTAGAAAGAACAATGTTTTCTGACTAAAATTAGAACCTAGTTCGCCTTATTTGACACAATAATGCGCCACTATCTCGTCATTATTGGACAGATTTCGTCCCAAATTTGCAACACAGCAACATTACCGTCGCACTTCCGCCTCCATGCGGGCGATGCAACTTGACCTCATCTGGTTGAGGCAATCCTGTGGCGGATCATGGTTCCCACCGTGTCGCAATGTGAGGCTTAACTGTATGCGTATTAATCGCTCTCGTTTGCTGGGCAGCACTGTTCTGATCAGCACCATCGCCGCCGCCGGCGTTGCTTCGGCCCAGGTGGCGGAACTGCCCGCGTCGGACGCCCAGGCCACTGAAGTCGGCGAAATCGTCGTCACCGGTTCGCGTATCCGTCGTAGCGCCGCCAACGCGCCGACCCCGATCATCCAAGTCACGCAGGAAGAGATCCTGTCGACCGGCCAGACCAGCCTGATCGACTACCTGGCCACCATCCCGGCCCTGCAGAACTCGACGGTTCCGTCGGACACCACCGGCTCCAGCCTGAACACCGGCGGCCTGTCGCTGGCTAACCTGCGTTCGCTGGGCGCCAACCGCACCCTGACCCTGGTCGACGGCCGTCGCCACGTCGGTTCTTCGGGCGGCGAACTGTCGGTCGACATCGACGCCATCCCGCGTCTGCTGATCCAGAACGTCGAGATCGTCACTGGCGGCGCTTCGTCGATCTACGGCGCTGACGCCGTGTCGGGCGTTCTGAACTTCATCCTCAAGAAGGACTTCGAAGGTCTGGAGATCGACGCCAACTACGGCCAGATCAACAATAACGGTGAAGCTACCCGCCGCATCTCGGGCCTGATCGGCAAGAACTTCTTCGACGACCGCCTGAACGTCTATGCTCACGCCGAGTACGAGAAGATCGACAACGTCGACTCGATGGACATCAACTGGATCCGTCGCGGCCCGGCCCGTCTGGCCATCGACGCCGACCCGACGAACAACCCATATGACGGCCGTCTGGACGCCCAGGTCTTCTACGGCCTGAACCGCCTGGACATCCTGCCCTGGGGCCAGACCACCCTGGCCAACCTGCAGCGTCCCAGCGACCTGACCAACCCGAACGTCCCGTACCAGAACTGCTTCTCGGGCGGCGGCTTCACCTACGCCGCCAACTGCTACGGCATCATGCCGGGCAAGACCTTCGTCTATGACGGCGGCGTCGCTCGTGAAGCCAACTTCGGTCAGCGCGTCGGCAACGTCGGCATCAACCGTCCGTACAACATCGGCGGCGACGGCATGCCGATCGGCGAAGTCGCGGGCTACAGCCGCATTCCGGCCTCGGAATCGCAGCGTTACCAGGTCGGGACCAACTTCAAGGTCACCGACTCGATCAACTTCCACGCCTCGGCCAAATACATCACCGAGGAAACCTTCATGCGCGGCCAGCCGACGTTCTTCGACATCGACCTGGACAACGGCTCCTACGGAGCCGGTGAATCAAACTCGATCTGGGCCACCTCGGCCTTCGACCTGCGCTGGGACGACAACGCCTTCCTGCCGCAGTCGATGAAGAGTGCGATCGCCAACAACCGCATCGATATCTACGCCCCGCCGACGGCCCAGAACGCCGGCGAACTGATCGGTTCGCAAAGCCTGCCGATCGCGCGTCACAGCTTCTTCGGCCCCGAGCGTTCGCAGAAGAACACCCGCGACCTGCAACGCTACGTCGTCGGCTTCGACGGCGACCATGGCCCGATCGGTTTCGCCAAGTCCCTCTCCTGGGATCTGGGCTACACCTACGGCAAGGTCGAGATCGAAAACATCGAGCGCGGCGTGGACGTGCAACGCATGGCTCTGGCTGCCGACGCCGTGGTTGACACCACGGGCCTGCTGGGAACCCCCGGCGCCATCGTCTGCCGCTCGACCCTCCTGAACGCCCGCGGCGTCGCCGAGATCGCCGATCACGTCCGTGGCGGCGACCTGCGCGACACCGAGTATGGCCGCAACGCCATCGCCCAGTGCACCCCGCTGAACATCTTCGGCGCCGGCAATCAATCGGCTGAAGCTCTGGAATACGTCGACGCCTTCGTCCGCGTCGAGGAAATGAACGAGCAGCACCAGTTCATGGGCTCGGTCTCGACCGAACTCTGGGACTTCTGGGGCGCCGGCAACCTGGGCCTCGCCCTGGGCGGCGAATGGCGCAAGGAAACCACCTCGGCCGTCGGCCGCAGCACTACGGCCGGCGACCGCCTGCTGTTCCTGAACACCGGCGCCGACTTCCCGGAAGTCAGCTATGAGTCCAAGGAACTGTTCGCGGAAGTCTCCGTGCCGCTGTTCCGCGACTCCTTCCTGGGCGAGTACGCCGAGCTGAGCGGTTCGTACCGCTGGGCCGACTATTCGACCGTGGGCAACGTCGACGTTTACGGCGTGAACCTGGTCTACCGTCCGATCCGCGATCTGACCTTTAAGACCAGCTTCAACACCTCGGTTCGCGTACCGAACCTGGGTGAGAACTTCTCGCCGTACGGCCAGACGTTCGCCAACAACTTCGTCGACCCCTGCGCCACCGCTTCGATCGCCGCCCTGGACGACCAGCAGATCAAGGCCAACCGCGTGAAGAACTGTACGGCCCTGGCCGCACAGCAGGGCCTGTCGTTCGACTTCGCCGGTGAAACCGCCACCAACACCGACGACTTCCGTCCGAACTACACCTCGGGCATCGCCGGCGTTTCAGGCGGCAACCCGGACCTGCAGCCGGAAGAGTCGGAATCCTTCACCTTCTCGACCGTCTATCAGCCGCGCTTCGCGCCGGGCCTGACACTGTCGCTGGATTACTATGAAATCCGCATCGACAAGGTCATCGCCGCCGTGTCGGCCGCCGGTATCGCCGCCAACTGCGTGAGCGGCGCCGAGCTGAACATGGACGCCTGTAACTCGATCTTCCGCAATAACCCGAACATCGAGTTCGGCGTCGGCGCCCCCTCGGGCGACCCGATCGGCGGCTTCATCGAGCGGTCGTTCAACTATGCGGCTCTGGAAACGCGCGGCCTGGACTTCGGCGCCAACTATTCGTGGGACACCGCGGATTGGGGCAAGAACTGGGGTTCCTTCGACTGGCGCCTGCTGGGTTCGTGGCTGATCGAGCAGAAGCAGTACCTCAACGAAGCGGATCCGTCCGACTATCGTGAGCTGGCGGCCAGCATCGGCCTGAGCGGCACCAACGCCTATCCGCGTGTCCGTATGAGCTCGTCGCTGTCCTGGCGCCCGAACGACATCTGGAACGTGAACTGGACCGCAGACTGGCAGTCCGCCTCCAATATCGTTCGCGCCCGCGACTTCGTGAACAACGCGGACTCGCGTCTGGCCGACCAGATGGACACCGGCAACTTCGTCCGTCACGATCTGACCGTGCGTTACAACGTGCGTGACGACCTGACGCTGCGCGCCGGCGTGGTGAACCTGTTCGACGCTGAACAGCGCGACATCCTGGGCACCACCATCTACTCCAACTTCGACCCCTACGGCCGCCGCTTCTTCGTCGGCCTGAACTTCCGTCCCTTCTAAAGGACGAACGAGGTTTGAAACTCTGGGGCGGTCCTTACGGGCCGCCCCTTTTTCTTGTGCGCTCAGCAGGGATAAGCCCTTGCCCACCGGCCCCTGCGTCTCTAAACGGGCCGCTTAACCGACAATCCGAACGGATCGGCCGCGAGCGCGCTCGCGCCCGTCCGTCTGCGCGCGTGGAGACCGCCGCCCTGACCAGCCATGAAGAAAAGGACGCCATGGTGCGCGCCGCGCTCGCAGAGCAGGGCGACAGCGGGATCACCCCGCGCCATACGCTGTTCTACTTCTACGGCGAGGAAGAGGCGCACGGCGACCTGTGCGAGGTGGCCCGCCGTGCGGGCTTCCTGACGCGGGGGCAGGGCGACATGACCGTCCTGGAGACCACCATGCCGGTCGACGAGGCGTCGTTTTCGCCTGTGTCGGCCATGATGCAAACCTGGGCCGCGGCCTTCCAGCTCGACTACGACGGCTGGGAGTGCGCGGTCGTGACGAACTGAGTAGACACCGATGCCCAAGCGCACAGACATCAAGTCCATCCTGATCATCGGCGCCGGTCCGATCGTCATCGGCCAGGCGTGCGAGTTCGACTATTCGGGCGTTCAGGCCTGCAAGGCGCTGAAGGCCGAGGGCTACCGGGTCATCCTGGTCAACTCGAACCCCGCCACCATCATGACCGACCCGGAGGTGGCCGACGCCACCTATATCGAGCCGATCACGCCCGAGATGGTCGAGAAGATCATCGCCAAGGAAAAGCCGGACGCCCTGCTGCCCACCATGGGCGGCCAGACGGCGCTGAACACCGCCCTGGCCCTGAACGCCTCGGGCGCCCTGGCCCGTCACGGCGTCGAGATGATCGGCGCCAAGGCCGAGGTCATCGACAAGGCCGAGGACCGTCAGAAGTTCCGCGACGCGATGGACAAGCTGGGCCTGGAATCGCCCCGCTCGCGCGCCATCCACCACATTGAAGAGGCCGACGACGCCCTGGCCTTCGTCGGCCTGCCCGCCATCATCCGCCCGTCGTTCACCCTCGCCGGCACCGGCGGCGGCATCGCCTACAACGTCGAGGAATTTCACGAGATCGTGGAGCGCGGCCTCGACCTGTCGCCGACCACTGAAGTGCTGATCGAAGAGTCGGTGCTGGGCTGGAAGGAATATGAGATGGAGGTCGTCCGCGATCATGCGGACAACTGCATCATCATCTGCTCGATCGAGAACATCGACCCGATGGGCGTCCACACCGGCGACAGCATCACCGTCGCCCCGGCCATGACGCTGACGGACAAGGAATATCAGATGATGCGCGCGGCCTCGATCGCCGTGCTGCGCGAGATCGGGGTCGAGACGGGCGGCTCGAACGTCCAGTTCGCGGTCAACCCCAAGGACGGCCGTCTGGTCGTCATCGAGATGAACCCGCGCGTGTCGCGCTCCTCGGCGCTGGCGTCCAAGGCCACCGGCTTCCCGATCGCCAAGATCGCCGCCAAGCTGGCCGTCGGCTATACGCTGGACGAGCTGAAGAACGACATCACCATGGTGACCCCGGCCAGCTTCGAGCCGGCCATCGACTATGTCGTCACCAAGATCCCGCGCTTCGCCTTCGAGAAGTATCCGGGCTCCGAGCCGTCGCTGACCACGGCGATGAAGTCGGTCGGCGAGGTCATGGCCATCGGCCGCACCTTCCAGGAATCCATGCAGAAGGCCCTGCGCGGGTTGGAGACGGGCCTGAACGGCTTCGACGACATCGAGATCGACGGCGTGACCGGCGCCGAGGACGACGCCGCGATCAAGGCCGCCGTCATCCGCGCGCTTGGCCTGCCGACGCCGGACCGCATCCGCGTCATCGCCCAGGCCTTCCGCCACGGCCTGACCGTGGAAGAAGTTCAGGCCGCCTGCGCCTATGAACCGTGGTTCCTGCGCCAGATCGCCGACCTGATCCGCACCGAAGGCCACGTCCGCGTTCAGGGCCTGCCCACGGACGCCACCGACTTCCGCAAGCTGAAGGCCAAGGGCTTCTCCGACGCCCGTCTGGGCGCCCTGACCGGCAAGACCGAGGGCGAGGTCCGCAAGGCCCGCCGCGCCCTGGACGTGCGCCCGGTGTTCAAGCGCATCGACACCTGCGCCGCCGAGTTCGCCTCCGCCACCGCCTATATGTATTCGACCTATGAGACCGGCGCCCTGGGCCAGATCCCGGCCTGCGAGGCCGAGGTGTCGGACCGCAGAAAGGCCGTCATCCTGGGCGGCGGTCCGAACCGCATCGGTCAGGGCATCGAGTTCGACTACTGCTGCTGCCACGCGGCCTTCGCCTTCGACGACATCGACGTCGAGAGCATCATGGTCAACTGCAACCCCGAGACGGTCTCAACCGACTACGACACCTCCGACCGCCTGTATTTCGAGCCGCTGACGGCCGAGGACGTGCTGGAGCTGATCGACGTCGAACGCTCCAAGGGCGAACTGATCGGCGTGGTCGTCCAGTTCGGCGGCCAGACCCCGCTGAAGCTGGCCCATGCGCTTCAGGAAGACGGCGTGCCGATCCTGGGCACCAGCGTCGACAGCATCGACCTGGCCGAGGACCGCGAGCGCTTCCAGCAGATGCTTCAGGCCATCGGCCTGCAACAGCCGCCCAACGCCCTGGCCCGCTCGGCCGAGGAAGCCGCGATCAAGGCCGAGGAGGTCGGTTATCCGGTCGTCCTGCGCCCGTCCTATGTGCTGGGCGGCCGCGGCATGATGATCGTCCACGACCGCGAGGGTCTGGACCGCTACGTCGGCGAGGCCATGCGCGTCTCGGGCGACGATCCCGTGCTGATCGACCACTATCTGAACCGCGCCACCGAGGTGGACGTCGACGCCCTGTGCGACGACGAGACCGTCTTCGTCGCCGGCGTGCTGGAGCATATCGAGGAAGCCGGCGTCCACTCGGGCGACAGCGCCTGCTCCATGCCGCCCTTCTCCCTGCGCCCCGAGACGGTGGCCGAGCTGAAGCGCCAGACCACCGCCATGGCCAAGGCCCTGAAGGTGCGCGGCCTGATGAACGTGCAGTTCGCCATCGAAGAGCCGCACAGCGAGAACCCGCGCATCTTCGTGCTGGAAGTGAACCCGCGCGCCAGCCGCACGGCGCCCTTCGTCGCCAAGACCATCGGCCAGCCGGTCGCCGCCATCGCCGCCAAGGTCATGGCCGGGGTGCCGCTGTCGTCCTTCGGCCTGGTCGACAAGGAACTGGACCACATCGCGGTCAAGGAAGCCGTCTTCCCCTTCGCCCGCTTCGCCGGGGTCGACACCATCCTGGGCCCGGAAATGCGCTCGACCGGCGAGGTTATGGGTCTGGACTGGAAGCGCGAGGGCGAGGCCGATCTGGCCCCCGCCTTCGCCCGCGCCTTCGCCAAGTCCCAGACCGGCGGCGGCACCATCCTGCCCACCGAAGGCACGGCCTTCGTCTCGGTGCGCGACGCCGACAAGCCCTTCATCGTGGAGGCGGTGAAGACGCTGCTGGCGCAGGGATTCGCCGTCATCGCCACCGGCGGCACCCACGCCTATCTGACCGAACAGGGCCTTGAGGTCGGTCTGGTCAAGAAGGTGCTGGAAGGCCGTCCGAACATCGTCGACGCCATGAAGAACGGCGAGGTCCAGTTGGTCTTCAACACCACCGACGGCAAGCAGGCCCTGGCCGACAGCTTCTCGATCCGCCGCACGGCGCTGATGATGAAGATCCCCTACTACACCACGGCGTCGGGCTCCCTGGCCGCCGCACAGGCCATCGCCGCCGTCCGCCACGGCGAGATGGATGTCCGCCCGATCCAGTCCTACAACTGAGATCAGGCCCCGACCTGAACCAGAAGGCCCCCGCCGTGCGATCGGCGGGGGCTTTTTCATGATGGCGCCGCATCAAGCACGCCGGGCAATGCTTTCTCAGCCTTCGCGCCCTACCCTGATGGTCACCGAGGAGCGCGCCATGAGCTTGTCTTCCATCGACCGAGTCCTGCTGCTTCTGCTCGCAGGCAATCTGGTCGCCTTTGTCCTGTTCTGGCTTGACAAGAAAGCCGCCCGCAACGGCGACTGTCGCATTCCCGAGCGCACCCTGCTGCTGGCCACGGCCTTCGGCGCCCTTGGCGGGTGGATGGCCCAGCAGATTCTGCGTCACAAGACGCGCAAGCAACCCTTTGCGACATGGCTGGGCCTGATCCTGTGCGTCTATGTCTTGTTCCTTCTGGGCGCCGCCGCCCATTTCATCTGGGGTCGATCAGGATACTGACGCCCTTCTGCGGTTGCCCCCTCCCCGCCAGCGGCTAAGGTCGCGCCTGACTCAGGAGGGGATATCACCATGAAGAAGACCACGCTCACCGCCATTCTGGCCGCGGTTCTGGCGGCCGGTTCGGCGCCCGCCGTCGCCCAGAACGCCAACGACGCCGCTGGGCTGAAGGCCGCGGTCAAGGCCGACTACGACGCCAACCTCGGCGCCCTGTTCGACCACTTCCACCGCAACCCCGAACTGTCGGGCCTCGAGGTCCAGACCTCGGCGCGCATGGCGCAGGAGCTGCGCGCCCTGGGCTATGAGGTGACCACCGGCGTCGGCGGCACCGGCGTGGTCGCCGTCCTGCGCAACGGCCCCGGCCCCACGGTCATGATCCGCGCCGACATGGACGGCCTGCCGGTCGAGGAGCAGTCGGGTCTCGCCAACGCCTCCACCGCCCGTCAGGTCGATACCGACGGGGTGGAGAAGCCCGTCATGCACGCCTGCGGCCACGATGTGCACATCACCGCCCTGGTCGGCACGGCGCGCCAGATGCAGGCGCGCAAGGCCAACTGGTCCGGCACCCTGGTCCTGGTCGCTCAACCGGCCGAGGAACGCATCTTCGGCGCCCGCGCCATGGTGCAGGACGGCCTCTATTCGCGCTTCCCCAAGCCGGACTACGCCCTGGCCTTCCACGTCTCGTCCGACACGCCGACGGGCCGGATCGGCCTGCCGCTGGGCATCACCTCGTCCAGCTCGGACAGCGTGGACATCGCCGTGCACGGCGTCGCCACCCACGGCGCCTCGCCGCACCTGGGCGTCGATCCGATCCTGGTCGCCTCGCACATCGTGGTGGGCCTGCAGTCCCTGCGCAGCCGCGAGATCAGCCCGCTGGAGGGCGCCGTGGTCACGGTCGGCGCCATCAAGGGCGGCATCAAGCACAACATCATCTCCGACCGGGTGGACATGCAGCTGACCGTCCGCGCCGACAGCCCCGAGGTCCGCGCCAAGCTGCTGGACGGCGTCGACCGTATCTCGGCCAACACCGCCCGCGCCCTGGGCGTGCCCGAGGACAGGTTGCCGACCGTCGTGCGCTCGCCGCTGGAAAACACCCCGCCCACCATCAACGACGCCGAGACGGCCGCCCGCGTCCGCCAGGCCCTGACCGCCGGTCTGGGCGACGGCGTGCTGATCGACAATCCGCGGACCGGCATGGGCGCCGAGGACTTCGCCGAGTTCGTCACGCCCGAACTGGGGGTGAAGGGCGTCTACTTCCGCGTCGGCGGCACGCCGCCCGACCAGGTCAAGGGCGCGGCCGGTCACCATTCGGGCCTGTTCCGCATCACGCCGGAGCCCGCCGTGACCCTGGGCGTCGAAGGTTCGGTGCTGGCCGCCGAGGCCCTGATGCCGAAACGGTAAAGGCTGGTGAACCGGGCGGCGTCCCGGTCGTTGAGGGAGGAACATTCCCTTTCCGTCTGGAGACGCCGCCCATGTTCCTGCCTACTCTGCCTACCCTCGTAAGCAGTCTGCTGCTGTCGCGTCGCGGCCGGGCGATGATGGGCCGCCACATGGGCAAGATCGCTCTGGCGGGCATAGCCTGGCAGTTGTGGAAGCACCGTCGCGGCGCCGCCGAAGACGCGCCTGCGGTCAAGGCTGCGCCGTCGCAGCGTCGTCGATCACGCGGGCGCGCGCGCTGAGCTCGGCCGCAACTCGGCGGTTTGTGAGGCGTTAACACCGTCATGCGCCTGTCTGTCGTCCAAGTGATCGCGGCCCTGTTCTCGGCCGTTTGTTTCGTCATCGCCTTCATCGCGGCGGGCGTCGCTGTCGTATCCGGCGCCTTCATGCTGATGGCGCTTGCGGCCCTGGGATTTATCGCCTGGACCGCCCTGCGCCGCGCCTTCGGGCGGGACCGCCTGCCAGGGCCCCCGTCCAGGGAATGAAGGGCGGGCGAATGAAATGCGGGCGACCTGCGCCTTGCGCTGTTCCGCCGCGACGAACAACGTCCAGCGACCTGCCTGCCCCATCTTGAGTTTGGGCGCTGGGCGCCCTACCTTCCTTGGCCGGTCACGCGACGCCCCCGTGGCCGCGGTGCACCGAACCGTCTCTCATCTGTCTTCGGGCGTAGCAAGAAACTCACGACACAATGGAAAAAGTGCCGATGACGGCCGAGGGTTATCGCGCCCTCGACGATCAACTCAAGCAATTGAAGTCGGTGGAACGACCCAGCGTGATCGCCGCCATCGCGGAAGCCCGCGAGCATGGCGATCTGTCTGAAAACGCCGAGTATCACGCCGCCAAGGAGCGCCAGGGCTGGATCGAAGGCTCGATCGCCGAGATCGAGGACAAGCTGTCCCGCGCCCAGGTGATCGACGTGTCCAAACTGTCCGGCGACCAGGTCAAGTTCGGCGCCACCGTCACCTTCGTGGACGAGGACACCGAGGAAGAAGGCGTCTATCAGATCGTCGGCGAACATGAGGCCGACGTGAAGCTGGGCAAGATTTCCATCGCCTCGCCGATCGCCCGCGCCCTGATCTCCAAGGAGGTCGGCGACGTGGTCGAGGTCAACACGCCCGGCGGCGTGAAGGCCTATGAGATCCTCAAGGTCGAGTGGAAGTAACCTCCACCGACATCGAGGCTGAAGGCAGGGCGCGCGGCATGGCCGCGCGCCCTCTTTCCATCTGGGTCGTGTCCGACGGCCGCACCGGCATCCAGAACCAGGCCCTGGGGCTGGCCGAGGCCGTCGCCCGCCTGACCCCGGCCGAGATCACGGTCCAGACCGTCCGCTGGCGCCCCGCCTTCGACCGCTGGCCCTCGGGCCTGAAGACCCCCGCCATGCTGGCGCCGGGGTCGTTCGATCCGCGCGGCGTCGCGGAATGGCCCGACCTGTGGATCGCCACGGGCCGCGCCAGTCTGCCGCTGTCGGCGCGCGTGCGCGACTGGAGCGGGGGCAGGACCTTCGTCGTCCAGACCCAGGACCCGCGCTGGCGCAACAACCGCTACGACCTAATCGTCGCCCCGGCCCATGACGACGTCAGCGGCCCCAACGTCCTGTCGATCACCGGCAGCCCCCACCGCATCACGCGCGAACGGCTGGCCGAGGCCGCGCCCGCCTTCGCCGCGCGCATCGCCTCCCTGCCTCATCCGCGCGTGGCGGTGATGGTGGGGGGAGCGTCCGCCGCTTTCGACCTGCCGCCTGAGCACGCCGCCGATCTGGCCGAGCGCATCGCCAAAGCCGTCGCCGCCGCAAAGGGCTCTCTGCTGCTGACCTATTCGCGTCGCACGCCCGAAGCCGCCAAGGCGGCGATGACCGACCGGCTGTCGGCCCTGCCGGGCTGGATCTGGGACGGCGCGGGCGACAACCCCCTGTTCGCCATGCTGGACGGCGCCGACCACATCCTCGTCACCGAGGACAGCGCCAATATGGCCGCCGAGGCCGCCTCAACCGGCAAGCCGGTCCATGTCCTGCCGATGATCGCGAAGAAGGCGCCGGGCAAGTTCGCCCGCCTGCACGCCGACCTTCAGGCGCGCGGCGCCGCCCGCCCCTTCGACGGCGCGTTGACGCCGTGGACCTATGCGCCGTTGAACGAGACCGGACGCGCCGCCCGCGCCGTTCTGGCGGCGATGTCGAACCGCTGAAGGAGGCTCAATCCTTCGGGGTGTCGCCGTGATCATCCTCGCCGTCACGCTTGGACCCGCTCAGTCCCATGAGGCCAACGCCCAGCCCCGAGCCAATGGCCACGCCCAGCGCCAACCACATCGCCATATTATCGGTGGCTGCGCCAATCCCGGCGCCGATCGCGAGTCCCGCGCCCATACCGACCGGCATCAAGGCCGCGTTGTTTTTGCTCATCATTCACCCCGCGTGCGCTAATGAAGCCATCCTAGCATCGCGCTTTGCGGAATCAGCGCCTAAATAGGCCCATGACCCAAGCCAACGCCCAAGCTCGTAACGTCCGTGTCGCCATCATCGGTTCCGGCCCCGCCGGCTGGACCGCCGCCATCTACGCCGCCCGCGCCTCGCTGAACCCGGTGATGATCGCCGGGCTTCAGCCGGGCGGCCAGCTGACCATCACCACGGACGTCGAGAACTATCCCGGCTTCGCCGAAACCATTCAGGGCCCCTGGCTGATGCAGCAGATGCAGGCCCAGGCTGAACATGTCGGCACGGAAGTCCTGCATGACATCGTGACCCAGGCCGACCTGTCCCAGCGCCCATTCCGCCTGACGCTCGATTCGGGCGCGGAAATCTTGGCCGAGACGGTCATCATCTCCACCGGCGCCCAGGCCAAATGGCTGGGGCTGGAGTCTGAGGCCGCCTATCAGGGCTTCGGCGTCTCGGCCTGCGCCACCTGCGACGGCTTCTTCTATCGCGGCAAGCAGGTGGTGGTCGTCGGCGGCGGCAACACCGCCGTCGAGGAAGCCCTGTTCCTCACCAACTTCGCCGAGACCGTCACCGTGGTTCACCGCCGCGACGAGTTCCGGGCGGAGAAGATCCTGCAGGACCGCCTGTTCGCACACCCCAAGATCAAGGTCGTCTGGGACGTGGCTGTCGAGGAAGTCGTCGGCGTCGTCGACGGCGTGGCCCGCAACGTCACCGGCGTGCGCCTGAAGAACGTCAAGACCGGCGAGATCAGCGAAATCCCCGCCGACGGCGTATTCATCGCCATCGGCCACGCCCCCTCGTCCGAACTGTTCAAGGGCCAGCTGGAGACCAACTCCGGCGGCTATCTGCGGGTCAAGCCGGGCACGACCGCGACCGCCATCGAGGGCGTCTGGGCCGCCGGCGACGTCACCGACGACGTCTATCGCCAGGCCGTGACCGCGGCGGGCATGGGCTGCATGGCCGCCCTCGAGGCCGCCCGCTTCCTGGCCGAAGAAGACCACAAGGCCGCCCACCACCCCATCAGCCACAAGGAAGCCGAGAAGCTCGGCGCCTGGTGAACCGTCCTCTCACCCCTGCGGCCTGCCGACCTCTTCGACGGCCATGGGGGTGACGCCGGCGGGGGGCGGGGCGGCGACGGTCACGCTGGGGACGGCGCCGCTTTCAAAGGCTTTCAGCCGCTCGTTGATGGCGGCGATCTCGTCCTTGCTGGCCTGGCGGCGGCCGCCCAGGCTGGCGACGCCCACCACGCGGGTCTGGCCGTCGATCTCGACCGTGCGCAGTTCGCCGGACCTGGCGCCCTCCAGCGCCGCTTCCACGCTGTCGGCGGCGGTGGCCAGGAGGACGCGGGACTGGGCGAAGCGGGCCTCGTCGATCGACGGCTCGCGGCCCGCGTAGGCGTTGACGAAGGCCGCCGTCTCTCCGGCCGCGCCTTTCCAGCGATAGAAGATGTGCGCCCCGACCTGGGTGATCTTGGCCAGGGTCGGCGACCACCAGGGGTGGACGTAGTCGGCGTGGTAGTGGGTGGCCGTGCCCACGCGCTCGGACACATGGCCGTTCAGGGCGCGGGCGGCGACCCGCTCCGCCCGATCCCAGGCCCAGCGCACCGGACCGCGCGCCAGGGAGCCGTCGCAGGTGAAGCTGAACTGACAGCCCGTGGTCCGCTCGGCGCCCTGATAGACGACGCCGCAGACGCTGGACGGATAGTTGGGATCGCGCACCCGGTTCAGCACGACCTGGGCCACGCCCTCCTGCCCCTCGGTCGGCTCCAGCGCCGCCTCGTAATAGACAGCCTGGGTCAGGCAGCGCAGGGCGCGCTGGCGCGACGCCTCGTCCGCCGGGCGGAAGACGAAGGGCCGCGCGGGCTGAAGCGCGCCGAAGGCGTTGGGCATGGCGGCGTTCAACTGTTGCGCGGCGACGCCGGCCACGCCCTGGTCCAGACTGGGCTTGCCGCCGAGCGTAAGACTCTCCCAGCCGGGCGTCAGGCCATAAAGTTCAGGCAGCCCCAGAGCGGGGTCGTGACGACGCGCCACAGCCAGTTGGCCGGCGTCCATCCGCGCCATCACCGCCGCCAGGCCGTTCGGACCGAGGTCCCCGCCGGTGGCGCGCGCCACCGCCTCGGCCGTCCGGTCGATGTCGGGGCGCGGCGTCGAACTGGCGGACATGGCCACGCCCATCGCCGCCAGGGTGACGGCCATGGCCGCCGGCGCCGCAGCCAGGGCGCGGCGTCCGGTCGTCTTCAGCGGCGTGAGGCGGCCGAGGTTCATGCGACGTCCGTATAGCGACGCCTGACGGCGCCGGAAACCAGCGATCTGCATGACCGCCCAATCCGGCGCTTTTCAGACGCCAAGATTACCGTTGCGTGAGATGGAACGGTAAACCCGCCGGCCTTTATCGCTCGCCCAGGCTGGAGCGCAGCATCCAGGCCGCCTTTTCGTGCGCGGCCAGACGCACTGTCATCAGGTCGACGGAGGCCTCGTCCCCGACCTCATCGGCGGCGTCGAGCGCGGCGCGGGCGGTGGCGATGACGACGCCGTGGTCCTTGATCAGCTCCTTGAGCATGGCGGCGGAATCCTTCTCAGGATCGCCGTCCTTGATCGAGGTCAGATTGGCGAAGGCCGAGGCGCTCTGCGGCGCCAGTTCGCCCAGGGCGCGGATACGCTCGGCGATCTCGTCCAGCGCGGCCCAGATTTCGCGGTACTGCTCTTCCAGCAGATTGTGCAGGCTGAAGAACTCCGGCCCGCGCACATTCCAGTGATAGCCGTGCGTCTTCAGATAGAGGGCGTAGCTGTCGGCCAGGGCCTTGGACAGCTCGCGCGCGACGTCGGCGCGTTCCTTGGGCTTCAGACCGGTGTCGATGGCGTTCATGACGGCTCCTGTTCGCAGTGCTGGAGAAGATCAGCCTTGCAGTTAGGTCGTCCGGCCCGCGTTCCAAGAGGCCAGCCGTTCCATGTCGCAGGAATCTTCGCCCCCGTAACGTCAGAGCGGCATGAGCGTTGCCCCTTCCCGTTCAGGAAGGGGCGCAGGCAGACGTGATTAACGCTTGCGCGCCTTGCGGGCGGCGTAGCGGGCGTCGCGAGCCGCCTTCTGCTCTTCCTTGGTCAGCTGCTTGCGCTCCTTGCGGGCGGCGCGCTTGGCGGCGTCGACCTCTTCCTGGGCGGCCATCTCGGCGGCCAGGCGGGCGGCGTCCTTCTCGGCCT